>OLWW01000009.1_pt1 | contig 181871 bp, 171 predicted proteins | sample 1673991 | NCBI WGS metagenome assembly OLWW01 (sample SAMEA103958136, study PRJEB25191) | human gut metagenome
CTGTGAATTTGTATACCATGTCCTTGCACAGGTGGTTACCATGTTGCACTTGACATAATGAACGCCCCTACAGAATTGTGCTAACAATTACAATACTACGCTCGGGCATAATATGCTTTTAATATTACATACTATCTTCCCGAACCGGGTGCAGCGACACGCTGCCGATCAATCTGTTTTTTGATTTTGTCAAAGGTTACGCCGTATTTTTCGGCAATGTCTTTGGCATAGCTTACACCTTGAGGCGGAGCGATGAAAACCTTGAACGAACGCTGTCCGTTTTCAACACCTGTTACCAGACTTTCAACCTTGCTGTCGCCCTTTACGGTTGTGTTCACCTCGTCAAGATTTCGTGCCAAATCGTGCATATGGGTATTAAAAATCGCCCTTGTGCCGAGATACCGCATTGATTTGACAACATCACGGGCTATGTACAAGCCCTCGGCAACATTGGTTGTTGCAAGGCTTTCGTTGAGCAAAAGCAGACTGTAACGGCTTGCAGAAGAGAAAATTTCGGCAAGTCTTTTGCTTTCTTCACCTAGTCTGCCGAGGTCAACGGTATCGTTTTCATCGGCAGGAAAATGCGTAAAAATGCTGTCGCATGGGCTGAATTTCATCTGCGTTGCAGGAACATATATTCCGTTCTGAGCAAGCAGAAACGCAAGTCCGACCGCCTGAGTAATCGTGGTTTTACCGCCACGGTTCGGACCTGTCAGAATGTAAATTCGCCTGTCATCGTTAAAATCAATATCGTTTGTGACAATATCCAAATTCTCACCGTTTGCCGATTTTATGCCGAGTTTAAGGTTGTAAACATCTTTCAAAAAACAGTTTCTTTCCTCTTTAGGAAGAACCTCTGCCTTGCAGAGCGGAAGATTTTTCTTCTTCATCCTGTCGCAAAGCTCTGCAAAACGAATATAGAAAATGATTTCGGGCATAAGCGAAACGAACGAGTAGCCGTTGACATTGACATATCTGTTGAGCATTGATTTTATGTCATTTACGGTTCTGCGGAGGATATCGGTCACAACATTTTTGAGTGCGTCAGACATAGGATCTGCGCCGGTCAGCGAGCTGTTCATAGTGTGGTTTACATCCTGCTGAGCACCCACAACAAACTGTCCCAGCCCGAACTGCGAGGTTGACGGATTGGACGGATGAAAGCTTAAAAATCCCGAAACATCGTTGCCGTGATGCAGTTCGCTGTCACGGTTTGTAAACTTCATAAATCTTTTGAGGATACCGCTGTCGGTAAATTCTTTGTCATTGAGTGAGATTACACCCACACTCTTTGGGCGGAGCAAATCGTCAAGATTCACACCGAGGGTAATGCTCTTGAGCTTTTGAGCCTTTGCAAGCGTATCTATTATATCCTTTTTTAGTTCGGGAAAACCGCTGTCATTGTAAATTGACTGAACATTTTTCTTGAGCTCAAGCAGACCCTGCGACTTTACTTCAATTGTTTCAAGCGTGTTTTTTATTCTTGTAATGCAATCGACATAGCCGTCCATTTCACGAAGTCGGTTTACAAGCTGCCACAAGGAAGATGCCTCGGTATCCTTTTGAAAGCGCTCAATTTCACGCAAATCATTCAGCTTTACAAGAAGTGCGGATAGATCATCACGAAGTTTCGGAAAACGAAGAAAATCCTCAAAAACATCGCAACGATATTTTATAACTTCCTCGTCATCCGTAATATTTATCAGCAACTGCTTTATGCTGTTGCGTTCATACTGCTCTTTTGTGAGAGCGTCACATATATAATCAACCGACAAATCATTCAGCGCCTCTTTGTTGAGAGTTCTGTAGGATGCATTTGAATTTGTCGGGTGTAATAAGCTGAATTTTTCCATAATTCACCGCCGAAAAAATTTGCCGTATAACGGCTTTAATTGAATGATAGCACAAAAAATTTTTGTTTTCAACCGAGAAATCGAAAATTTGCACTTTGGCTGATTGTGTGATATCATAGCTTTGGAGCAGATTGCTCTCAAAACCAAAATAACGGTCGGGAGGATTGACTTATGGATAAAAAGATGCTTGACAGAATTAACGAGCTTGCAAAAAAGAAAAAGGAACAGGGACTTACCGAGGCTGAGCAAAAAGAGCAGAAAGAGCTGTACAAAATATATCTCGGTGAAATCCGCACACAGTTCAATGCAACACTTGACAATGTAAGCGTTGAAGAAAAGGACGGCACGGTAAGGCCGTTCAAAGAGGCATACAAAAAGCCGTATGACAAAAACTGATTTTAATAATCGAACAAAGGTCATATAAAAATCCAATTACACAGTCAAACAAAAAAGCAGTTCCGATTTTGGAACTGCTTTTGTTTTATAAAGTTATTTAATTACTTGTATCTTCTTCCGCCCTTTGAGTTGTTCTTGGGGAGTTTGATTTCAGCAGTATCGTACTTACTGCGTCTTTCTGACTTTCTGCCTGAAGATGAGTAATCATCGGCATAGTCATCGTTACTGCTGTAACGCTGCGGCTGTGCAGATTTGCCCTTTGGGGCATTACTTCTGCCGCCGACTGCGACTCTCTTCTTTTTGTTAAGGACAATCGAAATCACAAAGTATGCGATGCCGGCAATACCGAGAGCAAGAAGAACAATTGAAACATAGAACATCCAATGACCGTTGTCACCCTTGCTGTTATTGTTCTTGATGAAGCTAAAGTCATCACCGTCAGAACCCGCTGTGTCGGTATTTTTAAGATTTTTTGCGATATCAGACCAGTCGCCGCTTGAAAGAGTCTTTTCGTCAATGTTATCGTCAGACTTGATGAGCGACGCTGACGGAGCAGTATTTGACGGAGCAACATATGACTGACCGCCGCCTACATATGACGGCTCAGAGTAGTAGTAAGTCTGACTGCTGCTGTAGCTATTGTTATAATCGTTATTGTTGTTGTAGTCATAGCTGCTGTCGTAGCTATAGCTGCTGTCATATGACGAATCACTTGACGAATAGCCCGGATCTACATATGATGAATCGTTCGAAGAATCCGGATACACGGGGTCGGGCTGCGGCTGTGGCTCCGGCTCCGGCTCAGGTTCAGGTGCAGGGTCCGGCTCAGGGGCAGGATCGGGTTCCGGCTCTACCGGATCAACAATAACGCTTGAATCTCCGCCTGAGTCAACATCCTCACCGACTGCCGATACAGAATAGCTTACAGCCGAAATGCTCAAAAGTGCTGTAAGAAAAATTGCGCAAAGCTTTGAATGTTTTTTCATAAAAGCTCCTTTCTTCAGAATAATCTGAAAGTGCGTCTGTTGTATGTCCGATATCAATTACTTTGAGCTTTTATCAGATGCGGTTGTTGTTGACGCCGCTGTTGTAGGCTCAACCGCAACGAAGAAGAGTTCGGGCTTGTACTTGTCAATAACCGAAGTGTTTTCTTCATACTTGAGTTTCTCTGCAAGACCGTCAATGTACTTTGAAAATTCGTCTGACTTCATTGACGCAAGTACACCGGCTCTGTTTGATTCGTTGCCGATATAGCTGTCAACATCCTTGCTGACGTCTTTCTTATAAACGAGATAGTAGATTGCGCTGTCGCCGCTGCCGACCTTGAGAGTTTCAGCCTTGCCTGTTTTAAGCTTGCCGATAGCCTCTTTAAGCTCGTCACCGATTGAACTCTTGTCGAGAACTTCTACATTTGAAACAGAAGAATCTTTTTCCGAACCGCTTGACTTCTTGTATGATGCAATAACATCGTCAAAAGAACCGCCCTTGTTAAGGTCATTCTTGTAACCGTTAAGCTGATCCTCAACCTTCTTGATTTCCTTGTCACTCATTGCAACATTCTTTGATGAACCTGCCTCATCTTTTGTTGATGTGTAAAGGTTCACGGGAAGATATGAGTAGTCCGTATAGTTTTCCTTGAAATACTTTGTAAGGTCGGCGTCGGAAACTTCCTTTGAACCGCCCTTGCCGTAAACTGCTTTGAAGAGAGCCTCATACTTTGTGTTGTAGAGAGTTGTGCAGTATGCAAAGCTGTCGAGTGAAACGCCGTACTTTTCATACTGCTTCTTCATCGGCATTACATAACCCTGTGACGCATACGGACCAACATTCCAGTATGTTTCAGCCTGACTTGTTGCAGAGTCAAGAGTTGCCTGACCGATGTTTACATTTTCCTTTTTAAGCTGTTCGTCAACTACGAGGTAGCTGAGGCACATTTTCTTAGCCTGATCCTTAATCCACTCTCTTGCAACCTGCTCGTTGCCGTCATCGTCCTTGATTTTTTCATCAAGCCACTTGTCGGATGTCGAATCATAATCGTCAAGCTTCTTAGCATAGCTTTCAGCCTGACTGTAAGCTGCATTGAGTGAGTAGATATAAGCGCCGATGGCAAGCTCGTTATCGCTTGTCTTATACGACCATTCTTTGTTAAGAGTTGTGGGTGTACAACCTGCAATTGCAAAAACTGAGAACATCATAACAATTGCAAGTAAAAATGAACCAACCTTGATATTAGGCTTCATAGTTTTTTACCGTCCTTTTAAAAAATTAAATGCTGAGTGTCCTGCAAAACACACTTCCGCAGGATAATGTACCTTACGATTATACACAAAAAAATCGTCATTGTCTACATTTTTATAAAATTTTGTTGAGAATTTCCACCGAAAAACAGCATTTTTGTACTTTCGGGAGGTTTTTTCTTAACAAATTACGGCTTTATACCGTTAAATTACCGCACACCGAAAATTTTGGTGAGCGTTTCAAGCGGAGCGGAACTGTTTTTGCACTCAACCGCAACACACGGTTTTGCTCCTGCAACAAGCTTTGCTTTTCCGCCCAAAGCGATGAGCAGATCGGCAACCTGCGGTGATTTAAGCTCGTTTACATAGAGCATAAGCATTGTGCCGTTCTGTCTGATTTCATACACACCCATTGAGTAAGCACGGTTACGCACAAGGGCAATGTCGATAAGTCCGAGAACCGAGTTTGGAATCTTGCCGAATCTGTCCTGAAGCTCGTCGATAACATCGCCTGCATCCTCATTACTGCGAATATCAGCAATTCTGCGGTAAACATCAAGGCGGAGCGTAAGGCTTTCGACATAGCTTTCGGGAATGTGAGAGTCAACCGAAATGTCAATAAGACAGTCAAGATCCTTGGCAGTATTTTTCTCGCCCTTTTCCTCGCTTACTGCCTCATCAAGAAGCTTGAGATACATATCGTAACCGACCGACTCCATATGACCGTGCTGCTGTGCGCCCATAATATTGCCCGCACCTCGCAGTTCAAGGTCACGCATTGCAATGCGGAAGCCGCTGCCGAATTCTGTAAATTCCCTGATTGCGGCAAGCCTTTTCTGCTGAATCTCCGTGAGAACCTTGTTCCGTCTGAAGGTAAAGTAGGCATATGCCCTTCGTGAACTTCTGCCCACACGGCCTCTGAGCTGATGCAACTGTGAAAGTCCCATACAGTCGGCATTTTCTATAATAAGGGTGTTGGCATTCGGCAAATCGACACCCGTTTCGATAATTGTTGTACAGACAAGCACATCAATCTCCTGTTCAAGCATCTGCCGCCAAACCTCGCTGAGCTCACCCTCTTTCATTTTGCCGTGACCGATTGCAATTTTTGCCTCTGGAATTGCCTCCCGTATTTTTGCGGCACATGATGAAATTGTTTCAACATTGTTGTGAAGATAGAACACCTGACCGCCACGGCGGAGCTCACGGCGGATTGCCTCGTTGATAACCGCATCATCGTGTTCAAGCACATAGGTCTGAACAGGCTGACGGTTTGTCGGAGCTTCTTCGATAACGCTCATATCACGCAGACCGCTCATTGCCATATTGAGGGTTCTCGGAATAGGCGTAGCCGAAAGCGTAAGCACATCTACATTTTTGCACAGTTCCTTGAACCTCTCCTTTTGAGCAACACCGAAACGCTGTTCCTCATCTATGATTGCAAGTCCGAGGTCACGAAATTCAACATCCTTCTGCACCAGTCTGTGAGTTCCGACAATCATATCAATTTCTCCTCGCTTTAGCTTTTGGAGAATTTCTTTCTGCTGTTTTGCGGTACGGAATCTTGAAAGCAGTTCCACACGAACGGGATAGCCCTCAAAACGCTTGATTATCGTCTGATAATGCTGCCATGCGAGAATTGTTGTGGGGCAGAGCAATGCGCATTGCTTTGAATCTGCAATACACTTAAAAGCGGCACGGAGTGCAACCTCTGTTTTGCCGAAACCGACATCACCGCAGAGAAGTCTGTCCATCGGCGACGAACGCATCATATCGTGCTTGATTTCCTCACAACAACGCAGCTGGTCGGGAGTTTCGTCATACTCAAAGCTGAGTTCAAAATCTCTCTGCCACTCGTTATCAGCCGAAAAGGCATAGCCCTTGGCTTTCATACGCTGTGAGTAAAGCTCAATAAGCTCCTTGGCAATGTCCTTGACAGAGGTTTTAACCCTTGCCTTTGCCTTTTGCCAGTCACCCGAACCGAGTCGGCTAAGCTTAACCCTTGAATCCTCTTTCGGACCTATATATTTTGCAACCATATCAAGCTGTGTGACAGGCACATAAAGCACATCGCCCTTTGCGTAGTCAATCTTGATATAGTCCTTTATAACTCCGTGAGTATCAATTTTTCTTATACCGCCGAACACACCGATACCGTGAACATTGTGTACAACATAATCGCCCGGAGTAAGCTCGGAAAGGCTGTAAATTTCCTGTCCCGTCTTTTTCTTCTTCTTTTTGGACTTTTCGGGACGGTATGAAACCTGACTGTAAGTTATTGCAAAAAACTTTTGTGACGGATACTCAAAGCCTGCACTCAAAGCGCCCTGCATAACAAGCAGTTCGCCCTTTGAAATCTTATCCGCACCCTCGCTGTAAACAGCATTTATGCCGTCTGCGTTAAAGGTGTCGCAAAGATTTTTGGCGGCTCTTTCCGTTCCCGCAAAGATAACGCCCCTGCTTTCGGGGGTGAAAAGTCCGTCAACATCTTCTTTTAGCTGTTTATACGAACCGCCCCATGCCGAGAGCTGTTTTGTTGAAAAGCTGATGATTTCCGACAGCTTGATAGGCATACTTCCGTGAACAAAGTTTTCAAGCACGATTGTTCCGTGACTTTGCAAAAACTCGGTACATTCGTTGAATGTGAGCGCAAAGCGGTCAAAACCTCTGCAAAGAGTTCCGTCCTCAAAGCCCTGCATAAGGGTTTCATTGCTGATAAAGTCCATTGACTTTCCCCGTTCCTGAATTGCAGTAAATTCGGACGCAAAAACGAGGGTGTTTCTGTCGAGATAATCAAAAAGCGACTCCGGTTTATCGTAAATCTGATTGATAAATTTGTCCGCATTGGCAATCATTGCGCCGCTGCGGATAAGCTCTGCCTCGGAGAAAAGTTTTTCCTTGGCCTTTGCGCTGTTCTTGGAACGGAGGAGCTTTGCCTTGTGTTCAATTTTGTCTGCAAGGGCGGCTCTGTCCTCAATTACTATTTCGGTTGAGGGCGAAAGTGTAATTTTGTCAGCCTTTTTGAATCTTCTCTGAGTTTCAATGTCAAAATAGCTGAGGTTGGTAATTTCATCGCCCCAAAATTCACATCTCACGGGATAGTCGCTGTCGGGCATAAAGAAGTCGAGAATACCGCCTCTCAGCGAAAACTGACCGCTGCCCTCTACCGCATCAAAGCGTTCGTAGCCGAGCAGAGTAAGCGCCTTTGTCGCCTTTTCAAGCGAGAGCTCCCTGCCCTCTTCAAATTCAATAACCGACTGTTCAAGCACATTTCTCGGAACGGTAAGCTGTGCCGCCGCATCAACGCACGCAATTGCAACATCACATTCGTGGTTGAGAAGTTTGAGCAAAACTTTAAGTCTTGCGTGCTCGTACTCGTGCGAACGGCTCTGAAAGTCAAGAAAGTTGAAGTCACGCACAGGATAAACATAGGCACGCAGTCCCATACACGAAAGGTCGTTACACAGGGTTTGCGCCTCTTTTTCATCGGAGGCAAGACAAAATGCCGTGACGCCCTTGAGGCGGCACAGCGCATAGATGATATTTGATTTGTTGATTGTTGAAAGTCCCGAAGCACAGACCGTTCTGCCCGGCTTGACATTCTTTTCAAGTGTTTTGAAAACGGGCGAGTCTTTCAGAACATCAACAAGAAAGTTGAGATTATTCATTTCTTTGTCCCTTTTCAGTTGAACAAATTCATAGCACGGTCGGTTTTGCCGTCAATAATCAGCTCGATTGCTTTTTCGGCATTGTCAAAAATTTTATCAAGCTTTTTCATTTCATCTGGAGTGAACTTTGAAAGCACCCAGTCGGCAAGGTCCCAGTCGGGATTTGGCTTTGCACCTATGCCAACCTTGATGCGCGGAAACTTGTCACTGCCGCTGAGATAGATTATACTGCGCATTCCCCTTTGACCGCCGTCACTGCCCTTTGAACGGATACGCATTTTTCCGACATCAAGCGAAATGTCATCAAAAATTACAATGACATTTTCGGGCGGAATTTTATAGAAGTTCATCGCCTCAACAACTGCCTGACCGCTGTTGTTCATATATGTTGTGGGCTTCATCAGCATAACCTTTTCGCCGTTTACGGTGCAAGTGCCGATAAAGCTTTTGTATTTTATCCTGTTTACCTCACAACCGAGCTTGTCGGCGATGCTGTCAATTGCAAGCCAGCCTGCGTTGTGACGGGTGTTTTCGTATTTTCTGTCGGGATTGCCGAGTCCGACTACAATGTACTCAACCGACCCCGTTGATTTGTTTTTTCCGAACATATCAGTTTCCCTCTTATTTATATTATATGTATTCTGAAATTTAAATTAACCTTTTCCGAAGCTTACAACAACCCAGTCATCGTTGCCGAGATGATAAGGATTTCCGCAATACGGGCAGTTGCGTTCTCTTGTTGCATCAAAGCTTGCGCCACAGCTTTTACAGGTTACTTTTTTCATTGTGAAAACTCCGTCATCCATGGCGTTCACACTTCTGCAAACGGTAAGCCTGAACTTTTCGTTTTTAACCCTAAATGAAGAATTTTTGTTCTTCACGGTCGTTGCGTAAACGGTCATATCAACATAGCAACAGCCGTTTGTGACATTGAACGAATTAAGCTTTGACACACCTCTGTACTTGATATCAACAATATCTCCGAAAGGATTTTCCGTCGGAGCGCCCTCATAAACTGCGAGGTTTGTGTAATCATCGCTGAAAATCATAATCTTGAGCAAAGCAAGCACCTTGCCGATAAAGTATTCATATGAGAAGTTGGGATTAACCTCTTTCATAAGCCACGGAAGTCTTTTCTGACAATTGAAGTGCGGACCTATCATAGGAATGCTCTTTGCCGCACCGACAAAAAGTCCGAAAAGCGTTTTTAATGCCCATGCAAGGTAACCTGCCAAAAGTCCGCCGAGCAGAACAGGGATTACTCTGATGCCGATTTCATAAAGCATATTTGCGGTTGCGGGATCAAAGGTTCCGTCTTTTACAACCGTCCATACCGTAAATGCCGCAACGGCGGCAATTCCGCCGAGAAGGTACGGTGCAAGCACCTTTTTGGTTGACTTGTTCGCAAGCGAATAGGTTTTTACAAAGTAGAAGTTTGTAACCTTCGGGAACAAATCGTCCATAATAAAGCGAGTTTTGCAGTTTTTACAACCGTCGAGAAGCTCTCTTACACTGCTTACCGCACCGCAGTTCGGACACGAACACGCAACCTCGGAATTTCGGTTTTCAAGCCTTGTAATCATTGTGTAGAAGAAAAATCTGTCCTTGATTTTTTTCTTTTTCTTTCCGTCTTTAAAGTATTTCTCCGTAACCTCATATGTCTTTGACGCAATGTTACTCTTACATTCGCCCATATCGTAGGCAGTACAAGCATTTACGGGGACTTCATTCTTCACCGTTTCCTTATCGGTAAAGGCGGTCTGAATCTTTACACCCTTTTCGTCAAGTCTTTTCTTCTGTAGGTCAAGCGCAAAGTCAAGGTCGATTGACGCAATATCCGGATTTTTGCCCTCATTGCACCACAATTCGTACTCATCGACAAAGCGGTTCATTATTTTGTTATCTGAATCGGAGCCGTAAACTATACCAAACAAAATTAAATCACCCTCACATATTGTACCGTTTTATTCCTGAAAATTTTGCAGTAAAACAGCGAAATGGCGGGTTAGTTAAAACCCGCCTCAATTTATATGATTAAATTGCCTGTTGTTCGCCTATCATCCGAAAGCGGCTGTGAACGGCTTGTCATTGTAAATTCTTGCGATAGCCTCCGCAAATGTAGGAGCAACAGGAAGAATTGTGAACTTGTCAATCATCTTTTCCTTCGGAACAGGAATTGTGTCAAGAAGAACAACTTCCTTAATTGCACTGTTGCGAATTCTCTCAATTGCAGGACCTGAAAGAACTGCGTGAGTAGCACAAGCGTAAACCTCTGTTGCACCGCCCTTTTCAACAATAGCGTTAGCGGCATTGCAGAGAGTACCTGCTGTGTCGATCATATCGTCAACGAGGATAACCTTCTTACCCTTTGCGTCACCGATGATATTCATAACCTCACAAACATTAGCCTTCGGTCTTCTCTTGTCGATAATAGCAAGACCTGTGCCGATTTTTGATGCGAAGTTTCTTGAACGGGTTACAGAACCGAGGTCGGGAGATACAACGATATAATCATCATTGTTGCCGCCGATTTTCTCTCTCATATGGTTGGCAAGAAGTGACGCACCCTGAAGGTGGTCAACAGGAATGTTGAAGAAGCCCTGAATCTGATTTGCGTGAAGATCCATTGTAAGCACACGGTCAGCACCTGCACAGGTGATGATGTCTGCACAAAGCTTAGCCGAGATCGGATCTCTTGCCTTAGCTTTTCTGTCCTGTCTTGCATAGCCGAAGTATGGCATAACAACTGTGATTCTTGCAGCAGACGCACGCTTCATGGCATCAATCATTATGAGCATTTCCATAAGATTGTCGTTGACGGGAGCACAGGTTGACTGAACAATAAAGCAGTCGCTGCCACGAACAGATTCGTGAAGAGAAACAGAGATTTCGCCGTCCGAGAACTGTGTACAGTCACTCTTACCAAGCGGCAGACCAAGACAGCCTGCAATTCCCTGAGCTACATCAACATTTGAACTGCCGGTGAAAATTTTAATGTCCTTACCGTGAAAATTCATTGCAATAACTCCTTTGAATTTTAATGTGTGTAGTATATGTTTACCAATGATTAACCGAACAATCAGCAGCTGTAACCCTTTGCTCTTGCAATTTCGTTAAGCTGTTCAAGCTGAGCCGGATCATTTGCACCCAGAACCGTATCACTGCACTGAGCCGTGAATGCTCCGACCTTTCTTCCGTCCTCAAGCAAAAGCTTGATTGCGTCGGGAAGATAATATTCCTTTGCGCTGTTATCCGACTTGATTCTGTCGAGAACCGAAAGAAGAAGTTGACAATCAAACCAGAAACCGCCAGAGTTTACTTCATTTATTTTGAGAGTTTCCTCATCAGCGTCTTTCTGCTCAACAATTGCACGCAGATTTCCGTTTTCGTCACGGACAATTCTGCCGTAACCTGTCGGATCGTCAACCCTTGCGGAAATAACCGTTGCGGCACAATCGTTCTCAATATGAGCCTTTAGGGAATCCTCAATAGTCTTGCTGTCCATAAACGGAGCGTCGCCGTTGAGAATAACAACATTGCCGCTGTGCTTTTTAAGAAAATCCTTTGCCATCATCACAGCGTGGCCTGTTCCGAGTCTTTCAGCCTGAAACACGCTTTCAACGGAAAAATTGAGAGTTGAAAGATACTCCTCAATACACTCTTTTTTAAAGCCCTTGACCACACAGATGTCGTCAATGCCGGCTTTCCTTAAAGCCGACATAACCCAGCAGAGCATCGGCTTGCCGAGTACCTCCGACAATGTTTTCGGCTTGTCGGATTTCATTCTTTTGCCCTCGCCGCCTGCGAGGATAACGGCACAATTCTTCATTTTTTCTCCTTTTATCTGTGACAAAACAACAAAGATGCAGACAGTCCTGTCACAAGACACTCGTTCATACCATAATATTATCTCACAAAAATCACAAATTTCAAGAGAAAATTACAAAATTCGGGCAAAAAAAGGCATTTTAAACGATTTATACAATATTGTCGAAAATAAAACTCGTTTTTTATAAGAAAAAAGTTTGAAAAAAATATAGCTATTTTGACCAAAGTTTGTTATAATATTCGATAGGCTTATACAAGCAGGCAGGTTTTACCAAGGGGTAAGTCTGCCACAGCCGTATATCTTAATTTATTTTTAGGAGGATTACCAGTTATGGCAAACAAATGGGTTTACCTTTTTACAGAAGGTAATGCTAACATGCGTGAGCTCCTCGGCGGTAAGGGTGCCAACCTTGCAGAAATGACAGGTCTTGGACTTCCTGTACCACAGGGCTTCACAATTACAACAGAAGCTTGTACTCAGTATTATGAGGACGGCAAAGAAATCAACGCTGAAATTCAGGCTCAGATTAACGAGTACATCGAGAAGATGGAAGAGATCACAGGCAAGAAGTTCGGCGACAAGGAGAACCCCCTCCTCGTTTCAGTTCGTTCAGGTGCTCGTGCTTCAATGCCGGGTATGATGGATACAATCCTTAACCTCGGTCTTAACGAAGATGTTGTTGAAGTTATCGCTAAGAAGTCAAACAACCCTCGTTGGGCTTGGGACTGCTACAGAAGATTCATTCAGATGTATTCCGATGTAGTTATGGAAGTAGGTAAGAAATATTTTGAAGAGCTCATCGACAAGATGAAGGCTGAGAGAGGCGTTACTTACGACGTAGAGCTTACAGCTGACGATCTTAAGGAGCTTGCAGGCCAGTTTAAGGCTGAATACAAAGAGAAAATCGGTCAGGACTTCCCTGACGATCCTAAGGAACAGCTCATGGGCGCAGTTAAGGCTGTATTCCGTTCATGGGACAACCCTCGTGCAAACGTTTACCGTCGTGACAACGATATCCCTTATTCATGGGGTACTGCCGTTAACGTACAGTCAATGGCATTCGGTAACATGGGTGACGATTGCGGTACAGGTGTTGCATTTACAAGAGATCCTGCTACAGGTGAGAAGAAGCTCATGGGTGAGTTCCTCATCAACGCACAGGGCGAAGACGTAGTTGCAGGTGTTCGTACTCCTATGCCAATTGCTAAGATGGCTGAAGAGTTCCCGGAAGCTTTCGAGCAGTTCCAGAATGTTTGTCAGACACTTGAAAACCACTACAGAGATATGCAGGACATGGAGTTCACTGTTGAAAACAAGAAGCTCTATATGCTCCAGACAAGAAACGGTAAGAGAACAGCTCAGGCTGCTCTTAAAATTGCTTGTGACCTCGTTGACGAGGGCATGAGAACAGAAGAAGAAGCTGTTGCAATGATCGATCCTCGTAACCTTGACACACTTCTTCACCCACAGTTCGATGCTGCTGCTCTTAAGGCTGCTACACCAATCGGTAAGGGCCTCGGCGCTTCTCCTGGTGCTGCTTGCGGTAAGATCGTATTCACAGCCGAAGATGCTGAAAACTGGAACGCTAAGGGTGAAAAGGTTGTTCTCGTTCGTCTTGAAACTTCACCTGAAGACATCACAGGTATGAAGGCTTCACAGGGTATCCTCACAGTTCGTGGCGGTATGACATCACACGCTGCCGTTGTTGCTCGTGGTATGGGTACATGCTGTGTATCAGGTTGCGGTGACATCGCAATGGACGAGGCTAACAAGAAGTTCACACTCGCTGGCAAGGAATTCCACGAGGGTGACTACATTTCAATCGACGGTTCTACAGGTAACATCTACGACGGCGTTATCCCAACAGTTGACGCTACAATCGCAGGTGAGTTCGGCAGAATCATGGCTTGGGCTGACAAGTACAGAACTCTTAAGGTTAGAACAAACGCTGATACACCTGCTGACGCTAAGAAGGCTCGTGAGCTCGGCGCTGAAGGTATCGGTCTTTGCCGTACAGAGCATATGTTCTTTGAAGAGGACAGAATTGCTGCATTCAGAGAGATGATCTGCTCAGATACAGTTGAAGAAAGAGAAGCTGCTCTTAACAAGATTCTTCCTTATCAGCAGGGCGACTTTGAGGCTCTTTATGAGGCACTCGAAGGCAATCCTGTAACAATCAGATTTCTTGATCCGCCGCTTCACGAGTTCGTTCCTACAGAGGAAGCTGACATTGAGAAGCTCGCAGCTGCTCAGGGCAAGAGCGTTGAAGACATTAAGACAATCATCGCTTCACTCCACGAGTTCAACCCAATGATGGGTCACCGTGGCTGCCGTCTTGCAGTAACATATCCTGAAATTGCAAAGATGCAGACAAAGGCAGTTATCCGTGCTGCTATCAATGTTCAGAAGGCACACGCAGACTGGACAGTTGAGCCTGAAATCATGATTCCGCTCGTATGCGATGTTAAGGAACTCAAGTTCGTTAAGAAGGTTGTTGTTGAAACAGCTGACGCTGAAATCGCTGCTGCAGGCATCGACCTCAAGTACGAAGTTGGTACAATGATCGAAATCCCAAGAGCTGCTCTTACAGCTGATGAGATTGCTACGGAAGCTGACTTCTTCTGCTTCGGTACTAACGACCTTACACAGATGACATACGGCTTCTCAAGAGATGACGCAGGTAAGTTCCTCAACGCTTACTATGATGCTAAGATCTTCGAGAACGATCCATTCGCTAAGCTTGACCAGACAGGCGTTGGCAAGCTCATGGAAACAGCTATCAAACTCGGTAAGCCTGTAAACAACAAGCTCCATGTTGGTATCTGCGGTGAGCACGGCGGCGATCCTTCTTCTGTTGAGTTCTGCCACAAGATCGGTCTTGACTATGTATCATGTTCACCGTTCCGTGTTCCGATTGCTCGTCTTGCTGCTGCTCAGGCTGCTATCGCAAACAAGTAATTCCGCACACCGGATGTATTGACAGGTAACTTAATACAAGTTTAATCCTGATATAAAATCAGAGGCTGTGAAGAAATGAAGTTTAAGACTTCATTCTTCGCAGCCTCTTTCAATTTTGGTAAAACTTTTGTGAAATAAGTTACAAATTAAAGGCAAGGTGAATATCACAGCTTTTTTTCTGCCTTGCATTTGCAATGCATTTTTAGCTGATTTTCGCGTATTTCAGCATATTTTAGCATACAAAAGATATAAAAATAACCGCACTAAAAAGCTCTAAAATGGCTTCTTAGTGCGGTTTTTCTTTGGTGCGCCAACAGGGACTCGAACCCCGGACCGACCGGTTATGAGCCGGTAGCTCTAACCAACTGAGCTATTGGCGCATATTCCGTTTACAGTCTGACAAATCAATAAACTTCAAAATCAATCCGCCACATTTTGTAACCGAACCACGCGAATAGTATTATAACAAACTTTTCCTTCGTTGTCAATGATTTTTGTATTACAATATGCTCGGAGTTACTTTGGAAATTAACGCTCATTGAATTTATTCTTTTTAAATTCAAGATACTTTATATAATCAAGCACATTGTCGCAGTCCGCTTTGGTAAATGATTGAGGAAGCGGAAGGGAACGGTTATTGCGGTTGAACGAAAGCGGTTCGTCAATCAGACCGATTAGGTAATCGACCGACACATCAAAAAGCTTTGCAATGATTATTTTTGAATTATCGTCGGGGTCACTGCGGTTACATTCGTAGGATGATATCGTGTAGTGTGACACGCCCAAAAGCTCCGCAAGCTGTGCCTGCGACACTCCATGGTCTTTGCGAAGTTCCTGCAAGCGTTCACCAATCATAATATCACCTCATACCTTTAATAATTTAATTATAAGTATTTTGCGAATTATTGTTTGAAATTATGAGAAATTTTAGAATTTTAATTGACAAGTGTGAAAATCTACATTATAATTCTCATATAAGCTGTGAATTTTCACAGTAATTTTAAGGAGGAATTATTTATGTATTGTCAAAAATGCGGCAAACAAATTGCTGACGGAAGTGTATTTTGTCAGCACTGCGGCGCACAAATAGGAAATGTTGTATCAGATAATTTTTCTAATCAAAATGCAAATCAAAATTTTAATGTACAGCATACCGAAAAGCATGAAGAACCAATAAAAAACAAAGAAGAATTTATTGCCGATTTCCGCGCAAAGCACCCTGAACGAATGGTATATATAGTTATATTTATTATTTTAGAAATTGTTTCAACAATCGTATTTATAATGAATGTATCATCTTATATAGATCATCACCGTGATGAAAATCTCACAGGTATGATGATTGCGGCATTTCTCGAAATAATTGCAATAATTTTTGCATGTGCAATTCAAAAAGTAAACGCATCGGCAAATAAAGCATTTGACAGTTATATTACAAAAGAAAGCCGCGAAAAAACGAATGTAAGTACAAAATGGCTGTGTCCGAAATGCGGAAATTCAAATCCTGCCAACATAAGATATTGCTCAAACTGTAGTTGTCAAAAGCCGAATTTTGAACCGATTTCGGCTCAAACCGATGTTTGGCAATGTCCAAAGTGTGGAAAGATAAATCAAAATTATGTCGGAACATGCGGTTGCGGCACAAGAAAACCATAAAGCGACAGGCTGTACGAAATTTGTACAGCCTGTTTTTATGTGTGGGTATTAAAATATAGCGGCTCGCCGTGCGGGCGTCCAATGAACGCCCCTACTGATAACTTTGCTTTTACACCGACATTTTGTCCCGTATGGCAGTAAGGATTTTCTTTTCTCTGCGGCTGATTTGAACCTGCGTCATAGAAAGAATTTTGGCGGTCTGGGTTTGGGTTTTGCTTTGATAGTAACGCAGTTGGATTATTTTTCTGTCGGTGTCGCATAGGGATTTTACCGCCTGTTCAAGCGACAATCGTTCCGAGATTTCGTCCTGAATATCATCTGTCGGGACATCAAGCTGTGGGTTGCCCTCGCTGTCATATTCGGCAGTCAGGGAGAGCGGAACTCTTGCGCTGTTAAGTGCGTCAATGATTTTTTCCTCGCTTGTATCAAGCCTTTCGGCAAGCTCGCTCACGGTGAGTTCTCTGTCGTTTTTCAGCCTGCTTTCATTGTTAAGCCTTGATATCGCAAGCGAAAGCTCCTTTAATGTGCGGCTTACCCTGACTGCACCGCCGTCACGGAAAAGCCGCTTTATTTCGCCCATAATCACGGGGAAGGCATAGGTTGAAAACTGCAGGTTACGGCTTTCATCAAAGTTATTTATCGCCTTTGCAAGTCCAAGACACCCCGATGCGAAAAGCTCTTCGTACTCTATTCCTTTGCCTGAAAATCGTTTGCAACAGGCATGGACAAGCCCTATATTTTTATCGGCAAGTTTATTTTTATCGGTCATTTTCTGAACCTATAATTTTTTCAAGAGTTACGGTTGTTCCGCTGTCGGGCTTTGAACGGACACGCACCTTGTCGCAAAAGCTCTGCATAACTGCAAAGCCGAGTCCCGCCCTCTCCTCTTCGGGAGCGGTTGTAAACAGCGGTTCCATTGCCTTTTTTACATTGGGAATACCGCAGCCTTTGTCACGGATTGTGATTATCACCTTGTTTTCGGCGGTGATTTTTCCGTTTATGTAAATCATTCCGCTTTGGCGGCGGTAGCCGTGAACAATGCAGTTTGTCACAGCCTCGGACACAGCGGTTTTCAGGTCGCTGAGTTCGCTGACAGTCGGGTCAAGGTTCATTATAAACGCAGACACTACGCTCCTTGCAAAAGCCTCGTTACAGCCTTTTGACGGCACGCAAAGTTTCATTTCATTTACTGTTTTCATCTCAACACCCCCAGACCCTCAAGCCCCGACATTTCAAACAGTCTGTACAATCTGTCGGGAATATTGATTACACGCAACGCTCCGCCGACAAGCTTCATCTGACGGTACCGTCCCATTACAAGACCTATGCCCGATGAGTCCATAAACGACACCTTGGAAAAATCAAGGCACAAAAGCTTAGGTTTGTTTGTCTGAACGGCGGCGTCAATTTTCGTGCGTATCTCTGCCGCCGAATCGTGGTCGATTTCGCCGTCAATATATGCCGTGAGAATGTTGTTTTTAAATTCCGTTTTCAGCAATTTTATCAGTCCTTTTCAAAAATAAAAGCTCCGCACCTGTTATCTTAATGATAATAAGTGCGGAGCAAAAAATTTGTTTTATTCTGTTGTAACGAAAAATTTACTTTTCGGCTGATTCGTTTTCAGCCTTAATTTTATTGATGATATACGGACGAATTTCGCCTGCAAGGTAGAGCGAACCACAGATTACAACTGCACAATCGGTCTTTTCAGCCTGTTCAAAAGCCATATCAAATGCGTGTTCGGCACTTTCAAAGGTTACCGTATCGTCAACAAATCTTGCATACTGTTGCATAAGCTTTGCAGGGTGCATTGCCCTTGGATTGTGAACGGGAACTGTGTAAACTCTGTCAAAAACTCCGTCAAGCAGTTTTACCGAAGTGCTGACATCCTTGTCGGCAAGCATCCCCGTGATTGCAATTATATACTTATTCGGAAGGAATTTTTGGATTGCCGATTTAAGCGCCTCAATTCCGTTAGGATTGTGAGCACCGTCAAGCAGAACAATCGGCTTTTCGCTCAACAGCTCAAGTCTTGCGGGGTTGACAGCCTTTGCAAAACCGTTTGCAATCTGCTCATCTGTTATTGAAATCAGAGAATTGCAACGGAGCATATCAAGTGTCGCAAGTGCGGTTTTTGCATTTTCAAGCTGATGATCACCCGAAAGCGGAAGATAAATTTCAACACCGTTAAACATAAAGCGACTGCCCTTTAAGGTGGTTTCGATGACATCAATATTAACGCTCTCGCTCGTTGCAAGCGGGATTTTCTTTTCTCTTGCAGTTGATTCAATAACCTTCATTGCACGGATATCCTGCTTTGAAGTAACCGCCATTGAGTCGGGCTTGAAGATTCCGCATTTTTGCTGTGCAATTTTTTCAATTGTATCGCCGAGAATTGCCGTGTGGTCAAGTCCGATTGTGGTGATAACGGCACAAAGCGGTGATTTTATAGTATTGGTGCAGTCGAGCAGACCGCCCATTCCTGTTTCAAGAACAACAATGTCACAATCTGCATTTGCGTGTATATAAAATTGAAGAGCGTTGACATACTCAAATTCTGTGATGATTGTGCCCTCTTCACGCAGTTGCTCGATAATAGGGAAAGTTTTTTCAACCGCATCCGTAAGAACGGACTCGCTCACCATACAATTGTTTATTTGTATCCTCTCACGAAAATCCGTGATATACGGTGAAATGAACAAACCTGTTTTGTAGCCTGCCGCAACAAGTGCGGATGAAAGCATAGCACAAACCGAGCCTTTGCCGTTCGTACCTGCAATGTGTATAAATTTCAGCCTGTCCTGCGGATTTCCGAGCCTGTCAAGTAAAATTCTCATTCGGTCAAGTCCCGGACGAGAACCGAATGTCAAAAGTGAATGAATTTTTTCAACAGCGTTTTCGTATGTCATTTACAACAGCTCCCTGTAAATCTCATTTTTCTTAAAGCCTGTTATACTTGCCGCCTCTTTTGCCGCCTCGGTGGGCTTTGCACCGTTTTCAATCAGCTTGCGGGCGGTTTCAACCGCAAATTCAAGGGTGTATTCTTCGGATTTTTCCTCCTGCTTTTTGCCCTCAAGCACAAGCACAAATTCGCCCTTCAGACTGCCGTCCGCATAATTTTCCGCAGCATATTTTGTTGTGGTGCGGATTACTTCTTCGTGAACTTTGGTGAGTTCACGAACGATCGAAAGCTTTCTGTCACCGAAAAAGCTGTACAAATCACGGAGAGTTTGCGGAAGCTTGTGGGGTGCTTCATAAAAAATCATTGTTCTGTGTTCGTTTTTCAGGCTGTCAAGATGCTCGCTGCGGCTCTTTTTGTTCACACTCAAAAAGCCTTCAAATGTGAATCTGCCTGTTTCAAGTCCCGAAACCGCAAGTGCGGAAATCACGGCACTCGGTCCGGGAATCACCACGGTTTTTATTCCGCGCTCCTCGCAGAGCTTTATCAAATCTTCACCCGGATCGGAAATGCACGGCATTCCGGCGTCCGTTACAATTGCACAATTTTCGCCCTGTTCAATTCTGTTGCAGATGATTTCGCCACGCTCACGCTTGTTGTGTTCAAAATAGCTTACCATAGGCTTTTTTATGCCGAAATGATTCAATAGCTTAAGCGTTACCCTTGTGTCCTCTGCCGCAATGAAATCAACCGATTCGAGGGTTTCTGCGGCTCTCGGTGAAAAATCTCCGAGGTTGCCGATCGGCGTTCCCGTTACGTACAAAATTCCGCTCAATTTATATAGTCCTCCTTGTAACTGCCGTAGATGTTCAGCATTTCTTCGGAAAAGTTTCCGCTTTCGTCCTCAATAAAAAGGGTTGGCATAACCTCAAGAAATCCCCTTTTGCCGCCCCTTCTGCCTTCAAGCAAAAAGAGCTTCGGAGCTTTTGACTTTCGCTGTTGGACAAGCCTTAATTTTTTCGGCTCAACCGAATATTTACGCATTGCCTCCATTGCGTCGGCGAGTCTTTCGGGGCGCTGACAAATGCAGAGCCGTCCTCCAAACTGTAAAAGCGACGAACCGCAACGGCACACATCGTCAAGCGTACATTCGGATTCGTGCCTTGCAACAAGCTTTGCGTTTTCGGGATTTGTAATTCCGCCTCCGCTGATTTTGTAGGGCGGATTGCAGGCAACAAGGTCAAACGAGCCGAGCGGCAATGCACCGTCAAGCTTGTTTAAGTCCGAGTTTACAATTCTGATTTTATCCTGAAGATTGTTGTATTCAAGACTTTGTGAAAACAGCCTGCAGGCATTCTCCTGTATTTCTACCGCCGTGATGTCAAGGCGGTTGTTGTTTTTGTACCACAAAAGCGGAATCGTTCCGCAACCCGTGCCGAGGTCAACACATTTTTTCGCACCGATTTGCTTTGAAAAATCGGCAAGTAAGATTGTGTCCGTTGAAAAACGGTAGCTGTCTGACACATATATTTTTATACCGCCGCCAAGCGGTTCAAGATGTTTATTATTCATCGGTATTCCCCTGAAAACAGTAATTAAAAAGCGGCAAGGAAATCCCTGCCGCCTGTCTTTGTGGATTAACCCTTAATCAGCCTTCCTGTGGAGCGCCAACGGGGCAAACTTCAGCACATGAACCGCAATCAACACAAGCGTCTGCATTGATTTCATACTTGCCGTCGCCTTCTGAAATAGCCTCGCAAGGGCAGTTATCTGCACAAGCACCACACATGATGCAATCGTCACTGATAGTATATGCCATAGGGAAATACCTCCTTCATAAATTTCACCTTTATTGTAACATAAATTTTGAAAAAAGCAACCTTTTGGAAAGAATTTTATATTTTAAACTGAAAACAGTTCTTTTTTACTGCAACTTGACGAACGCTGTACACATTACAAAAAATCATTCAAGTTCCTTGAATTTTTCCATTTCCTTTTTGTCAAGCTTGATGTAGCCGTCCTTGACAAGCTTGCATTGCTTGACTGTGAATGATTTCGGAGCGGCATCTTCGGGAGTGTTGTTGAGCTTAACCTTTAAAGTTCCTGCAATCAGGTTGTTTTCAACAACAAGACCTCTGCCTTCGGGAGTATTTACAATTGCTCCTACCTTTGGGGTGTGTTTAAGAAGGTCTGTGTATGCCTCCTGTTCATATTTAAGACAGCACATAAGTCTGCCGCAGGTTCCCGAAATTTTAACGGGAGAGAGTGACAGGCCCTGCTCCTTTGCCATTTTGATTGAAACAGGCTGGAACTCACCCATAAAGCTTGCGCAACAGAACGGCTTACCGCAGATACCGAGTCCGCCGAGCATTTTTGCCTCATCACGAACGCCAATCTGGCGAAGCTCAATTCGTGTTCTGAATACACTCGCAAGGTCTTTTACAAGGGCGCGGAAGTCAACTCTTCCGTCAGCTGTGAAGTAGAAAATAATTTTGCTGTTGTCAAATGTGTATTCAACATTTACAAGCTTCATTTCAAGCTTGTGATGTGCAATTTTCTGTTCACAGATTCTGTATGCGTCCCTTTCCTTAAGCTTGTTTTCAGCAAGGTGATTGAGGTCTTTTTCGGTTGCAATTCTGATTAACGGCTTGAGCGGATGGGAAATCTCCGCATCGTCAACGGTCTTGTTAGGAGTTGCAACCTCCCCGCACTCAAGACCTCTTGCCGTTTCAACAATTACCCTGTCGCCTGTGTTAAGCTTATTGTCAAGCGGATCAAAGTAGTACACTTTGCCAACTTCTTTAAATCGTACTCCGATTATCTCTGCCATGAAATCCTCCTGTATTCTCCGCACAGCCAAGTTGTGAGGAGATTTATATTTATATGTTTCGGTATTTTCAGTTTTGCGTTCTCGGTAAGCTCAATCATTGAAATCAGCTTTGCCCGAGTAAACCGTCTTGCAAGCTCCCCTGCGCACTCTTCGTCAAAAACCGCATCAGCTCCAATGCTCTTTGCCATTCCGTCACGCAGAAACAGCTTTACTGCAAGCAGAATTTCGTCCGCAAGGCTTTTGTCGCTGAGGGCATAGAGTGCCTGCATCAGTTCGTACTCCTTTGCCGATAGAATACCTTTTATAATTTTCCTTGCCCCTTCCACAGCGTCTTTGCTGAAAACATCTTTCGTTTTCAGGCGGAACACGCTTGCGCGTGAAAGAATTGTCGTGAGCAGTTTTTTTGAATTTTCACAGAGCAGTATAAAATATACATTCTGAGGCGGTTCCTCAAGAAGTTTAAGAAATGAATTTTGAACAATCTCCGACAGTCTTGTGTCGGCAAACGGAAATATATACACCTTTGCGTTTGAATCGTTCGGCTTGATGATTGAATCCTTGATTATCTCCCTCATCTGCTCAATTGAATTTTGCTTTCTGTCCTTTGGGAGTTCAACATATTTAATGTCAGGGTGTGCCTTATTTCTCGCCTTGTGACATTGTTCACAACTGCCGCAGGGCTTTATCGGTGCGGTACACACCGCATACATTGACAAAAACACGGCAAGGCTCATTGCCTTTTCGCTGTCCCTGCTTTCTATTACAACAGCGTGGGGAACTCTGCCCTGAATATCAAGGGTGTTGAAGGTTTGTTTTATATTGTCGTCAAAATCAAATCCGTCAAAATTCAAAATCCCACCTCCGCTTATTTATCACATTTAATTATATCATTTTATTTTTGCAATTTCCACAGTTATTTTAAGGCTGCGGTATTGGTAACAATTTCGCCCTTGTCGGTGATGTCGATAATGCCGTAAGACGCATAGTATCCGTGGCATGAACCGGGGTTCATAATATACAGACCGTCCTCATAGAGTGTGAGAGGCATATGTGTATGACCGAAGAGGAGAATATCCGCTCCTGCCTCTCTTGCGGCGGAGGTAATGCGGTAAAGTCCCGATTTTGCGTCATAGAGATGTCCGTGTGTTACAAAGATGGTTTTACCGCAGGCCTTGAAAATCTCCTTTGACGGAAAAAAGCTGTTCCAATCGCAGTTGCCCCTTACGGCAACAATCATCTTGTCTTTGTAATTATCCTTTAAAAACCGCTGTTGTTCTTCACCGTCGCCGCAATGCACAATTATTTCCGCCTTGCGCTGTGCGTCAACGGCTTTGATAAGACTGCGAAGATCTCCGTGAGTGTCCGAAACTACCAAAATACGCATTGAAAATTCTCCGTTCTAAAAATAAAATTTCCGCATAGTATATGTTGAGGTGTTGGTATGTCTGATAATAAAAAGGTCAACAAACTGCTCGGTGAGGTATCGAAAAAGTACGGTATCTCTAAGGAACAGCTTGAAAGTGCCGCACAAAGCGGTAACATAGAAAATCTTTTGAAAAATACAAATCCGAATCAATCAAAGCAGATTGAGAGCGTTCTGTCGGATCCCGAAAAAGCAAAGAAACTTTTGCAAAGTCCGCAGGCTCAGGCGCTGATGAAACTGCTCGGCGGTGAATGATATGTCGGATTTACAGGATAAGCTCAATCAGATTTTGCAGAACCCCGAGGCAATGAAACAAGTGCAAAGTCTTGGGGCACAGCTTGGTCTGACAGGTGAGCAAAAACAACCGCCAAAGCCGAAACCGCCCGAAAATAACCTTATGTCAATGATTGGCGGTGACGACACGATCGGCACAATTGCCAAATTTGCACCGCTTTTAAGCTCGCTGAACAACAGCGATGACACCACCCGACTGCTTGATTCGCTCAGACCGTTTCTTTCACATGAGCGGCAGGAAAAGCTTGACAAAGCCGAAAAGATGCTGAAATTATTCCGCCTTATGCCGTTACTGCGTGAAAACGGATTGTTCTGACAGGAGGTGATTTTTTGCCGAGTTTTGAAGAGGAGGCTTTTAACCGTGCGCAGCAGATGCACCGAAAGCCGCAATTCAATCGTGAAGCACCAAGAAGAGAAGTTCCGAAACAACCCGAAAAGCAGGAAGAACCAAAGTCCGAACTTCCCGAACCGCCCGTTCCGAAAAAGGATGACGGTCTTTTGAATCTGATGTTCAAAAACAAGGAGCAAAGCCTAATCCTTTTGCTTGTAATACTGCTTATGGAAGAAAACACCGATCCGTCAGTTCTGCTTGCACTGATGTATCTTCTGATGTGATTATCGGATTTGTCCGTTTCCTCTGATGATATATTTTGAGCTTGTAAGCTCGTTAAGTCCCATAGGTCCTCTTGCGTGGAGCTTCTGGGTTGAAATTCCGATTTCTGCACCGAGTCCGAATTCTCCGCCGTCGGTAAAGCGGGTTGATGCGTTTACATAAACCGCCGCAGAATCAATTCGTGCCGTGAACTCGTTTGCACTGTTGTAGTCGCTTGTCACAATGCATTCGCTGTGACCTGTACTGTACTTCTGAATATGAGCAATTGCGTCATCAAGGCTGTCAACAACCTTTACGGCAATGATGTAATCGAGAAATTCGATTCTATAATCTTCTTCCGTTGCAGAAACAACGCAGTCGCCGAGAATCTGTTTCGTTCTGTCACAGCCTCTGATTTCAACATTCTTTTTATCAAGCTCTGCTTTGATTACGGGCAGAGCTTTTTCTGCGATATCCTTGTGTACAAGCAATGTTTCAAGCGCATTGCATACAGATGGGCGAGAGGTTTTGCCGTTGAAAACAATATTCTTCGCCATTTCAATATCTGCACTCTTGTCAACATAGATATGGCAGTTACCCACGCCTGTTTCGATAACGGGAACCTTTGCATTTTCAACAACGCTTTTGATAAGTCCTGCACCGCCACGGGGAATGAGTACATCGAGATAATCAGAAAGCTGCATAAGCTCTGTTGCGCTCTGTCTTGTTGTATCCTCAACAAGCGCTACGCAGTCACGGGGAAATCCTGCCTTTTCAAGTGCGTCACGCATAACCTTTGCGATTGCCATATTTGAATGAAAAGCCTCTTTACCGCCACGAAGAATTACGGCACTGCCTGCTTTAAGGCAAAGAGCCGCCGCATCAGAGGTTACATTAGGTCTTGCCTCAAAGATGATTCCGATAACACCCATCGGAACTGTTACCTTTTCAATCTGCAAGCCGTTTTTGAGGGTTCTGCCGTCAAGCACCCTGCCCACGGGATCGGGCAAAGCCGCAACCTGTCTTACGCCGTCAGCCATACCGTTGATTCTCTCCTCCGACAATCTGAGTCTGTCGAGAAGTGACGCTGTAAGACCGCTTTTTTCGCCGTTCTCAAGGTCAATTTTGTTAGCCGCAAGAATTTCTTCGCAGTTTTCGCAGAGTGCGTCTGCGATTGCACCGAGGGCAATGTCCTTTTTTGAACCGGCTGTCATAAGAAATCTTGACGCATCTTTTGCCTTTGCGCCCATTTGTTCAAGTGTAGTCATAATTTTCCTCCGATTATTTAACAGGTAAAAATTTTGTTCCGATTTTTTTCCCGTCAATCACTTCGTAGAGATTTTCAGGATTTGAGCCGTTGATAACGCTGACCTCAACACCTCGTTTTGTGGCATAATCAGCCGCATGAAGCTTTGTAATCATACCGCCTGTGCCACGGTTTGAACCGGTGCCTGCCGCCATTTCAAGAATTTCGGCATTTATTTTCTCAATAACATCAAGCTTTTTTGCATTTGGATTTGTTCGTGGGTTTGAATCGTACAGACCGTCAATGTCGGTAAGAATGATAAGTCTGTCTGCGGAAACAAGGCCTGCAACAATTGCGGAAAGCATATCGTTATCTCCGAAATTGTTGCCCTCAAGTTCATCAATTGTAACTGTATCGTTTTCGTTGATTACAGGAATAATGTTCATTTTGAGAAGCTCATCAATTGTGTTGATAACATTCTGCCTTTTCTGCTCTGTTTCAACAGCGTAACGCGTGAGAAGCAGCTGTGCAACGGAGTGGTTGTACTCGCCGAAAAGCTTGTCGTACATAAACATAAGCTCACACTGACCGATTGCGGCAAGAGCCTGTTTTTTCTTGGTTTCGGAAGGTCGCTTATCAAGTCCTGCCTTGCCCATTCCGACAGCAATAGCACCCGAAGAAACAAAGATAACCTGTTCCCCGCGGTTCTGCAAATCGGAAAGAACCTTGCAAAGCTGTTCAACTCTTCTGTAATTTATTTTTCCGTTTTCATAAGTCAGCGTTGAAGTGCCAACCTTGATTACGGTACGCTTTTTCTCCATAAAAACACCTGTTTCGTTGCGGATTTTCATTTTGCACTTTTTCATTATGTACAATCAAGGTAATTATAACATAATGTGTATGATAAATACAACACTTTACATAACAAAACCCCGAAGTTTTGGCACTTCGGGGTTGATTTTATATTTAATTTAGTGAGGATATCTGTTGATAAGCTCACGGAGATCATACGGAGTTGCCTGATATACGAAATAGTTGAGCCAGTTTGTGTAGAGCAAGGTTGCGTTGCTTCGCCATATCATCGGCGGAGTTTTTGACGCATCGTCATTCGGAAAATAATTGTAAGGAACATTCGGATTGAGTCCCTTGTTTTTATCTCTGAAATATTCCTTGGCAAGGGTGTCACGGTCATACTCTGCGTGACCTGTAACAAACACCTGTCTGCCGTTTCGGCTGCAAATTACGCATGAACCTGCAATCTCGGAAACAGCAAGTACTTCAAGCCCTCTGCACCTTTTCAACGCCTCTTCATCAATTCCCGTATGCCTTGAATGAGGGATTGTGAATGTATCGTCAAAGCCTCTCATAAGCTTATGATGCGGAACAAGCACCTTGTGGGTGTAAATTCCGCTTAATTTTTCGGGCAAAAGGTGCTTTTTTATGCCGTAGTGATAATAAAGACCTGCCTGAGCGCCCCAGCAGATGTGGAATGTTGAGCATACATTATGCTTTGACCACTCCATAATTTCACAAAGCTCGCCCCAGTAATCGACCTCTTCAAAGTCGAGCTGTTCAACAGGCGCACCCGTGATAATCATTCCGTCAAAGCTCTCGTTCTTCACCTGATTAAAGGTCTTGTAAAAGGTTGTCAGATGATGCGGAGAGGTGTTTTTAGAGGTGTGTGATGCCATCTGCAAAAGCTCGATATCAACCTGCAGAGGACTGTTGCCGAGCAGCCTTAAAAGCTGGGTTTCGGTTTCGATTTTTGTCGGCATAAGATTCAGAATAAGAATTTTCAGCGGACGGATATCCTGCCTGAGAGCGACCTCGTTCGGCATTACGAAAATATTTTCCGATTCCAGCACCTTGATTGCCGGAAGATTACTTTGTACCTTGATTGGCATTTTCTCGCCACCTTTATTTTTTCTTACGAGCAGACAGTAAGGCTTATATCATACCTTAGCGTCCCGAACCTGTCATTGTACTATTGATGTCTTATATTTTACAAGCAACTCTGTCTTCATCTGTTCGGTTGTTATTTCACCGTTTGACCAACGGTCTGACAACAATTTTGAACTTTCAGAGGCAGGAACATCCTCGATACTGTTTACGGCATTTGCAATTTTTACTGCACGCCTACGCTTTTTCAAATCAACCGACTGCATTCCCGTCGCCTCCGAAAATATTATTGACTTTATTTACAAATTAATACTGCTTACCCCAGAATACCATATGCTTTGCAGGCTTGCCGCAGCATACGCATACATCCGAGAGATGCTCCTCGTTGAATGGGATACATCTGCTCTTTACGCCGCCTGTAACTTCTTTGATTTTTTCTTCACAGGCTGTATCGCCGCACCACATAGCCTTGATAAAGCCGGGCTTGTTCTTGGCTGTGTCAACGAACTCATCAAATGTTGTTGCTGTGAATGTCTTTTCCTGTGTGTTTTTAAGAGCACGGTCATACATATCGTTGTGAATTGTGGTCATAAGGTTTTCAACAAACGGTACAAGCTCATCAATTGAAACAAATGCCTTTTCACGTGTATCACGGCGAACAACTACGCACTGATTCTTTTCAATATCCTTAGGACCGATTTCAACTCTTACAGGCACGCCCTTCATCTCGTACTCGGCAAACTTCCAGCCGGGAGCGTGGTCTGAAGAATCAAGTTTTACTCTGAACTTTTCGGCAAGTGCCTTTCTAAGCTCCTCTGCCTTTTCAAGAACACCCTCTTTGTGCTGTGCAACAGGAATGAGTGCAACCTGAATAGGAGAAATCTTTGGCGGAAGAACAAGACCGTCATCATCAGAGTGAACCATAATGAGCGCACCGATCATTCTTGTAGAAACACCCCATGATGTTTGATGCGGATAATGAAGCTTGTTGTCCTTGCCTGTGTATGTGATGCCAAAGCTCTTTGCAAAGCCGTCACCGAAGTAGTGTGATGTACCGCCCTGAAGAGCAACACCGTTGTGCATCATCGGCTCGATTGTGTAGGTTTCTTCGGCACCTGCGAACTTTTCTTTTTCTGTCTTTCTGCCGATTACTGCCGGAATAGCAAGAGTTTCCTTGTAGAAATCAGAATAAACATGTAACATTCTGAGCGTTTCTTCTCTTGCTTCTTCTTCGGTTTCATGCATTGTATGACCTTCCTGCCAGAGGAATTCCGATGTACGAAGGAACGGACGGGTTGTCTTTTCCCATCTTACAACGCTGCACCACTGGTTGTAGAGCTTCGGAAGATCACGGTATGTGTTGATAATCTTTTTATAATGCTCACAGAAAAGAGTTTCCGATGTAGGACGAACGCAAAGACGCTCCTGAAGCTTTTCCTGACCGCCTACAGTAACCCATGCACATTCGGGAGCAAAGCCCTCAACATGGTCTTTTTCTTTCTGTAAAAGACTTTCGGGAATAAACATAGGCATATAAACATTCTCGTGACCTGTTTCTTTGAAACGGCGGTCAAGGTCAGCCTGAATATTTTCCCAGATAGCGTAGCCGTAGGGGCGGATAACCATACAACCCTTTACGCCCGAATAGTCAACGAGCTCAGCTTTTTTAACGATGTCGGTGTACCATTTTGCAAAGTCCTCATCTCTGCTTGTGATAGCTTCAACCATTTTTTTGTTGTTTGCCATTTTTATATTCCCTCCGTAAAAATTTAATTTTACTTATTTTTAACATATTTAAAATGTCACACATAAAATTCCGAGGTGTTTTCAACCCATAGAGGTGAAAAACACCCGCACTATAGATTATACACTAAATCTCTGAATTTTCAACCTTTTCGGCAAAACAAAAAGAGGCCGCAAAACGACCTCTCAAAAAATGCGAAAAAATTAAAGATTTAATTATGAATGAGCCTCAATGTAAGAAACGAGTGAACCTACAGTCTTGATGTTTTCGATTTCCTCATCGGGAACTTCAACCTCGAACTCGTCTTCGATTGACATAAGAAGGTCAACAACATCGAGTGAATCTGCGCCGAGATCTTCCTGAAGATCTGTGTCGGCAGTAATCTTATCCTCTTCAACATCAAACTGTTCAGCAAGAATTGCCTTAACTTTTTCTAATACCATTACTAATTCCTCCCGGTAAAAATATTGATTGTCCAAAGTAAATTATAGACAAAAGCACTTGGTTTATGCTACAATGGTATGAAAGCAAACGGATTGCTCTACTTCCCTTATATTATTGATTATTTACCCCTTTGTCAATATATATTTGAAATTTTTTGAAAAATTTCTGATTTTTGCATAAATAATTTCTTTTAAGTTTATTTCTGCATAGCTAAAAATATGAACCTCGGAGGTATTTTTTTATTATGGAAACCAAAAAATTTGCCGTAATCGGTCACCCAATCGGTCACACAATGTCACCGTTTATACACACAAGACTTTTTGAACTTCAGGGCATCAAAGCCGAATATACAAAGCTGGACATTGCTCCCGAAAATCTTGAATATGAATTTAAAAATACCCTTTCAAGGCTTGACGGATTTAACATTACAATTCCGCATAAGCAGGCTGTTATTCCGTTTCTTGACGAAATTGACGCAAAGGCCGAGATGTACGGCAGTGTAAACACCGTTTCAAATAAAAACGGCATTTCAAAGGGCTACACAACAGATCCCGACGGATTTTTAAAGGCTCTTGACGCGGCAGGAATTATGCTTAACGGCAGAATCGTAATTATCGGCTGCGGCGGTGTTGCAAGAACAATGGCGTATGAGGTCGTTCTCAAAAAACAGCCCCTCCTCTTTGCCGTAAGAAAAGAGGATTTGAAAATTGCCGAGGCTTTATGCGATGAAATCGGAAAAACAGTTGCAGGTTGCGATGTAAGCTTCTGCCTTATTGACGAACTTTCGGGCGACATTGATGTGCTTATCAACGCAACTCCCATAGGAATGTATCCTAAGATTGAAAATCAGCCTGTAAGCGACAGTGTAATAAACCGTTGTACAAATGTATTTGACGCTGTTTACAATCCGCTTGAAACAATGCTTGTTAAAAAGGCAAGGGCAAACGGTGCAACAGCCGAAAGCGGAATGGCAATGCTCGTATGGCAGGCAGTTGTTTCTCACGAACATTGGGACGGCTCTGTTTATGACAAGGGCGACATTGCTCAGCTTTGTATCGACTCTGCAAAAGAGCTTGAAAAGAATTTCTGATGAACGGAGAAATTTAAAGTGAACAACATAGTTTTATGCGGATTTATGGGTTGCGGAAAGTCAACCGTAGGCAAAAACATTGCAAGAAAATCGGGAAGAAAATTCCTTGATATGGACTCATACATTGCACAAAAGGCAGGAATGACCGTTTCCGAAATATTTGAAAAGTTCGGCGAAGAAAAGTTTCGTGATATGGAACATGATGCCTGTGTTGAGCTTGCAGGGCTTGAAGGTCTTGTAATTGCATCGGGCGGCGGTGCGTTTACATTCAAGAGAAATGTTGAGGCCTTCAAGGGCAAGGACAAAATTGTTTTTCTTGATGTTCCGCTCGGAATCATCAAGAACCGTCTTAAAAATGACACGACAAGACCCCTTCTTCAGCGACCCGACAGGGACAGGGTTATGAAAGACCTGTATAACAACAGATATCCAATATATCATGCCGCTGCTGATATTGTGATAAAGGGTCAAAACACACCGTTAAAAACCGCTTTTGCAATAATCGACGCAGTAAACGGTACAGATGTGGCTGAAAAACCGCATAAAAACGCTTGATTCTGCATTTATTCTATTGACTATCACGCTTTAAAGTGCTAAAATGACTAAAGAAATATGGCGAACTTCGATTCGTTTCGTCAAAAGTGAATTGAAAGGAAATTAAAGCAATGATTATAGTATTAAAACCGTCTGCAACAGAGGAGCAGATTACAAAATTCACAAATATGCTCAAAGAGAGCTATGATGTAAAGGTTAATAAGTGGGACGGTGTTCAGTCAACCGTACTCGGTCTTATCGGCGATACAACAAAGATTGACATTGAGTATATTGACGCTCAGGACATTGTTGAAAATGTAAAGAGAGTTCAGGAGCCGTACAAAAAGGCTAACAGAAAGTTCCACCCCGACGATACAGTCATTAAAATCAATGACAATGTAACAATCGGTGACGGCAGTCTGCACATTATGGCAGGCCCCTGCTCTGTTGAAAGCGAGGAGCAGATTGTTCAGATTGCAAAGGATGTCAAGGCATCGGGCGCAACACTTCTCAGAGGCGGTGCATTCAAGCCCCGTACTTCACCATACGCTTTTCAGGGACTCAAGGCAGAAGGACTTGATCTTCTCAAAACAGCAAGAAGAGAAACAGGTCTGCCGATTGTAACAGAAATTATGAGAGCATCACACATTGATATGTTCGAGAATGTGGATATTATTCAGGTTGGTGCAAGAAATATGCAGAACTTTGAGCTTCTCAAGGAACTCGGCAAAATTGACAAGCCTATCCTTCTCAAGAGAGGTCTTTCCGCAACAATCGAAGAATGGCTCATGAGTGCCGAATATATTATGGCAGGCGGTAACGATAAGGTTATGCTCTGTGAAAGAGGTATCCGCACATACGAAACATTCACAAGAAACACTCTTGATATTTCGGCTATCCCGATTATCAAAAGGCTTTCTCACCTTCCTGTTATTGTTGACCCGAGCCATGCGTCCGGCAAGTCATGGCTTGTTGAACCGCTTGCAATGGCAGCAGTTGCCGCAGGTGCAGATGGTCTTATCATAGAGGTTCACAACGATCCGCCGCACGCACTTTCGGACGGTGCGCAGTCACTTACTCCAAAGCAGTTTGACGGAGTTGCAAAGAAGGTTTTCGGCTTAAAAAAGGCTGTTGACAAATTGAATTAAGATTTTTACTTTCGGTACGGTTTTTCAACCGTACCGATTTGGACTTTAATTAACTTTATTAAAGAATACACAAACGGAGGCTAATGCAGTGAATATTGCAGTTGTAGGACTCGGGATTATCGGCGGCAGTTTTTGCAAGGCGATAAAAAAGTACACCGACCACCGTGTAATCGGTATCAACAGAACAAAATCTACTGCCGAAAAGGCTTTAAAAGAAGGTGCGATTGACGAAATCGGCACACACGAAAGTCTTGAAAACGCAGACCTAATTATCCTTTCAATGTATCCGCAGGCGGTTGTTGACTATGTTTCAAGGTACGGCGAGTACATAAAAAAAGGTGCGGTTGTAACTGATGTTTCCGGCATAAAGAGGGCAATTTGTCCGCAGATGACAGAGCTTTCCGAAAAATTCGGCTTTGTTTTTGCCGGCAGTCATCCGATGGCAGGCAAGGAAACAAACGGTTTTGATGTTTCGGACGCCGACCTTTACAAAAATGCAAGCTACATTATCGTTCCGTGCAAGGCTAGTGACAGCGTTGTAAATATGCTGTCCTACTTTGCAAAATCAATCGGCTTTGGCACAGTAAAAATCACAACTCCCGAAGAACACGACAGAATGATTGCCTTCACATCACAGCTTCCGCATGTGCTTGCGTGTTCATATGTTTTAAGTCCGTGCTGTCCGAACCACAAAGGCTTTTCGGCAGGAAGCTACCGAGATGTTTCGAGAGTTGCAAACATAAATTCAACGCTCTGGAGTGAGCTTTTCCTTGAAAACAAGGATCCGCTCATTTCCGAGCTTGATATACTTATAGAAAACATTACAAAAATCAAAGATGCGATAAAAGCCGAAGATACTGACGCTCTCAAGGCTCTTCTTGAAAAGGGCAGAGAGGTCAAACAGGCACTCGGAGAATAAAGAGGAAGGAGAACTTTTATGAAAACTATTCATGTTTCCACAGGAAGTCCCTATGACATTATGATTGAAAGAGGTATTCTTGACAATTGCGGCGAGATTATCAAAAAGCTTTCAAACGCAGAAAAAATCACTATTGTAACAGATACAAATGTTGCTCCGCTGTACAAATGGAGAGTTCTCAACTCTCTTTCACAGCAGGGTTATCAGACTACCGCCCATGTTTTTCAGGCTGGCGAGCAGTCAAAGAATCTTAACACAATCGCAGATATCTATGACACACTTGCAGATTTTAAGATGACAAGAAAAGACCTTATCGTCGCACTCGGCGGCGGTGTTACGGGTGATATGGCAGGCTTTGCCGCCGCAACATATCTGAGAGGAATCGACTTTGTTCAGATTCCGACATCTCTGCTTGCACAGGTTGACTCATCCGTAGGAGGAAAAACAGGCGTTGACATTGCACAGGGCAAGAACCTTGTCGGTGCATTCTATCAGCCAAAGGCTGTTTTGATTGATCCCGACACTCTTTCAACTCTCCCCGACCAGTTCATCACAGACGGTATGGCTGAGGTTATCAAGTACGGCTGCATCAAGGACAGCGGATTTTTTGAAATGCTTGCAAACGGTGACGCTCTTGAACACATTGACGATGTAATTGAAACCTGTGTAAAAATTAAGCGTGATGTGGTAAACCGTGACGAAAAGGAAGCAGGGGAAAGAATGCTTCTCAACTTCGGTCACACACTCGGTCACGCAATCGAAAAAATCTACAACTACACAGGCATCACACACGGTATGGCAGTTGCCGTCGGTATGGTAATGATGACAAAGGCAAGCGAAAAGCACGGACTTACCGAGGCAGGAACCGCATACAAGATTGAAGAGGTTTGTGCAACCTACGGCTTGCCGACTACCGATGACGCAAGCCTTGAAAAAATTGCCGAGGCGGCTCAGACAGACAAGAAAACTTCGGGCTCGTCAATCAATGTTGTTTTGCTTGAGAAAATCGGCACAAGCTTTACCAAGAAGGTTGCAATCTCCGATTTGCTCGACTTCATTACACCGTAACACGGTAAACATATTTTAATGAAAGGCTGTGGAAGTATGGCTTTGTCAACCGACAAAAGCAGTAAGCCGTATGTACGGTATCTTCCGTTTGTACCAAACGGCGAAGTGAACATTCCCCCGTCAAAGAGCGATGTTCACCGTGCAATCATCTGCGCCGCCCTCACAAGGGGCAAATGCACAATTGCACCCGTTGCTCTGTCAAATGACATCAAGGCGACAATCGGTGTAATTGAGGATATGGGTTGCACCGCCTCAATAAAGGACAATGTGCTGACCGTTGACGGTACAAATATTTTTAAAACAGATAATGTAACGCTTGACTGCGGCGAAAGCGGCAGTGCTTTGCGATTTTTCATACCCGTAGCCGCAGCCGGTGGTATAAACGCCACCTTTGTCGGTCACGGAAAGCTTCCCGAAAGACCTATCGGAATTTTCACGGAGGCTCTGCCAAAAGCAGGAGTAAAGTGTGAAACCGAGGGCGGTCTGCCGCTCAAGATCAGCGGTCGGCTTGAAAGCGGAACTTTTGAAATTCCCGGCAATGTAAGTTCGCAGTTCATTACGGGACTTCTGCTTGCTCTTCCGCTTGTTGAGGGCGACAGCGACATTGTGCTGACATCTCCGATTGAGAGCGTCGGCTACATAAATATGACAATTCACACTATGGCACAATTTGGTGTTAAAATTGAAACAACCGACAACGGTTGGCACATCAAGGGTGGTCAGTCATACATTCCGCATGATTACACAACAGACGGCGACTGGTCGCAGGCTGCTTTCTTTATGGTTGCAGGAGCACTCGGCGGAAAGGTGACTGTGAACGGCGTTAACAGAAATTCCGCACAAGGTGACAGGAAGATTGCCGAGCTGCTTGCACGGTTTGGTGCAAAGGTAACGCAGACGGATACTTCCGTAACCGTTGAAAAGGCAGAGCTTAATGCAATTGACATTGATGCTTCGCAGATTCCCGACCTTGTACCCGTGCTGACGGTTTGTGCCGCATTTGCAAAGGGAACAACCAGGATTTACAATGCCGAAAGACTTCGCATAAAGGAATGTGACCGTCTTACGGCAACCGCTAAGCTGATAAACGATCTCGGCGGTAAGGTGACTGAGTTGCCTGACGGACTTGTCATAGAGGGAATTGACACCCTCAAGGGTGGATTCTGTGAGGGCTTTAACGACCACAGAATTGTAATGTCGGCAGGTGTCTGCGCAGTAAGACTCAACGGTGAAATTGAGTCAAGCTATGCGCTTTCAATCAACAAAAGTTACCCTGATTTTTACATAGATTATAATAATATTGGAGGTAAGGCTAATGTCCTCGACCTACGGTGATAAGATAAAAATTTCCGTTTTCGGCGAAAGCCACGGCAACGGAATCGGAGTTGTAATTGACGGACTTCCGGCAGGATTTGAGGTTGACTTTGACAGGGTTCTCACTCAAATGGCACGCCGTGCTCCGGGCAAGGATAAAACGGCAACTCCCCGAAAAGAAAAAGACCTCCCGAAGGTTCTTTCGGGTATGCTCGGCAACAGGCTGACAGGCGCTCCGCTTTGTGCCGTAATTGAAAACACCAACACAAAAAGCGGTGACTACGGCAATCTTCTCGACTGCCCCCGTCCCGGTCACAGCGACTACACAGCCTTTGTAAAATATAATGCGTCAAACGATATTCGTGGCGGCGGTCATTTTTCGGGCAGACTTACTGCACCGATTGTTTTTGCAGGTGCTGTCTGCCGTCAGATTCTTGAATCAAAGGGCGTTAAAATTGCCGCCCATATCAGCAGTATCGGCAATGTTTCTGACAGCTCCTTCTCTCCGACGGAAATTGATGACGCACTCATTGAAAAGCTGAACAACTCATCGTTTGCACTCATTGACGAAACAATTGAAAAAACTATGAGGGATGCCGTTGAAGATGCCAGAATGGCACAGGACAGCATCGGCGGAACAATTGAATGTTGCGTAACCGGCATTGACGCAGGCTACGGTGAGCCGATGTTTGAGGGTGTTGAGGGCGTTATTGCCAAGGCTGTTTTCGGTGTTCCCGCAATCAAGGGCATTGAGTTCGGCAAAGGCTTTGAGCTTTCAACAATGAGAGGCTCGCAGTCGAACGATCCGTTTGAATACAAAGACGGCAAGGTCGTTACAACAACAAACAACTGCGGCGGTATTTTGGGCGGAATTACAAACGGAATGCCGATTATTTTCCGTGCCGCTGTAAAGCCTACACCGTCAATTTCACAACCGCAAAGGACTGTAAATCTTCAGACAAAAGAAAACACGGAGCTTGTTATTCACGGCAGACACGATCCGTGTATTGTGCCGAGAGCAGTCCCCGTTATTGAGGCTGTTACGGCTGTTGCAATTATTAACCTTATGTGAGGTCTTTATGAGAGATTTAAAAGAAATCAGAAAAGATATTGACAAAATAGACAATCAGCTTATTGAGCTTTTTAAGCAGAGAATGGATTGTGCAAGGGATGTAGGCATCTACAAGCAGGCAAACAACATTCCCGTTCTTAACGAGGGCAGAGAGAACGAAATTCTTGATGCCGTTGAAAAAAAGGGAGGCGAATACGGCGCATCTGCAAGACTTCTCTACTCAAACATTATGGAGCTTTCAAGGGCGCTCCAGCACAACATTGTCGGCAGCGGCAAAGAGCTTAAAAGCGTTATCAACAATGCAAGCACGGATATTCCGTCAAGCGGAATCAAGGTTGCGTATCAGGGAATCAAGGGTGCTAACGGTCATGAGGCAACCTTAAGACTTTTCCCGAACGGCGAGGCTGTCAATTACAAAAGCTTTGCAGATGTATTTTCTGCCGTTGACAACGGTGAGGTTGCATTCGGTGTTCTTCCTGTTGAAAACTCAAGCGCAGGCTCTGTTTCGGCAGTTTATGACCTTATTCTCAAGCACCGTTTTTACATTGTAAAGGCACTCGATTTGCCGATTGACTACTGCCTTGCAGGTCTTAAACAATCTGCTTTTGAGGATATTGAAATCGTGTGGTCGCATCCGCAGTCACTTTCACAATGTGCGCAGTATATTGCCGACCACGGCTTTGATTCTGTTCCATTCTCCAACACGGCAATTGCCGCCCGTGATGTTGCAAAGGAAAAGCGCCTCAATGTTGCGGCAATCTGTTCATACAAAGCGTGTGAGGAATACGGCTTAAAGGTTCTTGACAATCATCTTCAGGACAATGACGAGAACACAACAAGGTTTATTGTCATCTCCAAAAAGCTGTACATTCCGAAAGATGCAAACAGAATCAGCCTTTGTTTCTCACTCCCCCATGTTACGGGATCGCTGTACAGTCTTTTGTGCAGATTCAATTCGCTTGGTCTTAACCTCACAAAAATCGAATCCCGTCCCCGTCAGGGCAGACAGTTTGAATATCTGTTCTACCTCGACTTTTCGGGAAATGTACGCAGTGAAAATGTTATTGAGCTTGTAAGCCAGCTTAGCGAAGAAATGCCCGAATTTAGTTTTTTAGGCAACTACGCAGAACCGGAGTTTCCTATAAAATAAACAGCGAGGCTTTGTGCAAATGAATACACAACATTATACAACAAAAGCGTCCGAATTAACGGACGCTTTTTACTTTGGCTTTAATTCTGTTTTTCAAGGTCTAATTTTTCAACAATTGCATCTACCGTGGTTTCGATACTGCTCAGTTCAAGTGACACCGTGATATCGGCATACTTTTTATAGAGCGGATAACGCACTCTGTACACATCGTCAAGGGTTTCGCCCTTACCGAATGCAATACCTCTTGTTTTGATGTTGGTAACTCTGCGTTTGATTTCGTCGAGGTCAACATCAATGAAAACAACCTTTCCGTTCTTTTTGAGGTTTTCCATAGCGTTTTGGCTCAGAACCATTGAACCGCCTGTTGCAATAACGGTTTTATCATATTCAAGCTCCGCGCCGATTTTTCCCTCAAGATGGAGAAAATAGTCAAGACCTTCATTATCGAGAATTTTTTGCAGAGGCTTCCCTGCCTCTTTGCAGATTATCAAATCTACATCAACAAAGGAATAACCCAGAGCCTTGGCAAGCAACACACCGACCGTGCTTTTGCCCGAACCCGGCATTCCGATTAAAACTATATTTTCCATATTAAAGAATCCTTACATTAAGTGAGTCTGTGCTTGAAGTCGGGCAGGTCTTGTTTGATGAAAGCACAACAACCGTGTCACCCTTTTTAACAACACCTGTGCTGAGTGCCTTTTCCATAGCCTGTTTTGTGATAGAGTCCGATGTGCGTTTTTCTTCGCCCATAACAGCCATAACACCCCAGTTAAGGCAGAGCTTTCTGCACACAAGCTGTGATGTTGCAACTGCAATAACGGGACAGTCGGGTCTGTAATGAACCATTGCTCTTGCAACTCGACCTGTTGCACTTTCAACAATAATAGCCTTCGCACCTACTGCCTGCGCAATATTCTTTGCGGCCTTGCAGATGCTTGATCTGATCGGGTTGGTGTCCTTCATTCCGTGTTCTTCCACATACTCATGAAGCGCGGTAAATTCACCGTTTTCCTCAGCCTCCGAACAAATTGCGTCAAGCGCCTTTACGCTTTCAATCGGATACTTACCTGCGGCGGATTCTGCCGAAAGCATTACTGCGCTTGTGCCATCATAAACTGCATTGGCAACATCGCTGATTTCGGCTCTTGTAGGACGGGGAGCCGTTGTCATACTCTCAAGCATCTGGGTTGCAGTGATTACATACTTACCTCTTGAAACAACCTTTCTGATAATCGTTTTCTGAATTTCAGGCAGCTTGATAAACGGAATTTCAACGCCCATATCTCCACGGGCAACCATAATACCGTCTGCGTAATCAATGATTGCGTCCATATCGTCAACACCGCTCTGATTTTCAATCTTTGCGATAATTTCAACATACTCATAGCCGAGGCTGTCAATAAAGTCACGAAGAGTTCTAACATCATCGTGATTGCGGACAAATGATGCGGCAACAACTGTTGCACCGTGGTTAAGACCGAACTCAATGTCCTTTCTGTCCTGAGCGCTTACATACGGCATATTGATAAAGTAGCCCGGAATATTGATACTCTTGCGGTTTTTAAGCACACCGCCCTTGTTTACGGTACAAACGATTGACTCGGGATTTACCGACTTAACGACAAGCGAGATAATACCGTCATCAAGCAAAAGCTCTCTGCCGATTGCCTTCTGACCTTCGGATTCAAAAATATCAACAAGCTTAGGAAACGAAAGGCTTACGCCTGTTTCGTCACCCTCTTCTTTGTTTTTAAAAAGACTGAATTCTGCACCCTCAGAAAGCTCAACAGAACCGTCCTTGAATGTGCCGACTCTGACCTCAGGACCCTTTGTATCAAGCAGAATTGCAACATTTTGACCGCTTTCTGCAATTGCCTCTTTCAAGTTCTTGATTGTAACCTCAAGTTGGTCATAAACGCCGTGTGACATATTGATTCTGGCAACATTCATACCTGCGTCAATCATCTTGCGCATCATTTCTTTTGAATCACAGGCAGGTCCAATGGTACAAACTATCTTAGTCTTTCTCATAATTCCTCCGTCCTTTTTGAAATGCTTATATTTCATTATTGTGCATATGAATAAATCTGTGTGAATTTTCCAATCAAACACATTATAGCGTATCTACCTCACAATTTCAATCATTGATTTGTAAAATTTCACATTCTGTGCCTTGTACAAAAAATATTAAAACAAAAACAAAAAATCGGGCAGTTTCCTGTCCGATTTTTGTGTGAATTTGTAATTATAAAGTGACTATAGCCAACTTCTGAATACATGTTGCATCAAGCACCGTAACCGTTCCGTCGCCATTGATATCGGCAAGCACAATTTGATCTGCCGTAAGTGCTGCCGCATTAACAATATACTTCTGAACGAGTGTTGCATCCATTACCGTTACAGTGCCGTCACCGTCAACATCGCCCTTTATCTCAGACGGAGTGTATTCGCTGAACCATTCGTTGCTGATCCAAGCCGCACGACTTGTCATCCAATCAGCCGCATAGTTGTACATATCCGTAAAGCTGTTCTGATTGTAGCTTGTCTTTGTATTGCTTACCGTATATGTGCCTGTTTTTATATCAAAATCAGCTTTGTTCATTGAAGTGTGGTCACTAATCCAGCTGCTCGTTTTGATATACCAGCCACTCTTGTAGTTCATCTCTGCACTGTCCTTGAGAAGGTCGTAATACTGTGCTTTTGAATAAAACTCATTTGAACCCGAATAGTTCTGAGTTTTGCCTGCAAAGTAGTTGATTGCCGGAACAAACTTCTCAAACCAGATATTAACTGCCGCCTTATTAACCTGAGTGTTTCTTGAAAAGTTGTTAATAATGTTGGTGCTGCTCTGAGTGCGTTTTTGTCTGTCCTTGAATCTGCACCACCAGCCTGAATACTGTGTGTAATCCTTAACACCGAAGTTCTTAAGATCCCAAGCACTGCCTGTAGCATTACCGAGCGAATTATCGTAGTCCCATACAGGTGAGCCGAAGAACTTATAGTTACCGTCAGAATCCTGCTTATAAACAAAGTAAACGCTTGAAACACCTGAATCCCAGTTCTTGCCAAGCTCATTTATGAGCCACAGCTTTGCGCAGGAATCGACATCTGCATACTGTGAAAGGTCGGAAGCGGTGTTTTTTGCGGCATTGTGGAAAGCGTTATACTTTTCACGGACATAGTTCTTAACTTCATTATAGCCCTTGTCACCCTCTGAAAGCTCCGGAGCCTTGATTGTAACCTTGATTCCATCGTTACATTTTACATAGTAATCTTCACCGTCCACCGCGTTTGAATCAACTTCACAAAGGAACGGAAAATCCTTGTTTACATTTCCGTCAGCGTCAAGGTATGCAGTATCGTCAATATCGTTGATAAGGGCATTTTTGCCGACCTCAATCTTTTCGGTCATCTGATATGAACCCCAGTAATAACCGTCTGAGTAGAAATCAACATATCTTGAATCCGAAGCATATGGAGTTCCTACTGCATCTGCAAGGTCATAGAGGAAACGGTTTCTTGTAAGTGAATCGTCCTGATAATTTGCAAGGAGAGAGAACTTCTTGCTCTTTGCCATACCGCCGATTGAAACCTTATCGGAATATGTAATGTTAAAGGGCTTTTTAGCCTTGACCCATGTTGAATTGCCCCTGCCCTTAATTTTTTTGATTGAGGTATTATCAATCTTGCCGTTCCTGTCAACAATAGCGCCTGTTGCAGAAGCAGAGTTGCTCTTGTCCTCACTGAGATAAGAGATAAGCTCAGAACCGTTGCCGTCGGCATTGCTGTTATTTACATAAATTGCAGACTCGGCAGATGACTTTAAGAATGTAAGAGAATAGGTCTTGCCGCCTGCACTTACACTGGTTGATTTGTCAATTGTGTAGGAAACCTCCCTTGACTCGCCTGAGGGAATAGTAACATTATTGACTGTAACATTGTTTGAATAAGCATTATAAAGCTCAACGCTTGTTGATGAAACACTGCTCGGAAGGAAAAAATACTTTTGATTTGCGTTAATTTCGTTCATATACTCGTTATGCTCACACTGCCAGGCAACCCACGCATCAGAGTCGGCAGAGCCGCTTACAGCATGGGCGTAAAGTGCGTTCTGAGTTTTGAACGACAGCGTAGGCGAAGTTTCTTCAACAGCAGAAACAGATAACGCAGACATACTGCCGGCTGTCATCAAGCCTGCAAGCACAATTGAAATCGCTTTCTTTGTTGTTTTCACTTTAATCACTCCTAAAAAATAATATTGACAACGAACTTCTCAATATATTCACAAAAAGTTCACTTATTAATCACATCTGTCAAAATTATTGTAGCATTTGCATAAAATTAAAGCAAGTTATTTTTCAATATGTAAAAGCATTATTTTGCGAATTTTCTTTATTTTCAGTATTTTTTTTGATATAATATTATGGTAACGATAGGGTTACAAACCGAATTTTTATAACATAAGGAAGTGGCACAATGCGTAACAGCAAAAAGAAAAACTATTGTCTTATTGCAGCACTCGCATCACTCGTAGCTTTTTCAACAATGGCGGCAAGTGTTATGAGCGGCTGCGGTGAAAATTCCGATGAACAGAAAACGACCAAAATTGTTCACGAAACAAGAATAGACACTCAGATTGAAACCAAAATTGAAACATATACAGAAGTTGTAACCGACGCGCAGGGACACACAGAATATGTTGAAGAAACGAAGAATGTCCCTGTCAACAATGATAAAGCTGTCAGCAACGGCAATTCTTCCGAAAAATCAGAGTCCTCTGTAAATAATAATAATGGAAACAGCAACGAAAAAAATAACGACGGAAATAACGGCGGCAACAATAATAACAACAGTGTAAGCAATTCTCATAATAAGGGTTCAAATAATCAAGCCGCATCAAAAACAGAAAAGTCCGAAGGCAGTAAGACAAACAACAGTTCATCAAAAACGGATTACGGCAAAACAAATAACAGCAATTCATCAAAAACAGATGGAAACAAAACAAACAACAATGGCAGTTCATCGTCAAAATCAGATTCGTCCAAGTCGGATTCATCAAAACCCGAGAGCAAAACACTTACTGTACACGGCAAAAAATATAATATAGGCGATACAGTTGTATGCACCTATAAGCTGACAACACCGGCTGTTCTTGAAAACTATCAGGCTACAATCAGCTATGATTCATCAAAGCTCAGCTGTTTGTCTGCAAAAATGTCAGAGCCGGCAAAGAACGGCGCTATGCTCAACAAAAACCTTAACGGTGAAATCAAAATCTGCGGTTCAAACATCAGCGATGGATACGACTACACAAAGGGCGGAAAATTTATGACCGTAACCTATGTTGTAAAGGCAGGCGGCTCATCTACACCTAAATTCAAATGGGAAATTGCGTCCAGAGCAAGCGACAGCAAGAATCTTATCAGCTCCGGCGGAAAGCCTGCAAGCGGATTCAAGCTGGTCGGATCATACACAAAGGGATAAGTTTATCTGAACTAAACAAAATATTTTAGCAAAAAGGGCTGTGAAGAAATGAAGTTTAAAGCTTCGTTCTTCGCAGCCTGACTTGTTTTGTAGGAGCGAACCGTGTTCGCCCGCCGTGTGCGTTGCACACGATTGGACGCTATGCGTTCAAAATAAACACATAGTTTTCATCGAATCAAAAAATTTAATTGTTCCCGACCGTAACACGGCATTTGTCTGTACAATATAACAGCAACTTTGCGATATTTATATAATTTCAAATTAAAAATATTCTCTTATATTATCTGTGGGTATCTGATGAATGCCCATACAGATTATACATAACCTTAAATAAGCAGAAAAACAATTTTGCGTTTTCAGTTTTGAACTTTCAATTTAAATCAGCGTCCGTTATCCGTAATTCTGATTGCTACGGCGGTGACATCGTCCTCACGCTCGGCTTTACGGCGTTTTACCGCCTCGTCAACAACGGCCTTTGCAAGGTCCTGCGTACTGCCCTCGTTCCATGTGCGAATAAGCTTTTCGAGCCATTTGTCATCGCCCGTAATTACACCGTCTGATACCATAACAATCATATCTCCCGTTGTCAGATTTACCGTGTCGGTTGAAAATTTTATACCGTTTAGAATTCCTGCAGGGAGCGACGGCATTTCACGAGCCGTTACCCTGCCGTTTTTCTTTACAAATGTTACGGGTGCGCCTGCTTTTTTAAAAGTGGTTTTGCCGGTGTAGAGGTCAACACTTGTGACATCAACCGTTGAAAGCGATTCGTCCTCACTTTTCACCATGAGGGCGGAGTTCACAATCTGCAAACAGCTGTCGGCTGAAAGTCCCGCCCTTAGCAGTCTTGTCATAACAGACGCCGCCATATTGCCGTCAACAGCGGCTCTTCCGCCCGTACCCATACCGTCACACACGAGCGCATATGTTTTGCCGAAACCGTCATTGAAATAATTTATGCAGTCACCGCAGAGCTTACCGTTGTCGGCGGTGTGCTGGTCGCTTCCGATTTCAACATCAAACACGGGCATTTCGCACATTGCAATACGGATTCTGTTGCCCTCACGGCTGATTGTCGGAAGGTCAAATCTTCTTCCGCAACAGCGTGAAATCTCACGCATAACCTCGCCCTTAGAAAGCTTTTCGGACTTATTCGAGAGCGTAAGTTCCACGCTCATTCTTCCGCCGTTTGACACAAGGCAGATGCACTCCTCAACAATTGCACCGAGGCTTGTGAGGGCGCTGATTATCCGTTGTGCAGATTCGTTATCACACCGCATTGTGTTGCGAAATTCATCAGCCAAATCGTGGAGAATATCGCCGATTCCGGAAAACTGCCCTGCAACAACGCTCCGCACATCGGTAATCCTTTGTTGTGCCTCAAGCGCTGACTGATATTCACGGTAGTTTGCGTTCATTGAACGGGCAATTTCGCCTTTTTTACAGCAGTTTTTTACGAAAGATTTTTCAACATCTCTTTCGCCTATTGTGCCGTTCGATTCAAGATACTCTTCAAGCCTTGCAAAATCGTCACGGGTGACACCGCCCTTGTGTTCATAGCAGTACATTTTCAGTCCGCAGGTTTCGCAGACTTCATTTCTTGTACCCTCACAAACAGCGTCAAATGTGGGCGAATAGAGCTTTTTCATTTTTTCGGATACCTTTGAAACATCGTTTTTCACATTGCCGACCGCCTTTGAGGCAAAGTCGAGCCGCATAACAATATTTTTTCGCAGAGCCTCTCCGAGCGAGGTATTTTTCTCGCTTGAAAACACGGGCGAAATCACATTGCCGACCTCTTTCGGAAGTACCATAAACACCGCACTTGCGGCAAGGCTTTCAACAAGCACACCCGACGGTGTTCCGAACTGCGAACCGAACGCAAGGCACATCACACCGTTTGAGATTACAAAGGCAATCGCGCAGCCCAATTTTCCGAGCTGTGAAAAAAGCCCCGCCATAAGTCCTCCGAATGCAAAACCTCCGCAGATGTAGCCGTTCTCTCTTGACGCAATGCTGAAAATCGCCCCTGTTGAAATTCCGCTGATTGCACCGCCCGTAACCGAGCCGTAGCGTGAACAGAGCAAAATGACGAGCATTGCAATAATTCTGCCGAGCGAGATATTCTGCCACGCAATACTGCCGAAAGCCAGAATCAGGATACACCCCGACATAACCACGCTTGCGGTTTCCTGTTGCGAAAAAACTTCAAAACTTCTGTTGTCGCCTGCAAGGTGCAGTGCCGTGCTGATAAAATATGCCGCCGCACCTGCAATTACCGCCTCGGTTACGCAATCGGCAAAGGTTGTCAGCGTGCTTGTGCTTACGAAAAGCAACGAAACACCCGTTGCAAAAATCGGAACAAATGCCACAAGCGGAGCAAAAACCTTGCTTTTTGTAACCTTGTCAAGATCGCCGAGCAGCCACCGCAGACCGCCTATTGCCGCCACAACAGCAAGGTAACGAAAGCTGTCCGAGGGTTTGAGCAGGACATAACCGAATGCCGTGCCTAAGAGCGATGACAAAAGATACTTTCTCGGAACTGCCGCCGCAAATGACGCCCCGAACGGTGCAAGGCTTCCGAGAACCGCTCCCCGTGACACCAAAATTCCGCAGAGCAGACAACCTGCGTTTGTGAGCATTTTTCGCATAAAATCGCCCTGAACAGCGGGCTGTCTGCGAGCTAAAGTCGTTTTTGCTTCCATAAAAATCAACATCCTTTAATGATTTACTTCTTTTTGTATTTTCATTATAGAATATTACGGATGACAGTTTTGTCTTTTTGTGAATGAGAATTTTTATATTCTTTTGTAGAAACAAAGTTGTGCAAAAGCTTAATAAAGTAATTACGCAAAAGATTGTTCAACATTAAAAAATGCCGTTGTTAAAATTACGATTTTGCATTATAATGGAACAAACAAAAGTGAAAGGACAGACAAAATGATTATAATGTCAGTTGACCTCGGAAAAGCACGCACAGGCATTGCCGTTTGCGACAAAACCGAGTTTTTAGCGTCACCGTATACGGTTATATTTGAAAAGTCACCGAAACAGTTGCTTGAAAAGGTGTCAAATACAGCCAAAGAAACAAAAGCCGAGCTTATTGTTGTGGGACTTCCGAAAAATATGGACGGCAGTGAGGGCGAAAGCGCACAGAATGCCAGAGCGTTTGCCGAAAATCTGAGCAATGAAACAGGCATTGAATGCGTTATGCAGGATGAGCGTGGAACAACAATTACGGCTCACAATTTTCTCAACACCACAAATACAAGAGGAAAAAAGCGTAAAAGTGTCGTTGACGAGGTTGCCGCCACAATAATTCTTCAGGATTATCTTGACAAAAGAAAATCGGGCTTAAACAGATAAAATCATAAAAGATTTACCCTTCCGATGATTCCGGAGGGTTATTTAATGTACATTTTGAGAATTTTGTTGATTATTGTAATTATTTATGGTAAAATTTTTTCGGAGATTTGATCTCTGATTTTACTTGAGAGAGGGATTCTATGTTTTGTCCGAATTGCGGAAATCAATGTCCTGACGGCACAAAATTCTGTCAGTCATGCGGTACACCGCTCACAAACAATCAACAGCAAAACACTCCGCCTGATTTTAACAATCAGCAGGCTAATTACCAGCAACCTAATCAGCAATATCAACAGCCAAATTACAATCAATATCAGCAACCGAATCAGTATCGTCAACCGATGTACAATCAACCGTATCAGCAGTACCCACAGTATCCCGATAAATTCAACGGACATCAGATGGGTTGGTACAAATTTCTGATTTACTTTGCACTTTTTGCAGGTGCGTTCTTTAATGTATGCTATGCTGTTTTGTACATGACAGGCAGTATTTACGAAACCGAGCAAATTGATCCGCTTACCGTATATTCACTTTATCCGGGTGTAAAAGCGGTTGACATCGTGTATGGCATATTGCTTCTTGTACTTGCCGTTTTTATGATCGTAACCCGTTTTCAGCTTTCAGGATTGAAAAAGAACGGTCCGAAAATGGTTGTTGCACTTTACGGTCTTAATATTGCTATTGCGATTATTTATGCCATTTTAATTTCATGCACAACAGATTACATGGCATTCGATGCGTCAACAGTCAGTCAGTGCGTTTTCCCGATTGTTATGGCAATTGTCAACAAGGTTTATTTTGACAGAAGAAAAGATATTTTCGTGAATTAAATTATGTTGAGAATTTTATAACCTAAAATTCAAGCACGCCGCAGTTTCAAGTGAGAAAAACTGCGGCGTGCTTTTAAGTTAAATGCTTTAGTACTTTTAAGTACTACAAAATCATTATATCACCCATTTATGATAAAGTCAATAGTACCGATAGATACTATACAAGGTGATAATATGTATTTTAAAAGACTGCGTGATTTGCGAGAAGATCATGATATGAAACAAAGTGAAGTTGCCGAATATTTAGGAATTCAGCAGACGGTCTATTCACGCTACGAAAGAGGATTTCAGTCAATTCCTGTTGAGCATTTAATTAAACTGGCTGATTTGTACAAAGTTTCCACAGATTACATTCTCGGCAGAAAATAGTTACAAATTAAAAATTAAAGTCGGGTAGCAGATTTTCAATGCAAAATTTCTGTTCCCGACTTTTTTATTTGTGATACGGCGTGCCGCCGTGCAAAACTGAACCGCCCTCGGCAGTATATATACTGTCTGAGGGCGGTTCGGTTTTACAAGGGGTTTCCTGAAATCATCTTACTGAAATCAGTTGTTTTTAGGGCTTTTTTTGAAAATTCAACTCAGATTTAACGATGCTATCCAATGATAATAAAAATATTTTCGATGCGTTCTCAAAACTGTTAAATCTGCTAAAGCTTTGACAGCACAAAAGCTCCTGCTGTTTTTGATTAAAAAGAACAGGAGCTTTAATGGGTAAAATTATAAAAAGCACTGGCTCAAACTATGTACCGGACAAGGTAAATCAGTACATAAGTTTTATTTTCATCTGCTCACAAAACTCAAGCCATTCATGTGACGGCTTTTCGTCTGTAATCAGATAATCAATCCTATCCCAATCCAAAAAATTAACGAATGCAGTATGGTTGAATTTTGAATGGTCTGCAAGTAATACCACACACTCGGCACGGCTTGCCATCTCAGACTTCAAATCAGCCTCACCTTCGGAAGAATCAGTTATGCCTCTTTCCATATCAAGCCCTTTGCATCCGAGGAGAACAAGGTCAACATTGTACTTTTTCATAGCCTCTTTTGCAGGTTTTCCGTAGAAAGAACGGGTTTTTTCATCATAAAGTCCGCCGGTTGAAACCAGCTTCATTTTACAAGTGTCGAGTTCCTGAAAAATCTGTGCAGAAAAGGTAATTGCGGTAAGATTTTCATTGTCCTTAAAAAGCTTAACAGCCTCAAGAACAGTTGTGCTGTTATCAATCATCATCGTGTTCACACCAATAAATTTATCAACAAGCAGCTTAGCAATTTTCTTTTTGCTCTCAAGGTTGATTGCCTTGCGTTTAAAGAAATGCACTCTGTCATTCTGAGAAGTTGTATTAAGAACAGCTCCGCCGAAAGTTCTGGTAATGATACCGTCATTCTTCAGCTTTTCAAGATCACGCCTGATAGTTTCTTCGGTTACATTATATATTCTGCTTAAATCCGAGACGAAAACCTCGCCTTCGGTTTCAACCTTTTGTCTGATTTCGTCAATTCTCTTTGCCATAAACATTTCCCTCAACTTTTATTACATACTAACATAATTATCAACAAAAGTAAAGGGAATTCGACTGTTTTTACAATAATTTTAACAATCGGGAGCGGATTCCTTCACCCTATACACAAAGGTGTATTAAGCAACCCTTAATTATTATTGAAAAAACATATTATGCCCGAGCGTAACATTGCAACCGTTCGCACAATCCCGTAGGGTATTTACAAAATCTGTTTTTCCATACAAATAAACAACAACTTCCATATACAAAAAACAGTCGGGAAACAATGCGTTGCATTTTGCAAACTGTCTTCCCGACTATAATTTTCCATTTTTAATTTTCAACTTTCAATTTAAAAAGCTCACTCTCGCCCTATTAAGACTATCTGCACAAACATAAAAAGGCTGAAAGAACAACTATGCTCTTTCAGCCTTTGATTATAATTTTATTCTGTTTTATCGGATTGCCAAATTATTTGAGTGCGGCAATTGCGGCCTCGATAAGAGCAATCTGTTCCCTTTCCTTTGCGGCCTGTCCCTTAACCTTTTCAATTACAGCCTCGGGAGCTTTTGCAACAAAGCCCTGATTGTTGAGTTTACCCTCGCTCTGTGCAAGACGCTTTTTAACCTGTTCAAGCTCTTTGTTGAGTCTTGCAAGTTCCTTTTCCCTGTCAACGAGTTCGTCCATAGGAATGTAAATCTTTGCATCTGATGTTACAATATTTACAGCACCCTCAATTTCAAAGCTTTCTGCAACTTCAACCTCGCTTGCAGATGCAAGCTTCTGAATGAACTGTGTACCGTCCCTGAATGTGTCGGCAAACTTTGTTGCAACATAAACCTTTGCTTTTCTTGACGGCGGAACATTCATCTCTGCACGGCGGTTACGGATTGCACGGATTGCAGACATAATTTTTTCCATTTCATCCGCTGCCTCGGGATAATCAAGCTCTGCGTTGTATTCAGGGTACTTTGCGAGCATTACCGTTTCGCCCTCGTGAGGAATTGTCTGCCAGATTTCTTCTGTGATGTACGGCATAAACGGATGGAGAAGTCTGAGAATCTGATCAAGCACATAGAGGAGTACCTGTCTTGCATTCTGAGCGTCCTCACCGTCACTTGAAAGTCTTGTCTTAACAAGCTCAATGTACCAGTCGCAGTAGCAGTCCCAGATAAATTCATAAATCTTCTGAACTGCAATGCCGAGTTCAAACTTCTCAAGATTTTCGTTTACTTCTTTTGCAACTGTGTTGAGAGTTGAAACAATCCACTTGTCCTCTGTTGTGAGAGTTTTCGGAAGTTCATTCTTAACATCGTGGTCATCAATGTTCATGTGAACATAACGGGATGCGTTCCAGAGCTTGTTTGCAAAGTTAGCGCAAGCCTCAACACGCTTGTCGGAATAACGCATATCGTTACCGGGTGTGTTGCCTGTTGCAAGGAAGAAACGGAGTGCGTCTGCACCGTATTTGTCAATAACTTCAAGCGGATCGATACCGTTGCCGAGAGATTTTGACATCTTTATGCCGTTTTCATCTCTTACAATACCGTGCATAAATACGGTCTTGAACGGAGCAGAACCCATATTTTCACAAGCCGAGAAAATCATTCTTGCAACCCAGAAGAAGATGATATCATAACCTGTTACAAGAGTGCTTGTGGGATAGAAATACTCAAGTTCGGGAGTTTTGTCGGGCCAGCCGAGTGTTGAGAACGGCCAAAGTGCCGAACTGAACCATGTGTCGAGAGTGTCCTCGTCCTGATGAATGTGTGTACTGCCGCACTTACAGCACTTTTCGGGTGCGTCTTTTGCAACCATAACTTCGCCGCAGTCATCGCAGTACCATGCAGGGATTCTGTGTCCCCACCAAAGCTGACGGGAAATACACCAATCCTTTATGTTCTCCATCCAATGGAAGTAAACCTTTTCAAATCTTTCGGGGATGAATTTTGTGTCGCCCTTGCGGACAACATCAATTGCAGGCTTTGCAAGCGGAGCCATTTTTACAAACCACTGCTTTGAAACCATAGGCTCAATTGTTGTGTGACAACGGTAGCAAGTGCCGACATCGTGAGTAAGATCTTCAACCTCTTTGAGAGCGCCGATTTCTTTAAGGTCGGCAACAATAGCCTCTCTTGCCTCCATTGTTGTCATACCTGCGTATTTTCCGCAGTCGAGAACCTCGGGTTCGTTTTCGGCAAGCTGTCCCTTTGCCTTTAACTCATTGTATTCTTCAACATCCTTTGCGCCTGTAAGGTGACCGTCATATGTAAAGCAACGGACAATCGGAAGATTGCAGCGCTGACCGACTTCAAAGTCGTTAGGGTCGTGTGCAGGAGTAATTTTAACAACACCCGTTCCCTTTTCCATATCTGCGTGTTCATCACAGACAATTGGGATTTCCTTGTTAAGGAGCGGAAGGATTACATGACAGCCGTGGAGGTGCTTGTAACGCTCATCGTCCTTGTTGACGGCAACAGCAGTATCACCGAGCATTGTTTCGGGACGGGTTGTTGCGATTTCAAGGTACTCGCCTGTTTCCTTAACCTGATAGAGCAAGTGCCAGAAATGACCGTTCTGCTCCTTGTATTCAACCTCGGCATCCGAAATTGATGTACAGCAATGAGGACACCAGTTTACCATACGGTTGCCACGGTAAATTTTTCCGTCATTATAAAGGCGAACAAAAACTTCTTTAACAGCCTTTGAACAGCCCTCGTCCATTGTGAAGCGCTCACGCTCCCAGTCACAGCTTGAACCGAGCTTTTTAAGCTGACTTGTGATTCTTCCGCCGTACACCTTTTTCCATTCCCATGCACGCTTTAAGAATTCTTCTCTGCCGATATCCTCTTTAGTGATACCCTCTTTACGCATTGCCTCAACGATTTTAGCCTCTGTAGCGATTGACGCATGGTCTGTACCGGGAAGCCAAAGTGCGCTGTAGCCCTGCATTCTTCTCCAACGGATAAGAATGTCCTGAAGTGTTTCGTCAAGTGCGTGACCCATATGCAGCTGACCTGTGATATTTGGCGGCGGCATTACGATTGTATAGGGTTTTTTATCTTTGTCAACCTCTGCGTGAAAGTAGTTGCCTTTCAGCCAGAAGTCGTAAATTCTGTCCTCAAACTCTGACGGGTTGTAGGATTTAGCAAGTTCCTTTGCCATAGTCATTACTCCTCTTGATTTATTGTTCGGATAAACCGAGTTCATATACCTTTTTATTATCTCATTTATGTACTGATTTGTCAATTATTCGCAAATAAAATGTAGCATATAATTTCAAATTTATCACATTTAAAGTTTGACGAATAAAGAGTTAAATGGTAAAATATATTGCATAAAAGGGAACAGAAACAAACAATTTCAAGGGTGTGTATTATATGAAAGTCAAGGTTATGTGCCTTGTGCTGTGTGCGATGGTTTTCGCGTCAATTTTCTGCGGATGCGGAAGTAACAAAAATACCGAAATCATCGGCAAATGGGTGCCGACAACAGCAAAGACAAACGGCGAAACAATTTCATACAGCGAACTCGGAGTTGACGAGAATCAGTTCGGGCTTGAATTTAAAGACAGCAGCAACTGCACCGTCACTCTTGCAGGGATTTCATGCGATTCAACATACACCTTCAACGGAACTTCCGTTGACCTCTCGGTAAACGGCACGGCATACAAGCTGAGCTATGACAGCGGAGTACTTACAATGGTGCTTGATTATGATAACGACAGAATCGAATTTTCGTTTTCCAAGCAAAGATAGTTTTGTAAATTTAAAATTAAAAATTTCGGTCGGGCAGCTGCTTTGCAAAATGCAAAGTTATGTTGCCCGACCGTTTTTTATATATGAAATTTTCGGTTCGTTTGCAACATTACTTATTTGCCAAAGCATAAACCTTAATCGGCACATTTTTTCTTTTGCAATTCTCTATAACAAACCGTGTTCCGTGTGACATACCGTCCCAAAATGCAATAACTTCATCGGCATAATCAATTATTTGCAAATTTCTTTTCAAAGGTGCTGACCGCCCGTATCGTTCGTATTCGGGTAAAAATTCTTTTAGTTTAATATTATGTGTCTTAGCGTAATCTCTCGCACTTCTGTCAACACCAATAGCACCACCGCTTACTATTTCAGTTGTATTCTCAGGTAAATAATCGCCTAAATTATTCACTGTAATACTTCTTGAGCCTACTATCGCAATTTTCATTTTTTCACACTCCTAAAATTATGACACCATTATGACATCATAATAGCACCATTTTCGTTTTGACGCAATAATTACATTAAAATAGTGTCATAATAACATTTAGGAGTACCAATTATGGATGATAATATTTTACGATACACTCTGAGAGTTAACCGCACGCTTTTTCAGAAATTCAGATATGTTGCCGACTATGAAGGTCGTTCCGCAAATCGTGAAATTGAGCAGTATATAAAGCAAAGGGTTAAGTCCTTTGAAGAAGAACACGGCGAAATTGAAGTGAAAAAAGATTAAACATACGCATAGATTAACACCCTTTCGGAGTATTTCCGAAAGGGTGTTTTTTTATCAAACAAAACAATTTTCAACTTTCAATTTTCCATTTTCAATTTACACAAGAAACTTTCCTATCACCGCAACTGCGTCGGTATGACACAACAGATTTGCGTTTTCACGCACCCTTGCCGCTGCATTGCGGTGTTTTTGTCTTTCACCGTATTCTGATAACACCCGTATCATATGCTTCGGCAACGAAAAATAATCAAACACAAGGTAATAATTTCCCGACATTTCGTATGCGGAGCTTTTTCTGCAACATATATTACTGCGGTACAAAGCCTCTACCGCATTCAGAAAATCCGACGCATTCGCCATTTTCCAGCACAGACCGCTGTCGGACTTTTTCAGCCTGTATTTTCGTTTTTTCGGATTTGTCGTAACGAGGATACAACATTCATTGCCGAACGAAAAGGCCTCTATTTTCACATTTTTACCGTTCGTGTCAAGTCCCGCCCTGCAACAGGCAAGTCGCATAAGTCCGATAATCACCTTTTGATTATCCTCGTTTTTAAAGCTCATTTTTCCGAAATCAAGCTCAAAATTTTCCATATCCGATTCATCAAGCTTAATCAGCAGTTTATTATCACCGAGTTTGTCAACAGTCAAAATACTCCCTCCCCTAAATTCCGATACACATACATCTGTTTACATATTATGATGGACGGAGCATTTTTGCAAGTAAATATTACTGGAATAAAATTTGGCTGTTTTTTCACACATAATTGTCGAATATAGCGTATGCAATGCAAAAAGGTTGCCAACATAACAATTTAATGCTACAATGTTGCCGTAAGATACAGCCACAGAAAATAAAAAGCAAAAGGAATGATTTTTATGCCAAAATGGCTTAATGACGCTGTTTTCTATGAAATTTATCCGCAGAGTTTCTGTGATACCAACGGTGACGGAATCGGTGACATTGAGGGTATCATCAGCAAGCTTGACTATGTAAAAAGCCTCGGTTGCAACGCAATCTGGCTCAACCCGATTTACGATTCACCTTTTATGGATGCAGGCTATGATGTTCGCAACTACAAGAAGGTTGCAGAGCGTTACGGCACAAATGATGACCTTGTTCGTCTTTTTGACGAAGCTCACAAAAAGGGAATCAAGATTCTGCTTGACCTCGTTCCGGGTCACACATCAGACCAGCACGAATGGTTCTTGGAGGCTAAAAAAGCCGCAAAGAGCGAATATTCAAACCGTTACATTTTTACAAAGAGCGTATGGGACGCACCGCCGCAGTACCGTATGATGTGCGGACTTTGCGAGCGTGACGGCAACTATATGGTAAACTACTTCAGCTCACAGCCTGCTCTTAACTACGGTTTCCACGAAATCACACATCCCGAATGGCAGTTGCCGTGTGATCATCCCGATTGTCTTGCAACGGCAGAGGCTATGAAGGATGTTATGCGTTTCTGGCTTGACAAGGGTGCTGACGGTTTCAGAGTTGACATGGCTGACTCGCTTGTTAAGAACGATGACGATAAAATTGCAACGGCAAAAATCTGGCGTGGGGTGCGTGATATGCTCGACACGGAATATCCGAATGCCGCAATGGTTGCAGAGTGGTGCAATCCCGAAAGAGCAATCAACAACGCAGGTTTCCATATGGACTTTTATCTTGACCACTACGGCAACGGCTACAGCAGACTTTTCCGCTACGGTGAATTTGGCGATCAGGCTGTTTTCAATCCTAACGGCAAGGGCGATATTAAGGCATTTGCAGACGAATATCTCCCTAACTACGAAAAGACAAAGGACAACGGCTACATCAGCTTTATGACAAACAACCACGATATGCCGAGAGTTACAGCATATCTTGACAAAGAGGCTATCAAGCTTGTGAATGCATTCATTTTCACAATGCCGGGTGTTCCGTTCCTCTACTACGGTGATGAAATCGGTATGAGATATCAGAAAGGCATCGTAAGCAAGGAGGGCGGTTATTCAAGAACAGGCTCCCGTACTCCTATGCAGTGGAACAGCGGTAAGAACCTCGGTTTCTCAACAAGTGACGAGCCGTATCTTGCAGTTGATAAGAGTGCGGACGCTCCGACTGTTGAGAATCAGAAGGACGATCCCGACAGCATCTACAAGGTTGTAACAGACATCATTGCACTTCGTCACAAGTACGATGACCTTAAAGGCAATGGCGAGCTTGAATTCATGTATGAAGAAGGCAAAATTCCGTTTGCATACAAGAGAGGCAACCTCGTTATGTACTTCAACCCCCTCGGTGAAAGTGCAGTAATGAACGCAAAATATACAGGCAAAACAGTATATTCCCTCGGCAACGCTGAATTTGCAAACGGCAAGGTAACAATGTCACCGCAAAGCTTCGCCCTCGTAGAAATTGATGGCTGATTAAATAAAATTTAAAAGTTTGAGTATTAAAAACCCCCTTTCGGAATTCACCGAAAGGGTGTAATTTTTTGAAATTGAACAAATCAATTGTAACATTGTACGAACGGTTGCAATACTACACTCGGGCATAATATGTTTTTTAACATTACAAACTATCTACACAAATTGGGAATGGCGGCTCGCCGTGCGGACGGATAATATCCGTTCCTACAGATTGTGCAAACCATTACATTAACAAAATGAAAGACCTTTCAGCTGTTAATTGTCGAAAGGTCTTTTGCTTTTTCTGAGGAGATGGTAATATCAATCTGTCAAATATTTATTTTACTCTTTTACGAACAAAATAAATAACAGCTAATGATGAAATCATAATCACAAGCACAATCATACTCATAGAAGGAACGCCTGTTTTTACAACACCGTTGTCATTTTGATTACCGTTCTGTGAATTGTTTGTATTGGAATTTACTTCGTCATTGGTCGAATCAGATTTGCCGTTTGCCGATGGATTGGCTGAGATTGTTGTTTCTGTGTTTGTGACATCAGAAGTTACAGAAGCCACCGTACTCGAATCTGTTGCCGTTGTACTGTCAGCTGATGTTGAGAGCTGTGAAACAGTCGGAACTGTTGCAGGGTTTGTTGCAATAGGTTCTTCTGTCGGCTCGGTTGTTGTAGGTTCTTCTGTTGGCTCAGCTGTTGTTGGTGCAACCGTTGTAGGCACTTCTGTCGGCTCGGCCGTTGTTGGTGCTACAGTTGTCGGCACTTCTGTCGGCTCGGCCGTTGTTGGTGCTACAGTTGTCGGCACTTCTGTCGGCTCGGCTGTTGTTGGTGCAACTGTTGTAGGTTCTTCTGTCGGCTCAGCTGTTGTTGGTGCAACTGTTGTAGGTTCTTCTGTCGGCTCAGCTGTTGTTGGTACAACTGTTGTGGGTTCTTCTGTTGGCTCAACTGTTGTTGGTTCTTCTGTTGGCTCGGCTGTTGTAGATTCCGGAATATCATTTATTACATTTACATATCCATTAACAATATTAAATTTGACAGGATTAGAATCCACATCATAAATATCATAATTATCATAGTCATAACTTGCTTTTATCTCGTAGCTATTACCTTTTTGAGCTGTTTCTTTAATTAAAAAAGATAGCGTCACGATAGTGCCATTATCGGTAATATTTGTCCTCATAGTATCATTTGACCATGAAAGTGTGTAAGGGTTTTCTAACTCCGGCTTATGTGCATTTGCACCTAATATGCCACCGTCATTTACTGTAATTAACTGTAAAACAGAATCATCAAAAGTAACATTAAGAGCCATTCCAACTAAACCAGGATTATTATTTATTGCAAATGTAACATCAACAGTTTCTCCAACTTTGCCTGTAGGTTTTGAGATTTCAATAGTTCCTTCCTCTAATGCATTAACAATTGATACTGCAAATGTTGATACAATTACAACTACAGCAATGACAATTGAAATAAGTTTAAAAAAATATTTTTTTGTTTTCATATGTTTGTTCTCTCCTAATTAAAATTATGACTTATATGGCAATGAAGGGTACTCTCCCCATTTTGCCAAATATCTCGTAAGAATAACTTTGTCAAGATTATTTACTCTTCCGTCAAGATTCACATCAGCTGCACTTAGATTGATATTTTGATAATCGTTCCATTTTGCTAAATATCTTGTTAAATACACTCTATCAAGATTATTTACTTTTCCATCATCATTTACATCTCCACATAAGTAATCCGATATGGAAATCTTTCCATTAACCGTTGTAAAGTTAATTTTGTTTAAATTTTTATCATAGATATCCATATTAGAATAATCATAGTATGCACTAATAGAATAATCTCCCTCTTTGGTGCCATTCTTAACTTCAAAAGTAAGGGTTGCAATAACTCCATTTGAGCTAAAATTAGTCGTAGATGTATCATTAGACCACGAAAGTGTATATGGAGAAACAAGTTCTGGTTTATGTGCATTAGTTCCAAGTATTCCACCGTCTTTAACACTGACAAGTTTTAAAACCGATGTATCATATTTTATATCCAAATTCATACCGACAATACCTGGATTATTTTTTAATGAAATATTAACATCAATTTTTGAGCCAGGTCTTGCTGACTTACTATCTATTACTATCTGTGGTATATTTGAAGTATCAGGCTTCAATTTATCGGTATAGTTATCCTTGTAACTATTACCACACACAGAACATTTATGCAAAGTATAACCCTCTGAATTTATTGTAGGAGCTATTACTGTCGTGGTATATTTATGAGCAATTTTCTGCACCAATCTTGATTCTCGATAATTACATTTTGTGCAATATCTTTCTTCTCGACCGGTTGAAACACAAGTTGCATTTTCAACAGTTTTCCAAGAACCAAAGGTATGACCAGCTATAGCAATTTCTGCTGTTTCTGTATATCCACAATACTTACAAACTCTTTCTTTGGTACCAGGAGAAGTACAGGCAGCTGACTTAGTAATTTTCCAATTTCCATATGAATGTTCCTTTTCCTTTATCGAATAACTATATTCAATAGATCCTGTCAAATTACCGGATACTTTCACAACCATTTTATAGTTTCCTACTGATATCGGTTTTATATCTATCCATGAACAATCGTTATTATTGAATGATCTTGTTTTCAACAGAACACCCTTTGGATCATAAATTTCAACTGTCACTTTATAGCCGTCACCTTGATTCCAATAGGTTGTAACATCCCCAATTTTTTTCTGAGTATTTTTATCTCTTACCATATAGCTAAAATGGGCTGTCTTTGAAATGTCTAATGTTTTAGTTTCTTCACTTTCATTATCTTCCCATGCCCAAACTTTAATTTGTGGTGCTGTATTAACCCATGCCTCAAATGAAACACCTGATGATACCCCAACATCTCCAGAAACAGTTACCGTACCAACATATGTATCCTCTGCATTACAAACAAATGAAATCCAGTTTCTATTACTTCTGTCATATGTGTACTCAAAAATACTACCAGATGAACTTTTTATTGTTTCTGTCGCCTTATAATTTATATTACTAGTTTCATTTACCGGTTTACCAGTAGTTAAATCTATCAGTTCATAACATAAGTAATACCTGTTACCAGTATAAAAGCTTGAGGGTACATCACCCATAGCTGTATCCGATACCCATGTGTGCAAACCATAACTTTTATTTTCTATTTTTTTCAGATACTGCATACTACAGTATCCGCTATGTCCGTTCCATTCAACATGAGCCCATGTACCGTCTGATTTACTAACATAAACCTGAGTTCCCTTCGGAATTTGTGTTATTATAGAACCACCGCCATGTGCACTACGCATATTAAGAGGCTGGCTATTAGTATTAACTATATAATCGCCAGCATAATCTGTAGAACATGTACATACATCTGATCCAGCATATCTTAATACACCATTCCAAGGATGATAATAGTACCCAGATACAGATATTTCCGTACCAGTTTGGTCGCCAGTCTGCGGATATCCTCGATTTGAATGAGCACCAACATTTTGATTATTTCCTAAATAAATTTCAGTATGTTGAACCTCATTAAGCAAGATATCTCCACGCTGTAAATTTCCCACTCCACCAATTGAACTCCATGGTATCCATTGAAAACCATGCGCTGTAAATTGACTTTTCATATTTCCGGTATAAGTCGCACTGCCAGTATTAATACCAGCAGCTCTAAAAGCTGAAATAACAAACGATGAGCAATCATAATCTGGTCCCCACCTGCTTTGTTGACTATATCCGTGAGAATTATCGTTAGCTATTGATACTGCCCACGAAATAGCATTTTCAACTACCGATGCAGCATTCGTTGTTATTGTGCCAATACTAATAATTGACGACACTATAGTAAGACACAGAAGTGAACTTATAAACCTCCTAATTTTTTTCACAAAGTATTCCTCCTCAAAAATATTTTCCGTTCTCAAATAAGCTGAAACTATTTTCTAAAAGTAAACTTTTAGTTTAAAAAGTTTTTGTTTAGCTAATAATTGTATTATACAGTTTTTGTTTGCAAAACGCAAGTGCTTTAGAATATTTTTATCAAAAACTTTTTTTGAGGTGAAATGAATGTTTGATTTCGGGTTAAGAATACGAGAACTTAGAGAGTCAAGACATATGTCGCAGGAAAGCTTGGGCAGGAGAATCGGCAGAAGCAAGCCTGTCATAAGCAATTATGAAAACAACATCAAATATCCTCCGCTTGAAGTTTTGATTTCAATTGCAAATGTGTTCAATGTTTCGCTTGATTACCTTGTTGGCATAGAAAAAAAGGACGCACTCTACATTAACAATCTGAACGAAATGCAGACAAATATAATGAAACTGCTCTACGAAGAATTTACCGATTGCAATCTTAAAGGCAAAGAGCTTTCATCACGCCAACAAAAAATATTAAGCCTGCTCTTAATTGAGTTTTTGAAATGAAAACCAAATCAACATTTTGACATATAAAAACACCCTTTCGATAAACTCCGAAAGGGTGTAATTTTTTAAAATATAACAAAGCGATCGTCACTACGGTCTTAAAAAACGAAAAATGACTTTAAATGTTGTTATGGAACAACAGTCTTTTGAATATTGGGTGCGTCAACAATTGAAACAATACCGTCGCTGATCACATCGTCCATCGGGAAAGTTTCGGCATTCTGTATTATATATTAATCAAAAAATGTTTCAACTTGCCATTGCAATTTACAAAAATCACTTTTCATAGATGTTGAGCAAAAGAGCCTTGATATCATAAAGCTTCTTTGAGAGGTCAACATAATAGTTATGCGGATTTTCAAAACGCTTAACCTCGTCCCAGAGAAGGTCAATCTGTTCACGGCAATAGGTTGCGATTTCCTCAATTGACGGTGACTCATACACGCACTTGCCGTTTTTGAAGATTGGCACAAGGAGTTCCTTTGCTGTATAGTTATCAAGCATTTTTGTTTTCCAAACTGCATTCGGATCGAAAATTGTTCTCGGCTTTGAATCGTCAACAACCTCATCATAAATGCAAAGCTCATCGGCAATAGCCTTGCCGCTGTCCTTGTCAAAGTAGCGATAAACCTTTTTGAAGTGCGGATTTGTAATCTTGGTTGTATTTTCGCTGACCTTGATTTTCGGCACAATTTCACCGCCGTCATTTTCAACAGCAACAAGCTTATAAACACCGCCGAATACAGGCGAGCTTGATGAAGTAATGAGTCTTTCACCGACACCGAATGTGTCAACCTGAGCACCCTGCATCATAAGGTCACGAATAAGGTACTCGTCAAGAGCGTTTGACGCAGTAATTGTACATTCAGTAAGACCTGCGTCATCAAGCATTTTTCTTGCTTTCTTTGAAAGATAGGAAATATCGCCAGAATCAAGGCGGATTGCACACTTGGTCTTGCCCTGCGGAAGAAGAACCTCCTTGAACACCTTAATGGCATTCGGGACACCGCTCTTTAATGTGTTGTATGTATCAACAAGGAGAGTAGGATTATCGGGATACATCTCGCAGTAGGTTTTAAAAGCGTCATACTCGCTGTTGAACATCTGAACCCATGAATGTGCCATTGTACCGCCGGCGGAAACACCGTAAAGCTCGTCTGTAAGTGTGCAGGCTGTACCCTTGCAGCCGCCGATATATGCGGCTCTTGCACCGTCAACTGCGGCATTTGCACCCTGAGCACGGCGTGAACCAAATTCAAGTACGGCTCTGCCCTGGGCGGCACGGACAATTCTGTTAGCCTTTGTCGCAATGAGAGTCTGATGATTGATTGTGAGGAGAAGGAATGTTTCAACAAGCTGAGCTTCAATTGCAGGCGCTTTGATTGTCATAACAGGCTCGTTCGGGAAAATCGGAGTTCCCTCGGGAATTGCATAAACATCACCGCTGAATTTGAAGTTTCTCAAATACTCAAGAAACTGCTCGTCAAAAATGCCCTTGCTCTTGAGATATTCGATATCCTCGTCTTCAAAATGAAGTTCCCTGATGTACTCAATAGCCTGTTCAAGACCTGCCATAATCGCAAAACCGCCGTTGTCGGGAACTTTGCGGAAGAACACATCAAAATAGACATTCTTTTTATAAAAACCGTTTTTAAAATAGCCGTTTGACATTGTAAATTCGTAGAAGTCACACAGCATAGCCATATTTTCTTTTTTCATAATAATCACCTTGAATGAGATTGTATATTCTGTAACGCAGAAGTATAGATATAGTTTAGTCTTTTTTCGTCAATTTGTAAAGCGGAATTTGCACAAAAGCCGTTAAAATCCAGCCCTCTTGCCTATACATTTTTAATATCTCGGTTGACATTTTACCGCTTAAAGGTATAATTAAGTTATATCGAAAACGATCCACTCGGAGGTAAAAATATGAACAGCGAAAATAATAAACTCTGCCCATTCTGCGAAAGCGAAATGATGATTATTCAGGACAACCTCAACAACGGCAAGCCGTACCTTGAATGCCCCACCTGCGGACTCCGTTTCCAAATTGAAGGCTTCCCCGAAAATCCGCAGGAAATCAGAGAAACTGAGTGATTTGGTCTAAACATTTGTATTGCAGATATTGAAAAAATCACCGCTCGGCTCAAAATGTCAAGTTTCACAAAAATGTGTTGACAAATCGACTGAACGGTGATATAATCTATCTTGCGTTGAAATTTATAAGTAAGTTTGCAAAACCGACTTTCATAATTTCATCGGTTAAAATTAATATAGGGGTATAGCTCAGTTGGTAGAGCAGCGGTCTCCAAAACCGCGTGCCGAGGGTTCAAGTCCTTCTGCCCCTGCCACTCATTTTTGGCTTCGGAAAGCGATTTCCGAAGCCTTTTCTCTTTTAATTCTACCAAAAATTATACCATCTTTATGCGATGTTCAAATTTATGGCGCTGTCGAGAGTGTTAATCGTCGCCTCCTTTGCGGTCTTGCGGCGGTTGATATATATTCTCTCGGTGCTGTTTACGCTTTCGTGTCCGAGCAAAACGGAAATGTCCTGAATCGGTACGCCGTTATCGTCGAGGATACTCGCCACAGAGTGACGAAAGCCGTGAATCGTACAATGCGGCAAGCCGGCGTTTTCGGTCAGACGATTTACAACTCTATTGATTGCACTGAGATTGACATACGGCTTTCCGAGAACGGTGCGCACAATGAAGTCGTGGCTTCTGTCGTAGCCGTTGCCAAGCAGTTTGGAGTATTCTTCTTGCCTTTGCTTTTCGGCTTTCAGCTCTCCGATCACAAAATCGTTTATCGGAATTTTGCGGTTACTGCTCTTTGTCTTTGGCGTTGTAGTTTGCATTGTCACGTTCTTGCGGCTGCCTGTTCTGCTCTTGTTGACGTTCAGGAGCTTTTTGTCAAAGTCTATATCCTCCCACGTTAAGGCGAGCAATTCGCCCTTTCTCAGCCCTGTATAAAGGGCTAAAAGCAGGAATATGTAGATGTGACTCTCGTGTTCCTTTGCATAAAGCAGGAGCTTCCTGACTTGATGTGCGTTGTATTCGGGAACGTCCTTCTTGATGCTGTGCGGAAATGACGGCATACGGCTTCTCGACACTGGATTCTCCTTGACGTAGTTGTTCTCGACGGCGTACTCATACGCCGATGACAGCACGCCACGGATATTCTTGACCGTTTTATATCCTAAACCGCCCTTGCCGTTTGACTTGCCGTGTTGAGAGAGAAACACAAAGTATTCGGTAAAGGATTCAGGCTTCATATCCCTGAATCTGTAGTGCTTCGGCTCAAAATACGGCTTGATTTTGCCGTTGACGGTTTTGTCGTAGGTTTCCCACGTTGAGAGCTTTATAATGCCCTCAATGCTTTTCAGCCACTTGTTGAGAAAGTTGGTAAAAAGTGCATTGTCGCATTCGAGATTTAATCCCTGATAGGCTGCAACAATCTCCCGCATTTTCTGATCCGCACGGCGCTTGTTGTTACCCTTGACGGGTATCTTGGTGGCAATCATTTTCTGTTTGCCGTCTACACGAAATTTAGCGTAGTAGTAATTGCCTTTTATAACTAAGCTTCCATCCAATTTTTTATTTGTCCTTTCTTTAGATTTTTGATTTAGTTTTCCGTAATAGCAGCTATAAAATTTATAACGCTTTGTTTCGGTACGATATATCTTTTTCCCACCCTGATATTCCGGATTTCGTTGCTTTTCAAGAGAGAGTATACTGAATTCTTCCCGATATGCAATATCTCCATTACATCTTCAATGGATAAAATCTCATCGTACTCAGCAAATATTTCTTTACTCATTTTACACCTTTCTTATTGGTTGAAAGCCCGCTGTGATAACAGAATATCACAACGAGCTATCAACTATCAAATGTGCGAACTAAAAAGCACTAAGCGGTAAGAAAATCAATAATGCTTTTCTTTGGAATGATATATCTTTTACCGACTTTTAAGGTATGGATTCTACCCGACTTCAGCAAGTCATAGACTGTAACCTTACTGAGATGCAGCATTTTTGATACATCATCAACCGATACCACATCATCGTATTCGGTAAACATTTCATATATGTTGTCAGCCATTCATAATCACCTCGCTTTCCTGTTTCTGTTTCGGACACGACGCTGATAATCGGCTTGCGCCAGCTTCATCATTCGCCGTTGAACTTCCTGCGGACTGCATTTTGGAAAATATTTACTCAGCTCGTCATACTGAAAGCTGATTTTCTCTCGCTGATTGGGTTTGTCCTCTGAGATAATCTTCTCGATTGTTTCGCTGTCAAGTCTGCCTGATTGCGAAAGCTTTTTCATTTGGATAGCCTGTGATAGCGAGGGCGTTTTGTCCTCCAGCTCTATCGCTTCAAGCAAATCCTGCTGCTCATATTCATCGAGATATGACAGCTCTACGCCTACGCTGAATGCAATACGTTCCTCGTCAACCATTTTCAATAGCTGCGGAATAAGATTTGTTAATCGTATGTAGCGCTGGATTTGATTTCGGCTTTCGCCACTCTCTCTTGCGATTAATTCATCTGTTCTCAACTTTGTCCCAACTTGGGACGAAGTTTTACCTTGATGTTTCATAGCTTCGAGCTTCATCTTATAGGCAAAAGCCTTCTCGCTCGGCAGGATATGCTCACGCTGTAGGTTAGCGTCAACCATAGCGATCACCGCTTCATCGTCCGTCATTTCTCTGACGATTACCGGGATAGTATCAAGTCCGAGCTTGCGGCACGCTTCCAAGCGGCGGTGACCTGAAATTAGTTCATAACCGCCGTCCGGCAGCGGTCTGGCGAGCAGCGGCGTTATCGTTCCGACCTTGCCGATGCTCTCGACAATCTTTGCCATATCCTCATTGTCCGCCACGGTAAACGGATGATTTCGGAATGGCTGTATTTCTTTGATGGGAATGCTTTGAACATCCTCTGTTGTTTGATATTTCAATAAGTGTTCTCCTTTCTCTACTTCCACTTGATCGGACTTTTCTCTGGTCGTAAAAACTCGCTCTCAATATTGCTGATAAAATACGCCCAGCGTTTTATTTCACGCTCGACGACGGTATCCTTGTCAACAACACCGAGTTGGTACGACCTTTCCAAAAGCTTTTGTGCTGTGTGGATCATTTCGTTTAGTGAGTTTATCGCCTGAAAGAATCTGTTATCCGGTCGCTCTCTCGGCTCATAGCCTTTGATTAACATTCGGATGACGCTTGACTGCGGTAAGCCTGTCAATACAACCTTTCTTCTGAATTCAGTTTCTTCCTCCGGTGTAAACCAAAATTGCTTTTTGATTCTGTTGCTCATTTCTTTCTCCTTCCTGTTTGGGGTATTAGGGTTCTCCCTAACAAGCTGCACTGCTTTTGCTCCGTTGGGAGTAAAAACAGTATGCTTGCTAAGACTGTGCACAGTTACCGAAGCTTGCGTGTTTGGGAGTACAAACACACTGCTTGCTAAGATTTGTCATGCATTCTTGAACTGTCAACAAATCTGTCACGCTATTCTCGTTTTTCACTGCGCCGATAACGATAGAGCTCGATGATTCTCTTTCGGTTCGTCCGTCTGAAACATACATCAATACCGTCACTGAAATACAAGTCGATACTATATTTGTTAAGCAGCTTCGTAACTGTATTTGGCGGTGTAGCGGTATCGTTCATAGCGTAAAGCAGGTCTGTAGCCGTTCCGAGCCAATGTGACTTGTCAGCCATAAAATATCTCAACCTTCCGAAAAAAGGATGCTCCTCGGTCAACTTCGGATAGCCTTCACTGTCAGGTTTTTGCAAGGCTTCGGCTACAATCAAATCCGCTTTCAACTTAGCTTCATTGTTCCTGTCCAATGACTTCCACCTTCTCCAGATAGATTTTGTTCAGACTACTTTCCGAATAAAAAAGTCGGAGCTTCGTACCGATTGGCATATAGTAAAATCCGAGGTAAGTCTGCCACCAGAAAATCGGTGTGATGATTTTCCTTCCGTCGTCGAGCGTGAGAAAAATGCGAATGGATTTCTTGTGTCCCTGCGCTTTCATTTCAAGCGTTCCGGTGAACTCTCCGACCTCCTCCATCATCTGATAGTTCGAGGTGTCGATCATCATTTCTCTCATCTCAACCAACGAAAAAACCTTTGCGTTGTCGTTCATTTGGTTCTCCTTTCCACTTTCCGAAAAAAGATAAATTCGCCGCCTATATAGGTAGGTGTGTTAAGGTAAACTTCTTCTTTTTCGGTTAGTTATTTTTTTATTTGTCTATTTAGTTATTTATATATAGGAGCTGCTTCTGTCGTTCACGCTGACGGCGCTTGCGTTCGGCTGACTTCTGCCGCTTGATTCGTTCGGCGCAATGATCGCAATAGCGTTTGTTGCGAGCCTTGGAATAAAAGCGTGAGCCGCAGCTCTGACAGCGCTTGTAGTCGTTGCCGCAGATCAGCCCCCGATACAGTTCCTTGTCGAGAGGAAGCACAGCATTCTTGAAATGGTTGCAGAAGATGTGATACTTGGAAATCAGCTGCACACAGGTATGCGTTTCTCCGTCGTCGAGCAACAGACAGTTGCCGTCCATACAGTTGCAGCACTCCCGCCTGACCAAGCGGCTGACCTTCCGAAACTGTCCTGCCTTAATTTCAATGAGCATTTGACCTCCTTTCCTGTCACGCTTAATAAGTCTGAAAATGCGATGGGAAATATAATTACTCTCCTTCGTGCGTTTTGTCGCTCAGAGGTCGCATTTTGAGCGGCTTATGAGAGCTGAAAAGCGTGACATCAAACTGTATGTTGTGTGTCAGCACTGCCAAAGCGTACTTTCCTGACAGGCAATCCTGCTCGACGCTGTGCCGTCAGCCTTCCGGCTGCGCTCGCTCCGTAGAGGTCGTGGCGATTTATCCTTCGCTTGGCAGCTATTCAGTTGTAGGTTTGTTTCGGCGGGTATCACATCCTTTCTAAATATCCCTTCACCCTATACGCAAAAAAATCAGGGAAATTATAAGCCTTTTCAAAAAGTTTTTTGAAAATCTGCTTCTTTTACAAAAAGGGCTCTTCGGTTTTGTTGATTATTCAGTTTTGTTTTTGTCCTCCATATATAAGGGAATGGGAAAACACTTTTTGCAACCGTTTTTAAGAATTTTTCAATGCCCTCCATTATGTATGGAGTGGGAAGGCGTGTTTTTCAGGGTAGCACTAAATGTTTTGTAGACTTGCATAAAACCGGTTCTTGGTTTTTGTGAATTACAACAAGTTGATTATTACCCCATCCACTTATACCCAATGGGAGAGGTCGAATTTTAAGTCTGTTTCAAAAATTTTTTGCAAAAAATAACGCCTGCTGAAAAGCAGACGATTAATTCATAAAAGATTTTACGAAATTGTATTCATTGTTACAAAAAAAGTCTCTGTTTGAAATTGAATAATCAGCATTAAAATGATATCATTATATCAAGATATTTTGATATCAAGTTGAGGTGAAGTCAGTGGATGAAAAAACAAAACAGGTACAAGTCCGTCTTACACCTGAAATGCACAGTAAGTTAAAAGGGACACTGGCTTTAAACGATCGAAAGCTTGTTGACTTTTTTAACGAAGCTGCCAAAGCTTATTTGACCGATAAATCAGCTTATGAAAAAATGATTGAAAAAATTTTAGGAGGAAAATAATATGCCTGAAACAAAAGTTATTGTAATTCCGGAAGGAAAGATTTGTGACTATGTTGACGGAAAATTCCGCAATGACACACCGGAGGAGTACGTTAGACAGACAATTGAAAAGCGTCTTGTTAATGAGCACAAGTATTCTCCTAAACAAATCCGAATTGAGTACACTTTGCAACTGGGTTCAAGAAAACCTCGTGCTGATATTGTTATTTTTGATAATTCAGATATTGAGCAAACTCAAAATAATATTAAGCTAATCATCGAGTGTAAGAAAGAAACAGTTGACGCTCGTAATGCAAAAGACGGCGTTGAACAATTGAAATCCTATATGTCAGCTTGTCCTAATTGCGAATGGGGTATGTGGACTAACGGAAAGCAAAAAGAAGTTTTTCACAAATATGTTGATGATAAAGGCAATCTTGCTTTTATGGATTACAATGACATTCCTTCTGCCGACGGCAATCTGGATGACATTAACCGTCCTAAAAGGTCTTCGCTGAAGAACGCCTATGATGATAATCTTCTTTTTGTGTTTAAAACCTGCCATAACCATATTCACGTCAATGACGGCTTGCAAAAGCAGCCTGCCTTTTTTGAGCTATTAAAGGTTATTTTCTGCAAAATAGAAGATGAGCGTAATATTCCTAAGCCGTTGGAGTTTTATACCACCTCCGAAGAACGTTCCAATCCTGATGGTCAGCTTACGGTTAGAAAACGAATTTCCAAGATTTTTGAAAGAGTCAAGAGAAAACACGGAAAGATTTTCGATGCCAATGATGAAATAAAGCTCTCTCCCCGTAGTCTTGCTTATATTGTTAGCGAACTTCAAAAATATAGTTTATTAAATACTAACATTGATATCAAAGGAAAAGCCTATGAAGAAATTGTAGGCGCTAATCTTCGAGGTGATCGAGGAGAATTTTTCACGCCGAGAAATGTTATGAAAATGGTTGTGGAAATGATTAATCCCCAAATTGATGAGAAGGTTTTGGACAGCTCCTGCGGAACCGGCGGATTTCTTGTAACCGCTATGACACACGTTATAGCACAGCTTGAAAAAGATTTCTCTAAGGATATTGGATGTGAAAGAAAAGATTGGGATAGCGATTCTGTCAGAGCTTTTCAAGATAGAATATCGGAAATGGCTGCTACCAATTTCTTTGGCTTTGACATAAATCCCGATCTTGTAAAAGCTACCAAAATGAATATGGTTATGAATAACGATGGAAGCGGTAATATTTTGCAAACCAACTCTTTATTACCGCCTCACGAGTGGAGCGATGACTTCAAAACAAAACTTGCAGAAGCGCTTGGTGTAAAGAAATCTGATATAAGAAACCACACCACCTTGGAATTTTTCAACGTAATCGTAACTAACCCGCCCTTTGGAAGCAAAATTCCGGTTAAAGACAAAAATGTACTTGAGCAATTTGAATTAGCGCACATTTGGGATAATGATAAAGCAAATAACAAATGGACGATGACAGAACGTTTGCAATCGTCTGTCCCTCCTGAAATCCTGTTCATTGAACGTTGTACTCAGTTGCTTGTCCCTGGCGGAAGAATGGGTATTGTTTTGCCTGATTCGATTCTCGGTTCACCGGGATTAGGCTACATCAGAGAGTGGCTGATTAAAAATCATCGAATCGTTGCCAGTGTCGATCTTCACGTTGATACTTTTCAGCCTCGTAACGGCACACAGACTTCTGTGTTGTTCCTGCAAAAGAAAACAGAAGAACAAAAGCAAACGGAAGAAACAAGCGGGACAATGGCTGACTACAATATATTTATGGCTATGGTTGAAAAGGTTGGTCACGATAAACGTGGTAATCCTATTTTCAAGCGTGATCCGGAAGGTAATGAAATACTCGTTCCCGATACAAACAGTGTTTTGGTTTTAGGTGAAACCAGCGAAGGCGATAAAACTGTCTCTCATCAGCAAAAAAAGAAAGTTGAGGATGACCAAACACCTGATGTTCCCGAGATTTTCGCAAAATGGAAGCAACAGGAGGGTATAGCGTGGTAAACAGTAATTTGGCACACAAATTAGATAATGAAAATACTATTGACGTTGAAACAAATGATATACCATTGAAATGGTGTTCAGTGTCTTTGTCTGATGTTATTTTTCGTGGTAAACGTCTTGAAGCAAGTGTTTTCGATGTAGAGGCAATACAAGCATTAGCACTGATTAATAATGGCAAATATAAAACGGTACCATTATACGGAGATCAAGGAATTGTCAACAAAGCACATTACGGCAGTAGATTAAAAAGGAACTATGTAACACCTGAACACGAGAACAGCATAGGATTTATCAGTAGTTCTGAAATGTTGGACATATATCCAAGACCTGTAAAATTTATGGTTGATGGAGAAAAAGTTCACGACTTGCATGTCAAAGAGGGAACCGTTCTGTTATCCCGTTCTGGAACAATAGGCAATGTGACTTTTGTAAATAAGACACTTTCAAAATTTCTTGTTAGTGAGCATGCAATTCGTTTGGAATGTACAGATAATTCTGGTTATGTATATACATTTCTAAAAACTAAAATTGGCAAAAAATTAGTTTGCTCAAATATTTACGGAGCTGTTATTCAGCAAATAGAACCAGCGCATCTGACAATGGTACCTGTGCCTGATGCACCAAAGGAAATCAAAGAAAGAATACATAATCTTATTGTCGAATCTTTCAAATTGCGTGATGAATCAAACGAATTAATTGACCAAGCGACAGCCTTACTTATTGATGAATTGAAGTTGCCATCTATAAGCGAGTTTAAACAAAATAATATAAAAAATTCTGCAAACGTAAATGCATTTAACGTTAAACTGAGTAATTTAGCCGGTCGTGTAGACGCTTCTTATCACTTACCTATCGTGGATGCGATTGTTAATCATCTACGCAAATATGCCGAAGAAGTTACAACAGTTGGTGATGAACGAATTAGTTCTGATATTATTCTTCCGGGCAGATTCAAAAGAGTTTATGTTGATGAGGGATTTGGTAGAGTGTTTATTGGCGGAAAACAGTTATGGGAGTTGGATCCAACTAACAAGAAATACCTGTCATTAACTCATCACGGCGATCGTATTTCCAAACAGTTGGAATTACACGAGAATATGACACTCATAACTTGTAGCGGTACCATTGGCAAGGTTGCGCTTGTTGGAAAGCATTGGGAAAATTGGACTGCAAATCAGCATATTATCAGAGTTGTGCCTGCTGATTTAAATATTGCAGGATATCTTAATATCTTTCTATCATCTGATTACGGAAATGTTTTAATTAGACGATTTACATATGGCTCTGTAGTAGACGAAATAGATAATAACCACGTTAGTCAAATTGCTATTCCTTTGCTCAAAAACAAAGATGTACAAAAACAAATCAATGATTTTGCTCTGGAAGCGAATCAGAAACGCTATAAAGCTTACAAATTAGAACAGCAAGCTCTTGATATAATGGACAATGAAGTGATTTTTGCAAAGTGAGGTGTATAAAATGCCCGGCTATAAAGATTGGATCGAACAAGCAGATATAAAAGTTGATTACTATTCAGCATTTATGAAGGCTTGGATAGCATTTAATGCCTGGTATAATTTCAGCGGTGAAATCCCATTGGGTACTGATAGAAAATGTATTGAGTATATCATTGAACACACCAACCGCTTTAAGACATACATAAATAATCTTTTGGCTAATACCGGCACAGAAAGTGATTCATTTAAAAGTAGCTTAGCCAAACTACACGAATCATTATTGGCGTCTTCGATAACTTCTCAAGAATACTTTGGTGTAGCTCAGATTATCTCATTTGCAGAAGTGCCAATAAAGAACACTAATAATCTGCACCAGTTTGATTACTATACTTATCACTATGTATGTAAGAGAGAGCACGGAAAACTAATAACTATTATTCAAAAATTGTCAGATCAGAGTGAAGTGTTTCGATATGAACAAGTAGGCTTTGATGAAAAGGAATTATCACAACAATCATCTTATAATTCATTAACCTTTACACAAAAACAAACTGTTCTTAGTTGCTACAGACAGTTAATTCCTTATCATAGGAAAAATGTCTTATGCATACATCCTAACCCAAACAACTCAAATGTTATAAAAATAGGCAATTATGATTTTATTAAAGATATTGAAGAGATAAGCAGAGCTATCATTACCGTATTGTATATGCTTCGCTGTTGCCTTGCACACGGCGATTTTACTCCGGATGCTCTTTCCCAAAATGTATATAGATATGCTTATGAAGTATTATTAGCCCCATTGAAAAAGTTAAAATAACACAACAAGCGTGTAAGCAGAATCAACTCCTGCTTACACGCTCATTTCATTTTATCTCTTGTTCAGTTTCATCAAACAGCGGACTGTCAAAGAATTGTCGAACGGTGATTTCAAAACCGTCGCAGAGTTTCTTGATCGACACCACGCCCGGATTCTGGCTCTTTTGGTTGTGCATACTGTAGATGGTTGACGGCGAAACGCCTGAAATATTTGCAAGGGCATTGACAGCAATGTTTCTCTCACGGCACAGCTCCAAAATGCGCTGCGCAACAGCTTCTTTTGTTCTCATAGCCTTCTCCTTTGCGATTTATCGTAATTCAATTCTACAAAAATGTGCGATAAATCGTGTGGGATATATCGCAATTATAAAGATTATGTGTTATAATTTACGATATATCCCACAAAGGAGATTATTATGTTTTCAGTTTATACGGTTTGCTTTTTCGGGCATCGTCAGATAGATGATTTTAGGATAGTTGAACAAAGGATTGAACGGCTAATAGATAAGTTGCTTAATGAACACGAATATGTCGAATTTCTCGTCGGACGTGACGGCGAGTTTGACCAACTTGTTACCTCTGCAATTCGACGTTGCAGAAAGCACTTGGATACAGCCAACTGCTCTGTCACTTGGGTTATGCCTTATCTGAAATCGGATTATATCAAGAACAGGAAATGCTATGATAACTACTACGATTCTGTTGAGGTCTGCGAGCAATCCGCTAATGCTCACCCGAAATCTGCTATTCAAATCCGAAACAGAGCAATGGTTGACCGTTCCGATTTGTGCGTTTTCTGCGTTACGCATAAGAGCGGCGGTGCTTATCAAACGCTTCGATACGCAAAAAAGTCAAGTTCAAATATCGTCAATCTTTTTGAATGATTCTACTTTTCGGTTACAGTTTTGTATTTCTGTATGAAGAAAGTTTGTGTTTAACCATTATGCTGTTATCATATATGATAATAAATCAGTGAGGTGATTTATATCAAAGTAAGTGATGATGTTGTTAAAAAGCGTCAAGCGATAATATCAAATATAGTTGAAATAAGGCTCGAAAAAGGGCTTTCTCAAACGCAATTGGCTAAACTCACCGGTATACACCGATCAAATATCTGTCGAATTGAAAGCGGACGTCAAAATATTTCGATTGATACTTTGATAAGAATATTTGATGCACTTGGCAAAAGTATTTTGATTGAAGTAATAGACAAATGAGATATGCTTTGCTATTCTGATAAGCAAAAAGCTGATGTAATCCAATACGGACTGCATCAGCTAAATTAATCACTCACATATATCGTATTTGTGATTCAACGCATCCATAACAACATCAATTAAATCAGATTTGACATCCTTCTTTTTAATATCTAGTTGTTTCAGCCAATCTTTATTCTTTTTGATTGACTTCCTTAACAGTTTTTTATCTCTCTCATTTAGATCAATTTTATATAACAAATTGCAAAGACATACTACCAGTTTTTTAGTATTATCATCTTTTGATTCTTTCAGTGGTTTTTCTCTCCAAGAAAGATATGCATTATAATCTTCTTCCGTATATTTTGCCTGTATTCCTATAATTGGGTTAACCAACAATTGAGTTGCTGACGACATTAAATTAACATATGCGCCCAACTCATACTGTTGTGCTTCTGTCATATTATTATAATCCAAGCCAAAAGAATTGATTCTATCAGTTGCTTTATGTAATTTTCCTGTTTCATCATCTATACGAACAATTCTCTCGTTTATCTCAACAATAGCTAAATCAAATGATTTGGTATCTCGCTCGCTAATCAGTGTAAAAATATCATTTAAATGATTTTTGTCAACTACCCTTTTCCAAATTAACAATCCGCTTGCAACAAGCGATGCAGCAGCTATTGCCCATCCAATTGGTCCTGCTAAAGCTAAAATTGCTTCACCGGCAGCCATTCCGCCACCACCTGCTGCAATAGCGCCACCGCCTAGCCAAGCTAAAGCTGCATTCGTTGCTGCGGCGCCACTCAAAGATGAAATAGCTGTTCCTGTAGAAGCTACACCAAATGTTGTTGCTACTCCCATAGCAGCTGTAGGTCCCAATGCAACAACTGCAACACCGAGTCCTGCACCGGCTACACCTACACTGGCTTGTTTTACCTGAGCTGCATTATAATCCTTTTCGATTTTTTCAGCCTGCTGCTTCCAATTTAGTCTAATCTTTTTGAGTTCATCATATTCTAACTTTTTATCCGAAGGAACATTTCTTATTCTATCAAATGCCTCTTGAATACCACTCAACTCAATATACAAGTTATTAGTGTATTTTCCTAACTCATCTATCCGTTCATTAGTTTTTTTAATAGCCTCTTCAGTTGTTTGTTGCGCAAGTTCTAGTTTTGACTGTTTTCTCTTATTCTTCATCTTTCATCACCATAAAATAATTATCAATATCTTCTTTTGTTTTTAAAATCTCACCATCCGGCACATTTCTCTTTTTTGCTAACTTGACAGACTTTTCAAATGCTTGCATATATAAATCACTATACTCAAAATCATCAACGAAGCTTAGCAAACTACTATCATCATATATTTCCGATAAAAGCTTTAATCCGTCAATATAATAATTAATTATTTCAGCTTTTCTTTCTAACAGATATGCTTCGTTTTCCAAACCTGATTTCTTTATTGTTCTTGTCATTTCACCATATAAAGAAATAGTAAGACGACCAATTCCAACAATATTTAATCGAAGGAAAAACTCTACCACATTAAAATAGCCGCCACCTGTGATAACTCCACGAATCACGGCATCACCTGCATCTATTAGACAAAATGTTCCGTGTGCAACTGTCAGCATTCGTTTTACCGTCACATTCGAAAACGGTTCACAAGTTTTCCAAAGAAGCGAAAAAGATCGTTCTTCTGCTTTAGTGGTCGAAATATACTTAACAAATCTGCGAATTGAATACATTAAGCGCACCATCAATTCATTTATAAGCACTGGAATTCCTTGTGTAGTTTGAAAACGTGAATCAAATCCTTTTTCGTATATTTGCAAAGCAAGATCGTTGACTGACTTATCAAATTCTGAGACAGGAATTTTCAGTTTTGTTTTGATTGCAATTATATCATTTGTCCAACACCATAACGGTGAGGGTATTCCCATTCCCCTGCCTTTGCTTCCGGAGGAACCTGATATATCAGATAATAAATGTCCCATCCAATTAGCAAATCCGCAAAACAACTTGCTAATATTGCTATTACCACGCAATTCAAAATTTCCGTCTGCTTCTTGTAATGAAATCAATTGTCCTTCCGAAACAAAATGGGATGTGTTAGCAAATTGATCAAGAATTGAAAAAAACAATCCTAATAAACTCGGATTATGAGCTAATGACTTAAAGTGATGGTTTCTCGGGCTTAGATTAAATATTTCACTTGCCGCATCACCAGCACCCCTTTGATCATATGGTATCTTAAACTTCTTCTCAAGGAACTTTATTGCTGATGAAGCAGAAGAATTATCTTTAGAATCCCAACCACACAATTTAGCAAAATCCCTTGTTCTATTTTCAATCCATTTGTCAGTAATATTGCCAAGTGGGGACTCACCCGGTTTTCCTACCAGAAACACGTCGATAACGCCACAAATCACGCCGCTCGATGCTGCCAATGCGTAATCAAGCTTATCACATTCAGGAGTCAAATTATTGACTGTTTCTATAGTTTCAGAAATAAATCTTTTGGTCTCCTGTAATTCCATTTCTGCATTCGATAAAGCATCAAATATTCTTGACAAAAAATCATATTTATTATCATCCACGGATAAATCCATTTCTACGTATATATCTTTTGCTTTATCTATAGTATTGTTATCATTCATAATATGCAAGACCTTATTATATAAAATTATCAAGTGCCAATATATAAAGTATTATACGTTAATTCAAAACGTCTTTCAATACGTTTGTTATCTTTTAATCATCTTTTCTATGGAAAGATAATTTATCCTTTTACCGACACAACATTAGGCTATAATGTTATACGGTATTGGCATATAGAAAAGCTGATGTAATTCAATTAAGAACTACATCAGCCTTCGTGTTAGTTATAGATTATTTCTGCATTGACGACTTCTCTCGCTCTTTGAGTGACATTGTTCATCTTGCGTACCCATCGTATTTGATTGGTGGCTTTTAACTGTTCGGTGCAGCTTTCCTCTTTTGCGAAAGCCTTTACAAGCTCGTCGTACATCTTCTGCGCCTGTTCATCAATGTCGGCAAGATATTCATTCAGTTTACATTTTGTGAGCAGGTTGGTGTAAAGAATCGGGCGGCTTCGTTTGATATAGCGAAGGCGTTGTTGTCCCCACAAACCGATTGGTCGCTTATCCTGTTCGGGCAGTGTTAAGTTCGGCAGCAAATAATCTCCTTGACGTGTATATGTAATCTCCATTATTAGACCTCCTTAATCTTGATTTTAGCTTTAGTGAACTTGATTATGAGTTCATCTATGATGTCGGTGTACTTACCTCGTGAAATGAGATCGTTTCTCAAATCAATCAGGCTGTTGATAACGGCTCTGCGTTCCTCTGATGTGAGGTAAATATGATATTTATCTCTCATAATTCAAACTCCGGTTTCAGAAAAAATTCAGCGGGCAATTCTTCTACCATTTTTCTACCAAAATTATACCAAAATGATTTTACATTATCATTTAAACTGTTATGCAGGGGTATCTGATTTCCAATCCAAAAACAGAATATAAAACTATATAACAGTGTGGGTGATTAAATAACATTTGATTAAATCCCCATTCCGCTTCAAGTCCTTCTGCCCCTGCCAATCAAAAACGGCTTAAACACTGCGTTTAAGCCGTTTTTTGATACATTTATAGTGTAGCAATATATTATGGCTTATAAAACATAGGAAATTGAGTATAATTTAAATTTCGCCTACTGAATTATTGTAATATTATTTATGATTAGGAGTTCAATTTATGATTTTTAAAACTTACGCACTTTTCTTGACAAAGGCGGACAAAAACGCTGTACCATAGAACTGCTTTTTTGCACAAATTGGGTCACATCTATTTACAACGCAGATGTCCGTTTTCATAAATGCATACACTGCCTCCGCAATAAGGGCACCGGACTGTCTGCGTTGATCTTAAGCTCTCCAGAAACAGTACGCTTTTATCTTTATTAGGGCTGATTCCTATATGTGTTCCTTTAAATCCTTGATTTTCAAATTCAACTTTGATATCATCTAAAGAGAGCATAGGTTTCTCTCCTCCATTGTTTGTTTCTTCAAATACAATTTTGGAGCTTCCTATGCTCTTTTTCAATATTTATTTTTGATTATCCCACATTTTTCCGTGATGGGGGAATTTTATACTCATATGCTTTAGCATAATAAAATCCGTGCAAAAGGCACATAACCGTCATCGTTCTCGGTTATGTGCCTTCCTGTTTTTGTAAGGCTGTTTTTTTCACAGCCACATAATTTTTATTAAAATCCGCAGAAAAACGGTTACGGTATTACTGCGCTATTGAAAAAAATTACTCGTAGAGCGGATATTTTTTGCAGATTTCTTCAACGCCTGCTCTAACCTTTTCCTTGCTGTTTTCATAGTCGTTAAGAACGAGGGTGATGTACTCGGCAATCTTGTCCATATCTTCCTCGTTAAGACCTCTTGTAGTAACAGCGGCAGTACCGATTCTTACACCGCTTGTTACGAACGGTGAACGGGGTTCGCCCGGAATTGTGTTCTTATTTACTGTGATGTAGCAATCGTCAAGACGAGCCTCAAGCTCCTTGCCGGTTACATCTGTGTCACGGAGATCCATAAGAAGAACGTGGTTGTCCGTACCGCCTGAAACAAGCTTGTTGCCTCTTTTGAGAAGTCCGTCTGCAAGAGCCTTACAGTTAGAAACAATCTTTTTGCCGTACTCCTTGAACTCAGGCTTTAATGCCTCGCCGAAGCAAACAGCCTTTGCGGCGATGATGTGCATAAGAGGACCGCCCTGTGTACCGGGGAAGATAGCCTTGTCAATCTGCTTTGCAAATTCTTCACGGCAGAGGATAAGACCGCCGCGAGGACCACGGAGAGTTTTGTGTGTTGTTGTTGTAACGAACTCACAATACGGAACAGGGTTCGGATGAACACCTGCGGCAACAAGACCTGCGATGTGAGCCATATCAACCATAAGATATGCACCTACTGCGTCGGCAATCTCACGGAGCTTTGCAAAATCGATGATTCTTGGGTAAGCAGACGCACCTGCAACAATCATCTTAGGCTTGCATTCCTTTGCAATTTCAAGAACCTTATCATAATCAATTCTGTGCGTTACGGGATCAACACCGTATGGAACAAAATTGAAGTATTTACCTGAAATATTAACAGGTGAACCGTGTGTAAGGTGACCGCCTTCGTTAAGGTTCATACCCATTACCGTATCACCGGGATTAAGCATTGCAAAATATACCGCTGTGTTAGCCTGAGCGCCTGAGTGAGGCTGAACATTTGCATGTTCGGCACCAAAAAGCTCACACGCACGCTGACGGGCAATTTCTTCAACTACATCAACGCACTGACAACCGCCGTAGTATCTCTTTCCCGGATAACCCTCGGCATATTTGTTTGTGAGCAGGCTGCCCATTGCAGCCATAACTGCCGGAGAAACGATGTTTTCACTTGCGATAAGTTCAAGGTTTCTGCGCTGTCTTTTAAGCTCGTCTGTCATTGCGTTACCGATTGCGGGATCGTACTCGTTGAGGTAATCAAGAGTAGCGATATTTGTTTTTTCACTCATTGTTACATTCCCCTTATATTTTTATTTTAGAATACTGTGTATCCTGTTTAAATTTATGTCATTGCAACGAAAGGGCTTTTTGCCTTAATTCGTACAAATCATCAAGCGTTTTAATTTTTCCTGCTTCGTTTCTCAAAGCTGCCGCACCCTTTATGCCCTTGAAATAGCCGACTACAAGCTTTCTTGCCTGAAGCATTGCCATATGCTCACCCTTGTATTCAACCATTTTGCCGATATGTTCAATCATTACACCGAGCCTTTCTTCAAGGTCGGGAGTGTGAATTTTAACATTCGGGTTTTCAAGGTATGCGTTAATCTGCGAGAAAATCCACGGATTCCCGAGCGTTGCCCTGCCGATCATAACAAGGTCACAGCTCGTGATGTCCATAACCTCCTTTGCCTTTTCGGCACTGTCGATGTCGCCGTTTGCTATTACTGGAACGCTGACGGATTCTCTTACAGCCCTTATGATACCGTAATCAACGGGAGGCTTGTAATACTGCTGTCTTGTTCTGCCGTGAACGGTGATTGCCGCCGCACCTGCCGATTCGCAGATTTTTGCAACTTCAACGGCATTTACGCTGTCATCGTCCCAACCCTTGCGGATTTTTACGGTTACGGGGGTGTCGGTAACGGCTGTCACAGCCTTGACGATTTCTCCGCAAAGCCAAGGATTTTTCATCAATGCACTTCCGCTGCCGTTTGAGCTTATCTTCGGAGCGGGGCATCCCATATTGATGTCAATTATATCGGGTTTGTTTTCAAGTGCGTGCTTTGCGGCATTAGCCATACATTTCGGGTCATCACCGAAAATCTGAATTCCGCAAGGACGCTCCAAGTCTGAAATTTCCATCAGCTCCTCGCTCTTTTTACTGTTGAAAGAAAGCGCCTTTGAGCTGACCATTTCGCTTACGCAGTATGCCGCACCGAATCTTACGCAAAGCTCACGGTAAGCCCTGTCGCTTACACCTGCCATAGGAGCAAGAACTGCGTGGGATTTCAGCGAAACGCCGCCGATGTTGAGATTGTTCATATTTTTATTTTTACACATTTAATGCTGTTACCTTATTCTTTTTCTTGCACCGACTTTTGTGCTGATCATCACAACCGCAATTACAACTATCCCAAGACCTACGCAAATCCACGAAACAATTCCCGCCGTGTAGCTTGTGGAATACTTTTTTTCGCTGACTGTTTTTGCGATTGTCGGCGCCTGAAATTCCGTTGAATCGGTCGCCTGAGTTTCAACATACTGATTCTGATACTGCGTTTCTTCCTGTACCGGAGCTTCTGTTGTTTCAGGCTGAACATACTCAGTTGTGGGTTCTTCCGTTTCGGGCGCAACATACTCGGTCGTAGGCGCTTCGGTATACACAGGCTCGGTATAAATCGGCTCTGTGTATTGCGGTTCGGTTTCATCGGGAACATACTCCGTCACAACAGGCTCTGGCTGTGAGTCGGGAACCTGCGGATCGTCCTCTCCTACCGCAAAGGCTGTTATTGAACAAACCGACAGTGCAAGAACCGCAAGCAAGGTCGGAAGTATTCTTTTCCTAAAAATTTTCTTAAAATCTGACTTCATATTTAATACCCCGTTCGTTTTGCGTGGCACACATTTTCATACATATACTACGATTATAGCAAAAGCAAGCGTTCATTGCAAGATTTCAGACAATTTTTCTGCACACATTTAATGCTCAAACAACAAAAAGTCGGAAAACCGATTGCAAAACCGATTTTCCGACTTGATTATTATGTCAAATTTTTGAGCGTTTTTTAGCCTTTGGCATAACAAGGCTGTAGCTTTCGTCAATCAGCGGAAAGATTTCTTCCTTGCTCACAGAGCCGTCAAGCAAAATACTTATCCACTTGTCCTTGTTCATATGATAGGCAGGCAGAAATCCGTTTTTTAATCTGAGTGAGCCGACAAGAATCGGGTCGCACTTGACATTCATCACATCAATAAAGCCCTCACCGTCAAGCCCTAAAATCTGCCTTTTGACACGCATAACTATTGCGTACCATTTGCCCGACATCATATTCCGCAGAACCGCATTATCGGGACTGTTCTCCCACGGATATTCGGGTTCTGTTCCGTATGTGCTAAGGGCATAGTTTAAAATTACATCTCTGTTAATAGAATTATCATCGTATGCCATTAAGCCTTAACTCCTGTTTTTTCTTGATAAGTAAAATATATTCCTGCATTGTGATTTCATTTTTATCATAACAAAGGCATATGTCAACCAAAAGGTGAAAATCATTCGCCAAAGCTGATGCCCATTTTTCTTGCTGTTTCAACAACCTCGCTGTCTTTCGGAACGCTCTTGAGCTTGCCTGCGATGTCCTTAAGAGGAACGGCAACTACCTTATTATTTACAAGGGCAACCATTTTGCCGTAGTCTTTATTGATAATAAGCTCTGCGGCTTTAACGCCGAAACGAGTTGAAATCACTCGGTCATAGGCATCGGGACTGCCGCCTCTCTGGAAGTGACCCGGTACTGTAACCCTTGTTTCCTGACCTGTTGCCTCCTCAATATCGTGGGCAATCTGATAGGAAATTGACGGATATTTCATCTCTGCAACAGCAGCTTTTCTCTGCTTTTTAGGCAAAGCTGCAATTTCTTTTGAAATTGCACCCTCGGCAACTGCAAGAATTGAAAAGTTCTTACCGCCTGCGGTTCTTGACTTGATTGTCTTTACAACCGAGTTGATGTCGTACGGAATTTCGGGGATAAGGATAATATCCGCACCGCCTGCAATACCTGCATAAAGGGTGAGCCAGCCAACCTTATGTCCCATAACCTCAATAATGAAAACTCTGCCGTGAGATGTTGCGGTTGAATGGATACAGTCGATTACATTTGTTGCAATGTCAACGGCACTCTGAAAGCCGAATGTCTTGTCTGTACCCCAAAGGTCGTTGTCGATTGTCTTAGGAAGTGAAACCACATTGAGTCCCTCTTCACGAAGAAGATTTGCGGTTTTTTGAGTTCCGTTGCCACCGAGTACAACAAGACAGTCAAGACCAAGCTTTTTGTAGTTCTTCTTCATAGCCTCAACCTTGTCAACGCTGTTCTCGTCAACAACACGCATAAGCTTGAACGGCTGTCTTGATGTGCCGAGAATCGTACCGCCCATTGTGAGAATACCCGAAAAATTCTCGGGTTTCATCTTTCTTGTTTCGCCGTAGATAAGACCTCTGTAGCCGTCAATAATGCCGATGATTTCAACATCATTGCCAAGCTGATTATAAAGTGTTTTTGCAACGGCACGGATTGTTGCGTTAAGTCCCTGACAATCACCGCCGCTTGTTAAAATGCCTACTCTTTTCATTGTTCGGAGTCCTCCTTTTTCACTTCAACGGGTACAATCGGAGTTCCGACAGTGCTCGCATATGTTTTTTTCATTGCCTGCTTTTGAGCCTTTAACGCAAGCTTTGAAAAGAATTTCTGACAATTCATCTTATGCTTGCCGCGCTTGTCAACAGACTTATATACACCTGTTGAAAGCTGTTGGCGTGCATTTACGGTATCCTTAAATGAAACCGTGATAACCTCCTGCACACGCTTTTTGATATCCTCGTCCTCAACAGGGAACACAAGCTCAACTCGTCTGTCGAGGTTTCTCGGCATCCAGTCGGCACTTCCCATATAATAAAGCGGATTTGAATTGTTTTCAAATATGAATATTCGGCTATGCTCCAAAAGCTGACCGACAATTGAAACTACTCTGATGTTCTCGCTGAATCCATGGACTCCCGGAACAAGACAGCAGATACCTCTTACGATGAGGTCAATTTTTACGCCTGCATTTGACGCATCGTACAAAAGGCTGATGATTTCAGGATCAACAAGCGAGTTCACCTTTGCGGTAATTTTGGCCGGAAGTCCGAGCTTTGCGTTCTCGGTTTCCTGAATAATCATAGCCTCAAAGAACGGACGCATTCCGTGAGGTGCAACGATAAATTTGTTGTATTCAGGCGGAGTTGAGTAACCTGTCAATACATTAAAGAGTGATGATGCGTCAACACCGTATTCTTCACGGCAGGTGAACATACCGATATCGGTATAGAATCTCGCCGTACTGTCGTTATAGTTACCCGTACCCATATGCAAATATCTTCTGATTCCGTCCTTGTCTTTTCTTACTACAAGACAGATTTTGCAGTGAGTTTTAAGTCCTGTAAGACCGTAAATTACATGACAGCCCGCCTTTTCAAGCTTTGTTGCCCACTGAATGTTGTTTTCCTCGTCAAATCTCGCCTTGAGTTCAACAAGAACAGTTACCTGCTTGCCGTTTTCAGCCGCCTTGATAAGAGCCGCAACAATCGGTGAATTTCCGCTGACACGGTACAAGGTTTGCTTGATGGCAAGAACATTCGGATCGGTTGCCGCCTTTTTGACAAAATCAACCACAACATCAAAGCTTTCATAAGGATGATGCACAAGTCTGTCCTTTTCACGGATAGCCTCAAAAATATCGTCATAACCGCAGAATTCCGCAGGCGGATTTACGGGAACGATTGGTTCAAAGCACATATCCTCACAGCCCTTAATATGAGCAAATTTTGAAAGGAATGTAAGGTCAAGAGGACCTCTCTGAAAGTAGATTTCACGCTCCGTAACATCGAGAGCGTCAACAAGAAATTCACGAATTTCTCGGTTGCATTTCTTGCCGAATTCAAGACGAACAGGTTCTCCTCTCTTACGCTTTCTGATTGACTTTTTAATTTCAGCCATAAGATCCTCGGTATCCTCGTCAATGTCAAGGTCGGAATCTCGGGTGATTCTGAAAGGATCGTACTGCTTAATGTTGTAAAGCTCAAAAAGCTCGCCGAGGTGCATTGCGATTATTTTTTCAAGCAGAATAAACGCTCTGCCCTCGTGAGTCGGAAGCTCAAGAAATCTCGGAAGAATTGACGGAACCTGAACCAATGCGAAAAATTCTTCATTCTCGGCATTTGTAAGGCGAACAGCAATGTTAAGGCTTTTGTTTGCAAGCATCGGAAACGGACGGCTTGTATCGACAGCCATAGGCGTCAATACGGGGAAAACTACTTTTTCAAAGTATTCCTCAACAAACGCTTTCTGGTCGCCGTCAAGCTCGTCAGCCTCTTTGAACACAATGCCTGCCGAACGAAGTGACGGAATTATTGAACGGTTGTAACAGCTGTACTGCTTTTTGGCAAACTCGTGAATTTTTTCAACAAGTCCGTCCATAACCTCTGTAGGAGTCATGCCCGATGCGTCACGGCTTGTTCTGCCGTGATGAATCTGGTCAAGCACACCTGCAACACGAACCATAAAAAATTCGTCAAGGTTCGACGCCGTAATTGAAAGGAAGTTGCATCTTTCCATAATTGGGTTGGTCTTTTTGAACGCCTCTTCAAGCACTCTTGCATTAAAGTCAACCCAGCTTAATTCTCTGTTAGTATAAGGCATCTTTTGCCATTTTGACATAAGCTTTGCTTTTTCGGATGCTTTTTTATTGTTGTTTTTTGAATTTGACATATAATTCACCACCATAAAAACTGATATATAACCCAATTTAATATATCTGATTAAGTATAAAATACGAAACGGATTATTTCAAGCGAATTGCACTAAATTTTACCTTTGGCAACGCATTCTTTACATATATTTTACAATAACACAAATAAAATTGATTTGCAATAGATTTGACAAAATTCGCAAAGATAAAACCAAAATTTTCTTTTTGCAAAATATTCAAAAAATCTCAAAAAATATTGTTTTAATCTCTGTATTATGTTATACTTGCGTTGATTGTTTTATTTACAGATTTTAAAAAATTCTAAAGAAAATGAGAGGTAATTATCATGAGTAAAAAAAGAGGAAGCTTTTCCGGCGGACTCGGATTTGTATTTGCCGCTGCGGGAAGTGCAGTAGGCTTGGGAAATCTCTGGAGATTTCCGTATTATGCAGCTAAGTACGGCGGCGGAACATTTATCTTTATCTACATAATCCTTGCGCTTACATTCGGCTTTTCACTTTTGACTGCCGAAATCGCAATTGGCAGAAAAACAAAGCTAAGTCCGATTCTCGCCTACAAAAAGCTATGCAGCAAATTTTCGTTTTTAGGCTACCTTGCAACGCTTGTTCCTATAATCATTATTCCGTACTACTGCGTTATCGGCGGTTGGGTTACAAAATATATGTGCGTTTATGCACAGGGACTTGTTGCCCCTGCGGCACAGGACAACTTTTTCTCGGACTTTATTTCCGACCCGTTGTCACCCATTGTGTTTTTCTTAATATTTATGCTGTTGAGTGCAGTGGTAATTATGCTCGGAGTAAACAAGGGCATTGAGCGACTGAGCAAATTTTTGATGCCTGTTCTGCTTGTTCTGACAGTCGGAATTTCAATCTACACACTCACGCTCCCGAACGCAATGGAGGGTGTTTCGTACTACCTCATTCCCGATTTCAGCAAACTGTCAATTTGGACATTTGCGGCAGCACTCGGTCAGCTGTTCTTCTCAATGAGCATTGCAATGGGAATTATGGTAACCTACGGTTCATACACAAAGGATGAGGTAAACCTCACAAAGTCGGTTAACCAGATTGAGATTTTCGACACAGCCGTTGCACTTCTCGCAGGTCTTATGGTAGTTCCTGCGGTTTATGTATTCAGCGGTGAAGAAGGTCTTGGTGCAAGCGGTCCCGGACTTATGTTCATCACACTTCCAAAGGTATTCAACGAAATGCCTGCCGGCGTAATCATAGGATTTTTGTTCTTTATTCTTGTATTCTTTGCAGCTATCACAAGCTCAATCTCCGTAATGGAAGCAATTGTTTCTTCGCTTATGGACAAGTTCAAGCTCACACGAATCAAGTCCTGTCTTATCGTTATAGGCATCTGCCTTATTATGGGTATTCCGTCGTCACTCGGCAACGGTATATGGTCAAATGTTAAGATTCTCGGAATGGACTTCCTTACATTCTTTGACTTCTTGAGCAACAGCATTATTATGCCGATTGTCGCACTTTGCACTTGTATTCTCATCGGCTGGGTTATCAAGCCAAAGACTATTGCAGACGAAGTCACAAGGAACGGCGAGCGTTTCAGCAGAAGGGCTTTGTTTGATGTTATGATTAAATATATAGCTCCAATCTGCCTTGTGTTCATCTTAATTTCCTACACACTTGCGCAGTTCGGCATTATTTCACTTTAACCCGACACTTTAACACGATTATTTATGAATTCAGGCAGTAATATCACCGAAATGAATCATAAGTAATTGTCTTTAAATTAAGCATACAACAATTAACTATTCTCCGTTTATCCCATAAACTCTTGAAATTATATGCAATAATTGGTATAATTACAGTTACAGCTCATTTGCTGAATTTTAGGGAGGACAAATACTATGTGTCAGAAAAAACCATTTTACATTACAACACCTATTTATTATCCGTCAGGCAATCCCCACATCGGTCATTGCTACACCACCGTTGCGTGCGATTCTATCGCCCGTTACAGACGAATGCAGGGATACGATGTTATGTTCCTTACGGGTACGGATGAACACGGTCTTAAAATTGAACAGAAGGCTGCCGAAAAGGGTGTTACTCCCAAAGAGTATGTTGACGAAATTGTAAAAACCTTTAAGGGCTTATGGAAATTTATGAACATAAGCTATGACAGATATATCCGCACAACAGACGATTACCACATTGAAACAGTTCAGAAGATTTTCAAGGAGCTGTATGACAAGGGCTACATCTACAAGGGCGAATACAAGGGCAAATACTGCACCCCCTGTGAAAGCTTCTGGACAGAAAGTCAGCTTATTGACGGCAAATGTCCCGAATGCGGACGAGAGGTTACAGAGGCAAAGGAAGAGGCATACTTCTTTAAGATGTCACCTTTTGCCGACAGAATTGAAAAGCTCCTCACGGAGACAGACTATTTACAGCCAAAGACAAGAGCGGTTGAGCTTGTAAACAACTTTATCAAGCCGGGACTTGAAGACCTTTGCGTATCGAGAACAACCTTCAAATGGGGCATTCCGGTTACATTTGACGAAAAGCATATTGTTTATGTTTGGATTGACGCACTTTCAAACTATATCTCCGCTCTCGGCTACAAGAATGAAAAATTTGACGAATTTGACAAATACTGGCCTGCCGATGTTCATATGGTAGCAAAGGACATCATGCGTTTTCACGCTATCATCTGGCCTGCAATGCTTATGGCTCTTGACCTTCCGCTTCCAAAGCATCTTGCCGTTCACGGCTGGATTACTTTCAACGGACAGAAGATGTCAAAGTCACTCGGCAATGTTGTTGATCCGTTTGTACTCGGCGAGCGTTACGGCGCTGACGCAATCCGTTACCACATTTTGCGTGAAATGGCTCTCGGTGCAGACAGCTCGTTTTCAAACGAAATTATGATTAACCGTATCAATTCCGACCTTGCAAACGGTCTTGGCAACCTTGTTTCAAGAACAGTTGCAATGGTTCAGAAATATTTTGGCGGCACACTTCCCACAGAGCGCGAGAGCGGCGAATTTGACGATGACCTTATCGAAACCGCAACATCGCTCCGTGCAAAGGTTGACGATTTCATGGACAAGACTCAGCTCCAGAACGCACTTGCCGAAATATTCAAGCTTGTTTCCCGTGCAAATAAATACATTGACGAAACCGCTCCGTGGGTTATTGCCAAGGACGAAACAAAGAAAGCAAGACTCGCAACGGTTCTCTACAACCTTCTTGAGGCAATCCGTATTGCCTGCACCCTCCTTTCGGCATTTATGCCAACAACAATGCCAAAGGCTCTTGAGCAGATCGGTGCTTGTGAAAAATGTGCCGGCTACGAAAACTGCGACAAGTTCGGTGTACTTCCTGCTGATGTCACGGTTCACAAGGGAGATGCACTCTTCCCACGAATTGATGTTGAAAAGGAAATTGAAGAACTCAACAGCATTATCAAGAACAACGAGGGTGAAAGTGAAGAAACAAAGGCACTCCGTGAAGAGCTTGAGGGTGTTGCACAGATTGGCATTGATGATTTTGCAAAGGTTGACCTCCGTGTGTGCGAGGTTAAGACCTGCGAACCCGTTAAAAAGAGCAAAAAGCTTTTGCAGTTCACAATTTTTGACGGTGTAAAGGACAGGACCGTTGTCAGCGGTATTGCAAACTACTATAAGCCCGAAGAGCTTATTGGCAAGAAGATTATTCTTGTTCAGAACCTCAAACCTGCAAAGCTTTGCGGTGTTGAAAGCTGCGGTATGATTCTTTCTGCAGTTCACGGCGATGATTTAAAGGTTGTCTTTGTTGACGATATGCCTGTCGGCTCAAAAATCTGTTGATTTATGTTCGTGTAGACAGTTTAATAAATTAAAAACTATCAATGCCCGAGCGTAACTGTAGGAGCGGATGTCATCTGCTCGCACGGCGAGCCGCCGGCAGCGTGTCGCTGCACCCAATTCGTGAAGACAGTTTGCAATATAAAAATATATTATGCCCGCACGGCGAGCCGCCGTTCCCCTTTCGTGTAGACAGTTTGATAAATTAAAAACTATTTATGCCCGAGCGTAACTGTAGGGGCGGATATTATCCGCCCGCAAGCAACGGCAGAAATCATATGATAAATAAAACTGTATAAATGTGAAAAGTTAATTTTTACTGAAAACTGAAATTGAATTTTCACCTATATAAAACCATTATTTAATGTGGGCGGTCAATGACCGCCCATACTTTTAGGGAGATACACCGATGTCACTTTACAACAACATTTTCGATGCGCACGCACATTATGACGACAAATGGTTTGACGATGACCGTTTTGAACTTTTGGAAAACATTCACACAAAGGGTGTGTGCGGAATTGTCAACAATGCGGTTGACCTTGAAACGGCAAAAACCTGCATTGAATATGCCGAAAAATATGATTTTATGTATGCCGCAGTCGGATTTCATCCCGAAAATCTCGAAAATATTCCGGATAATTATCTTGAACAGCTTGCACAGCTTTCAAAACATAAAAAGGTTGTCGCAATCGGCGAAACAGGGCTTGATTATCATTGGGACATTCCGAAAGACTTGCAAAAGCGTGTTTTTGAGGAACAGATCAGGCTTTCTCTTGACCTTGAAATGCCGCTTATAGTTCACGATCGTGAGGCTCACGGTGATGTGTACGATCTTCTGAGAAAATACAAACCAAATGCGCTGGTTCATTGCTTTTCTGGTAGTGTTGAGCTTATGCGTGAGGCGGTTCGCATGGGAATGTACATCAGCCTTGGCGGTGTTGTTACATTCAAAAATGCCCGTCACAGCCTTGAGGTCGCTTCGGAAATTCCGCTTGACAGGCTTCTGCTTGAAACCGACGCTCCGTATATGGCGCCCGTGCCGTTCCGCGGCAAGCGTTGCGACAGCTCTATGATTGTCTATGCCGCTGAAAAAATCGCATCTCTGCGTAATATAAGCATCTCAGAGCTTCTGCAAATCACCTGCGACAATGCAAAACGATTTTACAATATTGACGATTGATTCATAAAAAACACGGTCGGAATCCTCGTTTGGAAATCCGATCGTGTTATTTTTTCATTATTTTAGTAGTGGCGAACCGTGTTTGCCACTACTAACAGACAACTACTTTTATATAAAAAACGGTCGGGAAGACAGTGTTTTGCATTTGCAAACTATCTTCTCGACCGTAATTTTACATTTTCAATTTTTAATTTTCCATTTACTTACATCATTCTTCACTTGCGTGTTTGCGCATATTCTTGTGCAGGAAGAAAAGTCCGATAGAAATTATAAGAAAGACTGCCGAACAGATTGCAAGTGCGATAAGCACGCTGTTCATACTCTGAACAAAGAGGTTGTAGAAAGCTCTTGATTCAATATTGATTTTGCTCACATAGCCTGTTGAAAACAAAACAGCAGGGATAATTCCCACCGTAATAAATGTTCCGGATGTTGCGTAACAGATATATCTGACCGCCCTGTGCTTCCAACGGTTTGCAAAGATGATAATCACACAAAGGATTGCGGCAAAAACTACCAGACCGCCTATTAGAAGCGGCATCATATCTTTCAAGGTCGTGAGATACGGCGAAAGCATTGAAAACATCGGTATTCTGAGATTCGCCTCATAAACAGACGCAGCTTTATTTATAAGATATTCCCTGCTGTCACTGCTTGCAACCTTAACATTATTTTTCTTTATGTAGCTGTCAAGCTCTGAATTAAAACGCTGACGAAAGGCAACCGTGCTGATTTTTGCCGAGCCGCCGTTATAATAGCTTTCAAGGTAATCCTCTGTATCGTCATGAATTGTTACAGTTTCAACCACATTACCAAAAAAGCTTTCTTCAAGACCCGAAGCGTAACCGAGGTCAACAAGCTCTCTTGTTATTTTGTCCTTTTTGTCGGTAAAATAATTGGTTGTGTTCATATTGTCGAGAATATATGAGGGATTCAGAATCGTGGCTTCAAGCATCACCGAAATTGAAAGCAGAAGCAACACAAATGACAAAACAAACGAAAGCAAGCAGAAAACAATACCTCTTATCTTAGAATGCATATCAGTTGCCCCCCTTATCTATCTGGGTTCCCGACACAAGCTTTGCATACACGAAAAATCTTTTTGATGTGAGTCCCAATTCATCAAAGGGATAACAGGTGTACATTATCAGATTTTCGTAATCAGCAGAAAGGTCGTAGGCGCTGCTGTCGTTAGCACTTTTTACGGCTGTATCGGTAATTTCATACACATAGTTACCGTAGCTTGTCTTAATTTCAACCCTTTGACCAACCTGAGCATTTTTCAAACCGTTAAAATAGGTATTGTTATGACCTGCAACAAGAATTGTTCCTCCGTAACCGGGTACAAAACTGCCTGCGTAAATGCCTACGCCGTTTCTCAAAGCAACATCACCGTCGCCAAAAAACAGATTTGCATCAACATTGCAGTCACTTATTATGAGTTCACCGAACAGATTGCCATAACCTGGGTACTGAACGGAATCTTTTTTTACATATGATTTTTCCTTACCGTCAGAATCTTTCTTGGTCACGGTAGGAACAGTTGCGTTTTCTGACACGGGCACAAAAATATTATCGTACTCTGTCGAATAATCCTTTTCATTATCCGAAAAGAACATACCCATAGCCGAAATTATCGGAGAAAATGACGGAACAAACGCCAAATACAGCACCAGATATGTTACCAGACAAAATATAATGGGAAGAATTATAAAACCCTTCCCATTCTTTGATCTATGACCGTGTCTGACTTTTTTATCAGACATTTAAATCAAGCTCTTTCTTTCTTAGTTTTTACAAGGTAGAAAGCTCCGCCTGCTACCATAATGAGTGCTACTGCAGAAACTGCTGCAACACCGCTGAAATCAGCTGCAACACCTGTTGTCTTGATTGCGCTGCCGTCTTTAACCTGTCCAACCTTTGAAAGAGTAGGAACAGCTGAGAATGCAACCTTGCCGTTTGCGTCATAAATTGTAAGAGTCTTTGTTGATGTGTCATATGACATTGTCATACCAAGAACACCTACGCCCTCCTTACCGTAAGCAAGAAGTGTCTGCTTCTGAGCAAATGTGAGATCTGCGATGTTAGATGCGCCTGAGTTCTCAAGGAAGCTCTCGCCCTTCTTGAGTACAGCGAGAATCTGTGATGACTCATCTGCTGTCATGTCAATTGTGTTAAAGTAGTTCTCAGCCTGGTTTACAAACTCGCTCGGAATAACCATCTCTGAGCCGTTCATCTTAACAGATGTTTTGAGTTCGTCAAGAACAGCCTGCTCACTGTCATTGATGCCTGCTGCAAAAGCAGTGAAAGCCGTTGCTGCAACAAGGATGAGTGCTACTAACATTGCTGATAATTTTTTCATAGTTCATACCACCTTGTATTATATTTTGTTTTCATCAGCAAGAAGCTTTACGGATTCATCGGCACAATACGCATCTGCAAGCCAAAAGCCGCAGGGAGTACAATGGAAAACTTCACCATCTAACTTCTTTGTACAGTATTATACACCACACCTCGGATTTTGTAAAGTGTTTTGTTATAAATATTTGTTATATTTTAAGAAACGACAATCCTGTTGTCAAAATAGATGATTTCATTGTGCATTATGTCGTTCCGATTGTGCATTATGCCGTTCCGAATCAATTAAATACTTTGTCACACCATGTCGGTTTCGTCTGGACTTTGTATTTTTATCCGTCTTTGCACATCATTTTTGCATAAAATATACATACTGGTTTGTAAATTACTCCTTGAACAAATATCCGTGCAGCGGCTCTGCCTGCATATTTACAGTAATTGCTTTCTTATCATGACATATTGTGACATATTAATATATGAGTAGAAATTTTATCGGTTATTTACCTTATTTTTGTTTATTTTTTTAGCGAATTTAGCTGAAATTGTCTTTAAAACTGCTTTTTCGTGTGCTTATTAACCATTTTCAGACGAATAGTTATATATTTTATGTAAGTTTTGTACATACAGAAAATTTGTCCAACCCGAAAATCCGCAAAATAAACTAATTTTTTCCTATAATAAATTCCTTTGTCATATTGATTTTTTTACTGATTTCACATATAATGGAAGTGTCATGTTTTAAAGATTTTTGTGCTTTTGTACCGTTTTCGCCTGTAACACTTTTGTTTCGGCTGCGGCATTGTCTTGCCATATGTGAGCAAAAGCCGGGAGGAGTATTATTTAATGGAAATATCATTTAAGGACATAACGAGAATAATAAAGAAAAACTTGGTTTTTATTGCAGTGCTTTCTCTTTTGTGCGCTACAGTATCTTTCTTTATTACTACCTTTTTTATTCCGAAAACCTACACCTCAAGTGTAAAGCTATATGTTGAAACCAACTACAAGAGCCAGTCGGCATACGAGGATTACCAGAGTGTAAACTATGCAAAAAATCTTGTGCTTACATATATTGAGCTTCTTGATTCAAACTCATTCTACAATCAGATTTCCGAAGCGCTCAACGAAAAGTACACAGCGTCACAGCTTAAATCTATGATTAAGTTCGAGAGCATTGAAGATACCGAGGTATTTAAGGCTCTTGTAAATTCGAGCAGTCCTACCGAATCAAAAAGAATAGGCGACGCAATTGCGAAGATTGCACCAAAGACGATTGCAAATGTAAAGGACAACGCAAAACTTAAAATTGTTGACAAGGCAACTCTTCCAAAAGCTCCTGCTTCACCGAGTGTATCCAAAAATGTGATTATCGCATTTGCGGCAGGTCTTATCATTGCTTTGATTGTTTCATTCGTCCGTGACTTCCTTGATGTCAAAATCAAGTACAACGAAGAGATGACAACCGTTCTTGACCTTCCGCTGCTTGCCGCTATTCCCGACTTTGAATATTTTTCGAATCAAAAGGCAGCCGAAAAGAAGTACGGCAACTATGAATCGGGTTATTAATGTTAAAGGAGTGAAGCTGCAATGAAAAAGACTAAAATAGATCGTTCAATTGACACCGAGGCACTCGGCTTTCAGGTTCGTGAATCATACAAAACAGCCAGAACAAACATCGCATACTCAATCTTTAAAAAGGGCTGCAAAAAGGTAGCGTTTACCTCGTCAACAAAGGGCGAGGGCAAAACGGTAACATCAATCAATGTTGCGTCTGCGCTTGCTCAGCAGGTTGGCACAAAGGTTATCGTTGTTGAATGTGACCTTCGCCGTCCGAGAGTCAACACCGCACTCAAAATCTCACCTACCCCCGGCATTACAAATTACCTTAACGAGGAATGTTCTCTTAAAGAGGTCACCAAGGATACAAAGATTGAAAACCTCAAGGCTATTACCTACGGAGCTATTCCGCCGAACCCGTCGGAGCTTCTTGCAAGTGAAGCTATGGCAGAGCTTATAAAAACCCTTGAAAAGGATTATGACTATATTATTTTTGACACACCGCCAATCGGCGTTGTTATTGACGCTCTTCCCATTATGAAGGCATCTGACGGTGTTGTTATTGTTGCAAGAAACAATTCAACGACATACCCCGAGCTTGAAAGGACGGTTGAGGTTATTAAAAGAACCGACGCAAAAATTCTCGGTGTTATTCTTAACCGTGTAAAGCCTCACGAAACCCGCAAGGGCAAGGGCTACTACTCAAGATACGGCGGATATTACAAAACAGAAACAAAAGACTGATAACAAGCCGCCTGCGTAAGCATAAACTAACAGGCTCGTCCTGTCCACGGAGGGGAAAATGGAATCCGCAAAAAGCAAAAGTATAAATAAAATTGCGTCACCAAGCGGACACGCAATTAAAAAAAAGCCTGTTTATGATTTTTTCAAACGGATTTTTGACATTGTATGTTCACTCGTCGCTTTAATAATCCTTTCACCTGTATTTCTCATTCTGGCAATTCTTGTTAAAGCAACAAGCGAAGGACCTGTATTCTTTGTTCACCAGCGTGTAGGAAAAGGCGGAAAAACCTTAAATATATATAAATTCAGAAGTATGGTGACAAATGCCGAGGAGCTTATCAGGCAGTTCACTCCCGAGCAGAAGGCTGAGTATGAAAGAAATTTCAAGCTTGAAAACGATCCCAGAGTCACAAGGGTCGGCAAATTTATGAGAAAAACAAGCCTTGACGAGCTTCCTCAGCTTTTCAATATTTTAAAAGGCGATATCTCTGTTGTGGGACCAAGACCCGTTATGGAGGTTGAAACTGAAATTTACGGTAACTACCGTGATATGCTTTTGAGCGTTAAGCCGGGGCTTACGGGTTTCTGGGCGGCAAACGGCAGAAGCTGTACTACATACACACGCAGAAGAGCAATGGAAATTTGCTATATCAAAAACCGCTCTGTCTGCTTTGACCTGAAAATCATTCTCAAAACTATCACCTCTGTTTTCAAGGGTGAGGGTGCTGTTTAAGGAGGCAGAGTTTTGAAAGCTGTTATACTAGCGGGAGGGTACGGAACAAGAATTTCCGAGGAATCCCAGTTCAAACCTAAACCAATGATTGAAATCGGCGGAATGCCGATTATGTGGCACATTATGAAGCTGTACACTCACTACGGCATAAACGAGTTCATCATCTGTGCAGGTTACAAACAGCATGTAATCAAGGAATGGTTTGCCAACTATTTTCTTCACACATCCGACATCACCTTTGATTTTACTCAGGATGATAAGATTATTGTACATAACAAAAGAGCCGAAAAATGGAAGGTTACTGTTGTTGACACAGGTCTTGACACGATGACAGGCGGCAGACTTAAAAGGGTTCGCAATTTTATCGGAGATGAGCCGTTTTTTATGACCTATGGCGACGGTGTTTCCGATATTGACATAAACGCTCTACTCGATTTTCACAAAAAACACGGTAAGCTTGCAACTATGTCAGCCGTAAAGCCCGAAAGCAGGTTCGGTGTGCTTGATTTGTCAGAGGACAGCAAAGTCAGGGCGTTCCGTGAAAAGAGCGATATCGACTCAGGCTGGATTAACGCAGGCTTTATGGTGCTTGACCCAAGGGTTCTTGACTATATAAAGGACGACACAATAATGTTTGAACGCGAGCCTATGGAACAGCTTGCGGGAGAGGGTCAGCTTATGTGCTTCAAGCACAACGGTTTTTGGCAATGTATGGACACATTGCGTGACAAGGAAAGACTTGAAAAACTATGGAACGAATGCAAAGCTCCGTGGAAAGTGTGGTCATAATGACGCTTGATTTTTATAAAGGTAAAAAAGTGTTCGTTACGGGACACACGGGATTCAAGGGCAGCTGGCTGTGCAGACTGCTTGCAAATGCAGGCGCAGAGGTAACGGGTTATTCGCTTAATCCGCCGACCTCACCGTCACTTTTTGAAATTGCAGATATTGAAAGCGATGTGAAATCGGTTATCGGAGATATCCGCAATTTTGACTCTCTGAAAAAGGCATTTGATGAGGCACAGCCTGAGATTGTACTTCATCTTGCAGCTCAGCCGATTGTGCGCGACAGCTACAAAATGCCTGCGTACACATATGAAACAAATGTTATGGGAACGGTAAATATTCTTGAGTGCGTAAGGCAGTCAAGCTGTGTAAAATCGTTTCTCAATGTAACAACCGACAAGGTTTATGAAAACAGGGAATGGCAGTGGGGATACCGTGAAAACGAACCGCTTGACGGCTTTGATCCGTATTCAAACAGCAAAAGCTGCTCGGAACTTGTAACCCACAGCTACAAAAATTCTTTCTTTGCAGACGGAAGAACGGCAATTTCCACAGCGAGGGCAGGCAATGTTATCGGCGGCGGAGATTTTGCAAACGACAGAATCATTCCCGACTGCGTGAGAGCCTTGGAAAAGGGCGAGGATATTATTGTAAGGAATCCGTTTTCAACAAGACCGTATCAGCATGTTCTCGAACCGCTTTTTGCCTATCTTATGATTGCAAGGGCGCAGTACGGTGATATTAAGCTTGCCGACTGCTATAATGTTGGTCCCGATGAATGCGACTGCGTAACGACAGGCGAACTCGTTGATTTGTTTGTAAAGTATGCGGGAAATATAAAATGGGTCAACAAAAGTGAAAAGAATGCAGTCCACGAGGCAAGCTTTCTCAAGCTCGACTGTTCAAAGCTAAAGGCTGTTTTTGGCTGGAAACCCCATTGGCATGTTGATGAAGCAGTGAAGAAAACGGTTGAATGGTCGCGCTGTTATATGAACGGCGGTGATGTTCGCCGCTGTATGGACGAACAAATAAACGATTTTCTTAAAAGCAGAATCTAAGACTCCTGCGGATGATATAAAAGAGGTTAATTTATGAAAAAAGCAATTGTAACAGGCTCAAACGGCTTTGTCGGTTCAAATGTCTGCAAAAGACTTTGTGCCAAGGGTGTAAAGGTTTTTGCAGTTGTAAAAGACGAAAACGAAAAAATTGAAAATATAAAAGACCTTAACGGCATTGAAATCGTGTATTGCGAGCTTGATGAGATTGAAACCTTGGCTGACAGAATTTCCGACAGAGATATTGATGTTTTCTACCACTTTGCATGGGTAGGTTCGGCAGGACCGCTCAGATGTGATGAAAATGTTCAGCTTAAAAATGCACTCTGGACAGCAAGAGCGCTCAGAACGGCAGACGGTATGCAGTGTAAAAAATTTGTCAATGCCGGTTCTATTATGGAAAAGGAAACCTACACCGCTGTTTACACTCAGGAAAGCAAGCCGGGACTTCCGTACATTTACGGTGCAGGCAAGCTGATTGCAAGGGCAATTTGCAAGCCGATTGCAAACAGCCTTTCAATTGACCTCTGTTGGGCAGTTATTACAAACGCGTACGGCGTCGGTGAGCTTTCGCCCCGTTTTGTCAATTCTACAATCCGCAAAATTATTGCAGGCGAACCGCTGCAGTTTACTGCCGCAACACAGAACTATGACTTCATCTATATTGACGATGTTGCAAGAGCGTTTGAGGCAATCGGAGAATACGGCAAAGCAAATAAAGAATATACTATCGGCAGCGGAAACGCAAAACCGCTCAAGGAATTTATCCTTGAAATGCAGCAGGAGCTTGCCCCCGAAGCAAAGCCGATTTTCGGCGATGTTCCTTTTACGGGAGTAAATATGCCGCTTGAGGCATTTGATACAGCCGATATTGAAGCCGACTGTTATTTCAAGCCCGAAATCTCATTTGCAGAAGGCACAAGAATGACTATGGACTGGATTAAGTCGGTTGACTAAGAAAATACAGAGGGCGAAATGTAACTTTCGCCCTTTCTATGTGTAAAGGGTACTGCTTACATAGAAAAACATTATAAAAGGGAGAATAACGATGATTCAGAAGTTTGAATTTTGTAATACAGATTTTGAAGGCGCGTATCTTATCAAGCCGTTTTGTGCAACAGATGTAAGAGGTGCATTTATAAAGGATTATTCAAAGGAAGTTTTCGAGGCAAACGGACTTGAACACAACCTTGCGGAGGTTTTCTACACAGTATCTCACAAGGGCGTAATTCGTGCGCTTCATTTTCAGAGAGTTCACGAACAGGCAAAGCTGGTACGGTGCATTAAAGGCAAGGTTTTTGATGTTATCGTTGACCTCCGCCCCGAATCACCTACATTCAAAAAATGGCAGGGCTTCTGTCTTTCCGAAGAAAATATGAATGAACTCTATGTTCCCGAACATTTTGCACACGGCTATCTTGTGCTTGAACCGTCTGTTGTTTCATACAAATGCGGTGAAAAATTCTACGGCGAATATGATGACGGCATTATGTACAACGATCCAGATTTGGGAGTTGAATGGCCGTTTGATGAAATCGGCGGTATTGAAAATCTTATTATTGCCGACAAAGATAAAAATCTTCAGACTTTTAAGGAATACGAGGATAAGTATCTTAAGTAATTTTTATGTTACGACTACTTTTTCACGGAGGGTAAAATGAACATAGTATATTCAAGCTCCGACAGCTATGCCCCTATTGCCGGTGTGTCAATAATGTCACTCTTACACAACAATACCGATGCCGATGAAATCAACATTTATATGATTGACAACAATATCTCAGATGAAAACAAAAAGAGATTTGAGAATATGGTTGACAAATTCGGCAGAAATATTGTTTTTATTCCCCGCCCTGATCTTAACAAAATGTCAGGTGTTGATATAGAAGTCGGAAGATGGAACATCAGCACATTTTTCAGACTGTTTCTCTGCACGATACTGCCTGATAATCTCGACCGCTGTATTTATCTTGACTGTGACACGGTTGTGCGTCACTCTTTGAGAGAATTTTGGGAAACAGATCTGGAAGATAAGATCGTTGCGGCAGTTGACGATTGCCGAAGTGACCGTTATAAAACCGAACTGAATCTTCCGTGCGACAGCACTTATACAAATAACGGTGTTTTGCTGATTGACCTTAAAAGCTGGAGAGAGATGAATGTGGAAAAAGACTTTCTCGGTTTTATTATTGCTCACAACGGCAACATCACCTATGTTGATCAAGGGGTTCTTAACGGTGTTCTTGCCAAAAAGAATCTTGTAAAGGTTATCCATACCAAATACGACGCTATGACTGTTTTCTTTGATTTTAATTTTAAAGATCTTATGAAGGTGCGTCGTCCCGAGCATCATCTGAGTGAAGAAGAATACATTGAGGCGGTAACCGATCCTTATATAATTCACTACACCTCGTGTTTCCTTTCGGGAACACGCCCGTGGAACGAAAATAACAATCATCCCTTTGTCGGGGATTATCTCAAATATAAATCAATGTCACCGTGGAAAGATTTTCCGCAATATCCCGATGTCAGAAAGAAATCCAAAAAAATGATGACGAGTGTATGCAATGCCATGCCGAAAAGAATGATGATTGCAGGTATCTCACTTGTTCACTCAAAGTTGTACCCAATGGTACGCTCACTTAAAGGAAAAAGGCGGGGCCGATAATGAAAATTCTGCTTGTTAATAAATACCACTATGTAAAAGGCGGAAGTGAAACCTACTATTTCGGTCTTGCAAAACTTCTTGAGGAACACGGTAACGAGGTTATTTATTTTGCAATGCAGGACGAAAAAAATTACGCTTGTCCGCAATCCGAATATTTCTCAAAAAATGTTGATTTCAATAAAAGTATGTCTGCCGTTCAAAAATTAAGTGCGGGTTTTCATGCACTCTACTCATTTGACGCTAAAAAAAAGATTGAGAAACTTATCAAAGATGAAAAACCCGACATTGTACATATCAATCTTGTTCACCGTCACATAACGCTCTCAATACTCAATGCTATTCAAAAGTTCAATATACCCGTTGTGCTGACTGCACATGATTTAAACTGTGTGTGTCCGACACACACCATGCTCTGTGACGGAAAGGTTTGCGACCGTTGCGTAAGGGAACACAGTTATAAACCGGCAATCGAACAAAAATGTGTAAAGAATTCGGCTATGCAAACATATCTTGCTGTATTTGAAGCGAAAAATTACGAGCGGATGCATATGTACGATAAGATAGATTTCTATATTTGTCCTTCCGATTTCTACCGCAGACAATTTGTTGAATCACACATAACCAAAAATCCAATCGTTCATTGGGTAAATTTTTTGCCGTCAGGTACTCAATATCACCTTTGTAAGGATATTGACGATTACTTTCTGTTTTTCGGCAGATTATCAGTTGAAAAGGGGCTTATGTCGCTTGTAAAAGCTTATCATAAGGGAAATTTTGAAAACAAGTTGTATCTTGTGGGTGACGGTCCTCTTAGGAAAGAGCTTGAAACCTATGTAAAAGAAAACAATTTGACCGACAAGGTTATCTTTACAGGTTTTCAGAGCGGTGACGAATTAAAGAAGTATGTTGAACACGCAAAGTGTGTAATCCTGCCGAGTGAATGGTATGAAAACGGTCCGTATTCAATTCTTGAGGCAATTGCGGTCGGCAAGCCTGCAATCGTAAGCAATTACGGAGGACTTCCGGAAATTGTTGATGACGGCATTACGGGTTTTATCTGTGAACCCAATAATCCTGACAGCCTTTGTGAATGTCTGAAGAAAATGAACAGTCTCTCGGATGACGAATACAGCAGAATGTCAGAGTCTGCACTTAAAAAAGCCAAAGACAGCTGCGACTGCGAAGCATACTATAATAAGCTTATGAAATGCTACAAGGAACTGATAAAGGCTAAGGGCGGTAATAAAATATGATCTTATTAAAAATATACTGGCGAACAAAAGCCGCAATAAAAAAACTATGCTTTAAAATTATGTTTGGAAAGAGATTTTCGGTCGGAAAAAATACGACCTTTCGCAAAAATTTCGGCCTTTACCTTGAAAAAGGTGCATCAATAAAAATCGGACATGATTGTTTCTTCAACCGTGGCTGTTCCGTTAATTGCCTCGAAAGTGTCGAAATCGGCAATCATACCATTTTCGGAGAAAATGTTAAAATTTATGACCAGAATCATAAATTCAGGGACAGAACTAAGCTTATCCGTGAACAGGGATATTCAACAGGTCGTGTAAAAATCGGAAACAACTGTTGGATTTGCACCAATGCAGTCATTCTCAAAGGCGTTGAAATCGGGGATAACAGCGTTATCGGTGCAGGTTGTGTTATTCATCATGACATTCCCGCAAATTCTGTTGTAAAAAGCAACGGCGGTATTACTATTGAAAGTTTGGACTGATTATGGACAATAAAAAAACAGTTGCATATCTGACAAGACACACAGTTTCAAACTACGGCTCTGTTTTGCAGGCATATGCAACACAAACAGCACTCGAAAAACTCGGCTGTAATGCTGTATGCATTAATTATTACAGAACCGATGAAAAAACAGAGAATATAGTTGATACGAGGCTTAAAAGCGTAAGTGCAAAATGGAATAAAAACGCACTCACCAGACTTTTTTTTAAGGCGACCCAAAAGCCCGTCTATAAATTTGCTGACAAACGCTTTGAAGAATACAGAAAAATTGTCAAGGTAACGGACAAAGAATATAACAGCGAAGCAGAGCTTAAAAGCGATATTCCAAAAGCTGACATATATATGACAGGAAGTGATCAGGTGTGGAATACCGTTGTCTGTGGAGAAATTGATCCTGTTTACTTTCTGTCCTTTTTGCCAAAAAAAGTAAAAAAGATTGCATATGCCGCAAGTTTTGGCGGTGCGAGTGTTGAAGAAAAAAACAAAACAAGAATAAAAAGTTGGCTTAAAGAATACAACAAAATCACTATCCGTGAAAACAGCGGAATTAAAATTGCATCAGAACTGGGAATTCACGCAGAGCAGGTTCTTGATCCGACATTTTTGCTTGATAAAAACGAATGGGAAAAGCTTATTCCGAATCGCAAATGCGATGAAAAGTATGTGCTTGTATATCAGCTTCACCCAAATAAGCAGTTTGATGCATACGCAAAAGAGTTTGCAAAGAGAAAAGGGTTAAAACTTTACAGGGTAAGCCATTGTTTTCATCATATTGTCCGCAGCGGAAAATTTATCTGTTGTCCGCCTGTCGGTGAATTTTTATGGTATATAAAGAATGCAGAATACTTTCTTACCGATTCATTTCACGGTACAGCTTTTTCGATAGGACTTAACACTCAATTTGCAGATGTTCTGCCCAAGAGCTACAGCGAAAGAATTTCGAGTATTCTGGAACTGATAGGATATGAGAATCGAATTTTAAAGAGCTATGATGACTTTAAAATTGCAGAGGAAAAAATTGATTTTAATAGGGTAAACGAGATAATCTCAACCGAAAGAAAAAAATCGTTTGATATTCTGAAGGATATGATAGGTGATTAATTGTGAACAATATAATGCAACTTGGAAAAAGCTGCTGCGGTTGCTCCGGATGTGAGCAGATATGCCCTAAAAATTGTATATCTATGAAACCGGATTCCGAAGGATTTTTATATCCCGAGGTTGATGAAAGTATCTGCATTGAATGCGGAATTTGTATTAAACATTGCCCTATTTTGACCGATGTATCAAGATGCAATATTCCAAAAGTATATGCTGCAAAATACAAAGACCGTGGAAGTACATTCAAAAGTACTTCCGGCGGACTTTTTATACCTATCGCAAAATCCGTTCTATCTATGGGCGGTGTTGTTTTCGGCTGTGCATATGATGAAAACCTTGTTGCAAAACATATTAAGGTTGAAACCGAAGATGAGCTTTACCGACTGCAAAGTTCCAAATATGTTCAAAGCGACACAAGAGGAATTTATAAACAGGTTAAAACCGAACTTGAGAACGGCAAAGAAGTTCTTTTCAGCGGCACAGGCTGTCAAGCAGCGGGACTGCGTTCTTTTCTCGGCAAAGATTATGGTAATCTGCTGATTACAGATATTGTATGTCACGGTGTGCCGAGCCCAAAACTTTTCAAAAATTATATTGACTATATGGGCAAAAAGCTCGGCGGCACATTAACCTCATATAACTTTAGAAGCAAAGAAAAGCGTGGTTGGGATCTGTACTATAAAGCTGAAAACGGTCAAAAAAGCAAATCTGATTATGGCTTTTTTGACCCATACTACAGTGCTTTTCTGTACTGTAAAACCTACCGCGAAAGTTGTTACGAATGTAAATTTGCCAACAAAAATCGCGTAAGTGACATTACCCTTGCCGACTACTGGGGAATACAAAAATTTCATCCCGAATTTTTTGATGAAAACGGTGTTTCCCTCGTCCTTGTAAATACCGAGAAGGGCAAAAAATACCTTGAAAAGATAAAAGACAAGCTTGAAATAATTGAGTCTGATTATAACAAAGCCTCTGTTATGAACGCAAATCTTGTACATCCCTCAAAACGACCAAGTTGCAGGGATTCAATTTATGACGGTTTTGACTGCGGCAACTTTGAAACATATGCCAAAACTAAGCTTGCTTTTAAAATAAATCCAAAAACCAAAATCAAAAAAATGATTCCTCTCGGAGTAAAAAGGTTTCTGAGAAAATTACGCTGATAAAGGAAGGAAAACCGATAATGAGGGTACTGCAAATTGCTGTTGGAATAAACGGCGGAGGTGTCGGCGCTGTATTATTAAACTACTACAGCCATATGGATCATAATGATGTAAAATTTGATATTGTCATTGATGATCTTCCATCGGTAAAAAACGGCAGTCTTAATGAAGCCACTTTTAAACAGATGGGTTGCAATATTTTTCGTGTCACACCAAAATCAGTTAATCTGAGAGAAAATATCCGACAGGTAAGCGAGATAATGAAAAACGGCAACTATGATGTGTTACATTCTAATATGGAGGAATGGTCGGCACTGTACTGTTGTATAGCAAAAAAATACGGTATAAATACACGCATTGCTCATGCACATCTTGCGTATGTAAACACACCGAGCCTGATTAAAAAAATGTACAACCGTGTTTTGAAAACAGGTTTAAAACACTATGCGACTGATTTTTTTGCTTGCAGTCGTGATGCGGGAAAATACCTTTTTGGTGATTCTATTCTTAAAAAAGATAATTTTAAGGTTCTTCCAAACGCAATAGAAACAAACAAATACATTTATAATTGCGAAACAAGGAACAGAATAAGAAAAGAATTTGGAATCAGCAATAATACATTTGTGGTAGGATTTGTCGGAAGATTATATTATCAAAAAAACCCCGAGCGTATGATCAGAATTTTTAATGAAATCTGCAAAAAGCACACTGATTCTCAACTTGTCATTGTAGGTGATTATAAAAGCTATTCCAAATTCTCAGAACTTACGGATTATGCTAAAAAAAACGGCATTTACAACCAAATCATCTACACAGGTCTGCGTCAGGATGTACCCGATGTTATGCAGGCATTTGACGCATTTGTTCTTCCCTCTCGTTACGAAGGTTTCGGAATAGTATACATAGAAGCGCAAACCGCCGGTCTTATGACATTCGGAACAGCAAAGGTAGTACCCGAAGAAGTCAACTGCACAAAACTTATGAACTTTATTGATTCAAAGAAAACTGACAAAGAATGGGCGGAAATTATTCTGAATAAAAGCTTAAACTATACAAGGGAAGATCTGTCAACTGAAATTCGAAATTGTGGTTTTGAAATAGCCGTTGAAGCAAAGAAATTGCAAAGATTTTATATTGAAAAAGCAAGCAAATATTAACTACCGGAGGCGGTATAAAATGATAGGTCTGGCAACTCCATACAAAACTCAAAATTACGGCACAAAATTGCAGGCCTATGCCATGCAAACAATTTTTTCTGAAATAGGATACGACACTGAAATTATCAACTATACACATATTTCAAGTAAAAAAGACAAAATTCTAACTCTGCTTTCACCCAAGAAGCTCAGAGAAAAAGCCAAGTATAAAAAAGCAACAAAAAAAGCTGTCAGCAATGCCGTTTATGCGGAGTGCATTTCTCTCAGAAACAACCAATTTAATAAATTTGTCAACAACAATCTGCATACAACGCGTAACTTTGCAAATCTTGATTCATTGAGGGAATATTCTAAAAGATACGATGCGGTTATATGCGGAAGCGATCAGATATGGCTGCCTGTACATATAAGACAGAATTATTATACACTTTCATTTGTTCCTGAGGGAACACGGAAAATTGCCTATGCCCCAAGTTTTGGCATAAGCACTGTTGAAAATTCTGACAAAAAACTCTACCAAAATTCAATCAATAATTTTGACTTTCTCTCATGCAGAGAAGAAAGCGGTTGCAAGCTCGTACATAATCTTACCGGTCGTGATGCTCAGCTTGTTCTTGATCCTACCCTTATGGTAAACAAAAAAAGTTGGGATAAGATGAGCGGTGACACACCAATCGTGGATGGAAAATATATATTCTGCTATTTTCTTGGACAGAACCCTGAACACAGAAAGGTTGTAAGGAAACTTTCTGAACAGACAGGCTTTAAAGTTGTTTGTATTCCGTATATTGAAGGATATACGGAAAGTGATGATAATTATGCAGATATTTCACTATATGATATAGGACCCGACGGTTTTATCAACTTGATAAAGAATGCTCAGTTTGTATGTACGGATTCATTTCACGGCAGTGTTTTTTCAACTATATTTGAACGTCAGTATTTTGTTTTTGAGCGTTTTGCAAGCGGAATGAAAGGCTCAACCAACACCCGACTTGAATCACTTTTAAAAAGTCTTAAGCTTGAGTACAGACACATAAAATGCAGTGATATTTTACCGGATTGGGACAAAAAGATTGCTAAATCTATTGACTATAATAAAACCAATGCACTTCTTGACAATCTCAAAAACGAGTCATTCAACTACATTTTAAAAGCACTTGACGGAATCCCCCCGAAAAAATCAAAGCATATTGAATTATTTGACAAGTATGATTGTTGCGGATGTTCTGCATGTGCAGATAAGTGTCCAACAAACAGTATTTCTATGAAGCCCGATAAGGAAGGATTTTTATATCCTGAAATTGACGAATCAAAATGCGTTGAATGTTCGGCCTGCCTTAAAGCCTGCCCAATAAAGCAGTTTCGCAAAGGCGAAAATGATTTTACTGCTTTTGCCGCTAAAAGTAACGACAAAGAAATCAGACACGAAAGCACATCAGGCGGTATATTTACCCACCTTGCAAAAGCAATCATATCAAATGGCGGTGTCGTTGTAGGAGCTGCATTTGACGAAGAATTTAATGTAAAACACATTGTAATCGAAAATGATAAAGACTTAAAAAAAATCAGCGGTTCAAAATATGTGCAAAGCAGTACTCAAGGCATCTATAAAAAAATCAAAGAACTTCTTAATACAGGGAAAACAGTTATGTTTTCTGGCACGCCTTGTCAAATAAGAGCATTGAAAAGCTATCTTGACAAAAATTACGATAATCTTATTTTGATAGATCTTTTCTGCCATGGAGTACCTTCTCCCAAAATATGGCAAAAGTATCTTGAATTTATAAATCCTGAAAAAAAATGTATACAATCTGTTTCATTCAGAGATAAACGAATCAGTTGGGAAGACTATTCACTAACCGTCAAATATGATGAAACTGAAAAAAGTACATTTTGGAAAGATGACAGCTATGCCCGTGGATTTGGTTTTTCATTATTTAACCGTCCGTCATGCAGCAAATGCCGTCTTAAATCATTCCCGAGAGTAAGCGACATTACTCTTGGCGACTTGTGGCTTATCGGACAGATTTTCCCTGATTTTGATGACCACAAAGGAACTTCTTTTGTTATTCTAAACAGTGATAAAGGCTGTAAGCTTTTTGAAAAAATAAAGAATGAAATAACATTCAAAGAAATTCCAAAAGATATGCTCAATCTCACCTACCCTGTAATGGGTTCTCCAACCAAAGCACATCAGAATCGAAGCAAGTTTTTTGAACAGCTTGACACAATCCCATTTGATGTACTTGTTAAAAGATACGCAACAATAGACAGAAAACGGGAGTATAAAATAAAACGAAATAAAATTCTTAATAAAATTGGAGTCCTTCCATTACTTAAAAAGATAAAAAGAAAATTATGACGGGAGAGTACTGATGAAAAAACTAATGAATCAAAACTGGTTTATCGCCATAGTATTTATGGTTCTGTATAAACCTGCAATATTTTCACAAATGCCTCAATATCAGACATTTGATAAAATTTCAAATGTGCTGAAGGTACTCATCATTGCCGTCCTTCTGGTGTGGTTTTGCCTCTTTTATCAAAAATTTTCAATGTACTTTGTAATATTTTTGTTTTTTGAAGTTTGGAGGATACTAGCAACGATTTATTGTGACGGAAACTATTCTTCCTTGTTTCTGACAATATTCAATTCTCTTGCAATTGTATTAGTTGTTGAAATGGGACTAAAAACTGACCCTGATGCACTGCTTGACGGTGCGACCTTTGTTTTGGGAATATTCGTGTTAATTAACTTTATCACTGTACTTTTGTTTCCACAAGGAATGTATGAGTTTAACACATTCACAACAAACTACTTCCTTGGTTATAGAAATAATTCGATTATGCTTATTTTTCCTGCAATGATTTTTTCGGTCGTTCGATCCCTCAGATTATATGACAGACTGACTGTGTCTTCTTTTCTAATTTGCGTCATATCAACCGCAACAGTAATATTAGCATTTTCTGCAACCAGTGTTATCGGTATTATGATATTTATACTGTTCCTTTTTCTGGCTCTCATCAACTGGATGCCAAAATTTCTTAACATTGTTACTTATATCGTGATAAATATCATTTACTTCTTTGGAGTAATTATCCTGCGAGTACAGGAAGCATTTTCATTTATAATTGTTAATGTGCTTGGAAGGGATCTATCTTTCACAGGTCGCACCAACATATGGGACAGTGCTCTTGAGGCATTTTATAAATCACCTATTTTCGGTGTCGGAGAAATCGATAATCAGGCTTCAAGAGATCTAATAGGCGCTACACATGCCCATAACTATTACCTGAATCTTTTGTACAAAAGCGGAGTCCCCGGATTTTTGCTTTTCTTTACCATCCTTATTATTTGTGGTATTGCCTTATACAAAAATCGCAAAAACGGCAAGATACCGTTTGTTGTGTCAGGTGCTCTTTGTGCATTTATGATTATGCTTCAAAGCGAGGCTTATTACAACATATACTACTTCTTTTCAATTCTCACCTTATCAACTTTTATATCGTATGCTCTTCCCAAAAGAGATGGTGACGGTAACTTTATATATAAAAATAACAAACGAATTAAATCCAAAAAAGCAACGATTAAATTTTAGGGATGTGATTCATACTTGAACAATACAAGTAAGAAAAACGATAAAAATATAAAGGCAAGTGCTTTTTATATGGTTGGCAACCTATTTAACAAAGCTCTTGCATTTTTTACCATACCAATATTTACAAGACTTCTTACAACTTCTGAGTACGGAATTGCTCAAACCTATTTGTCATGGGTCAGCATATTAACTCTTATTGTCGGACTTTCACTTGGTAACTCAATCCGAACAGCATATGTTGATTTTCACGATGACATTGAAGGTTATATGTCATCAATTTTTGGTCTGTCATTACTCAGTTTTCTTGTATCATCAGCTTTAATCATTGCCGGAATGTTTATTTTTGGTAACATTGATATAATTCTCGTCATATGCTGTCTTATACAGTCATATTTTCAATTTGTAGCAACTGCTATGACAACAAAATATATGATGAAAGTTGACTATATAAGAAAAACCCTTTTGTTGGCACTTCCAAATTTGACGATTCAGGTTATTGCAATATTCACCATTATGAATATGCACGGCGATAAAAAATACTTCGGATATATTATCCCATACGCCGCAGTATATATGGTGGTCGGAATTTATTTTGTAATTTCGTCATTTATCCGAGGAAAAAAGCCTTTAAACAAATTATATTGGAAATATGCACTCACATATTCCCTGCCACTTATATTCCATGGTCTTTCACTTGTTCTTCTGTCAAGTTCCGACAGAATTATGATTACAAACCTGTATAACTCATCTGAAGCCGGAGTTTATAGTCTGATTTATAATTTAAGTATGGTTGCCATGGCAGTCACCGCATCTCTTGAGGCTGTGTGGGTCCCGTGGTTCACCCGAAAACTTATGACAGGTGAGAAATCAACCATTAACAAAAATATCACAAAATATCTTGAAATAGCTCTTGTGCTTATGCTATGCCTTATGTTTGTAGCTCCTGAAGTAGTAAAAATTATGGCGACAAAACAGTACTACAGTGGTATATATATGATTCCCCCTCTTGTATTTGCCTCCTATGAGATGTATATGTACACTGTGTATGTAAATGTAGAATACTACTATAAGTCAACAAAATACATTGCGTTTAACACCATCGTTGCCGCAATCACAAACATTGTGCTTAATTTCATTTTTGTTCCCTTATACGGAGGAATGGCAGCCTGCTTTACTACGGTGATCTCCTATATGGTTTCATTCTTAATGCACTCAAAGCATTCACGCAAGCTTGACAGAGAATTGTTTCCCCTTAAACAGTTTGCAGTTCCAACCTTAATTTTTATTATTGCAATCATTATTGCCTATCTTTTGATGGAGTTTTGGATAGTACGATGGATAATTGCAATTATTGGATTTATCTTTTATGCGGCATATGCACTTTTAACAAAGAGGTTTTCAAACTTTCTAAAATAATAGATCATAAGCGAATAAATTTTTTTCTACATTAACCATCAATGGATTTATTGAATCCTGCAACAATAAAATCAAAGTGAACGATAATCCTGCTGAATGAATGCGTTCTTTGCGTGGGCAAAATCACACAGAAACATCGCATCAAAGACAAGCTCGGCAAGGCGGTCAATTATCTGATTGAGGAAGAACCGTATCTGAGAAGGTACATCGAAGACGGCAGACTGCAAATTGACCACAACCGTGCCGAACTAAAACAACAAAAACAAGTGATTAGTATTTCAGCCACCGTGAATTTACACGGTGGCTGTTTTGACGGTTACATTCTCAAAAGAAATGCTTACGGCTACAGAAATTTCAAGCGTTTCCGTAACCGCATCTTACATATGTTTTCCAACAAACATATCAGTTCTGCAACAAAACAAGCGACAGCTTAATTCGCTGCCGCTTGTAATTCTCATATATTCTGTTTTTTCGGGTTACCCCAACTATTGACATTGAGACTTCGTTCGCAACTACCTCTCAGTGAACTTTCACCTTAGAGCATTAATATATAATCCCTCATACTAATAAAAGATCCGATGTCACCAAAGACATCGGATCTTCTCTTATGCATTAATATTTGTTATCAATTGCAATTTAGCAATTATTTCTCACCGAGATTCCAATAGCCAAGGAACATACCGTAACCATCAGTACTAGAACCTGTTACCTTTGAGTCGCATACAACAAATGTTTCACCATTGTGGTCTGCTGTTGTAAATGTACCCTTATTGTATGTTGCGCTATAACTACCGCTCTTAGCATTTAATACATTGTATCCGGGTGAAAGGAGCGTTCTGAAATTACCTTTACTGTTGCAGAATACAACATTCTTAGCATTATCAATTGCCTCAATCTGATCACTGTTAAGTGTTACCGAGTATACAGAATACTTACCACCTACGAGAGCCTTAGTTTTTAACGATGGAGTATACTTATCGGCTGTCTTCTTCATTTCAATCTTAGTAAGATCAGCCGGTGAGTTACTTGAACCATACGCAAGATATACTCCCTTGTCCATTGCTGTCTTGCCCTTTACAGGTGCCGGGAATACGCAGTAGAGTGTTGCTGTGCTTTCTACGATTTTAACTTCTGATGTTGACCAATATCCTGTGAATGTGCCGTAACCCTCAATACTTGAACCGGTGCTAATACCGTCACAGATTACAAATGTGTTCTTTGCTCTGTCGGCAAGCTTAGCTTTTGTTTTTGTGTATTCTGATGAATACTCTTTTCCGGCAGGAGCTTTCATTACGCTGTACTTGCCGTTGATGTAAGTTCTGTATGTACCTGAAGCATTCTCAAAGATTACATATGTTGATGCATCAATTGCAGCCACCTGATCCTCTGTAAGAGTCACAGTATATACCGGATATGTACCTGATACAAGCTGACTAGTCTTTGAATCTACATCTGCATATGTGCTTGTTCTTGTCATCTTAATCTTATTGAATGAACCAATCTTGTAATCATTGCTGTATCCAATATATACACCCTGATTCCAACAGTTCTTCCACTTTGTTGATGCCGGTGCCACTGCGTATACTGTAGTACACTTTGTCCAGTATCCTGTATATGTGCCGTAACCGTCTATGCTTGTTCCTGTTGTTACTTCACCATTCATAATGAATGTGCAATCATTAAGATTTGCAAGAGATGTTTTAGCTGTGTTGTAATCTGCACTATATGTTCCTGTCGGAGCTTTAAGAAGATTGTACTTTGAACTTACATAAGTCTTGTATGTATTTGATTTGTTTACAAGTACTACATAAATTGCCTTGCTAACAGCCTCTGCCTGCTCTTTTGAAAGTGTTACAGTGTAGAGAGCATATGTACCTGCTGTAAGCTTGTCTGTCTTTAAATCAGGTGTAAGGAAATCTGTTGTCTTTGTAAGCTGAATCTTTGTAAATGTGTTAATGGCATACTTATTGCTGTATGCAAGATAGATACCGTCATCCCAACATTTCGGGCTGGATACTGTCTTTGGTACAACAAAGTTAAGTGTCGTTTCACCAACCGGCTTTGTCGGCTCTGTTGCAGGCTGAGTCGGCTGTGTTGCAGGCTGAGTCGGCTTTGTTGCGGGAGCTGTTGTGGGCTGTGTTACAGTTGTAGGCTGTGTTGCTGTTGTGGGCTGAGGAGCTGTTGTTGGCTCTTCGCCCTGAACGAGAACTGCCTCAGCAGTAAATACAGCGCCGTCTGCCTTTTCGCTGCCATACTTATTGATATATGTGATATCAACATCCTTACCGTTAAAAAGATCTTCATATGAGTCAGCCATTGTACCTGTAAGAACCTCAACATCGAGGTCAACTGTTGTGTCGCCGCTGCCTACAACATCAAATGTGAATGTACAATAAACGCTCTTCTGTTTGAAGTTGTAAAGATCAAGGCTTGAGCAGTTGAAGAGCACTTCATTCTTAAGAGTTTTGTTCCAAACGATTGTGTCCTTGAATACAGGGAAATCAGTGTTTCTTGTGTTTGTTGAAGCAAGCTTAAGTACAGAGCTGTCATATGAGAGTGTGCCCTGTGTGTTAAGAATCATATTCTTAGCCTGAAGATTGTATGTAACAACAACCTGTTTTGTATTTGCATTATACTCATACGAAACAGGATCTGTTACATTTGATGTAACACTGATTTTGTTTGTAGAAGTTTTTTCGGCAGCACTTGCAGAAAATGGGAGGGCGGTGAACATACACAGCACCATCATAACCGCAAGAACCACAGAAAGCTTTTTCTGGATTTTTTTCATGCTAATTACTCCTTAAAAATAAAATATACTTGTGTCACAAATTGTGACTAACTTCCAAACCTCGGTATTTCAATCGTTCCGAATTACCGAGCTCAATTAAAATTATAGCACAATGTTGTCGTTCATACAACAAAAGTGTTATTCTTTTAACGAAAATTTTTCGCCTTAAAATATGTGCAAAATAACGGTACATTTGCTATTATGCACAAATTTAATGTCTGATTATTGTGAACATCGTCTTCTTTTCGTTTCACAGTAAAGAAATAACCGATAATAATACTATATTTATCAGCAATTGTTTTGTAAGAAAAAGTCTGTGTCAAGAGCAATTTCGGTGCGGACAGTATTGCTGTCGGCAATTTAATCCGATTGTCCGTTTTATAAAAGCGTCAAAAAGTTTTAAACAGTTCAATTGCCTTTGCCGGATCTGCGGCTCTGAAAACAGCCGTTCCCGCAACGCACACATCAACGCCTGCGTCGGCAGCCTGTTCAATTGTATCTCTTCCGATTCCCCCGTCAGCCTCAATCAGGATATTGTCCAGACCTCTGCGGTGACATTCTCTCTTGATTTCCTTAACTTTCGGCATCATATTCGGCATAAAGCTTTGACCGCCGAATCCGGGTTCAACTGTCATAACAAGTACGACGTCAAGCTTTTCAAGATACGGGAACACTGTCCATGCAGGAGTGTTTGGCTTTAGCACAAGCCCCGGCTTTACTCCTCTTGACTTGATTTTATCAATCGTACTGTCAATATCGGAATCACACTCAACATGAAATGTGATGATATCAGCGCCTGCGTCGGCAAAATCATCAATATACTTAAGCGGCTCACTTATCATAAGATGAACATCAAACGGACGGTTTGAAAGCTTTCTTACCGCCTTGATAATCGGTGCGCCGAAGGTTATGTTGGGAACAAAGTGACCGTCCATAACATCAAGGTGCATCCAATCTGCACCGGCCTGATCCATTCTTTCTATTTCTTCACCCATTTTTGAAAAGTCACAAGATAAAAGTGACGGAGCTATTTTCATACTTTACATCCTTTCTACGGTTTTTGAAGTGCGGGGGCAAACACAGCGGCGGCACCCCAGAACAACGCATAAATCAAGACTTCAAGCGAACCCATAACGCTCACCCCGGCATACAGCGAAAGGGTTGACGCCACAAGCAATCCGAGAATTACGGCAATCAGCTGAATTATAATTGAAAGAGAAATATTATGCTTAATCTTCACACAGCCTGTTACGGCTCGGGCAAGCGAAGCGGCCTTGCCGTTTGTAATGAGGTAGGAACGGGAGGTTTCCTCAACCGTATCCTCCGCCTCCTTGAGAACATTTCCGAGTCCTGTCGGAAGCACCTTGATACTGCGGTAGAACAAATCGTAAAGATTTGCAATAAGGTCATTTGTAACATTATAATCGGTTGTTCTGATAAGAAAACTGACGCCGTTGGTTTCGGCTCTTTGCATTTCAGCCTTAAGCTGAGGGTCAGCGGTATATTTTGTAACGAACATTGCAACGAGTCTGCCCGCTCTCGAAAGATATGTAACCTGTCTGCCCTGAGAAGTATATTTCTCCTCGTATTCAATATTAGGAACTTCAACGCTGTATTTTTCCATAAGGGTGCGTGAGCCGACAAGGATTCTCTCACTGTTAATCCAGCCGACAAGACCGATTTCGTCCTCGTACAGCACACTTTCAACCTCGGGAAGAGTTTCGTTTGTTTCGGCAACAACCGAATCAAATGCATTTGCAATTGGGTTCTGAGCTTCTTTAAGAATTGCTATGCCGCACAAAAGCGACTCGTCAATTGCGTACTCCTCAAAGGTTTTAATTCCCTCAAGTGAGATTGACTCAGCAGGAAACAGCTCGGTTGCATCTATCATAACTGCAGTGCTGTCGCAGAACTGCTTTACCGACGGATAGCCCGAAAGCATTGCACCGTAAGAAAGCAAAGTTTTGCAAAGCTTTCTCACAGGCGCATTTACCGACAAAAGCGTTGCCACCGGAACAGATACCGCCGCTACAAGCGCAAATGCGTTCAACGCGTCTGCAAACGACATTTTAACAATACCGTATATAATCGCGATTATCACTGACGCAACCGTTGTTATCGGGGCAAGCTTTGACGCCAGATCCTCACTCGGGTCGGGCGCATAAGATATTTTCAGAAAGTTTGCCGGAAATTTGGTCTTATGCTGATAGGCAATAATGGGACGGTCGGCGGCGGTGCCGCTCATCATCTGTCTTGCAACAGATTCATTATTATAAATTTTTGAAGCATACTTCTGACCCTTTGACGACACAAAGCGGAAATTGTCCTTTACACGAAGAACCATCAGAAGCTTGCCGACATTGTTCGCAAAAAAAGCAATCAACGGAATTACCGTGTAATAATTTACATAGAAGCCGTTTAAATCGCCTAGGCAGAAAAACGACACTATTATCTGAATCATTCCTGCCGCACCGGCAACTGCAACAGCCGTGTCTGAATTGCCCTTTACACGGACAAGCGGTGAAAGTCCGCTCAGCATTGCAACACGGTTAAGCACAAGTGACGCCGCCATAAGAACAAACAGCAAAATTGCATATGCCGCAGGCGCAAACGGTATTGCGGAACAGATTCCACTCGGGAAAAGTCTTGTCACAACCGTAAGCACAACAACTATAGCCGCAATAATTCCCGAAAGCAGACTTCTCATAAACAGCTTTTTTATATTATGGTTAAGCTCATAAAATATGCTTCTTTCGTCCTCTTCGCCCGTATAATCCTCAACAGGCTCGGCATTTTCGTCTTTGACGGTATCGCTGTCATCCGACTCATCCTTTGAGAAAATTCCTACAAGTGCAGAAATCACTTTTTCGCCCAAAGGACGGCTGTCCTTGTGATTTTGCTCGGCAGGGGCAGCTCCTTCATCGGCAACAGCTGTTTCGGGACGAAGCACATGAGCAATTACCGAAGGATTTTTGGAACGGACATATTCCTCATACTCGTTAGCTACGGCATCGGAAAATCTGCCTGCCTTGACATTGAGAATGTTCCTCGGTTCATCGGGACGGTAAACAGGAACCTTTGCAACCACCTTGCGCGGCGGCTTTTCGGGGGGTTGAAGCTGATGGACAGGAGTATTAAGCGCCTCGGCGGAGTCCTCTTTTTTTTCTTCCTTTTTTTCAGTCTTACCGTCGGGAATATCAATATCAATTGTATGGTAGCTTTTGATTTCGGCATCCTCGCGAAACTGCTCAACCTCGCCGAGTACTTCACCCGAAAACTCTGTGTTTTCATCATATTCGGGGGTGAGGGTCACTATCTTATTTTCTTCCTCTGCGGCTTTTTTCTTTGCCTCTTCGTACTCACGCTTAGCCTTTTCGGCTCTTTCTGCCGCCTTTTTTTCGGCTTCTGCTTTGAGCTGTTCGGGAGTTACAAGTTCATCGTCATTTCCGTCCATTATCAGCTCTGCCTGCATCGTGGCGGCTGTTTTATCTCCGACTATTGAATTTGAGGTGTCGGGTTCGGACTCATCGAGCGGACTTACATTTTTCAATCTTGGCTTTTTATCTGCATTGCTGAAAATTTCCTCAACCTTTGGTTTTACACGGTACTTTTCAGCCGTTTGCTCCATTCGCTCCTGATCGGCAAGATAGTGGGTTTCTTCGAGTATGCTCTCAATTTCAAGCTCTTTGAGCCTGTCCTTATCCATATCAGCCAAAGCATTCACTCCTTTTTATTTTAGTTCGAGTAGATAGTTTAGATTTATCTGAAACTATGCCGCCCGAGCTGTACTCTCTGTTTTTACAATCTTTGACATTTAAACACACAACTTTGATAACATCAAATGATTTTATTTAAACATTAAATTTCTTCAAAACGGGCGGATAATATCCGCCCCTACAGAATCGTGCAAACAGTTGCAATTTTACGCTCGGGCATAATATGCTTTTTCGCTTTGCAAACTGTCTTCCCGACCTCAATTTTCCATTTTCAATTTTCAACTTTCAATTTGACATCAGCGGTTTTTCATCGCTTTGTACATCAAAATTCCTGCGGCAACCGACGCGTTGAGGGAATTTATCTGACCTTTCATCGGCAACGACACGATTACATCGCACTTTTCACGAACAAGCCTTGAAATGCCCTTGCCCTCGTTGCCGATAACAATTGCGCACGCACCCGAAAAATCACACTTGTCATAATCCGTGCCGTCCATATCTGCGCCGTAGACCCACACGCCTTTTTCTTTGAGTTCATCAAGCGTAACTGCGATATTGGTCACCCTTGCAACACGCATATATTCAATTGCCCCTGCCGACGCCTTGGCAACCGTGTAGCTTAAGCCGGCGCTTCTGCGTTTGGGAATAATAATTCCGTGAACTCCGGCACATTCCGCAGTTCTTATTATTGCACCGAGGTTGTGAGGGTCTTCAACCTCATCAAGCACAACAACAAACGGTGCTTCGCCTCTGCTTTCGGCATATTCAAGGATATCTTCAACCGTTGAATAATCCTTTGCCGCCGCAAATGCGACAATGCCCTGATGAGTTGCTCCGCCGCTGACATAGTCGAGCTTTGTGCGGTCAACTTCTTTAACGGGGATTTTTTTGTCACGGGCTTTTGCAAGTATTCCCACAATCGCACCGCTCTTTTCGCCCCTTGCAACAAGAATTTTGTCAATCGGGCGGTTGCTGCGAACAGCCTCGCTTACAGGATTTCGTCCTGCAATTACATCGGGCTTTTGCTCTGTATTTTCAATTTTTTCGTTTTTCATCATAAATCAGCCTTGTTAAGATTTTTCGTGTCCGCATCGGACACACTCTTTCATTTTCTTTATAGCGTTAATTATAACACAAAACAAAAAATTGTAAAATACCTTTTATCTTAAAAAATCAAACTCTGTACAATGTATCAAGAGCAATCGCTCCGGAGTCGATGTATTCGGGAATAATGCCGTACATTCCCATAGCCGTATCCTCAAAAATCACCATATGCGGCGGAAACACCGTAAAGCTGCAGTACACGGCAATCAACAGCAGAGTCAAAAATATACACGGCACAAACAGACATTCCGTTTTTTTATCTCCATACTCAAGCCATGTACCGAATGCAAACGCACACAGGCACGCTGTAACCGCACAGATAAACCTTGGCAGATTTGCGTTTTCAATTCCGAGGGCATAGATTAAGAGATATGACAAAATACAAAACGCACCGACAAGCCAAATTGATATCATTCGCGACACGGCAAAGCGGTGGAATCCCGACCTTTTGCCCACAGCCTCAACAAGACTCCATATAAAATATGACAGCATTACAACCTTGGTCTGTTCCCACATACTGTTGTTTACCGAGCCGAAGAAAATCCCCAGCAAAGCGCCGTTTGTGAGCGAATACAGATTTTTAAACAAAATTATCATCAGCGGCACAACGATAATTCCCCATATCTGCATTTTTACGGTTTCTTTTTTCATAAAACACACCTCGCCGTTGTATTCTATGAGCCGCAATTGTCAAATATTACCCTTTAAGGTTTTCAAAAACAGTAATCCCTGTTATTTCTGTTTGCAAATTTGCGATTTATTTTTCCAAATCGGCACATTTACATTCTGTATAATTCAACATTTTCAACAACAATGTGGAAAACTATGTTGAAAGTGTTAAAAGTCGTGTTATGAAAAGCTGATATTACACGAAGTTTACAAACCTGTAACTTTTAACATCCAAAAACCGAGTTTTCCACATTTCTCATAAAGAAATTTAACATTACAGCTCTATTACTAACTGTATAATATGTGTGTCAAGGGTTATTTTTTATGTTTTTTCAACATTTTTATTCCACAGAAAATACCCGTAAAAATCAAAAAACAGGTACACAACCGTGTACCTGCAAATTTCAAGGTTATTTATCAATTTTTAGTTTCTGAGCAGATGAATAGCCGTTTCGGCTTTATCAATAATTCTCAAATCATTATCGTATGAGCACATTTTCCGTGCCTGCTGCAAGTCAACCCAAATATAACTGTCAATTTCCTCTTCCTGAATCGTCACATTATCCGTAAATGCCTGTGCAAGAAAAAAGACAACCCTTTTGCGGATTTTGCCGAAAGGACAGTACTCGCTGATTTCACGAAAGTCGTTTTCAATCACAACATCAAGCCCTGTTTCCTCTTTAATTTCACGGATAGCCGTCTGATGTTCGTTTTCGCCCTCTTCGATATGCCCCTTCGGAAAGCTCCAATACCTGCCGTTGCTGTTCTTTACAAGCAAAATTTTCGTATTCTGTCTGCTCTTATAAAAGATAACAGCGCCGCAGGACTTTTCGTAAAGGCAAACAATGCTTTTCAGCTTAATATTTTTCAGCCTTGAAAGCACCTGTCGCAGCTCGGGCTCATAAAACACCTCGCCGAACTGTGAAACAATCGGGCGCTCGCCGTCCAAACCGTCAAATTCAGCCACCGCAACAACAACGCCTTCAAAATACTCTGTAACAGGCTTGTGCGAAATGACATACGCGCTCCTGCTCGTCACAGAGCCGGAGGTAATCTGTGCCGAATAAAGCCTGTCACTGATTTTTCCGAAAACATTCACTTTTACATTGTCCGCTATCATCGGCATACACCTCCTTTTCTGCGATAAATTTGAACTGTCAGTTAAAAAGATTGCTCATACTGTCAAGCTGAACCTGAGTATTTGCACTCATTACGCCGTTAACAAACAGCACCTCGTTAATACCGTTCGTTTTGCAGTAATTAACAAGATTTTGATTGAAATATCTAAAATCGACAACATGAACCTCTTCATAGTTGTTTGTAAGATACGGAACAAGGGCATTGCCGTAGCTTTCTTTTACAACGGCAATTTTCTTGCCTGCCTCAGCATTTTCAGAGCCGGACTTGAGAACGGTAAGAGCGTTGTCGCCCATAATAAACACACCGTAGGTGTTTGAACCGCCCTCTGCGGCTTCATAGTAAGGGCTGTCATAGCTTGCCGAAGAACCGTCGGCCTGAGTAATATCCATTGTCACATTATATGGTAGTTTCCAGTAACTTACCGTGTCGCTGTCAAGTCCGTCTGCCGAGTTTGTAAACGAGCCGGTAAAGCCGTTAATCTTCTGTTCCTCACAGTCGTCAAGTGAAAGAACAGGCAAATCATTTGTATCGGCAAACGCTGTGTAGGCATAGTAAGAACCAAGACCTGTCCAGTGATGATCGCTCTTGAAGTAGATGTAATCCGTGTTATGCTCCGCAAGACGGTTGTAGCAGTTAATCGGAGTCACCTTGTCCGAAAGAGCCGCATAAGCAGCCTTGATGTTGTCTGCCTGTGAGGTTGACGGAGCGTCGCTGTCCTTAAGTCTTTGCGGAAGCCCCATTTCCGTATGGTTGGGAACAATCATATCGTAAACCTTTACGGAACTGCCGAACTTGTCGGCAAAGCCGTTGATTGTCTTCGCATAGTTCTGCGCTCTTGCGTTATCGCTTGAGAACAGTTCATAGCCGGTCTTGTTCCACACATAAATGCTGTAGGCAAGAGTACCGTTAGTATTGTCATCCTTTATGTTAGGCGTCATAAAATAGGTTGGCGAAAGCTCATCTGCGGCGCCGCCGGATTTATCGGCGGTTGTTGCAGTCTGAACGGCAGGTGCTGTTGTTCCGACTGTTCCTGTCGGAATTTTTGAAAGCGAGTCGTCCTTTGAACAGCCCTTTATAATAGATGACAAAATCAATATGATAACAAGCAAAATTACAATTGCGCTTGTAACAATGATAATTCTGTTTCTTGTTCTTCTCTTATTTTTTCTTCTGACAGGTCTTCTTGAGGAGCGCTGAGAAGACGGCCTTGCGGCATAGCTTGCAGGACGGCGCTGCTGTCTGCGGCGATATTCGCGGCTGTCTATGCTGTCATCAAAATTATCAAGATCAAAATAATCGTAATCGTTTCGTCTGCTCATAGTGTTCTCTCCCAACTCTCCCGAATGAAGAATAATTATATAAAGCTGCCGGTTACTCACGGCAAATATTGTTTTTAAGTCTGCCTCAGCCACGCTTTGGATGCACAAGGACATTATCACTTAGATTATACAACAGAAAGTCATTAAAAACAATACAAAAAGCACAAAAAATACAATTTTCGAGGAGGATAATTCTCTCACATCAAAAAATCCTTTAAAAAAGTTTATCGGAACAAATAAAACAAAATTGCAAATATGCCGTTAAATTTCTTGAATATATAGGCAATTCGTGATAAAATTGTGTGGTGTGAAGTTTTTAAAGCCTTATCATTTTTAAAGGAGATATACTATGGAATACAAATTTTCCGACAGGGTTTCAAACCTCAAGCCGAGTGCAATAAGAGAAATCTTTAAATATGCGGCTGACCCAAGCGTTGTTTCGCTTTCGGCAGGCAACCCTTCTCCCGATGCTTTTCCGACAAAGGAGATTGCGGAAATATCGGCAAAGGTTCTTGCGGAAGACCCTATTTCGGTTTTGCAGTACAGCGTTTCGGAGGGTTACGCTCCGCTGAGAAAGCACCTTGCGGAATATATGAAAAAAGAGCATAACACAGGCTCTGACAATGACGACATTCTCATCACAACAGGCGCACAGCAGATTATGGATTTATGCTCAAAGGCTCTTGTGAATGAGGGCGAGGTTGTAATCTGTGAGGCACCGTCGTTCATCGGTTCACTCAACACCTTCAGAAGCTATAATGCAAAGCTCGTGGGCGTTCCGGTTGAGCCTGACGGTATGAGTACCGAAAAGCTTGAAGAGGCTTTAAAAGCCAATCCGAACGCAAGGCTTATTTACACAATTCCGAATTTTCAAAATCCTTCGGGTGTTACAATGAGCCTTGAAAAGCGTAAGAAAGTTTATGAGCTTGCCAAAAAATACGGCGTTCTCATCATTGAGGACAACCCGTACGGCGACCTGCGTTACAGCGGCGAATATGTTCCGAACATAAAAAGCCTTGATACTGACGGCATCGTAATCTATGCAGGCTCGTTCTCAAAGGTAATTTCACCGGGTATGCGTGTTGCCTACACAATTGCACCAAAGCCGATTTTCCAAAAGCTTGTTGTGTGCAAGCAGGGCAACGATGTTCACACTAATATTTGGTCGCAGTATGTATGTGATGAATTTATCACAAAGTACGACTTCAACGCTCACCTTGCAAGGCTGCGTGAAATCTACACAAAGAAAGCAAGCTTCTGTATGGAGCTTCTTGACAAATACTGCGCACCGAAAATAACCTATCATAAAATTGACGGCGGTCTTTTCATATGGTGCGACCTGCCCGAGGATATTGATATGCCGAAATTCTGCAGGGAACTCGTTCTCAGAAAGGTTTGCGTAGTTCCGGGCAACGCATTTTTAACTGACGAAAACGAAACCTGTCACAGTTTCAGAATAAACTTTTCAACACCGACTGACGAACAGCTTGAAAGAGGAATTAAAATCCTCGGCGAGTATGCAAACAGTCTTTAATCATGGAGAACAATTATGGAAAATCAGACAAAAAAAGAGGTTGTATTCAGCGCAATACAGCCCAGCGGAACAATTACACTCGGCAACTATCTCGGTGCGGTTCGCAACTGGGTTACAATGCAGAACGAATACGACTGCATTTATGCTCTTGCAGACCTGCACACAATCACGGTAAGACAGACTCCTGCCGTTATGCGCAAAAACATAATTGACGCGTATGCTTCAATTATGGCTTGCGGCATTGATGTTGAAAAAAGTCTTTTCTTCATTCAGAGCCATGTTCACACCCACGCAGAGCTTGCATGGGCGCTCAGCTGTTACACTCAGTTCGGTGAGCTTTCAAGAATGACCCAGTTTAAGGACAAGTCCGCAAAGCACGCAGACAACATCAACGCAGGTCTTTTCACATATCCCGTACTTATGGCTGCCGACATTCTTCTCTATCAGGCTGACAAAGTGCCTGTAGGCGCAGACCAAAAGCAGCACATTGAAATTACAAGAAACATTGCGGAGCGTTTTAACGGTCTTTACGGCAATGTGTTCAAGATTCCGGACGGTTTCATTCCGAAGAACGGCGCAAGGGTTATGAGTCTTCAGGACCCGACAAGAAAGATGAGCAAGTCCGATGAAAATGTAAACGGCTGTGTACATCTTCTTGATACACCCGAGGTTATAATGAAGAAGTTCAAGAGAGCCGTTACTGACAGCGAGGCAAAGGTTCGCTATGCGGAGGGCAAAGACGGCGTAAATAACCTTATGGCAATTTACAGCGCAGTTACAGGTCTTTCATACGAGCAGATTGAAAGAGATTTTGACGGCAAGGGCTACGGCGACTTCAAGACTGCGGTAGGCGAGGCAGTTGTTGAAGAACTCCGTCCGATTCGCGAACGCTACGAAAAGCTTGTTGCAGACAAGGCATACCTTGAAAGCTGTTACAGAAAAGCCGACGAAATCGCTCTTAAAATCAGCAGCCGCACAATGGGCAAGGTTATGAAGAAAATCGGATTTATTTAATCGGGAGAAGTTATATTAATGACAAAAATCGAAAGTAAGGCAATCGGCTTTATCAAGAGATATATTCTTTTATTCCTGCTCGGTGCAATTACAATTTTGGCTGTTTTTATCAGAATTTGCGGAATGGATTTTCAAAGCGATGATTTTAACAGCTTTCTGAATCCTTGGTGGGGCATTATCAAGTATAATGATTTTACGGGGCTTGCAGCTCAGGTGGGCAACTACAACATTCCGTATCAAGTCATAATCTATCTTATGACTCTTTTGCCGCTAAATGCTCTGTATGCGTACAAAATCGTATCAATAATATTCGATTTTGTACTTGCAATTTCAACCGCAATGCTTGTTTATTCGTTTGCAAAAAGCAACGCAAGGTTAAAGGCGATAATCGCATACTCTGCCGTACTTCTCTCGGCAACTGTGATTTTTAACTCATCGTTTTGGGCGCAGTGCGATTCAATTTACACCTCGTTTATAATTCTTGCAATCCTGTTTTTGCACAAGGACAAGCCGATTGCATCGTTTGTGTTCATCGGCATTGCGTTTGCATTCAAACTGCAAACCGTATTCATCATCCCTGTTCTGCTTTATTACTGGATTTCGACAAAGAAAATTTCGATTCTGCATTTCTTTATAATCCCTGCGGTTGATGTGATAATGTGCCTGCCTGCAATTATTATGGGCAGATCGTTTATCGATATTATCACAATCTACGCTGAACAGACCGACTACGGAAAGCTTATTCAGATGAACTGTCCGAACTTCTACGCACTTATGTGTGACGGAAACGATATGACATATTATTATCTGTTCAAGCAGTTTTCGGTCTTTCTCACAATTGCCGTACTCGGAATTATGATGTGCATTATCATCTATAAAAAGGTTGATTTGAAGAACATTGAAACTTTTCTTCTGACAACAGCGTGGACCGTCTTCACCTGCATTATGTTCCTTTCGTCAATGCACGAACGCTACGGATATCTGCTTGACATTATTTTAATTGTCTATGCGGCGGTAAGTGCAAAGCATTTGTGGCTTCCGATTGTGTCAACGCTTATAAGCCTGAGAGGCTATTGCTACTACCTGTTCTCCTATGAGCTTGTAAGCCTCAAGGTGACCGCAATCATCTGCACCGCACTTTATGTTTATATAACATTCCTGCTCGTAAAAACAATTTTCAGAGCAAAATCATCTGATAATGTTTTTGCAAAAACAATTTAAAATTAAACATATTTTAAATAACAAACAACCGCCAAAATCCATTATATCGGGTTTTGGCGGTTGTTATTTTTATTTATTCAATGATTTTTAATTTTTGCAAATACAACAGCAACAAGAAATGTGACAAATTCTGTAATTGGGAACGCAAGCCATATGCCTGTCATTTGAACAGCGCTGTTTAAAAGCCAAATTACGGGGACTAACAGCACGCCCTGTCGCAACAGTTGAACTACAACGCCGGGCATAATACTGTCTGTTGCCTGTTCATAGGTTGCAATCATTGCAGAAAAGCCGCTGAACACAAATCCGAGTGACATAATTCTCATTGCCGGCACTCCAAAAGCACACATTTCTTCCGATGCCGAAAACAAAAACAATATCTCTTTCGGGAAAATCAGCACCAAGAGCATACCGACAATCATCATAACAGTCGCGATAATTGTTCCGCTCTTATTTGCTTGTTTAAGGCGACCGTACTCTTTTGCTCTGTAATTAAACCGCATTATAGGCAAACAGCCTTGAATTAGTCCGTTCACCGTCATAAAAATCAACTGCTGAACCTTGAAATATGCTCCGAAAAATGCAACCGCCGTGTCTGAATATCGCACCAAAAACATATTTGCAAAATTTACGGTGAATGCTCCCAACGCATTCATAACAAACGAGGGCAATCCGTAGGAAAATATCAGCTTTATCATCTGCGGTTCAAGGCAGTTTTTAAACACCGGCTTAACCTTTTGTTTTGTAAGAAACAGCTGTATCAACGCAATGATTGTTGAAACAACATAGCCTAAAACCGTGGCAACTGCAGCTCCGACCACACCCATTTTCGGAAACGGACCTATGCCGAAAATGAGCAAAGGGTCAAACACAAAATTGAATACAACACCTGCAATTTGAAACCACATCGGAGCAATCATATTGCCTGTTGCCTGAAGTATTTTTTGAATTACAATATGCACCATATTTGGTATCTGCATAAAAACGCAAACGCTCATATACGCAATTCCGTATTCAAAAATCTCTTTGTTTTGCGTAAAAGCCGAATAATAGGGATTTATTATGAAAAGCGAAAGGAAATTTATCAGCACTCCGACAACTACCGAAATTACCACTCCGAGAGCCGCTGCAGAATTTGCCTTTTGCTGATTTTTCTGTCCCAAATAACCTGCAATCAAAACATTAACACCCACACCTATCCACACGGACAACGCATTCATAAGCGTTGTAATCGGGAATGCAAGCGATACTGCCGCAAGTGCCTGTTCATTTATCCCCGCAACAAACATACTGTCAACAAGGTTGTATGAATACTGAAAGAACATTGAAATCAGCGGCGGTGCCGACATTTGAATTATAAGTTTGTTGACAGGTTCATAAGCCATTTTGTTTTCCGTTTTAACGCCCATATTAACACCCCTTGCGTAAAATAAAAATCGCCATACACCCATAATGAGTGTATGGCGAAAATAAGAATCACATCTTAGAAAAATCCATACCAATTTAGATTTATCATATCAATGAGTTAATTATATCATACCTGTAAAAAATATTCAAGATTATCACCAAAAATTTACTTTTTGCTTTCAAGCCACATATCAAGGGCTTTTTCATAGACATCAATGCTTGTGATTCCGAGATTCATAATGAAGGTGTGATAATCCTTTGCGTCAAAGCTTGAGCCAAGCTCGCTTTCGGCTGTTTCACGCATATCAATCATCTTGAGGTAGCCTACGGTATAGGGGAGAAAGTAACCCGGATTTGAACGGGCAAGGTCATATGCCTCTTTTGTTGCGGCTGTAACGCTCTCATCGTCAGCCGAACCGAGTGCCGTTGACATATACTCCTTGACTTTTTCATAATCCCAGCCGTTGTAGTTCACACCGACATCGACCATGGAGTAAAGAATATAGCCGAGAATATCATTTGCGTAGATAAGCTTCTTAATGCCATCGCTTGTATCAAGGTAATCAAGCGTACATTTCGAGGCATACTGCGCCCAACCCTCGGTTGCGCCCATAAAGCTTAAAATCTTGCGTACATTCGGGATATCCTTGTTTGCATTTGATGCGGTAAGCTGATAAAGATGACCCGGATAGCCTTCATGGGCAAGGGTTGTGTACACCTTAGTCATACCCTTATTTGCAAAGTCGGGGTTGATTTTGATGATATTAACGCTTGTATCGTCAATTCGTCCCTGAACATAGTACGCTACCACATTGTCGCTCTTTGCGGAATCGCTCATATAATCTGCCGTGTAAGAGGTTGTAACGGGAGTCGGAAAGTCCTCCTCGATATTCTCAATCAAAAATTCAAGCACCTCGTCGGCATCCTTAAAGTCGGGATTGTAGTCCTGAAATTTGCTCAAGTCATCCTGTGAAACATTGCTCATGCTCATTCCGACCTTTGTAAAGCTGTTTGTAAGATATGAAGTAAGCTCTTTCGGAGTCATACTGCTGCTTGTTTTGTCCCTGACAATTGCCTCATAATATTTTTTGCCGATTTTGCCGTAACCGCAAAGACCTTCTTCGTTTTTGCCTGATTTTTTGAGACTTTCAAGTGCTGAATTTGCTGATTTCAAAGCAGGAATGTAGTATTCTTCAAAATACTTTTTGTTGGTATCGACAACAGTTTTTTTCTCGGAATCACTCAAGCCGAGTGACTTTATTCTCGACTCGAACTCATCAACAAGCACGGACTTGTCGTTCTTGATATGCTTTTCACACTCATCAATTGACTGCTTCGCAATTTCTTCTGTCATAAAGTAGCCGTCCTCAGCCTGTTTCTTTGTGAACGCAATGCACTCGTCCATATAGCGTTTTGTATCCTTCAAAACAGCGAGGTAGAGGTCTGTATCGTCCTTTTCATAGAAAGTAAACTCTGACAAAGTTGTAAAGAGGCTTGCAACAATTCCCGACTGCGGTGCAAATATACTCTGCAATTCTGTTGTACCCTCATATGAAAGCTGAATTTCAAAGTAGCTTGCAAGTGTGTCATAGGTTTGCTTTTGAGAGGAAGTAAGTCCCGAACGATCAAACTCCTCCAAATCCTTTTTTGCCTGTTTCAGCTCATCAAAGGATTCCTTTGTATCTTCATCGGACACATGACCGAGGGTATAGTCCTCCTCGTCATATTTCAGACCGTAGTCCGACGGATTTGAAATATCAAAATGTGCGGTAAGAGCGTCATCCTCAAGTTCTTCCGTAAACAAATCGTCACAATATTTGTCAAACTGAATTTGTGCGTCTGTTTTTGTCGGTTCGGCGTCAGAGTCAACATCACAGGCACAGACAGAAAAAGCCATAACGGCACACAGCATAACAGCAAGCATACCCTTGAGCGACTTTTTATTTATAATTTTATTCATTTTATCCTCCGTAAAAGTTATTGTTTACCAAAGTATAACATATTATCGTGCTGTTATTCAATAATTATTTTTCTTTTTGTTCTTTTTCACAGTGACTGCGGCAGTCGTTGCCGTTCTGTTTTCAATAATTGTTGAAAACTATGTTGAAAATGTGTATAATAATCAGCCCTGCTCAATTGTATTTTTGTAAATTGTAACCATTTGTAATTATTTGTAATTTTTTCAGATAACCAAGTCTGCGGCATCTTTATTTAATTCAACAAGTCCTAAGGTATTAAATCCCGCTTTTGATATTTCCAAAGCAAGTCCGCCTGCACCTGCGAACAATTCAATTGCAGAAAAGTTTTTGTTTTTTTCTTTATAATTCACTTCAATAATATCTCCTGAAACATAGTTGTTCAAAACAATGTAATGAATATTACAGGTATTAAAAATACAACTAATATTACAAATTATTTTACTTATGCATTTAAACAGCAGTATTCATTATATCAAAAATTCATCCGAAAAGCAATGACAGAAAAGCAGATAAGGATGTAAACAGAGAGAAGAAATTCGTTTTTGTAAAAATAAGTTATTGCTTTTATATCTTTGCAAGGGTATAATTAACAGGAATGGGTTTTTTACAGATTTTAAACCCGAACATGAGAAAGAGGGAATTCTAATGGACAAAAACAACGGCGCAATTTATGATGCCCGCAAACTCGGAAAACCGAAGATGATAATTCTCGGTGTTCAGCATATGTTTGCAATGTTCGGCGCAACAATCCTTGTTCCGATTTTAACGGGACTTGACATTTCAACAACTTTGCTTATGGCAGGCTTGGGAACACTTTTGTTCCACTGCATTACAAAGTTTAAAGTACCTGCCTTCCTCGGCTCATCCTTTGCTTTTTTGGGAGGCTATGCCGCAATCAAGGCACTTTCACCCGACGATCCTAACAGTATGCTCCCGTATGCGTGCCTTGGCGTTGCGTGTGCAGGTCTTATCTACTTCATCCTTGCCGCAGTTATCAAAGCGGTGGGCATTGAAAAGGTTATGAGATTTTTTCCGCCTGTTGTAACTGGACCTATTATCATTGCAATCGGTCTTGGACTTGCTCCGTCGGCTGTTTCAAACTGCACAACAAACTGGTTTTTGGCTGTTATTGCACTTGCGGTAATTGTTGTATTCAACATCTGGGGCAAGGGAATGGCTAAAATCATTCCGATTATACTCGGCTTGCTCATCTCCTACGGCACAGGTCTTGTGCTTTACTTCATTTCACAGGCAAATCCCGACCTTATTCAGAATGTTCCGTGGCTTTTCTCGGGCGGTGCTGACGCAAACGGTGTTTATCAGCCGATTTTTGACTTTACAAGCCTGAACACAATTTGTGACAACATCTCAAAAGGTCACATTTTCGGCAGTGAGGGTCTTATCGGAATTCCGATTCACTGGGATAAAACGGTATTCGGCGGTATTGATTACTCAAATGGTGCGCTTATCGCATCTTCAATCATTGCCATTGTTCCGATTGCTTTTGCTACAATGATGGAGCATATCGGCGATATTTGCGCCATCAGTTCAACAACAGGCAATAACTACATCAAAGATCCGGGACTCCACAGAACTCTTGTCGGTGACGGCCTTGCAACAACACTTGCATCACTTTTCGGCGCCCCTGCAAACACAACATACGGTGAAAACACAGGCGTTCTCGCTCTTACGAGAGTTTATGACCCGAGAGTAATAAGAATTGCCGCTTACTTTGCCGTTGCAGTATCATTCTTCCCGATTGTTTCGGTAATTATCGGTTCAATTCCAAGCTGTATCATCGGCGGTATTTCGTTTGTTCTTTACGGTATGATTTCCGCTATCGGCGTCAGAAATGTTGTTGAAAACAAGGTTGACTTCACAAAGAGCCGTAACCTTATCGTTGCCGCAGTTATTCTTGTTTGTGCGCTCGGTCTTTCAAGCAACACGGTAAGCTTTGCAATCGGCAGTGCTGAAATCACACTTTCACCGCTTGCAGTTGCTTCAATCGCAGGTATCGTTCTCAACGCAGTTTTCCCCGGTAAGGATTATAAGTTCGATACGGAAGATGTTGCCGATGCCGTAAATTTTGAAAAAGAAGTTAAACCAAAAGAGAAGAAAGAAAAGAAGTAATTTCGCTTTAATAGTCGTAACAGAAAACAGCCGTAAAAATACGGCTGTTTTTTTTACGCTTTGTTTAAAGCTATGTATTCAAAGTTGAATTCCGCTACTGAATGGCATAAAAAACAGGGTACTCGAACGAGTACCCTATATATGTTTAATTATTAAGTTAGCAGTGTTTGGGAGATATAAGTTGTTTTAAAACTAAACTATCTTCACGAGCTGGGAACGGTGGATTGCCGTGCTCGGGAACTGAAAGCTGTTTCAAACACAAACTGCCTACACGAACATGCCACGGGGCAGCCCCGTTACATTTCGGTGATGATTTCGTTGATTGTTTTTCCCGGAGGAATCATCGGGAGAACATTTGCATCGGGACTGATGCGACAGTCAACAACAACGGGCTTGTTCATTTCAAAAGCCTTTGTGAGAATCGGCTTGATTTCCTCAGGCTTTGTGATTCTTAAACCGTCAACGCCGAAAGCGTTTGCAAGCTTTACAAAGTCGGTTGCTCTGTGCGGATTGGTCTGTGAAAAACGACTGCCGTAGAAAAGCTTCTGCCACTGACGAACCATACCGAGAACCGTGTTGTTCATAACAACTACAACAATGGGGAGTTCATAGGACTTCATTGTTACAAGTTCGTTTAAGTTCATGTGGAAACTGCCGTCACCTGTGATGAGGCAAACCCTGTCATTGGGACGGGCACACTGCGCACCGATTGCGGCGCCCATGCCGTAACCCATAGTACCCATACCGCCTGATGTGAGGAGCGTTCTGCTTTCCATAATCTTGCTGAACTGTGCAACCCACATTTGGTGCTGACCCACATCTGTTGCGATGATGTCCGACGGACACTTGATTTCGTTGATTACATCAAGAACCTGCTGTGGGAGCGGAAGGTCGCACTCGGGAAGCTTTTTATCATCAAAATGATGCTTCCATTCTTCAATCTTTGCGAGCCAGTCGGGATGATCCTGTCGGTCAAGACCGATTGTGAGTGCAATGAGAATTTCTTTTATATCGCCGAGGATGTACTCGTCAACCTTTACATTCTTGTTGATTTCTTTTTCGTCAATTTCAAGCTGGACAATTTTTGCCTGTTCGCCGAACCTTTCACGGTCGCCTGCAACACGGTCGGAAAATCTTGCACCACACGCAATCATAAGGTCACATTCGGCTGTTGCCATACCTGTTTCGTAACCGCCGTGCATACCGATGTTGCCGACGCAGAGCGGGTGGTCGGCAGGAATACAGCCGAGTCCCATAAGTGAACAGCAAACCGGAGCGTCAATAAGCTCTGCAAATGCTTTAAATTCTTCGCTCGCATCTGCGCTTATGATACCGCCGCCTGCGTAAATCATAGGACGCTTTGCATTCTTAATCATTTCCTGAACAACACGAATTTTTTCGGGATTCTTAATTTCAAATATCTTCGGTCTTTCGGGGATTGTCTGTACAAATTCCGTCTTGTTGGCTGTAACATCCTTAGGAACATCAACAAGAACAGGACCTTTTCTGCCGTGCTGTGCAAGTGCAAATGCCTTGCGTATCGTGTCGGCAAGATCCTCAACCTTTTCAACAAGGAAGCTTGCCTTTGTAACAGGCTTTACGATGTTTACAATGTCAACCTCCTGAAAGCTGTCTCTTCCAAGCTGATCGGTTGTTACATTGCCTGTAATTGCAACAAGCGGAATGCTGTCAATGTTGGCTGTTGCAAGGCCTGTTACGATGTTTGTTGCACCGGGACCCGATGTTGTCATAACAACGCCTGTTTTGCCTGTTGCTCTTGCGTAGCCGTCAGCCGCATGAGAAGCCCCCTGTTCGTGTGCTGTGAGGATGTGACGGATTTTGTCGCTGTATTTATAGAGTGCGTCATATGTGTTGAGCGCCGCACCGCCCGGATAACCGAAAACCGTGTCAACACCCTGTTCAAGAAGACACTCGCAAATGATTTCTGCACCTGTAAGCTGCATATAAATCTCTCCCTTATATATGTAGTGTTATTCCATAAAATAATGCTACCTTTTATTTTATCCAAATGTGATTATATTGTCAATAGAAATCGAAAAAGACAACTCATTACAAAAGAAAAAACGAGAAACAAAAGCGTTCCCCGTTTTGAGTCTGTCATAATTATTCATTTTTGAGATATTCACATATTGCGCCTACGGTTTTTTTGCTTGCAAGCTCGCAGAATTTTGCATAATCAACACCCTTGTTTTCGTCAAGGTCATCGGAGATTGCCCTGATGATTCCGTAAGGAGTTTTGAGTGCGTAGCAAACATAACCGATTGCCGCACCCTCCATTTCACAGACAAGAGCACCGAATGTGTCGGCAATTCTCTTGCGTTTTTTGCGGTCTGAAATGAATATGTCGCCGCTTGCGATAACGCCCTGCTCAACCTTGGTGTCGGGAAGTGTTTTGCAAGCCTGCGTAAGCTTTTCAACTACTGTTTTGTCGCAGTCAAAAAAGATCTTTGTACCGTCAGGAAACGAAACCTCGCCCCGCTTGTCGCCGAGAGCGGTCGTGTTCATATCGTGCTGAACGGATTTTGTTGCAACAACAATATCTCCGATTGATACAAGAGGGGAGAGTGAACCGCCCACACCGCTGTTGATTACAACATCGGGATTGTACTTTTCAATAAGCACAACGGCACACATGGCGGCATTGACCTTGCCGACTCCGCAGACTACAACGGCTATGTCCCTGCCGTTAAGAGTACCTGTGGTGAATTTCATTCCTGCGATTTCTTCGGTTTGTGTGTTCTGAGAAAGGGCGATAATTCCGTCGGCCTCAATCTGCATGGCACATATAATTCCTGTCATAAATTTTCCTCCGATTTTGGTGTTGGGTTAATGTAATTTGTATAGGCAACTACTATGCTGCGCTCGGGCATCATTTGTTGTGTATTGCACAAACTGTCTTCACGAGAGGGGTGAGAGGCACTCGCCTACGAGTCGGTATATGCAACTGCTATGCTGCGCTCGGGCACCATTTGTTGTGCATTGCACAAACTGTCTTCACGAGAGGGGTGAGAGGCACTCGCCTAAAAATTGTCGGTTTCGTACATAATAATGGATAGGGCGGCGAGGGGGGCGGTTTCGGCACGGAGAATCCGTTTGCCGAGGGTTGCCGCCTGACCGCCGATTGCGGTTACGCTGTCAACCTCCGACTGTTCAAATCCGCCTTCACTGCCGATGAACATTCCGACGGTTTTAGGCTTTGTGACATTCAGAATTTTTTTGACGGATTCTCCGCCCATTTCGTAAAAAAATACGGTCTTTTCATTTTGCTTTGTCTGTTCTGCCGCCTCTTTAAACGAAATGCACGGGGTTACTTCGGGGATAATGCCCCTGCGACTCTGCATTGCCGCCTGAAGTGCAATTTTCTGCCAGCGTTCGCACTTCTTTTTCAGCGACTTTTCATCGGGACGGGAAACGCATCTTGCCGAAATCATCGGCACAATTCTGCTGATTCCAAGCTCCGTACACTTTTGAACGATGAAGTCCATTTTGTCGCCCTTTGGCAAAGCCTGATAGAGGGTTACAAACACATCGGGTTCGTTTTCACACGGCTTTTGTGAGATGATGTCAACCGTGACTTCACCCTGCGTGATGAGCGAAATTTTACATTCATACTGAGTTTTATCGGGAGAAACAAGGGTGATGTCCTCGCCTGTACGCATACGCAGAACCTTTGAAATATGCTTTGCGCTCTCTCCGACAAGGGTGTAGTTACTGCCGGATATATTTTCTTCGGTAAAAAACCAAGCCATAATATTTATTACCTCTTTTGTTTTAAGAATTGCATAGGACACGCTTCCCTTTAATATACCAAAAAATAAAAACAATTGCAATATTCATATTGCGGTGTTAAAATATGGATAGAAAATTTATCGGAGATGATTATAAATGATAACTCTGACAGATATAGATGTGATTAAGCTTTTGAGAAAAAACAACCTCAACGCCGATACGCTTCAGGAAAATGTTGTTGCAAAGCTCCGTGAAAAGGGTGTAAGGCTTGCAACCGCAGAAAGCTGTACAGGCGGTCTTTTAAGCGAAAGAATTACCGCAGTCAGCGGTGCAAGCGATGTGTTTGATTTTGGTGTTTGTACATACGCCAATGAAATGAAACATAAGGTGCTTGGAGTTTCAAACGAAACGCTGTCTGTGCTTGGCGCAGTTTCGGCTGAAACGGCAATGCAGATGGCAGAGGGTGCAAGGAAAATTTCGGGCGCGGATTTAGCCGTAAGCACAACGGGAATTGCAGGACCTACGGGCGGAACTCCCGAAAAGCCCATTGGTCTTGTTTTTTGCGGAATCAGCACAAAAGACAAAAGTTATGCCGTAAAGCTTATGCTCGGCGGCAGTATAAACAAGACAAATTCGAGAAGCTATATAAGAAAACTAACTTCTGACGCAGTTTTTCTTACTATTTTGAGTATATTGCAATAACTTGTCATTGTTTAAAAAATAACTTGTAAAAATGAAGATTATGTGATAGAATTATCTTGATACTGTGGGTTCAGGGGCGAATTGCGCCCAAAACCACAGATTTAAAAATTTAATATTCCGTCAGAATGGAGTTGATTTTTATGGCTAGAAGCGCAGGTGTTCTCCTTTCGATTACTTCGCTTCCATCCCCCTACGGTATCGGCACCATCGGCAAAGAGGCTCGCAAGTTTGCTGACTATCTGAAAAAATCAGGTCAGAAGATTTGGCAGATTCTCCCCGTTGGACCGACAAGCTACGGTGATTCACCGTATCAGTCCTTTTCAACCTATGCAGGCAACCCTTACCTCATTGACCTTGACACTCTTTGTGAAGAAGGTCTTTTGACTAAGGAAGAAATTATGAGCTACGACTGGGGCTCAAACGATGCCGAGGTTGATTATGAGAAAATTTACAACAGCCGCTTTGAAGTTTTGAGAATTGCTTACAATAACTTCAAAAAAGGCGACCAGAAGGCATTTACATCCTTCAAGCGCAAAAACAGTGCATGGCTCAAAAACTACGCCCTTTATATGGCGGTTAAAAAGAGCTTTGATATGGTTTCCTGGACAGAGTGGCCGGACGAGGAAATCAAAATGCGTGATGAGGCTGCCGTGAAGCGTTATGAACGCAAGCTCAAGGATGATGTTGATTTCTGGAAATTTGTACAGTTTAAATTTTATGAGCAGTGGGAATCCTTCCGTGCGTATGTAAACGGTCTTGGCATCAAGATTTTGGGCGATATGCCGATCTATGTTGCCATGGACAGTGCAGACACATGGGCTAATCCCGAGCTATTTCAGCTTTATGACGACGGTGATCCTATTGCAGTTGCAGGCTGTCCGCCGGATTACTTCTCGGCAACAGGTCAGCTTTGGGGCAACCCTCTCTACGACTGGGATTACCTTGAGGCTACCGACTATGAGTGGTGGTTTGAGCGTATCAAGGCTGCATCAAAGCTCTATGACATCACCCGTATTGACCATTTCAGAGCTTTTGCAAGCTATTATTCAATTCCTTATCCTGCCGAAAACGCAATCAACGGCGAGTGGGTTGAAGGTCCGCGCATTAAGTTCTTTGAGATGATGGAAGAGGCACTCGGCAAGATTGATATTGTTGCCGAAGACCTCGGAACACTCACCCCCGATGTAACCGAGCTTATGGAGCAGACAGGCTATCCGGGAATGAAGGTTCTTGAATTTGCTTTCGACAGCGGTGAAGAGAACGACTATCTTCCCCATAAATACACCGAAAACTGTGTTGTTTACACAGGCACCCACGATAACGATACTGTTATGGGCTGGCTTGAAACAGCTAAACCCGAAGACATTAGCTATGCAAGAAGTTACTGTCAGATGCCTGATGACGAACCGTTCAACTGGGGACTCATCCGTGTTGCTTATGAAAGCAAGGCAGATACAGCAATCGTACCTATGCAGGACATTCTCGGCCTTGGCAAGGAGGCAAGAATGAATATTCCGTCAACACTCGGCGGAAACTGGGTATGGAGACTCGATGGTGCAGCTCTTACTGATGAGCTTGCAGATAAATTAAAAACTATGTCTGAAAAAAGCGGACGACTGGAGGACTAAACAAATGGGTAATATTATGGAAAAGCTTGAACTCACAGCTCAGTCTATGTACTGCAAAAAGATTGAAGAGCTCACACCAGCTGAGCTTCACTACTCACTCGGCAAAGCAGTAATGGGCGAAATCGCAGGCAACTGGGAAGCAAGCAAGATTAAACATGACAGCGAACGCAGAGCTTACTATTTCTCTGCAGAATTCCTCATGGGCAGAATGATGTACAACAACCTCTACTGCCTCGGCATTCTTGAAGATGTTACAAAGCTCCTCAAAAAGAAGGGCATTGACATCAATGTATTTGAGGATATCGACGATGCCGCTCTTGGTAACGGCGGTCTCGGCAGACTTGCCGCTTGTTTCCTCGACAGTGCTGCTACACAGGAAGTACCGCTTGACGGCTACGGAATCCGTTACAAGTACGGTCTTTTCAAGCAGCTTATCGAAAACGGTTATCAGGTTGAAACAGCTGATAACTGGCAGAGATTTGAAGATCCGTGGTGCAACCGTGTTGAAGATGAGGCTGTTACAGTATCATTCAAGGGCCAGACAGTTAAGGCTGTTCCTTACGATATGGCTGTTATCGGCTGTAAGACAACAAACATCAACACACTTCGTCTTTGGCAGGCTGAGGCAGTAAACGATTTTGATTTTACTGCTTTCAACAACACAGAGTACAACAATGCCGTTCAGGAAAAGAACGATGCCGAAAACATCACAAAGGTTCTTTATCCTAACGATAACAAGTATGAGGGCAAGGTTCTCAGACTTAAACAGCAGTATTTCTTCTGTTCTGCATCACTTCAGGACATTATGCGCCGTTATAAGAAGAAGCACGGCAATGATTTCAGCTTCTTTGCTAAGGAAAACACAATTCAGCTTAACGATACACATCCTGTATCATGTGTTCCCGAGCTTGTAAGACTTCTTATGAACGAAGGCTTCAACTTTGATGACGCTTTTGAAATTGCAAGAAAGACATTTAACTATACAAACCACACAGTTCTCGGCGAGGCTCTCGAGAAGTGGCCTGCTGACCTTATGACACAGGTTATTCCTGAGATTTATCACATTATCTGCCTTATCGCCAACAAGTGCCAGGAAGAGCTTACTGCTAAGGGCGTGCACGAGGATACAAAGGCTAAGATGCGCATTATCGACGGTAATGTTGTTCATATGGCAAGACTTGCAACATACGCATCAACATATGTAAACGGTGTTGCTGAGCTTCACACAGAAATTCTCAAGGCTGATGTACTCAAAGAGTGGTATCAGGTATATCCCGAGAGATTCCAGAACAAGACAAACGGTATCACACAGCGCCGTTGGCTCGGTCTTTGCAACCCTGAGCTTTCTGCTCTTATCACAGAGAAGGTTGGCTCAGATGCATGGCTTACAGACCTTTCACTTCTTGAAAAGCTCAATGACAGCATTGACACAAGAACAATCACAAAGTTCAACAATATCAAGAAGAAGAAGAAACAGCAGCTCGCAGACTACATCAAGAAGATGGACGGCTATGATGTAAATCCCGATTCAATCTATGATATTCAGGTTAAGAGACTTCACGAGTACAAAAGACAGCTCCTCAACGCTTTCTCAATCATGACAATCTACTTCAGATTGAAGGATAAGAAGCTTAAAAACTGGACTCCTACAACATTTATCTTCGGTGCAAAGGCTGCTCCGGGTTATGCAAGAGCAAAGGCAATCATTAAGTACATCAACGAGATTGCTAAGCTTGTAAACAACGATCCCGAAACAAAGGATCTCCTTCAGGTTTACTTCATTTCTAACTACAATGTATCTTACGCTGAGAAGATTGTTGTTGCTGCTGACCTTTCTGAGCAGACATCAACAGCAGGTCTTGAGGCATCGGGTACAGGTAACATGAAGTTCATGCTCAACGGTGCTCCTACACTCGGTACACTTGACGGCGCTAATGTTGAAATCGCTGAGTGCGCAGGTATTGAGAACGAGTACATCTTCGGCGCAAAGGTTGAGGATATCGAGAGAATGAAGAAGGAAGGCTACCATCCAAAGGCTCTTTATGACGCTAATCCTGAAATCAAGAGAGTTGTTGATACACTTATTGACGGCACATTTGATGACGGCGGCGCTCAGGGCGAGGGCAGCTTCAAGGAACTCCATGATTCACTCCTCAAGGATTCTTCATGGCAGAAGGCTGATAACTACTTCCTCATCTATGACCTTCCCGATTATGTTGATACAAAGATCAGAGCTAACACAGAGTATGCTAACCGTAAGGAATTCGGTAAGAAGTGCCTTATCAACATTGCAAATGCAGGTAAGTTCTCATCTGACCGTACAATTCTACAGTATGCTAAGGAAATCTGGCACACATCTTACAAGAAGTAATTTATCAAATAATTTTACTTTAAATATTTGTGCGTAAAACATCCGAGGGGCTGTTGCAGAATGCAAAATTCTGTAACAGCCCCTTTATTGTTAAGGCTTATAAATGTGAACTCACCCGAAAAAACTGCGAATATAACTTTTATTTATACTGCAACCCCCGAAAAAATGATAGCACCAAAGGACAAACTCTGACAAAACAGTATTGTGTGCTAAATTTATTTGTGTTATAATTAACGCAGTTTAACGGTTGTTAATCAATTTTAACAAGTACTTACCGAGGTGTTTTATATATGAAAATCAGCAGTCTGTTTAACAGCGGAAAAACAGTTTTTTCTTTTGAAGTATTTCCGCCTAAAAAGACCTCTCCGATTGAATCGGTTTACGGCAGGCTTGAAGAAATTTCGGCTTTAAAGCCTGACTTCATCAGCGTAACATACAGCGCAGGCGGCAGCGGTTCAAAGAGCCGTACCTGCGAAATCGCAACAAAAATCAAGAGAGATTTCGGAGTTGAATCCGTGGCACACCTCACCTGCATTAACAGCACAAAGGCTGATATTGACCGCAACCTTGCGCTTTTTAAAGATAACGGCATTGAGAATATTCTTGCACTCCGCGGTGACAGGGTTGAAGGTGTTGAACCGCAGAAGGATTTCACTTATGCAAGCGATTTGTGCAGATATATTGCGTCACAGGGTGATTTTGACATTGCCGGTGCTTGTTATCCCGAGGTTCACAGCGAGGCAACCGATGAGGTTGAGGACATTCACAACCTTCGCAAAAAGGTTGAGTCGGGTGCAAGCCACCTTATTTCTCAGCTTTTCTTTGACAACTCCGTTTACTATCGTTTTCTTGAAAGAGCGAAGATTGCAGGCGTGAATGTTCCGATTGAGGCAGGTATTATGCCTGTAACAAGCAAAAGTCAGATTGAAAGAATGGTTTCAATGTGCGGTGCAAGCCTTCCTGCAAAATTTGCAAAGATTATGCAGAAGTATGATACAAGACCAGAGGCTTTGCGTGACGCAGGCATTGCATATGCGGTTGACCAGATTGTTGACCTTATCGCACACGGTGTTGACGGCATCCACCTCTACACAATGAACAACCCGTATGTTGCAAGAAAAATTACGGAGGCGGTGTCAAGTCTTTTATGATAACGCTTGACAGATTAAACCGCAAAGAGGCTATACGCTACCTCGGCGGTGCAGGAATCAGCCTTAATTACCGCATGGATGTGCTGATGGATGAATGCGAAAAAGAAATATTGAAAACAGCAGAACCGAGATTTCTCTATGTTGAACGCAAAGCTCCGTTTGACGATATTTTACTCGGCAATGATATAAAAAAGCACCTTGAGGGCTGCCATACAGCCGTTATGATGTGTGCGACAATCGGTTCGGAAATTGACAAGCTTATCCGTATAAGTCAGATTTCCGATATGGCAAGGGCGGTTGTGCTTGACAGCTTTGCAAGCGTTGCCGTTGAACAGGTGTGTCAAAAGGTTGACGAAATCCTTGCCGAAAAATACAGCGGAAAGTATATGACCTTCCGTTTCAGCCCCGGCTACGGGGACTATCCTATTGAGATGCAGAAGGAGTATCTGAGAATACTTGACGCTCCGAGAAAAATAGGTCTTACAACAGGCGACAGTTGTCTGCTTGTGCCGTCAAAGTCGGTTACGGCGGTTCTCGGAATTTCAGACAATCCGATTGAACGAAGAAAACGAGGGTGTGCAATTTGCAGTATGAAAGGCAAATGTCGCTTCAGAAGAAATGGGGAACATTGTGGTGTTTAAGAATTTTTCAAACTTTAGTGAATATCTCAACCAAAAGAATTTTATTCTGCTTGACGGTGCAACAGGAACTCTCATTCAGAAAAGCGGTGTAAAGTACGACCATGTGCCTGAGGTTCTGAACATTACTCACCCCGAGCTTATCGAGAGCTTTCACAGGAGGTATATTGATGCCGGATCTGACATTGTGTACGCAAACACCTTCGGTGCAAATGCCTACAAGCTTCAGGACAGCGGTTACAGCGTTGAAGAAATCATCGGCGCCGGTGTTAAGATTGCAAGAAAAGCCGTTGAGGGTACAGACACCCTCGTTGCCCTTGATATCGGTCCGATAGGTCAGTTGCTTGAACCTGCCGGTTCAATGAAATTTGACGAAGCTTATGAGTATTACAAACAGCAGATTCTTGCCGGTAAAGATGCCGATGTCATAGTTTTTGAAACAATGACCGACCTTTACGAGCTTAAAGCCGCAGTCCTTGCCGCAAAGGAAAACTGCGACAAACCTATCCTCACAACAATGACCTTTGAGAGAAACGGACGAACATTTACGGGTGTATCCCCTGCCTGTGCGGCTGTCACTCTTACGGGACTCGGTGTTGACGCTCTCGGTGTCAACTGTTCACTCGGTCCGGATGAGCTTGAACCCGTTGTTTCCGAGATGTCGAAATACACAAATCTTCCCCTTGTAATCAAGGCTAACGCAGGTTTGCCCGATCCTAACAGCAACGAGTACAACATTATGCCCGATAAATTTGCCGAGTGCGTTTGTTCACTCCTCAAATACGGTGTTAAGATTATCGGCGGATGCTGCGGAACGAATCCCGATTATATTGCAAAAATTAAGTCGGAGGTTGCCGACAGAGAATATCAGCCTCAGACAAAAAGCGTTGACACAACCGTTTGCAGTTCAACGACGGTTGTCGAAATCAACGGTCCGAGAATTATCGGCGAAAGAATTAACCCCACAGGTAAAAAGCTGTTCAAGCAGGCGCTTGTTGAAAATAATATTGACTATATTCTCACTCAGGCTCTCAGTCAGGTTCAGGGCGGTGCGGAAATTCTTGATGTCAATGTAGGTCATCCCGAAATTGACGAAAAAAAGATGATGGTGCGTGTTCTCAAGGCTATTCAGAGTGTGTGTGATGTTCCGCTCCAGATTGACTCCACAAAGCCCGAGGTTATTGAGGCAGGACTCCGCTACTACAACGGCAAACCGATTCTGAACTCCGTAAACGGTGAGGAACAGAGCCTTGCAACGGTTCTTCCTCTTGTCAAAAAATACGGTGCGTCTGTTGTCGGACTTGCACTTGACGAAAACGGTATCCCGAAAACCGCCGAGGGCAGATTTGAGATTGCAAAACGAATTGTTGAAAGAGCCGAGGCTGTCGGCATTGACAGAAAAGATGTATATATCGATTGTCTTACTCTTACGGTTTCCGCAGAACAGGCGGCTTGCCGTCAGACTCTTGAGGCCTTGCACAGAGTAAAAACAGAGCTTGGCTGTAAAACCTGTCTCGGTGTATCAAACATTTCGTTCGGACTTCCGAACCGTGAGCTTGTCAACAGAACTTTCCTTACAATGGCTATGGAACAGGGACTTGATTTGCCGATTATCAACCCAAATGTTGAGTCGATGACAGGCGCTGTAAGAGCATTCCGTGTGCTTAACGGCATTGACAAGAACTCGCTTGAATTTATCAACGCATATAACGACGCTGTTCCTGCCGCTCCCGTTAAAAAGGCAGACAGCAATGTTGATATTTTTGCGGCTGTTTATAACGGACTTAAAAACGAAGGTGCAGCCGCAACCGCAAAGCTTCTTGAAACAACCGATGCAATGCAGGTTGTAAACGAAATGCTTATCCCTGCACTTGACAGGGTGGGCGAAGATTTTGAAAAGAATAAAATCTTCCTTCCACAGCTTATCCAAAGCGCAAACACAGCTCAGGAGTGCTTTGATGTAATTAAAAAGCACCTTACAAAGACAAGCGGAACTCCCGTAAGCAAGGGCAAAATTATTGTGGCAACCGTAAAGGGTGACATTCACGATATCGGCAAGAACATTGTAAAGGTTCTTCTTGATAACTACGGCTACACAGTTGTTGACCTCGGTCGTGATGTTGATCCTCAGCTTATTGTTGATACTGCCGTTGAACAGAATATTACAATGATAGGACTTTCAGCTCTTATGACAACAACTCTCAAGAGTATGGAAGACACAATAAGGCTTGTAAGAGAATGTAAGGAACTTCAGAATCCCGATGGCTCAAGCAAATGCACAATATTTGTCGGCGGTGCGGTTCTTACAAAGGACTACGCTATGAAAATCGGCGCTGACTACTACTGCCGTGACGCAAAAGAAAGCGTTGACACGGCAAAGCTCGTTCTCGGCTGATTTAGTGACATATATCGTCAAATGTTTATTGAATGTATGCCCTGCCTGTGATAAAATGGTGGAAGGATGATTTTTGTAATTACCGCTTTTTGCGGAAAGGATGAACTTTATGCGAGGATTATTTAACAGATTCGCCAATTTTATGCAGGGCAGATACGGCACGGATAAGCTCAACAATACACTCTGGGTGCTGTTGCTCATACTTTGGTTCGTGAATATTTTTGTGTGGAACCGTGTTGCAAGATACATCATTGACGGAATAATGCTCTTGATTATCGTGCTTATCTGTTTTCGTATGTTCTCACGCAACATTGTTGCAAGAAGTGCCGAAAACAGAAAATTTCTTCCGATTTACAATGCGGTAACAGGTTGGTTCAAACTGACCTTCAAGAAAATTCGTGACCGCAAGGACTACCGTTATATCAAGTGTCCCGTGTGCAAGGCGCAGCTTCGTGTCCGCAACAAAAAAGGCAATCACACTGTTCGCTGTCCGAAATGCGGAAGTGAATTTAACAAAAAAATATGACCGCAGTTTTCAATACAATTTCAAACAAAGTTCACACAGTTTTCATATTTAGGTTGTTTAATATAGGTGTACTCAGAAAGACGGATCCGCAACCGTCAGAGTATAATTGTTCTACCCTCCTCAATACGGGTCTATTCAGAGACTCGTAATTGTACCCCTCATTTTTTAAAGAACATAAGAAAACACCGGGTTGCCGCAAGCCTGGTGTTTTCGTCGTTTAAGAACAAATCACTTGCTGTCTGTGCAGGCACGCAAAAAATCAGGGACCGACTCAAAGAGCCGATCCCTTTTTAATTTATTGAAAAGATTGGTAATTACTTGTTAACAGCTTCATAAACTGCAACTGCGCAAGCAACTGTAGCACCAACCATCGGGTTGTTACCCATACCGATAAGGCCCATCATTTCAACATGAGCAGGAACAGAAGATGAACCTGCGAACTGAGCGTCACCGTGCATTCTGCCCATTGAGTCTGTAAGACCGTATGAAGCAGGACCTGCACCCATGTTATCGGGGTGAAGTGTACGGCCTGTGCCGCCGCCTGATGCAACTGAGAAATACTTAACGCCGTTCTCATTTGCCCACTTCTTGTATGTACCTGCAACGAGGTGCTGGAAACGGGTCGGGTTAGTAGAGTTACCTGTGATAGATACACCTACATTTTCATGCTGCATGATTGCAACACCTTCACGAACATCGTCAGCGCCGTAGCAGCGAACTGCAGCTCTTTCACCGTCTGAGAAAGCTCTCTCTTCAACGATTTTAAGCTCTGATGTGAAATAGTCAAACTGAGTCTTTACATATGTAAAGCCGTTGATTCTTGAAATAATGTAAGCAGCATCCTTGCCAAGACCGTTAAGGATAACACGGAGCGGCTCTTTTCTTGCTTTGTTAGCGTTACGAGCGATACCGATAGCACCCTCTGCTGCTGCAAAGCTTTCGTGACCTGCGAGGAATGCAAAGCACTTTGTTTCATCTCTGAGGAGCATTGCGCCGAGGTTACCGTGACCACGGCCAACATTTCTCTGCTCAGCTACTGAGCCGGGAATACAGAAAGCCTCAAGACCGATACCGATAGCTTCTGCTGCCTCCGAAGCAGTCTTTGCGCCCTTCTTAACTGCAACTGCACAACCGAGTGTGTAAGCCCAGCCTGCGTTTTCAAATGCGATCGGCTGAACGCCCTTTACGATGTCATAGGGATCAAAACCGAGATCGTTACAAATTTTTCTTGCCTCTTCAAGATTTGCAATACCGTATTCGGCAAGGCACTTCTCAATTTTAGGCATTCTTCTTTCCATACCTTCAAATGTTACTGCCATTATGGTGTCCTCCTTACCGAATTATTCTTCACGAGGGTCAATGTACTTAGCTGCGCCGTCAAAACGACCGTACTGACCGATGTTGTTCTTGTATGCTTCGTTTGGCTCAACGCCGTGACGAATGTCCTCAAGCATTTTGCCGAGCTTTACGAACTGATAGCCGATAACTTCATCGTTCTCGTCAAGTGCTGTCTTGAGAACATAGCCTTCAGCCATTTCCATGTAACGAACGCCCTTAGCGTTTGTGCTGTACATTGTACCAACCTGGCTGCGAAGACCCTTACCGAGATCCTCCATACCTGCGCCGATCGGAAGACCGCCCTCTGAAAAAGCTGTCTGGCTTCTGCCGTAAACGAGCTGCTCGAAGATGTTCTTCATAGCTGTGTTGATAGCATCACAAACGAGGTCTGTGTTAAGGCACTCAAGGAGTGTTTTGTTAGGAAGAATTTCTGCTGCCATAGCTGCAGAGTGAGTCATACCCGAACAACCGATTGTTTCAACAAGAGCCTCTTCAACGATGCCGTCTTTAACATTAAGTGTAAGCTTGCAGGCACCCTGCTGAGGAGCACACCAGCCAATGCCGTGTGAAAGACCTGAAATGTCTTTAATGTCATAAGATTTTACCCATTTGCCCTCTTCGGGAATAGGTGCAGGACCGTGCTTAGGTCCCTTTGCTACAGTGCACATATTTTCAACTTCTTTTGAATAAATCATGTGTACTTCTCCTTTCAATAAATTGTATGAGTCCGAAATCCTCAAACACCTATATTATACGGCTTAACCCGACATTTTTCAAGCATTTTTCGTTAATTTTTACAATTCCCCCACATTGTAATATTCCCCGTAGCAATTTGCCGTTTGATTTTTTAGCGGTAAAAACAAAAACGGCAACAGCGAAATAAATCACCGATTGCCGTTAAAGTTTACTTATTCTTCCCAAAACAATTCATCAAGGGTTTTGTCAAGCGCTTTACATATTGCTATGCAAAGGTTAATTGTGGGATTGTAGTCGCCCTTTTCAATTGCGCTTATTGTCTGTCTTGACACCTTTACAAGTTCCGCAAGCTGTTGCTGTGACAAATCCTTTGCGGCACGGGCGCTTTTTAATCTTAAATTCTTCATTCTTCAACTGCCTTTTTGTCAATTATTGTTTTGATGACAACCATCACAAAAATACTTATTGCCCAAATCATTACAATGATAGGAATAATGTCAAGATTTGCTATTCCGTTTGTAACAAAGGTTTTTTCGCCGAAAGCAATTCCCAAATATTCTGCTCCCGCAATAAATGCCAAAACGCCTAAAAGACTCTTTCTGCCTTTATTTGATGTAAAATATGCGTCATTAAAAATGCTTATTCCGACGAATACGGCGGTTGAAAGAAACAGTCCTATGAACATTTGAACGCTGAGTTCAGCCCAATTAATCTCCAAAACATTAACTAAAGCGCAGGCAACTATGTACCCGATAAGCACAAAAAATGCCGATTTATAAGCCTTGCCCCGTGCAAGAACCTGTCGTTCATCGTATTCTGTGTAAGTGTTCTTTTTCCTTTTAATGTTTGCGATAATGAGCGTTACGATAACTACGGCAATAAAACCGCAACAAAAACCAAGCACCCAATAGTATTTTTCTTCCATAATAACATCTCCAAAATAAATCAGCCAATTTGCAGATTTATTCGTCCAACCGATAATCCGCAAAAATATTAAAAAATTTTATGTGTTCAGATGTGAATACTTAAAAAATCCACAATGCGTACAAAAAGCTTTCTGTACCATTATAGTACATTAAAAGTTACTTATTGTCAAGTATATTTTACATAATTTCAAAAATACTTTCATTTGGCTGTTTTGAAAAATTAAATCCGTTAAGAAACCTGTCAACTAAAAGAAAACAAGACAAGCCCATATTTCAGAGCTTGCCTTGTGGAATTACTCACCGTCACGCTGTATTGTTTCATTAATAGCACGATTAACAAAGCCGTTCACGCTTTCGCCGTTCTTTTCTGCGTGGGCTTTGATAATGTCCTTTCGACCTTTCGGCACAGCAACATTGATACGGTCATATGCTTTAGCGTTATATCGGTTGTTTGCCTCAATTCTCGCCCTGCTGTTCTTATTTTCTGCCATTTCTTCACCGCCTGACCGTTAAAAATCTATTGACTTCAACTTGTTGTTGTTGTATAATATAGGTGAAAAGGAACGGCTTTAGCTGTTTCGCTTGCAACTAGATTAAATTTTTCAACTTAACCGTCTTGTGCTGCTACACAGGGCGGTTATTTCTTTATATTCTTAATGACTTCATTAAAAGCCACGAAAACAATTGCGAGAACAAATAAGTATGTAATCTCTGCCATTGGAATACACCCCCTTTCGCAAGGGAGTCGAAACAGCCGCCACCGTTCCTTTACAAATATTATTATAACATACCTCTTTACACTTAACAAGTACCAATATGCACAAATTATACGCTTAAACATTGTAGTATAATATAGTCACAGGATAAGGAAAGGGGAAAGCGATAATCAGTATGACCGCAACGCAATTGCAGTATATGCAAGATAGGTTGTACAAGAATAATATTAATCAGTTTGGATTTGGCAACGGTATTGTTTTCTAAACAACAATAAAAAGGTATCGGTCTTTTTAACCAATACCTTTTTATGGAGCTGATAACGGGATTCGAACCCGTGACCTCGTCCTTACCAAGGACGCACTCTGCCTACTGAGCTATATCAGCATATTTAATTGTAAGGTTGCAACCTTTATAATGTTAATCCCGCAAAGTTTCGGACATTAACAGCCAAATCATTGCTGTAAAAAGCAGTAAAAATGCGGCAATAACAAAATCAAAAACTAATTTTAATTTTTTACACGGTTGCAAAACCACGGTGATTATATTACAAAAACATCGTGATGTAAAGTGTCCACGAAGTATAATAACACATTTGCACGGTGATTTCAAATGTTTTTTTAAACTTTTTTGTAAAAAATACGAAAAGATTTGAAAAACACTTGATTATAAGCCGTTTTGGTGCTATAATTTTCTTGTAAATAATGAAAGCTAAAGGAGTGGGCAACAAACCCGCTCCTTATTTATTAGTTTTCACTTTGTTCCTCGGTGCGGTTTATCTGTCTGCAATATTTCGCACAGGGTGTTTTTGCAGACAGGAAGGCAGTGAATTTATGGCAAAAAGCAAAGGCGGTGTAACCGTATCAAAAGTATGGGAGCTTTGTCAGCCGATTGTTGAAGGCTTCGGACTTTCACTTTGGGATGTGCGTTATGTCAAGGAAGGTGCAGACCGTTTTCTGCGTGTTTACATTGACAAGCCCGAAGGCATTGACATTAACGATTGCGAAAATGTTTCCCGTGCAATCAACGGCCCTCTTGATGAGCTTGATCCGATTGAGGAGGCGTACTGTCTTGAGGTCTGCTCTCCCGGAATTGAGCGTGAGCTTATCCGTGACGAACATTTTATGCAGTTCATCGGTGCGGATATTATGGTTAAGATGCTCCGCCCCATTGATGGCATAGGCAGAGAATTTAAAGGGGTTTTAAAGGATTATTCCGACGGTAAGGTCACAATTGAGGATCACAGCGGTGAGAATGAAATCACAATCAGCAAAAAGGACGCCGCATGGATTAAGCTTGACGATTTTGATTAAAAATTGCAGTTTGAACACTACGGATACACATAACAGCATAACAATTTGTATATAACCGAAAAATAAGAAAAGGATGATTTGGAAAATGACTAACAAAGATTTATTTGAGGCATTGAGAACATTTGAAAAGGAAAAGGGCATTCCTATGGACTATATGCTTCAGAACATTGAAAAGGCAATTTCCGTTGCCTGCAAGAACTACTACGGCGGTAATGAAAATGTTGTATTCAAGGTTGATCCGGAAAAGAACAGCTTTGACGCAAAGCTTGTCAAAACAGTAGTTGACGAGGTTTTTGATCCTAACTTTGAGGTTACTGTTGAGGAGGCTCAGCAGATTAACAAGAGAAAGAAATTTGTTGTAGGCGATGAGATTGAAATTCCGATTGATCCCAAGCACCTCGGCTGGACATCTGTTTCTTCTGCAAGAAATGTTATCCGTCAGGGCATTCGTCAGGGCGAAAAGGGTCAGTCCCTTATTGAGTTTCAGAACAAGCTCGGCGAGATTGTTACGGCAACTGTTGAAAGAATCGATCCTAAGTCAGGCGTTGCAACAATTAAAATCGGCAAGAGCGAGGCTACTCTGCCAAAGAGCGAACAGCTCGGACATGACGACCTTAAAGAAGGCGACCACATTAAGGTTTATATTGCAGATGTCAAAGACAACGAAAGAGGTCCTCACGCAATCATCTCAAGAACTCATCCCGGTCTTGTAAAGCGTTTGTTTGAGCAGGAGGTTCCTGAAATCTATGACGGCGTTGTTGAAATCAAGTCAATCTCCCGTGAGGCAGGCAGTCGTACAAAGATGGCTGTTTACAGCTCAAATCCCGATGTTGACGCAATCGGTTCATGTATCGGCAACAAGGGCAGTCGTGTAAACAAAATTGTTGAAGAACTCGGCGGTGAAAAAATCGACATCGTGCTTTACAGCGATGATCCCGAAAAGTACATTTCGGCGGCTCTCTCTCCTGCAAGCGTTTGCAAGGTTGAAATTACAGATGAAGAAACAAAGAGCTGCCGTGTAACAGTTCCCGACGGTCAGCTTTCACTTGCTATCGGCAACAAAGGACAGAATGCCCGTCTTGCCGCAAGACTTACAGGCTGGAGAATTGACATCCGCCCCGAAAGCGGTTTCTACGGCGAAGATGAGGACGATGAACCAAAGACAGAAGAAAAGTCCGAAGATGTTCTCGACCTTGACGAAAGCACAGAAGGCGAAACAGTTGTTTCGGATGAAACAGAGGAATAATCAGATTAAACAGAGAGGGATTTTATGAAGCAAAGAAAAATGCCGCTGCGTAAATGTACGGGTTGCGGAGAGATGAAAGAAAAGCGTGAGCTTATCCGTGTTGTCAAAGCACCCGACACCAAAGATGAAAACGGTGAAATCATTGCAAAAGGCGAAATTTCGCTTGACCTAACAGGGCGCAAGGCAGGCAGAGGCGCATATGTGTGCAGGAATCTTGCCTGTTTTGAAAAGGCTCGCAAGGCACGCCGCTTTGAACGCTCGTTAAACTGTAAAATCCCTGATGAAGTATATGAGCAGATGCAAAGTGAACTTGCCGCAGCAGACAGCAGGTAGGCGAAAGGATTTTTTATGAACGATAGGATTTTGTCGCTGCTTGGCATTTGCAAGAGGGCAGGCAAGCTGATTACAGGTGCCGACACGACGATTGACTCAATACGAAAAAATAAGGCAAAGCTTGTTATTTTTGCAAATGATTTTTCAAAGAGCAGTAAGAAAAGCGTGCAGACAGCCGCTGATGAATGCAATGTGAAAACATTGACAATGAACCGAAGCAAAGAAGAAATCGGATTTGCTCTCGGAAAAATCTGCGGAGTTATGACAACCGAAGACAAAGGCTTTGCAGATAAGCTTGAACAGCTTATTGAAAACGAATTGGGAGGAGAATTGTATGATAAAATATAAGGTAAAGGACGCAGCAGCAGATCTCGGAGTTTCAAACAAGGAAATTATTGAGATTCTCGAAAAACATTGCGGTGTTACAAAGAAAACAATGACAACACTCGAGGAAAGCGAACTCGATGTGATTTTTGATGTAATCACAAAGAAGAACAAGGTTGAAAACTTTGACGAATACTTTGCGGCACGCAACAACAAGCTTGACAACGAAAGCAAGCCGCAGCAGGAAGATAAGCCCGCAAAGCAGAATGCAAAGGCTGACAATCAGAAGAAAAAGACCGATAAAAATGACAAAAAGCCTAACAACAAGGATGCAAAGCCTGCATCAAAACAGGAAAAGGTTGAAGTTACTCAGGAAAAGAGCGTTGAAGAGTCTGCTCCCCGCAAGCGCAGAGTAATTGACACCCGTGCAACAAATGTTGATGTTGAGCGTTACAACCAGAAGTATGATGACCTTGCAAGCGACAGCTCAAAGGGCAGAAGCACGGACAACATCGTTAAAAAGCAGAAATTCACAAACCGTACCCAGCGTCAGAAGGGCAGACGACAGAAGCGTGAAACAGAGCAGGAGCGTCTGAACCGTATTGCTCTTGAGCGTAAGCAGAAACCGATTACAGTTCAGATTCCTGACGAAATCGTAGTTTCGGAGCTTGCTCTCCGACTCAAGGCTACCGTTGCCGAGGTTGTTAAAAAGGCATTCCTTATGGGTACAATGGTAACGGCAACAGATACAATCGACTTTGACACAGCGTCACTTATCGCCATGGAATTTCATGCAAAGGTTGAAAAGGAAGTTGTTGTTACAATCGAAGAACAGATTATTGATGACAGCGAGGACGATGAGGCAAATCTCGTTGAGAGAGCTCCGGTTGTTGTTGTTATGGGTCATGTTGACCACGGTAAAACCTCAATCCTCGACGCTATCCGTCACTCAAATGTAACAGCAGGCGAGGCAGGTGGTATCACACAGCATATCGGTGCTTACAGAGTTATGGTAAACGGCAAGCCTGTTACATTCCTCGACACACCCGGACATGAGGCATTCACAACAATGCGTGCAAGAGGTGCTCAGGTTACTGATATTGCAATCCTCGTTGTAGCCGCCGATGACGGTATCATGCCGCAGACAGTTGAGGCTATCCACCATGCAAAAGCCGCAGGCGTATCTGTTATTGTTGCCATCAACAAAATGGATAAGGTCGGCGCAAATCCCGAAAATGTTAAACAGCAGCTCACAGAGTATGAGCTTATTCCGGAGGAGTGGGGCGGCGATACACCGTGTATCCCTGTTTCCGCAAAGACAAAGGAAGGTCTTGACGATCTTCTTGAAATGGTTACTCTTGTTGCAGAGATGAAAGAACTCAAGGCAAACCCCGACAGAGCCGCAAAGGGTACTGTTATCGAGGCAAGACTTGACAAGGGCAGAGGTCCTATCGCAACCGTACTCGTTCAGAACGGTACACTTCACAAGGGCGATACAATCATCGCAGGCACAAGCGTTGGCCGTGTAAGAGTTATGACAAACGATAAGGGCGAAAGAGTTACCGAGGCAGGTCCTTCTGTTCCTGTTGAGATCACAGGTCTTGACGAAGTTCCGGTTGGCGGCGATATCTTTGACGCAGTTTCCGATGAGCGTCTTGCAAGAACTCTTGTTGACCAGAGAAAGGCCGCTAAGAAGGAAGAAATCTTCAACGCACAGACTAAGGTTACTCTTGACAATCTCTTTGACCAGATGAAGCTCGGTGAAATCAAGGAACTTCAGATTATCGTTAAAGCCGATGTACAGGGTTCTGCCGAGGCTGTTAAGCAGTCACTTGAAAAGCTTTCAAATGACGAGGTAAGAGTAAATGTAATTCACAGTGCAGTAGGTGCAATCAACGAGTCCGATGTAATGCTTGCAGAGGCATCTAACGCAATTATCGTAGGATTTAACGTTCGTCCGGATGCGGTTGCCGCAGAAAATGCAGAGCGTTCGGGCGTAGATATGCGTCTTTACAGCATTATCTACGATTGTATCAACGAAATCGAATCTGCTATGAAGGGTATGCTTGCTCCTAAGACAAGAGAAGTTGTTCTCGGTATGGCTGAGTGCCGTAATGTTATCAAGATTAAGTCAGTCGGCACAATCGCAGGTTCATATGTTAAGAGCGGCAAGATTCAGCGTGGCGCAAGCGTAAGAGTTATCCGTGACGGTATCGTTATTGCAGATGACGCAATTGCATCTCTCCAGAGATTCAAGGACGCTGTCAAGGAAGTTAACGAAGGCTACGAATGCGGTATCGGTCTTGAAAGATTCAACGACCTCAAAGAGGGCGATGTGTTCGAGGTTTATACAATCGAAGAATACAGGGATTAAAGCTTGTATGTTAAACCAAATTTTATAAATAACACAAATTCACCGTTATTTTGTAGGGGCGGTCATTGGGCGCCCGCAGGTAACGGCAGAAATTTTCTGTTTAAATAAATACTGTATAGTTCAAGTCAGTAGCTGTAAAATAACAAAATATTTCATCAAAGCGGGCGGCCGATGACCGCCCCTACGGAAATAAGATAAAAGGATGTGATAGCATGGGAAGCCATAGAATTGAAAGAACAACAGAGGACATCAAAAGAGAGCTTACTGCTATTTTCAGAAAATTAAAAGACCCACGGGTTCAGCAGGCATTTATCTCTATCGTAAGAGTTGAGGTTACAAACGACCTTTCATACTGCACGGTACAGGTCAGCGCAATTGAAGGTCTTGACAGAGCCAAAGAGGCTGTCAAGGGCTTAAAGTCTGCATCGGGCTTTATCAGACGAGAGCTTGGACACAGACTTCATCTTCGCCATGTTCCCGAACTCATTTTCCACGCAACAGACAGCATAGAATACAGCGCAAACATCAGCCGTATTCTCAACAGCCTTGACATTAAGGAAGACGAGGAAGAAAATGATGAATCTGTATGAGGTTGCCCGTTTTCTTGAGGCACACGATAATTACGATATTCTGACTCACGCTTATCCTGACGGTGACACCCTCGGCAGCGGATTTGCGCTCTGCCTTGCACTCCGGCAAATCGGCAAAAAAGCAAGAGTTATCACAACAGGTGTTCCGACAAAATTTGCCTATCTTCAGAAAAACATAGAGGAAGAAGATTTTACAACCGAAACGGTTGTCAGCGTTGATGTTGCGGCTGACAGCCTTCTCGGTTCAAATATGGACAAATATATCGGCAAGGTTGATTTGTGCATTGACCACCACGGTTCAAACACATTTACCGCTAAGGAAAAGTTTGTTGATAAATATGCGGCGGCAAACTGCGAAATTCTCTACAAGCTGTTCCTCAGAATGCACATCAACTTTACAAAGGACATTGCAGACTGCCTCTACACAGGCATTTCAACCGACACCGGCTGTTTCAGATACACAAACACAACCGCCGAAACCATGCGTGTTGCCGCAAGTCTTATGGACTTTGGCTGTAACACCGCATACATAAACAAGGCGATGTTTGAAACAAAGTCGAAAAACAAAATTCAGCTTGAAAGAGCCGTTTATGACTCAATGACCTATTGTGCAGACGGCAGGTGCGCAATAATTTACACAACGCTTGATATGCTCAAAAAGCTCAACACGGGTGATGACGAAATGGAGGGACTTGCCTCTATTCCCCGTCAGATTGAGGGTGTTCTCATCGGAATTACAATGCGTGAAAAAGAGGGCGGATTCTTCAAGATTTCCGTTCGTACAAACAATAATATCAATGCCTCGGATTTCTGTTCGCAGTTCGGAGGCGGCGGTCATCCTGCGGCGGCAGGCTGCTCAATTGAGGGCGACCTTAAAACCGTAAAGACAACGCTTGAAAAAGCTGCGGAGAAGTTTTTATCATGAGCAATCTTAACGGTGTTCTGCTGATTGACAAGCCGAAGGAATTCACCTCGTTTGATGTTATTGCCGTTGTCCGCAGACTGACAGGGCAGAAAAAGCTCGGTCACACGGGAACACTTGATCCGAACGCAACGGGCGTTCTGCCTGTTTTGCTCGGAACTGCAACGAAAACACAGGATTTGATTCTCAATCACGACAAGTCATACACGGCAGAATTTCAGCTTGGCAAAACCACCGACACCCTCGACATCTGGGGTACGGTGACGGGAGAATGCGAATCTTCGGTTACAGAGGAGCAGATCCGCAGAGTAATTCCCAATTTCACGGGCGAAATTGAGCAGATTCCGCCGATGTACTCTGCCGTGCAAAAGAACGGTCAAAGGCTTTATGACCTTGCAAGACAGGGAATTGAAGTTGAGCGTGAGAGCCGAAAGGTTACTGTCTATTCTCTTTCGCTTGCGAATTTTGACGAAAAAGCACAGACAGGCACGCTTGAAATTTCCTGTTCAAAGGGTACTTATGTACGCACGATAATTGATGACATCGGCAAGGTTCTCGGTGTCGGTGCGGTTATGACGGCACTTTGCAGAACCTCGGCATGCGGATTTTCGCTTGACGAGTGCATAACGCTTGACGAGCTGAAAAGCATTTGCGAAAACGGAAATGTTGAAGAAAAACTGCGTTCCGTTGAAAGTCTGTTTATGAGTTTGGGCTATCTTGCCGTATCACCTGCGCAGGCAAAACGATTTGCAAACGGCGGTGCGTTGAGTGCCGACAGAACATATCTTGCCAAGTCGGGGTACGAGAACGGTCAGCTTTTCAGAATGAAAACCCATGATGGTGATTTTTTAGGCATAGGCATTGCCGACAAGCCGAATAATCTCATCAAAATATATTTTCAAAACTGCAGGCGGTGAGCCGTGTCCTTCCGTCTGAAATACAGCCGCCATTTCCTTACCGAATGGTTATAACAAAAACATTTCTTGTGTTAAAACCCATAAATAATTACACAAATCTTTTACAAACAAATACATATCCGAAAAAAATGAAACAGCCTTCCGAAATAAACTCGGAAAGCTGTTTTTTTAATCTACATTAACTTTTATCTAATTATCTCATACGAAAAGCCGTTATCTTTTGCGTAATTTTCGGCGGCAGAACCCTTTTTGCAATACATTTTAAAGTCTTGAATCTTAACTTTTTTATAATTATCGTCAGTATTAAAGCCAAGACCGCAATCGTCCATTTCCTTTACGGAATCGGGAACGGTTATCTTTTTAAGCTTTGGATCGCCTACAAAAGCATCGCTGCCGATTACTTCTACGCTGTTCGGAATTTCTACTGCAACAACATCATCGCTGTAGCAGAAAGCGTAACTTCCGATAATCTTAACGGTATCCGGAATTACAATCGTAATCTCTTTGTCCGGAACATAAACTGTTATATATTCAACTTCAACAACCTTTTTGCCGTTCAGCTCCGACGGAATGTTGATTGTAAATTTCTTTTCGTCACTGTTTATGTAGCTTTCATAGAACTCATACTCTGCGCCCGTAATTACGATGCCGTCATAATTATCGCTCTCTCTGTATCTCAGATGAGTATTTTCATCTACCTTATCGTAAGCGTCAGGATCTTCTGTCGGGGCGATAGTATCTTGTTGAAATTCATCAGAAATATAGCTTGACGCTGCGTCAAAAGCACTGTCGGCATATTCATTCGCCATATCCATAAACTTTGGCAGTAAATTGCAAATCAAAATAGCTGTGACAACTATTATAAGTATAATTATACCGCTGATAACGCTTATTATTATAGCGGCGGTTTTTTTGCTGTTCGGAGCACTTGAGAACTGCTGACCGCTGCCATTATGTGAATTTGTGAACTGCTGACCGCCGCCCGCACAGTTTTGATTTTGACCGAATCCGCCGTGGCTCTGCTGACCGTACTGCTGATTATTCGGATACGACTGACCGCAGGTTCGGTTCTCTGTGTTATAATCATATCTCGGCTGTTCGGGCACCGCGTTGTGATTATCTTGCTCAAAGCTGTTTACACCTTCCGTGTTATTCCGTGAGCTGTTTTGGGCAAGCGGTGAACCGCAATTTTCACAAAATTTTCCGTTTGCCTCAAAGCCGCAATTAGGGCATTTCATATTGCTTACTCCTCCTGTTTGCAGTTGTGAAATTATGCTTGTTAATTACAGCAAAAAAGCATAATATTGCAAATGCTTATTTGCTAAGCTCTTTTTCAATTATTTCTGCCGCATCATCAAGATAATCTCCGCTGAAAAGTTCAATTTTTCCCTCATCAACACATTTTGCAAGCTCGGGATCAATCGGAAGCTTTGCAAGTACCTGAGTATCATATTCCTTTGCAATCCCGTCAATATGGCTGTCACCGAAAATGCTGTGTTTCTTTCCGCAATCGGGACACATAAACCAGCTCATATTTTCAACAAGACCTAAAATCGGCACATTCATCATCTTTGCCATTTTAACCGCCTTTTGAACTATCATTGAAACGAGTTCCTGCGGCGATGCAACAATAACAATGCCGTCAATCGGCAAGCTTTGGAACACAGTGAGCGGAACATCTCCTGTTCCCGGAGGCATATCAACAAACATATAATCGACATCCTCCCAGATAACATCCTTCCAAAACTGCTTTACCGTGCCTGTAATAACAGGCGAACGCCAAACTACGGGGTCGGTTTCGTGTTCAAGAAGAAGGTTTACGGAAATCATCTTAATTCCCGTTTCGGTAACAACAGGAAAAATCCCCTCACCGTTGCCTCTGCATCTCTCATGTACTCCGAATGCCTTTGGAATTGACGGACCTGTTATATCGGCGTCAAGAACAGCCGTCTTTTTGCCGAGTCTGTTAAATGTTACGGCAAGCATTGAGGTTACAAGGCTCTTGCCAACTCCGCCCTTGCCCGACACAACGCCGATTACTTTTTTTACACTGCTGTATTTATTGAGTTCCTCGTGCAAATCCTGAGCTTTACTTTTGCAGTCCGAAGAACAGCTTGAACAATCGTGGGTACAACCCATTCAAAACATCTCCAATTTCATAATCTATAATTTCATTTTTAAGTTATTAAAAGAAAACAATCAGTTTTCTTCAACATACGGCTCATCGCCGTTATCGCCCTGTGCCTGAGTCGGCTGTAGGTCTTCGGATGCCTGTGACGATTCGGAGGTGCTGATATCACTGCTCTGCGGCGGCTCTGTTTCAGGCACATACTCCGTCTGCGGTTCTGTCGTCTGCACGGGGGCTTCTGTTTCAGGCACATACTCCGTTTCGGGTTCGTATGTCGGCTCTTCCGTGTAAACGGGAACATAGTTATCGTCACCGTATTCGGTTGTCGGCTGTTCCGTTGTCACCTGCTCTGTTGACGGTGATGTTGTGGCTTTTTCGTCTTTTTTTTGCGAGCTGCACTGCGTAAACGCAAAAACAACAGCAATTATAAGGCAGATTACCGCCGCAATCGTAAGGATAACAGCCATATTACGGCTTGTTCTCTTCTTCTTTTTCACAACCTTTTTACGCTCCGGGCGGATTGTTGACTTGGTATAGTAGTTGCCCCTGTCGTCAGCCGAAAGGTCATACTGAAAATCCATTGTTGCCTTTGACACCTGTTCTCCGGTCTGTGAATCAAAATTGTCACCGTAATCGGGAGCCTGTGCAATGTCATCTCTTTCCGACGGCATTTTTACAGGTGTTTCCATATCGTCATCAAAGTCAATCTCAGGCATATGAACGGCGTCTTCGTCATAATCCGACGGAAACATTATATCCTCGCCAAAGCTGTCGCCGTAATCCTCAACAGGCTTTTTTGCAGGGTTGCTTCTCCTTGTTGGAAAAGCGACCTCGTCATCAAAGTTGTCAGGCTCATAATCCTTGCTTTTATTATATTTATTGTTATCGTCCATTATGTAATTCTCCCTTAAAAGAAAATTTTTCAAACAGAAAAACGGCACTTTTCATTACACGCACCCTGTACCAAAATAATAAAACAGCCGTGGGATTTTGTCAACTGAATATTAGCACTATTAGCTTAAGAGCGTATTTTTCCGTTACACAGACTTTTGGCACATACAAAAAGTACCCGCACAAGCCGTGTGGGTACCTGTTGTTTAAAATTTGTTTTACAGATCAAGCCTCTTCGCCGTTGTCGGTTTCATCGGTTGATTCGCTTTCGGAAGCGTCTTCCGATGCTTCATCTGTTTCCTCAAAGCTTGTGTCCTCGGCATTTTCATCATCTGCAAGATCAGCCTCAATACCGCCCTGAACATGCTCGCTTGTTTCATCCTCGACAGCATCTTCTCTCGCAAGCTCAAAACCGCTTAAGAATGAATAGGGAATACCATAGCCGAGTGCGATACTTGCAAGCGTTACGATAACACTAAGACCCGAACCGCTTGCGTTTGCAAACACGCTGTTAAGCGGAAGTCCGGGAGCAAGCGACGCAATGATTATGTAGAGTGAAGGAAGTACCATTACAATGAGAGTTACAAGTGAAAAACGCTTTACCGCTTTGCCGTCACCGACGCGGGTTGCATAGAATACAAGCAGACCGAACACAGCGTAAACGAGAATCGGGATAATTGAACCGATCGGCTGTGAAAGAGCTGACGCGTACTGTGAAAAGAAATGTGCGCAAACGATAAATGCAACAATCAGGAATGCTGAGAAAAACAGATTGACTGTATCTCTTTTAGTAGGTTTTTTCATAATATGTCCTCCGTACATACGATATTAGTTTGATTTTAACATTGCAATGTGACAGTTTTGTGAACAAAACCATGATATATATATTTAAATAACACGAACATAGTGTTAAAACGGCAAAATCCAATTTTGTTTGACAAAATCTGCAAGGAAGTCTATCATAAATCATATAAGGGATTATGCAACCGATTTTTACATAAAGTGTAAAATCAGGTTGGTAGAAATTGCGTTACATATGAAATATACTTAAATCAGGAGGTATGAAAAGTATGATTGGTATGAATTTGAAGTATCTTCGGAAAAAGTACGGCTATTCACAAGAAGACCTTGCCGAAAAGCTTGAGGTTTCAAGACAGTCTGTTGCAAAATGGGAAAATGAAGAATCTATTCCCGATGTTGAAAAATGCGTGACGATGGCACAGATTTTTGAAACTACGGTAGAAATGCTTCTTGTGTGTCCTTTTTACGAGGAAGAATCTGACGCACTTACTCCCGACGGTGACGGAAAGTACATTTTCGGCATTGTTAAGGTCAGCGAAAGAGGACAGATTACGCTTCCGAAACACGCAAGAAAAGTTTTCGGAATTGAAGCAGGCGACAGGCTTCTGGTTCTCGGTGACGAGAAAAAGGGCATGGCACTTGCAAAGATAAAAAATCCCTTTGATAAGTTAATGAAGTAAAATTTGACTTGAATCCCTTTTATCCTGAATTGAGGAGAAAATATGTACGCAATAAAAACAGAAAAACTCACAAAAAAATATAAGGAAAAAACGGCTGTATCAAACCTTGACCTAAAAATTAACGAGGGCGAAATGTATGGCTTGCTCGGAGTCAACGGTGCAGGAAAAACAACAACAATGAAAATGCTCACAACGCTTATTATGCCGACATCGGGTGACGCCGAACTTCTCGGTCACCGCATAAAAACCGACAGGGCGGCTGTTAAGCAGATTATCGGAATTTCACCGCAGGAAAGTGCGGCGGCAATGAACCTTACCGCAAGAGAAAATCTTGAACTTATGGCAGAGGTTTACGGCTTTTCAAAGAAAGCTGCCAAAGCCAAGGCAAGCGATATTATTGAACGCTTTTCCATGCAGGAATTTGAAAACCGCAAGGCTAAAAAGCTGTCGGGCGGTGAGGTGAGAAGACTGAGCATTGCAATGGCACTTATCTCAGAGCCGAAAATTCTCTTTCTTGACGAACCCACGCTCGGACTTGATGTAATTGCAAGACACAGCCTTTGGGCCGAGATTGAAAAGCTCAAGGGTAAAATCACCGTTATTCTCACAACGCACTATCTTGAAGAGGCTGTTACACTCTGCGACAGAATCGGAATTATGGCTCACAGCAAATTTATGGCAGAGGGTACTGCCGATGAGCTTGTTGCCCTTTCGGGTGAAAAAGATTTTGAGTCGGCTTTTGTTAAGCTGACAAACGGAGGTGCGTTGTAATGAGATTGACTGTGTTCGCCTCACGAAACACAAAGGAAATTCTCCGTGATCCGCTGACATTCTGTTTCGGACTCGGATTTCCCGTTGTACTTCTTCTTTTGTTGTCGGCAATCAATTCGGCAATCCCCGAACAGGCTCAGATGACAATGTTCAACATCGACAAGCTGACGCCCGGTATTACGGTTTTCGGAATGAGCTTTATCTCGCTGTTCTCGTCAATGCTCATTGCAAAGGACAGAACTACAAGCTTTATGATGAGATTGTTCACATCTCCGCTCAAGGCTCATGAATTTATTATCGGCTACACACTTCCGCTTTTGCCAATGGCAATTTTGCAGAGTGCCGTATGCGTTGTTGTTGCGTTCTTCCTCGGGCTTGATGTCAGCGTAAACATTTTACTTATGCTTGCGGTCAACATTCCGATTGCAGTTGTGTTTATCTCGCTCGGACTTCTGCTCGGCACGCTTCTGAATGAAAAGGCTGTCGGCGGAATCTGCGGTGCATTGCTCACAAACCTTTCTGCGTGGTTCTCAAACATTTGGTTTGACACCGCAATGATCGGAGGTTGGTTCAAAAGCTTTGCAAACGCACTCCCGTTTGCTCATGCAGTTAATGCGGCAAGAGATACAATTTCGGGCAATTATTCTGATATTATGCCCGAGCTTCTCCCCGTCTGCGGATATGCGGTTGTGTTGCTTGTTTTAGCTGCGGTCGTCTTTTCCGTTATGATGAAAAGGAATAAATAATTGATGAATCCAAACGGTAAAGCCTTGTTAAAAGAAAACAAAAGATATTATCTTCTCGACTCCCTGCGTGGAATTTCAATAATCAGTATGATTGCGTTTCACCTGTGTTACGACCTGTTTATGATATACGGCATTAACACAAGCTGGTATTTTTATCCCATAACTGCGGTCTGGGAACGCAGTATCTGCGTGATGTTCATACTTGTTTCGGGAATGTGCCTTAACTTTTCGGGAAACGGCATAAAAAGAGGTATTCTTTTGAATCTTGCAGGCTTTGCCGTTACCTGCGTTACTGTGATTGCCGAACCGAATCAGGCGGTGTGGTTCGGTGTGCTGAATCTGATAGGCTGTTCAATGATGATTGTTTCCGTTCTGTCGGATAATCTCAAAAAAATTCGCCCCCTGTCGGGAGCGTTGATTTCATTTTTGCTGTATGCGGTTTCGTATGATGTGCCAAAAGGCTATGTCGGACTTTTCGGGCTGGATATCGTAAAATTGCCCGATTTTCTCTATTCGTGCAAGTACCTTGCGTTTCTGGGATTTCCTTCTTCGGACTTTTTTTCAACAGACTTTTTTCCGCTCATTCCGTGGATTTTCCTCTTTGCGGCAGGCTTTTATCTCTGGAATTTCATTGTTGAAAAAAATCTTACGAAATACTTTGAATTAAAAATCCCCGTGCTTGATAAAATCGGCAGATACAGCCTGTGGATTTATTTAGCACACCAACCGATTATTATGGGCATTTTGATGTTGGCAATGCAACCGCGTTAATTGAAAATTGAAAATTTCTGTAGCGGTAAACTCCGTTCGCCAATCACTTTGATTGCAAATCCACACTTTTTACCATATTATGATGTATCAACAAACAACTAATCTGCACAAAATAAAACGGTGCGTAAATACTACACACTGAAAACAATTGACATATTTAAAATTAGATGTTAATATATAGGTAAGGAAACGGCTTTAGCTGTTTCGCTAACATTTTGGTTTATTTTCATTTAACCGCTCTGTCGCTACACAGGGCGGTTATTTCTTTATATTCTTAATGACTTCATTAAAAGCCACGAAAACAATTGCGAGAACAAATAAATATGTAATCTCTGCCATTGGAATACACCCCCTTTCACAAGGGAGTCGAAACAGCCGCCACCGTTTCCTTACGAGGCTTATTATATCAAAGATGGTTTTTATATTCAAGCAGAAATGTAAACCGCCGCATACAAATAAATCCCCAAAGCCATAACTGACTTTGGGGTTGATAATAGCAAATATACAATTATCTTTTTGAAAACTGTAGCAGCGTTAAGAAAACGGTCCTGCGGACTGTTTTTAGCTGCGCCGCAGAGGCTTTGCCTCGAGGACCCGAAGTCAGCACAAAAAAACTCCGAAGTCGAAACTTCGGAGCTGATAAACAATATAAACTTGATTATCTCTTTGAGACTTAAATGAATCATTTCGTATCTTTGAATAATGTTTAATTTATTCAGTATTTATGCGGTTTTTCAGACTTTGATAATAATTATCATTTCGTATTTTTTAGTATCTTTAAGCATTAATAAACACCAAATAAACACCCAAAAGCATTATTTATTTGATAATGTCAAAGATACCAAATCAGCCATTTTGCGTTTTGACTCAAGGAGTACATCAGCATAAATATCCGCTGTTGTTGATATGTTACTATGTCCGAGATTTTCAGAAACAAGTTTAATATCACAACCGCTATTCAGCAACAGGGTTGCATTTGCGTGTCTGAGCATATGAAGTGTTGCAAAGCTGAAATCCGTGTCCTTGATGAATCTTTTAAATTCACGGAGCAGTCCTGAACGGTCTTTGAAACTGCCTGTTTGACTTGTGAACACCATATCAAGCGGGTTAAAATCATATTTTACCGAATCTTTAATAATCTGCTGTCTTGTATAGTGATTTTTTAGCAATTCAGCAAGTTCCGCCGACATAGCAATAACTCGGCGGGATTTTTTTGTTTTCGGTGTATCGAGCCAAGTTTTTTTGCCGTCATAACAGAGGTTGTGTCTGATACTTATAACGGAATTCTCAAAATCAATGTCACTCCATTGCAAAGCAAGACATTCACCCGACCTCATACCTGTTAAAATCAGGGTTCTTATGATTACCGAAAACTGTGAGCTTGCGACATCTTCATCTGTCAACATCTTCATCAGAGTTTTGACCTGTTCTGAATTTAGCATTTTTTTATCGTCATTGCTTTTTGCTTTCGGTAAAATAACGCCGATACACGGATTTTCCAAAATGAACCTTTGACGAACTGCAAAGCTGAAAATTGATTCGAGAACCGTGAATAGCTTTTTGCAAGTTTGCGGTTGAAGTTTTAATTTTTCAAAAAAGACTGAAATTCTGTTTGCATTAAAGTTCTTTAACCGCAGATTTCCGAATTCAGGTAGCAAATGATTCTTGACCTGTCCTTGATATGTATAGGCTGTTACTCCTTTTAATTCGTTTTTCGCATAAAGATTGAAATATTGTTTACATAATTCTGAAAATTTCATATTATCGGCAAACTCAACATTTCCCCGAACTTTCCGTTCGAAATCAACAGCAAATTCATTTGCAAGTTTTTCAGCTTTTTTCGGAGTTGTACCCTCGGGAGCCTTAAATGTTGTAGTTTTCCGAATCTGCCTACCATCTGCCCCATATCCTAAAGAACAAACGATTCTGAAACGGTTGTTGTCTTTTTTTATGACCTGTGACATATAAATTCCACCTTTCGATACAGTTATTTTGAATTTTTGATTTTCTCGACAATTCTAACGAAATTGTTCTGTATTCTGAATAGTTTGAAATCCTCATCTTTCAATGAACCATTGGATTTTGTATAACAATAATCAAATACTGAATCAATCAAATCTTTAAAATTATCATTCTCAAGAATTTTGCTTAAAATTTTCGGTTTTGCATTATAGCTACCGTCATTGAATAATCGTTTTGGCTCTTGATTTAAAGCGATTATGTGATTTACCGCAGATTCAGAAAGTCCTGTAATTTTGCAAATATCAGCATTTAAACGGGTTTTTTCGTTATGCTCACAAAGTAAATATCCGAGTTCACAATCAAACACCCGACATAATTCGACTAAAACCCACAATGGAGTTTCGCTTGTTCCACTTTCAAAGCGTCCGAGTGTCGCCCTTTGTGATAAATTGATTTTGTCGCACAGCTCTTGCTGTGATAATCCCAACTTTTTTCGCTCCGCTCGAATTCTTGCACCGATTTCTTTAAAATTGTATTTCATTTCGTACATTGTCTCCTTTCTATTTTTGTGAATGTATGAAATTGTGTGTTTACAATTACATTATAATTGATTATAATAAAAATTGCAAGGGGAAATCACAATTTCCTAAAAAAATTTTTACAAAGGAGAATTTTTATGAACAATTCCACACAATTTCAAACGATTCGACAGGTTGCAAAATTGTTTAATTTATCTGAATACTTAATTCGCCGACTTGTCAAGACTGGACGAGCTCCAGGATTTTATTCAGGAAACCGATTTTATCTGAATGTTCCCGAATTTGAAAGTCAGTTAAACAGTTGCGGAGGCTGTATTGAAAATGTCAAAAATACCACTTGATAAAATAACTTTTGACACCGAATTTCCAAGCACCCTATATAGCCTTGAAGTCTATTTAGAACTTTCGCCTGCGGATTTTGAAAAGCTGTTTCAGAAATTTAGGTATCATTGCCAAAAGGGAAACTGCTCATTTTTGTTAGTTTACAGCACCACCGAGAGCAAAACCGCTAAACAGCAAAAAATTAAGTCTTGCAAGCGTGGCAGACCTCGGCACATTGTGACGGGAACACCTGTGGCAGGTCATTGTCATTCGGCAGTTGTTAAATCTGACGGCTCAGCTCGGCAATGTTGCTTGGCACTTAAACAATCGCTTGACCGAAAGTATCAAAAACCGATTGCTCGAATAGTTTCAAAAGGTTCAGGAATACACGCACAAAATTTTGTAGCGTACTCATTGCGACAGGCGGATTCTATTCGACAGGGCGGAGATTTTTCTTTTACAGAATTTTGCAAAAGAAATTTATTCTGAATTATTTTGTTAAAAATTCAGAGAGCTAAAACATCAAAAACGCAGTATTTATCAGCATTTTAAGCGTTTTTAACATTTTAAAAGCCGATATTATTAAACAGTATATTAGAGCATATGCCCTATGTCAGAAAGGAGAGTATTCACAATGACAGAATTTTACAAAAATTTAAGGCTTGAATCTATCGAGTCGTTACGATATTCAAAACTTGTAGCAGAAATGCTTATAAATAATCTAAGTATTGAGAAAATCACAAATATTCAGAATCCAAAAAATGATATTTTTATAATTCTTTTGATTGACCGAAAGAATCGTATCAGAACAAGAATTTTCGATTTTCAGCCTGAGGACGCCGTATTTTTTAGAGCGTGGCTTGCTGAGGATTTCAATAATTGTGAATTTGAGGTTTTCGACAAGCGACACCCCGAGGTGACTGCTTAATGACTAAAATCGACAATCAAAAATTACTAATTTCATATTTAGAAAATGGATTCAATTTATCCGAAACAGCAAAAGCTCTTGGAGTATGCCGTCAGACTGTTGCAAAAAAGGTTCAGACACCCGAATTTCAAGCGTTGCTGACCGAGTATCGGAAAAACTTATTTCAGCAGTCAAGTCAAATCCTTCTTGAAAACACCTTGCGAGCAAGCAAGACACTTGTAAAATTGCTTGCTTCATCAAGCGAAAATATTCGCTTGCAATCAGCAGTAAAAATTCTGAATATCGCAAATGACACTACTGTTATTGATGATTTACAGCAGGAACTTAATTCTTTAAAAGAAATTATTAACAAAGAATAACAGATTTTAACACTTTAACGCGCTAAAGGGAGGCTTTTATGAACAAGCGTTTGCGTGAAATATCAGTTTCAATTAAAGATTTAAAGGAAAAAATCCCGACAGCTGATGACGATTTAAACATTCGGATTCACTGGGATAACGATTTTACATTTGAGGTAAAAATTCCTCTTAATAAGAAATACAACAAAAGGAGATAATTTTATGAAAAATATTTACATTAACAAATTCAAGGCAATTGCAGAAAACTATTTTAATGATGTTTCAGCTCTTCGTGAAAAGGCGAAATACAACAGCGTGACTTATAATCAGCAGGTCGCAAAGGATTACAACGAGAAAATCGAATCAGAAATTACCGACAAAGGCAATCAGGCAATATCTGAAATCAATTCCGTTTTCAATGAGCTTAAAGCAAAAATCTCAATTCGGAATTTTATATGCACCGAAAATTTCAGTTCTAATATTGCTGTTTTTGAAAGTGGCATTATTAATCAGGAAGAGTTTAATATTCTTTTACAGAAATATTATAATGATTATGCTTTTGTGTCAGTTCGCAGACTTGTTTCGGCTTATCCCGAACTCGCAAAATCGACAGGCACTATCAAAACGGCAAGCGATTATGTTTCAGCTTATCGTGATTTTGCAGTCGGTGCGGTCAAGCTGATTCACTCAATGCAAGAAAACCCCCGATTTTCAAAGATTGAGCTTGATTGTTTCGCAGATGAAGATTTTTCAAGCAATTTGTATAGCATTATCGGAACAGGCTCACCCTTGCAGACGGTATTTGTCAATTCCGAAAATGAATTTATGGCTCATACTTTTGATAGCGTTACTCTTGAAGTGCCGTCAGATTCATTTACATTCGCTTTCAAAGGTGTTCGATAACGCTAATTTGCTTGTATTTGCCTTCTGAGCGACTTTTATATACAGATGATATAATTTCATTGTCAAATCAAAAAAGTTGCTTAGAACGCATTTAAAGCTATACTACAAGTATATTATGATTATACTATTTGTATAATCATAGATAAAACAAAAGGCAAGCCCAAATAAAAATGGACTTGCCTTTGTAAATTTAAAATTTAGATTTTTTCGTAAATAAACACACAATAAACACTTTTTCCAGATTTCAAACTCTGAAAAGTGCGATAAATACTGAGGTTTTTCAAGATACGAATTATCTCTTTGAGAACTTTTCACACGCAAAGATTGGCTTGTTTACAGGGCTTTTGCGTTTATTTGTTGCTTGTGTGTTGTGTACGGAGAACAATCCACTACTACTCAAGCAAAGTATCAATATGATTCATTCGTTTTTAAGTATTGCTTAAGTGACGCAGCATTTGAAATTTGTGTAGAAAAGTACTCAATTAATCTAAATATTTTGCTATAGATTTCGTTAAAACGATCCTCATCTAAACTTAATGATTCTAAATTATCGCCGTGGGCAATTTTGTTTCTCATTTTTAAAAGAACTTCGTCGATTAAAACATAATCTTTCTCATACTCATCAGTCGGTAAACCTATTGCACTCATTATCTCAGTAAATATAGTTGAATTTAAATTGCTATTCGCTGAAATAATATTCTCTGTAGGAATGTTAGAACCTTGGTTATATCTACATAACAATTTATTGACAATTTCTGTTTGAAAAGTAACCTTTTGGGTTTCATCGAAGTGTCTAATATCATTCTTCAGTGTAATTGCTAAAAAATTTGGTTTAAGTCTATTATAAGGGATTTTTAAACTGGAAACATAAACCAAATAATAATAAGCTAAATTTTTTATCGCACCTTCCCAATGTGCATAAAGCAAAGTAATTCCAGCACGCAACGCTGTATTCTTTGCAAAGTTGCGTGCTGTATTTATATTTGCTTTAACGGCAGAGAGTTCTTTTTTTCTCCAAGCAATTTCAGAATCAATTACATCTTGAAGTTCATCCTCTGTTCTTATTTTCATACTTTAAAGTACTCCATACTAAACAAAGAAAGGTCTTTGTATCTTGGTATTGATTTAATTCCTGGTGTCGTATTTCTTTTATACTCATCTGTTTCAAAAACGCTATTTGCTTTTTCTAAAAGCCATTCATCACGATTTGGTAGTGAAATAATATCATTGATGTTTTTGAAAACACCTGTTGCTATAATCTGAAATACAGCTGCCATAACTGGACCTAAACGCTTTTGTCCACTATATTTTTTAAAGGAATCTTCACCTAATACACCATATAACAATTGAAATGTTGAAACAAATCTTTCCCTAATATCGTCAGTATCTAAATCAGCTCTACACAAACATATGGTTTCCTTGTCTAAAAGCTCAGAAAAATCCGAGTAATTATTTATACTATCCCAATCAACGCTTTGAGTAATCAGCAACCTCAATAATAATTCTACTCTATATTGTTCATCTGCTTTTCTATCAGTTATAGGCAAACACCTTTGAAAATTAGCATCTCTGTTTAATTCCATTACAAATTCATAGAATGCCTTGTTTGTCATTATCATCAAACAGTTTCTTACTTCTTGATCACTCAACAGAGAACCACCAGTATTTAATCTTTGGAATAGTTCATATTTAGTGTTTGGATCACTCTCTTTCTTCATAATAATAATATCTATCCTAGAACGCTTAAAAAACAATTGTTGTTCCTTGGTAAAACTTAATTCCGAATTTTCGCAATTCCATTGCATTCCAGCGAACGAAGGTAAATAATCAGTCTTTTGTAGAGTTAGTGGCGGCAGTTGATTATCATCTTCATCTTTAAATACACCAACAAATTGAAAAATAGTAGATAATCTCTGAACACCATCAATAACATCCCATACGCCATCATCGTTTTGACTTACAAAAATAGAAGGAATCGGAATATTTAGCATAATTGACTCTATCAGCTTAGTCTTTTGGTATTCACTCCATCTGAAAACTCGTTGGAATTCAGGATGTATATCCATTTCACCATCTCTATATAGATTTATTAACTCTCCAATTGACATCTGATAAGATTCTCTGAATATTTTGCTTGATCGCTCTTTTAATTCATCTTGTAAAGACATAGTGTTTCCTCCTCGTATAATATCTATATTAGCTTCTCTTTAATCTTCTATGTTGTAGTTTTTTCCAAATCTTTCTGCATTGCTTGCACCAGTCAGAATCAATACCAAGCAAATCAATAATTGTTTGATCTCCAATATCAAGTGCAAGTTCAATATCCAGATTATTGCGTACAATGTTATCTATCCGATTGATAATGTCGTTTTTCTTTTCGGGAGGTAAATCCTGTATCTTGGGCAACATAATGTTTCCAACCTCACCCGGCAAGATTTCTAAGACACCGCCGCCATAGCTTCTGCCGCAAATCTCAGTAAAAGCAAAGGAAATACTGTTGTAGTACGAGATCAGAACCAGTTCTGGATCTACTCCTTCGTAAAATTTGATTCTATGTGTTGTATCGGTTGAAACCGCATTGCATCGGTTCAATACAAACTTTGGATAAAGATTATTACGACGCAAGAAGAAAGCATCAGGAACCCACACAGACGGAACAATGTACCACCTATCACGGATAGAACACTTATATCCTTTGTCCTCTCCTGAATCCTCACCAAGTTTGATATACTCTTTATGTTTTTCAGAGTATTGCTCTAAAGGAGTATCAGGGAAGTATATGAGCCTAGCTCGTTTTCCGTCTTTACGGTTTTCGTCCCAATCTTGGCTTGTAAAATAAACGCCGTGAAGGTGAGAACTTCTTCCTATTAACGGTAAAGTTACATCTTCTAAATCGTACATTTCACAAACTTCGTCTGTTACCGAAAAGTAATTATTATTTCCGGTCGTAATACCTACATTAATCAAACCATAATCCGAAAACCTCGTGAAGCGTTTATCGGTTTTTATAGTATTGATGAGTTCCATTTCTTTTGCAGATACAAAATACTTTGTCCACTTTTCTTTAACATGTTGAAGTTTTTTAAATCCGTTTTGACTCAAGTCAAGAGTATCAAAATCATCAAGATTATTCATTTCGAAGATCCTGATACCCTTTTCTTCTCCGCCCTTTTCTCCGATAAAAACAACTACTTCTTGCTCAATGTTTGGAAACACCAATTCTTCAAATGTGATTAGTGTTATTTTTTGCAAGTGGTTGGATAGATAAAGCCGCAGATCTTCTGCATAAGCAACTTGAAGTATCTCAGCAGGTAAAACAAACGCTATTTTACCATTTTCGGAAAGCATTTGAACACAGGCAACTACAAAAGCAACCCAAGCATTAATCAGTTTGTTTGCTTTCATACCGTGGGTTGTAAGAATATTAGACTGAATTTTTCGTTGTTCTTCTGTCAAGTACTGATAACGGATATATGGAGGATTGCCGAGAATCAAATCGTACTGACTGGATTTGTAGTTCCTTTGATAAAAATCGAAGAAATCCTCGCAAATGACATCAACATTTTTCGTTTCTTTGTAGCGCTCAGCAACCTTGTTTGCTTCCTCGCTCTCAATCTCAATAGCTTGTATCATCGATATTTGTTCCATTAATCCAACAGAGAATAAGCTATCAAGGAAAACGCCATCGCCACAACTTGGTTCTAATACAGTTTGGATGTTTTCAGGCGCAAAAAGGCTAACCATTGCATTTGCTAAACGCAGTGGCGTATAATATGCCCCTCTTAATTTTTGTTCAGAGCTGTCCTTTTTGAGCTTCATAAACTACCTTCTTAAAAATCCAATCGATATACACGAGAAACCAAACCGTCTATTTCCTTAATTAGTGTATCTTTCTGACGAACAAGCGTTGTCTCAATCTGCTTAGGCGGGCATTGATCTAACATATCGTTAATAGAATACACCTCACGACTTGCCTCTACAACTCTATCATATAATGCTTTCTGTTTAGAATCATTAAAATCAAGCTGTACAAAAGGAAGTGAAGACAGCACAAATGTCCCCCTTGAAACAAATCCACCTTCAAAATCACTACCAACTATTTGAATGATTCTCTCAGTGTAAGAATTTGCAAGCCACGCTTGAATGTATTCCAATTCATAAGAACTATCATTCTTTTTGGCAACAGCACAATAACCTGCTGTACCGCCCGAAGCAATCAACATATCCTCATTATCTAAAGCATACATCGGATTATCTTTAGCCATAACTTTTACAATAAGTTTTGGTGTATTAATAAATGCCGTTAATGCTTGTGTTCTGCCATACTGATACCAAGTATCTGCGGTAGCATTCGGAACATCTCTTTTTCCTGAACTTGATACACTTTTCGGAACCAATCTATCATAGTAATCTGACAGGTAAGCAAATGCGCCGGGATAATCCGACTGCATTCTTTCTATTGAAATCAAATGTCCGCTTTTATCATATGGGAAAATAATTCTTTTGTCGGTTGAAAGCTTTGTATATGTTGTTAAACCTTTTTCTGTTGCTTTAGTAGGTTTGAAATACGGTTTCAATATTGACTTCTCTATTTCGTATTTCTTGTTGCCTTTTTGAATAGTAACAGTAGTATCATTTTCATTGATTATTTCATCCCCGGAAAACCAATAAATCGGTTTAGGTCTTTCAGCACTTGTTTGAATACCATTAAAAATCTCTGCAACCTTTTCTAATGAAACACATACAGATTCAATATTTTTAATGGTAGCTAAAAATTCAAAGTCCGGTGAAAGTTTCCACGGAAGGTCATTCAAGGAAGAATTATTAAGTTCAATACTATCTGTCGGTTTTCCCAACCACAAATCATTAGCGGAATCAACATTTGTATATGTAAATCTTTCTTGAACTCGTTTTTGAAGTAACACAATGGAACTATATATTGTCTTATCTTCAAATAGCTGCGCTGCTCCAAAGTCATCAAGGCTAATTAAATGATTGGATAACATACCACGCAATTTAGCGCCAGCACTAATCTTAAAGAATTTGTTTGGAACGATATAACAAACATATCCTTCGTTTTTTACTTTTTGCAGAGCACGCTCAAGAAATATAAAGTACTTGTCGAACTGTTTGTGGGATGATTTATACTTGTTTTTATAAATTGTGAACTCAGCATCGGACAAGAGTTGATGCATATCTTCTGTTGTTACATACGGCGGATTTCCCAAAATCACATCAAAGCCATCAGCCGGCATTTCGTCCCAATCATACGGAACCAGTGAAATAATTGTATCTGTTGAGTAACGCTTACCCGCAAGCTCTTGGTTACCAACCAAAGCGTTACCATGAAGAATGTTACTACTTAATTCCGGCAGTATAGGCGTAGTATCACGCACAGAAGGCTCAGTTTCATTTTCAATAAGTTTAATCAATAACGAGAATTTAGCAACTTCTACAGCGTGAATATCAATATCAATTCCGAAAATGCAGGAACAAAGTATTTGTTTCTTTTCATCTAAAGGAAGCTTATACTTACCGTTCCCGATTTCAATCAAATGATCTGGTTCATTTGTCAAGTACCACTCTACACAATAAGCTTGCAAATATTGAAACGCTTCTTCAAGATAAACACCAGAACCGCAGGCTATATCAGCTATACGCAAATTGCAGATCTCTGCCGGTGATTTACCTTTGCAAACATTCGACAGCGATTTCTCAACCATATATTTTACAATCTCAGTTGGAGTTGTAACGACAGATCGATTGGCGCAATCTTTCTTTTTAGCTAAACCCATCCGACCATTTTCAAGCAAGATAAGTTGTTCTGTTAAGAACAGCTCATAAATCTTACCTAACATATTCGGCTCAATAATGTTAAACATATATGGGCTTTGCGGATAGTATAACCCTTCGATCATTTCAACAATTACATTGTTATTCAAATCAAAGATAATATTTTCGCCGGAAAACATACCTGAATTATAACGTTTATCTGCTTCTCTAAACAGTTCCTCCAGCTTAGTGTGCAACGCATCCCTATCCGATATAGTTTCATTCAGTTTATGATAAAGCGGAAGATTTCTATCTTCGCAGATTCGTAAAAATACGATTTGGTTAATAAACTCTTGAACAACATCATTAAGCTTCTCTAAAGATGTGTATTGATTCCCTTTAGAATAAAGTTCGTTACTAAGTTTAACTCTCCAGTCATTGATTTGATTTAAAAATAGATTATCTACTTGTTGCTTTTGGCTGCCTTCGCCTTTAAATGTGTCGTTAAAAAACTTGTCAAACTCTCCGGAATATACCGAATCTTTTGAAACAAGGTGAAATATCTCGTCAAACTTATCAATATAATCCTTGTAATGATAGCAACGGTATCTTGAAACTCGACAATCATCAGTCCCTTTTGGTACAGTTGTAGTATCATAAATAATGAAATATTCAAAATTCGTTAGTATGGAAATCTTGTGCTTTGCATTCCATCCGTATTTTCTTGCCTGCATAGCTGGAGCAGATTCAGTATCAATGTCAACAGAAGGCTTTTTCGCTTCTACAAATAGCTTTGTTACACCACGAAGTGTTAATGAATAATCCGGACGATCTGTTTTATTTGAATAGTTTTCTGCAATAACTTCTCGGTATTGTGGAGCTAATCCAGCTTTATTAGGAACATCCCAACCCAACAATTGTAAAAACGGATCTATATACTCAATCCTGCAAGAGTGTTCGTTATAAGCGTTTTTCCCGTCCTTGTATGCAGTAATGTTATTATCAAATCTGGTAACTAAATCTTTGAGAGCATCTTTTCTAACATTCATTAAGAAATCACCTGTCTAATTGAGCATATACTTAGGGTTATTATATCATAGCTTTTCTCAAAATCCAATAGTTTAGCGCCCGAAATTTTATCTTTCGGGCGCTAAATCACTTATTTATAAATCAATTCTGTATTAACGATTTCCGTTGCACGATTACGGATATTGTTCATTCTCGCAACCCACATCATTTGGTTTTCCGCTTTGAGCTGTTCGGTTACGCCTTCTTTTTCGGAGAGTTGTTTTACTAACCGAAAGAACATATCCTCTGCCTGTTTGTCTATGTCGGCGAGGTAGGCGGTGAGCTTACAGCTTGCCATCAGATTGGTATAGCGGATTTTGTGGTACTGTTTGATGTACCTCAAATGCCGCTTGCCCCATATCCCGATTTCAACCTTTGGCTGTTCGGGCAGCTCCAAACACGGCAGATAATAATCACCTTGCAGTTCGTAGTGGATACCCGTTTTCTTGTCGTAAATTCTCTTTTCCATTGTTCATCAACCTTTCATAATATATTAGCGTGCGTCACGCTGTTTTGACTTTTTGTATCCTCTCGCCTGCTCGATAATCTCATTGAGCTTGCGCTTACCGAAAATCTTTTCCAACAGACGATAGGCTTTGTTTTGCTCTCGGAGTTGATTATTCAATTCCTTCAACCTTGAATTTTCGTGTTTCAGACTTTTGTTTTCGCTGTATAATCTGCCGTTCAGATTGTTGATGCGGTGATAGTTTTCCCAACCCAAATAGCTTTTTGCTACCGCAGATCGAACAAGATTTTTCAGCCGCTGGATTAACGGATCTACAAACTTTTTCTTGTAACTCTTTGCCGACATCAAGCCCTGCGGTTCCGGGAGTTGCAGCTCTGGATTATTGTCAAGCTGATGTTCTATGCTGTCGAGTGAATCCGTTGCTTCCTTGATTTTTTCAGCCGTCGCTTTCAGACCTTTGACCTCCAACTGCTTTCCCTCAATCTCCCGGTCGGGCTCGGCGACCTCTTTGGCTCGCTCCTGTTTTTTGTAATCAAGGGCGGATAGGTGCTGCTCGTGCGTGCCCTTCTGTTCCCACTCGATACCGTGCCGCTCCATAATCTGAGCAAGGACTTTCTTTTCGGAAAGTATCCAGCGATTCAGTTCGTTGTCGCTTCTGCCCTCGCCTTTGAAACCCATATTGAGCAGAGCCTGTTTCAGCGAAACTCGTGTTTCCAAACCTCGATTGCTCCCGGTGGTGAACGGTATAAAGTCGATATGGATATGCGGCGTTGCTTCGTCCATATGAAGGTGCGCCGAGAACACTCGCAGATATGGATTGCGTTCTTGGAAGCCCTGATAGTATTCGTCGAGGACTGTCCTCGCAAGCTTGGCGTGCTCTCCTGTTGCCGACATATCTTCCATGTTGCCAATTTGGAAGATGATCTCGTGGAACAGCTTTTCCTGCTTTCCGGACTCGATATGCTTGTAGTAATCGGAAATCTTTCTGTCCTTGCGTTTCTGTTTATCGTTGTACTGTTTCAGAGCTTCGTCAAACAGTTCGTGGTACACTTTCTTGATCGGCTCATTGCAGTAATCTATATTGAGGTGGGTACGCTCGCTGTCCACATTCTCTGCTGTGAAAGTGCGGCTGTTGTGCGTGACGGAGCCTTTACCCACCATTGCGCTAATCGTTCTCTTCATTTATCTACCTCAAATCTGTATTAAAATAATATTATCTCACTGAATTATCACTAACTCGGGTTCTGTTACTCTTGCCAAGAGTAACGCAAAAGCACTTTTGACAGCAGGGCTATCAAAAGTGCGACCTGCGAGCAGGTTTTGCGCTCTCCGAGGGGCAAGGGCAGCCCTTTGAAAAGGGCTCCCTGCACCCCGCCTAAACTTTAGTGCGTGTCAGTCCGTGTCAGCTGTGTCGGTGTTTCACACACCCCACAATCGCTGTCACAGCTGTCACGCTTTGACACGCCGCCCTCAAAGATAAGCGTTATCTTTCGACCGTCGTGTGTCCGCTGATAGTGATAGGCGATCTTGTATTCGTCCATCAGACGGTTAACGTTGACGTTCAACTTTTGTGTAATAGCGTTTGGCTTGATGCCAACGGCGAGATACTCGCAGAGCTCCGTCGGTGTTCCGCTCCATTGCAGATTGTCAGCCTTTATCCTTTCGGCGATTCTGTCGAGCAACGGTTCAGGCGGTGCTTTCCACAATTCGGTTTCGATTTTGTCAAGCTCCCACACCAGCGTTTCCGTATTCTTCTTCAAGTACACACGCTGGTCTTGCTGATCTCTGCCAGATACCTCAAGCGTGGCATTATTGCTCGTACGCTTATCTTTGGAAAGAACGAATCCTCCGTCAGCAGCGCCGAGCAAACCGTTAGTGCCGGAAATCATATCGAATTTATCGTCCGCCGTTTGCTTGCGTGTATGATGGACAACCAACATACAAATGTTGTGGTTGTCGGTGAAGCTCTTTAGCTTCGTGATGATCTGATAGTCATTGGCGTAGCTGTAATTCTCGCCGCCGACTTCTCTGACCTTCTGCAAGGTGTCGATAATCACAAGCGAAGTATCTGGGTGCTTCTGTAAGAAGCCGTCCAGCTGCTCGTCCAAGCCATTGCCGAGCTGATGAGCTGATACCGAAAAGAACAGGTTTTCGTTTTCGGCTGTTCCGAACATACGATACAGCCGCTTTTGCAATCTCGGATAGTTGTCCTCCAGAGCGAGATACAATACCTTACCCTGCCGAACATCAAAGCCCCACAGGTTTGTGCCTGTGCTGACGTGATAGGCAAGCTGTGCCATCAAAAAACTCTTGCCGATCTTCGGAGAGCCGGCGAAAAGATATGTTCCCCGGTAGAGCAAGCCGTCGATGATCGGCGGCTTACTCTGATAGGCGCTGTCAAACAGCTCGGTCATCGAGACCGTGTGTAAATACGATTCGTCAATATCGCAAAGGTCGTATTTTTCATTCATAGTTCAATCCTCCTTTTAGCTGGCTTCTTTATCTCTAAAGTAGCCGGTTTCTTCCCAGACTTTTTTGTCGGGGCAGTAGTAGTTGTACTCGCTTGATTTGTCAAGCTTCATAGCATAGCCGAATTTCAAGATGCCCTGTTGCAAACCAACACGGACATATTGAGCGTCTTTGCCGATAGCCTTTGCGATCTCGGTAATAGGAACGTTCCTTCCTGTGAATTTCGGACAATCTATATATAGCTTATTCTCCATAGCATATCCTCCTGTTAATTATTTGCGCACTTTAAGTTCGCATATTCATTGTATACGCATTTATATGACTTGTCAATACCTAATTTCAAAAATTATGTATTTTAATTTCGCAAATGCACTTGCAATTCACAAAGAGGTGTGTTATTATTATAATGAGGTGATGACGAAATGGATAATTTGCAAACCTTAATCGGCGAAAGAATCGCCAAACAGCGCAAGCAGCTTCGGATTAGTCAGACCGAGCTTGCGGAACAATTGGGAAAATCACTCCGCACCGTGCAGAAGTACGAAAGTGGAGAAATAGATATGTCCGTCTCTGTATTAGAACAGATAGCGGACATATTAAAAATGCCCATCAATTACTTGATAGGCTACGATTCGTCGCATATTAAATTGGAAACATTGGGCGATGTGTATGCGTACTTGTTCGAGCTGGATCGAAAACAAGACCTTCGCTTTGAGGTCGAATTTACTAAAGGACCCGAAACAATCAGAAAGGTATCACTTGTATTCGATGTACACGAAGCTGATGGCAACAGTGCGCTTTATACAATGTTGAGGAACTTCGATTATAATCGTGAAAGTTTTGAAACCTATAAAATCGACTACGAGATGTTCCGTGATTGGGAAGAAAAAGAAATCAAATCCCGGAGCGATTACTTCCTGACGGACAGAGAATATGAGGTTTTAGATAACGAGGAACGGCTAAGAAAATTCAACGAATACTACATAAAGAAGTTCCAAGAACAAGCAAACAAAGGTGATACGGAGCAATAAGCTCTTATCATAAATAAAACTAAAACAAGGAGGTTTTGGAGAGTGAGGTTGCCAAACGGTTACGGCGGCGTCACAAAGCTATCGGGTAGGCGTAGAAAACCCTATATGGTCAGAAAAACTATCGGCTGGCACATTGATGAAAAGACAGACAAAAAGGTTCAGGACTATGTGGTCATAGGCTATGCAGCCACCAAATCTGAGGCACTGCAAATGCTGGCAGACTACAACAACAATCCCTTTGACGTTTCTGCTTCCAAGATCACATTCAAGGAAGTATATGAGCGTTGGTCTGCGGAGAAGTTTCCGACGGTATCGGATTCCAACGTAAAAGGTTACAAGGCTTCATATAAAGCCTGCGTACCGCTTTACGACAAGGTGTTCAAGGAAATCAAGCTTGCAGAGCTGCAAAACGTCGTGGACACCTGCGGCAAGAATTATCCCACGTTGCGAAAACTGAAAGTTCTTTTGAATCAGCTCTACGAATACGCTATGAAAAATGAGCTGTGCAACAAGGATTACTCCGAATATGTGGACATTGTAAAGCATAAAGGCCGCAACCCGAACAAAAGGGATAGGGAAAAGTTCACCAAAGCAGAAATCGACCGCTTATGGAAAGCGTCAGATGACAAGTATTATCAGATCGTCCTCATGCTGATTTATTCGGGTGTGAGGATTTCCGAAATACTGAATCTAAAACGAGAAGATGTAAACCTGAAAGAACAATATTTTGATATCAAGCTCAGCAAAACTGACAACGGAATCAGACGAGTACCGATCGCCGACAAGGTACTGCCGTTCTTTAAGAACTGGTACAACGACGGCGAGAGCGAATATCTGCTTCACACCGAAAATGGAAACAAGTTTGATTACCGCAATTACTACGATAGTTATTTTACGCCGCTTATGGTCAATCTGAATATGGATCATACACCGCATTGTACAAGACACACTTGTATCTCAATGCTGGCAGAAGCACAGGTTGACCAAACCACAATTAAAAAGATTGTAGGACACTCGGGCGCTATGACGATGACCGAAAGAGTGTACACACATTTAGACGTTGAGGTGCTAATCAATGCGATCAATAAAATCTAAAAGCAAAAAAAGAAAGAGATGTCTTTCTGAACTTAGAAAAACATCTCTTTTGATTGCTTATTGAGGTTGAGAACTGTTGCTACTTATGTGTTACTTGCTTGTTGCTTATCTAACACATTTAAGCACATCTCAAACCGTCTGAATACTCCAAAAGCCCTGTAAACAGTAGCCTTGAAGCGTGCTGGAAAGCACAAAGATTATCTTTTTGAGAACTGAGGAGCTCTACGAGCTGCTTTGAGGCCGTATTTCTTACGCTCTTTCATTCTCGGGTCACGAGTTAAGAAGCCTGCCTTCTTGAGCTTGCCACGGAGATTCTCTGTGTCATACTGAAGAAGTGCTCTTGAAATGCCGTGACGGATAGCACCGGCCTGGCCTGTTACGCCGCCGCCTGATACTCTGCAAACGATGTCAAACTTCTCGTCTGTTTCTGTAAGAGCGAGAGGCTGTCTTACGATGAGCTTGAGTGTTTCAAGACCAAAGTAATCGTCAATGTCACGATCGTTGATTGTGATTTTGCCTGTGCCCTGATAAAGTCTTACACGAGCAACAGAACTTTTTCTTCTGCCTGTACCGTAAAAATAAGGTGTCTTATCGTACATTATCTTTTGCCTCCTTCAATTAGTCTTCAATCATTGCAGGCTTCTGAGCCTGATGATTATGTTCTGCACCCTCAAAGAGTCTTAATCTTAAAAGAGCTGCTCTGCCGAGTGTGTTTTTAGGAAGCATACCCTTAACGGCAAGCTCCATAGCCTTTGTTGGCTTTGTTGCCATAAGTGTATCGTAACGAGTTTCCTTAAGATGGCCGATATAGCCTGTGTGGCGCTGCCACTTCTTCTGTGTGAGCTTGTTACCTGTAAGAACAGCGTCCTTGCAGTTGATGATGATTACATGATCACCACAGTCAACATTGGGAGTAAAAGTAGCCTTGTTCTTACCTCTGAGGAGAGTAGCTGCCTGAGCTGCTACACGACCGAGTGACTTGCCGGCTGCATCAATTACATACCAGTTGCGCTCAACTTCGTTTGGTTTAGCTAAAAAAGTTGACATAACAATATCCTCCTGTATTTTTTCACTGTGAGATTGATTATATTACAATTTATGCCCATTGTCAACACTTTTTTGAAAAAATTTAATTTAGCTTTGAACAATCTCTCAAATACGTTTGTTTACTCTCATATACTCTCGTATACTCACATACTATTTTTTAAAATAATTTTCTGAAAATGCTGATAAATACTGAATTTTTTGAATTTTGCGCACATTTATTAAAAAAGCAAAAATTCACAATAAATTCACAATATGAATATTTTTCCGTCAAAAACGCCTGTTATTATATAGGCACAGTAAACGAAGGAGGTGAAAAAATTGAAAAATAAAAAGTCGGCAGTTCTTGCCTGCGTCACAAGTCAGTATAACTGTGACAGAATTATCCGAATTGCCAAAGAAATTGCCGACAGCTCTGATTGCGAACTCAGAGTTATGAGCGTTTTAAAACCGATGTCAGACTATTCGGCAGTAAGTGATGAAATCGAGTATCTTTACCTTATTGCAAAGGAATCAGGTGCAGATATGACCGTAATGTTTTCGGATGACGCACCAAAGGTTACTGCCGAATTTGTAGGTGACAACAATGTTGAACGCATTGTAACGGGTATGCACGACGGAAAAGACAACAGCTTTCTTGTAAAGTTTAACGAGCTTTCTCCTACAACCCCCATAACCATGGTTTCAAAGGACAATATGGTTTACAGTATGGATTTGTGCAGATCCTATTCATAAACTTTTTGATAAAATTTTTTCTCTCCACCAAACATACACAAATACAATTTTATTAACACCGAAGAATCGTATAAATCTTTCTTCTTAAAATATACTCTCTCCGAAAATGACCTGCTGTTTTTCAGTAGGTCATTTTCATATATATCTGCCGTTGGCAAACTATGTTTGCTACGCAAGCTATACAGAAACTGTTTCAACATAAGTTTATGTTGCCAACCAAATTATAAAAGCCTTGCAATTTTTTTACTTGCAAGGCTTTGTTGTGTTTAATTATAATGTAAAAAACATCGGAATACACCCGTCAATATAGTTGTAAGAATCCTTTTTCATAAACTCTGTAAATTCACAAAATCCATTTCTTTTGTAAAAGTTTACAGCCTCGGGTACTGAATACAATAAGATATAATCAAAAGAAATTGCTTCTTCGGAAATCTCAATCAATTTTTTCAAAACCTCACACAACATTAAATCGCTGAATTTAAAATCATCGTCATAAGATTTATGCTGATAGGTTTTATCTATTGCAAAATATTTTATTTCGGCTGCAGGATAAGTTATTGAATCATTTTCATAAGCTTTTTTCAGTCCTGATGCACAATAGGTACAATATCCGATTATCTGACCATTTGTTTCATCCAGAAAAACAAATGTAGTTCCTTCGTCATTTTCTTTCATCTGTATAAGCTTTTTGTCAAGTTCTTCTAAACCACAAGAAAATTCCTCAATTAATTCAATGTTAATTGAGGAAATTCTCTTAAATTTATATTTAAACTTTTTTACTTCTTCAAATCCCACTCAACATCACCTTTGTTGTGCTTTTTCAACCTATCCTGAAGAAGATGTTTTCCGGAATGTTCTTTTGCTTTTTTATCGAAATTTTCAACCTTATCAACAGCAACTTCAAATGTTTTATCCATTGGTACTGCAAGAACAGCCATATTAGTTTCCTCCTTCGTATTATTAATAGCACACCACACCCTTTTCTTTAGCATACAAATATCTGTATGCAACAAAAAAGTATTTATACTATCTGCTTTAATTTTAAACTAATAAACATATCTTGTCAATGATATATTCACAAATAATCAAGAAAGACCATCCAAAACGGATGGTCCTTAAACAGCAACAACTATACAATTAAAAAATCACCGAAACGAAAAAAACAGCCCTTATGGCTGTTTTTTGGTGCCGGTGACCGGACTTGAACCGGTACGGTCGCAATGACCGAGGGATTTTAAGTCCCTTGTGTCTGCCTATTCCACCACACCGGCAAATATATTTGGTGACCCGGACGAGAATCGAACTCGTGTTACCGCCGTGAAAGGGCGGTGTC
>OLWW01000016.1_pt1 | contig 136960 bp, 92 predicted proteins | sample 1673991 | NCBI WGS metagenome assembly OLWW01 (sample SAMEA103958136, study PRJEB25191) | human gut metagenome
CTAGAGCCGCCTTCAGGTCGCGGTTCTGGAATCGCTCGTGCAGCAGGCAGTAGCCACCGAACACGACAAACCAGACCAGGCCGGCGACTGCGGAACCGAGCGTGTCGGAAGACAGGAACAACGTGACATACACGACCACGTAGAACGCGACCGCAATCCAATCGCACACCTGCCAGGCCGGCATCACGAAGCCGTCCGGCAGAAAGTCGGTGCTCTGACGGTAGCGGCGGTGAGCAAGCATCGTCAGAATGTAAATGAAGATCACGACGGCGCTGGCGGCCGAGGCGAACAGCACGAACGCGCCGGAAACGCCCGGAATCGCGTTGATCAGCGGGGAGAACAGGATCATGCAGCCGGACACGATAATCGCCTTCGCCGGAACCTTGCGGTCCGACACTTCGCCGAGACGCTGCATGGCGGGCGATTCGGAATCCTGCGCGAGCTGGTACAGATGGCGTCCAGCCGAGTAGATCAGCGAGTTAAGCGCTGACGCGGCTGCGGTGATCACCACGAAGAACACGAGCGCGGCAGCCCAGTCGAGGCCCGCGTACTTAAACACCATGATGAACGGGGAGCCGAACGAGCCGTCCGCGTTCTGGTGGAAGTTGCGCCACGGCACGATCGCCATGATGGCCACGAGCGCGCCCACGTAGAAGATGAGGATGCGCATGATCAGCTCATTGACGGCTTTCGGCAGCACTTTGCGCGGGTTCTGGGTTTCGGACACGGTCACACCCACGAATTCGATGAGCTGGTAGGCGAAGAACACCATTTGGAAGCTCATGAAGAAGTTCATCCAGCCGTTCGGCGCGAGCTGGAAGCCGTCGGTGATGTTCGTGAGGCTCACCGTGGCACCCGACACTGTGCCGTCCACGCCCTCGATATGTGTGGCGGGGTAGCTGAAGCCGATGATTAGCATCACGATGGCGGTGACGATCAGGCCGACGATCAGCGTGATCTTGATCATGGAGAACCAGAATTCCGCCTCGCCGAACACTTTCACCGCAATCAGATTGATGCCAGTGAGCGCCACGAGGAAGCACAGTTCGATCAGCCACTTCCACGAGTTCAGGTCTATGCCGAATGTGCCGAAGAACGTGACGAAATAGGTGCTTACGGCAGTGATTTCGGTCATGCCGGTCAGAATGAGCACGATCCAATACGTCCAGCCGGCGAACTTACCCCACCCGCGGCCGAGATAGCGCGTGATGAAATTGATGAACGTGTGCTGGCTGGGGTCGCTGTACATCATTTCGCCGATGGCTCGCATCAGCAGGAACATGATCAGGCCGACGCCGATGTATACGAAAATGATGCTCGGTCCGGTCAGTGCAATCGACTTGCCGGAGCCTAGGAACAGGCCGGTGCCGATGGTGCCGCCGATGGCAATGAACTGGACGTGGCGGTTTTTCAGGCCTCGCTCCATTTCATTGCTTTGGTCGAGGCTTTCGACGGATTTGATGTGCGCGGTTTCCGTCGCGTCGGACGTGCTTGTACCGGTTTTTTCGGTTTTCGTATTCCCAAAAGTCATAATGTTCACACCCTACCGCGGGAGCCGCACAATCTCCGCCATTGTTCGCACCGCGAAACACACCCATATGCCAGATGGGGGGCATTTTATGCAAATCGCGGGGTAGCCTGCCCGAAAAACCCACATGTCAATCAAGCAGACGAATGGTTTTAGTTGTCAACCGTCGGGGACGGGATCGCCTTGTTGAGCTTGTCGAGCAAGGAAGCATTGGCGCGTTCCAGTTCGTCGATGCGGCGGGCCTGCTGCTTGATGATGATGCTCGCCGTTCCCGAATCGATGCCGTCGCCGCCTTGCGTTTTGACGGGAATATGTTCCATCGGCCTGTTGGTGATGCTGTCGAGGTTGCGTCTCATCATGAACGCATGCTTATACCGGTTGACGAGTTGCGCGATGATCTCGCTGTCGCTCATGGTACCGCTGCCGGTCACGGATTTGATGGCCGATGTTTTCCAACGGTCCACGCACCGCTCGATGCGCTTGTATCCGATGAGATCCGGCGGAAGTCCCGCTTCCCGGAAGATTTTGGTTGGCGATTCGCCTGTCAAGTAGCGGATGGTGCACACTTGCTTGAACGAATCGGCGTAGGTGATGCGATTGCGCGTTACGTTGGCGACCGCCGGCAGTCCGCGCAATAGTTGGATTTCCTCGTCGCTGAATGCTCCCCCACCTCGTGCCATGGCACCCGTCTTTCCACTGTTTGCATGAATGTGCTTGCGATTGTAGGGTGATGTTGGCGTAAGATGCCCCCACCTGCAACCCCTGCATGATTGCTTTGTTTGACGCATGTTTTGATGCCTGTTTTGCCACTTGCGGATGTTTTTCATGCCGGATTTCGCCGTTTGGCACCGAATTTCACCCGCTTTGATCCCGTATCGCCCCGTACAAAACCTTCACCCCTAAAAAGTATGGAAAGGCACGAAAAGCGGGCATCCACGGATGGTTTCCGCGAATGCCCGCTTATCTCGCCTGCGCGATTGTCGTTTTAGCGCATATCAGTGCATGCGCTGGCGCGACTTGAGTGCGACGGCAACGCCGGCACCTGCCACGAGCAGCGCCACCACGGTGAAGAGGGTCGTGCCCGCAGCGCCGGTGAGCGGCAGCTGGGTGACGTTCTTCACGTTCTTGACCTTGTACGTGTAGTTACCGGAGACCTCAGCGCTCGGAGCCAAGCCCCAGATATCGGCACCTACATACTTGACGGCCTTACCGTTCGCAATGGTAACGGTAAATGCAGCTTTGAGATTCTGGAAGCCTGCAGGAACATTGGTTTCAGTGACCTTGTAAGTACCGTCCGCAAGACCCTTGAAAGTCACCGTTCCATTTGAATTGGAAGTCGCAGTAGCAGTGGACGGAGTCGAGGCATCGCCCTGCCCTTCGATCTTAAACTCAGCATTGGCCAGAGCCTTGCCTTGGGCGTCGGTCTTGGTGAAGGAGAACTGACCATTGGTGACGATAGTGCTGTCAGTAGCTTCAGCACCATTGTCGGAGAGCACGACCTTATTAGTCACGGCATTGCTGCCGGCGGCTTCCTCACTGGTAACAGTGGCATTGTAGGTCACAGTGATGGCTGCACCTGCGGGCTGCCTCTTGATGGAACTGATGGTGACGGTGAAAGTGCCATCCCCGTTTTCAGCCACGGTGTAATCCGTATCCTTGGTCAGCGCTTCATTGGCAACTGTCACCTTAAGGGAATCGAAAGCCACAGTCTGGCCAGCAGACGGGGTATCCGTGTAGGTGTAGGTGTAGTTGCCGTAGTACTGCATGTTCTGCGGCACATTGCTCGTAATGGTGTATGTCACTTTCTGTCCAGCGGAAGCGGTGATGGCGTCCTCTCCATTCACCTTCTTGGTCACGGCAGTGGTCTGGTTCTTAATGTTCACAGTTGCCTCAGTGAGCGGATCCTTCAGCACGCCGTCCGCAACACTGCCAGAGCCAACGAGGATTGCGATAGACGGAGTGGCATCCTTATTGGTGCCAGCCAAGTAATCCGCGTCCACAAACAGGTACAGACCTGCAGGGAGCGTCACAGTAGTAGACAAGCCATCTTTAGCAAGATTCTTGCCCAGATCAACTACAGTCGGATCGCCAAGCGTATTGGTCCTGGTCTTCAGCGTTTCCACGAACTTACGGGAAGCACCGTTCTTCCATGCGCCAGTCACCGTATCCTTGCTCGATTCCGTCGTATCCAGCACGCCTTCGGCGAGCGCCCAAGCCATCAGATCGCTGCCATCGGTCGGAACCGTCTTATTAGTGCCTGCAACAGCGGCTTCGAGCGCAGCCTTGATGCCGGAGTTATTCGTCACCGTTCCGGCAGTTTGCACACCGTACGCTGTACCGTACTGCACGTAGTCGGCGATCTTGTAGGCGTTCAGCTTACGATCGGTCAGCTGCTTGGCGTTCTGAGCAGTGAACTTGAAATTCGCGCCCCTGGTAACGATAGTGCCGCTACCAGCGGTCGTTGAGGCGCCATCGGCCTGTGCGCTGGTTGCGCCCAGGGCCATGCCGCCCAGCAACGTCGCAGCGGCGGCGATGCCTGCGAAAAGTTTCCTCATCTTCATGAGAATCCCCTCTCCTTGCGTTGTTGATGTTGTGTTTGTTTTTGCTAACGGGATCCGAAGCCCAACATGCTCTGGATCCACAAAATTTGTGATGTACGGCTGGACTGCCCTGTGAAGGTTGGTAGGGCAGTCCAGCCCGAGGAACCGTTTCAGACGAGACGCTTCTTACTGTTCCAGATGCCAGCCGCACCAGCCAGCAGTACTGCAAGTCCGCCGATCGACCCACCAACCAGCAGCCATTGACGATCCGTGGTTCCGCCCGTCAACGGCAACGCCGATACCGCCACATACGTATTGGTGAATGCGATCGGAGCGCCGATTTTCTGCGATTCGGAAACATTCTTGCCGTTGTCGTCGAACAGTTTCGTCACGGATTTCACCGAAGCCGTCCATGCGCCGTTCGTTTCGGTAACGGCGACCACAATCTGGTATTTCGCGCCCGAATAGTGCAGGGCTGGGATATTGCCGTTGCTTTCCGTAATGGTGTACGTGTAGTCGGCTTTTCCAGCGTTGTAGGTGATGTCACCGAACGTTGCGGAATGCTGGCTATCCGGGGAATCAGCATCATAGGCGACCGTCACCTTGCACGACTGTTGCGCCTGTTGCGCGCAATCGGCCGGCAGCGGCGCGTTGCCGTCTGCGGTCAGTTCGAAATCGAACGAATCGCCTGCCTTCCAGTCGCGCCCCTCTAGGATTTTCTGCACGGTGATCGCATTGGATAGCGTCGCGCTCTTCAACGTGTTGGTCAATGTGGCCGTCATGTTGCCGCCGTTGCCGTCACTCTGCCAGACCATGGCTTTGGTGAGGTCCACGCCGGTCGCGTTGCTCGCAGCATTGCCATACTGGTAGGAGACCGCGTAGCGGCTATTTTTCGATGTTTCCGCCACACTGTAGGTGTATCCGGGCTGCAGGTTGCCGACGGTGTCCATCCAATTATTCGACTTGTTCAACGTGATCGGAGCTACTTTTTCCGTCTGTGCGGTCGCATCGTCGGTCTTCGTACGCTGCAGCTGGACCTCTACCGTGTCACCCGCATGCTCGCTCGCACCGTCGGACCACACCTTGTTGATGGTGATTTGGCCAAGTCTGACTCGCACGACCGGCTTAGCATAGTTAAGCGTCTGCGGTTCGGTGCATTCCGATTCCTGGTCGTTGACGGATGTGACCACGCAGTAGTTCAAATGCGCTTCGTCATTGGAGAAGTAGCCCCGCTTTCCTGCAGATTCCTTGCCGGTACCGGCTTCTCCAATGTGCGGATATTGCTGCTTGGTTGCGTAGTCCTCATATGCGGCGTCGCTTGGTTTGACCTTGAAGGAGACGTCGATGGTTTCGTTTTTGCCGACAATCATGCCGTTCCCATTGTTGAATGTCACGGTAATCGTGCGATTGTCGTTGTAGACGGCCGTATATCCGCTTACGGGTGTGCCATTGTTGGTGGTTACCGTCACATATTGCGTGATATCGGTGCCGTTTGCCACATCGGCGAACTTGACCGGATCAACCCATTGAGACAGGGTGTCGGTGATGGAATACGCTCTGATTTTCGCGGTTGTGGTGATGGTATTGTAGATCTGTTCGAATGCCTTCGTCAGATTGTCCGCGGACGTTCCGTCGTATTCCTTATCGGTGACGGCGTACGCGTCTTTGGCGAGGTCGCTCATCCTATTGGCGTCGTTCGAAACCTTCACCACGTACAGGGCTGCGTTCCCGCGTTCGTTGGCTTCCGCCAGAGCGGCCGCATAGTTGTAATCGTAGGCATCGTTACTGCCGTTGCCGTGGATGTTTCCGTCCGAGCCGTCCAGGTCGGTTTTCCACTGGTAGGACTGGTCCCCCCACCACTTATTGTTAGCCTCGCACTCTGCCGGGGTCTTGTATTCAGGACGTTTCGTCCAACCACCCGGCCATTGTCGCTGAAAGCATCCGGAATAGGATGTGATTCTGAAGGTCGGATTGCCGTCAGACAGGAAGACGATATGCTTCTGCACACCGGAACGTCCCGACGACAGACCGTTCGCTGTTTTCAGGGCGTCTTCCCAGTTGGTTCCGCCATTTGGCCACGCACTGACGGCCGTGCCGATAGCGTCAGAGGAAGTCGTGAAATTCGAAGTTGTTCGCGCCCTGTCGCTGAACGTCACCACCGCCATCTGCACCTGCTGCTCAGCCGGAAGAGCGGCATTCGCGGCCGTCAGAAGCTTACTCGCCAAGGCCGTGGCAGCGTTTTTCGCATTCGTGTCACGGTTGCTGTTTTCCATACTGCCGGACTTGTCAAGCACCAGCACAATATCGGCAGGCACCGCGGTCGTAACCGTGGATGACGAACTATCGCCGGATGCGGTCAAATGCAACGCATACCAATCGCCGTCGCCACCTTCGATTTTGGCAATGCTCTTGCTATTTGCCGGCTGCAAAGCAGAAGTATCGCCAGAAGATGTCTGATCATCTTCCGCAAGAGCGGCGGAAGTGGTGGCGTAGCCCACGCCGCCGAGCATGGCGACCGATGCGAGCACAGCCACTATACGTTTGGCAAGTCCTCCCCTGGGCTTCGCCTCATATTCATGTGCATGCCTCATGAGCATCCCCTTAATCCTATGCAATCACACGTCTCACGACGCGCAACCTCTCTTCATGCCAGGATCTGCGACATCTTTTACGCGCCCGAATAATCCTGACAGTGTTTCAACTCTGAAAGCTAGAGGAAAAGGGACCGCCATGCGTACACCCTAAGTGCGGGAAAGTCGGGTATCGCACAATCGATGGAAATTGCTGAATTGCAACACAAGTCACCCGCGAAAAGCACCCGACGTCACCGCAAAGAAACGATGGGATAATCACCAAAATGACGCTTCTTCATACTTTCGTAACCATCAGTCAATAATGGAAATCACGCATTTTTTCGTGCGCCAACCACGTTTTTATATTCAAATTGCATGTCAGACACGCCTTCATGCAGCAGCCGCGTCAGCCGCGCTTCGGCCACCAAGCCGCATGTCTGCGAATATGCCACGGCCTACGTCGTAGCCAAACCAACAACGTGCCCAATCCAAGAGTCGCAACGCCTGCGATCACACCGATCGTACGAGCGTCCTTCACCGCGTCGTTTTCGGCGGGAATCTCATCTGGAATAGCGGAACGTGTGGCCGAAACCAGCAGACGATGCGTGTTGACGCCATACGGCGTGCAGGTCATCAGGGTCACGCGATCCTCACCAGGCACGATTTTCAACTGCGACGTGTCGTTCGGCTCGATTACCGTGATGCGGTCCACTTGGTAGCCAAGCGTACGACCCATCACCTCGATATAGAAGTAGTCGCCGACGCTCATTTCGTCGAGCCGCGTGAACATGGCCGCTTCGACCAGTCCGCGATGCCCGGTGAGCACCGCATGCGTGCTCTTGCCTCCGACCGGCAGACTGCTGCCATACAGGTGTCCCGCGCCCGAAGCAAGCGCCGATTCGGAAGTACCATGGTAGATCGGCAGTCTCACGGAGATTTTCGGAATGCGAATCGTACCCATCACGCCACCGCCGGAATCCAACAGACTCTGGTACTCCGCGTCCGTCGAACTGGCGCTTGCGGAACTGGTGTCCGCACCACTCTGGTTGTCCGATTCACCAGAATCGGACACACTGGCACGCGATCCGCCGCGCACATCAGCGAACGGATCCTTCGCCTCACCCAAAATCGGCTGCCCGGATTCCGCAAGCCACTTGTTATAGTCCTGGGCCGCGGCGAACGCGTCATCCGCCTGCGGATACGGCCAGCCCGCAACCGTCTGCGCGGAGCTTACCGACGTTTCCGACAGATCACGCGCCGACCGATACTGCAACATTGCCGGGAATCCGCCAATACAGACCGCAGCAACAATCAACAGCGCCGCAACCGCGCGCATCGCCAGCATTGTGCCGCGAGCGTGACGTCGTTGACGTATTTCGTCAGCAACATCAATCGCCTCTGCAAATGACAGAAAACAGCCAGCCGTCGAAAGTCGACCGTCCACCGAAACTTCCTCGGACGACGGCTGGCGACCGTCATGCCATTCCGTCGCTTTCTCCATCTCACGCGAGCGTGCCGTCACTTGACAAGCTTTCGCAACACACGTTCCAGTTCGTCGATGCGCAACGCTTGCTTCGCGATCAATTCGTCGCACTGGTTGATGATGAGCTGCGCCTGGGTGAGCTTTGAAAGCATATCCTGCGGTTCCATTTCCGATGATTGCACGTCATCGCCCATAAGATCATGATGACGGATGATGCGCAGATCGTCGCGATTGGCACGCTCGCCGCCACGACGGTCGCGTTCCTCCTGCTTTTTCCAGCGTGCAATGCACCGCTCAATGCGTTTGTATCCGATGAGTTTCGGGTCGAGACCCGCCTCGCGGAAGATGGCGGCCGGCGATTCGCCCGCATTGTATCTGCACATGACTTCGATGCGGAAACTATCGGCATATCGGATATGCGACGCGCTCACGCTTTCCACCGCGGGAAGGCTGGCCAAATACGCGCGCTCCTTTGCGGTGAATTTTCCATCAACCATTCTTTCCTCCCCCCTATACTGCCTGAACAGCTTAGTTCAGAATCATATCGGAACTTTCCCCATTGACACCCTCGTTAAAACCCTCGAATAAAGTCCACCATTCCCCCAATGAAGAAAAGGAGTTCCATCTTTAAAACAAAACAGTTCCGCCATTTTTCGCAGATAGTAACGCCCATAGAATTACCCCCCCCCCCATAAAATTTACAAAAACTTAACCTTGCCCTAGCGTACCCTTTTGGTACATCATGGGGTATCACGCCTCTACACACCGTCACGCAGACTCACTAGGCTGGAAACATGACGCTAGAGCTCGTTTCATTGACCATCATCATGGCGGTGGTGGCCGTCAGCCCGATTGTGGCGCAGCTGATTCCCGGCAAGTTCATTCCGCAAACCGTGCTGCTGCTCGCCGCCGGAGCCGTACTCGGCCCGTACGGACTGGGCGTGATCGAAGTGAACGACGCCGTGAAACTCTTGAGCGAGCTCGGCATGGCGTTCCTATTCCTGCTCGCCGGCTATGAAATCGATCCGAAACGGCTCGCCGGACATCAAGGCAAAGTCGGACTGCTTACATGGGTGATCACGCTGGGCCTCGCTTGGCTGGTCGTGACATTCCTTCCGTTCTTCGCCAAGCAAGGTATCAACGGCATCGCCACGGTAATCGCACTTACCACCACCGCTCTCGGCACGCTCATGCCGATTCTCAAGGAACGCAACCTCGAAGGCACCCCCATCGGCGACGCCATCATCTCGTACGGAACGTGGGGCGAACTTGGCCCAATCCTTGCCATGGCCATCCTGCTATCCACCCGAACCGGCTGGCAGACCATGCTCGTGCTCGGCGCGTTCCTTGCCATCTGCCTACTGTGCGCGATGCTACCCACGAAAGCACTGAAAACCGGCCATCGCCTGTACCGTTTCCTTACGGAAAATGCGAACACGTCATCGCAAACGCTCATGCGACTGACCACATTCCTGCTCATCTTCCTTGTCACCATTTCTGCACTGTTCGAACTTGACGCGGTGCTCGGCGCGTTCGCCGCAGGCTTCATCCTGCGTTACATCATCCCCGACGGCAGCAAGTCGCTGGAAATGAAACTGGAAGGCGTCGGCTATGGCTTCCTTATTCCTGTGTTCTTCGTGGTGTCAGGCGCCGCGATCAACGTGCGCGCCGTGGCAGGCCGGCCCGCGCTGCTCGTCGCATTCATCGTAATGCTCATGCTGATTCGCGCGGTACCCGTATATGTTGCGCTATCGCTCGACAAACGCGAGAATCCGCTGTCATCGCATCACCGCGTCACCGTAGCGCTGTATTGCACGACCGCGCTGCCGATCATCGTCGCCGTCACGTCACTGGCGGTGAAGGTCGGCACCATGCAAAGCGACACCGCGTCAACACTGGTCGCAGCCGGCGCGATTACAGTATTCCTGATGCCGCTGCTTGGCTCGATCACATATCAGGTGGCCGACATCCACCCCGTCACCGCGGTGCGGGAGATCGCGCATACGCCGCCCGAATGGCGTGCGATCGTGCGCGAGCACGTACAGGTACGCGCGCTGCTGCACCATCAGGACCGGCTCAAGCGTATGGCGGAGACGTTGGAATCGCTGGAAAAGCAGGAGGGGCTGAACGGTTTGGACAGCCGTCGCGCCGAACTTGTGGAACGTGCGCGCCTCGAAATCGACCGCCAACTCAAGGAACTCGGCCTGGACCCGCAGCTCACCACCCAACTCCCCCACAACTACCGCTACCCGAAGAACTGAGAGGGCTTCGGAGGGGCGCTACTCCACGGACTTGAGGGAGCTGATGGGGTCGATGCGGTCGAGGACGGGGTTGACGAACAGCTGCACGAGCAGCGCGAAGGCCATGGTCGCCACGGCCGCGATCACGTAGCTCAGCGGATTGACCTCCACCTCGAAATACAACGATGGCATGTTGAGCGCCATCGTCAGCATGCCGCCGACGAGCCGGCCGAGCGGCAGGCCCAGTATCACACCCATGACGGTGAGGATCATCATCTCGCGGTTCACGTAATGGTGCACTTCGCGGTCGAAGAAGCCAAGCACCTTGAGCGTGGCCATCTCGCGCACGCGTTCCGACACGTTCGTATTGGCGAGCGTGAACAGCACCACAAGCGCCAGACCGCCGGCGAGCGCCACGATCAGCGCCACCACCGCGCCCATGAGGTCGAATTTGAAGCTGTCGGCCATATGCGCGCAGCTTACGGCCTTCATCACCGAACTGTCCTCTTCGAGCGATTCCGCATAGTCGGTTTGCGAAGTGTCGGAGCCGGAAAGCTTGGCGAGCATGGCGTTCCACGTCAGAGCCTCGGAATCCTCGGAACTCTTGGAATTCTTGGTGTTCTTCGCGTCTTTCGAGTCGAAAAGCTTGGCGTAGTAGGTTTCGCTTACATACACATCCGAGCCGATGAGGTTGCGATTCACCGCGCTCACCTTCGCCGTCGCCTGCACGCCGTCGCCGTTGGTCAGTCGCACCTTGGAACCGGCCTTGACGCCCAGCGCGCTTGCCGCCGACTGCGCGACGATCACGCCATCGTCATCGAGCTTCAGCGAACCGGTTTTGCCGACGCCGGACGTGCCCAGTATGCCGGACGAGACCGGCTGCAACGTGACCATTTCGCCCAAATCGGACAGATGCTTTTCCGGCACCGCGACCAGCTGGATGCTTTCGCTGCCGCTGCTGCCGGCCTTGCCGCTGTCACCGTCGCCACTGCCCGCAACCGTCAAATCGCCCGACTCTATGCGCACGTCAAGCGATGACGTGACGCGCCCGTCTGACGCGACTTTCGTGCGCATCGCCGACGCGTCCGAATCGTCGGAAACCACCATCAGGTCGTACTGGTAGATGTCGCGGTATTGCTTGATGCCGAGGTCGGCGACGGTGTCGTTGATGGCCAGGCCGCAGACAATCAGCGCGGTGCAGCCGGCCACACCGCCGACCGTCATGATGAGGCGCGACTTGAAGCGGAAGATGTTGCGCGCGGTCACTTTGCTGAGGAAGCCGATGCGATTCCAGACCGGCCGAATCCGTTCCAGCAGAATGCGCGAGCCGGCGCGCGGCGCTTTCGGACGCATCAGCGCGGCGGGCGTCTGCCTCATTTCCTGCACGCACGCGTAGATGGTGGCGGCGAGCACGCCGACCACGAACAGCGCGATGCCGAGCGAGCCGTACAGCCAGTCGTATTCCAGTCGCAGGCCGGGCATCACATACATGCCTTGCAATACGACCAGCAGGAACGCCGGAATGCCAAGGAAGCCGGCGATCAGGCCGAGGCCGCCGCCGATGAGGCAGGCGAGCAACGCGAACAGCAGGTAGCGCGACGCGACCGCCAGCCGCCCGTAGCCGAGCCCCACGTACGTGCCGATGAGCGAGCGGTCCTCTTCGACCATGCGCGCCATGGCGGTCAGGCTCATCATCACGGCCACCAGCAGGAACACAATCGGGAACGCGTTGCCGAGCGACTGGATGGAGTCGAGGTCGGATTTGAGCGCGCTGAACCCGCCGAGCGACTGCCGGTCCTGCACATACCAGCGCACTTGCGGAATGCTGGTTTTCAGCTCGTTTTCCTTGGTTTTCAGCGTTTGTTCGGTACTTGCCTTCTGCTCGTTCAATTGCGATTGCGCCTGGTCGAGCTGCTGCTTGGCTTGCGTCAGTTCGGGACTAGCGGCGATGATGGTTTCACGCATTGTTTCACGCGTGGTTTCGTCAAGTTGGGGGGTAGTTGCACCTGCGGCCGCCGCCGCACCTGCGTTCGCGCCGTTTGTCGCAGCTCCCGCAGCCGCCGCGCCCGCCTGCATGCTGACAATCTGGTCGACCTGCTGGTTGAATTGCTGCCGATTCGCGTCGATTTGCGACTGCGCGTCCGCGAACTTCTTGTCGGCTTCCGCACGCGCGTCGGCGATCTTCTTGTTGCCCGCGTCGAGCAGTTCCCGCCGACGGGCCTTCTGGCGGTCGGTTTTCACGGTGCCGTCGATGCGGTCGGTCACCTGCTTGACGGTGTTTTCGTACGATTCGTCGAACGTGCTTTCGGCGGCCGCACCCTTGACGAGCAGCGTGGCGGACGTGTAGAGGGTGCCGGTCACGCCATCGGACGGCGCGAAGAACGTGTAGTCGGTGGTGGCGGTGGAACGGAACGAGGTCATGGCGGAGTAGCCGTCCGGGTTGCTCAGGTTCTGCGGATCGAGCACCACGCCCACGATGGTGAGCTTGGTCGGGAAGCTCGGCGCCTCGTCCGTGCCGTTCGTTTCATTCGTGCCGTCCGCACCGTTCGTATCGTTCGTATCGGAAGTATCGGAGGAAGCCGATTCGGGGGTTACGGTGAGGCGGCTGCCGATACGCTTGCCCGAATCGCGAATAAATTTCCTGGTTACCGCGATTTCGCCGGCTTTCTTCGGCATGCGCCCTTCCTGCAAGTATGGCTGGTCAATGCCGTTCGTGCCGATTTCCTGCATGGTCGCCGACTTGCGGCCGTCCAAATCGAACGTCACTTCCTGCGACCGTTCCGCCTGCACTTTCGCAACACCGTTCACCTTGCGCAACGCGGCGATATCGCCGTTCGACAGGCCCGCAGTGGACAGCACCTGGACGTCGTGCAGGCCCTGCGCGTCGAAAAAGCGATCGGTGCTGCGGAACGCGTCACGGCAGCCCGCGTAAATGCCGGTGAGCACGGCCACACCGAGCAACGTGATCATGGCGATGGAAATGAATCTTTTCCACGAATGCGCCCACATTCGCAGCATGTCCTTGACGAATGCCATGTCGACCTCCGTTCGTAGCCCCTCATTCCATTGAACACCATGAAGCTTGGAAAGACGCGCCAAACCGCACATCCGCAACACGTGTCCAAATCGCGCGTTCGAATCGCACAGCAATCGCGCGAATCGAACTTCTAAACCAAACAACCCGTTAAGCAAACCAGACATTCCGGAACGAACAAACCAACACTTTGCCCGCCGCTTCCCGCTACAATCGGAAACGTTCCCTCACAAAGGGCGAATCGCAAAAAAGCAAGCAAAACAAGCACATGCAAGCGTGCAACAGCACGCAACGCAAGCAGCGAGCGCAACGTACAACGCGCAATCGCAAGGAAACAGAGAAGAGGAAATCTCCATGAGCGACGTCACCGCCGCAAAGAAGCCGCGTGGAACCGACGATGTACCGGTTCCGCCGACGCTCCGTAAATCGTTGAAAAACCGCCATATCCAGCTCATCGCGCTGGGTGGCGCCATCGGCACCGGCCTGTTCTACGGCTCCAGCGAATCCATCCAGCTGGCCGGCCCGTCCATTCTGCTCGCCTACCTCGTCGGCGGTCTCGCGATCTTCATGATCGTGCGCGCTCTGAGCGAGATGGCGGTCGAGGATCCGAAGGCTGGCGCGTTCAGCTACTACGCGACGCGCTACTGGTCACGGCGAGCGGGCTTCATTTCCGGCTGGAACTACTGGTTCAACTACGTGCTGGTGGCCATGGTGGAGCTTGCCGTGGTCGGCTCGTTCGTGAACTACTGGTTCCCGAACATTCCGAAGTGGGTGTCGGCGGCGGTGTTCCTCGTGGCCATCGCGGCGCTGAATCTCATGGGCGTGAACAAGTTCGGCGAATTCGAATTCTGGTTCGCCATCATCAAGATCGTGGCCGTGCTGGCCATGATTCTCGGCGGCCTGTATGTCGTGATCGCCAACGTGCCGACCGCGTCGGGCATTCGCGCAAGCTTCGCCAACTGGTTCACCGTGGACGGCGGATTCCTGCCGCACGGCCTGATGACCCGCAACGCCGACGGCACGTGGACCGGCCTGCTGATGGCGCTCGTCGTGGTGATGTTCAGCTTCGGCGGCACCGAACTCATCGGCATCACCGCCGGCGAAACCGAGAATCCGCGCACCACCATTCCGAAGGCCACGAACGGTATCATCTGGCGTATTCTCGTCTTCTACATCTGCGCGCTCGGCGTGATCATGGCGGTGATTCCGTGGAGCAAAATCGACGGCGATTCCAGCCCGTTCGTGCAGATCTTCGATTCCGTCGGCGTGCACGCGGCCGCCGGCATCCTCAATTTCGTGTGCCTGACCGCCGTGATGAGCGTCTACAATTCCGGCCTGTACGCCAACTCCCGCATGCTGTATTCGCTGGCAAAGCAGGGCAACGCGCCGACTTACCTGGGTAAGCTCAGCAAGAAAGGCGTGCCGGTCGGGGGTGTTATCACTTCCGCGATAATTATTGCGATTGCCGTTGTCGTCGTGTTCGTATGGCCGGAATTCGCGTTCAATTATCTGATGTCGATCGCCACGATCGCGGCTGCGATCAACTGGATCATGATTATGATTACGGAGATTAAGTTCCGTCGCATGGTTGCGGCGGGCGATGGCCCGGCCGAACTTAAGGGGCTGAAGGGCAAGGAAGCGCTCGACAAGATCGCGTTCAAGCTGCCGTTCGCCAACGTGACGCCGTACGTGGTGATCGCGTTCATGCTGCTGGTTGTGGTGCTCATGTGCTTCTCCGCAAGCTATCGCATCGCCGTGATCGCCGGCGTCATCTGGCTGGCGGTGCTGTTCGCCGCCGCCCAGCTTGCGCTTGGCAAGTCCGGCAGCGAACGTGGCGAGGACGCGGCGGTGATTGTCGACGCGGCTGCTGCAACCGCTGAGTAATCGCAAGAAACACAAAACGGCCTCCTCTTCCGGCTTTTGTTACCCGAATCGGCTGGTTACGGTAACAAAAGCCGGATGGGAATGCCGTTTTTGCGATTAGACGGGGCGATTAGACCGGCGCGACCAGACCGACGGCCTCAGTCAGCGGTGCCGTCGGGGGTGACGGGCTCGGCGGACTCGACGGGGGCGGTATGGTCGGTCAGGTCCAGACGGAACGGCTGCGCGGGCAGGCCGTCATCGTTGAACAGCGGAGCCGGACCCCAACTGCGCCAGGCGTATCGCATCGCCACCGGCTCCGGCACATCCGGAGTCGCCAGCGTAATCGTGCCGATGCTGCGGCTGTTAATCGGAATGCCGAATTCCGTGGCGTTGTAATCGACCACGTTCACTCTGGAATTGACGAGATCATCGATGTCGCAATCCACGAAAATCGCGGCGGTCGCCGGGTGGAACATACCGTCGGAACCGGCCAGTTCGAAGCCGGAGCATTCCGGCACGCGCACCAAAGTCGGCAGCTGGCCATCGAAATCATCGCCGCCGCCGCCGGGCGTGGTGCCTTCGAAATGCAAACCGTGCGCATAGCGGAAGAACAGGCGTACGCGGCCGTTCGGGTCGCATCGGAAGCCCAGCACCGTCGGGCCGTGCACCGGAACGCGATCCATGCCGTAGATTTGCCGCAGCGCGCAATTGGCAAGGCGTTCGCCGGGCGTGCGCTTGTCCAGCGGGTGGATGTTGTCGTATTCGCCGCAGTCGATCGTGCAGATGGCGTATACGTTGTCTATGGACTGCGCGGCGTCCCATTGGGCCTCACGCAGCACCGGCCAGCGCATCGGATCGTTGCCGTCCGCAGCCGTCTTGCCGTTGATCCATTGCGGCAACTGCACGATGAGGAACGGCAGATTTTCGCTCCACAGCGCACGCCATTCGCCGATCATCATGCCGAGCAGCTCGCGGTAGGAACCGCTGTATTGCTCGTCTTCCTCACCCTGATACCACAGGAAACCGGCCAGCGAGTAGGGCATGATACGTTCCAGCATGGCGTGGAAGGGGCCACACGGACGCCATTGCGATGTAGGGGTGAGCGGCGGCGGCCACGGGCAGGTGCCGCACTGTTCGCTCAACTCGCTGCTCGTTGCGTTCGGATTGGTCTGACGCACCGTTTCCACAGCCGCGTTCCATGCGTCCATCTGCGACTGCCATTCGCTGGTTTCCAGCTCGAACTGCTGTTGCGTCTTGCCTGCGATCGCACGCTGGTAGCGCGTCAGATAGTCGCGGCCGGCATCGCTGGAATTGAGTGCGTCCTCGCTCATCCAGCAGCTGATCGACGTGCCGCCGATATAGCAGTCGACAATGCCGACCGGCAGATCGGGGTCGAGTTCGGAGCGCAGCTTGCGTGCGAAATAGTAGGCGACGGCACTCATCACACCACTGTTTTCCGGCGATGATTCCTGCCAACTCGACGTATTTTCCGCATTGCGATTGATGACACCGGTTTTGGGCACATTGTAGAAACGCAGCAGCGGATCGGCGCAATCCTCAAGTGCTTCGTCGGCATGCTCGCTGTTACGCAACTCAAGTTCCATATTGCTTTGGCCGCCGGCGAGCCACACTTCGCCGATAAGCACGTCGTCGAATTCGATGGCATCATTGCCCGCGACGATACGAAGCGTGTACGGACCGCCTTCCGGTTGCGCGGGCAGCATCACGCGCCACTGCGAAAAGCCGTTGACCACGTTCTGCGAAGAATAAGCATGTTCCTGCGCGATCAGGGAGCCGTCAAAGTCGTGTATTTCCGCCACAACCTCCATACCGGCGCAATCGGCAGCCAATGCGCCGAACACCGCAATGGGCTTGTTGCGTTGCAATACCATGTGCGAGGCGAAAATCGAGGCGATATGCAGCACGCCCGAGACATTACGCTCCTCCACCTGCTCCATCTGCGCCATCATTTCGGAACCAGGCGCAATCCCCGTCGCAGTGACCATTGCTTCAGCTTCCTCATCAAACAATCCTACGTGCCTATCCTAAGCCACTTTCCTACCAAAATGCGTGAAGCGTCACCTAAATAAGCACATGCTTGCCCACACAAACGTCATTTTCAGCGATCGAAACGTCGCTTCGGTAGGGGCTTAATCGCAATTCCCAACGGAAACAACATTCCAACGGCCCGAAACGTCGCTTCCGTAGGGGTTTCGCAGGAAAGGTATCACGATTGCGCCGCGACGAATTTTTTACGATTTCGCGGCTCACTTTGTGGACTGGATACGTACCAAAACGGCCGCTCCGGTAGGATGGACCCCAGTTTGCAGGACAAAATCCATGCACGAAACCACGAATTTCATCTGCGAATGGTAGAAACCCGAACGCTTTCAAGCGTTCACCCCACTACACAAAAGGAGTGCCAAGTACAATGGCTGCACAAATCTGGTATGAGAACGATGGAGATCTCTCGGTCCTCGAAGGCAAGAAGGTTGCCATTATCGGTTACGGTTCCCAGGGCCATGCCCATGCGCTGAACCTGCGCGATTCCGGCGTCGACGTCGTCGTCGGCCTGCGCCCGACCTCCAAGTCCGTCGAGCATGCCAAGGAGCAGGGTCTGGAAGTCAAGTCCGTTCCGGAAGCCGCCGCCGAGGCCGACATCATCATGATTCTGGCTCCCGATCAGTACCAGCGCACCATCTGGGCCAACGACATCGAACCGAACATCAAGCCGGGCGCCGCCGTCGCCTTCGCCCACGGCTTCAACATCCACTACGGCTACATCAAGCCGACCGAGGACCACCCGGTCTTCATGGTCGCCCCGAAGGGCCCGGGCCACATCGTGCGTCGTGAGTACGTGAACGGCCGTGGCGTGCCGGTCGTCGTGGCCGTCGAGCAGGATCCGCGCGGTGACGCATGGGCTCTGACTCTGGCTTATGCCAAGGCTCTGGGTGCCCTGCGTGCAGGCGCCATCAAGACCACCTTCAAGGAAGAGACCGAGACCGATCTGTTCGGCGAGCAGAACGTGCTCATGGGCGGCGTGAACAAGCTCGTCGAAATGGGCTTCGAGGTCCTCACTGACGCTGGCTACCAGCCGGAGATCGCTTACTTCGAGGTCTGCCACGAGCTGAAGATGCTCGTCGACCTCATGAACGAGGGTGGCCTGAACAAGGCCCGTTGGTCCTGCTCCGACACCGCCCAGTACGGCGACTACACCAACACCTGCATCGACGAGCACGTGCGTGAGCGCATGCAGTACCACCTGAAGCGCATTCAGGATGGCTCCTTCGCCAAGGAGTTCATCGATGATCAGGACGCAGGCGCTCCGAAGTTCAAGCAGCTGCAGGAAGAATACGGCAACGTGCGTATCGAGAGCGTTGGCCCGAAGCTGCGCGCCATGTTCTCTTGGAACAACGGCAAGGATGACGACGCTGACATGGCCACTTTCACCGGCAAGATCGCCCGTGGCTGAGTAACGTCTCGCATTCATTGCGATTAATCGCATTAACTGCGATTGAAGGCCGCCGCCCAAGTTGGGTGGCGGCCTTTCGTTATGCCGGAACGTACGCAACCGTCGCACGCACGACGATATGCAAAAAGCGCCGTCCGCATGAAGCGGGCGACGCTTTCTAATTCGCTAAATAGCTTATGCAGCTAGCGAAGCAATCTCACTGAACCTGGGTACGAGCGATCTTGCCGTTGAAGGACTCGGCCATATCGGCATCGGCGTCCACCTGGTTGTTCCAGGAGAACATGGCGCGCAGCTTCGGGCCAACGGTCTCCAGGTGCGGGTGGCTGTACTCTTCCTGCAGCTTCTTGAACTTCGGAGCGCCAGCGGCCTGGTCATCCATGAACTCCTTGGCGAAGGAGCCGTCCTGGATGCGCTTGAGCTGGTACTGCATGCGCTTCTTGGTCTCCTCGGTGATGACCGTGGAGGTGTAGTCGCCGTACTGGGCGGTGTCGGAGCAGGACCAACGGGCCTTGTTCAGGCCACCCTCGTTGGCCAGGTCGACCAGCATCTTCAGCTCGTGGAACACCTCGAAGTAGGCGATCTCCGGCTGGTAGCCAGCCTCGGTCAGCACATCGAAGCCCATATCGCACAGGTGGTTGATGCCACCCATGAGGACGTCCTGCTCGCCGAACAGATCGGTCTCGGTCTCCTCGGTGAAGGTGGTCTTGATGGCGCCTGCACGCAGCGCGCCCAGAGCCTTGGCGTAAGCCAGGCACAGCGGCCAGGTCTTGCCATCCGGATCCTGCTCGACGGCCACGACGACCGGGACGCCACGGCCAGCGGCGTACTCACGACGCACGATGTGGCCCGGGCCCTTCGGGGCGACCATGAAGACCGGATGGTCCTCGGACGGCTTGATGTAGCCATAGTGGATGTTGAAGCCATGAGCGAAGGCCAGAGCAGCACCCGGCTTCAGGTTCGGCTCGACGTCCTTCTTGTACACGGCGGCCTGGTACTGGTCAGGCAGCAGGATCATCACCACGTCGGCTTCGGCAACGGCGTCAGCAACGGACTTGACCTCGAGGCCCTGCTCCTTGGCATACTCCACGGACTTGGAGGTAGGACGCAGGCCGACGACGACGTCGACACCGGAATCGCGCAGGTTCAGCGCATGAGCGTGGCCCTGGGAACCGTAACCGAGGATGGCCACCTTCTTGCCATCGAACACGGACAGATCGGCGTCCTTTTCGTACCAGATAGTTGCTGCCATAATTGGCGCTCCTTTATTGTTTTTTGCGATTCGGAACTTGCTTTTTCCGAACAAACTCGCTATTTTCTATTCTTTTTTCGGTTGTTATCACGGCGAGTGATTCCTAGGATGTTGCTCCCCCCGGATTGTGTCCGAGGAACCACTCCGCCTCTCCTGCGGAACTGTTCTAGTACCGCTTTCTTTATGATGTCTGTTGGCGTTCACATAGTGGCTATATTCACGTCAAACGTTTTTTCTAAGGCTCCGAGCCACCCCAAGCGAAGCAGCCCGGCAAGCCGGTCGGCGTCACTTGGTGAAGTCGACGTTCTTCGTTTCCTTGCAGCTCAACACCGCGATGAGGCAGCACAGGGCCATCACACCGAGGTACAGGCCCACGGAATGCACGCCCCAATGATGGGACAGCCAAGTGGCGATGGTCGGCACGAAGGCCGCGCCGACGATGGCAGCCAGGTTGTAGCCGATGCCGGAGCCGGAGTAACGCACGTTCGCGTCGAACAGTTCCGGCAGGAAGGCGCCGATCGGACCGAACGCGGTACCCATCAGAGCGAAGCCGATGCACAGGAACAGCAGGTTGGTGGCGAAGTTGCGCTGACCGACGACCGCCGGATCAAGCAGGAACGGGAACAGCAGGGCGAACGCGATGAGGCAGCAGGAGGAGATGATGATCACGCGCTTGCGGCCGAACTTGTCGGCGTTCACGCAGGAGATCACGATGAACGCGGCGAACACGCAGACGGCGATCATCAGCATCAGCAGATACTCCTGGTTGCTGAAGCCCAGGTTGCCACCACCCTGCTCGACGGTCTTGGTGCCCCAAGCGAGGGACCAGGTTGCCAGCGTGTAGAACAGCGTGTAGGTGACGGCCACCAGGAACGTGGCCTGGATGACTTCCTTCCAGCTCTTCTTGAACACTTCGGTAAGCGGGGACTTGACGACCTTCTTCTGCTCCTGGGCCATACGGAAGATCGGGGTCTCCTCCATCTGGACGCGGACGACGAGGCCGACGATCACGAGGATGGAGGACAGCAGGAACGGCACGCGCCAGCCCCAGGCAAGCATCGCGTCATTGTCGTTGAAGGTCTCCAGCAGGAAGTAGGTGCCGTTCGACAGGAAGAAGCCGATCGGAGCGCCCAGCTCCGGGAAGGAGCCGTACAGCGCGCGCTTGTCTTCCGGAGCGTTCTCGGTGGCCACCAACGCGGCGCCGGACCATTCGCCGCCAAGGCCGATGCCCTGCACGAAGCGGCACAGGCACAGCACGGCGACGGCCGCGACACCCCATTGGTTGTAGGTCGGCAGGCAGCCGATCAGGAAGGTGGCAATGCCCATGGTGAGCAGGGAGACCACCAGCGTGGTCTTGCGGCCCATACGGTCGCCGAAGTGGCCGAACACCAACGAGCCCAGCGGACGGGCGATGAACGCGATGGCGAAGGTCAGCAGGCTGGCCAGCAGCGCGACGGTCGGATTGGTGGTGTCTCCGAAGAACACCTTCGGGAAATAATTCGCAGCGGCGGTGCCGTATGCGTAAAAGTCGTAGAACTCGATGGCGGTGCCGACCATGGATGCTGCGATCACGGTTTTGACCGAATCGCGGACCATCGCCTGCGCTTTGCCAGCGGCCGCTTCGACTGTACTCATTGATGTACTCCCTGTACGTCCTGTTACCGGCTCCCAACTTCCGCCGATAACGATGTTGTTTGTAGTTTTTCTGTTTTCTGTTGTGCGCTATGCCGGCCGGCTTCAAAAGGTTTTCGCTGCGTCTGCCTTGTGGGCTGCAACAAAAAGACCCCGCATCATGCAGGGCCATCAACGTGTGTGTTACGCGCGCCTCAAACCCTGCCTTCGTTGGCGAGGGATTGAAGCCGCAATGCTCGAATCAGTCCGCCAACGAAAGCGGAATAATAATTCGTGCGGACAGCAGTACGTGTGCGACCATTCCGTTCATCGTGGCGAACCTCCTTTCGCAAAGTCATTTCCCCGGGCGGGATTTCCGCTCGAACTAAGCCGTAAACATAGGCGCGTCCATCTCCCCTATCCACTAAAGGTTCACTATGTGGACGCGCCGTTTCGCTTTATTTTCCAATCATTGGCGATCTAGCACCGTCATAGTCGCCGTCATTGTTGCGATTTCAACCGCAATGTCAGCAGACCCGCCAACAGCATCGAAACAGTGGCGACAGCGAAGATCAGCACGGTGGCACCGGTCGCCACAATCACCGCGGCGCAGGCAGCGACGCCCAGTATCGTGCCGAACGTATTGGCCAGACTATAAGCGGCAAGCGATCGGCCCACGGAACGCACATCCGGCAGCATCGCAAGATCCAAGCTTTGGCTGGCGCCATCGAACACCACGTATGCGAAGCCGGCAAGCAGGGCGTACAGCGCAACCGCCAGGAAACCGTCGTCCATCAGCAACGGCAGCAGCGCAGCGACCATGAACAACACGGCGGACGCGACGGCCGGAATACGCAGATCGCCAAACAGGCTGACGATGCGGCCAAGCAGCAACGCCGCAATCAAAGCACCGACAAACGTGCAGATGGCCATGACCACAACCACCGATCCGGCACCGGCAATGCCGAACAAACCGGCCTCATCGGTATTGCCGACGATATTCGGCGCCAGATACCACTGATATACGGCGATTCCGGCTGTGGCCGCAACGGCGAACATGCGGGCCGCGAATGCCACAGAAAACTTCGGCGCGTTCTGCGGCGGACGGTATTGCGAGAAGAAATCGCCTTTCTCAACATCCCTACGCGGCAGGTAGCTGCTGGCCCCTTCGAACGGCAATATCAACAGCGTAACGACGGCCGCGACGACAAGCCAACCCGCGAATACCAGCATCGCGAAACCCGTAGTGCCATCCCAACCTTCGCCACCGGCATGCGGCGTCAGCGCAACAGCCACGGCGACGCCGACCAGCTGGCCAAGCGCCAGCCCCTTGCCGTGCCACGAATCGGCGCGGTCGCGGAACTTGTCAGGCACACGTTCGCCGAACGCGGCGGCGAACGGTATGGCCGCCATCGCATACGCGGCCTGCGTGGCCAGCCAGAAGAACACGGCCAACGGGAGAAAATCGCATGCGGAAAGAATCGCCATGCAGATAGCCGCCAATACGCTGCCGCCGACGATCCATGGCGTACGGCGCCCGAACCGGCAGTAGGAATGGTCAGAACCGACGGCGATGCATGCGTTCAGCAGGAACGTCATGATGGCACCTGCGATGACGAGCATCGCCAAATCCGTGACGCGGTTGATTCCCGACAAACGGCTGACGGTTTGCGGAATGAGCACCGTGTTGAACGCCGCCATCGGAGCGGACAGCAGCATTGAGCCAAGCGCAAAACCCGCAACGAGCCGGTTGGCCTGCATTGCGGTCGGCCTGGTGCCGTCCGGAGCGGTCATCGGGTCGCGCAGGTCGAGGAAGGACGATTCGAGGTTCGGCACAGCCACGTCAAGATGCGCGGCCGCGGTTAGGGGCGCTCCACCTTCCGATGCGATGCGCGCGGCCTGGGTTTCCGGACGCTCGTTGGACGCTTCCGGAATACGCGGATGCTGCTGCACCGACAGCCGGCGCATGGCCGCCTTCGCTTCGGGAGTCAGGGTCTTCTCATAATCGGGGCGATCGTCGATGCCCGGGCGGATGAACACCTGGCCGGGCAGCGGCTGCGGTTTGAATTCGTTATTCTGATTGTCTTCGGTCATATCTGCTGTTTTCTTGGCTTATCGCGTTTTCTGCTTGTCGCGTTTCATGTGCTTCGATACTCCACGCATGCGCCCGCCCGCTACGAGCGACACATACGAAAATCGCCCGGACGCATTGCTTCAGCGCATTCGGGCGATTCTTCAACGCAACTTACGATACCAACACGTGCGGCCACTGCCGTCCGCCCGACGGACCGGGTGCGACGGACCGGGTGCGCGACCGCAAGGTGGAACGCAATCGCAAGGCCGTACGTAATCGCAAGAAAATACGTAATCGCAAGAAATTTTCCGTCAGGCGACGACAGGCGGATTGGCGATCAGATCATCCGAACGGTGGTCTCCCGCGGAATCCTCCCATTCCAACATGGCGACCGGCGTAGTGTTGTCCACACCGAGACCGCGCTTCGGCTCGAACGTCAGCGTGGCCTGGCTGGTTTCGCCGCGCCAGGTGAAGCTGATGGACGTGTCGTCATCGGTGGTGTACGAGAACGTGCCGTCGAACGCGTCGAGCTCGTTGCGGAACTTGGCGAGCGCGTTCAGGGCCTTAACGACCGGACGCTTGAGATTCTCGTCGATTTCCGCGGTGGAGTAGTAATGGCGGTTGATGTCGCGGCCGTTATTCGTCTTACGCAGCAGCTCCATGTCGTTCTTGCCGGCGAGCGCGCCGACGTAGTAGACCTGCGGCACGCCCGGCAGGAAGAACTGCACCGCGCGGGCGGCGATGTAGTGCTGGTCGTTGCACCCGAGCGCCGAATAGTAGGTGCTGTTGACCTGGTAGAGGTCGAGATTGGATGCGGCGGCGCCAGTGGCTGCCTGGGATTCGCCGTGGGTGTTGGCGTGGATGGTGTTGACGAGATTGTCGACGTCCTCATCCGGCACGAGACCCTTGAGCGAGCGGTCGAGCTGATCGGAGCCGATGTCGATCACGCCGATGCCGTCGTGCGTATCGAGCACGGTGACGGCGTTGTTCGGGCGTATGTCGGTCCAGTGGGCGACGGGCTCGACGTGGCCGGTGCTCAGCGCGTGCAGCAGCAGCGGAGGCAGGGCGAAGTCGTAGACGCGGTCCACCTTGGATGCGATTTCGACCTGCTTCTTGTAGTAGGAGTGCACTTCGATGAGGATTTCCAGACCGCGCTTGACGCCTTCCTCACGCAGACGGGAGATCAGCTTGAAGGTCTTCGGGGTCATGAAGCAGCTGGTGCCGGCTTCCTTGGCGCCATAGCCGACGGCGTCGAGGCGGATGTAGCTGACGTGAGAGGCGGCCATCTGGTCGAAAATCGACATGAGGTATTCCCAACCCTTGTCGGAATCGGTGTCGATGTCCACCTGCTGCGGGGTGAAGCTCACCCAGACCAAGCGCGTCTTGCCGGCGAACTTGTAGTGGGTGAACGGCAGGCCCGGACGCGGACGGTAGATGCCGGCCAGGTCCTCTTCGGTGGCGCCGTTCGGGAACACGGAGCTCATGGTGAGGAACATCGGATAGTATTCGGACTCCTCGCCCTTGGCCAGCACGTCCTGGAACTGCTTGGATTCCCAACTCATGTGGTTGACGATGGCGTCGACCATGATGTTGTGGGTCTTGGAGAGTTCGGCGACGTCGTCCCAGCTGCCGAGACGTTCGTCGACCTTGGTGTGGTCGATCGGGTCGAAGCCTGCGTCGGCGCCGTCGAACGGGGTGAAGAACGGCAGGATGTGAACGCCGTCGTACACGCCGTCGAAGCGGGTGCGCAGAATGTCGGTCATCGAGCTAAGAGTGCCATCGCCGAGACGATCGGCGTAAGTGATGAGTTGCACTTTGTTTTTCATGGGACCTCCCTTGGTTCATGGGCGCGGGTGCAATTTGCGTGCGCATCTGCCTGTTTGTTGTTTACGTATTTGCATACTCACGTATGTATCGAACCGGTTCGATATTACCTCGAAAGGGACGTCAATGTCCAGTCGCGCAGTGAAATGCGCGTGTCGAACCGATTAGATGTGGTGTTCTATGCAGCTTAGCCTGTCCGACTCCAATGTGTCCGATTCTGCAGAAACGGACATCCAAACATCCCAATTCACATCACACATGACCGATTCTCCAGAATCGGACACACAGAACACATTTTTCGGAACTCAGACGTCCGATTCGGCAGAATCGGACACATGTGCACAAGTCGGATGATGAGCACGACTATCGACGGGCGTTCGCCGGTTGTGGACGCCGCTGAAATCGATGCGATCCACACCGGGCACACGCATGAAGACGCACAGTATCAACGCGTGGTATCGCCTGGCACCAGTGTCATGGGAATAAGCACGTTCGGCTCGAACGGCTTGGGGATGTTCTTGCGTGAAGCGTTAGCCGCGGCCACTTCCTCATTGGCAATCGCCTGCACGATATGGTCGGCCGCCGACTGTGCGATCGCCGAGAAATCCTGCGCGACCGCGGTCAGCTTCATGCCGGCCAAATCAGTCAAATACGTACCATCGTAGGCAACGATCTGCAGCTCGTCAGGAATGGAAATTCCACGGCCCAACGCTTCGCGCACGCAGAACGATGCACCAATATCGGAACTGACCACGGCATCGACACCGTCGATCGTCACCTTGTCGAGCGCATTGCTGACCGCACGATGATAGCCGGCAAAATCCATCACTTCGCCAGCTTCAACATACTCGTATTTCACGCCTGCGGAGGTCAATTCCTGTTCCAACGTGAGGTAGTAGCGCACCGTCGGGAACGTGGTCTTTCCCAAATCGAACGGTCCCTCCTCGACTTCTCCGCGCGCAGCCAAATCGAAGAATTGATCTCGCGGACCGCCAATCACCACCACATGTTTGGCACCATTGCGGATCAGCATCTGCGCAATCAATCGCCCACCCTGCTCGTGGTCGGATCCGATTGACGAAATACCGTCTCCAAGCACACGGTCGAACGCGACGATCGGGCGATGAATCGACGTCCAATAATCGCCGGGATGCGAAGTGTGCGCACACATGACGATGCCGTCCATCATGTGCCGACGCAACATGTCGACATACTGGATTTCGCCGCCCGCCTCATCTGCGGTAGAGCACAGCATAGTGCGTAATCCTTGCGCGGCGAGTGCATGCTGCAGATGTGCGGTAAACGTCGCAAAGAACGGATGACGGATGGTGGGCACGATGACGCCGACCAGATTCGTACGATCATGATACAGATTGCGGGCAAGCTCGTTCGGCACATAATTGAGCAGTTGCATGGCTTTACGCACACGTTCGCGCATGTCATCAGACACGTACCCGTTGCCGTTCACCACCAGCGAGACGGTGCTCAGAGACACCCCGGCCTTCTTCGCCACATCGCGCATGCCGACCATGATCGCACCTTCCCCGTTATCACTGTTCTATCGCTGTATTCTCACGTGCTTACCGCTAATATTACATTCATTTACATTCTCTCGAACCTGTTCGACAGTCCGGTGTGCATATCGTTTGACGGGGGCACCCTTAACTTTATTTCCATCATGTGATTTTCATGGTGCCCTCTTGAAATCACATTCATGGGCCACTTTTGCGCTGCATTCGATGCCGCATCGATGGAATATTGGCCTGAATGGTCTTGCCGTCAGCACTGCCGCCCTTCTGCGCAGCGAGAGCCGCCAGAATAATGCCATCGTAGGTTTCAGCACCATACGTGGTGGTATTCTTCAGATCCACACCAGTGGATTCGAGACGCTTGATGAAATCGTCAGACGGGTTGACGCCAGGAATGGTACCCTTCGAACCTTCCAACAGGCCGGCATCAAGCTCACTCGAATAGTCGGAAATGTTGCCGTCAACGAAATACAGCTTCTTAGTGTCGACTCCCGCGGAGGCGAGGACCTTCAGCAGCGGCTTGGTCTGGTCGAATGCAATCACCAGCGTCGCATCCGGACTGGCGGCCTTGATGGCGGTTGCGCTCAGATTTCTTTCACGTTACTCAGCGACCGTCCGTGTAACGTGAAAATTACGCCGGATTGGCGAGCAGCGCAATGCCGAAACCGGTGGCCACGCAAATGAGAGGCACCGCGACGGTTGCTATTCCATAGCCCAGAGCCAGCGTAAAACGACGCTGGCGAATCAATGAAACCACTTCGTTGAGCGCCGTGGAGAATGTTGAGAAACCACCGAGAAATCCGACAACGAACATCATGACCGTGTCCATATCCACCGATTGCGAATAGTAGGACATCATGGCGATGCCTGCGCATAGCGAGGCGACGCCGTTGATGACGAGCGTGGATAGCGGGAAGTTGCGGTTCGTTCTCCGATTCTCGCGGTTCCAGCCTCGTTGAATTGACACGTCGAGCACGTAACGGGCCATGGCGCCCAGACCGCCGAACAGACAGATCATCCACATCATCAGCGCACCTCCCCGGTAGCCGGGTCGGCGACAAGCGAAATCTCCGCAGTGATCGGTTTGGGCTCGAAGCTGGGCGGAAGCAGGTTGGCCGGCTGCTGGATTGGTTGCGACTGCTGAATCGGCTCGGGCAGCTGCCCCAAGTCTGGAGTATCCGGCTCGCGCAACAACGGCTGCGATGACTGTGTCAGCTGAGGAACGACCAGCGGAGGAATCTGCGGAACGTGGCCTGTCTGCATAGGCTGGATGGCAGTCGGCGGCACGGTTGGCGTTTCGACTCGCGGAACCTGTCCCGTCTGTGCAATCTGCTGGGCCGTCTGCGCGGCCTGCTGCGCCGCCTGCGCGGCTTCCACTGCGGCCTGCGCGGCAGAACGCGCCACGTCGGCCACTTTCACATGGCGTACGCTCTGCGTGTCCGATTCGGCGGAATCGGACACGGAAACAGCTGAAAACGCACCCCGAACCCGCTTTCGAGTACTCCGTGACAGCAGTGCCTGCATCAGAACCACGCCGGCGGCGGCAGTGAGCAAACCGCCTGCAAAATTTCCCGCAAGATAGCCAAGCGCACTGGCGATATGCCGCTCGTGCAGACCTTCCATCGTTTCCAGCATCACGCCGGACATCGTCGAAAGCCCGCCGAGCAAGCCGAGCCCAACGCCACGGCTGACAACCTGCCGCACCCGGCGACGCATCCACGAAGCGGTCGCCATGAATTCGGTCAGCATCGCAAACAGGAAGCAGGCGACCATATTCGACACAAACGTGCCCACAACGAACGGCGTCCCGCTAACCGACGGCAGAAGCATATCCAACGCATGCCGACAGCCGACTCCAACAAATCCACCGACGAACACCACAACATACATCAGTCCGTCGGCGAGCGGATTGAACCGCGCCTGCATACGCTTCATCGGTGCCAGGGGAATCGTAGGCGGATCCATGGTGTTAGCGGCGGGCGCGGTTGCACCAGCATGCGTCACCTCAACAGCGTCGATTGCCTGCGTGATAGGATGCGAGTCCTCACCCGCAGTCACCACGTCTCCCGGCGATTGTTCTTGCGATTCCATTGCGCTCCCCCTGTACTGGCCTTCCGCGGACAGCGTTGTTCCGCCCATAGGCCGTGCAACAACGAGCTGGGCCGCGGTTGCTGCCTTCCTAACGCATATGAGTTTACACGGAGCGCCAACGTATGCACCCTGGATATCCGATTCCGCAGATTCGGACATCCAGAGTCCAGCCGAATTCAGCCAGGCTCAGTCAAGCCGGGCATCACACAGCCGCCGCATCGCAGGTCGCACCTCGCGCTCCTCCTCGCCACTGAACAGCACCACCAGATAGTCGCCGGCACGCAGCCGCGTATCACCGCGCGGCACGATCTCGCTTTCGCCGCGACGCAGGCCGATGATCAGACACCCAGACGGCCAACGCACGTCACGCACCCGCTTGCCGTCCGCAATCGCCCCCATTTCCAATGGCAGTTCCATAATGCCGCTGCCCACATGGCTTGCGATCGCCATCTGCATGCCTTGCGCGCGCACGTACCGCTCCAGCAACTCCCCATAGATCGGTTTGGTGCGCAGCAAATCGGACACCAACAGCGCGATGAAAGCGACGGCCGCGACCGGCAGCATGTGCGTCAACGTTCCGGACATCTCCACAGCCAACAGAATCGACGTGATCGGCGTTTTCACGGACGCGGCGAGCGTGCCCGTCATCACGCACACCGCAAACACCGCCACTGCGTCGGATGGCAGATCACCGAATCGATGCAACACTTCACCGCAGATGCCGCCGGCCAACGAACCGACCGCAAGAATCGGCATGAAAATACCGCCAGGCGCGCCTGAGCCGAAACTCGTGGATGTGAACAGCATCTTCGCCACAAACAGCAGACACAGCATTCCCAAGCCGACGCGCGCATGTTCGGCGGTATCAATCAGATTCGAGCCGCCGCCGAGCACATCGGGCAACCAGATGCCGACAGGCAACGCGATCGCAATCGCAATCATCGGGCGGCTCCATGCCGGCAGTTTGCCGTACAGCGTCTGGAAGCCAAGCAACGAGCGGTTCATCAGCGAACCAACCAAACCGGCCACCAATCCCAACGGAATCAGCCACACATACTCTTCCAACGACAGCTGGCCGATATCACCGAAATCCAAAACCGGACGCAGACCGAAACAGTATTTTGAGACGAAATCGGCAGTCAGCGATGCGGCGGTGGCGCCCATCAGAATCGCAGGGGAAAAACTCCGATGCACCCCTTCCAAAGCGAACATCATGCCGGACAGCGGCGCGCTGAACGCGGCGGACAAGCCGGCCGCGGCACCGGCGGTGACCAGATAATGCTCCTGCATGTCCTCACGGCGGCGGCCGCGCAAACGGTGGGACACACACTGCGCGCCCGACGCACCAATCTGAATGGACGGCCCCTCACGGCCGAGCGACAGGCCAAACAACGCGCCCAACAGTCCACCGACGAAACGGACTGGCAGAATCGTCTGCCAACGCATCTTCAAGCCGCATATCACCACGCCGTTGGTCTGCGGGATGCCACTGCCACCAGCCATCGGCTCCTTGCCGACCATCCACGCGATCGCCAGCGCGGCCGCCACCGCGGCAACCGCCCACGGCGCAATCAGCCACGGGGTCTCGCGAATCCGCGCATATATCCAACGGGACGCATCCGTGCCGTATTCGATGCCGAGACGGTATACGACAACCAGCAATCCTGAAACCAGACCAATGACTATGCCGGCCGCCGCCATCTTCCACTTCAAGTGGTCGAATCGCGGAATCAGCCGGCGGATATCATGTGCCGCGTCGTTACCAGTCAAGCCGGGAAATTCGTTGAGACGGTCGTTGCCGACGGTCAGTCGATCAGCGAGTTGATCTGGATGATGTGGTCGCGCTGCGGGCCGGTGCCGATCACGGAAATGCGGCAGCCGGACAGTTCCTCAAGACGCTTGACGTAATCCTGGCAGGTCTTCGGCAGATCGTTGAAGTCATGGACCTGGGAAATGTCCTCGTCCCAACCCGGCATAGACTCGTAAATCGGCTTCGCGGCGGCGAACTCGGCCTGGTCGGTCGGCATATCGTCGCGACGCTCGCCGTTGACGTCGTACGCCACGCACAGCGGGATTTCCTTGAGGCCGGTGAGCACGTCGAGCTTGGTGAGCACGATGTCGGTCAGGCCGTTGACCTGGGCCGCGTAACGGTTGACGACCGCGTCGAACCAACCGCAGCGACGCGGGCGACCGGTGGTCACGCCGTACTCGTGGCCTTGGGCGCGCAGCCATTCGCCGTCCTCGCCGAACTGCTCGGTCGGGAACGGGCCTTCGCCCACGCGGGTCACATACGCCTTGGAGACGCCGATCACGCGGGTGATCTTGGTCGGGCCAACGCCGGTGCCGGTGCAGGCGCCGCCGGCGGTCGGGTTGGAGGAAGTCACGAACGGGTAGGTGCCGTGGTCCACGTCGAGCATGGTGGCCTGGCCGCCTTCGAACAGCACGGTCTTGCCCTCGTCGAGCGCCTTGTTGAGCACCAGGGAGGTGTTGGCCACGTACGGCTTCAGGCGTTCGCCGAGCTTGAGCAGCTCGTCGGTGGTCTCGTCCACGTCGATCGGGCGACGATTGTACAGCTTGACGAGCATCTGATTCTTCTGATGCAGGCTCGCCTCGACCTTGTCATGCAGATGTTCGGCGTTGAACAGGTCGTGTACGCGGATGCCGACGCGGTTGATCTTGTCCGCGTAGGCCGGACCGATGCCGCGGCCGGTGGTGCCGATCTTGTGCTTGCCGAGGAAGCGTTCAGTCACCTTGTCGAGCACGCGGTGATACGGGGCGATGATGTGCGCGCTTTCGCTCACCAGCAGTCGGGAGCAGTCCACGCCACGGCTTTCAAGACCGTCGATCTCCTGGAAAAGCACTTCCGGATCGACGACGACGCCGTTGCCGATGACGGGGGTCGTCGTCGGACTGATGATGCCGGACGGCAGCAGATGCAGCGCATACGATTCGTCGCCGACCACCACAGTATGGCCAGCGTTATTGCCGCCGTTGAAGCGGGCGACGTAGTCGACCTTCGTGCCGATCAGATCCGTTGCCTTGCCTTTGCCCTCGTCTCCCCACTGGGCACCGATCAAAACAATTCCAGGCATGTTGTTGCACCTCCGTGCGTACGCGATTCTGCCTTAAGCCTTGCGCCTAAAGCCTTACAAAGGTTACTCTTCACCCTCTACCGGGTCTGAGGGATGCTCACGGCTCCGGACCGACCGTAATCGGATTGCAACCGGTCCGAAAAACAGACCAGAAAACGCCCGAAAACAGTTCGAAAGACCGTTGGCTAGTTCAGCGCGCGCCCGGCACTGCCGAGCTGCTTGCATGCTTCGACCACACGCGCGGCCATCGCGGATTCAGCTTCACGACCCCAGGATCGCGGATCGTACAGCTTCTTGTTGCCCACCTCACCGTCGATTTTGAGCACCGAATCATAGTTGGAGAACATGTGACCGGCCACCGCACGGCTGAATGCGTACTGCGTATCGGTGTCGATGTTCATCTTCACCACGCCGTAGCTCACGGCCTGCGCGATCTCCTCCGGCGCGGAGCCGGAACCGCCGTGGAACACCAGGGCGAACGGCTTACCGGGAGCGACATCCAGCGAGTGCGCGGGGTCGGGCATTTCGCCGGCCTTGATCGCGAGCGCGACCGTGGTCTGGATTTCGTCGAGCAGTTCGGGGCGCAGTTTCACCACGCCCGGTTTGTATGCGCCGTGCACGTTGCCGAAGGTGAAGGCGGCCATGTAGCGTCCGCGCTCGCCGAGGCCGAGTCGTTGCGCGACGGTGATGCCTTGCGCGGGCGTGGAATACAGTTTGTCATTGATTTCGGCGCTGTGCCCGTCTTCTTCGCCACCGACCGCGCCGATTTCGATTTCCAGCACGGTGTGCGCGGCTTGGGATTTGTCGAGCAGTTCTTCTGCAATGTCGAGGTTTTCATCCAGCGGCACTGTGGAACCGTCCCACATGTGTGACTGGAAGGTCGGTTCCTGACCGTGCTTCACCTGTTCGACTTCATGGTCGAGCAAGAGGCGCACCCATTCGTCCAAATACTGTTTGGCGCAGTGGTCGGTGTGCAGGGCGATGGTGATGTTGGGGTATTTCGCCGCGACTTCGTGCGCGAAGGCTGCGAAGGCAAGCGAGCCGGTGACGCGGTCGTTGACGCGTTGCCCGGAGAAGTAGGCGGCGCCGCCTACGGAGACTTGGATGATGCCATCGGATTCCGCCTCGGCGAAACCCTGGAGTGCGGCGTTCAGGGTCTGCGTGCTGGTCACATTGATCGCGGGATAGGCGTAACCGCCGCGGCGTGCGGCGTCCAGCATTTGCGCATAACGTTCCGGCGTTGCAATAGTCATGCCTCCATTATCGCCCGACCCTATCCCACTTGTCATGTGACAACATTCGCCATCTTTCCTTTCCGTTTTCCCGACCGTCCGCTCCATATCCAGGTCGCCCGCCCCACTAGAGCCATATGCCGAGCGTTTTCGTCTCATATCCCGACACTTGCGGGACCGACCAATAAACATGGCGAAACCATCGCGATCGTTCCATCGGAAGTCGTAGAATATCCACCGGATCGCGCGACGAAGAGCCCAACCGGGTGTTCCCGCACGGGCATGCCGCCGCACGTAGATGTTGCGACCAATACCCGCGAGGAGGCTTGATGCACCAGGTTTTCGCCATCTTCCTTCGAGACGTGAAACGCATTCTGAAGAACCCCGTGGCGCTCGTCGTCACGCTGGGTGTGGCCATCATCCCATCACTGTACGCATGGTGCAATATCCTCGCCAACTGGGACCCGTACGCGAACACGGGCAACATCCAAGTCGCTGTGGCGAACGAGGACAAGGGCACAACCTCCACGCTGGTCGGCCATCTCGACGCTGGCCAGCAGACCGTCAACCAGCTTAAGAAGAACCATCAGCTCGGCTGGCGTTTCGTTCCCAAGCAGCAAGCCATCGAAGGCGTGGAATCCGGCAAATACTATGCGGCGATCGTACTGCCGGAAGACTTCAGCTCCAGACTAATCGGCACCGTCACCGGTAAAGGCGACCGACCGTCGATCACGTACTACATCAACGAAAAGCTGAACGCGATCGCGCCGAAAATCACCGATACGGGCGCGACCACGATCGACGAGCAGATCAACACCACTTTCGTTTCCAGCGTGGCCGACGCCGTGGCAAAGGAAGTGAAGGAGGCAGCGGGAGAAACCACCGGCAGCGTGAAAAGCGCGCAAAGCGACGTCATCAACGATCTGACCGACACCATCAACCAGCTCGAAACCGTCCAACAGCAGCTGCGCGACACCCGCTCCACGCTCGACAAGGCCCTCACCACCATCGATTCGGCCAAACAGTCCAACATCGCGCTCACCTCGGAAATCACCAACTCGCTTGACACCGTCGGCAAGGCGTCCGACTTGCTGAGCGAGACGCGCACACAAACCGAACGATTCTCGAACACGCTGGTCGGAGCGCTCGACAACGGCAGCACGCAACTGTCCGGCCTGCAGGTCAACGTGAGCAATGCCACCGGCACCGTGCTCAGCGGACTGAACACCACGCAGGACGCGCTCGACCAAGTGTCCAGCACCATGCATCACGTCAACGCCACCACCGGCAATGTGCTCGACGGCGTGGAGAAGGCGTTGCAGGCCAGCCAGCTGGATCCGAACAGCCAAACGTATAAGGATCTTTCCGCGCAGCTCGCCGAAGCCCGCAAACAGCTGACGTTCCAGCAGCAGCGCATCGACGCCTTCGATCAGGACACCACGGCTGCGATCAACGCGGGGAAGAACACCGCGAACGGGTTCAACGACGATGTCACCACGCTGGCGAAGAACGGCACGGCGTCGATGGCGAGCGCACGCACGACCATCACCGGCACGGTCATGCCGAATCTCAACACCGGGCTCGATACACTCAGCCTGGCCAATGGGTCGCTGTCCGGCACGCTTACCACGCTGCAAAGCACGCTGGAACAGGGCAACGGGCTGCTCGACCAGTTGTCGCGCACCGTGACCCAAACGAACACCACCATTGCTGGCACGCAGACACAGCTCGCCAATCTCGCCAAACAGCTCAACACCACACGCACCGATGTGGCCGCGTTGAGCAGTTCGGCGATGTTCCAGCAGCTTTCCCAAGCGCTCGGACTTGACGCGAGCGAGGTCGGCTCGTTCGTGGGCGAGCCGGTGCATTTGGACGAACAGGTCCTCTACCCGGTCAAAAACTATGGTTCCGCGGTCACGCCGTTCTACACGAATCTTGCGCTGTGGGTCGGTGGATTCGTGCTCGTCGCGATCTACAAGCTTGAAGTGGACCGCGATGAGAAGATCCGCATGTACACGCCACGCCAAGGCTATATGGGCCGTTGGCTGCTGTTCGTCACGGTCGGATTCCTGCAGGCGATCATCGCCACGATCGGCGATCTCGCGCTGGGCATCCAATGCGAGCATCCGTTCCTGTTCATCCTCGCCGGCATTTTCGCCTCGTTCGTCTACGTGAACATCATTTACGCGCTCGCCGTGGCGTTCCGGCATATCGGCAAGGCCGTCGCCGTGATTCTGGTGATCATCCAGATTCCGGGCGCGGCAGGCCTCTACCCCATCGAGATGATGCCGGAATTCTTCCGCCGTCTGAAACCGTTCCTACCGTTCACCTACGGCATCAACGCGATGCGCGGGCCGATCGGCGGCATGTATGCCAACCATTATTGGATCGACATGCTCTCGCTATTCTGGTATCTGCCTGTGGCGCTGTTCATCGGCTTGGTGGTCCGCAAGCTGGCGTTGAACCTCAACCGCCTGTTCGACAACCGTCTGGCGGACACTGATCTGATGATCACCGAACATAACGAAGGCACGGTGGAACCGTTGCGGCTCACCGAGACCGCGCAGCAGATCGCCGAGGAGTTCCCCGAACTCGCCCGCAGACGGGCGATTCATTTCTTCCGCCTGTACCCGCGCCTGGTGCGTTGGGGATTCCTCGCGCTGGCGGTACTGCCGTTCGTGTTCCTGCTATTACTATTCATCACGCGCATGAAGCTCGCCATGCTGCTCGGTTGGATCATTTCGATCATCGCCATCGACACGTATCTCATCGTGGTGGAGTATCTGCGCGAACGGTATGCGAATTATCTGGGCGAGGAAGCGATGAGTGCGGAAGAGTTCCGCAGCGCGATCCTGCACGAGAACCTGCTGTTCCGGCCGGGCATGCATTACAAGCCGATGCATGCCGTACGTACGAGGCTGTATGAGGCTGCGCATGGTGGTTCGGCCGGACATGCGCCTGAACATGCGGCTGAGTATGCGGCTGGAAACACGGACGGAAATGCTGGCAGGAGTCTGCGTGAGGAGGGGAACGAACAGTGAAAATGATCTGGGGCATCTTCAAGCGGGACATGTGCCATGCCACCCGCAACGTGATCGCCGTGATCGTCTCGATGGGCCTGGTGGTGGTGCCGGCGCTGTACGCCTGGTTCAACATCGCGGCCAGCTGGGACCCCTACGGCAACACCAAGGCATTGAAGGTCGCCGTGGCCAATAACGACAAGGGTTACAAGTCGGATCTCATACCGGTGCGCGTCAACGTGGGCGAAACCATCATCAGCACACTGCACGCCAACGACCAGCTGGACTGGCAGTTCGTGAAAAGCGACAAGGCAATCGACGGGGTGAAATCCGGCGAATACTATGCGGCGATCGTAATTCCGAAAGGTTTCAGCGCCGACATGATGACGCTGTTCTCCCCCGACATCAAACACGCGCAGCTCAAGTACTATCTGAACGAGAAAATCAACCCGATCGCCCCGCATATCACCGATCAGGGCGCGACAACCGTGGTCAACACGATCGACAAAACCTTCGCCAAAACGATTGCGCAAGTCGGACTCGACCTGGCCTCAAGCATCCTACACTATTCGCAAAGCCCGCAAATGGCCGAATACATGCGCAACCTCAACGGCAATCTCACCACCATGGCGGATACGCTGAGCGGCGCATCGCAGCAGGTGACATCGTATTCGCAGCTGCTCGGCTCGGCGAACGACATCGTGGATTCCACGGGCAAACTGCTCGCCTCGGCGACCAAGGCGGGCAAACAGGCCCAGAACGCGTTGAAGCAAGGCAAATCAGGTGCCACGTCACTCACTTCTGCAGGTGCGAACGTCACCTCCTCGGTGAACACCGCGCTCGACCAGGTGTCAGGCGCGTTCGACCAAGTAGCTGCCAAGGTGAACAAGGCGTTCGACGCGATCGGCAAGGACTCAGACACCGCAGCCAGCCAGTTGGCAACGTTGAGCGAACAAATCTCCAGCGGCGAATCGCTGTACGACACGTACATCACAAGCCTCAACCACATGCGCGAATCGGTGGAACAACTACCGGACAGTGATTCCGCGAAACAGACGCTGCTGGAAGCCATCGACCGGGAGATCACGCTGCTGGAAGCCGCCAAAGGCGATTCGCAGAAGCTCGCGCAGCAGCTGAAAGACGCTTCCACGCAGGTCACGCAGGATACCGCAGCCGCGGAACGCTCCCGCAAGGAGATCCTGAACCGCATCACCTCCGCGAAGCAGTCGATCAGCAATGTGCGCGACGATTACGCCACGAACGTCAAGCCGAAAATCGACGCGCTCGCCTCCACAGTCAGCACGCTGATCTCCCAAACCGACAGCATAATCACCCAGCTGAGCGGCACCGCCGACGATCTGGACGATGTGACGGGCGATGTGGGGACGAATGTGACGTCCATCCGTTCCACACTCGGCGCGATCGCGAAGAAACTCGACTCGTCGGCAGCGACGGTGAAGGAGCTGATCACGAAGCTGGAGACGGGCGGGAACGCCGGTGACGGCAACAGCGATGGTGGCGACGGTGACAACGACGCCAGTTCGTCCGATTCGGGTGAATCGGACGAACTACGTGCACTGGCCACCGCCAATGCGTCCACACTGTCCACGCTGATTTCCGCGCCCGTCGCACTGCATCGCGTCTCGGTGTACCCGATCGCGAACTACGGTTCGGCCATGGCGCCGTTCTATACGATCCTGTCAATCTGGGTGGGTGCGATCATCCTGTGCGCCATGCTGAAAGTGACAATTTCGGACCGCGAGAAGGCGCATGTGCTGGGCTTGGGCGACACGCTGCCGCGCGTCGCCGGCCCGTCCGGCCCGGGGAACGCCTCACGTTGGGGACTGCGCCTCGACCACGAGTATTTCGGACGGTACGCGATCTTCGCACTGCTCGCGTTGCTGCAGGGCACACTGGTTTGCCTGGGTGACATGTATTTCCTTGGCGTGCAGGCGAATCATGCGCTGCAGTTCCTTGCCGTGGGGTGGCTTGCCGCGCTCGTGTTCTCGAATATCGTGTATACGCTGACCGTGTCGTTCGGCGATATCGGCAAGGCCGTGGCCGTGGTGCTGCTGGTGATGCAGGTCGCCGGTTCGGGCGGTACGTTCCCTATCGAGACGCTGCCGAAGTTCTTCCAAATGCTCTACCCGTTCCTACCGTTCCCACACGCCATCGATGCCATGCACGCCGCGATGGCCGGATCGTACGGCAATGAGTACCTGCTTGACATGGTGTATCTCGCCTTGTTCCTGATTCCTTCGCTGCTGCTGGGATTGGTGTTGCGCAAGCCGGTGATCCGGTTGAACAACTGGGTGAGCCGCAATCTGGAGTCCACCAAGGTGATGTGACGAGGCGGATTTGAACGGGCTGGTTTGAGCCGGTTTAGATTGGTTTCGGCTGGTACACGTGAACGCGCTGCCCGCCATCATCGACGACCTGAAAACCCAAAGCCACGAATTCGTCACCATCGACCAGCCGGCAAAAACCTAAGCTAGCGTGGAGGCGTAGGGCATTGTCCTGCCCAGTCACTTCCCTTACGTACCGCTGCGCCATCCCGGCGCTCCTCTGCGCCGCCACTACCCCACATGTCGCCTCTTCACGCACCAACAAGTGTCCGATTCCCCCGAATCAGCCACCCACGCGTCATCCGGTCACCCCAGGTTGTCCGATTCGGGAGAAACGGACACTCAGAGGCACCGTGCAAACCACACGTTGATCAGAGAACCGGCAACCACCAGCACAACACCGATCCAGAACGGCATGCCCAGCGCCACGCCCAACAGAAGCGTGCTAGAAGCCGTGGAAAACAGCGGAGTCGCGTACGAACCAATCGCAAGCGTTTCCATACTGCCGTGCAACATGCCGTATCCCCAGCACGCGTAGCCGCCCGAAATCGAAGCGGCGCACGCAATCAGCGCAGCATATCCACCGATGCCGGGCGCCGTGTCCGGCAAACCGTCTCCCGAAACGAAATGGATGGTCCACAGTACAACGGCCACACAGCAGAAGAAAATCGTCGTGCCGTCGTAACCGCCGGACAACGACGGCGTAAAAGTCGCATAAATCGCCCAAATAAAGGCGCCAACAAACGCGAGCACATACGGTAGGGGGTTACTGGCGATATTGTGGACCGCTTCCTGCATATCAAGGCTTTCTCCGCCAACCGCCATCGCCACACCGATGGTTGCGATCACCGCGCCAGGAATCGCTTTGGCGACCGCACCACGTTTGTGCGATACCGCTGCGGTCATCAGCACCAGCAGCGTCGGCCACAAGTAGTTGACAAGGCTGACTTCCACGGATTGCGCGTTCGTTGTGGCCAGGCCGATCGACAGCGAGATTGACGCCTCGTATGCGATGAACATGAGTCCGCCTGCGATGAGGTACTTGCATGGCGCTTCGCGGATTGGTTTCGGACGGCGCACAATGAACAGCATGACACCACCGACGGTGTAGATGAGCGCCGAACCGAGCGTGGCGCCGAACGATTCGGAGACCAGTCGCACGAGGCCGGCCATGAAGCCCCACAGGACGATTGCGAACAGGCCGATGAGTGTCGCCGCGTGTGATGTGGCATGGCCGAGTAGCGGATTGCAGGAGTTGCCGGTGGGGTGGTTTGCGCCGGAATCGGAGGGGGACTTCTGGTTCGTGTTCACGGGCTCCAGCCTACCCATCGCCCTCCACGAGTGTCCGATTCTGCAGAATCGGACACTCCTGCAACCTGCGATGCCGCGAACCCGATTACCCCCGGAACCGCACCAACAGCAGAGTCAACCACCCCATCCGACGCTGCCACACCAGCCGTATCGGCAGCCAAGTCCATGCGTCCCGCATCCACACAGCCCACGCGTCCCGCACCTCCACGGCCCGCCGACGCGCACACGTCGCCCATGACCAAATCATCCAACGTCACACCGAACATGTCGCAAAGCATCAGCAGCTTGTCACAAACGTCGCGTTCCACGCCACCATCTTGCGGTTGCATTGCGATTCGCAACCAAATTTTGCGACGCAACCGACAGTTGCGCGACGCGAAGTTGGCTTCACGGGTCTTTTACGACAATAGAAAAACCCTTGAAATTCCAACGATTCCAAGGGTTTCGAATGGAGCGGATGACGGGAGTCGAACCCGCCTTTAAAGCTTGGGAAGCTTTCGTTCTACCGATGAACTACATCCGCAAGGTTGTGCCTTTTGGGCACGAAACTTCAGTTTAGCACGCAACGGATGCGTATGCGGACACAGACCGACATGCGATACCAATTTTCCGCAATATCACGGAGACTCAACCACGCGGCCGCTGCGAATAGTCGCGAGAATATCTGCCAGCCGAGCCGCCCGAATCATGCGCGAATCCATACTGCGTTCCAAATTGCGGCCCACCGGCACCAGCCATCGCAGAACGTCCGCCTTGCCGAATATCCGCCGCCGCAACGCCGCTCGTGGCATAGCCACCGGCCAAATATCCGGACTGCACGCCCTGCTGACGCATCTCCTGCCCCATCTGCATCAGCCGCGCAATGCGATCCGAGGTCGGCGGGTGCGTAGAAAACAGCTTGGAGAAACCTTCCGCCGAAAACGGATTGGCAATCATCATCGCAGCCACCGACTGCGTGCCGGCGGTCTTCTCCATCGGCATCGCGGCTGCGCCGCCGGAAATCTTGCTCAACGCGGAAGCGAGCGCTTCCGGATCCTCCGTCAACTTGGAACCGTCTTCGTCGGCGTCGTATTCGCGTGTGCGGGAGATTGCCATCTGTATCAGCGACGCTGCGATCGGCGCCAGAATCGTGCTCAGCAGCACACCCAGCAATCCCAAGCCGCCGGACGCCGAATCGTCGCGGTCGTCACGCGAACGGCCGCCGCCGAAATACATGAGCGAGTAGCCGAGGTACGAGATGACGGTGGCCATGGCGGAGGCGATTGCGGACGTCAGAATGTCGTGGTTGTAGACGTGCATGAGTTCGTGTCCGAGCACGCCGCGAATCTCACGTTCGTTAAGCGTCTGTAGGATGCCTTGCGTGCAGCAGACCGCCGCGTGTCGTTCGTTGCGCCCCGTCGCGAACGCGTTGGGGCTCATGGTGGGGGCGATGTAGATGCGCGGCATCGGCTTGCCTGCCTTCGCCGATAGCTCGCGGACGATCTTGTATAGTACGGGGGCTTCCTGCTCGCTCACCTGTCGAGCGTGCATGCTGGCGATCGCCAGTTTGTCGGAAAACCAGTAGGAGACGAACGTGGAGCCCAGGCCGATGAGAATGTAGTAACCGAGCGTGCTTTGACTGGCGCCGGTCGCCCACCAGATGAGCATGATGACGCCCCACATCAACGCGAACAAAAGCGTTGTTTTCAAGCCATTGCAATGGCCGTGCACCTGCAATTTGCCGTTCATGGCCACCAGCCTAGGAATTCAGGCTGGGATTTTGCTGTATACAAGCTGAAGGGTGGATTTGCAACATCTAGAAACATGCCACGCAACGACGCTACAGCATCGGCCATAGACCTATCTGCGGCACGGCGAGAGTCACCCCAACTTGAAACGTATTACCCCCGCATACCCCCCGAATGCACTGCGTCGAGCGTGCCGATCAGGCTGGTCAGCAAATCGTTGCGGCCGCACGCGTTCGTCAGCACCGCCAGCACGTACGTGCCCGACTGCGACATCACCAGTCCGGCATCGTTCAGCGCGTACAAACCGCCTTCGCCGTTGATCCATCCGGCCTTCGTGTACACGGTGTCCGCATCGCCAAGGGCCGCGTGGATGCAGGAGTTCAGCGAATTCGTCATGTCTCCGGACAGCCATTGCAGCGATTCGGGCGTGATGTTCTGCACCCCCGCCGTTTGCCCGGCGAACAGGAAACCGTATCCGGCGGTCCACAGTTTGGCCATGTCGCGCGCGGAGGTGAACAGGTACCCGCCGCGATCACCCATTCTGGAAGCCGCGCCCGCCTGTTCGGCCCACGTGTTGAAGCAGTCGAGGCCATACGTTTTGTACAGCCAGTCGTAAGACGCGTTGTCGGAATTGCGCAGGACGGCGTCGACCTTCTGGTGGACGGTGGCGGACTGCGCGTCAGCGGATTGGGCCACGCTGTTCAGGTCGACGGTGCCCGTTGAGAACAGCGATATCAGGTATGGCGCCTTCGCCGACGAGGCCGAATAGATCTGTGCATCGGCGTTGTATGCGATCGTGCGGCCGGTCGTGATGTCGGCGAGCACGAATGATGCGGTATATCCGTCGGCTTCGAAAGTGGCGATTTGAGACTGCACGGCGGCCTGCGAATCGGCGCTTAGCGTGAAGCCCTGCGTTGTGATCGTGGCGCTGCCCTCGACTGCGGAAATGCCGTCCAGCGCGACCTGCGTCGGCGACGAGACGGCTTGTGTCTGCGATTGCGGCGCGCTGTTTTTCTTAAGCGCGCCCGACGTGGAGGACGTTTCCGAAGACGTTCCCGAGGACGCCGCTGCGTGGGCTTCCTCTTCGAGATGCACATCGACAAGACCCACGCCCATGGCGAAGCCGATCAGGCAGGCGATCAGCAGGCCCACGACGGACACGGAACAGCAGTACAGTGCCTTGCGCTTGACGTGTTTTCCAAAGTTCATGCCGACTTCACAACCTTAGATTTCAATGCCCGCATCCGTTTGCGATGATATTGCGCACCGCGTTTCACTGGGGTCAGCCTAGCGCATGGACCCGAACTTCGGGGGTAATAGGTCAAAACGACCGCGTATGTCCGATTCTGGAGAAACGGGCGGTTGTGCGATCGAAAACGCACGCTACGCGACCAGTCCGCCGAAAATCGACCACTAAAGCGGCAAAAACTAACGCCCTGCACGTCCGATTCAGAGGAATCGGACGTGCAGGGCGTTACTAGATTGCGTTAAAAGGCTTGGAGTTAGGGTGTCAGGAAGTCAGCACTCCCGCCCTAATTCCAGCCGGCCCGATTCAGGCATGCGCCAGCGCGCGCATCTGCTCCGGGTCGATGACCTTCTTGTGCTCGCGGCCTTCCTTCGCGCCTTCGGCACGTTCGAACGCATCGACCTTCTTCCAGCCGGCGAAGTCGATCGGCTTGACACCGCGGGAAGCCAGCAGACGGTCGATGGATTCCGGATCGCGGTCAGCGGCCACGCGACCGCCTTCGGCGGCCTTGGACAGGTCCTCCAGCATGTTGGTGACGATGAGCAGCGCGTCGGACTTGGTGGAGCCGATCAGGCCGACCGGACCACGCTTGGCCCAACCGGTGGCGTACAGACGCTCACGCACCTGCGCGCCCTCGCCGGAGGCCTCCGTGGTGATGCGGCCGTCGCCGTTCGCGTTGGCCAGGTGCGCGCGACGCTCGTCGTACGCGATGCCCGGCGCGGTGGCCGGCTTGTAGCCGATTGCGTGATACACGGCCTGCACCGGGTACTCTTCGAATTCGCCGGTGCGAGTCATCTTGCCGTCCGCGGAAGTCGTCGTCTTCTCCACGCGAATCGCCTTGACCTTGCCGTCCTCGCCCAGCACTTCGACCGGAGCGGAATTGAAGTGGATGTAGTACTTGCGATCCGCCGGGTTGCCTTCGAAATCGGTGTCGCCGTCGTCTTCCATGTCCTCGGCCATCTCACGGATGGCGAACAGCTCCTCGACCATCTGACGGGTCAGCTTGTCCTTGCCAGCCTCCTCGATGGTATCGTCGTCCAAATCGAAATCGTCCTCGTTGATGATCAGCTGCACGCCCGGCAGCTTCTCCATTTCGCGCAGCTCCTGCACGGAGAACTTGGCCTGAGCCACGCCACGGCGGATGAACAGATGCAGAGTCTTGGCCTTATTGGCCTTGATGCCTTCGTACACGTTGTCCGGAATGTCGGTGCGTTCCTTCAGGTCGTCGGCGTTGCGCATCAGCTCGCGCGCCACGTCCATGGCCACGTTGCCGCCGCCGATCACAGCGACTTCCTCGGCATCGAGCGGCCATTCGCGGGCGCCGGTCGGGTAACCGTCGTACCATTCCACGAACTTGGCGGCACCGTACACGCCGTCCAAGTCGGCGCCCGGCAGGCCGAGCGGCTTGTCTTCGACGGCACCAGTGGCGAACAGCACCGCGTCGTAACGTTCCAGCAGCTCGTCAAGCGTCACGTCCTTGCCGAATTCCACGTCGCAGTACAGGTGGATGTCCGGGTTGTCGAGCGTCTTCTCGAGCGCGGATGCGATGAATTTGATGGAAGGGTGGTCGGGGGCCACGCCGTAGCGCACCAGGCCGAACGGCACCGGCAGCTTTTCGAACAGGTCGATGCGGGCCTTGGTGCCCAGTCCCAGCTCTTCGCCGAGCTTGCCCAGCTGGCGCAGGAAAATATCGGAAGAGTAGACGCCTGCGGGGCCGGCGCCGATTACAGCAATACGAAGTTCGTTGGTTTCGCTCATATGTTCCAGCCTAATATATTCCCTGCATTTCCAACAGGGGGCATTACGATTCCCGATTCATCTGCGCCGCCGACGGCACCGGGTTCGGCACGAACGTGCGGCCCTCGTACGTGCAGGGTTGCCCAAAATGGGACAGAACGGGAATATCGGCGGGTTTCAAGGCCATATCTGCCGCATTGATCCACAGCTGTGCGACGAACAGTCCAAAGATGATGCCGATGTGGTGCATACTGAAATATTTCGTCGCGCATAGCCCCAGCAGAACGTATGGAATCAGCAACAAATCAAGATTCCCACGTCGAAGCGCAATCCGTACGAGCACAGTCCAAACCATCAAAGACAATGCCACGCACAGCGCAATCGCAAGAACACTCATCCGAAGACCGTGCAAGGAAACATCGCCTGCGAAAGCCGTGAACATGCTTTCGGATGGCAGCACCGTCCAGAACAACACAAATTGAACGATTGCCGAGTTGCCGCCGGAATCGACAGCAACAGCCACCACAGCGGCGGATGGCCTTCGTAATGCGGGCGGACGAGCAGCAGGTCTCGATAAGGGCAATCCCTTGCAATAAGCCACGATTGCGCCTCGTCGAACCACGGCTCGTGGAACGCCATCGTGACGATGACCACCGCAAGATACACGGCGAACACCACCACACGGTAATGCCGTCGCAGGCAGTCAGCAACCGTATTCATAGATAACCCCATCCTCCGCGCCCCACGCGTTGAATATCCCCCATCAGTAAGCCATAAGCATAATAACGCACATGCGACCACGGTACGGCACTGTGATGCGCCTCTCAAACATCCCACGGGGAACCTTCGGCAAACCTATGATGAACCTTCGGAAACCCGCCTGTCTCACCGCCCCATCGCAGTCACGCTCTCGGCGTCCGATGCTTTCAGAATCGGACGCACGCGGCACGTACAATCGCAACTGGTTTTCGAAAAACCGCGGCGACGACAGACAAAACCGCAATCGCGGCAACGGCACACGGCGAGTACGATGACATCCGGCTTCCGCGCACAAGGACAAGCATGCAGAGACACGCACATAGAGATACGCGCCGGCAGATAACACGCAGCAGAAAGGCAACCATGCGCATTCACATCACGTATACCGGCGGCACCATCGGTATGGTCGAGTCACCGAACGGTCTGGTTCCGGGCGCCGATATGCGCGGCTGGCTGCGCCGGCTGATTGAGGACGCGCATCTGGACCCGAGCTTGTTCTCGTTCACCGAGCTGGACCCGCTGATCGATTCGTCGAACGCGACGCCCGACAATTGGCAGACGATGGCGGACGACCTGCGCGCGCACCGCGATGACGCCGACGCATTTGTGGCGTTGCACGGCACCGATACGATGAGCTATTCGAGCGCCGCGCTGTCTTACGCGCTGACCGGTTTCGGCAAGCCTGTGATTTTCACGGGGTCGCAGCATCCGCTCGGCAAAATCGAATCGGACGCCACCGCGAACGTCACGGGTGCGCTGAACGCCGCGATGAGCGGACGTTTTCATGGCGTCGGCCTGTTCTTCGGCCATCATCTGTTCGCCGGCAACCGTGTGAGCAAATCGTCAAGCTGGGCGTTCGAAGGGTTTTCGGCGCCGTCCACCGGCCCGCTGGCACGTACCGGCACGCCGTGGCATTGGTATGCGGGCGATTCGGCCGGCTCCGGTTGCGGTTGGGCGTCGCCGCTGCCCTACTCCCGTCACGATGTGGCCGTAATCGACATGGCTCCCGGCATTTCCGCCGCGCGATTGGCCGCGATGCTCGACCCTCGTCCGGAAGCGGTGCTGTTGCGCGCGTACGGCGTTGGCAATGTGCCGAGCGACGAGCCAGGACTGACCGACGTGATCGCCGACGTGCTGCATGACGGCGTGCCTGTCGTCATCGCATCGCAATGCCAGCAGGCGGAAGTGCTGCTCGGCCATTACGAGACGGGCGACGCGATCGCCCGCGCCGGTGCGATCGGATCGGGCGACATGACGCTGGAAGCCGCATACGCGAAGATCATGTTCCTGCTGTCGCAGGGCGTGGACGCGGCTGATTTCGGCACGTGGATGCGCCGGAACATCACCGGCGAAATCTCGCCCAGCTCGATGTAGCCCGGCTCAGCGCGGTTCAGCCTAGTTCCGCACGGCTCGTCGCCGCGACCGGCGCTACTCGCGGTCGAGCAGGGCGGTGAGCGCCCACAGGATGCTGACCACGTCGATCGCCTCCTGCATGAACGCGCCGACGACCACCGGAATGAGGTTGAACGCGGCCGCGACCATGCCGATAATCGCCAATCCAAGGCCGACCAGCACCGCCTGCAGCATCACTTTCTTCGTGCGGCGGGCGATGGCGATGGCGCGCGGCACGGAGGCGATGTCGTCGTTCATGATGACCACCTGCGCCGATTCGGACGCGGCGGTGGACGTGCCGTCGGTCATGGCCATGCCGATGTCCGCAACCGCCAGCACGGGGGCGTCGTTCACGCCGTCGCCGACCATCATCGTCACCTGTCGGGTCATGGATTCGCCGACCACGCGCTGTACGACCTTGTCCCACGCCGGCTGGTTTTGGTGCGCGTCTTCCGTGGCGTTCTTGACGGCCGCGACCTTGCCTTCGGGGAAGAGTTCGGATTGCACGTCGTCGATGCCGACCTCGCCCGCGATGATGCGTGCGGAAGCCTCCTTGTCGCCGGTGAGCATGGACAGTTTCTTCACGCCGAGCCGGTGCAGTTTTTCGAGGGACGCCTTGGCGTTTTCGCGCGGCACGTCACGCAGCACAATACGTGCGGCGAGCTTGCCGTCGATCGCCACGTATGCGGCCATTTCGTCCGGTTCGAGAGGTGCGAACAGCGAATTCACCTCCGGCTTCTTGGAATCGCCGGCAGCGGTACCGGTCGCCGAATCGCCAACCGCGCTATCGGCCACAGCACCAGCCGCAATACCGGCCGCCACCCCTGCGCCCAGCACATGCGTGAAGCCGGCCTCGTCGGCCGTCACGTACGCGAAACGACCCACGCGCACGGCATGCCCGTTCACCTCGCCGGACACACCCTTGCCCGACTGTTCCTCGATGTTCTTCACCACGGGGTAATCGCGTCCATGCCCCGGCAGATCGCGTTCGGCGCACAGCCGCTGCCCGTTCTCATAGCGCGCGTACAGTTCCTGCATGGCCTTCTGCCCGGCCGCCGCGATGCCCTTCGACAGAATGTGCACCGAGTAGCCTTCCACCACGCCGGCCATCATCAGAATGTGGTTCTCGTCGTACGGCGAGCTGTTTTCGAACGGCTTCTCGACGCGCACGACCTGCGGCTGCTTGACGGTAAGCGTGCCGGTTTTGTCGAAGAAGATATGCGATACGCGGCCCAAGTTTTCCAGCACGTCCTGCGCTTTGATAAGAATGCCCGCCTTGGCAAGGCGACCGGTGCCGGCCACGTACGCGACGGGAGCGGCGATCAGCAGCGGGCAGGGCGTGGCCAAAACCAGCACCTGCGCGAATCGCAATGGCGTGCCTGCGACGGCCCACGCGATGCCGGCGATCGCCAGCGAAAGAATGGTGAACGGCACCGCCAGCACATCGGCGGTTTTGACGACGGTCGGGCGCGATTCCTGCGCCGACGACACCAGTTCGAGGATCTTCTGATACTGCGAATCCTGCGCCAATTGCGTGGCACGCATCGTCAGCGCGGTCGATCCGTTGACCGCACCCGACAGCACGCGCGCGCCCGCATACACTTCGCGCGGCACCGGCTCGCCGTTGATATTGCTCAGATCCAACGTGGCGACGCCCGACAGCAGTTCGCCGTCGACCGGCACCGTTTCGCCCGGCAGCACGAGGATCACGTCGCCAAGCTTGACCTGGTCGACCGGAACGGTTTCGAAATGCTCGCCGGCCGCGTCGTAAGGCTTGGTTTGGGTGGTGGACTTATTCGTTTCCGCAGCGTTAGGCACATCCACACTGGCGACCTTGCGAAAGCCGTCCGCCGTCATGTCGCCCTCAGCATCACCGGCAGTACCGTCGGCCCCGGCAGCCGCCGCACGTGCACCCACGCCCGGCAACGTCACCACGTGCGCGGTCCGCGGCGCCGCATCAACCAGCGCCGTCAGGTTGCCTTCCGCCTTCGACTGTGCGAATTCCTCAATCGCCTCGCCGGAGGAAATCATCAGCACCACGGCCCACGCAGCCCAGTATTCCTGCACCGCCACCGTCGACGCGATCGCAATAACCGCAAGCAAATCCACACCGACGTGACCGTGCCGCAAATCGTCAATCATGCCGATCACAGTCACCACAATCGTGTACACGACCAGCGCGATCACGATCCACTGCCCGACACCCGGATTGAACGGTCCGAAAGTCAGCGAGACGCCCGCAGCCTCCCACGGACGCCACGAACCCAGCAATGCCAACGGAATCGCGGCAATGATGGCGATCGGCAGCAGCGGAACTTCTTTGCAAATGGAAATGATTCTACGCATGAGAATCTCCTTACGCTCGTATCGGACGCCTTGTTAACCCATCGGCGCCCCGCCTGCGCGGACCATCGATACACGGCGTAAAAAGATATTTCCAGCATAACAGAGCATTGCGATTGCCGCGGTCGTTTGCGTGTGCTTCCGTTCGTCGCGCGCGTTCCGCGCATACGAAAAGGGCCGTGCGATTGCTCGCACAGCCCTTGTTTTCCGCCGTTTTTCGGCTTGTTCAGCGTTTTCCGCGATTACGCGGATTGCGGTTGCGACTTCGCCGTCAGCCTATCGGGTGGCAGCCACCCGTATCGCTGTCGGCATGAACGCCGCACACCGTACGTTGCCGTACGATGCCGCGCATCCGGCTTTACCACAGACCGAACGGATCGAACAGGCCACCGCCGTCGCCGTTGTTGCCGTTACCGCCATTCTGGCCGTTCTGGCTGCCGCCATTCTGGCCGTTGCCGTTATCGTCGTTGCCGTTGTTCTGCTGACGCTGTTCCTGCTTGTTGGAGGAGTTCGTCTTGGTCTCTTCCTGGTCGAGCGTCACTTCGAGATCCATGGTGTTGCCGCCGCGCACAACGGTCAGCTTCACCTTGTCTCCCATGGCGGAGGCGCGCACGTAACCGAGCAGCGAGTAGTTGTTGTTCACTGCCTTTCCGTTGAACGCCACGATGGAGTCGCCGGCCTTCACGCCGGCCTTGGACGCCGGGCCACCGTCGGTCACGGCCTGCACCTGGGCGCAGCCGCGGGTCACACCGTCCGCTTCCACCGAGGAGCTCTTGATGGTGATGCCAAGCACCACATGCTTCACGGAACCGTTGTCGATGATCTCGTTGGTCACGCGCTTGACGAGGTTCGACGGAATGGCGAAGCCGATGCCGATGGAACCTGCCGTGCCGGACGAGCTTGCGGTGGAGGCGATGGACGAGTTGATGCCGATCACCTGGCCGGCCGCATTAAAGGTCGGGCCGCCGGAGTTGCCCGGGTTGATGGCCGCGTCGATCTGCACGGCGTTGGTGACGATGGCGTTGTTGTCGTCATCGGTCACGGTCACCGGGCGGTTGAGCGCGGACACGATGCCGGTGGTGGCGGTGTCGTCGTAGCCGAGCGGATTGCCGATCGCCATGACGGCCTCGCCGACGGCGAGATTGTCGGAATCGGCGAATTCCGCGACTTTCAGATCGCTCGGCGGATTGTCGAGCTTGATCACGGCCAAATCGGTGGTGGTGTCGGTGCCGACCACCTTCGCGGAATAGACGGCGCCGCTGGCGAGCGTCACCTGAATCTGCTGCGCGCCGGAAATCACGTGGTTATTGGTGGCGATATAGCCCTTGTCGCTGATCACCACGCCGGAGCCCTTGGCTTCGCCGTCGCTGGTCGCCACGTCGATGGCCACCACGGAATCGGACACTTCCTTGGCCACCGCGGTCCAATCGACCGCCGTACCGGACTTCGCCTTGGCGGAACCGGAACCGGACGTGTTGGACTTGACGTCGGACAGCGAGCTGGAGGTCGGCACATGCACCCAACCGTTGGTGATCGCGGTGAAGCCGACGCCGAGGCACAGCGCGCCGGACACCAGTGCGGCCACAACGGCGGTGACCACATGGCTGGTCATGCCGGACTTCTGCTTGGTGACGACCGGCGTCTGGTTCGGCTGGTTCGGGAAGCCCTGCCCCGGAGCGCCGAACGGATTGCGGTTGCCCGGTCCCGCAGGGGGCATGTTCGCGCCGTACTGCGGCTGCTGCTGATTGTTCTGCTGCGCGCCGTTCTGCGCGGACGAGCCGCCAAACGGATTGCCGAACGGATTGCCATTGTTCCGCTGATTGCCGGTCGTATACGGGTTGCCGAAAGCGCCGAAGAACGACGGACGGTTGTCCTGCGGCTGGCCCTGCTGCTGCGCGCCGTACTGCGGTTGCTGGACGGTCTGGCCGCTGGCATCGCCAGCCGGCGGCGTCGGCACCGGACCGTACGCGCCGTATTCGGGCGCCGGACGGTACTGTTCGGTCGGCGCATCCTGCGTCGCGTTGTTGATCACCGTGCGTTCACCGGCAGCGGAAGCATAATCCGGCGTATCGTCAGCGGTATTGCCTGCCGTGCCATCCGCCGCGTCCACGGTAGGAAGGGCGGTGGTGGGCTGCTCGCCCGCGTTCGGCACTGCAATCGGTTCGGTAACGGAAGTCTGTGCTTCGTCGGCGACGTTCTCGCTCGGCGTCTGCGGCGCGGTCTGCTGCGTGCCATCCTGCGGCTGGGCGATGTTCTGATCGCTATTATCTTCAGCCATTGTTGCTCCTTATTCGTCTCGCGGCATTCAACATGGTCAGCAATCGTGCCGCTCGAACTGCTATCTAAGAGTAAAGATACCTGCTCTGGAAGTTTCCTGAATGTTTGTTGAAAGTAGCGATCGAATCGCTTGGCAGTTTGCTCCATACGATGCCACCGTCGACCGCCGATGGCGCCACCGCGGCAATCGGCGCTATCGCATACAGTTGAGAGCATGACAAGCTTGAACGAACCACAGACCGGCGCGGTGGCGCACGAGACCTCAGCGGCCAACGCGGCAACCGGCGCAACGCACGACGCAGCAGGCAACACGACCAGCGCGGCATCGACCGAAAACCTTATTGAGCATCCCCGCGGCGCGGAACCCGGCAAGCCCGGCAGCCGCGACGCGTTCTACTTCGAGCAGAAAACCCGCCTGCCAGATGCGGCCGATGGCAAGGGCCGCGGCGGCGCGCGATACGGACGCACCGGCATCATCCACACCCCCCACGGCGACATCCACACCCCGGCGTTCGTGCCGGTGGCCACGCAGGCCGCGATGAAGGCCGTGCTGCCCGAAACCATGAAGGATCTTGGCGCGCAATGCCTGCTGTCCAACGCGTTCCACCTGTATGAACGACCCGGAGAACAGGTGCTCGACGAAGCCGGCGGACTCGCCAAATTCATGAACTGGAACGGTCCGACGTTCACCGATTCCGGCGGATTCCAGGTGCTGTCACTCGGCGCGGGCTTCAAGAAGACGCTCGCCATGGACGTCACCGGCATGAAATCGGACGACGTGATCGCGGAAGGCAAGGAGCGGCTCGCGTTCGTGGACGAGGACGGTGTGACGTTCAAGTCGCCGCTCAACGGCTCGCTGCACCGGTTCTCCGCCGAAATCTCCATGGGCATCCAGCACAAGATCGGCGCCGACATCATGTTCGCTTTCGACGAGCTGACCACGCTGATGAACACCCGCGGCTACCAGGAACGTTCCGTGGAACGCACCTACCGCTGGGCGCAACGTTGCGTGGCCGAGCACAAGCGGCTTACCGAAGAGCGCGTCGGCAAGCCGTATCAGGCGCTGTATGGTGTGGTGCAGGGCGCGAATTACGAGGATCTGCGCAGGCATGCCGCCGAACAGATCGCTTCGCTCGATTTCGACGGCGTCGGCATCGGCGGCGCGATCGAGAAGCGCATCATCGGCGACACCTGCGCCTGGATCTGTGACGCGATGCCGGAAAGCCGTCCGCGCCATGTGCTCGGCATCGCCGCGGTCGACGACATCTTCGCCTGCGTGGAGAACGGTGGCGATACGTTCGACTGCGTCGCCCCCGCCCGTTGCGGACGCAACGGCGCGATCTTCACGCGCCACGGCCGCTACAACATCAAGCGCGCGCAGTTCAAGCACGATTTCGGTCCGCTTGAGGAGGGCTGCGACTGCTACACCTGCACGCACTATTCGCGCGCATACGTGGACCACGCGCTGCGCGCCCGCGAATTCAACGGTTTCACACTGGCGACGATCCACAACGAGCACTTCTTCGTGAAGCTGCTCGACGATATCCGAGCATCGATCGACGGCGGCTATTTCAACGAATTCCGCGACGAGACACTCGCCAAGTTCTACGAGAACGGTTCGAAGGGCTGAGTGTGAACCAACGCGACGCCGCCGCTGATTCATCAGACGTTCCTTCCAGCTCGTACCCATAAACCATGCATAGACCATGCATAGACCATGCCAGCCCCACGTGCGGACCGCGCGTCCCGTGCACCTCACGCATACCCCACGGATGTCCGATTCGGAAGAATCGGACACGTAAAGCGCATTCCGCGCTGATGATCTCCGATAAATGGAAGGTGCTGATCCTGCGTGATCTGTTGGACGGCACCAAACGATTCAGCGAATTGCGCCGTTCGGTCGGCAGTGTGTCGCAGAAAGTGCTGACGGCAAACCTGCGTCAGATGGAACGCGACGGTCTGGTACACCGAGAGGTGTTCCCGGAAGTGCCGCCGCGCGTGGAGTATTCGCTGACGGAGACCGGACAGACGCTGCAGCCGGTCATCGAGGCGATGAAAAACTGGGGTACCCAGTACAAGGCCGCCGCGCCGCCTAGCCCGGCTTGGGGCGTATCCCTTTCGCCAATCGCGACACGCCGATTTGTGCCACAGACAGTAAAGGTGTAAATTAGTCGATTGTCTGCGAGCGTGGCGGAATGGTAGACGCGCTGTCTTCAGGTGGCAGTGAGTGTATGCTCGTGGGGGTTCAACTCCCCCCGCTCGCACGGGCCGAAAAGGGCTGGAATCCAACGATTCCAGCCCTTTTGCTTTATCCAAAACGTATGAAATGTGACAAAAAAAGTACTAAAAATGCGCCGAAAGCCCAGCTATCTCAGCAGAAACAGACAAACGGACATCCAAACCCAAAACCAGCACCACAAATGTCCGATTCTCCAGAAAACACAATCCGAATAACCAATTCGGCAGAATCGAACACATAGCCACCCAAAACCACACTTCACGTGACCGGTTGGAAAAACAGATACGTAATGCATTGCAGACCAATCCCATGCGTCCGATTCTGAAGAAAAACGAAATTCGCCGTACGACTTTTCCGCGCACGCAATCGCAAGCATTTCCCGGTATTTCACTGTGAGCATAATCGCGGAATGAGCAGGACACAGAAGAGTTGGGTGAAGTGAAAGGTCAAGGTCAGGAGCCCGGGAGGGTTCCGGATGCGGCAACGAACCCGGTCGCCGGTCTCGCTGGATGGTGACGCCGCAGCGATAATCGCACGGCCGGCTGCCAAGCCGCATTACTCCGCGCACAGAACGCGCATTTGCTTAAGGAGTACCGATTATGGCAATGTTTCCGGCTTTGATGAATGACACGATGTTCTCCGATCTGTTCGACGATCCGTTCTTCGAGGGTTGGCGCAACATGGACCGTGCAGCCACATGCGATCCGAACATGTCCGCAGGCATGATGAGCACCGATGTGCGTGAGACCGACAAGGGCTACATGGTCGACATCGACATGCCTGGCTTCAAGAAGGACGACATTTCGCTGGACCTGCAGAACGGCTATCTGACCGTTTCCGCGCATCGCAACAGCTCGCACGAGGACAAGGACGACAACGGCCGCTGGCTGCGTCGCGAACGCTACGCCGGCTCTTGCTCTCGTAGCTTCTACGTTGGCGAGGACGTGAAGGATTCCGACATTCACGCCAGCTACAAGGACGGCACCCTGTGCCTGGAAATGCCGAAGCCCGAAGCGCAGCAGCAGGTTGAGACCAAGCATCATATTGCGATTGAAGGCTGATTTCCAGCTGCCGTACGTCATATTCGCACGTCGTAAGTCACGGTAATCGCTAAGCAAAGCGAAGCCGGACGCCCGTAAGTGGGTGTCCGGCTTTTTTGTTTGTCCGCACGCCGCCGCCCGAAAAGCAACGCCCGTCACGGCACTTAACGCACCAAAAACACCATGATGAGAATCATCACGAATCCAATCAAATCGGTCGGTTCGAACACCGCGTCCGTCCATGCCACCGCGGAAATCGTGGCCATCACCGGTTCGCTGGTGCCGAGCATGGTGGCACGCATCGAACCGACGCGCACCACGCCGGCCATGTACAGCCAGAACGCGCCGAATGTGCCGCCGATCACGGTGAACGCCATCAGCCCCACACCCAGCCAATCCAACTGCGGCGCCGTAGCCCACGGCCGCACGAACGGCAGCAGCACAAGCCCGGAAATCAGGAACGCGATGCCATTGACGGTGAAGTTGCCCCAACGTTCGATGAGCTTGACCGGAAGAAACACCATGGCCGCCGTGGACGCCGCGTTGATAGCGCCCCAAATCAGGCCGACCAACGGCAGTTTCAGCGTGGTGAAATCGCCGCCGGTCGCAATCAGCACGGTTCCCGCGAAGGCGAGCGCCACGCCGATGCCTTCCCGTACGCCGGGCAGTCGCCGCCCGCGCAGGCATACGACCCCCAAGACGAACAGCAGGTTCAGGCTTTGCAGCACGGTCGCGGTGCCGGAGTTGGTCCAGTTGATCGATTCGAGGTAGGCGACCTGCACCAGCAGCACGCATATGATGGCGGTGGCCAGCAGCCGCGGATATGATTTGCGATCGCGTAGCGCGCCGGTAAGCAGTTTCGGCGTCATGATGGCCGAGCAGGTGAGGAAAAGCACGCCGGCTGCCAGTTCGCGCACGCATGCGATCCACAGCGGCGAGGCGTGGTACGTGCCCATGAGGATTTTGGAGACGGTGGCGTTGACGCCCCACAGCACGCCGCCGCACAGGGTCATCGCAATGCCGATAATCAGGTCTTTCGGCGTGCGTTCGAACGTTTTTTCCGCCACTGCGGCTCCTTCCCCTTCACTGTTCGCTCATCGCACACCGTACACGCCGCATGTGTCTTGCAGTGGCAGCCGCTCACAGACTGTCCGCGGGCGCGCTGAGGAAGTCGAGAATCTTGTTCACATACGGTCCGACCACCGTGTTCGGCATGGAGAAGATCTCGTGCAACGACTTGCCGTACCGTATTTTTTCGATTAATCCGCCGCCTTCGCGCACGCGTTCCACGAAATCGTCCTGCGGACCGTTCAGGACCCAGACGTCACGGCCCGCTTGGAACAGCAGCGTCGGAGTTTCGATCGCACCGCACATGTCCGGTTTGAGTACGGCTCGAGACAATGCCATCGCCTGATGCGCCCATTCGAAGGTGGCCGCGTTGGTCTGGCATGCCACGTCGTCGACGCGCTGCTTGTGGAACCAGCGAACGCGCGCCTCGGACGCGCCCTTATGCTCGTCGAGATCGAGTTCGGGGGAAAAATCGGTGTGACCGAATACGCGCGCTTTGCCGAATCCCAAGCCGCACAACGCGCCTGTAGCGATGCGTGCGATCCATGTCGGCATACCGACGACGGGGGCGATCATGGGTGCAGACAGCACGGCCTTGTCGAACAGGCTCGGATAGTGTTCCATCACGGCCGCGCCGATGCCGCCGCCCATCGAATGGCAGTACAGGTTCAGTGGCTCGCCGCACGCGTATTCGCGGCCCACAGTGTCGGCGAAGGCTGCGAAATCGGACACATACCGGCGCCAATCGTCGATCCACACCAGGCTGGGATTGTCCACGTCATGCACGGAATGACCGTGCCCGCGATGCTCGAGGATGCATACGGAATAGCCGGCCAGCAGGAAATACCATGCCATCTCGCTGTATTTTCGCGCGAATTCGGTGAATCCGTGCGAAATGACGATCGCACCGCGGAACACGCCCGAAGCGCCGTCCTCACGCAGCGCATCGAATTTGGCCGCGTCGTAACAGCAATAGTGCAACCGGCCGGGTTCGTCCAGTTTGGGCAGCGCGTCGCCGTTCCAGTCAACGGTGGCTGGATCCATCCATCCTTCCGTCATGCAGGCGTCCAGCGCGGGCAGCACCTTGCTTTCCATTTCGGCGTCGTAATTCGCCTCGTCGAGCAGCCTAAGAGTCATGCTTTCATCATACGAATCCCACATGAACAGCCTTCAGAGCCCCACGCTTCGGCTCCACGGATCGAACGCGCCTCCTCACTCGTGGACGCGCTCCCCCGTACAATGTCGGTATGAAAATCATGTCATTGTGTGTGGCATTCGTCATGCTCTGCACCATGCAGCCAGCCGGAACGATGACCCCTTCCAACGGGAAGGCTGCCATCTTCGCCGACGCGGCGAGAGGAACCGCATCCGCCATCATCGACTGCCCGCCGCCGCTTTACTGGCTGTGTGGAAAGTGAGCCATGCGATGAATCCCACGAAATCCGCAGCTCCCATACCAAAAATCCACCGTGTAGCGCTGGTCGACAACGATCCTCGCGCGTTGGAATCGCTGAGCCTTCTCATCGAAGCGAAGGTCCCCACGGCCTACGTGATATGGACGGCCACTTCCGGCGACGAAGCGATCGAACGTTGCCAGAGGAACGACGACAATCTCAACCTGCTTGTATTGGACATGTCCATGGAGGGCTTGCAGGGGCCGGCCATCTGCCATCGGATCCGTCTCATGGACAGGCATCTGCCGATTCTGGGCATCACCAGCTTCTCCATCAACAGCTACCGTAGCAGGCTGATGGAAGCCGGAGCGCAGGGACTGATCGGCAAGGAGGATTCCGATCAGCTGGCGAAGGCCATCGAGCGGCTCTGTGGAGGCAACGTTATGGAGGGATTCGAACCTCCCGCCCTGGCCAACGTGCGCATCAGACGCGAGGAGGAGACCTCACCGCGGCTCACCGTGCGCGAGGAGCAAATCATCTCCCTGTGCGCCGACGGCATGCTGGACAGGGAGATCGCCGAACGACTGGACATCTCCGAAAGCACCGTGCGCAAGCATATGCAGGGCATTCTCAAGAAGCTGAACTGCAAGACGGCACGCCAGGCAGTGGCATTGTGGGTGAGATCGCATGCACGCTGAACCCACAAAACCCAGACCCGTAAGCGCCTTCCGCTCCTGGCACAACCATATGCGTGCCGACCATCCGAAACTCTGGCATCCGATCCGCATAACCATCGTGGTCATCACCGTATGGTGGATCCTGTTCTGCCTGGTGCTCGCCCCGACCGACAATCCCGCGGCGATCGTCTGGACCATCATCGAAATCGCGGTGCTGCTGCTGTCACCGTTCTTTCCGAAATCGATGTCGCTGCTGTTTCTGATCATGAGCCAGTCGGGACCTTGGCTCATACCCGGAGCCGACGTCAACTCGCTGCCGGGAATCCTTTACACGTTCGGCATGCTCGCCTACGAAACCAACAATCTCGTGGCGCTGCTGCTGCTCGCTTATTCCATAGGCGACCAGCTGTTCCGTCAACTGGTCCTTGGCACGAGCCGCAGCAATCCCGCGGCCATCATCGCCATGGTCAGCCTGGTACTGATGCTCGGATGCGGTTTGCGATGGAACGCGACCATGACCGCCAGCCGCGCGGAGGCGGAGCAGGCGAAGACGCGATTACGGGAGATGGAAAGCCGCAGTCACATCGCGGAAGCCATACACGACGCCGTGACGGGAGATCTGTCCGCCGCGGCTTTCGTCGCGCAACGTCGCATCGATGCATTGTCCGGCGGAGACGATGGCGATGGCAGCGCCTCGACGGATGGTGACGACGGCAAGAACGCGGACGAAAGACGCGATGAGCTCGACAAATGGACGCAGGTCAACGATTACATCCTGTCCGCCCTGACCAACGTGCATCGCGTCATCGACGAACTGGATATGGACGTCACCGTCCTTGAGGAGGATGCGGACGGCAAGGCCTTCTCCGACCTGCTCAAAGCCACGATGGCCGGCGGCGACCGGCGTCTACGCGCGCTCGGCTTCGACATCACCTCGATCCTCCATGTGGCGGGCGGTGCGCCAAGCGCCTCCCCGAGCCTGGCCGGAATCGCCAATGATCTGCTTCGCGAGACCTACGCCAACATCGCGCGTCATGCCCAGTCCGGCAGCAAAGCCGACCTGTCGGTGATACTCAAGCCGAACGCCGTCGAAATCACGCAGATCAACCAGGAAAGAGCCTTCCCGACGGAGGGCATGCGTCCAGGAGGCCACGGCCTCGCGTATTTCGGCAAACAGCTCGAATCGCATGGCGGCAAACTCGAGACGACGCTGCGCGACGGCGAATGGACGCTGTTCGCCTATCTGCCGATTCCGGTGCCCGAAACCCTGCCACCCCTTGCCGGACACCCCGAATCGTGACTGGCTCCGACGGTCGCGAGAAACGAAAGGGTACTTCAAAGGGTGCTACACAGATGTGGTACACCCTTACTCGCAGGGGTGTTCACGCCATCCTATCTTCCCTATTGAGAAGGGTTACGCGTCTCCCTGTGACCCGACGGATACTTGGCAGTCCGTCGAATCGCAGGGGGACGCGTTCTTTTTTTTCTTCGGTTGTATCGGAACGTCAGTTCCGCCGGAACACCGTCAGGCCAGCGCGTCGGCGAGGAAGTCGCGCTGCAGCAGCAACAGGTTGCGCGCCACCGTCTCGTCGTTGGTCATGTGCGTGATGCCGTTGAGCGGCAGGAACGTGTGCTTCCTGCCGGCCGCCATCAGCGCCTGGCTCAATCGCAGGCTATTGGCGATCGTCACATTGTCGTCGGCGAAACCGTGGATGAGCATAAGCGGGCGACTGAGTTTCGGCGCGTCCGCGACGATGCTGTTACGTTCGTACGTGGCCGGGTCGAGTCCCAGGTAGCGCTCGGTGTAATGCGTGTCGTACAGCGTCCAGTCGGTCGGCGGGGCGCCGGCGCAGGCCGCGGCGAATGCGTCGGGCGCGTCCAGCACGGCGAGCGCGGATAGGAAGCCGCCGTAGGACCAGCCGATCATCGCCACCTTGTCCAGGTCGGGTTTCGGCATGGAGACACCGGTTTCGGCGGCGAGCGAGGCGATCGCGTCCGGCAGCGCATGCACGGCGTCGACTTGGTCCTCAAGAGTCACGGCTTTCATGTTTTCGTAGATCGCGCGATCCCACTTCGGTCCGCGGCCGGTGGTGCCGCGACCGTCGGCGGTGACCACGATGTAGCCTTGGTCGGCCCACCACTGCGCGTCCCAGTAGAACGACTGGCTTTCCACGACCTGCTGGAAACCGGGGCCGCCGTAAGGCTTCATAAGGACCGGCAACTGGTCGGCATGCGCGTATGCGCTGTCGGCCGACGGCAGGATGACAGCCGCGTACAGGCCACGTTCGCCGAGTCGGGTGAATCGCACGTTCGGTGTGAAACCGGGGATTTCAGAGTGGTTTTCGATTGGCGAGACCACCATCGACATCATGTCGGCGGCGTCGACGCCATCACCATCACCGTCCGTCGTGCGCACGTTCATGCAATGCTGCATCTGCATCGCGGCATCGTCCATGCCACGGCCGGTCACCACGCAACCGTCGCCGGCGCGGCTCATCGTCCACTGTCCGGGAACGTAGGTGAGCGGCTCCCAGTCGCCGTCGTAACGGATCGAGACCACGTCGAAGCTGCGGGCGTCGTGATCGTCCGCGTTGGACTGCCACAGGAACGGCAGATCGGCGGCCGGCAGCAGTTCCGGCGTGCGCTGCACCACGCACAGCACGTCGTCGTCGGTCACGTCGAGCACTTCGCGCACCTGCAGGCCCTTGGGTGTGAATGGCGTGCCGTCCACGGTCAGACGGTTCGTGTCGGCGTCCATGTCGTTCATCGCGCACACGAGACGGCCGTCAGGCGTGTATGCGGGGGTGCCGGCGATCAGGTCGAGCCAGCAGTCGTTGCTATGTTCCTCAAGCACGCGCGTGGTGCCGGGTTCTTCGCCGGGCGCGTATTCGGGGATGGCGATGGAGAAGGTCTCCACTTCGCTGCCGTCCTCGTCGGTGAAGCCGTTTTCCGGCGCGCTCATGGTCACGATAGGCTCGCCCACGTGGACGGCGAGCACCTGGTCGTGCTGCTGAAGCCGGTCCTGCACAAGTAGCAGCGGCTCGTGGCCTTCGGTCCAGCTGACGGCGGCCAGGTATTCGTACGATTCGCGGTCCCATTCCACGTTGTGTGCGATGCCGCCGTAGTAGCAGCCGTCCGTATCGTAGCCGAGTTCCAGCAGCGTCAGATGCACGTCGGCGTTGGCCGTCATTGCCTGCGGATAGCGGCGGGCCTGCGCGGGTTTCGTCGGATCGGCCGGGTCGGCGATGTACCAGGTCTGCTCGTGGGATGCGTCGAAGGTTTCGAAGAGCACATACTTGGAATCGGGCGACCACCAGAAGCCGTCGTAACGGTCCATTTCCTCACCTGCGGCGAATTCGGCGAGACCGATTTTCCATTCGCCTGCTTGCGATTCGGCCGCGTCGCTTTGCGCGTCATCTTGCGTGCCGTCCTGCGTATCGGCAACGTCGTCAGCGTCGTCTTGCGGAACGGACGCGACGATGGACACCGCATCGCCCGCGTCTTCGGCTGCGTCCGTCGTGTCCGACACGTCCGCAAGATCGACGTCCACCAAATACGTGCCGGTCGTATACATGATGTGTCGTCCGTCGGGGCTGATGCGCGGGTTCAGCACCGGCTTGAATTCCGGTTCGTCGATGGCGATGCCGCGCGTCACGCCGGCCGCGATATCCGTCAGGAACAGCTGGCCGTTGATGGTGAACGTCACGCGGTTGCCGGCCGCATCGACCGAATAGCCGACGATGCCGGAACCACCTTCACGCGCACGTTCGCGGCGCGCCTTTTCCTCAGCCGGCACATCCTCGGCGTCGGCGTCAGCCAGCAGCGTACGCGGATCGGCAAGCAGAATCTCGTCGGTATCGCCATCGCTGCCGATCACGCTCATCCACAGGGAGGTGACGGTGTCCTCCGGACCGTCCGAACGCAGGAACAGCGCACGCGAACCGTCGCCGATCGCGCGGGCGGAACGTGGCGCGCCGCAGGTGAATCGCAAGGTACGGGCCTTCAGCCCAGGAAACTCATCAATCGCATCATTCATACCTTCCAATCTACCGACCGTCACGCACCACTCGCCGCCAATACCCCGGACGCAACCCCCTTCACATGAAATTTTTGCAAGCAAGTAGCCTTCGAATTGGCGCTCGGCAGGCTACAGCGTAGGATAGTCAAGGACAGAAAGGGACAAGTATGAGTGTTCTCGACCGATTTGAGAAGAGCGTGGAAGGCGCCGTCAACGGGGTTTTCGCGAAGTTCGGGTCTAAAGACCTGAAGCCCGTCGACCTTTCCAGCGCTCTGGAACGCGAGATCGACAAAGAAGCCATGCCCGTCACGCGCGATCGCACCGTAGCCCCGAACGAGTACCGTTTCAAGCTCAGCACTCCGGATTTCAACAACATCGTCGAGTGGGGCGCCGAAACGCTCGCCAATGAACTTGCCGACAACCTCACCCAGTATGCGAAGAGCCAGAACTACGCGTTCGTCGGCCCGGTCGTGGTGATCTTCGAAGAGGATCTTGAACTTTCCAAGGGCGATTACCGGCTTTCCAGCGAATCCGTGCAGGGCAACACCGTGCCGGTCACGACCGACGCGCAGACCGAGGATTGCCCGATGCTGGAGATCGGCGAGCACCAGTATCTGCTCACCGAGGAAAAGACCATCATCGGCCGTGGTTCTGATTGCGACATCGTCATCGACGACCCCGGCATCTCCCGTCGTCACATGGAGATCGACGTCACCGACAATGGCAACACCGTCATCGCCCGCGACCTGAACTCCACCAACGGCATGTACGTCGAAGGCCATCATGTTGAGGCGGCAACGCTGCTCGACGGCAACACGATCACCATCGGCCGAACCCGCATCCTGTACTGGGCCTCCTCGCAGGAGCAGGAGTAATCAGCCCCAACCTGGAGAGCCGCCTTTTATGCTCACTGAATTAACGTTTGCGATCCTCAAGTACGGGTTTCTCGTACTGCTTTGGATCTTCGTGGCCTGTACGGTACGTTCGCTGTACAGGGATATCGAAACGCTCAGCCCGCGCAAGTCGCGGGCTCATCGTCGTAAGGAGCGTGCCGCGCGCAAGGCCGTCGAATCGCCTGCGCCCGTAGCCGCCGCAGCCCCTTCGGCAAGCGCCGCAACCAATGCCAAACCAACTCTGCTGGTCATTATCGATGGCCCCCTTGCCGGCAGTTCCGTCCCTCTGGCCGGTAACACCATCACACTTGGCCGTTCCGCTTCGAACACCGTGGTGCTGGATGATGAATTCGTTTCCTCCCACCATGCGCGCGTCTACACCGATCCCGCCACCGGCCGTTGGGCCATCGAGGATCTGGGATCCACCAACGGCACCGTCGTCAATCATCAGCGTCTGGTCGCGCCGATGATTCTTGGCGCGCGCGTGCCTGTGCGCATCGGTGCGACCACCTTCGAATTGAGGTGACGTTTTTGCCGACTTCCACCGCTTCGCAACAATTGTTCATGTATTCCACCGTCGTCTCCGACGTGGGCACCGTGCGTTCCAACAACCAGGATTCCGCGTTCGCCGGCGAGCATCTCATCGCCATCTGCGACGGCATGGGCGGGCATGCCGGCGGCGACACCGCCTCCACCATCGCCATCCGGTCGCTGGCGCACATCGAACAGGACAATGTTGACGGCGACGTGCAGGTCGTCTCCCATATGATGGCGACTTCCGTCATGGCCGCGCACGACGCGATCGTCGGCAAAGCCAAACGTGAGCGTCGTCTTGCCGGCATGGGCACCACCGTCACGTCCGTGGCGCTGGTCGCCGGCTGCTGGGTATTGGCGCATATCGGCGATTCCCGCGCGTATCTGCTGCACGACGGCCATCTGGTCCGCATGACCAGCGACCACAGCTACGTGCAGCATCTCATCGACACCGGCCGTATCAGCGAGGCCGAGGCGCGCAACCATCCGCAACGCAATGTGGTGATGCGCGTGCTGGGCGATTTCGACATCGATTCGCGCCCTGACATCGCCATCCGCAAGGCGCATCCGGGCGACCGTTGGCTGCTGTGCTCCGACGGCCTGTGCGGCGTGCTGGAGGATTCCACGCTTGAAGAAGTGCTGTCCACCTGCGCCGATCAGGAGGAGTGCGCGCAGCGGCTCGTATCGATGGCGTTGCGTGCGGGCAGCACCGACAACGTCACCGCGGTGATCGCCGACGCGACGCTCGCGCTCGACGCGGACGCGTTCGACCTGCCGCATCAGACGCCGCTGGTCGGCGGCGCGGCCAGCGCAAGCTTGGAAACCATCGCGGATATCGTCAACGAACCGGTCGCTTCCGCCCCGCCTCTGCGCGAAGGCAAACAGTCGCCGGCGGCGCGTGCCGCGGCCCTGCGCAGCGGCAAGGATCCCAACGAGGAGCCGAAACAGCCGGAACAGCGCGTCGCGCAGCCGTCGTCGGTCCGCGAAGACAATGGCGACCGTGTCAATACCGATACCGGGGAAATTCCGATTGTGCAGAAGCGCAACGGGCGTATTTCCGCCGATCCGAACGATCCGGAAGTCGCCAAGGCGATTCGCAACGAACATATCGAGGAACGTAAGACGAAACGGTCGCGCAAATTCCGCAACCGCATCATCACCATACTCATCATCATTCTGGTGCTGCTTGGCGTTGCCGGCGTGGGCGTGGGCACCTACCGTTGGAGCCAAACCAAGTACTACATCGGCGACAACAACGGCAAAGTGGCGATTTTCCAAGGCGTGCCGACGAGCATCTTCGGTGCCAAACTGTCACATGCCGTCACCGACACCAATATGAAGACCAGCGATCTGCCGCCAAGCTGGCGCGAACAGCTTGACCAGGGCATCTCCTTCGACACGTACGGCGAAGCGAAAAGCCATACCCGTCTGATCAAAAAGCAGCTGAACGATGCGAAGCGCAAGCAAGAGGCGAGGCAGCAGGAGAAGGCCGAAGCCGAGCAGAAGGCGAAGGACGAAGCAGCCGCCAAGCAGAAGCAGCAGGACGAAGCGGCGAAAAAGGCCGCCGATCAGGCCGCGCAGACCAACAAGTCGGACGGTGACAAGTCATGATCGCAACACGCTTGAGGCAGCTTGGCATGCTGCTGTTCAGCATGCTGCTGTGCGCGGTGGCGTTCTTCCAGATGTTTGAACGCACCACGAACGGCTTCCCGCAAAACTATGTGTGGATGCTCGCGTTCGTAAGCGCGCTGTTCCTGACCGCCTGGGGTCTGCTGCTGCGATTCCAGCCGCACGCCGACCAATCGGTCATGTGCTGCGTGCTGGTATTGACGGGCATCGGCGTCACGATGATCGCACGCCTCGACCAAGACACCAAAACCACAGTGGCGTTCCGACAGTTGCTTTGGTTGGCGATCGCACTGGTGTTTGCCAACCTGCTGGTGGTGTTCATGAGGGATTACCGCGTATTGCGGCGATTCTCGTACGTCAGCATGGTGATCGGCATCGTGCTGTTGCTGTCGCCAATGCTGCCGGTGGTCGGTTCCGAACAGTACGGCGCACGCATCTGGGTGAAGATTCCCGGCTTGGGATCGTTCCAGCCGAGCGAATTCGCCAAACTGTTCCTGGCGTTCTTCTTCGCTTCGTATCTGTTCGACCATCGCGACCAGCTTGCCGTCGGCGGAAAGAAGATCCTCGGCATCCAACTGCCACGCATCAAGGATATGGGACCGATCATCGTGGTGTGGATCGTCTCCATGGGCGTTCTGGTCCTGCAGCATGATCTGGGCACGTCACTGATGTTCTTCGCCATGTTCGTGTCCATGCTGTACGTGGCCACCGGGCGTAAAAGCTGGATCGTCATCGGATTCATCGCCTTCGCCGCCGGCGCGGTGGCGGCGGCAAGCATCTTCAGCCACGTCGGCTCGCGTGTGGACGCCTGGCTCCACCCGTTCTCCGCGGCTCAATACAACAAGGAATACGGCGGCTCATACCAGCTCGTCACCGGCATTTTCGGCTTGGCTTCCGGCGGTCTGATGGGCACCGGCCTCGGTCAGGGCCACCCGTCGATCACCCCGATCGCAAATTCCGACTACATTTACGCGGCATTGGGCGAGGAGCTGGGATTGACCGGCCTGATGGCCATTCTCATGCTGTATCTGCTGATCATCGCAGCCGGCATGATCACCGCGGTGAAAATCAAGGACGGCTTCGGCAAGCTGCTTGCGTCCGGCTTGGTGTTCACCATGGCCTTCCAGGTGTTCACCGTGGTCGGCGGTATCACGCTGGTCATTCCGCTGACCGGTCTGACGCTTCCCTACATGGCGGCCGGCGGTTCGTCGCTGATCGCAAACTACATGCTGGCCGCGCTGCTGATCGTCATCTCCAATTCCGCGAACAGGCCGGAATCCGAGATCGACAGCGACACATTCCAGCAGGAAGCCGTCAGGGTGTTGCGCGAACGCGAGCGGAACCGTCGTACCGAAATCGCCGGCAATACGCGTTCGGGTGCGGCGAAGGCTTCGGCCATCCCGGCCGTGCGGGCAAGCCATGCGGGCGCAGCCGGACAAGCAGGTCATGCCGTGCCCGCCAATCAAACCAGCCAAGCCGGCCAGACCGATCAATCCAATCCGACGATTCCGATAACCGGAGTCCTGCCGACGATCGACCAGCAAGGAGCATCGCATGAATAAGTCGCTCCGCCAGCTGTTCACCATCGTGGTGGCCTTGTTCGTCATTCTGGGCATGTCCACCACCATCATCATGGCCATCCGAGCCAACCAGCTCACCAACGACGCACGTAACGTCCGCGCGCTGTACCACGAATACGGCGCACCGCGCGGGTCCATTCTCGCCGCGGACGGATCGGTCATCGCAAAATCCGATCCTTCCAACGATTCGTTCTCGTACCAGCGTTCCTATTCCGCCGGCGAACTGTATGCGCCGGTCACCGGATTCTTCTCCATCAGCCAGCGTGGCTGGAGCGGCGTCGAAGCGTCCCGCAGCTCGCTGCTGTCGGGCCAGTCGGAGCAGCTGCTCTGGCAGCGGTTCAAGTCGCTGTTCACCGGGCAGGAGAACAAGGGCGCCAATATCGAAACGTCCATCGATCCGAAGATTCAGCAGGCCGCATACAACAGCCTCGGCAGCACGGATGGCGCCGCAGTGGCCATCGAGCCGAAAACCGGCCGTATCCTCGCCATGGTCAGCACGCCCAGCTACGACCCGAACCAGCTGGCCAGCCATGACATGAGCCAGGCGAACAGCAACTACGGCGTGCTGTCCCAGGACGCCACCAATCCGATGCTCAACCGAGCCACTTCGCAGCTGTATCCTCCGGGGTCCACGTTCAAAACGGTGGTGGCCGCCGCGGCTTTGGAAACCGGCCAATACCAGCCGGATACGCAGATTCCGGCAGGAGCAAGCTACACGCTTCCCGGCACCGTCACGCAACTGACCAACGCCGTACCGCAGGCCGACGGCGCTGACGGCAAGATCTCCATGGAGGACGCGCTGGCGTATTCGTCGAACACCGCGTTCGCCCAGTTGGGCGTGTCGTTGGGCGACAACGCCGTCTCGTCCATGGCCAAGAAACTTGGTTTTGACAGCCCGATCACCGTGGACGGTTCCGATTACACCGGAACCCCGTGGGTGTCGGTCACGTCGAAGTTCCCCACCGACATCAACGACGACAAGCTCGCATTGGCGTCTATCGGCCAGGGAGACACCGTGGTGACACCGTTGCAGAATGCTATGGTGGCCGCCGCCATAGCCAATGATGGCAAGCTTATGCAGCCCACGCTGGTCGACCGCGTGCGTTCCGCCGACTTGTCGGTCATTTCGCAGACCAAGCCCACGGTCATGTCCCATGCGTTCAGTGCGGATACGGCCAACAAGCTCACCCAGATGATGGAGGCCGTGGTCACCAAGGAGAACACGAATCTGGCCATCAACGGCGTGCAGGTGGCCGTCAAGACGGGTACCGCGCAGATTGGAAACGGCAATACGTCCATCGACGGCTGGGTGATCGGATTCGCACCGGCGGACGATCCGAAGATCGCGGCGGCGGTCGTGGTGCATAACGTGGACCTGTACGGCTCGTTCGCGGCAGGACCGATTATGAAAGCAATGATGCAGGAGGCGCTGGCAGAATGAAACTGGTTGAAGGACAGCTCATCCACCGACGCTACAGGTTGGATTCCCGCCTGGCCCAAGGTGGTATGGGTGAAGTGTGGAAAGGCTATGACATCCAACTTGGACGTCCGGTGGCCATCAAGGCGCTACGTGGCGATTTGGGCGTCACCCAGGAGGCCAAACTGCTTCGTCTGCGCGCGGAAGCCCATAATTCCGCCAATCTTGCGCATCCGAACATCGCTGCGCTGTTCGAATATTACGAGCATGACGGCATCGGATTCCTCATCATGGAATACGTGCCGAGCAAGTCGCTTGCAGACCTGTACCACGAGCAGAACGGCCCGATGGACCCGATCAAGCTGCTGCCGATTCTCATTCAGACCGCACGCGGCCTGTTCGTCGCGCATTCCCATGGCGTGATCCACCGTGACGTGAAGCCGGCGAACATCATGGTGTCCGATTCCGGCGAGGTGAAGATCACCGACTTCGGCGTCTCCTACTCCACCAACCAGGAGCAGATCACGCAGGACGGCATGGTCGTGGGCACCGCGCAGTACATTTCCCCGGAGCAGGCGCAGGGCAAGCATGCCACGCCGCAATCCGATATCTATTCGCTTGGCGTCGTCGCCTATGAGGGCCTGTGCGGACACCGTCCGTTCACGGGCGCCACACCGGTCGACATCGCCGCAGCACATGTCAATAATCCGGTTCCGCCGCTGCCCGACACCGTCGATGTGCAGTTGCGTGAATTCGTCATGTCGATGTTGGCCAAGGACCCGCTGGACCGTCCGAAGGACGCGCTGGTGGTGTCACGCACCCTGTCCCGCATCGAACGCCGTCTGCTCGACCAGCAGACGCAGCTGGCCGACACGATGGTCGTCTCTTCGGGAGGAAGGCTTCCCCGACGTGTGGTCAGCAAACCCCATATCTCCGTGAGCAATGATTGGAAGGAACAGGGATGAACATCAACATGCCTACCTCTCTGGCCGGGGGCCGTTATCAGCTCGGCCAACTCGTCGGCCGTGGCGGCATGGCCGAAGTGCATGTGGCGACCGACACGCGTCTGGGGCGTACCGTCGCCGTCAAGATCATGCGCGCCGATTTCGCCACTGACAGCATCTTCCTTGAGCGTTTCCGCCGTGAAGCCCATTCCGTCGCGCAGATGAACAACCCGAACATCGTGAACATCTACGATTCGGGCGAGGAAACCGTCACCACGGAAACCGGCGAGATCGAGCATCTGCCGTATCTGGTGATGGAGTACGTCAAGGGTCAGACCCTGCGTGACATCCTCAAGGTGAATGGCGCGCTGAGCCAGCGCGACGCCGAGCAGGTGATGATGGGCGTGCTCAACGCGCTCGAATACTCGCACCGCATGGGCATCATCCACCGCGACATCAAGCCCGGCAACATCATGATTTCCGAGCAGGGCGTGGTCAAGGTCATGGACTTCGGCATCGCCCGCGCGATCGACGATTCCGCGGCCACGATGACGCAGTCGCAGGGCGTCGTCGGCACCGCGCAATACCTGTCTCCGGAGCAGGCGCGCGGCGAAAGCGTCGACATGCGTTCCGACCTGTATTCCGCCGGCTGCGTGCTGTACGAAATGCTCACCGGCCGGCCGCCGTTCACCGGTGATTCGGCGGTGGCGATCGCCTACCAGCATGTGTCGGAAGTCGCCACTCCCCCAAGCACGATCGTGCCGGGCCTGCCGAAGATGTGGGATTCGATCTGCGCGAAGGCGATGGCCAAGGATCGGCAGAACCGTTACGCCACCGCTTCCGAGTTCAAGAACGATCTGCTGACGTTCATGAACGGCGGTGTGCCGATGGCTGCCGCGTTCAACCCGTTGACCGACCTGACCAACATGAAGGCCCGCAAGCAGGCCGAAATGGATGCCGCCACCGTGCCCATGGCGCCGGCGACGGATGCGCCGACGCAGGCGTTCAATCCGGTCACCGGCCAGTTCGAGGCCGTGCCGAATCCGAATGGCGGAGTCGAAACGAAGACCCGTGCGGAGCAGCGTGCCAAGGCCGCGCAGGAGCGTAAGAAGAAGCAGATCATCATCGCTTCCGTGGTCGGCAGCATCGTTGTTTTGCTGGCCGTCATCGGTATTTTCTTCGCGTTGAACGGGCATAAGAACACTGCGGATCTGGTGTCCGTGCCGGACTTCACCGACACGTCGAACATTTCCCAGGCGCGTGTGGAAGAACAGCTTAAGGCCCTTGGTCTGAAGCTTGACGCCCGTGACGATGCCACGTCCAGCCAACCGAAGGGCACCATCACCAAGCAGAACCCGAAGGGCGGTAAGAAGGTGGCGAAGGGCTCCACCGTCTCCGTATGGTTCTCCACCGGCCCGCAGGCGGTCAGCGTGCCTGACGTGTCCGGCAAGACGCAGGAGGAAGCGAAGGGCATTCTTGAGGCGGCAGGCTTCAAGATCGGCAATGTCATGACCGTGGACAGTGCCTCCATCGAGAAAGACAAGGTGGTGAACACCAATCCGGCCGCGCATTCGAAGCAGACCAAGGGCACCATCATCACGCTGTACATTTCGTCCGGCATGACCAAGATTCCGGATGGTCTGGTAGGCCAGGCCAAGGATTCGGTCATCGCGCAGCTCAAGCAGGCTGGTCTGACGCAGATCACCATCGAAAGCGAGTATTCCGATTCGGTGCAGTCCGGTGCAGTCACCCGCATCGATCCGGGTTCCGGCAGCACCGTCGAAATGGGCACCGCGGTGACCATTTGGGTGTCCACCGGCAAGCAGCAGACCAGCGTGCCGAACGTGATCGGTATGAACTACGCGAATGCCAAGGCTCTGCTGGAAGGCTACGGCTTCCAGGTCAACGTTTCCGGCCCGCAGGACGGCACGGTTGCTTCCATGAGCCCGAATGGTGGCAGCAAGGCCGATAACGGCTCCACCATCACGCTGACCACCAAGGCCCAGCCCGCCACCGACACCGGTGACAATAGCAACGGCAACACCACTGACAACAATCAGCAGCAACCACAGCACTAATCAGTGATGATGAAAAAGGAGCGGCTCAACGCCGCTCCTTTTTCATATCCCGTACCGTAAAACCTTGCCGGTTCTCTGCGGAATGCGGATTGCAGACTACCTTCGAGCTACAGCCTCCTACTCAACAACCTTAGGCTGCAGTCCAGCCGACTTCTCAACCGCGGAATCCTGCCCGCACACCTTCAGCCAGTTGGCCAGCAGACGGTAGCCGTCCTGCGTCATCACGGACTCCGGATGGAACTGCACCGCGTACATCGGCTTGCTGCGATGCTTGATGCCCTGCACGATGTGGTCGCCCTGCGTCCACGCGGTCACCACCAGATCGTCCGGCACGGACTCCGGTTCCACTGCCAGGGAATGGTAGCGCGTGGCGACCATCGGATTGGCCACGCCGTCGAAGATCTCATCGTCGATATGCTCAACCTGGCTGGTTTTGCCATGCATGATGGTCGGCGCGTGGCTCACGATGGCACCGAACACTTCGGCGAGCGCCTGCATGCCGAGGCATACGCCGAACATCGGCTTGTCGAGCTTCGCGCACAGGCGGATCATGTCCTCGCTGGCGCCGGATTCGGCCGGAGCGCCGGGGCCAGGAGAAATCAGCACGCCGTCGTATTCGTCGATCGCGCCCGGCTGGGACGGGTCGATCGCGTCGTTGCGCACCACAGTCACCGTGGCGCCGAGCGTCTTGAGATAGCCGACGATCGTATAGACGAACGAATCGTAATTATCTACCACCAGAATGTGTGCGGAATCGGTCATCATGCTCCAATCAACGTTTGAACAGCAGTGTACGTGCGTTCCGTGCCGCAGCAACGTCCACGTCTCACGCAGCGGCAGCCTTTAGATGGCCGTGTAGTTCGACATCTCCTGCAACATCGGAATAGTCGACGCGGCCCACGGGAACAGCCATTCGAAGCACGATGCGGCCGCTGCGAAAACCAGCAGCAGCACCAGCAGCAGACGGATCGGCAGCACGCCCGGCTGCAGTCGCACCAGGCTGCCGTACAGGCTGAAATCGGCCTTCTTTCGTCTTCCTGCGCGCACGTCGGCGAGATACGGCCATCGCCAGGCGACGGCGGCGGAAATAAATATGATCACGTATGCGGCGAGCGCGCCGAAGATCCACGGTTTCAGCGTATCGATCGACGACAGGAACGACGACTGTTCGTTGTTGACGAATTTGACTGTGCCGTTGGCGTTTTGGGAGGCCAGTTCCTGTGGGATGCCGTCGGAAACCTTCGCCCAGTAGGAGAATTCGGCGTAGCTGATCCAGCGGTGCGTCGGCGTGGAGTATTTCGGTTCGCAGGTGGTCATGGTCAGCATGCGTTTGGTCGGTGTTGCGCCGGGGTTTTCGGGGTTGGCCGCCACCACTTCGGTCTGTGTCGGCAGCACGATTTTGTAGCTGGTGTAGTGGTACACGTACCAGTAATCCTGCGTGCGGACGATGATCGGGTCGCCTTCCTGCAGTTTGTCGACGTCGCCGAGCGGCTGCCCGTAGCCGTTGCGGTGGCCGGCGAAGGCGAAGTTGCCGACCTGGCCGGGCATCTGCGAATCCGTGTAGTGGCCGAGGCCGTGCTTGTTGAGCTGTGTCAGGTCCGTGCCTTCCACCAGGTTGCGCTGCCATTGGCTGCCGAATCGCGGTATGTAGATTTGGGCGATGAGTTCGCCTTCCGTGGCGCTTTGCGGCTGTACAGGCGGGTCACCCTGCTGTGCCTTCGCCACGGTGACGTTGCCGGACTTTCCTGGATCGGACCAGGATACGGATTGGCGGGTTTCGATCTGGTTATGCTCCGACTGCACGCCCGTCCACCACATCTGCCATGCGATGTACAGCGCGCAGATGGCGGCGGCGGTCAGCATGAGTTCGGCGAGGATGCCGAGTATCGTCCACAGCGCGCTTTTGGTGCGTCCGCCACGGCTTGCCACATGTTTCATCGATTGTTATTTCCCCTCTTGCGAGTCGCCGTTCTTGTCGTTTTCGAGCGCTTTCGCATACTGCAACGGCTGCTGCAACGCGTCGGTCGCGTCGAAATGCAGTTTCGTTTTCTCGTCGACCTGCCATCCCAGGCCGAACGCGCTCACGTACTGCTTGTAGATGGACACTTCCTCGGAATCGTCGAGCGCTTTTCTCATGCCCTCCACTGGTCCGATCGCCGAGATTTTGAACGGCGGCGAATACTTCTTGCCTTGCAGCAGCAGCACGTTGCCGGAGCAGCGTACGGCGGAGTTGAACAATACGCGCTGATCCATGATCTGCATGGATTCGGCGCCTCCCGCCCACAGCGCGTTGACCACGGCTTCGATGTCCTGCTGGTGCACCACGTAATCGTTGATGTTGGCGCTGGATCCGTTGGCGTCGACCATGTTCTCCCATAGCGGCGAATCGTCGAGCGTCACCACCAGTCCCGGGCCTTCCACGGCGGGGAGCATGGTGCCGTTGCCGGCGCTTTCGCTGTCTTGCGATCCGTCGGCGTTCTGGCTGTCGAGTGTTTTGCTCAGATCGTTGACTCTGGTGCTCAGCGCATCGATTTCGGACCGTAGCGAGTTCACTTTTTTCACGCGCTGTTCCACGAGTTCGGCGGTATCGTTGCTCACCACCACGGAACGGTTGACGCGCAGGTTGGTGGACAGCAGGAATCCGGAGAACAGCAGCACGAGGAACGCCGCGACGCCGGCCGCCTTCGACCGTTTCGCGCTGTGCTTTCCGGTATGCTTCGCCATACGCGCCTTTCCAAACCTGCCTGAATCCGCCGGGTTTCACTGAACAATTGTCCTGATTTTGAACAGTTTTACGCCGTGAGTTCGCCGCTTTCGAGTCTACCCACTATTATGACTTTTAGCCTATTAAAGGAGACTATGCTGATGGCTGACGAAGAGCTGCACGAAACCACCGCGGATGACCAGAAGGATCTGCAGTCCGCCGACGACACCGCTGCCGTCGAGGAAACCACCGAAGATGTCGTCGACAAGACTTCCGTTGACGAGGACCAGTCCGACGATGACGATCTCGATATTCCTATGGACCGTGTCGAAGCGGTGCTGAACGCCACCGTTGATAAGGATTCGCTGTCACCGCAGATGCAACGCATGATGAACCGTCAGGCGGAGAACACCCGCCGTGTGGAGGAAAGCATCAAGGGCACCAAGTCCAACCCGCGCTGGTTCGTGCCGCTGTTCTGCGCGCTGATGATCATCGGTCTGGTGTGGGCCGTGGTCTACTACCTGACCACCGATTATCCGATTCCGCACATCGGCGCTTGGAACCTGGCCATCGCGTTCGCAATCATCATGGTCGGTTTCATTATGACCATGTGGTGGCGCTGAGTCGGTTTTCTCCGTTTCGCCTATTCCATCGAGGCTTATTCAAAAGACGCCGGGTTCTTTGCGATCCGGCGTCTCTTTTATCCGCTTCAACCACTTTACTTACCGCGTCTGCATCGCCCCGCTTCAGCTTTAGGAAAAGCGGTTTCCTGTCGAGTGGAAAGCCGCCGCTTACCCGCCGATTATCTGCTGATTTTTGCCGTCCGAATCAGCACGTGGTCGCCGCCTTGCATGGTGGTGCCGAACAGGTAGGCGTCGCCGCCGTCGGCGAGCTTGAGTTTCTTGCGCAATTGCGGCGCGGTGAGTGGGAAATTACGCACGGCGATGTTGGCACGGTCCAAGCCGGACAGCAATCGCTTCAGCTCCTTCTTACCCATACCGCCGATCGTTTCAATCGCAAAACCGCGCCCCGGAAAACCATCGACCGGCTCGTCCGATACGAACAGGTGGCTGCTCGGGCCGATCTGCACCGCCCCGAATCGCGCTTCCACCACGTCGAAGCAGCCGGCCTTCATGATCGACGCGTTCGGCTCGTACAGGTAGCGCAGCTCGTGCGGCAGCGGCGCGTCCCCGATGCGCAGGCCGCGCGTATAGGCGGCCGCATCGTAGTCGAGTCGCTGATCGTCGTTCACGCAGTACACGTGCGGCGCACGCGTGTCTGCCGCTGCGGCATCGGACGTTGCCCCGGCAGCCTTGCCGTCCAGCACCAGAAGCAGTTCCTTGCATTCGTTGCCGGTGGAGACGATGTGCACTTCGGCCACAGTGCCCGCGAAATCGTCGACCGCCTTGCGCCAGTCGAGCATCGGCGACAGTTTGATCATCACATATCGTGCCTTAGCCAGCAGCAGATCGCGCAGCGCCAGCACGTCGGGCGTGCAGTCCTCGATCGCGTAGGTGCGGGCGCCGTGCTCGTCGCGGCGAGCCGGGTCGATGTAGATCAGCTGCGCCGGCTCCATCGCACGTAGGTATTCGACGCCGTCGCCGCACACCACCTGTGCTTGCGTGAGGCCCAGCGCCGCCATATTGTGCGCGGCCAGTTCGCATAGATGCGATTGGCGTTCCACGTACGTGGCGTGACCGAATCCGCGGGCGAGATATGAGAAATCGACGCCGAATCCGCCTGTCAGGTCCGTCATGGTCGCGTCGTTGGCCGTCTGTCCCGCCGATTGCGGCAGAGATCGCAACAGACGCCGGGCGATTTCGGCCTTGTATTGCGCTGTGAACTGCGATGAGCACTGTTCCATGGAAATATGCGCGGGATAGACGATATCCGCGCAGGCGGCCCATTGCGGCAGTTTGTTGCGGGCGATTTGCCAGCCCGCGATCTGGTCGAGCGCGGCCGGCAGGTCGAGGTCCGCCGTCCGTTTGGTTTTGAGCGCCAGGTCACGCACGTCTTCATTGCGATGCGCCTCGGCGAAGGCGCGCGTCACGTCGTTGAGCAGTGGTCCGTCACTCATGGTTCCTCTCCCCTTCTTCGCAAGTATCTGCCATGTCGCACGCATATCGTCGCACGCGTATCCTGCGTCCGTGGCGCATCGGTATTGCGTCCTTGTCGATTGCCTTCGTCATCTTATCTTTCCTGTGGATAACAAGTGGACAAATGTGGATGAATGTGGATAACGCCCATATTTTGTGCCTGAGTCAACGTCGCACCACGAAATACCGGCGGCGATTTTCCCCATTTTTGTGGGGTGTGGATATCGGTTATCCACAATTTTCACATAGGAAATTCCTTATGTTCCGCCATTTTGTGAATATCCTTGTGGATAATCCACCACGTTATCCCCGACTTACCCACAGGTTTGACCTCACTTATCCACAAAGTTATCCACGGATGTGGAAAACTACATGTGTGTAGTTCCCGCATTACTGGTACAGAAGTGACATATGCATCAGCGGATTGCCGGCGTTGCATCCCACGATGATCGCCACGACCACCACGAACACCGTGATGCCGTACACCGTGGTGCGCCACGTCAGGCTTTTGCCGCGGAACGCATGCAGGCCGGTGACCAGCAGCCACGCAAGCACGCCGCCGACGATGAATCCGCCGACATGCGCCTGCCATGCAATGCCCGGCGTGATCACCGGCATCAGGAAGTTGATCAGCATCCAAATCAGCATCGAACGAATATCAATGCCTATTCTCCTGTACACCACCAGAATCGCGGCGAACAGGCCGAACAGCGCGCCGGACGCGCCATATGCGGCGGTCATCCATCCCGACGGCGAGCACACGGCCCACACCATCAGTCCGGCACCGCCGCCCAATCCGGACAGCACGTACAGCGCAAGATACGGCCAATGCCCCATCATGCGTTCCAGCACGGGCCCCACGCACCACAAAGTAAGCATGTTGAACAGGATGTGCCACAGCGAGGTCGGCTGGTGCAGGAACATCGAGGTGATGAAGGTCCACGGGTGCCGGACGGCCGTGGCGGGCAGCAGCATGCCGGCGTTCACGAACGCGTTGCCGCCTTCGGGCCAGACGAGGAAGAGGACCGCTTCGATGGCCCACACCACGATGCAGATCGCCATGATGGCGGTGGTGATGACCGGGTCGCCGTTGCGCCACCGGTATCGCAGCGATCGGGCGGAGAACAGATCCTTGAACGATGGGGAATCGGGAAACAGACTGAATCGTTGGTATGCCATAGCTCAACACTACCGGCACATGCGGTATTTTCCGGCGCGTAAATCCACCCAATCGACACATTCCACGAATTAAGATAGGGAACAGAGCTGGCTTGAACGAGCAGGTCAGCCAGTGTTTGGAAACCTTGAAAGGAGCCGTCATGGAGAATAAGTCTTCTAACGGTTGGAAGTTCTTCGCACTGCTCTTCGGAGCTTTGCTTGCTGGCGTCGTCGGTCTGTACATCTACAAGCAGCAGAATCCCGACTATGACCCGTGGGAGGAACCGTGGGAGAACAGCTCCTCGCCGGTCGACCTGGGCCTGACCAAGGACGCCGAGCCGGAGGCCGACGCCACTGCCGCCGCTCCTGCCGCTGAGCCGGAAGCCGCCTGATTTCGCCTTTCCCGGCACACCTATGCCGCGTTGGGTTTGTTGCTTCGCCCTGTATCTTGCGATACAGGGTTTTTCTTTTGCTTTTGCGATTGCGATTGGCTTGCGGCCTTCCGTCGTACTGTCGCTGTATTGCCACGTACGTTCGGCACGTACGTTCGGGCACTACCGGCATACGCAATCGGACATGCGAAAAACATACGAAAAGGCCCTTGGAAAATCCCAAGGGCCTTCGTCGTCATCACTTATCCGCCCATTGCGAAACGGACGGAGCGAAAGCGATCATGCGTGCGTCGGCGATGCCAGCGACGTTTCATGACCGCTCCATAATCACTTGAGCGGACCGGTGTGCCAGATGCGCTCGAGGTAATCCTCGATGGAGCGGTCGGAGCTGAAGTAACCGGAGTTGGCCACGTTGAGCACGGCCATGCGGCTCCACTTCATCGGATCGCGGTAGGTTTCCTCGATCTGGGCCTGGATGTCCATGTACGCGCGGAAGTCGGCGAGCGTCATGAAGTAATCCTTGTTCAGCCAATCGTTGACGAGGTCCTTGTAGGTGTCCTTGTCGCCGTCGGAGAAGGTGCCGTCGGCAACCATATCGATGGCGGCCTTGAGCTGCGGGTCCTTCTCGTAGTACTCGCGGGACAGACCCTTGGTGTCGTAGCCCTTGGCGTACAGCGCGGAGACTTCCGGCTCGGTCATGCCGAACAGGAAGAAGTTCTCGGCGCCCACGCGCTCGCGGATCTCGACGTTGGCGCCGTCGAGGGTGCCGACGGTCAGAGCGCCGTTGAGGGCGAACTTCATGTTGCCGGTGCCGGAGGCTTCCTTGCCGGCCTGGGAGATCTGCTCGTCGAGGTCGGTGGCCGGGATGAGGTTCATGGCCAGCTCGATGTTGTAGTTCCACGGGAAGTAGACGTTCAGCTTGCCCCTGACGTCCGGATCGTTGTTGATGACGCGGGCGACGTTGTTGATCAGCTGGATGGTCTGCTTGGCCAGGTAGTAGCCCGGAGCGGCCTTGGCGCCGAACACGATGGTGCGCGGCATGATGTCGTCGGCGGAGACCTTGCCGGACTTGATGTCGGCGTAGTCGGCGATGACGGACAGGATCTTCAGGGCCTGGCGCTTGTACTCGTGCAGACGCTTGACCATGGTGTTGATCATGGTGTTCGGGTCGATGTCGAAGCCGTACTTGCGCTTGGCGAAGTTGGAGAAGTCGACCTTGTTGGCCTGCTTGACGGCGGCGAACTTCTTGACGAACTCGTCGTCATCGGCCAGCGGGATGAGGCCCTTGAGCAGTTCGAGGTCGCTCAGCCACTTGTCGGTGCCCAGGCCCTCGGTGATGAGGTCGGACAGGCGCGGGTTGGCCAGCTTGATGAAGCGGCGAGGGGTCACGCCGTTGGTCACGTTGGTGAACTTGTCCGGATACACGTCGGAGAAGTTCTTCAGGGTGACGTCCTTGAGCAGCTGGGAGTGCAGCTCGGCCACGCCGTTGACGTGGGAGCCGCCATAGGTGGCCAGGTAGGCCATGCGCACGGAGTCGCCGGTGTAGATGGCCATGTCCTTGATGGTGGCCTCGTCAACGCCCTTGGCCTTGAGCTCGGCCTCGAACTGGTCGTTGATCTTCTCGATGATCTCGAGATGACGCGGCAGCAGTTCGCTGATGAGCTTGGACGGCCACACTTCCAGGGCTTCCGGAAGCAGGGTGTGGCAGGTGTAGTTGAAGGTCTTGTTGGTGATCGTCCAGGCGGTGTCCCAATCGTAGCCATACTCGTCCATGAGCACGCGCATGAGCTCCGGGATGCCGATGACCGGGTGGGTGTCGTTGAGCTGGAAGTTGATCTTGTCCGGGAAGGTGGTCAGATCCGGCTTGTCCTGGCCCGGGTAGAAGACGCGGATGGCGTCGTGGATGGAGGCGGACACGAAGAAGTACTGCTGCTCGAGACGCAGCGCCTTGCCCTGCGGGGTGGAGTCTTCCGGGTACAGGATCTTGGAGATGTTCTCGGCCTCGACCTGCGGCTTGACGGCGTCGAGGTACTCAGACTTGTTGAAGGTGAGCAGGTCGAACTCGTCGTAGCTCTTGGCGGTCCACAGGCGCAGGGTGTTCACGCGGCCGGAGGCGTAGCCCGGAACCATGTAGTCGACCGGGACGGCGCGCACGGACCAAGCCGGCTTCCAGACCTTCTTGCCGTTCTCTTCGACGACTTCGCCGCCGAAGGAGACCTTCTGATCGCGGTTGTAGTCGATGTGGCCCCACGGCTCCTCGTTGGCCAGCCAGTAATCCGGGGTTTCGATCTGCTTGCCGTTCTCGTCGAATTCCTGCTTGAAGATGCCGTACTTGTACTGGATGCCGTAGCCGAATGCCGGCACGCCGAGGGAGGCGAGGGAGTCGATGAAGCAGGCGGCCAGACGGCCCAGACCACCGTTGCCCAGGCCCGGCTCGTATTCGGCGTCGATGACTTCCTGCGCATCGAAGCCGAGAGCTTCCACGGCCTTGTCGAACTGATCGGTCAGTCCGGCGTTGAGCAGCGCGTTCTCCAGCTGCTTGCCCATCAGGAACTCGGCGGACAGGTAGCCGACGGCCTTGGTGTTGCCGTTGACCATGTCGGCCTGAGTCTTCATCCAGGAATCCACGAGATGGCGACGCACTGCGGCGGACGCGGCGACGTACACATCAGCCGGCTTGGCCTGCTCGACGGTGATGCCCTGGGTGTACTTCAGCTGCTCACGGATTTCGTCAGCGAACTGTTCCGCGGTGACCGCGGACTTCGGTGCGGTAATTTCAGTCATTGATTGACTCCCTTTGACGGATATTCTCCAGGAACATTATGCCTTACCCCAGCGTCCTTGCATTTGCGGCCGCATGAACACCAAGTAACATCATGCATACGTTCTCATACACAGCATACTACGTAATCGCTAAAAGACGAAATTCCTAGCAATCGTAAGCCGGCATTCGTTTGCAAAAAACATTGCAAAAACTGCAAACGCAACGTATGGCGCCCATTAAGCGAGGGCACCACAATCGCAGGAAAATCGCCCCTCAAACCCCTATTTAGTTACGACTACATCGTTTGCAAAGTTCCATCATAGTCGTTTGCGGGCTGCACAATACCGGTATGGCTGTCATACGAGAACAAGACTTGGGCAAAGGACGCGGCGCCTTCGAACAGTGGCAGGACGCGGCGCACAACATTTTCAGCGAGCAGCTGCCGGCCGATGACGACGCCGCTTTCGATTTCCGGCTCAACTTCTCGCCGCGTCTGCCGCGCCAGCTGTGGGCGATGGCGGTGCGCTACTCGCTATACCTGCTGGAAAAGAAGGCGCCGGGCGAAGGCGTGGAGGTGCGCGTGGCACCGTGGGGCGCCATCAAGATCCTCGACGGGCCGGCGTCCGATCCGCACAATCTCACGCCGCCGGACGTCATCGAACTGGACCCCGACGTGTGGATGAGGCTCGCCACCGGCATCACCAGCTGGGGCGAGGAAAAGGACGCCGGGCGCATCACCGCCGTCGGCGAACGCGACGATCTGAGCGGGTTGCTGCCGCTGGCATAGGAATAGGTCGCGGCGTGGTGCGACCGGTGATGGTTGGCGGGACGAGCTCGACAATCGCCCGACAATCGCAATCGAAATAATAAAAAATGGCCCGCGGTCGAAACCACGGGCCATTCGTTGAAAAAATCTGTGCAGTCAGTCCTGCTTCTTCGGCTTCAGCGCGCTGGGCACCGGCATCGGGATGGGCTTGTGCGGCTTCGGCGCGGCCTTTGCCGCCGGAAACTCGCCACTCGTGGCCTTCGCCGCGGCTTCCGCGGCCCACTTGGCGTATTCGTCAAGGTCATCGGCGGAATCGGAAGACGTTTGACCGTCCCCAACGGTCTCATCTTCGGCGTCCACATCGTGAGAATACTTGGCTTCGATATCGGCAAACGGGTCGAAGGAACCAGAACCGGGCTCCTGCGCACCGAGCTCCTTGGCAAGCTCATCGTAATCGGTGTCGGTGGTCAGGTACTTGAGCTTTCGGGCTATTTTCTGCTGTTTGGCTTTCTGACGTCCGCGGCCCATCTGACCCCCTGAAATTACTGTGCTATCAATTCATCAAACAAGAGAGTACCACTTATTGCGCATTATTTCGTTGTCGGCTCAGACTTTTACGATAAAATCGTTGATTTTCTTAAGAAAAGGACACGTATGACGGACGAAACCCAGGAGCAGCAGATCACTGCTGTCGGCAATGAAATGAGCGCGAGCTTCCTCGCCGCAAAGAAGCGTTCCGATGAAACCCTCGCCGCAATCGAAAAGAATCCGGGCAAGTTCACCATGCTCACCGGCGACCGTCCGACGGGCCGTCTGCACATGGGCCATTACTTCGGCACGCTGCGCAGCCGCGTGGAGATGCAGAACAAGGGCGTGCACACCAACATCATCATCGCCGACTATCAGGTGATCACCGACCGTGACACCACCGAGCACATCCAGGACAACGTGCTCAACCTGATCCTCGACTACATGGCCGCCGGCATCGATCCGGGAAAGACCATGATCTACACGCACTCCTCCGTGCCGGCCGAAAACCAGCTCATGCTGCCGTTCCTGTCGCTCGTCACCGAGTCCGAACTGCACCGCAATCCGACCGTCAAGGCCGAGATGGAGGCTTCCGGCCACGCACTGACCGGCCTGCTGCTGACCTACCCGGTCCATCAGGCCTGCGACATCCTGTTCTGCAAGGGCAATATCGTGCCGGTGGGCAAGGATCAGCTGCCGCACATCGAATTGACCCGCACCATCGCCCGCCGCTTCAACGAGCGTTACGCCAAGAAGAACCCGGTGTTCCCGGAGCCTGACGCCATCCTGTCCGATGCGCCGGAGATTCCGGGCCTCGACGGCCAGAAGATGAGCAAATCCCGTGGCAACTCCATCATGCTGAGCGCCACCGCAGCGGAGACCGCCAAGCTCATCAAGAAGAGCCGCACCGATTCCGAACGCAAGATCACCTTCGATCCGATCAACCGTCCGGAGGTCTCCGCACTGCTGACCACCGCGGCGCTGACCACCGGCCGCGACCCGAAGGAAATCGCCGAGGAGATCGGTGATTCCGGCGCGGGCGCACTGAAGATGTACGTGGTTGAATCCGTGAACAACTTCCTTGCCCCGATGCGCGAACGCCGCGCCGAGCTGGCCAAAGATATGGATTACGTGCGTGACGTGCTCGCCGAGGGCAACAAGAAGGCCAATGCCATCGCCAACGAGACGCTGGAGCAGGTGCGCGACGCCATGGGCATGCGCTACTGAGCGCGTTTGAGCCGTGCGGCCGTCGCACGCTTACGTGTTCGCACGTTCACAACGAGAAATGGGTCGGGAACCACATCGGTTCCCGACCCATTTCGCTTACAAATGGCGGATTACGCCTTCCGCCGGATGCCATCCCGCTTAGATCTGCGAGCGCTTCTCCCCTGCGGCGATTTCGGCGGCCACGAGGTCGTCGTCCACGTGGCGGTCGTCCGGATCGTCGAGATAGTGGTCGAATTCGTGCAGCACTTCCGCGCTTGGCGCGGGCGTGAGCAGCGAGACCACCACGATGAACAGCAGCGAGACGATGAACGCCGGCAGCAGCTCGTAGATGGCGAAGATGCCACCGAGCGGCTTGACGAGGTTGTGCCAGATGAGCACGGTGGCCGTGCCGGACAGCATGCCCGCGATCGCGCCGTACTTGTTGGTGCGCCTCCAGTACAGCGAGGTGAGCATCAGCGGCCCGAAGGATGCGCCGAGGCCGGCCCACGCGTACGAGACCACTTGGAAGATCGAGGAGTTCTGGTCGAACGCCACCACGATGCCGAAGATGAACATGACGAGCAGCGTGATGCGCGCCACCATCATCACCTGGCGGTCGGTGGCCTTGCGGTGCAGCAGTCCGCGGAAGATGTTCTCGCCGACGGCCGAGGCGCCGATGATCATGTACGAGGACGAGGAGCTCATGGACGCGGCGAAGATGCCGGACACGACGATGCCGCACATGAAGCTCGGCAGCAGCGCCTGCGACACCACGATGAAGATGTTCTCCGCGGCCGCCTGCGTGGCGAATTGCGTCGGCATCATGGCACGGCCGACCAGGCCGATGCACACGCCGCACGCCAGCGAGATCACGCACCACGTGGTTGCGATGATGCGGGATTTCTTGATTTCCTCGGAACTGCGGATGGACAGGAACCGCACGAGCACCTGCGGCATGCCGAAGTAGCCCAGGCCCCACGCGAGCATGGAGATGATGGTGATGATGCCGTAGTCGGCGGGCGCGCCGAACATGGCCTGTCCGGCCTTGACGATCTGCTCGCCGGCGTCGTTGAGGATCGGCGTGGCCACATGCGTGCCGTCGAGGAATCCCGGAATGCCCTTGAGGAAGGCGACGGTGTTGTCGATGCCGCCGGCGGACGCCACGGAGCCGATGAACACCACGGCCAGCGCGAAGAACATGAGCAGGCCCTGGATGAAGTCGGTCACGACCACGGACAGATAGCCGCCGATGATGGTGTACGCGAACACGATGGCGGCGCCGATCACCATGGTCAGGTGGTAGTCCCAGCCGAACAGCGTGGAGAAGAGTTTGCCGACGGTCACGAAGCAGCTGCCGACGTACACGCAGAAGAATACGAGGATGATGAGCGCAGCGATGGTGGATACGATATTGCGATCGTCATGGAAGCGCTTGGAGAAGAAGTCGGGAATGGTGATCGCGTCGCCGGCCACCACGGAGTAGCGGCGCAGACGGCGTGCGACGAGTTTCCAGTTGAGGTAAGTACCAAGCGCCAGACCGATGGCCGTCCACATTGGGTCGGCCGCGCCGGTGAAGTAGGCGACGCCCGGCAGGCCCATAAGCAGCCAGCCGCTCATGTCGGAGGCTTCCGCGCTCAATGCCGTCAGCCACGGTCCGACGCCACGCCCACCCGCGAAATACTGTTTGGTGGAGGAATTGGACCTCTTGGAGTAGACGAAGCCGATGGTCAGCATGGCCGCGAAGTACAAGACCATGGCCAGCAGCACCCAGAAATCTTTGGTTACCAAGTGTTTTTTACCCTTCTGCAGGTTATTAAATGTCGTAGCGCCAGGATTTATCGGTCACTACTCGTGCCATCGCCAGGCCGATTGGCAGGCAGATGATCACCATGAACGCACGGAACGCCCAATCGAGCGCGTTCAGCGTATCGAACTGGCCGAGGTGGAACATGGCCTGGTACATATACAAACCGGGCACCATGATCACAATAGACGGAACCGTCAGGCAGATGCGCGGATATCCCAAATGCGGAGCAAGCAGGCCGTGGCGCACCGCCGAACGCCATGCGGAGGCGAGCAGGCCGGCAAGGAACGCGCCGATGAACGCGCCGGCTTCCGCGGGCACGCCCAAGTCGACGATTTCCAATCGCAAGGTATCGGTGATGGCGCCGATGGTGGCGGCGACGAGGCACATGCGCTGCGGGGAATTGAACATCACGGAGAAGCCCCACACACCGATGAACGCGAACAGCATGCGCAGCAGGCAGTTGATGACGGGGTTCAGTCCAAGCGGCTCGAATCCTTGCGGATTCAGGTGCACGATTGAGGCGACCATCCAGCCTGCCAACGTGGCCATCAGGATGATGCACAGCACGTATGTAAGTCGTTGCACGCCTGATGGGAAGTCGATTTTCGCCATATCGAGCCCGCCGGTTATCAGCGGGAATCCGGGGATGACGAACAGCATCGCGCCGATATACGCGGTGTCGTGCTGCAAGGCGATCGGATCGAACAGGCCGATCAGTCGCAGCATGCCGGTGCATGCCAGCGCGGCGACGGCCACGCAGACGAACGTCACGAAGAATTGGTTGAGATGGTGGGCGAACAGGCGGCGACGCAGCCAGTGGCCGAGGCCGGCGCCGACGAACGCGCCGATCATGTCGTACGGGCCGCCGCCGAGCAGGAACACGAAGGATGCGCAGGCGCAGGCGGACGCGAGTCCCGCGAAGGCCGGCGAATACAGCGGTTTGCGACGTTCGATCATGTCGAGTCGCTCGTGCGCCTGCCGTACGGTGACGCCTTGCGATTCGCCCGCGGCTTTCCCGATATGGTCGAAATGCTCGGCATATTCCTTCGGCGGCTTGTGCCGACGATTCTTCCGCGACTGTTCCGCGGCCGCATCGCCATCGCCATGTCCGGCCGCGGCCGCCGCCTCGATATCGCGCATGTGCAGCGGACGTGCGGTGGAATCGCCTTCCCGCGCGCGTTCCGTGACCATTTCCAGCGCGTCGAGCACGGGATCGTCGGAACCTTCCTGGTTCTGCTCGGCCTTCTGCCGTTCCTTGAGCTGCTTGGACAGTTCGGCCGACACCTGCGAGGCGTCGCGCTTGTCGAGATGCTGCATCAGCCCTTCGGAAACGTCGGATTGGCTGTGGTACATAGAGCCTTTGCCGAGGTTGACGTTGAACCAGTCGGCGAAGTGCTCGAGCAGCCAGATGCGTTCGGTGTTGACGCCGGTGGTCGGCAGGTCGACGACTTCGGTGATGCGGTCCTTGCCGTCCGTGCAGGAGGCTTCGATGTCGGTGAGGTTCACGTCGGCGCGCACGTGCACGCCCAATGGATAGGCGATGCGGTGCATCATTTCGCGGACGCGGAAGCTGCCTGTTCCGGCGCCGAGGTCAAGCATGCCGACGCGGACGATCACGCTGGCTTTCGCCGCGATGCCGGCTTCGGTTACCGGCTTGTCCCAATCGCGTTCGATGTCTTCCATATCGAGCGGAATGGAGTGGGTGTGGAATTTGCTGACCGCCTTCGCGCTGCTGTCAACGCGTTCGGTGTTCTCATCATGTTCATGTAGTGCGCTCACACTATTCAGGTCTAACGTGTGGGCTGGTCGGATATTTTCCGAACATTCCCACATGCCCATTTTCCGGACATTCAATGTCCACGATGCGAACCATTCCGGCGTTTCCGTAACCAAACTGTCGATTTGCCGCGCCTACAATGGTTGAGCATTTACCCACCAAGCTTAGGGCTGTGGGCTCGCAACAGACGGCCAAAACAATCGCGGAGGTGCCGCGAAGGACCGACAGACCGAGCAACCCGATGATTTGGAGAAGGAGGTCTGATGACAACTGAAAACGAACAGATCACGCCTGCGGACGCGGCTATCGTCTCGTCCGGCACCGGCACCAAGGGCCCTGAGGAGCGTGATCTTCCCGCATCCCTCAAAGAGGAAATGGATCTGTGTCTGCAGATTCTTCGCGAGGTGCTCGGCGAATTCGACGAAAAGCTGCTGGCCAAGTTCGATGAGGTGCGCGAGCACGCGCTGAACGCCAGTGCCAAGCGTTTCTCCGGCATTCTTTCGGATACGAATCCCGATCAGGACGACCTGCAGAAGGTGGTCGACATCGTCGACAAGGTGGATGTCCACGACGCCCAACTGCTGGCTCGCGCCTTCACCACCTACTTCCATCTGGCCAACCTGTGCGAGGAGAACTACCGCGTCTCCGTGCTGCACCAGCGCGAGGCCGCCGTGAATGAGGATCAGGCCGTCGATCCGGTGAACGAAATGACCTGCGCCTACCACCAGCTCATCAACGAGATGGGTCCGGCCAGGGCCAAGGAGCTGCTCGACCAGCTCGAGTTCCATCCGGTGTTCACCGCGCATCCGACCGAAGCCCGCCGTAAGGCCGTGGAAGGTAAGATCCGCCGCATCTCCCAGCTGCTCGAAGCGCATAAGCTGCTCGGCGGCTCGGACAAGAAGGAAAACTCCCGTCGACTCTTCAACGAGATCGACGCGCTGTTCCGCACCTCCCCGATCGCGCTGAAGAAGCCGACTCCGGTTGAGGAAGCCGACACCATTCTTGATATCTTCGACAACACGCTGTTCTACACCATTCCGCAGGTCTACCGTCGTTTCGACGACTGGGTCCTCGGAGACAAGGCCGGCCTCGTGCCGCCGGTGTGCCCGGCGTTCTTCCATCCGGGAAGCTGGATCGGTTCCGACCGTGACGGCAACCCGAACGTCACCGCCAAGGTGAGCCGTCAGGTGGCCCGCAAGTTCAGCGACCATGTGCTGGGCGCGCTGGAGATCGAAACCCGCCGCGTCGGCAAGAACCTGACGATGGAGGCCGAGACCACCCCGCCGAGCGCCGAGCTCAAGTCCCTGTGGAACCACCAGAAGGAAATGAGCGAGCGTCTGACCGACAAGGCCGCGCTGATCTCCACCAAGGAGCTGCACCGCGCCGTCATGCTGGTCATGGCAGACCGTCTGAAGGCCACCATCGACCGCGACGCCGACCTCATGTACCACTCCTGCGAGGACTACATCGCCGATCTGAAGACCGTGCAGCGTTCCCTCGCCGAAGCCAACGCCAAGCGTTCCGCCTACGGTCCGCTGCAGGACCTCATCTGGCAGGCCGAGACCTTCGGCTTCCACATGGTCGAGATGGAGTTCCGTCAGCATTCCGTCGTGCATTCCCGCGCTCTGGAGGACATCCGCGAGCATGGCCTGCACGGTGAGCGTGGCGAGCTGCAGCCGATGACCCACGAGGTGCTCGACACCTTCCGCGCGCTCGGTTCCATCCAGAAGCGCAATGGCATCAAGGCCGCCCGCCGTTACATCATCTCCTTCACCAAGAGCGCCCAGAACATCAAGGACGTGTACGAACTGAACCGTCTGGCGTTCTCCCACCCCGAGGATGTTCCGACCATCGACGTGATCCCGCTGTTCGAGCAGCTTGAGGATCTGCAGAACTCGGTGGACGTGCTTGAGGAAATGATCAAGATCCCGGAGGTCCAGGCTCGTCTGAAGGCCACCGGCGGCAAGATGGAAGTCATGCTCGGCTACTCCGACTCCTCGAAGGACGCCGGCCCGACCTCCGCCACCCTTGCCCTGCACTCCGCGCAGGAGCGCATCGCCAAGTGGGCCGAATCGCACGACATCGACCTGACCCTGTTCCATGGCCGCGGCGGCGCCGTCGGTCGTGGCGGCGGCCCGGCCAACCGCGCCGTGCTCGCACAGCCGGTCGGCTCCGTGAAGTGCCGTTTCAAGCTCACCGAGCAGGGCGAGGTCATCTTCGCCCGCTACGGCAACCCGGTGCTTGCAATCCGCCATGTGGAGTCCGTCGCAGCCGCAACGCTGCTGCAGTCCGCTCCGAGCGTGGAGAAGCGCAACACGGACATGACCAAGAAGTACGCCGACATGGCCAGCAAGCTCGACGAGGCCGCGCACAACCGCTTCCTCGACCTGCTGAACACCGACGGCTTCGCACCGTGGTTCTCCACCGTCACGCCGCTGACCGAAATCGGCCTGCTGCCGATCGGCTCCCGTCCGGCGAAGCGTGGTCTGGGCGCCAAGTCCCTCGACGACCTGCGCACCATTCCGTGGATCTTCTCCTGGGCCCAGGCCCGCATCAACCTGGCCGCATGGTACGGCCTCGGCACCGCGTGCGAGCAGTTCGGCGACCTGAACACCTTGCGTCAGGCGTACGAGGAGTGGCCGCTGTTCTCCACGTTCATCGACAACATCGAAATGTCGCTGGCCAAGACCGACGAGCGCATCGCCAAGATGTACCTCGCCCTCGGCGACCGTGAGGACCTCAACAAGAAGGTCCTCGACGAGATGGAGCTCACCCGCAAGTGGGTGCTCAAGATCGTCGGCGACGAATGGCCGCTGCAGCACCGCCACGTGCTCGGCCAGGCCATCCGCATCCGCTCGCCGTACGTGGATGCGCTGTCCGTCACCCAGGTGCTCGCCCTCGGCTCGCTGCGCAAGCGCGTGGACAAGGAAGAGCTCACGCACGGCCAGAAGGAGAACTACACCTATCTGATCCTGTGCACCGTTTCGGGCGTCGCCGCAGGCCTGCAGAACACGGGCTGATCTTCGGATGACCGATTGACAAAAGCGAGCGGGGAGGTTCCGTGCCGATAAACGGCACGGGCCTCCCCGTTCGCGTCGCACGGCCCTAGACTGGCCGGCGACGGCGCGCACGGAACGGGCGCGCGGGCCGAGCGACAGACTCGGATGATCGGAGGGGGACATATGGACGCGGAAGGGGACACGGACGGGACGACGGACGCGCACGAGGAGGACCACACGCCCGCGGACGGTGCCGGGACGGAGGGCGAAGGCGGCAAGCCGGACACTAGGCCGGGCGACAGACTCGCGACCATCCGACGCACGCTGTGGTGGATAGGACTGGCGCTACAGCTCCCATTCGCTTTGACTCTGATCCATTTTGATACCCCTTACCTGATATTGGAGCGTATCCTATGCGCTATTCCGCCAAGACTGGCAAGCGACCCGTCATCAATCGTCGGCATTCCCGCACTTGAAACGGAATGGCGTCGAGAATTCCTGACACTAGTCCTGGGCGCAGTTTGCTGGGTTGCGACTGGAGTAATGAGATTAGTTGCGGACAGCCCATCAAACCATGGAAAAGAAACCCTTCCTGTACGCATCTTCGCCGGAATCATCACCATCATCGTATTGATGGCCACCGGTATTACAGGATTCTTCCTCGCACTGGCACTCCTTATGTAGCAGCTTTCCATTCATCCACCAGAAGAATCCTAAGTAGAAGATAATGTGTGGGCAGATGTGGCATATGCCATATCTGCCCACACATTACACATTATGCGAACTACCGTCTTGGTTGAGCTATGAACGCGGCGAAAGCCCGAGCACTCACTTCAGCTTCTCTCTCAGCAGGAAGCTTGTCTGCACCAGCAGCCTTTTTTATAATAAACAAGGACCATACCCTTGCGTCTCCGACTACCTAAAATAAGGAGAACAGTGCAGTACATATATCTCACAGCACTTGCCCTGCTAGGATTATGTATGCTTATTTTTCCAAGGCAACTCTGGAAAATAAGCAATTTCCTCTGGACTCAAAAAGGAGATCCGAGCAATCTATACACATCCTTAATGAGAATAAGCGGTGCCGCCTTTCTTGTTTTAGCTCTTATTCTTTTCATCTTCTGCAGACTGCAGTAACACCTACCTGATCCTGTGCACCGTGTCGGGTGTCGCAGCAGGCCTGCAGAACACGGGCTGATTTTAGCCAGTTTCTTTCAGGGTCCCCGTTCGCACTGCCGATCGGGGACCCTTTTTCATACCTATATCTGCCTTATATATGGCAGAATCGGAGCCTTGTCATGAGCCTTCTCGCTTATATATGGCAGACCATCATGCGAAAAACCCACTTCGGGGGTACATTTTTCCGGTTTTTCACCTTTGGGACTGCCATACATAAGCGAAATATCACCGGACAGAACACGAAATCTGCCATACATAAGCGAGATATCGCTCTATTTCCCAGCGAACGGTCAGACCAAAACGTATGATGTTGGCTAGCCTGAACAATGAGGGGTGGAGTCAATGGCAGACGAACTGTTTGTAGACCAAGACGAGGTCGAAGGCACGGCAAGCGGCGTTTGGAGCCGCATGCTGGCAGGTAATCGCAGGTTTGCGGAGGGCAAACCGGAACATCCGAATCGTGGCGCTGAAGCACGCGAGGCACTTGTGGACACACACGCACCGGAAGCGGCCATACTGAGCTGCTCTGATGCGCGTGTCAGCCCCGATATTATTTTCGACGCAGGCATCGGCGATCTGTTCACCGTGCGCACGGCAGGGCAGGTCATAGACGATGCTGTGATCGCCTCTTTGGAATACGCGGTGGACGTGCTCGGCGTGCGCCTTTTGGTGGTGCTCGGCCATCAGAATTGCGGTGCGATCAAGCAGGCAAGCAAGGAATACGAGGCGCTGCTGCACGAGCTGACCGCCGACGCGGAGGATTCGCTGATGGCCGCCGACAGCGTTGCCGACCTTGACGAACGCATTATGAACGCGGAATCGCTGATGCTGCGCACGGTCGGTTTTTCGATTTGGCAGGCGCACGAATCGGAACTGGAATCGGCGGAGGATTTCGAGCGCGTGCACATCGCACGCACCATCGAACAGCTGGTGGAACGTTCCGAAGTGATCCAGCACGCGCTGGCCGAGGATCGGCTGATGATCACGGGCGCACGCTACCAGCTCGACACCGGCAAGGTGGAAGTGCTGAGCTTCTGACGATTTTCCGGAAAAAGACGGCTTCCGGATCCGTTGCGTCGCGCTGTTTTGACATGCCGTTGCTTTAGATTGGAATCATGTCGCTTGGTTTGAACATCCTTCTGATTTTCATTTTCCTGCTGCTCGGTTCCGTGTTCGCCGGCACCGAACTGGCGCTGGTCAGCCTGCGCGGATCGCAGATCGACCAGATGGAACAGGAGGATGCGCGCGGCAAGCGTGTGGCGCAGATCGCACGCGACCCGAACACGTTCCTGTCCACCGTGCAGATCGGCGTGACGCTGTGCGGCTTCCTGTCCGCGTCGTTCGGCGAATCCTCAATCGCCCCGTATATCGTGCCGGTCATCGAAGACTGGGGTGTGCCGCATAACGTCGCCGCTCCCCTGACCACCATCGCGTTGACGCTGATCATCTCGTATTGCTCGATCGTCATTTCCGAACTGGTGCCGAAGCGTATCGCCATGCAACGCAACGAGCAGATCGCGCGTGCCGTGGTGCCGGCCATCCATGTGTTCGCCAAAGTGTGCAAGCCGATCATCTGGCTGATCGGCAAGAACACGAACGGCATCGTGCGGCTGCTCGGCTTCGATCCGAACGAAACCGACAGCGAGGTGTCCGACGACGAGCTGCGCGTGCTCGTCAACACCAACACCAACCTCAGCAAGGACGAGCGCACCATCCTCGACGACGTGTTCGACGCATCCGAAACCATTGTGGCGGAGGTCATGCGTCCTCGTGCCGACGTCGCGTTCCTGGACGGCTCCATGCCGATTGCGGAAGCCGCCGCGTACGTGCGTGAAATGCCGTATTCGCGTTACCCCGTCACCGGCAAGGATTTCGATGACGTGCTCGGCTTCGTGCACGTGCGCGACCTGCTTGACATCCGCGATCCGAAGGCGAGAACCGTTGCCGACGTGACGCGTGAGGGCATTTCCCTGCCGGGCACGTCGAAGCTGCTGCCAAGCCTTGAGCTGCTGCGCAAACGAGGCATTCACCTGGCCGTGGTAATCGACGAATACGGCGGCACCGACGGCATCGTCACGTTGGAAGACATGACCGAGGAATTGGTCGGCGACATCCGCGACGAATACGACCTGCCGGAGGAAAAGGGCGGCGAACGCACAGAACGCACCGCTTTCGTCAATGGCGTGGCCACCATCGAAGGTGGCATGACGATCGAGGATTTCGCGGATTTGACCGGCATCGAGCTGGAAGACGGCCCGTACGAGACGGTTGCCGGCTATTTCCTGGCGCACACCGGCAAAATGGGCGAGGTCGGCGACGTGCTGTCATCCGATGACGGTTATGACATGGTCGTCACCGAAGTGGACGGCCGTCGTATCGAAACGCTGGAAGTGCGCCGGCACACCGCCGATGAGGACGGTTCCGCGGCTGGCGATTCCGCGACGGACGGCAAGTAACCCGAGCAGCCTCTTACAGCACCACCTGCCGGTTGATGTCGCGGCGTAACTGCCTCCATTGCGGCAGATAGGCGCTCATACGCCTTTGAAAGCCCTCTCCGTGGCCGTTCTCCCACAGGTGGGTCATCTCATGCACCAGCACGTATTCGAGGAATCTAGGGGCCATTAAACCAAGCTGCAGGTTAAGTCGGATACGTCCGGTCTTCGGCGTGCACGATCCCCAACGCGAACTCATCAGACGCAACGTGATATGCGTCGGCGTACGGCCAACGATCGGGCCCCATTTGGCAAGCAACACAGGCAATTGCGATTCGATGTTGCGTTGCGCCCGCGCCTTGGCCTCGTCCGTCCATACGAAAGCGGGCGGGTTGGCGGAAGCGCCAGTATCGCCAATATTGCCGTTTTGCGCACGCTGCGCGTTGAGTTGCGCGTCGATTTGCACGTCTCTGGCCTGTCGCATGCTGCATTGCGCCCGTTCGATCCACGGCTTGCGTTCCGTTACAAACCGTTCGATAGCGTTTTGCGACATTCGTTGCGGCGCGGAGATGACGATATCCGCGTTCGGCGGTTTGATGCGCAGGTACATGTTTTTGATGGGTTTGCGCACGATGGCCACCCGCATGCCGGCGATGCTCGCCGTCGTTTCGGAAATCACGCGATTGCGGTTGCGATGCCCCACTCCCCTGCCGTTGCGGCCGTTACCGCCGTTGCGCTGCCCATATGTCATGCCTGCATTATGCCACGACACGCCGATGACACGGCAGCACTTGACTTTCCCTGTGATTCAAGTATTATTTCAATTCGTTGTGTTCAAGACACAGCAAGTTGGGCCCGTAGCTCAGGTGGTTAGAGCGCATCCCTGATAAGGATGAGGTCGGAGGTTCAAGTCCTCCCGGGCCCACGTAGATGGTAAGGAAGCGGCACAGCCGCTTTTTTCACCTATGGGGCTATAGCGCAGCTGGTAGCGCATCTGCTTTGCAAGCAGAGGGTCGCCGGTTCGAACCCGGCTAGCTCCACGGGGCTATAGCGCAGCTGGTAGCGCATCTCCATGGCATGGAGAGGGTCAGGGGTTCGAATCCCCTTAGCTCCACAGAATTGAAGGCTTCCGAGTAATCGGAAGCCTTTTTCGTATTCAGTCTCTTGCCGACCATCCAACGGACGCGATCGCCCGCAAACCAAATAAAACGGCCGCCTGCATACCCGCAAGCGGCCGGAATCATCAAATCAGTAGGGGAGTGGCACCACGAATCGCAACTAGTTGCGGGCCGCGTTCTGCTTGGACAGCTCGTCACGAATCTGCTGCAGCAGCTGGACGGTCTGCTCTTCGGCAGACGGCTCTTCAGCGGCCTTTTCCTCGGCTTCCTTCTGCTCGGCAAGCTTGGTCTTGGCAAGCAGCGCCTCGGTCATGTCGCGGAATTTGTTGATCGGCACCAGAATGCAGAAATAGACGGCGACGGCGATGATGAGGAAATTCAGAATAGCGCCCAGCACTGCGCCGAACGAAACGGTCGCGCCGTTGAATGTGATCGCCAGCAGACCATCCATGTTCGGCTTGCCGAAGATCATGGCGATGAACGGATTGATGACGCTGTTGACGATCGCGTTGACCACGGTGGTGACGGCACCGCCCATGACGACACCGACGGCCATGTCGATCATGTTGCCGCGTGCGATGAATTTCTTGAATCCTTCGAACATTTTTGCTCCTGTTCTGCATTCGCGATTCCGTGAATCGCGTCAATGGACAAGTCTCTCTTTGGACGTGTCTCTCTTGCATGCCCGAATCCATCCTATATCCGCACGCTCCAGCCAAATCTTGAGCAATATCTTGTGCGTCTCACAATCAAGCACATAGAATGAAACCGCCGTATTGATAACCCAACTATCCCGAAGGGGAAAAATATGCTCACTGATGAGTACGTCAAGCGCGTGTACGCGCAGGTCGAGAAGCGCGATGGCGACCAGCCGGAGTTCCTGCAGGCCGTTCGCGAGGTCTTCGAAAGCCTCGAGCCGGTTGTTGAGAAGCACTCGGAATATGAGAAGGCGGGCGTGCTCGAGCGCCTCGTCGAGCCGGAGCGCGTGGTGAAGTTCCGCGTCGCCTGGACGGACGATGAGGGCAAGGTGCAGGTCAACCGCGGTTACCGCATCCAGTTCAACTCCGCGATCGGCCCGTACAAGGGCGGTCTGCGTTTCCACCCGAGCGTGAACGAGGGCGTCATCAAGTTCCTTGGCTTCGAGCAGATTCTCAAGAATTCCCTGACCAGTCTGCCGATGGGCGGCGGCAAGGGCGGCTCCGACTTCGATCCGAAGGGCAAGTCCGATGCCGAAGTCATGCGTTTCTGCCAGGCGTTCATGACCGAGCTGTGCCGTCACATCGGCCAGTTCACCGACGTTCCGGCCGGCGACATCAACGTCGGCGCCCGTGAGATCGGCTACCTGTTCGGCCAGTACAAGCGCATCCGCGACGAATACTCCGGCGTGCTCACTGGCAAGGGCCTCGAATTCGGCGGTTCCCTGGCTCGCACCGAGGCTACCGGCTACGGCCTGTGCTACTACACCCAGGAAGCCCTGCGCGTCCTGAAGAACGATTCCTTCGAAGGCAAGACCGTGGTCATCTCCGGCTCCGGCAACGTGGCCATCTTCGCCACCGAGAAGGCCCAGGCCCTCGGCGCGAAGGTCGTCACCGCCTCCGATTCCAACGGCTACGTCTATGATCCGGACGGCATCAAGCTCGACATCGTCAAGGACATCAAGCTCGGCCACCGCGGCCGCATCAAGGAGTACGCGGAGCGTGTTCCGGGTGCCGAATACCACGAGGGCTGCAAGGGCGTGTGGACCGTGCCGTGCGACATCGCGCTGCCGTGCGCCACCCAGAACGAAATCGATGAGGAGTCCGCCAAGGCCCTCGTCGCCAACGGCTGCAAGGTCGTGTGCGAAGGCGCCAACATGCCGTCCACCCCGGAGGCAATCGCCGTCTATCAGGACAACGGCCTGCTGTACGGCCCGGCTAAGGCCGCCAACGCGGGTGGTGTGGCGGTGTCCGGCCTTGAGATGAGCCAGAACTCCTACCGCCTTTCCTGGACGTTCGAAGAGGTGGACAACAAGCTCAAGTCCATCATGGAGAACATCGTCGCCAATTCCCTGGCCGCCGCCAAGGAGTACGGCCATGAGGGCGATCTGATGCTCGGCGCCAACGCCGCCGGCTTCGTCAAGGTCGCCAACGCCATGGTCGCCCAGGGCGTGCTCTGATCGTCTTTCACAATCCGTTTCAACGGTCCGTGCGATTCGTTCGCACGGACCGTTTTCATATGCGTTACGGCATAACGCGCAACGCAGTATGACGATTGCATAAAAGCGACCGCATAATCGCGATTACATAAGAAAAGACGGCGCCTCCCGAAGTAGGGAAGCGCCGTCTTCTTATGTTGCACGAACGGCTTACGTTGCGCAAGCGCCGTACGAACGCCGTATGACGAATCGATCAGTCGTCGCCGAGCGTCACGTGGATGCCGCCGACCAGCGTGCTCACCACGTTGTACAGCAGCGTGAGAATCACCACCAGTACGGTGAACAGCACCACTTCGATGATGGAGAAGATGGTGACCGCGCTCAGCACGGTGCTCAGCGAAAGCACGTTGGCAAGGTCGAATCCGCCGGCGTCAAGACCGGTGGAGGACACGATCTGCGTCACCTGATCGAACACGCCGACCACGTTCAGCAGCAGCCACAGCAGCGTCACCGCGACGATCTGGATGATGCCTCCCGCGATGGAAAGCATGAACGCCACCTTGGCCGCGGACCATGCGTCGATGCGGGTCAGGGACAGGCTCATGCGGCGGGCGCGAGGCGCGCCACGACGCGCTTTTTCACGAACCTTCACACCGCCGGACGCGGCGGCCATGTTCTCATGCGCCTGAGACTGTTCCGTACCGCTCAACGGCTGGCTGGATGCGGAACGGGCCACGCGTGGGGCCTGCGCCCCTGCCTGCGCCTGATGGCTTTCATTGTTCTCGCTCATCGTTGCTCCTTGCAGAATCTTGCCTACTTCTAGCCGAGGCTACCAGTTTTCGCAGACGATTCCCCGCCTGTGTCTCAGGCCTCTACATTCTCGCCATCGCCGGCATCGGAAGTGGCTTCCGTACCGGTTTCAGCGGAGTTTTCAGTAGTGGTTTCGGCTTGCGATTGCGCGGCTGCGTCGTTCTGGACTGCTCCGTTTTCCGCGGCGGCCTGCTCGGCGTCATCCTCGTCGGTCTCCTCGTTACGTGCTATGGAGATGATTTCGTCGTTCTTGTCAGGCTTGGCGAGCGTCACACCCTGGGTGGTACGTCCGGTGCGCTTGACTTCGGCGACGTTGGAGCGGATGACCTTGCCGGACTTCATGATGGCCATGATCTGGTCGGATTCCTCCACGATCACGGCACCCACCAGGGAGCCACGGCCTTCGGCGAGCTGCACGGCCTTGACGCCGTAGCCGTTACGGCCCTGCAGACGGTATTCGCTGATGGCGGTGCGCTTGGCGAAGCCCTCGTTGGTGACCACGAGCAGATCCCTGTCGGAATCGCCCTGCACCACATCCATGGCCAAAAGCTCGTCGCCGTCGCGGAACTTCATGCCCTGCACACCGGCGGTCTGGCGGCCCATCGGGCGCAGCTGCTCGTCGTTGGCTTCGAACTTCAGGCTCATGCCCTGCTTGGAGACGAGGATGATGTCGTCGTCGGCGTTGCACAGCGCGGCACCGATCAGCTCGTCGGCGTTCTCGCCGTTCTCGTCGGTCATGAGTCGTACCGCGATCAGACCACCCTGACGCGGGGAGTCGTATTCGGCGAGCGCGGTCTTCTTGACCTTGCCGGAACGGGTGGCGAGCACCAAGTACTTGGCCACGTCGTAGTTCGGAATCGACAGCACGGTCTGGATCGTCTCGTCCGGGCCGAACTGCAGCAGGTTCGCCACGTGCTGTCCCTTGGAATCGCGGGAGCCTTCCGGCAGCTCGTATGCCTTCAGACGGTACACGCGGCCCTTGTTGGTGAAGAACAGCAGCCAGTTGTGCGTGCTGGTCAGGAAGAAGTGGTCCACCACGTCGTCCTCGCGCAGCTTGGCGCCCTTGATGCCCTTGCCGCCGCGGTGCTGCGCGCGGTATTCGTCGGCCTTGGTGCGCTTGATGAAACCGGAGTGGGTCACGGTGACGACCACGTTTTCTTCGGCGATCAGGTCTTCGACGTTCATCTCGCCGGAGTACGGCAGAATCTTGGTACGGCGTTCGTCGCCATACTTGGCGACGATTTCGTCCAGCTCGTCGCCGACGATCTTGCGCTGGCGTTCCGGCTTGGCGAGGATGTCGTTGTAGTCGGCGATCTTGCGCATGAGCTCGTTGTGCTCGTCGAGGATCTTCTGACGTTCCAGGGCGGCCAGTCGGCGCAGCTGCATGGCGAGGATGGCGTCGGCCTGCACCTCGTCCACGTCAAGCAGGTCCATAAGGCCCGTGCGGGCGGTCTCCGCGGACTCGGAGGCACGGATGAGGGCGATGACCTCATCGATCATGTCAAGGGCCTTCAGATAGCCCTGCAGGATGTGGTCGCGTTCCTCGGCCTCGCGCTTGAGGTAGGCGGTACGGCGTGCGATGACTTCGAGCTGGTGGTTTACCCAATGACGGATGAACGCATCCAGGGACAGCGTGCGCGGCACACCGTCGACCAGTGCCAGCATGTTCGCGCCGAAGGTCTGCTGCAGCTGGGAATGCTTGTACAGGTTGTTGAGCACGACCTTCGGCACGGCGTCGCGCTTGAGCACGAGCACGAGGCGCTGGCCAGTACGGCCGGAGGTTTCGTCGCGCATGTCGGCGATGCCTTGGATCTTGCCGTCGCGCACCGCTTCGCGGATGGACACGACCAGACGATCCGGGTTGACCTGGTACGGCAGTTCGGTGATCACGAGGCACATGCGGCCCTTGATCTCCTCGGTGTTCACCACGGCTCGCATGGTGATGAGGCCACGGCCGGTACGGTACGCCTGTTCGATGCCCTTATGGCCGAGAATCGTGGCGCCGGTAGGGAAGTCCGGTCCCTTGATGATGCGGATCAGGTTGTCGAGCAGTTCCTCACGGCTCGCGTCCGGATGGTCGAGCGCCCAATGCACGCCTTCTGCCACCTCGCGCATGTTGTGCGGAGGAATGTTGGTCGCCATGCCGACGGCGATGCCGGACGAGCCGTTGCACAGCAGGTTCGGGAAGCGGGCCGGCAGCACGGTCGGCTCCTGCGTCTTGCCATCGTAGTTCGGCAGGAAATCGACGGTGTCCTTGTCGATGTCACGCACCATTTCCATGGCGAGCGGCGCCATACGGCATTCCGTGTAACGCATTGCGGCTGCCGGGTCGTCGCCGGGGGAGCCGAAGTTGCCCTGGCCGTCGACGAGCGTGTATCGCATCGACCACGACTGCGCCATACGCACCAACGTGTTGTAGATGGCGGAATCGCCGTGCGGATGGTACTTGCCCATGACTTCGCCGACGACGCGTGCGCACTTGGAGTAGCCGCGGTCGGGGCGGTAGCCGCCGTCGTACATCGCGTAGATCACGCGGCGGTGCACCGGCTTCATGCCGTCTCGCACGTCCGGAAGGGCACGATCGACGATGACGGACATGGCGTACGCCAGATAGGATTCGCGCATTTCCTGCTGCAGATCCTTCTTCTGGACGCGTTCGCCGACCATCAGGCCATAATCGGTGTTGTCGGCCTCCTGCGGGCTCAACGGTTCCATGGAGCCGTCAGGCACGAACTGGCCGTCTTCGTTGCTGTTGTTTTCGTCTGCCAATTTCTAATCCTTGCTTTGAAGTCCTGCGAAACCCTACGCGTTTACGCGTCGATCCAGCTGACGTTGCGTGCGTTGCGCTGGATGAACAGACGACGTGGTTCGACTTCGTCGCCCATGAGCATGGAGAAGGTCTCGTCGGCCGCGGCCGCGTCTTCGATCTGCACCTGCTTCAGAATGCGATGGTCAGGATCCATGGTGGTCTCCCACAGTTCCTGGTAGCTCATCTCGCCCAGACCCTTGTAGCGCTGGATGCCTTCGCCCTTCGGCAGCTGGCGGCCCGCGGCCTTGCCTTCGGCGAGCACGCGGTCGCGTTCGGCGTCGGTGTACACGAAGTCGTGCGGGCCCTTGGTCCACTTGAGGCGGTACAGCGGCGGCATGGCCACGTACACGTAGCCGGCGGTGATCATCGGGCGCATGTAGCGGAAGAACAGCGTCAGGTTCAGGGTTGCGATATGCGCGCCGTCCACATCTGCATCGGCCATGATGATGACCTTGTGGTAGCGCACCTTGTTGAGGTCGAAGTCCTCGCCGTAGCCGCCGCCGACGGCGGTGATCAGCGATTCGATGGTGTCCGACTTCATCATGCGGTCCAGGCTTGCGCGCTCGGTGTTGAGGATCTTGCCTCGCAGCGGCAGGATGGCCTGCGTGATCGGGTTGCGTCCCTGGATGGCGGAGCCGCCTGCGGAATCACCCTCCACGATGAACAGCTCGCATTCTTCGGGGTTGTTGGACTGGCAGTCCTTGAGCTTGTCCGGCATGCCGGCCGATTCGAAGATCGACTTGCGGCGGGTGTTCTCACGTGCCTTCTTGGCGGCCAGACGCGCACGGGAGGCCTCGATGGCCTTCTGGATGATGTTCTTGGCCTCGTTCGGGTGGGCGTCGAACCAGTCGCCGAGCTTGTCGGTCATGACGCGCTGCACGAAGGTCTTCGCTTCGGAGTTGCCGAGCTTGGTCTTGGTCTGGCCTTCGAACTGCGGGTTGGTGAGTTTGACGGACACGACGGCGGTCAGGCCTTCGCGCACGTCGTCGCCGGACAGGTTCTCGTCCTTGTCCTTGAGGATGTTCTTCTCGCGGGCGTAACGGTTGACCAGCGAGGTCAGCGCGGCGCGGAAGCCTTCCTCATGGGTGCCGCCTTCGGTGGTGGAGATGGTGTTGGCGAAGGTGTGCACGGCTTCGGAATACGCGGTGGTCCACTGCATGGCGATTTCCGCGGAGATGCCGATCTTCAGGTCCTCGGCCTCGAAGTCGATGACGTCCGGTTCGACCGGGGTGGCCTTGCGGGACTTCACCAGGTAGTCGACGTAGTCCTTGATGCCGTCGTTGTACTGGTAGGTGACGGTCTGGAACTTGTCTTCGGTTTCGGATTCCTCGCCGGAAACCTCGTCGCCGGCCTGGTCGGGCTCGCGCAGGTCGGTCAGGGAGATCTTCAGGCCCTTGTTCAGGAACGCCATCTGCTGGAAGCGGTTGCGCAGGATCTCGAAATCGTAGGTGGTGGTTTCGAAGATCTTGCCATCGGCCCAGAAGGTCACGGAAGTGCCGGTGGACTCGCCTTCCTCCATCGGCTTGCCCTTGAGCAGACGCGCGGTCGGCTTCTGGTCGATGTAGGTCTGGGTCCAGTGGAAGCCCTGACGGCGCACTTCGATGTCCACGCGGGTGGACAGCGCGTTCACCACGGAGATGCCCACGCCGTGCAGGCCGCCGGAGACCGCGTAGCCGCCGCCACCGAACTTGCCGCCCGCGTGCAGCTTGGTCATCACGGTTTCGACGCCGGAGATGCCTTCGCCCGGCACTTCGTCGACCGGGATGCCTCGGCCGTCGTCCACCACGCGCACGCCGCCGTCCGGCAGAATCGTCACTTCGATGTGCGACGCGTAGCCGGCAAGCGCCTCGTCGACGGAGTTGTCGACGATCTCATACACCAGATGGTGCAGGCCGCGAGGGCCGGTGGAGCCGATATACATGCCCGGGCGGATACGCACCGCCTCAAGGCCTTCCAGCACCCTCAGATCGGACGCGTCGTAGTGTTCCGGAGACAGCGAATCGTCAAGTTGCGCATCTTCGAGCTGGTCGTTCTGGATCTGATCCTGAATCTGATCTTCCTGCGTGTTTTCAGCTGATTCGTTCAGCGAATCCGCATCAAGGTCTGCCACAGAGATTCCTTCCTGCATTTTTCCCGCCATCAAGGGTCATTTCCGCAGGTGATACCACCTAGAACGCAAATAAAGGCCCCTTCTAGGCGTTTACATACACTGCTGGATATTCTACTCATGGAGGGGGACAGCGCGCTATAGACATTTGTCCTTGGAATTCAACGGTTTTCAACGGCTTCGGCATGGTTCCGAACTCGTCCGACGAGCCGGAAAACCTCCGTAAACCCCGTCGCAACGGCCTGTTTCACGCGCGCCACAATCGATCTCTTGTCAGAGAGGTCGATTGTAAGTCGACTTCGCAATAGCCCTCAGTAGCGAATCTTCCTTGAGATACGCCCACGGCTGAACCCTTGGCTCTGCGGGCCGGTGACCCTCACCTCATTGATGGTCAGACCTTCGAGTTTCCTGCGGATGGTGTCCGTCAGCAACGGCGTCATATACGACAGGGTGGTGGTCCAGGCCGGGCTGTCGCAACGTATCGTCAGCACGCCGTCTCGCAGGCTGGCGGGGTAGGAGTGCTTCGCGTTCTCCACGCCCACCACCTGGTCCCAATGGTCGCGCATCTGCGCCATTTTGAGGTGGGGTATCCATGCGCCGTTCGATGCCAGCAGATTGAACAGGCTGCCGACGGTTTCCGGATCGCGTCCGGGTTTGCCGAAGCTTTCCCACGCCTTGCGCGCGCGTTCCTCGCGTTCCTTGAGCCGCCCGGCACGGTCGCTGATGCGGTCGAACACTTCGGCCGGCAGTTTGCGTTGGTCGAGGTTCAGCAGTTCGCAGATTGGTGGTTTCGGCATTAGGATTCGGCCTCGATTCCTTGCGATTGCGCGCCACGTCCGGCGGCAAGCATGGCCGCCATCGCCGCGATATCGCCGTCCGTCTCCTGCGATTGCGCACGCAGCGCGGCAACGTCGATGACATGCGCCTCGCCTTGCGGAATATCGCTTGCCGCGGCGACGGTGATCAGCACCTGGTCCTGCCGTCGCGCGAAGTCGAGGATCTGCCCGCGACGGGACTCGTCGAGCTGGGCGAACACATCGTCGAGTATCACGATCGGCTTGACGTCGCGCTGCGCCGAAACCACTTCGTACAGCGCCATTTTCAGGGCCAACGCCATCGTCCACATCTCGCCGTTCGAAGCGAATTCGCGGGCTGGCATGTCGTTGAGCCGCAATGTCAGATCATCGCGCTGCGGTCCGATCAGATTCTGCCCACGGGCCACTTCGCCGGGGTAGATGCGTTGGAAATGACGGCTGATTTCCGCGGCCGGCTCGTCGAACAGAAGCACCTCGTCGAAGGACGGCTCATACACCAGGTCGGCCTGTTCCTCTTCGCCCGCCAGCGAAGCATAGATGCGGGTGAACGGCTCGCGCAGCAGTCCGATCACATCGTTCCGGTCCTTGGTCAATTGCACGCCGAGGGCGATGAATTGGCCGGTCCACACTTCCAGACCGCTCAGCACGGCCTGACGCCCGTATTCGGGGTCGATGCCGGAGCCGTCGGACAGCTGTTTGAGCAATGCGGCACGCTGTTTGGCAACGTGCGTGAACTGTTGCAACGACTGCGCATAACGGGGCAACAGCAGCGAAGCCGCCTGGTTGAGGAAGTTCCGTCGGGTGGCCGGATCGCCAGACACCAACCGCTGGTCTTCGGGGGTAAAGGACACGGAGGGGACCAAACCCACGATATCCCTCATATATTGCGATTTTCCGCCGTCCACGCGCGCCCTGTTGGCGCCTCGCGCGGCGATGGTGATCTCATATGTGCGCTGTTCGCCCGCATCTTCGACGTTGGCCCGGACAGTGGCGGAAGGGTGGCCTTTTTCGACCAGCGGCAGCGATGACGAGGTGCGGTGGCTGGAGCCGGTGGACAGCACTTCCACGGCTTCCACGATATTGGTTTTCCCTAGGCCGTTCGAGCCTTGGAGAATGTTGATTCCCGGTTCGAAATCAAGCACGCAATGGTCCCATGACCGGTAATGGTCGAGCGCGAGACGGGAGATATGCATGAAAACCGGAATTCCTTGAAGGTGATGGCATGGTGGCCCGGACGGGAACTTGCCGTCCGGGCCACAGGTGGAACGAAATCAGTTGTTGAAGCGCATCGGAACGAGCAGGTAACGGTAGTCCATGGATTCGTCGGAATCCGCTTCCTGCTGGCCGTTGAATTCCACGGGCTTGACCGCGGTGGTCATCTTCATGCGCACGAACGGCTCGCTGATGGCGCTCAGGCCGTCGACCAGATAGGAGGGGTTGAACGCCACGGTGATGTCCTCGCCGTCCATGTCGATGTCGAGAATCTCCTTCGCCTGTGCTTCGTCGGCGGTGCCGGCCGACAGCGTCAGCTCCTGGCCGGAGAAGACCATGCGGATCGGGGCGTTGCGTTCGGCGACCAGCGAAACGCGCTTGATGGCGTCGATGAGGGCCTGCTTGTTGATGACGGCATGAATCGGGTATTCATCGGCATACAGGCGGTCAACGGCCGGGAATTCGCCGTCGATGAGCTGGGAGGTGGACACGCGGCCGGCGTTCTCGAAGCCCAGCAGGGACGGGTTGTCCGCATCGAAATCGATGGTGACGTTCTGATGCTCGTCCAGCGAACGCGCCATGTCGCGCAGCAGCGAGCCACGGACCAAAGCGGTGGTGCTGATGGTCGCATCCTCCGGCGTCCAGGTGAAGCTGGAACGGGCCAGACGGAAACGGTCGGTGGAGCTCATGATGACCTTGTCGCCCTGGAACTGGACGCGGATGCCGGTGAGCACCGGACGGTTCTCCTCACGGGAGACCGCGACGGACGCCTGGTTGACGGCCTGAGCGAAGGTGGGGGAGTCCACCTGACCCAGTTTCATCGGCACCACGGGCAGATCCGGATATTCGCTTTCCGGCATGAGCTGCATGGTGAAGGTCGACTTGCCCGACGTGATGGTCATCGTGGAACCATCAGTGGAAAGATAGGTTTTCGCAGCGGGCAGCGACTTGGTGATGTCGGCAAGCAGTTTGCCCAGCACCAGAACGCTACCGGCCTCATCCACGCCGGCTTCGATGTGGTGGCGTGCGGAAATGGCGTAGTTGAAGGTGGAAAGCTGGAGTGTGCCGTCAATGGCTTCCAGACGGATGCCCGCCAGAATCGGGGTTGCGGGACGTGCGTCGATGACACGTGTGGTCCATGCCACGGCATCGGCAAGAGCTTGGGAATTGACTTCGACTTTCATGGGGTATTCCTCGTTTCGTTCGATCCACATGCCATTCTAGCGATAAGAGCAACGACGACGAAAGCGTGGGGAATTCCCCGCATTACGAGAATGACGATGAAAGTAAGAAAAACGTACTTTCGTAATAATAAGCCCTGTGGATAGTGTGGATAAGCTCGTTCAGCCCAAGCGCAGCAACGTCTCAGTACGAGGCGACATCTGTGGATAACTTCTGAGTCGAATGTGGATAAGAGCATGGGTTATCCACAGGCTCATGGCCGCGCAAAACTTATCCACAATTCACTGTGAATAATCCACGAGCTATACACTGCCGTTTTCCGTGTTTCCAACGGCTTTTCCACAGACCTTTCCCCGAAATGTGGATATGTATGTGGAAAACTCGATGTACAAGAAATTATGTCCGGGCGTGTCACGCGGATAGTAAAAAGGCTGGTAAATAATTTACCAGCCTAAGGAAAACCGTTGGAAATACGCCGTTTGTTGTGGTTGCTTCCGTTACTTGTCGTTGGAACGCTGCTTGAGCTGCAGAGTCAACTCGGTCACGTAGTTGTAGATCTCCTGCTTCTCCTGCATCTCGTCGTTGATGCGCGTATACGCGTGCATCACGGTGGTGTGGTCCTTGCCACCGAAGACCAGGCCGATGTCGTTGAGGCTCATGCTGGTCAGCTCGCGTACCAGATACATGGCGATCTGGCGTGCCAGCGCGATCTTCTTGGTACGCGAACGGCCGACGATGTCGTCGAACGTTAAATAGAAGTACTTGGCCACCTGCGTGATGATGTCCGCGGGCTTGATTTCCACGTCGGTGGTGAAGAAGTCCTGCAAAGTCTGCTCCGCAAGGGCTTTGGTGACCGGCTGGTTGCTCAGCGACGCCATGGCGGTCACACGGTTCAGCGCGCCTTCCAGCTCGCGGATGTTCTCGGTGAACCGTTCCGCGATCAGGTTGAACACGTCGTTGGGAATATTGGAGCCGTTCATGGTGGCGATCATGCGCAGAATGGCGATTCGCGTCTCCAGATCCGGCGGTTTGACGTCCACGGTCAGGCCCGATTCGAAGCGGGAGATCAGACGTTCGTTGAAGCCCTGCAGGTCCTTCGGCGGCACATCGGAGGCGATCACGATGCGCTTGTTGGCCTGATGCAGGGTGTTGAACGTGTGGAAGAACTGCTCAAGGGTCGCGTCCTTGCCGCTCAGGAACTGGATATCGTCGATGAGCAGCACGTCGACCTCGCGGTAGCGGCGGTTGAATTCCTTGATCTGGCCGGAACTTTGGTTCGTATCGGCCAGAGCCTCGATGAATTCGTTGGTGAATTCCTCACTGGTGACGTAGCGGACCTTCAGATTGGGGTCCTTGACCAGCGCGTAGTTGCCGATGGCGTTCAGCAAATGGGTTTTGCCCAGGCCGGAGCCTCCGTAGATACACAACGGATTGAAATCATGGCCGGAACCCTCCGCCACGGCCAGCGCCACGGTACGTGCGAAACGGTTGGAATCGCCGGGCACGAAGGTGTCGAAGGTGGCGTTCTTGTTCAAATGCGTTTCGGGGTCGAGCAGCGGCCTGTTCTGGCCGCTCTGGAAATGGTCCTGTTCCGGCGGCATCGTCGCGGGAATCGGCAACTGGCCCTGCATCGTCTCGTTCGCAGGGGACTTCGCCGGCGATTTCGCGGGGGAGAAGCGCGGATAGGTTTCCTCCGGCTGTTCCTCCGTTTTCGGCTTCATTTCAACGATTTTGAAGGCGGGGAAGATGTCCTGTTCGGCGGATTCGCGCAACGCCTCCATCAACGGCTTGTTCAATTCGGTCTGCAAAGCCTGCTGAGCCGCCTCACTGGGCACGCACAGCATGATGGTCGGACCCCACATGCCTTCGGGATAGACGTTCTCCAGCCAGCTTTTGTCACGTACGGACAGCGACGGATTCTGGTGCAGCAGGGCCAAAGCGTCGGACCACACCCCACGAGCCTGCTCGAGAGGATCTGTTGTCGTGTTATCAGCCACGGATAATCCTTTCTCGACAGACGTACCACTGATGTGCAACTGTATATTTGTACTCTCTTTTCCCCGAGTTATCCACCGGCGTGCGTGTTGAAAAGATTGAAATGTGAATAACATTGTTGTAGTTTGTGGATAACTTTTGTGGGGAATTCGGCGGAATCGCAACGATTATGTGGATTGTTTTATGCGGGGAATCCCCATGAAAATGTGAAGAAAAATGGACGACGCGACAATCTGTTCAGGGGTCAGAGTAATTTAGTAGAGCTTGACTCATGAGGAGCCGTGCCTTGGCATGGCTAAAAACACCGGGAGCATTAATTATGAAGAGGACATTCCAGCCGAACAACCGCCGTCGCCACATGAAGCACGGTTTCCGTCAGCGCATGCGCACCCGCGCAGGCCGCGCTCTGATCAACCGTCGCCGCGCCAAGGGCCGCAAGTCCCTCGCTGCCTGATTTTTTAGTGGCATAGAGCGGTGGAACGGCTGAAAAGCCATCGCGATTTTGTTGCGGTGCTCAAACGCCGTCGTAGGGTATCGCGAGAAGACATCGTCGTGCATTATCTGATGCACGACGATGTCGTAACGGGCGATACAGCGACGGTGCAAGGCCGCCGTGTCGGCTTGGCCGTTTCCAAAGCTGTTGGCAACGCGGTCACGCGCAATGCCGTGAAAAGGCGTTTCCGTGTGCTTGCACGAAAGTACGAATCACTATTACCTGAATCCTGCGATATCGTGTTGCGTGCCAAGCCAAGTGCCGCACGTGCCGATTTCCTGTCGCTTGAGCAGCAGATGGCATCGTGTTTCGAAGCGGTGAAACGTAAAACCGCTTCCCGGCAATGAGCAAGGGGCATCATCGCAATTGGATGGTGCGGCTCATCCGCTGGTATCAGAAACATATTTCCGCCCATACCGCACCTCGGTGCCGGTATTATCCCAGCTGCTCCAATTATGCGATTCAGGCGATTGAACGATTTGGCTGCCTTAAAGGTGGTCTTCTTGCGTTATTACGCCTTCTTCGTTGCAACCAGTGGAACCGTGGAGGAATCGACGACGTTCCACAGCTCTATTCCTTGTTTTACAGATGTTCGTGGTCGAAGGCACACGAGGAGCCTCGTCTCACGCCTCTGGATGTAGATGAACCTATAGGCGATAAGGAGAATGGCCTGTAATGAATCAAGATCAATTCCTCCTCGATAGTGGTTTCTGGGGCTGGCTGTACAAGCTCCTGTACCCCGTCGAGTGGCTCATGACGCAGATTATGGCCGGATTCCACCGATTCATGGTGATGCTGGGCATGAACGAGATCGGTTTCTCGTGGGTCATGTCCATCGTGTTCCTGGTGATTGTGGTCCAGGCGTGCGTGTTCCCGCTGTTCTACAAGTCCATGAAGGGCATGCGCAAGATGCAGGCCCAGATGGCCGTTTTGCAGCCCAAGATGCAGCGCATCCAAAACAAGTACAAGGGCAAGAACGATCCCGCCAGCAAAGAGGCTTTGCAACGCGAGATGATGAAGCTCTACCAGGACAACGACGCGAACCCGATGGGCGGCTGCACGTCGATGCTGCCTATGTTCGTGCAGGGTCCTGTGTTCATGTGCATGTTCTACACCCTGTCGGCCATTCCATACATCGCCCGTGGCAAGTTCAGGAACGGTTCCGGCCTCGGCGCCTTCGACATCGCCACCGCCAAGCAGTTCACCTCCACCAACGTGTTCGGCGTGAACGTGGCCGAGAACTTCACCACCGCCGACATCCACGGCAAGATCATCATCGGCATCTTCGTGGCGTTGATGTGCTTCTGCCTGTGGCTCATGCAGTACAACAGCATGAAGCGCAACATGGCCCAGAGCGCTGCGAACAAGCAGACTGAAATGATGCAGAAGATGATGCTGTGGATGTTCCCGATCATGTACATCTTCTCCGGCGTCGCCATGCCGTTCGCAGTGCTGGTGTACTGGCTGACCAACAACATCTGCAACCTGCTGCGTTCCGTCTGGCAGATCCATGTCTTCCCGACTCCGGGATCCCCGGCCGCCGAGGCGAAGGAAAAGCGCGACCACGCCCACGAGAACGCCCGCCGCGCCAAGGCCGGTCTGCCGTCCCTCGAAGAGGAGGAGCTGCAGAAAGCCAAGAAGGCCGCGGAGGCGAAGGAAAAGAACGGCTTCCAGCGTCAGCAGCCAAGCCGCAAAAAGAAGAAGAAGAAATAACATCAAGTGTGTGTCCTGTGTTTCACGTGAAACGCAGGACACACCGCTTTTGTATCGGGCGAATCGCCCATATGATACAACCCAATCAGTAGACTTTCAGTAGACTTGAAATAATACGAACCCCGCTCAAAGGAGTAAAACACCATGGCGCAGGATGCTGAGAAAACCATCGATCAGCTCAATGACGAAGCTGACATCGCTGCCGATTACCTTGAAGGATTGCTTGACATCGTCGACTACGAGGGCGATATCGAAATGGGCGTGCGCAACAACCGTCCGACCGTGCAGATCGTTGCCGACGACGACACCGACATCAAACATCTGATCGGACGCAACGGCGAAGTCGTGGACGCCCTGCAGCAGCTCACCCGACTCGCCGTACAGCAGAAGACCGGCGAGCGGTCCCACCTCATCGTGGACGTGGACGGCTATCTGAAGCGCAAGCGCCAGCGCCTGCACGACCTTGCGCTGGATGCCATCGACGAGGCGCGCGAGACTGGCGAGCCGGTGGACCTGAAGCCGATGAACTCCTTCGAACGCAAGATCATCCATGATGTGGTGCGCGAGGAAGGCATGAAGTCTCGGTCCCATGGCGAAGAACCGCATCGTTACGTCACGGTGTACGTCAAGGCTTCCGCAGCCGATGACGCCGACGAGATCGACGAAGCCTGAAATAGTTTCACGTGAAACATGAAGCGTCGCGAGTTTCTCGCGGCGCTTTTTGATGCCTGTAGATTAGGATGGTGTGCATGAGTGATGTGAATGACGAATTGGATGGGTCGCCGATTCTTGAGGAAGTGCTTGGCGATGCATTGGGCAAGTTGAAGGTGTTTCACGTGAAACTTGCTGCGGAAGGAGAGCCGCGCGGGCTGATAGGGCCACGCGATGTCGGTATTATTTGGGAACGGCATATTCTGAACTCCGCGGCCATCGTACCGTTCATCCGTGAAGCAACGGCCAAGAGGCAATTCAAGACGGTGGCGGATATCGGCAGTGGTGGAGGATTCCCCGGTATCGTGGCGGCCGCCTGCCTGCCGGACCACCAGTTCACTTTGGTGGAACCGATGGAACGCCGTATCGAATGGCTTCATGAGTGCGTTGACGAAATGGGATTGGACAATGTCTCGATAGTGCGCTCCCGAGCCAACGCCGTAATCGAAGCCGTCCGCGGTTCGAACGGTGGCCGGAAGGGCAGGGGAGAGGATGCCGTCGATCTCGACGGAAATCCCATCCCGGTCAGGCATCCGTTTGCCGTGGTGACCTGCCGTGCGGTCGCGCCGATGACCAAACTATCCGGATGGACGCTGCCGTTGCTGGACAAAGGCGGACGGCTGGTTGCCCTGAAAGGACGATCCGCGCAGGAGGAAATCGTCAAGGCCACCAAAGAGATCTCCAAAAACGGCGGTATCCATCCCCGCGTGGTGGAGGCCGAGGTCGGTCCGGGTCTGGAACCGACGCATGTGCTGATGGTGGACAAGCGATAAGTTATCCACAAAATCGCGTGAGTTATCCACAGTATCCACAATCGCGGAAATGTGTTACGAAGCATCTTGAAGAAGCTTGGAATTGCAACGATTGTTCTGTGGATAACTTTTGGGTGGTCGGATGAGTTATCCACCAACTATCCACCGTTGTTTACAATGGTGCACATGGCCGTGAACAGGTGAAAATCTGTCCACCCAAATGATGAAACTTGATTGTTGAATATGTATAGGAAGGCTAGTTCATGACTGGACCTGAAGAACCAGACAATTTGACGTCGATGGAATCCGCCACGGAAACCATCAAGCGAATCTTCGAAGGCTCGACATCCCCCGTAGGCGCGCAAATCGCTGATGAATCGACGCGATACAAGGCATTGGAGCATGCGGTCTGCCCGAAGCCGGCCCAAACGCGCCTGATCGCAGTCGCCAACCAGAAAGGTGGCGTCGGCAAAACCACATCCGCGGTGAACCTGTCCGCGGCCTTGGCCCGTTTCGGATGCAAGGTCCTGCTTATTGATATGGATCCGCAGGGCAACGCCTCCACGGCATTGGGTGCCCCGCACGCCTCCGGTCAGCCTTCGGTGTATGACGTCATCGAAGGGCGCAAGCGCATCGCGGAAGTCAAGTGCACGTGCCCTGATTTCGACAACCTCGACGTGGTCCCCGCATCCATCGATTTGAGTGGCGCCGAATTGGAAGTCGCCGACATGGCGGACCGCAACTCGCTGCTGAAGAACGCGGTGGACGAGTTCCTCGCCACCAGCGAAGAGCATTACGATTACGTGATCATCGACTGCCCGCCGAGCCTGGGTCTGCTGGTGATCAACGCCATGTGCGCCGTGCACGAAATGCTGATTCCGATTCAGGCCGAGTATTACGCCTTGGAAGGTTTGGGCCAGCTCATCAACACCATCGGACTGGTGCAGGAACATTACAATCCGTCGCTGCTGGTCTCCACGATGCTCATCACCATGTACGACAAGCGCACGCTGCTGAGCCGCGAAGTGCATGGGGAAGTGAAGAAGCACTATCCGACAATCGTGCTCGACACCACCATTCCGCGCACGGTGAAGATTTCCGAAGCGCCAAGCTTCAACCAAAGCGTGATCGCATACGACCCCAAGGGCATGGGTGCGATCGCGTACTGCGAAGCCGCGCTGGAACTTTCGCGTCGTTCCGATACGGTGCTGCAGGCAATCGATGCAAGAAGGAATGAGAACTGATCATGGCAACTAAGTCGCGTTTGGGTAAAGGTCTTGGCGCACTGTTTCCTTCTCTTCCGGGGGATCCGCAGCATCAGGAGCATGCGGCGCCTGCCGCTGCCGCCAAAGAAATCAAGGCTTCCAAGACTGATGAGCATGTGGAATCCAAGAGCGCGTCCGCTACCGCACAGGCATCGGTGAACGCCGTGCAGGGGATGAAGCATGCTGTTTCACGTGAAACAACCAAGAAAAACCAGCATCGTCGTGCCAGCATGCCGTCGATTTCGTTGAACGAAAGCGCGCATCCCGCGGACATGTTCTTCGGCTCCACCGCTCAGCCAGCTTCCGAACAGGGCGAGCAGCAGGGGAGTGTTTCACGTGAAACCACGCCGACCGAACATAAGAAGGACGAACCGGAACTGCTTCCCGTGCAGGGTGGATATCTGGTTGAACTGCGTTTGAGCGACGTCGGTCCCAATCTGCATCAGCCACGTACCATTTTCGATGAAGACGACCTGCGCGAGCTAGCCGAATCCATCAAGGAAGTCGGCGTACTGCAGCCAATCGTCGTACGCAAGCGTCCGCAATCGCAAATCGAAGCCGCCCGCAGGGAAGCCGCAGCCAAACCGGCCGAACCGCACAACATGTTCGACGGGCGCATGGATAGCATGTACGAGCTCATCATGGGCGAACGTCGTTGGCGCGCATCGCAGATCGCCGGCCTGAAAACGATTCCGGCCATCGTCAAAACCACCGCCGATGACGACATGCTACGTGACGCACTGCTGGAAAACCTGCATCGCGTCGCGCTGAATCCACTGGAAGAGGCGGCTGCCTACCAGCAGATGATCGACGATTTCGGCCTGACGCAGGCCCAACTGTCCAAGTCGGTGTCGAAATCCCGTCCGCAAATCGCCAACACCTTGCGATTGCTCAACCTGCCGGCCGCCGTGCAAAAGAAGGTCGCATCCGGACTGCTGTCCGCGGGCCACGCGCGTGCGCTGCTGGGACTGCCGACGGAAGCGGATATGGAACAGCTGGCCACGCGCATCATCGCCGAGGGACTGTCCGTACGCAGCACCGAGGAAATCGTGTCGATGAAGGCCGCCGAAAGCGACCAGCCCAAGAAGCCGAAGGCCAGCAAGCTCAATCCGTGGGCTGGTACCCCCGTTCAGGTTGGTCTGGAGCAGCGTTTCGGCACCAAGGTCTCCATCAAGGGATCGAAGAAGCACGGGCGAATCGAAATCGTGTTCAAATCGGAAGACGATATGAAACGCATCGTCGACCTGCTTATGCAGCAGCAGAGCTGAACGAACCGAGTCAATCGAGCTCGGCGAGCGATAATGATTTGAACGATTTGAGCCTTACTTGAGCGAATCGAGATAAGCCTGCGCATCCAGCGCGGCGCGGCACCCCATGCCCGCCGCGCTGATGGCCTGCCGATAGACGCTATCCACGCAGTCTCCCGCGGCGAAAACGCCGGGTTCGCTGGTACGCGTGCTGGCACCATCGACCGTGATATAACCGGCTGAATCGACGTCTACAAGCCCGTTAAGAAAAGCAGTGGCAGGAGTGTGCCCAATCGCCATGAAAACGCCGTTAGCGGGGATTACAGAGGTCTTTTCGGTGGCGGTGTTGCGCACCTCCACCTCCTGCACGCCGTTCTCGTCGCCGCGAATCTTCTGCACCACAGCGTCAAGCATGAAATCGATTTTCGGATTGCGTTGCGCACGCTCCACCATGATGCGGGAAGCACGGAACGTGGAACGCCTATGAATAAGGGTGACGGACGAGCCGAAACGGGACAGGAAATCAGCTTCTTCGAAAGCGCTGTCGCCGCCGCCGACCACCACAATCGGCTTGTTGCGGAAGAAGAAACCATCGCAGGTGGCGCAGTAGGATACACCTTTGCCTGCGTATTCCGTCTCGCCTGGCACGCCCAGCTTACGATAGTTTGAGCCTGTTGCGATGACCAGCGCGCGTGCGTCGTACACGTCGCCGCCGTCAAGGGTGACGGTTTTGATGCCGGAATCGGCATTCGAAGCAACCGAAACAACATCGTCCCAAACGATATGCGTGCCGAACCGTTCCGCCTGCTTGCGCATATTGTCCATCAGATCCGGACCCATGATGCCATCGGGAAAGCCTGGGAAATTCTCCACTTCGGTGGTGTTGACCAACTGGCCGCCGGGCGTCAGCGCGCCGGCGACGACCAGCGGCTCGAAGCCGGCGCGGCCAAGATAGATCGCGGCAGTATAGCCAGCCGGGCCGGAACCGATAATCACCACATCACGCATATCACTCATGGTTGCTACTGTAATGCAGTTTCCACGACGGTTGCGGGCGGTTTTGCAGATGGCGTTCAAAAAGCGTTCAAAAAGGCGTTCAAAAAAGTCAGCTATCCGTCACGTTGTTTCACGTGAAACAAAAAGAGGGTGTGCGGAACAATCCGCACACCCTCTTTGTCTGCCGATGCGTCAGAAAATCTGCACCGAATCGATGTACAGCTGGTTGCCGGGAAGGCTGTCGAACGGCACCCACAAGAGGATGTCCTGGGTCTCCACGGCCTTGTTGAACTTGATTTCGGTGGTGCCGCTGGCGTCGAACTCGAACTGGGCGACCTGTTCACCCTGGTTCGGGCTGGACTTGGCGTTCACGCGAATGTAGCCCTGGCCGCCGGAAGAACGGATCTTGATGACCATGCGATACGCTTTCTGGGGCTGGCTGAGGTGGAGGTAATAACCGTAACCCTGTTGTCCGTCCGGATTGGACAGGAACTGGCGGTTGTCGATCTCATACGGAGTCGTGTTCTCTGGCATCTTCGGTTCCGGAACCTTCCGCACCTTCTTATCCGAAGTCACCACCTTGTCGACGTCCTTCTTGGCGGAATGGCTCTTCTTCGTGGTTTTCTTCGGCTTGCTGGAATCGGAGCTGCCGTTGTCGGAGCTGTTGGCATCGTTGGAATCGTTGTTTGCATCGCTGGCGGAGCTGCTGCCATTGCCGGAATCGCCATTATTGCCGAAAGGCACGTCGTCAAGGTTCATTTCCGGCCACGGATTGTTGGAATTCGTATTGGTGATGCCGTCATCCGGCTTCTTGGTCAAACCATGAATGGCGAATCCCAATGCGACGGCCACCACAATGAACGCGACCACAATGGCCACGACCTTGGTGGTGAGCTTGCCGAACAATTTGGCATTGGCGACCTCGGCCGGACTGGAGGAAGAGGCTTTAGGGGCAAAGCTCGGCGGCACCGCAACGGGGGCTCCGTTTTCGTTCTGATATGCCGCGTCGATCGCTTCCTGCTCCGCCTTCAACGCGCGTGCGGATTCCTCGCCCGGCTCGATGACCCGTCCGTCAGGTCCGATCACCGGAATGCGACCGGTCTTCTCCAATTGCGAATCGTCCGTATGATAATCGCCCTGCGGCGACGGCGTGGAAACACGGATGGGGAAGGAGAACGGCGAATCCACATCTTCGGAGGATCCGTCGAGGTCCTCTTCGCTGAGTAGTTCGCGGCTGTTGTTCCACAGCGATTTCACGGCACCGCCGGTCGCGGCCATACCCTTGGCCAAGGCTTCCTTGCTGTCGGAGAAATCAGTGTGTGGTTCAGGCGCTTCGAACGTCATTTCCGGAATGCTTCCGGGTTCAGCCAGCGTATCGGGCAAGGCGATGGCATCCTGCTCGAGAATCTGCAGCAGGGGCACGTTCACAATCGAGCATTCCGAATCCGCGGACGGTAACGCAATATCGGGGCCGTTAAGCTTCGCCAGCGGCTCGTAGTCGCCCAGCAACGCCTCCAATTCGGCGATGGTGGCCATCGGAACGGTCGGGAAACCGTCCTTCTCCTTGAGATCCAGACCACGCTTGCAAATCACGCGGAACTCCATCGGCACGTTCGGTGAAATCGCGTCAAGATGGTAGTTCGTGGACAGCGTCGACGGCGTGCGCGTCAGCAGGGAATACAGCAGGGAAGCGACCTGGCGAATCGCAAGCTGCTCCTGGTTTTCCACGGATTGCACGCGCGAAGTATCGGCCAGCATGATGCTTACCGGCGCGTCGGCGATTTCAATGCCGTTGCGGGTCAATCGCACGGTGTCCGTGCTGATCGAGAAATGCGTGAGATTGTCTTTCTGCAACACGTGCAGGGCTTCGACGACCTCACCAAGAATGGAACGGATCGCGGTGAAGTTCAGCGGCTTGCTGGACTGCGTGAGATACTCGCTCAACGACATGCCGGCATCGAGCTGCGTGATCACCAACGCCACCTCGCCCACGTGCTGAAGCTGCAGCACCTGCGTGAAATGGGCGTCGTGGGAAATCGCCAGCATGGAGGCCGTCGCATTGACGTCCTGCAAAGCCTTGCGGTTGTTGACGATAAAAAGCTGGCAATCCCGGGCAAGCACGTGATCGCTTGCCTTCCAAACCTGCAAGCCGGTTTCCTCGCGCAATGGCGAAACCAGCACATAGCGGTTGCTGATGGTATCTCCCAGTTGAGGTTTCATGGTTTCCTTCAACTCTGTAACGATTGTTCTACCTACGCTGTTATTCTTGGTCGCCGTTTTCGGCGGTACTTTGCTCAAGTTTACCGTTGGGGCTGGCCGTTCCGCCAGACTTAGGCTTGTTGCCAAGCCCTGGTATGCGGGCGGCGAGCATGCCCACGACCGAAGTGAGCTCCTCGGCACGCAGCGCCCACAGACACGCCAGATAGACGATGGCGATGACGATGGTGAGCAGTATCGCGGACAGAACCGCCTGACCCCAGTTCATAGTGCCGTCGTCGGGGCCGATATGCGCTCCGACCAGCCGGTAGACGCCGTTGCGGCACAGCAGGCCAATCACGCAGGCGGCTATCGTGGCCACCAGCGCCTTCGCATAGGCGGTGATGATGCGCTTGTCGTCCACATCGCCGTCGAAACGGGAACGGAGCATGTGCGTAAGCAGCGGATACGGCAGGATGAAGCTCACCGAAATCGCCAATCCGATGACGGTGATCCACTGCGTGGGCGGCAGAATGAACGTCGACGCGATGATGACGCCACCCTGGATGGCCATGGTGATCGCCATGAAAATAAACGGATGCTTGCCGTCTTCGAACGCGTAGAACGTGCGTTGGATGACCAAATACGAGCTGGAAAGTGGCAGGCCGATGCCCAAAGCGGCGAGCGGCGCGCTGATGAGCAGCGCCTCACGCACGCTGATGGACGGCAGCAGTGCGAGGATGATCGGCAACGGAAGCACGATGAACGCCGCTGCGAAGAAGCACATGATGAGATTGAGATTACGCAGGGCCGAGCTCAGATCCTTGCGCGCCTCGTCGATATTGCGGTCCGCGATGGCTTTCGATATTTTCGGGAAGATCGCAGTGGCGATGGACACGGCGATCAGCGAATACGGCAGCATGTAGATGGTGTACGCATTCTGATACGAGGCGTTGCCGGCCACGTCCAACTGGCTCATATGCAGCTGTTCCGAAGCCTTGAACGGCGCGCTGGTGGCCACGCGGGTGACGATGATGTTGACGATCTGATCGACGCCGACGATGCCGAGGCTCCACGCGGCGACCGGTCCCATCGAACGTAGTCCGATGCCGTGAACGCCGAATTTCGGACGGTATTTCAGGCCGATTCTCGTCAAAGGAATGAACAGCACCAGCGCCTGGAACGCCACGCCAAGCGTCCAAGTGCCGGCGGTCAGCGCGATTTTCGTCGGCGTCCAGAAGTCCAGCGGACGTTCCGTGGCCCTGCCGAACATCGCGATGAACGCGCCGAAACCGATGCAGCTGATGATGTTCGCGCCGACCGAGCTCCACGCATACGTGACGAAATGGTCCTTCGCCGCGAGAATCTGCCCGATCACCGTATACAGGCCGTAGAAGAAGATCTGGGGCATGCACCACAAGGTGAAGGAGGTGGCGAGGGCCATGGTTTCGGCGCTGCCGTTGACATACAGTTTGGTCAACAACGGCGTGGCAACGGCCATGAGCAGCGTCAAACCCAACAACAAGGTGATGGCAAGGGTGATGAGCTTGTTGAGCTTGGTTTCGGCGTCCTTCGATTTCAGCGTGCGCACGATCTGCGGCACAAGCACCGCGTTGAAGATGCCGCCGGAAACCAGTGTGTAGATGACCTGCGGAATCATCGAACCGGCCTGGTAGGCGTTGGCGGCATAGCCGGTGGTGCCCAAGGCCCAGACAAGCAGGATGGTGCGGATTTGGCCGGTCACGCGCGAAGCGGCGGTACCGGAGGCCATGATCAGTGAGTTACGGCCAACGGAAGAACTCATTCGTCGGGATCCTTCTTACGGTTGAATTGACGCCACAGTCCCACAGCGCCCAAGAGCACGGCGAAGCCGATGATGACGAAACCGCTCTTGTCGCTGATCTGCAGCGCGCTGGTGATGTGGGTGACCTGCGTGGCTCCAAACGCTGCACCATTCCTGTCGAACAGGCTGATGGTGGCGTTGGCGGTGCCGGACGTGGACACACGGATGGTGAACGCCACCTGTGCCTCGCCGTGGGGCGGCACCTGCACGGTGTCGAATCGGGACGTGACGATCTGCATGGAATCGGTCAGCGACGAGACCTTCACCTTTACCGGGTACGGGTGGCTGTTGCTGATGGTCACCGGCATTTTCGCGGTTTCGCTGACCACGTTCACGCTTTCCGTCGGCGTGATCGCCACACCGTTGATCAGCAGGGCCGCGAGCTGGTTCGCGCCTTCCGCCATCATGCTTCTGGAAGGGCTTTCGCCGCCCAACGCGTGCAGGGCCATGATGGTGTGGGCGTTCGTCAGCTGCCTGCTCCAGGTGTTGACGTCGGATTCGTCTTTTCCGTTCGGCTTGACGAGTATCGACGTATTGAAACGTTTGATGTTGCTCGATGAGTTCGCCAGCGCGCTCAGAGTCTGCTGGACGTTGCTGCGCATGCTATCGGTAAGGCCGTCCGTTTGGGGAAGATTGGTTGACATGCTGGCCGCATCTTCGGAGATGTCGGCATCCTTCAACGTGGCGAGATCGGTGAGGTTCAGCCACGGCGACTGCTCGATGTCGCTCATCAGCGCGTCTACAACACTGGGGTCGGAATCCTCGTTCAGACAGACCAGCAGGTTGCGTTCCGCATAAGGCTGTTCCATCTGGTAGAACGCGCTTTGCGCGACGAATCGCGCCAATCTGCCGGCCGTGGTTCCCTCGCTGTCGGCGTTGGCATCGTCACTGGTCGCCTTGCCTTGGGCCAGGCCGGAAAGCACATTCTGCGCGGAAAGCACGGTGATGTCCCCGGCGTCGGTGGAGACCACCGTCTTGCCGGTACGTGCGGTAGCCGCATCGTCCTCTTCGAAGTCATGCGTGGCGATGACGGTGCCGTACCCCTGCTGGCGGGCCTTCGTCAACGCTTGTAGGGTCCAATTGCCGTTGCCCTGCCACGCGTATGCGGTGATGTCCGCGTTGCTGTCGCCCAATGCCGATTGATAGGTTTTCCGGGCTTTGGCTGCGGACCATTGACGGTCGTTGATACCGGCTGCGCTGTAGGCCGGAGCGTTGTTCATGGCGCTGTAGGCGGTTATGTCGAACAATGCGGGCTGGGTGATGCCGTCGACCCGCGTTGGCATCGCCATCGCCTGCAGGTAAGTCGGATCTCCTACGACCTGCAGCATGTCGTGCTTGGCGAAGGTCTGCTGCAACGATTTGAGCCGTGCGTCGTCATCCTTGCTGGGCATGGCGATTTTCGCCAGTTTCGAGGAGGAAACACCCCCTTCATCGACCAGCTGTCCAAGCAGCTTGCTGTCGGTGGTCCACCCGTTGGCGGCCAGCGGCTGGGCGACGGTGATGTGCAGCGCCGGCGTGCTGGGCGTGTGGAGTCCCGCGCCGGTGCGCGTCACGAACGTATGCGATTGAGCAAGGGGGGTTCCGTTGGCGGAATAGCTCAGCAGCACCGGCTTCGGCCCCCAAGAGTTGATGGCCGCGAGCGATTCCTGATGGGCGTCCGCGTCGATGCTCACGTTGGCGCTGGCTCCCGGCTGCAACGCGGGCACATCGGCCTGTCCCACGGATTGCGGGGTGGGGATTCGCCCGTTGCCTTCAGACCAATCCTGGATGTCGTTGCGCGAAACGAACGTGTAGAAGGCGTTCATGGCCAGCGTCAGCGTTCCCGCGGGAATCTCCTGTCCGGTCGTGTTGGTCACCGTGGCGTTCAGATGGTATCCGGAGGTGTCCGTCAATACGGCCGTGGAAGAGTTGATGGACAACATACCGTCCGTCGACTCCGCCGATGTGGTCGATTCCATGGCCCTTGCCGATGGCGTGGGTGCGTATAACAACATCAACGCCATGGTCAATACCATGGCGAGGATGGATGATAACGCGCGAAGGCCACGCGAAACGTGCCGTTGTGCGGATTGATTCACTATTACGCCTGTCTGTTGAGTTTCCTTGCGTACAACCATGCTATCTTCCGTTCGTTCGGATAGCTCAGCACATCGTCCAAATCAGCAAAATCCACCCAAATGGCGTCTTCGGCCTCATGGTCGGGATCGCCTTCGACGGTCAGCTCGCCGCCGATCTGCCGCAACGCGAAGTGGTGCACCAGCTTGTGCACGCGTTGGCTGGTACCGGTGAACCAATAGTCGATGGTGGCGATGGAATCGACCACCTCGCCCAGAATGCCGGTTTCCTCATGCACTTCGCGCACGGCCGTCTGCTGCGGCGTTTCGCCTTTTTCGATATGTCCCTTCGGCAGGCACCATTCCAAATGCCCGCTGCGTGAATGACGTGCGATGATCGCCACGCGACCCTTGTCGTCGAACACCAGCCCGCCCGCCGAATACTCGCGCACCACCGGCAGCTCCTGCGCGTCAAGCGATGCGAACGTGGTCGGACCATCCGCGGTGCGCCGGCGCGGCATCATCGCCGGCGTAGGCGCGCTCGGCGTGATAATCGTGCGCTGCTGCAATTGTTGTAGTTGTTGCAGCTGCTGCAGCGAAACCGACTGCGATGTGTACAGCAGTTCGTCCGGTTCCAGCGGATTTTGGGCATGGTCGTCCGCAGCATGGGCAAGCATGCGTGCAAGGTCTGCGGGCGTAATCATGATTCCAACCATACTCAATTCTGTGTGCAGGTGGGGTAACGGTATGCTGGTAAACGGAAAACTTGTGGTGCTGAAAGGTATGGCGTGAACTTCGAAGTGTGGCCAGAGGCCATTGAATTAGGACGTATGTTTGCTGCGGAAGGCTATGAACTGGCACTGGTCGGGGGTCCTGTCCGCGACCTGCTGCTGCATCGCAAATCGCATGATTTGGATTTCTGCACATCGGCGCGTCCCGAGCAGTTTGAGCATATTCTGCGCCGTTTTGGGCATGATGGCTTCTGGGATATGGGCCGCAAATTCGGCACGCTCGGCGCGATGCGCAGGCGTGAGGACGGCACCGAGGTGAAAGTGGAGGTGACCACCTACCGTTCCGACACGTACGACCCCGACTCGCGCAAGCCGGAAGTCAATTACGGCGACACGCTGGAAGGCGATCTTTCCCGCCGCGATTTCACCGTCAACGCGATGGCGTTGCGTGTTCCGGAACTCGAATTCGTCGATCCGTTCGGCGGTGCGAACGATTTGGCCAAAGGCGTGCTGCGTACCCCCGTCGATCCGCGGCAGTCGTTCGACGACGATCCGTTGCGCATGATGCGCGCCGTGCGTTTCGTGGCGCAGCTCGGCTTCCGCATCGAGCCGGAAACCGCCGAAGCGCTGTCCGACATGGTCGATCGCATCGAAATCGTCTCCGCCGAACGTGTGCGCGACGAACTGGTCAAGCTGCTGCTGTCCGATCGCCCGCGCGCCGGCATCGAAGCGTTGGTCGATTCCGGTCTTGCCGACATCGTGCTGCCGGAAATTCCCGCGCTGCAGCTGGAAATCGACGAGCACCATCGCCATAAGGACGTGTTCGAACACACCATGATCGTCATCGAACGCGCCGTCGCCCTCGAAACCGGTTCCGACGGTCCGGTGCCGGCCCCGGACCTGACGCTGCGTCTGGCGGCTCTGCTGCACGACATCGGCAAGCCGAAGACCCGTCGTTTCGAGGCGGGCGGCAAGGTGAGCTTCCACCGTCATGACGCCGTCGGCGCGAAGATGACGCGCAAGCGTTTGAAGGCACTGCATTTCGACCACCATATGGTCGAGGACGTCAGCGAGCTGGTCAACCTGCATCTGCGCTTCCACGGCTACGTGGAGGAGCCGTGGACGGATTCCGCGGTCCGCCGCTACGTCAAGGACGCTGGCCCGCTGTACGAGCGTCTGAACCGCCTTACGCGCGCCGACACGACCACGCAGAACAAGCGCAAGGCCATGATGTTCTCGGCGGCCATGGACGAGATGGAACAGCGTGTACGCGACCTGAAAGAAAAGGAAGACTTCGACGCGATCCGTCCTGACCTCAACGGCGACGAGATCATGCAGCTGCTAAGCATCGAACCAGGCCCGATGGTCGGCAAGGCGTACAAGCACATGCTGGAATACCGCCTCGATAACGGTCCGGTGGAGCGTGACGTGGCCGTTGCCGAGCTGGAACGCTGGTACAAGGAGCAGGGCGAATAGCGATTGACATGCGGTGGTTTCGCCGCATGCATGGAACAGTGTGCTTGGGACAGCTCGAATACGAAAACCCGCGTTCCCGATTGGGGGAGCGCGGGTTTTTCATATTGCCTATATCGATTTCGATTGGCGGTCAGCTTTGCGGATTCACCGCATCATGCTCGGGCGCCTTGGGCAGGTCGGTCATCTTGTCCACCGCGACGCAGCCCTGGATGCCGGTGATCGCCTTGCCTGCGGCGGGAACCTTCTTCGTATCCTGCAGATTGTCGAACGTGGCGCCCACGATGACGTCGATCAGCTGGTCCTGACGGTCGTCCATAACCAGCATGGCATCGGTGAAATTGCTTGCCACGGTGTACGCCTGATTCACGCCGTTCTTGCCGAAGACGATCATCGTGCGATCCACCTTCTTGGTGTAGTTGCCCGGCGTCTGGGGGTTGAACTCGCGGTTCTGCAACGCGTCGCTCACCGCCTTGGCGAAGCCGGAGAACTTCGTGCCGTTGAGCACACGCAGCGTGATGTTGCGATTCTCCACATACTTGGCCTTGTTGCCGTCGGCTTCCTTGATGGGGCACGGTGCCTGCTGGCCGTAGTTCGGCTGTACGGCGGCCGACTTGACGTTGCCCAGGCCTCCGACATGGAAAAAGAACAGCAGGGACACCACCATGGCGACCACCATGACGGCTCCGACGATGCTGAACACCGTCTTCTGACGGCGGCGAATGTACTCTTTGCGCGCGGCGCGCTCGTCGTTAGCCTGGGTCATTTACGAATTCCTTTTGAACAAACCAATTGCCATCAACTTTACTGTCATGCGGTGATATGTGTCATGCGGTGATATGCACAATCGGTCGGGCTGGGGCGTTCGTGGCGATGATGCGATCGACGCAACGGCTGTCCTGCCATGCCCGCTGCACGGCGTCCGCCGCATCCTCCGTCGGCACGAACGCGATGACGGACGGGCCGGAACCGGAGACGAACGCCTGGCTGGCTCCCGCACGCAAGGCTTCCTCGATCGCCTGTCCGCTACGCGGATGCAGGGAGACCGCCGCCTTCTGCAGGTGGTTCTCATCGCCATCGCCGGCACCGATCTGATCGAATGTGGCATACACTTCCGGCGTGCGCAGTTCCGCACGGTATGCGCCGACCAGCAGATGGCCGGTAAACCCACGTTCCGTAAGATCGCGTACGATATCGCCATCGTCATCAAGCTGTTCGATGCGTTCGCCGAAACCGGTGCCGCGCGCGTAACCGCCGGTCAGACAGAACGGCATGTCCGCGCCCAGCGTGGCCGCGACTTCCTGCAGGCGTTCGATCGGCCAATCGAGATCCCACAACGTGTTCAATGCCAGAATCGTCGCCGCCGCATCGGCGGAACCGCCGGCCATGCCTGCGCCGACGGGGATGCGCTTGTCGATGTTCAACGCCACGTCCGGCTCATGGCCGCTCGCTTCGGCCATGGCGAACAATGCCAGCACGGCGTGGTTGCGGCGCATATCGCTGCCGGAAGAGGCCAGGTCGCCCAGATACGCGCCCTCGAGATTCAGCGAGAAGCCGCTTCCCGGCGCTTTGCGCGTGGCGGTGACGGTGTCGTATACGCCGACCGCGCAATAGATGGTGTCGAGTTCATGACGGCCGCCCCATTCGGCATGCGACGGGCCCACATGCAGGGTCAGATTCGTTTTCGCTGGGCAGTCCACGCTCACGGCGTTGATGGTGGCCGTTCCGATGGCGGGCGAATCAATGGTGCTCATGACGCGAACACCTCATCCAACGCGCGTGCCAACGCCACGAATTCGTCGATGGTGAGCGTCTCGCCACGACGGGTCGGGTCGATGCCGGCCTTCTCGAACGCTTCGGACGGCACGATTTTCTTCAATGCGGCGTGCAGGGTCTTGCGGCGCTGCCCGAAAGCCGCGTCGATCAAACGGAACACGGTTTCGCGATCCACCACGGAACCGTCCGCATTGTCCGCGGCGGGGGTGTGACCGCCCGGGTAGCGCTTGAACAGCACCAGCGCGGAATCGACGTTCGGGGCCGGCCAGAACACGTTGCGGCCGATGACGCCCACGCGTTCCGCGGTGCCGTACCATGCGAGCTTCACGCTCGGCGTGCCGTAGATCTTCGAACCGGGCTTCTCGCTCAAACGGTCCGCCACTTCCTTTTGCACCATCACCAGGAAGGTGCCCAGATTGTCGAAACGTTCCAACAGGGTGAGCAGAATCGGCGTGGCCACGTTGTACGGCAGATTGGCCACCAGCGTGAAGGAATCGTCATCCTTGAAATCGGGCAGATTCTCCGGATTGACGGTAAGTGCGTCGCGGTTGACCACACGGAAGCGGTCCACGGCGTCCGGCATGAATTCGGCGATGGTTTTCGGCAGGCGTTCGGCGACCGGCGGGTCGATTTCCACAGCCGTCATCGTGGCGCCGGTTTCCAGAATCGCCAGCGTCAGCGAACCTAGTCCGGGACCGACTTCCAGCACATGGTCGTCGGCGGTCACGCCGGCCTCGCGCACGATGCGACGCACGGTTCCCGGATCAATCACGAAATTCTGCCCGAATTTCTTCGTCGGGCTGATACCCGCGTCGGCGGCGATGCGTCGGATGTCGGCCGCCCCCAGCAAATGGCCCTGCGTATGCTCGTTCACGTTTTCTGTCATTCCCTCATTATCCGTTCATGCCGGTACGAAAATCGTTGGCGATTAGCCGGATCAGTACCATCCGGTCTGTTCGGAGTGCTGCCACGCCGCGGACGGGCTGCCGTACCGCTGTGCGATGTAGCTCAGACCCCAGTCGATCTGCACGGCGGCATCGTCCTTCCAATTCGCGCCGAACGTGGCCATTTTGCTGCCCGGCAACGCTTGTGGAATACCGTATGCGCCCGAATACACGTTTTCCGCGCTCCAGCTCCATCCGGATTCGCGATTCCAGAGTTTGACCAGATCCGTCCAGTTCTGGCCGGTCCAGCCGCGCTGCGCCGCCGCGCCGGAAGCGTAGGCCTGTGCCTGTGCCGCGGAAGGATGGTACAAGCGGCAGCCTGCGGAAGGATTGCTCGGCTGCGGCGTGGGCTGCGGTTTGGGCTGGGGTGCGGGAGTCGGCTGCGGTGCAGGGGTTGGTGTGGGGGTCGGTGCCGGATCGTCCTTCTTGGTGTTGTTGGAATTGTTCTTATCCGAGGAATCCGACTTGTTCGAATCGGTTTTGTCGGAATCGGACTTGTTCGAATCGGACTTATTGTCGTTTTTATTCGAGTCGTTCTTACCCGAATCGTTCTTGCCGTCGTCCGTCTTGCCGGAATCGCCGTTATCGCCGTTGCCGTTGCCGCTGTTGTCGGATTTGTCGGAATTGTCGGTATCGTCCGTAGTTTTTTCCGGTCCGACCGCAATGACTTTGTCGATGGCGATTTTCGTGGTCTTCTCTTCGGTCAGCGTCTCGCTTTCCTTCACGCCATCCACGTAGGTGACGGCGTACGTCTGCTGGATTTCGCCGTTTTCGCCTTCCTGCCGTATCGTGACTTCGCCCGGCTGCAGGTTCGGGTCGATGATGGTCTGCGTGCCGAACGGCACTTCCTTCGTACGTGTTTCCTCGCCGTGGGTCACGCGGCGGACGCGCAGAATGGTCTTTTTGCCGTCCTTTTCGACGCTGACGCGATCCTCCTTGCCCAACGTGATGCCTTTGGCGTCAAGAATGGAGGCGGCGGGCAGCTTGCCGTTCGGCGTCACCGAGCTTTTGCCGTCCGCGATGACGGTGACGGGCCCCTTCTGGTTGATGATGAGACCGCCGGTGAGCTTGTTGTAGACGTTGCTGATATTGACGGTGATTTTCGCCGCTTCGGTTTCGTTTTGGTTGAAGAAGTCCAGCAACTGCTCGGCGCTGGACGCGACCGTCCAGAACGGCACTTCCTGGCCGTCGATGGTGATGGTGGTCTGGTATGCGCTCTGCACGTTCACCACATCATGGTTCTTCAGCATGCTGGTCGGGCTGGTCGACTCCACCAGGTCGTGCGTTTTGACTTTCACGCCCTGCTCCTGCAGCAGACGGTCCACGCTCATCGCATATGTGGTCACCGTGGTGGTCTCCCCATTGACGGTCAATGCCACGGATTTGCGCGCGCCCACACCAAACGCCAACGCCGAAGTCAAAGTCAATGAGGCCACGCATGCCATGACGCGGACACGACGAAGCGTCACGAATCTCCGAGGGGTCCACCTTCTCGTCATTTATCCTCTTTTCAGCGCTGCCTACAACGCCGTTATTGTAACGGCTCAGCTGGAACGGTCGCCGTGCTTTCCGATGGTTTTATCCATACCGCCACATTTTTGAAAGCAGGTGCGAAAAGCGAAAAATAAAAAGGGGGCAGGAGAGAAGGGGATGTCCTGCCCCCGGTCGGACGAGACAGGTTGGGGGACGTCTCGTCCGCTTTGCCAGAAGTCTCAAGTTGGGGGAAGACTTCTGGAGCACTTACCCATGGTAAGAGGTCCAAGCCCGTCATACGGGTTCGAGCCTCCTGTCGGGATCGAACCGACGACCTGCCGCTTACAAGGCGGCCGCTCTGGCCATCTGAGCTAAGGAGGCATGTCCTCTTTTGCTATGAAAACAACAGAGGAACGATGAATAGCATAACCAGCGCTTCCACCGCCGTCAACTTAGTATTGCGGGTTGAGACGCGCCGGCTGCCCGTAAGGGGTTATTCGCCCGTGGTGACGGAAATCGGCCCCTTCTTGGCTCCGATGGACGGCATCTTGCCGGCAACGCCGACTTCGCTGTCCTTCAGGCCGATCGATTCCAACAGACCGTCCTTAACCGTCGTCTGGGCGGTGGTCAGCTGGTCCATATCCCAATACTTGCCGTTGATGATCACGGTCGGCGTGGTCATGCTGCCCTTGTAGCTGCCGGACTGATGCCACAGTTCGGAACGCTTCGGCGTGTAAGTGTCGATCGCATCAAGCCATTCCTGATAATCGCGGCCAAACGCCTTGTCCGCAACATCCTTGGAAACACCCGCGGCGATCATCTGCTCCTTGATCTTGGCGTCGCTCACCGACTTGTATGCGGAGCCTTCCTCCGGCTGGAAATCCTCGGCGTAGACCTTCTCCAGGAAGGAGATCAGATGGTTCGGGTCGCTGTCATGCTCGGCCAGGTAGATGGCCGCGTTCGCCGCGCGACTGGAATACTCGTCGGTGGACCAACGGTCCATGAACGCCATGAAATGCAGGTCCAGATTGATCTGGCCGGCATCGACCATCTTCTGCAGGTCGGCGTCCAACTGGCGGTGCAGGTTGCCGCAGCCCGGGCACAGGAAATCCATGTAGAGCTCGACGGTCGGCGCGCCCTCCACAGCCTTGCCGTAGCCGTTCTTGGAAATCAGCAGGCCGCCCTTCTTATCGACGAGCTTCGGAGTGTTCTTCACTTTCTGCAACGCCGTGTACGCTTCCTGCACGGTTTCGGTGGAAGCCTTCGTTTCGGCCTTCTTATGCATGTTGTGGTACACGGTGAACGCGCCGATCGCCACCAGAATCACCAGCACCGCCACCACGATGCCGCCGATGATCGTCTGCTGCTTGCGTTCCTTTTCCATCTGCTCGGCGCGCGCCTTCATCGCCGCGGCCTCAGCGGCCCTACGCTCGGCGCGGCTGGTACGCTTCTGCGCATCCTTGCTGTTCTGGGCCATCGATATTCCTTTCGACCTCACGTTGTTATGCTGGGCACCATACTAGCGATGCCTTGCTATCGATTCGCCGGGAATTCCGTATTGCCTTGCGATTGCGTCGGCAGCTCGCTCAAGTGGCGCAGATACGGCTGTTTACGCAGTGCGCCGCCGCCCAATCGCAGTACGATCGCGCCCGGAGCGGCCACGGCCACAAGCCAGCCGATCGCGCAAAACGCAGCCTGCGCCAGCCCGCTTTCGGAAAGCGGACCGCCAAGCAGCGTCGGCATCGGAATCGTCAATCCAAATATCCACATATCCATCACGGCATACGGAAGCTGCAGCACGACCGTGGTGAGCGACAAACCCAGCGCGGCCACGGCCAACATGATCAGCGTCCGCACGATGGCGACGCCGAAGCCCTTCACGATGTGCCAGGGCAGTCCCGCCAATCGCAGCAGCCAGTCGGAACTTTTCTTCTCGCCGCCACGTTTGCCTTCGCGCTCGAGCTGCGCCTCCGTGTTGAATCCGATGGTGGCCAGCGCACAGGCGAACAGTAACGCGGCTGCCATCGCCGTCCACAGTGAGAACAGTCCGCAGACGGCCATGGGAATCGCCATCAGCGCGCAGGGGAGCATGCCCCGGCCCAACATCGCGCCACGCTTCACATCGGCGGGATTGGGTGCTTCCGCAACGTTCGGCCCATCCATACCGGGTACCGGCGGGAATGACATTGCGGGCGATTGCTGCGCCGCGGCCACCGTGGCCTGCGGTATGACGGACGGTGGCTGCCGCATGGCGATGCGTTGCAACGCGGGTTTGATGGTCGGGTCGACTTGCGTCGGCGCTTCCGCTGGATTCCATGCGTTCTGGGCCGGCAGCATTTGTGTTGACGGCATGGATTGCGGCATTACCTGCGTGCCTGTCGGCATCGCCCGCGTGCCTTGCGATTGCGGCATCGTGCGCGTGCTGTCCACGTTGGGAAGTGCGTCGGAAAGCACGCTGGTCTCGGCATCGTCAACAGGTGCGATCACCTGCGTTGCGCTCGCGTCGGATTGGCTGGTCACTTGTTTCCCGATTACTTGAGTTGCGCTCACATCGGGCTGCCCGATCGCCTGCGCTGCTTCGCTGAGCCTTGGCATCGTGCGCGTGCCGATGGCGTTTTCGCCGGTTATATCGTCCTGCAATCGCCACAACGTGCGCGGATTGTCGGGCGATTCAACAAAAGGGGGCATCGCCTCCGTATCGCCATCCGCTGCGCCACCATTGTCGGCCGCAACCCACGCCTGCGGATTCAACGCATCCACGGCAATCGCCTGCAGCAAATCGTCCGGCGTGCACCGCTTCGTCCGATCCGGATTAAGCGCCGAACGGAACGCGGCCATCGTGCCCGCAGGAAGTCCCGCAAGATTGGCGCTGCCTGCCGCCGCACGTTCCAACACGGTCATCATCGGCTTCGTGCCGAACACCGGCTCACCCGTAGCGGCGAACGCCAATACGCTCGCCACCGACCACCAATCGGTCATTTCATCCGATTCCGCGCCATCAATGATTTCCGGCGCGATGAACCCCGGCGTGCCCATCACCAGACCGGTACGCGTCACATGGCTTTCGCCCTCGCCCATGGCAATGCCGAAATCCACCAATACCGGGCCGGTGCTCGACACCATCACATTCGTCGGCTTGATATCGCGGTGCACGATGCCGGACGCATGCACGGCACGCACCGCCTCAATCAGCTTGCGCGCCAGACGTTCCAGATCGTCGCCCACATATCGGCCATTGACGCGCACATCCTCACGCAGATTCTTGCCTTCGATCAACTCGGTCACAATAAAAGCCAACGCGTCGTCAAGTTCCATATCCACAATGCCGCACACGCCCGGATGCCGCACCTTCTGCAACGCCATCGCCTCCCTGCGCAGGCGCTCGCGTGCGGTCAACTCGTCGCGCTGCCGCTGCGGGGAATCGTCGTCGGAGAGGGAATCACGCAAAATCTTCATCGCATATTGATGGCCGCCATCGTCCCGCACACGCCATACCGAGCCCATGGCACCCGAACCAAGCCGGGAAATCAACGTGTAGCCGCCAACCAGGCTGCCTGCTTCCAGATTCAATGCGCTTAAGTCGCTCATACTTCCATCGTACTTGGCGTGCAGATTATGCACGCGAATTGACAGGCTGGGGAAAACGCCATGTGCCGCACGTTGAAGTCTGATGAAATCGAATCATCGACATGAAGAAGTGTCTTCACTTGCCGCACGCATCTGCAGCCACTTCGCCGAAACCATGAGATGCGGGGCAGTGTTGAATGGTTTCGCGGTTCCGATAAAGGCATTGGAGCCAATGTGTCGTTTGGTTATGAGAATCAAGGAGGAGGCAGACCATGCTGCAAATCAACATGGCTGATGTCATGAACGTCATCGGTTCATTGACACCATATCTGATTGCGATCGGCGTGCTATTCGTGCTCGCGCTGATCATCACCTTCGCCGTCAACAAGAAGACGGTCAAGGACGTGGCGACCCGTAAGATCGTCCATTCCGAATCCTGGCTGGTGGCGCTGGTAGGCATCGTCGTGGCCGTGTCCATGATGCTGACCGGCCCGCTTTCCACGTTGCTCAACAATGCGACCATCACCAAGTACACGTTGTCCGACGCCACGGTTTCCAAGGCCAACGAGCTGGCCAAGGATGTGCAGTCGGAGGCCGTCACCCTGCTGAAGAATGACGATTCCAACCTGCCGCTGTCCGGCAAGAAGGTCAACGTGTTCGGCTGGGGCTCCACCAACCCCGTCTACGGCGGCACCGGCTCCGGCTCCATGTCGAAGCAGTACAAGACCGTCTCCCTGCTTGACGGCATGAAGCAGGCTGGCCTGAAGACCAATACGGAGCTGAGCAAGCTGTACACGGACTACCGCAAGGATCGTCCTGAGGTCGGCATGTTCGCTCAGGATTGGACCCTGCCCGAGGTGCCGGCCAAGCAGTACTCCGACAAGCTGGTCTCCGACGCGAAGGATTTCTCGGACGAGGCCGTGGTCGTGCTGACCCGTGTCGGCGGCGAGGGCGCGGACCTGCCGACGGACATGAAGGCGAAGGGTATCACCTACAAGAACAACTCCAAGGATTATGACGACTTCCAGAAGGGTGAGAGCTTCCTTCAGTTGTCGAAGACCGAGCGTGACATGATCGACCTGGTCACCAGCAACTTCAAGAAGGTGACGCTCGTCTACAACGGCGCGAACACGTTCCAGTTCGATTTCCTCAACGACTATCCGCAGATCCAGTCCGTCGTGTGGTGCCCGCCGGCTGGCCAGACCGGTTTCTCCGCCCTTGGTGAGGTGCTTGCCGGTGAGACCAACCCGTCCGGCAAGACCTCCGACACCTTCCTCAAGAATCTGACCAAGTCGGTGTCCTATAACAACTTCGGCAAGTTCGAATACACCAATATGGCAGACAAGGCAGCCAAGTACAAGGGCTTCACGGGTGACGACGTCACTGCCATTCCGGGCTTTGTCAACTACTCCGAAGGCATCTATGTGGGCTACAAGTTCTATGAGACCGCTTCGGACGAAGGCCTGATCAATTACGACGACACTGTCGCGTTCCCGTTCGGCTACGGACTGTCCTACACCTCGTTCGATCAGAAGCTCGACAGCGTGAAGTACAAGGGTGGCAAGGTGACCGTCACCGCCACCGTGACCAACACCGGCGATAAGGCCGGCAAGGACGTGGTCGAGGTCTACTACAACCCGCCGTACACCGACGGCGGCATCGAGAAGGCGTCCAAGAACCTGGCCGGCTTCGAGAAGACCAAGGAACTGCAGCCGGGCGAGTCCCAGAAGGTCACCGTCAAGTTCGATGACGACGACATGGCGTCCTACGACTACAAGGGCGCGAAGGCGTACGTGCTGGAGAAGGGCGATTACGACATCTCCATCCAGTCCGATTCGCACCACGTGATCGATCACAAGGCGATCACCGTGAAGGACACCGTCACCTACGATTCCGATTCGAATACCCACAATGGCGACAAGACCGTGGCCACGAACCAGTTCGATGATGTGGCGGGCGATGTGACGTACCTGTCCCGCGCCGACCACTTCGCGAACTACAAGGAGGCCACCGCCGCCCCGACCAACTTCAAGATGTCCGACAAGGTCAAGGAAACCTTCTACAACAACTCGAACTACGATCCGAAGAAGTTCGACAAGGATTCCGACAAGATGCCGACCACCGGTGCCAAGAACGGTCTGAAGCTGTCCGATATGTACGGCAAGGACTATGACGACGCCGATTGGGACAAGCTGCTCGACCAGCTCACCTTCGACGATATGGACAACCTCATCGCCAATGGTGGCTATGGCACCCAGGCTGTGAAGTCCGTCGGCAAGATCCAGCTGACCGATGCGGACGGCCCGGCATCGCTGAATAACAACTTCACCGGCGTTGGCTCCATCGGCTTCCCGGCTTCCACGGCATTCGCCTGCACTTGGAACAAGGATCTCGCCAAGCAGTTCGGTGAGATGATCGGCGACATGGCCCACGACATGCACGTGGCTGGCTGGTACGCACCGGCCATGAACATCCACCGCAACGCGTTCTCCGGCCGTACCTTCGAGTACTTCTCCGAGGATTCGCTGCTCTCCGGCGTGATGGCATCCAGCGAGATCTCCGGTGCCAAGTCCAAGGGCGTGTACTCCTTCATGAAGCACTTCGCTCTGAATGACCAGGAGACCAAGCGTACGGAAATGCTGTGCACGTGGACGAACGAGCAGGCCATGCGTGAGATCTATCTGAAGCCGTTCGAGATGAGCGTGAAGGAAGGCGGCGCCCAGGCCGTGATGAGCTCCTTCAACTACATCGGCAACACCTATGCCGGCGCCGACAGCGCGCTGCTGCAGACCGTGCTGCGCGGCGAGTGGGGCTTCAAGGGCTTCGTCCTGACCGACTACTTCGGCGGCTACGGCTACCAGAACGCCGATCAGGAAGTGCGTGCGGGCAACGATTCGATGCTTGCCACCACCAAGATCACCAACCACATCACCGATAAGTCCGCCACTTCCGTGAAGGCCATGCGTCAGGCCGCGCACAACATCCTGTACACGGCCGCCAACAGCTGGCAGTACGCGAATGGCGAGCCGAAGGTCGCCACCCCGATCTGGAAGATCGCCATGTACGTGGCTTGGGGCGTGGTTGCGGTGCTCGTGATCGGTCTGGAGTTCCTGACCATCAAGCGCTACCTGAGCCGCAAGAAGGCCGTCGCCACGATTGAGCCGGCTGCAGAGCCCGCTCAGGCCGAGTGATTGGCTGATAACTGAAAACCAATAATTGAATACCAAGCCGGGAGTCTCCGTGGAACATGGAGCCTCCCGGCTTTTGTATCTCATTGCCTTCGTTCGGATCCGTGTGCTGCTTTTTCTTGGCGCTGTATTTCCTGATATTGCATTGGTGCGGTTGTCAGGCTATGGATCTCATATCGCGTTCATAGCGCAGATGGCTGCATTGTTCGCGTCTTCGCTTCATCCGCATTTGGCTTTGCGATTCCGACACGCCGTGTGTTGTTGTTTTCGCGTTCACCTGGCCGTGGTTTTAGCGTCCTATGATGGTGTCATCGACGGTTTCAGGTCGCGTTTGGCTCGTTTTCGACACGCCGATGGAACGTTGGATTTCCAACGGTTTCACGCTTCGTCATGCCCGTCGGGTTGCGCGATTGCTGGTTCTCGTGTAAGTTTATCTCTTGCTGCTCAGCACGGCGGCCTCGCTCCTGGAGATTGGGGCGGCTTGCTGGTGTGGTGGTGGTTTGAGAACTCAAGAGCGTATTTGTACTACTTCTTTATAGTCAATGATTGCCAGTTCATCGTCCGCTCCTTGCGAGTGGCCGGGAGGCCTTGAAGGACGGTGAGGTTTTTGTGCGATGCGCCTTTCCTTATAAGGCGATCGTCAATTTTCTTATTTCGAGAGTCATCATGTCGATGTCTCTTCATGAAAAGGTTTTTTGTGGAGGGTTCGATTCTGGCTCAGGATGAACGCTGGCGGCGTGCTTAACACATGCAAGTCGAACGGGATCCCAGGAGCTTGCTCCTGGGTGAGAGTGGCGAACGGGTGAGTAATGCGTGACCGACCTGCCCCATACACCGGAATAGCTCCTGGAAACGGGTGGTAATGCCGGATGCTCCAGTTGGATGCATGTCCTTCTGGGAAAGATTCTATCGGTATGGGATGGGGTCGCGTCCTATCAGGTAGTCGGCGGGGTAACGGCCCACCGAGCCTACGACGGGTAGCCGGCCTGAGAGGGCGACCGGCCACATTGGGACTGAGATACGGCCCAGACTCCTACGGGAGGCAGCAGTGGGGAATATTGCACAATGGGCGCAAGCCTGATGCAGCGACGCCGCGTGCGGGATGACGGCCTTCGGGTTGTAAACCGCTTTTGATTGGGAGCAAGCCCTTCGGGGTGAGTGTACCTTTCGAATAAGCACCGGCTAACTACGTGCCAGCAGCCGCGGTAATACGTAGGGTGCAAGCGTTATCCGGAATTATTGGGCGTAAAGGGCTCGTAGGCGGTTCGTCGCGTCCGGTGTGAAAGTCCATCGCTTAACGGTGGATCCGCGCCGGGTACGGGCGGGCTTGAGTGCGGTAGGGGAGACTGGAATTCCCGGTGTAACGGTGGAATGTGTAGATATCGGGAAGAACACCAATGGCGAAGGCAGGTCTCTGGGCCGTCACTGACGCTGAGGAGCGAAAGCGTGGGGAGCGAACAGGATTAGATACCCTGGTAGTCCACGCCGTAAACGGTGGATGCTGGATGTGGGGACCATTCCACGGTCTCCGTGTCGGAGCCAACGCGTTAAGCATCCCGCCTGGGGAGTACGGCCGCAAGGCTAAAACTCAAAGAAATTGACGGGGGCCCGCACAAGCGGCGGAGCATGCGGATTAATTCGATGCAACGCGAAGAACCTTACCTGGGCTTGACATGTTCCCGACAGCCCCAGAGATGGGGCCTCCCTTCGGGGCGGGTTCACAGGTGGTGCATGGTCGTCGTCAGCTCGTGTCGTGAGATGTTGGGTTAAGTCCCGCAACGAGCGCAACCCTCGCCCTGTGTTGCCAGCACGTCGTGGTGGGAACTCACGGGGGACCGCCGGGGTCAACTCGGAGGAAGGTGGGGATGACGTCAGATCATCATGCCCCTTACGTCCAGGGCTTCACGCATGCTACAATGGCCGGTACAACGGGATGCGACCTCGTGAGGGGGAGCGGATCCCTTAAAACCGGTCTCAGTTCGGATTGGAGTCTGCAACCCGACTCCATGAAGGCGGAGTCGCTAGTAATCGCGGATCAGCAACGCCGCGGTGAATGCGTTCCCGGGCCTTGTACACACCGCCCGTCAAGTCATGAAAGTGGGTAGCACCCGAAGCCGGTGGCCCAACCTTTTTGGGGGGAGCCGTCTAAGGTGAGACTCGTGATTGGGACTAAGTCGTAACAAGGTAGCCGTACCGGAAGGTGCGGCTGGATCACCTCCTTTCTACGGAGAATACAGTCCATGTTTTTGGACAGTGTGAGCCACATGGACGCCGGCAGTCGGCGTCGTTGTTGTGGATGCTGGTGTGGAAGAGATCATGGGCTTGGATGTCCCGTCGGGATGTCCGGGAGTGGTATGGGTATGCTTTTGGGCTCCCGGACCGCCACCCCACAGGTTTTCTGTGGCGCGGTTCGATGCCCATGCGTGGTGGCCGGTCCTGGGTGGCTGGTCGGATCGTGTGGCGCGTGGTGGTTTGAGAACTGGATAGTGGACGCGAGCAAGAGAAACTGAAAGAACGTTTCTTTTTGCTTATCGCGATTTCGCCAAACTCTTCATTGAGTTTGGTTTCGAGATCGATCGTTTTGTGATCATTTTAGTGTTAAGATTTGTCGTCTGGCGATCTTGCTATCAGGAAACCCGCGGGTGGGACAATGGTCTTGCTGTTGTGCCGCTTGCGAGGGCGTATGGTGGATGCCTTGGCAGACAGTACCGATGAAGGACGTTTGAGGATGCGATAATCCTAGGGGAGCCTCCAACATGGCTTTGATCCTAGGGTCTCCGAATGGGGGAACCCGCCGGCCGTCATGGGCCGGCACCGCCTATGGGCGGGGGGTACGCAGGGAAGTGAAACATCTCAGTACCTGCAGGAAGGGATACTCCGTGAGTAGTGGCGAGCGAAAGCGGATCAGACCAAACCGGTTGCGCGTGATACCCGTCGGGGGTTGCGTTGCCGGTGTTGTGGGATCACGTGTCCCGGTTCCGACGGACCGGGCGGGAGTCATAAAACGGCTTGCCAGGGGAACAGGCTTGAAGGCCTGGCCGTAGAGGGTGCCAGCCCCGTACCTGGACGTGAGCCGTCTTCCGATCGTGTTGTCCCAAGTAGCGCGGGCCTCGTGGAATCCCGCGTGAATCAGCCCAGACCGTTGGGTAAGTCTAAGCATACCTGTCTGACCGATAGCGTACCAGTACCGTGAGGGAAAGGTGAAAAGCACCCCGGGAGGGGAGTGAAACAGTTCCTGAAACCGTGCGCCCACAAACCGTCGGAGCCTCCGCGTGGGGTGACGGCGTGCCTATCGAAAAATGAGTCTGCGAGTCAGTGGCGGGTGGCGAGCATAAGCCGTGTGGCGTATGCGTAGCGAAAGCGAGTCCGAATAGGGCGTTTTCAGTCGCTTGTCCTGGACCCGAAGCGGGATGATCTAGCCCTGGGCAGGTTGAAGCGCGGGTAA
>OLWW01000036.1_pt1 | contig 100165 bp, 158 predicted proteins | sample 1673991 | NCBI WGS metagenome assembly OLWW01 (sample SAMEA103958136, study PRJEB25191) | human gut metagenome
TATTGACGAAGTACTATTTTATAGAATATGCAAACATAGACTGAAAAAACATGATATAGTAATGTGACTATAATAACATAGAAACTAATAACATATAATAACAAATATTATCCTATAGTAATAAATTCTATAGGATATACGAGAGATGCGTTAACTGTGATAGGTAGTACAGGTCGCCAAATGGGGATAGCGTGTGGTGTGGTTCGAATCCATCCTCTCTCACAATTAATTATACAACAATATGTATGACAAAAGAAGGGTTAAAATCCCTACTGATATTACTTTAGATTATATATTATCTAAAGTAAGTGAGTATGATATATATGCTCACTACCTTGGACAGTTTAAGGTTGGTGCTATATATAATAGTCCATTTCGTAAGGATAAGAATCCTTCTTTTGGAATCTATTATAGCAAGAGAACTAAACAGTTACTATTCAAGGACCATGGAACAGGTGAATGTGGTAATATAGTTAAATTTGTATCATTGTATACAGGTTTAACAAATTATAATGATATACTAAAAGATATTGTTAAACAGCTTAATATTACTACAGACACTAAACTCGATAGCTCTAAGCAATATATACCTTCATCTGAGACTGTAATTGGTATAGTAAGGCAGAAATTTACTCCTACTGATATCAATTATTGGTCTCAGTTTAATATCTCCGAAAAGACATTAAAGAAATTTAATGTGAATAGTATTAAGTATTACTTATGTAATGGAATAGTTAAAGGAATATATAAAGAAGATAATCCAATGTATGCTTATAAAGTGTATAACAACTTTAAAATATATAGACCTTTAGCTGATAAATATACTAAATGGAGGAATAACCTTACTGAGTATGACATACAAGGATATGCTCAATTACCAAGTAAAGGTGATACTTTGATTATAACTAAAAGTATGAAAGATGTAATGTGTCTCTATGAAATGGGAATACCAGCTATATCTCCTTCATCAGAGAGTACATTTATACCTAACGATATATTAGAAGGTCTTAAGAAGCGTTTTAAGCGTATTATTATCCTATTTGATAGAGATAATGCAGGCGTAAAATATCTTCGTAAAATGAGCCTTAAAACAGGCTTAGAAGGGCTTTTAGTACATAAGAAATTCAAAGCTAAAGATATATCTGATGCTATTAAAGCAAATAGTTTTGAAGAAATAAAGAAATGGTTATATGGCGAAATTAAAAAGCAAAATACCAAAGAAGAAAAAGAATTAGGGGAAAGTGAAGAATGCAACTCCTAATGTATATGATGGAATTAAGTTTAGAAGTAAACTTGAAACATATACATATAAAAAACTTAAAGAAGCTAATATACCAGCGCAATATGAAGCAATCCACTTTGAATTAATACCTAAATTTGAATATAATGGAGAAAAGGTAAGAGCTATGACATACTTACCAGACTTTGTTGGAGAAGACTTTATAATAGAATGTAAAGGTCTAATGGGTGATTCATTTCCTTTGCGCTGGAAAATCTTTAAATATACTCTTATGAAGAGTAATGCTAAGTATAAGCTATACTTAGTAAGAAACCAAAAACAAGTTGATCAAATGATCAATGAATTAAAAACTAAAAAATAACAGATTATGTCAGAATTTATTAAAGTAGGCAACAAGATAGTAACAAAACCTAATGGTTTGGATTGTGATTTAGTAAACGGTAAAGTATACAACTTGAAGTTTGATAGATTTGGAGTAGGAGTATTCCTTGAAGAAGATGGATCACTTAGCCTACCTAAGAAAGTTTACACGGCTAAAGATGATGAAATCTTTGTAAAACGTGTAATTAATTACTTTAATAATACTAGTAAACTATCTACTGGTGTAATGCTTAGTGGCATCAAAGGCACTGGCAAAACTGTTATGGCTAAAGTCATTGCAGAAAAGTCTAATCTTCCTATATTTGTAGTAGATGAAGATTTCCCTACACATATGATTAATGACTTCTTTCGTAAATTTTCTACTCCGGTAGTAGTAATTTTTGATGAAGTAGATAAGCACTGGGATACAGAAGACTTATTGGGATGGTTAGACGGTGTGCAGACAAATGCAAAGAAGTTAGTTCTTTTCACATGTAATAATGAAGAAAGAGTTAACTGCTATCTAAAAGATCGTTGTTCTCGTGTTCGTTATAGTCGTCATTTTGAACCTAACGATAATGCCCGTTTCCTTAAAGAGATTTTGAAGGATAAAGGTATAGAAGAAAATAGTATTGATTCTATTTATAAATTTATTGTAAGTAACTTTAACTTATTATCTATTGATAATATCTTATCATTTATTGATGAAAAGTTAATGTTCCCTGAAATATCTAATGCTGATCTTCTAAAGGATTTAAATATTACTACAAAAGAAGAAGAAATTGTAGAATATGATTCTAATGAGGATTACGAAGATGATAATGACGACAATGACGATGACGATATGTGGGATGACGATGATTATGAAGATGAAACTGAACGTTTTATAGTTAACCTTAAAACAGCTGCGTAATTAACAAATAAGGCTAGTAGAAATACTAGCCTTTAAATTTTAACTATGAAAATATGTAGTTTAAGTGATATACATGGTTCATTTATAGATATACCAGAATGTGATGTATTATGTATTGCAGGAGATATCGTTGATTTAAATAATCAACGGTCTATAGATGCATCTAGACATTGGTGGTATAATAGATTTACTAATTGGGTAAACAGATTACCATGTAAGAAAGTTATTATTACTCCTGGTAATCATGACTTTTTCTTAGAAGATGCTTATAATAAAGGTTATTATAGTGAGTTAAAACAAGACTTATCTGTAAGAACTAATGGTAAATTAGTTATATTAATAGATGAACAATATACTTATAAAGGAATAAAGTTCTATGGTTGTCCTTGGATTAAATCTATTAATTTTCAAAGTAAAAGATGGGCATTTGAGGATGATGGAATAAAACCTGGAGAAACAGATCCTGATACAGGAGAAGTAAATAATACAAATGAGATAATATCTCATTATAATAAGATACCTAATAACATAGATATCTTAATTACTCATGATAATCCATTTAAAAATGAATTATTAGAAAATGCAGCTAAACATAAAATAGCTCATTTATATGGTCATTGGCATGATGGAGAAGATTTACAAGAACAAGGATATTATAATTGTTCTATGTTAAATGATAATTACAATCATAAGAAGGAGTTTACTCCTATTACAATTGATATTATGAATAAAGAGGAAACCATTCTTTCTTACTTAGATTCATTAAAAGGAGTTCTAAGTGCTTTTTATGCATTAAAGGGAAAAGATTCTTTAACTATGAAAGAGTTAGAAGAATTTCTTGAAATGCAAAAAGATTTCTATAAACAGCATACACAGGAAGAAGATGAAATTCCTTGGAATACTAATTTAAATACAGAAGAAGATGAACCTATTACAGAAGATTTACAGTAAGCTAGAGAAGAAAGTGAATGAAGTGTTAATGACTCGAAAGTTTAATGCTTTTATTGAATCAGAATTAGTTGAAAGAGAGGAAGAGAAAGAAAAACATTTAGATATTATGAAGAGTAGATTAGAAACTGGACATTTTAGTGATGCCTTTATTTACTATTCTTTCTATCTAGAGGTTAATAAAGATATTGAACGGCTTAAAGCTTTCAAAGATTTTGTACTAAGTGAAAAAGATAATACAAAAAATTAAACGTTTCTTGCATTTGCTATTTTTATTATAATAATTAGTTTACTTGCAAAAAATGATGAAGATTGATATTCCATATTATGAAGATAATACACGCATTAGTAACAGTGCAATAGGTTGGTTCCTTAAGAAAGGGCCTAGATATCTTCGTGATATGCTAGACGGAAATGAAGAAGGTATATCAGGTAAGTTCCTTGAAAAAGGAACTATGATACATGAGTATATTCTTCAACCAGAAGAATTTTGGAAAGACTATGAAATATTAGATTTTGAAGTTCCAAAAGTAAAACAACAGAAAGATTTATGTGAGTATTATAGTACTCATAAATTAACTGATCCTTTAATAGATGAGGAGAAGCTATTACTAGATGCCTATAATAATTCTTATAGTAATAGTAAAGGAGTAGATATAAAGAGATCAGAAGCAAAGCACATTGTAGAAACTTATAGTCAGTATATTACTTATCTACAAGTAAGTTCTACAAAGAAGGTTATTTCATTTGCTGATTTAACTATGCTAAAGCAAATTAAGGAAAACCTACAAGAACATGTAGCGGCAAATAATTTGCTGTTTAATGTTCCAACTACATATACCTGTCATAATGAGTATCATATTAATTGGGATTTATATGATGTAAAATGTAAATCTTTACTTGATAGAGTAATGTTTGATCATGTTAATAAGAAAATCATTTTGATAGACCTTAAAACTACTAGTGATGTTTATAATTTTAAACATTCTGTAGAAGAATTCGATTATTACAGGCAAATAGCTTTTTACCTTTGTGCTATTACTTGGTATATGCTTAATGAATTAAATCTTAATCCAGATGATTATGATTTTGAAGCGTATATTATTGCGATACAAACAAATGGAAAATACGAAGTTAGAGTATTTAATATGTTTAACGAAGAGGAGTTACTCAAACGTAGAAATATTATAGCAGATACTTTAAAAGAAATTTCATATCATATCAGTTCAGACAATTGGGAACATACTCGTAAATATTACGAGAATAATGGTGTTGAAGAACTTGAATGATGTTAGTATATACATTGTACCATTATTAGATGATAATCTTACTTGGAATGATTTAACTGTAGAAAGTGGATTCATAAACGCTTATACTACAGATAAAAATAGACCTTTTTTAGAAGAAAAGGTCTTTCTTGTATATGATAGTAGTGTAAATACTAAAGAATCTATAGATAGATATAGGAAGTTTAAGAATCTAGATTCTCTATATAATACTAAGTATATTACTATAAATAGTAAGCATTATACTGTATATTGTTTAAGTAATCCTAAATATAAGAAAGATATTAATGATCTTAAATCAGTAGGTAAAACATATAATGTAAATGCAGCATTAGAAATAAATAGATTTTGGGCAAACGTGCCTGTTCCAGAATTAGCACAAAGATTATTTCTAGATACTTATAGATTTGGTGATACTATAAGTGCTGAACTACCTGAGGAAGATTATTATAGTTATGAGGAGCGTGATGAACTCTCATAACAAAATAGGCTGAGTAACTTAATACTCAGCCTTTCTTTTTACAGTATATCTAACGAATTGATAATTTAGATAGAAACTTTTAGAAGTTCATTAACTAATTCTATAAATAGTTTCTTTTTGCTTTTGGATCTGTTGCCTCTATAATACTCTTAATAGGAGTAACTTTAATTATATTCTTCAATATAACTGGTAACCCCTTATAAGGTCCTCTATCTATTATTGTAAATGGGGTTCTATCACCTACATATGATGCTGGATTCATAAGATTAATAAAACTAGAGGCATTATCAAACCAGTTAAAAGCCGCTGTAGGAGACTTAATTAGAGACATAAATTCAAATGGGTTATACATAGTTCTAAACTCAAAAGCGGAACGCATAGCTAAATATGTAATAGACTATGTTAACCAAGTATCATACTCATCGTCTCCATCTACAATTGATGCCATTACAAGAGCTACTGCAGTAGAAGCTGCTATAAGTACTAATTCATTCAGTGTTCTTCTAACAGCATACTACTCGTATTCTTTTAAATTATCATAATCTGCTAATAACTAGGCTATAGCAAAATGTCTCTGCCCTATAACATTCTTTAAGAACCTACCAGTAGATCTGTAATATCCTTCTTCTTCTACTCCTAAATCAAGATTAAATTGTCTTCTCTTAAATCTATCATGTAATGCAGATATCATAAAGTTTCTGTGTAGTACTATATATGAAGCAATAGCATTAGCGTGTACTGCTGCTTTATCTATCTCTCTTAGAGTACCATCTATTCTCTAAGTAAGTATGTTAATTCTATTCCTTACTTCATTCTATAACTTATCGTTAACGTACTATTTATATTTATCCTATACTTTTATATCTCCATTCTCATCCTCTTTAAATACATCATATAAAGTAACTGGTAGCTACTCAAACTTAGTACTATTAGAATTAAATTTATCTATGTACTATTGTTTGGTCATAAATCCCTCTCCATCTACAAATCTATAGCTATGATATATACTTATAACTGTATGACTTTTAACTGTATAATCAGACTAGGTATAACCAGCAAACCAGAAATTCTAATTTATAGATCTTAATACCTAACTTTCATCAAGCCTATCAAATATTTCTTTGTTATCCTTTATTACTTGATTAAGCTACATCAGGTATGACAATTTACCTTTAGGAACAGGATTACCAATATTTGCCATTATATATGGTAATTGTCTAGCAAATTCACCAGAAGCAAATTTGAGATCATTCATATCAAAGAATCTTCCCATCTTAGCCTCTAAAGTAGTATAAGTAGCATCAGTAAAGAAAGAAGTACCTATAGACCATAGGTTACCAGACAAGTTTACCTTAGTAACAAAACCTCTTATTATATCAAGTGTCTTACCTACGTTTATCTCTTTACCCAAAATATCTACAATAATAGGAGTCTTGTTTCTTCCATACATTATTCTGTCAACTAACAACTAAGCTTGTTTATATATATTTGATGAACCTGCTGTTTTTAACTCCTTCTTAGTTCTTATCTAAATATTTTTAAGCAAATTAAGTAGAAGTTCTACGTCATCCTACTGTTCTACCATATTGTTATAATTAACAGCCATATTATAGTAAGCTATAGTAGATGCTACAGCATCAGTAGATATTTCATTAGTATCATCTAACATCTTTATAAATCTAGTAGGTATTACTTTGATAGGGTCTCCATTAGGCATTGTAGTAAACTCTTCAACATAATCCATGTCATCTACTTTTGTAACAGCTATATCCTCAAATACATATTTTAAGGCATTGAGTACATTGTCTTTTCTACCAAGCACCTACATGAATCTAGCTGGTATCTACGGCATTCTGTTATCATCTGCAAACGTTAAAAATGATATATATTCGTTAGCCTTTTTCATAGTATCAGACAAACTGTCATATAGTTTCTTTAATTCTGGTTTATCTGTTACTTCCTTATATGCCTTACTATTATCATAATACTTCTTATTAGGTTGTATGGCAGGTCCAGATGGGTCCCAATTCTTATTGTACCAATTAGATGTATTATCTAAAGTAGAGTACCTACTTATAGGTGCATATTCTGTATACTTTTCTAACAGTTCGTCTTTTGGTTTTAACTCTGTATAATATGATGCTGGATGCATTTTACCTCTACCATCCTCATAATGATTTTTATTAAACCAATCATTATAAGCTTCAGTACCCGACTCTCTAGCTGCCTAGCTATCTTTATAATATTGTTCTGTAACAGTTACTTCTGCTATATCACTAAATTTCTTTTCAGTAGCAACTTGCTCTCTCCAAGTATAAAGATTAGCTATATTCTAGTCTAATTTAAGCATTTCTATTTTCTCAGAGTCAGACATTAAATCAGGATTAATCTTATTAGTATACGGATCTTTAAACAACTATTGGAATTCCCTACGTTTTTTAACTGCTTCTTTATAATCATCGGATTGTTCTGCTTTTATTAGACTATCTAATTGATCATAAAACTCTTGAGTATACTATTTCTTAAGATTTCTAGATTCCCATAAAGCTAACTGTGAAGAGTCTTCTCCATATTTAGCTACTATTTTAGATCTATCTTTATTGTATCTTTCTTTGTCAGTCTTATATTTAACGTGTTTCTGTACTACTTCATTAAAAGCAGATAACTCATTTGCTATTAATAAATCATCTCCAGTCTTTACACTTCCATCAAGATTATATCTATTAGCTAACAAAGATTTTTGTTTACGCAGATTAAGTAGAGAATTATACTCTGATTCTGATAGTAAATTATCATATTCTACTCCATCTATAGTAATAGGATCTACTATAGTGTTAATATAATTGTTAATTTCATTTATGGCGTCTCTAGTTTTCATAGAGAGCATTTTATTTCTAGTAGTATAATATTCAGATTTGTATTTTCTATCTGCTCTTTCGGAATAGAATTTATTTACTCCGTCAAACCATTTCTTTTGAATATCTTCATTATCAGGCATTACATATTGATCATTTTCATCTTTTTGTATGCCTAACTTATTAGCTAATTCGTCTAAATACTATTTTTGATCTTTCTTAAACTGCCCTTTATTTATTGGAGATACTCTTAAACCTGTATACGTACCATCGTCATACTTTTCATATAACAGCTTTTGAACGTCATTACCATATTTTTCTTTAACTATATTTAATTGTTTAACTAATTCGGTGCCTACCTATAGTGTCTCTCTATCTGTTTTATTCATTGTATTCTAAAGCATATTAGCTATAGTCTATACAATCATATTGTCACTATTACTAGCCATACCAAACCAGTTTATAAATATATTTATATCATGTTTGGGATCGTCTAACCAAGCTATTGCCTTATCTATGTATTCCTATGGTACTGCTCTAGATTGTAAATATTCCTATAGTAACTGGTAGCCTTTCTACTTAAGTACATTAGTAAATTTATTATTTACAGCAGTTAGCTATTTATCTATATTTGTTATCTTTTGTTTTATCTCTGCGTAATCAGGTAATTCTTTGAATATATCTGTAGTATCTACAGCATACTGAATTTGATCTATTAGTGGTTTATAGAAACCTAGATAGTCATTAGATAACTGTCTAATTTGTTTAGCATTAATTTCATCTATTGGTTTAGATAGGAATTTTATACTATCTCCTATAGTATCACTAACATGCTATACGAATTGCAGCATACCTTGTTCAGTTTCAGATTTAGATAATTGGGATATTAAAGTGGTTATTTTATTCCACGTTCTAGGATTTTTCACACTATAATGTTTAACAGCATTTAATCTATCCTTTAAACCTTTTTGTATTTTCTAGTATAATTTATCTATCTATTCCTATTGTCTTATATCAAGTTTATTGAATTCTTCTCCTGTATACCTTTCTGGAAAATCAAGCACACTGTATATACTTACTTCTCCTTGATTTACCTTATTTAGTAAACTCACAGCATATGTTTGAGCATTTAATAAGTCTTTTGGTAATCTATACGTGTCTTTACCAAATATATTTTTTATTAATCCCAATATAGTCTCCCATATACGTTGAAAGAGGGTTTTATCTACTTTCTATAATTCGCTTCTAAGGTTAGAGTTAGATAAGAACTCATTTAAAAATTCATCACTTTCATCTTTTAATCCCAGTCCATACCAGCTGTCTCCTAACTTTTGCCTATATTTTTCTTGTAATTTATCTAATTCAGATCTGAATTTAGGATTATTATCATATTCTTTCCTTAAATATATATGTAACATCTCGTGTGCAACATCTTCAGCATTCTGTTGTACTGAGGATTTTTTGATTATGTCTGAATATAGATATAATGCAGAACCAGAAGATGCTCTTGATCCCTTCTTATGCCCTTCACGAATAATGAAAGGTCTGTTTACTTTGTTTAAATATTTAAGAAGATTTTTAGTTTGAGGCGCAACCTCTTTATGGTTAATGAAGAAATTTACAACATCTACGGTATCCACAAATTCTCCTAATTGACCTAATAGGTTAGTATCATATCTTTTATTATATGCTTCAATTAACAACTCTCCATTATTATCTACTTGTTTAGATAATTCTTCCGATAATTGTGTTTTAAATGCATTTGTAAAGGTTTCAGCCTTTGCTAAGATAGCTTGTTTACGATCTCCATCAAACTTGTTTAAAAGGTCTGAAAACAGCTTAGAATCCTCTCCATTAGAAGCCTTATCTAACCCATTACCTTTATTCTAATCCCAAAGGTAGTAGGCTTTATTTTCACCTACTACCTCTACTAACTCCTTCCATTCAGGAAGATTTTTATTTGGACAATATTTATTCATATTATAAATTACATATAAATTTGTTAATCAAACCTTCCACTTCTTCTGGAGTAGTTGGATTTTCTTTACGTAATAATTGAGTGAATTCCTCTATTTTGTCATCTATTGATAGTTCAGAATTTTCCTTACTTAATTCTGTTAAATAGTCTCTAACTTTCTACAATACATCTGATTCTGAAGGAAACAAACTTAACTATATGGAGCTAATTTTTTCTGTTAACTTAGTAAGAGGTTTAGTAACTACCACTTTTACAGATTCACCTTCTTTGTTATGAAATTCTATAATATCTCCTACTTTCGCCTATTTCCAATATTCAATATTTTTATCAGATTCATATCTAGTAGTAGCTGTACGCTCCCCATTTTTAATAGCATTCAATGTAGTTTTAGACTATATACTGGAATTAGCGTTATCCTCATAACTATAATTCATAGAACCTTTTAATTTAGGTGTAATAGACTAATCTGGGGCTAGTTCGTATTCTATCTACCAAGCTTGATTTATTTTAGGAAGTACTCTTTTATTAAAATACTCAACAGACCATCCTTCTTTAGAAGACCATTCTTGTGCTAACTGTGTAGTTGTATATATTTTATTATAAGAATCTTTATCTTCTTCGGCTTCACTAAGTACTACACCTTGTTCACTTTCGTCTTTATCATCCTGATCCCATTCAAATACTATATCCTATTGTTCCTTAGCATAATTCATATTCTAATAAGGAGGAAGATCAGTAATCAAATGAATATCAGAATTCTACCAGTTAGGCTTACTATATTCATCAGACATATCAGCTAACGCTTCTTGATTCTATAAAGCTTCTGTATAATCCCATACGTTTTCTCTATTAAAGTCAAATTGAGATTCTTTACCATATTCTACCACAGTATGGCCTCTATATTTGTAGCCTTTCTTAGATACTAATCCATAAATAGGTATGTAATTTAAACGTTTAGTATCTGGATCAGCAGCTTGTTTATAACCTATGAGAGAATATACATGATAATTAGCTGGAGTATACCCTAAACCATCATTTATTTTAATATACGGATAGAATATAGGAAAACTTCTTTCTTTTGTTTGCCCTTCATTATCTATATCCATCATTTTTATCCAATTACTAGGTCTAATGGCAGGCTTATCTGTTTTATCTTGCCTTTCTCCCATTATAATATTAGGAACGATAGACTAGTCATTTAATGATATAGAATATAGTTTAACTCCTTTCTTATTATATAAATCTACAGGTCTTACTAATTTGTCATTCTACCAATTGTTTAAGAATAAGTCATCTCTTACTATAGATTGATCAACCCCATTAGATAATTCATCTAATTTAGTCTGAATATAATCAGTATAACCTATTGATATTCTATAACTATTTGGAACATATTGGAAGAACGAGTTCATAGTAGGATTATCTCCAGATGTGATAAATGCATACACTACTAAGTCCTTAAACAATTGACTTACTTTTGGTTCTGGATCATCTATTAATTCTCTCCAATAATTTATTAAATTATTAGCCTAAGACTAATCTGCATCTAATAACGCAGAAGTGTCAATAAAATCTAATCCGTTGTAATCTATATTTGGTATCAAATAGTTTATAAAGTCATTATTTATCGTACCATCGTTATTCAAGAATCTACTTAGTTTTGGATTACCTTTCAATATCTAATGTTTGAAATTGTTGATACGTTTAGCCATTGACATTTTACCAGTAAACATACTAGTGATGTCAATACCATTTTGATATATAAACTAGTTAAAGAATCCACTCTTAATTTGAGCTTCCATTCCTGAAATAATAGCATTCAATAACTTGGAATCTGCATTATTCTTTCTACCAAGTAATGCTAACATTACATCTTTCTTATCCAAGAATGTACTAGTATTTCTTAATAATAGATCCTTGAATATAGAAGTACCAAATGGAATACTGTTTTCAGTTTTCTTAGCGATAAAAGTCTCATTATAGAACCTTTCTATCTCACCATCTGCAAAGTTAGCATCCTCTGTCATTGCCCACATACCGTTGTAATATGTCTGCTATTCTGCAAAGGTTTTACCCGTTTTCTTAGTATCTACTTTAGAGTATTTAACAAGATTAGCTAGCGAATCAGCATATGGTTTTAATGCTTTCCAAGCATAGTATATGCGAACCTATTCTTCATTAAAGTTACTTATTTCTTCTTTATCTAGTTTAAGCAACTCTCTTGTTCTAGATGTATATTCACCATTTTCTTTTTGATAGGTTCTGAATAAATCCTGATATTCGTTAGCTTTTGAATTATCATTTTTATTTATAAATTCATATTTCTTTCTATACTTCTTAGTAGGATCATATTTGTCAAGTACAGATTCAATGGCTTCATTTTCTAACTGTGTAGGGGTCTTAGTTCTGTCTATACCATACTTACCTTTAGTCTTTATAACAGCTTCCGCCATTTCTTTAAGAATAGGTTGAGCAACAAAATAGAATGTCTATTTACCTTTACCAGTACGTAACAAGAAAGATACCATATTATAAGTCCATGAATTAACATTTAACCTTACAATATAAGGGTCTTTAGCAATATCCACAAAACCATTAATCATTGCTGATAACCAGTCAAGTATTCTACCTCCTTTCTACATCCCTTTTACAGGAGTATCATATATACCACCCAAGTTCCATATATCTAAAGTGCTAGTAAATTCGTTTCTGGTCATTCTAAGCTTAGTAAGCTAAGTAAGGATGTGATGTGCATTATTCAATGCAAAAGGCCCAATACCGGCTTTACCTCCAGTATATTCAGCTTTTCTAGCTTCTTGATAAGTAGGAGAATATACTTCAAATGGAGTAGGATGATAGCTACTAGGCCCTTCAATATCTCTAAGTACTTCTTTTACATTCTCTGTAGCATTATCAATAGATAACTTAAGTGAGTTAGTATTGTCTCTAGTAAGTAATACTTTTAGATAAGCATCAAGCATTTCATTCTTTATAGAACTGCGTACTTCTTCATATTTAAGTGCATTACCTTTATTAATTTTAGCTCCTTTACTATTGTAACTAAATCTAGCTACATATAATTTGTCAATATCGAAGTCAGAACCAGTAAGTTTAGTAAAGTCTTCAGGGAGCATAATAGTATCACCCATTATTTCAGGAAATACATCTACAAAACGTAACGGAGATATAGATGCAATAGACTGAGTAGGAATACGATAACCAATAGCGTTAGCTGTAGCTTTATCACCGATAATTTCATGGTCAATAAGCCACTGCCTTGCTTCTCTAAATGTCAGTTTATCGTAATTAGGTATAAAATATTTAAATAAGTTTATACTTACTACTGAATCCATCGATCCTTCTTCATTAATAGACTTGAGCACTCTACCGTCATTTATCATATTTGGAGTAATAACCTTAGAAGAAGTAGCTTCTAGACCTAATGTAGATCTTTGAATGAATGCTCCACCTGGTATATGAACATCAATAACTTGTTTGTTGATCATAGAAATAAATCTACTTTCCAACCACTTATTATCAGATAAAGAAGATAACGGAATAATAAATTGATTATTAGCTGTTTTAAGACCAGATAATACATTATCGTTAGCATCAGATTCTCTTGCATCATCTTCTAGCATCTTAGCTAACTTAGTTACATTAACACTACCGTCCTTATTGAATAATTCATCTTTCAGATCTTGAACACCCATATCAGACAATTTATTCAATGCATTCATAATAGTATCCTTGATTTCTCTACCAGTTACCTACTTACCTTCAATACCATATAAATCATCCATACGTAGGTTAGACAAGTTTACTTTCATAAACTGAGTACCAGCCATTTGTTCTTCGTGTGTATGAGGATTAGTTTCTAACTGTTGTCTTAAGTATTTAAACTTCTAAGTATAAGTAACTAAGTTATTGAAATCATTAAGAGTATTTCCTTCTTCATTAATTAACTCATCAGTAACTTTGGCACTAAGAACAGTCTGTCCATCCCTTAGTTCTATTTCACTGTCTTTAGCTACTCTATAGAACTTCATAGGAGATCTAGAACCGGCTTTAACAGCAGAATCAAATAATACCATATCTACTGGTTTATCTGGGTCTGTCATTCTATCATACAGTGCTTTTATGTCACCAGTAGCTATACTTTTGAATAATGGGAACAATGCCATCTTATTGAAGTAAGGTATACCTAATCCAGGTATTTCATTGAATCTAGTACCAAATGCCATATACTTCATAGCATTTAATATAACCTTATTAGCTTCAGCATACAGTTTGGGATCAGAATCCCACAAATCAGCTGTATCTTCATTAGTAAGTATCTCAAATGCTTTCTTTATTTCAGGAGACCATACACCACGCATTCTAAGTAGATCTCTAGTCATATTAGGACTAATATATACAGCAGCATCTGCTACATTTATGCCTTCTTTATAACCCTCTACTTCTGCTTTAGCTGCTTGTTTAGCTATCTTAACTGATTCAGGATAGATTTTTTCAATCTCCTGTATACTCAAGTCTTTTACTTCATTCCAAGCATCTTCACCTTCCAGTTCTTGAATAGTTTCTTTAATGTTGCCTCTAGTAAATAGACCTTCATATATATAGTACTGTTTGTCCATTATTTCGTGGTCTTTCAATTCAGCAACTACATATTCATCTCTAATTGGATCATTAAAGAAATCTAGTCTGTTATTCAAACCAGTAGAAGTAAGAGAGCCTAGACGTTTGATTTTATCAATAGATACATCTATAGGACCATGTTCATCATACTTAACTTTATAGTAAGCAGGAGCTCCACTAAATAGTTTCTCTACCTCATTAATTGATATAATACTATTGATAGTGTAATCAGCTAGCATATCAAAGATAGCGTATCCTTCGGCATTTGTAGGATCTAATTGACTATAAAATGCTTTTCTATTACTTAATTCTGTATCATCTAGTAATACATTACGTAAACTCCATATATCGTTATTTTCATTACCTTCAATTAATCCTAATTCTTTAGCAGTAGATATTTCCTATTTAACACGATCGTTTATTAGAGAGCTTAAAAACGCTTTCTATGTTTCTCTAGATAAATTAAAGAAATAGTCTTTAGCAGTCTAAAGATTCTCCTTAGCAGATTTCATAGGATCGTTAAAACTAATAAAACCTTTAGAAGTTTTGATTCCAGTTAGTAATAAGAATCTAGCGCCATTACCTTCTAACTTCTTAGTATGCTTTTTGCCATTTTTATCTTTCCAACTTACCTTGTTGGGAGTATGGAAGTTCTTTATTCTTCTATTAGGTTCTAACCAATCGTTATTTATAGTACCGTCGTCATTATAATGCAAGCCAGTTCTTTCATCATAATGAGTAGGATCATCATCAATTTGTCTTAAACACAACTCTATTTGATTCAATTCATCATAACAATAACCTAATAAAGTGTCTAAGGACTGCTCTCCATATTGGATAAACACACCTTGAGGAGTATTGTTGAATCTTATTCTTTCATGAGGTAACTTGATACCTTTAATGAAATGATATGTCTTCTTATCTGCTACTGTAGGGAATATAATTCTATCATTAAATACGGCAACCATTTTAGCAATATAGTCCTCTCTATCAGTAATACCAAAATAGTCTCTACCTGTATCTTGTGAAGTAGTATCCTTAAAGTTTATTAATGTTTCAATTGATAAGTCTTTATTGCCATTCTTAACGGAATTAAGTATTATAGAATTGCCATTATACACCACTGCATTCAGATTATCAAATGTTTCTTTATCGTTTACTATTTCATTAAGTCTATCCTTAGTAAAGTTATTCTGAGATACCATATAGTAAGTATTACCATCAGGTCCATAACTACTTAAACTTTTATCAGTAGCATGTTGATAAGCGTAATAATTGGCTATCTCTTTAACAAAACCTGAATTATCCCATACTTGCGTAGGTTGTATTACACCCTCTGCTGTCTATATAGGTTTTATAGTTCCATCATTATTAATGGAATCTTTTATTACACCAAGTGTCTCTATCAATCTAGGTAATCCTCCGAACTTTATTCTGTTTACTAAGAAAGAATTCAGTAACGTATATTGATCTAATCTAGGATTACCATAATCTCCAGATAATAACATTCTGTTAAGTGTAGGTTTATCTATACCTATACCTACAGAATTTAGCATACGTACTACTATGTCTTTCAAGTATTCTTGATTAGCCTATAGGTGTAAGTCTATATTCTTATCACCAGCTCTCAATATACCTCTATTGTTAGTAAATGCATTTCTAATTCGATTGAAATTATCTATTATAACTCTTAAACTTTGTTTAGCTCCATCCGCAGCTACAATAGCTCCATTTTCATTATACTTATATACTCCAGAGTTATTAAAGAAATACTGAGACCACACCTTTGGATAATTAGCAGCTTTAACATCTACTGTGTTATCCTTTAATTCCATTTTAGTAAACCCAGTTTCAGCATCTTCACTGATTTTTACAGTAATATAGCTATTGATGTCAGAAGTAACTACAGTCTCTATCTTAGTAAGCATAGCTTCTGCTTGAGTAGATATATTAGTATCATCGCTCATAGAGTTCTTTACTAAAGTAGTTAATCTGAACAATAATGCTTGATAGAAAGGATCGCCATTTTTAGCAAAAAACTATACCTTATCTACAATATTAGATATGGTTCTACATCCAGATAAGTCTTTTAAAATGTTAGTCCAAGCTATATTAGGATCTATGAAGCTAGGAAAGTGAGTATATTCATCAAACTTGATCTAAGAAGTACCATCTTTTGCTATTTCATATGCTGGTATAGTTTGAAAGAAGAATTTAACTTCGGCAGGAGCGTTATCTCTGATAGATATATTCATACCTTCTACAGTATGTTGACCTATATTTACTCCTTCAGTTCCTTCTTCTATATTAGAGATAGTATCATCTTCATTTCTATCTATTGCTCTAATTCCTAACTATTTTAACTTAGTAGTCAACATAGGAAGTATAGTAGAGTCAAACTTATCTACTACTTCATTTATAACATCTGAAGGATATTTATAAGCTTGGGCTTGCAATATGAGCTTAAGTCTATCAAATTTAGGAGCGTCCTTAGATAGATCTGAATAATTTATAGTGCTTCCATCAGTAAACGATACCTAGAAAAAAGCATATGTCAAACTATTTATAATATCATTCAACTGTTTAACAGTTTGAATATGTTTGAACTGATAGCCAGATACTTCCATATTAGGTCCTTCACCTTTATATATCTCTTTAAATCTAGCTACATTATCAGCATTAGGTTTTAATCCGTAATACTTACCTCTATTAATAGCAGAATATATTTTAGCTAAACCATATTGACCAGTTCTCGCCCACAACTTAACAAAGTCATATATTCTTCTAAACCAATTCTTAGTATCGAATCTATAATTTCCAGATTCTGTTAGCATAAAGTCTTTAAATTGATCAGCTAATTTCTCATCAATCTATTTATCTGTTAAACCAGAGTTTCGATATTTCTTATATATTCTATCTCTGTGTTTAGAATCAATTAGTAATTGAGATACTCTATGCCATGCCTCATGATACTGTACACCTTCTGGAGCAGACTCTGTTATCATTATAGAATCTTCAGTTACTCTACCAACTACAGAATTACCTGCCTCAGTTACTTCTATTACAGATGGTACTATTTCTGGAGTAATACCTAATGTAGTTTGAATCCATTCTGATGCCTGAGTAGGATTCATTTTATTGTATTCGTTTTCAGATATTTCCATATTAGGGCCCTTTCTCTTCTTGCCGTCTAATATAGAGAATATATCGTCTAGGTCAATAGAAGTTTGTTTACCTGTTTCATCAGGTAAAGTAATACTGCCTCTTTTTGACTCTTCTTGAATTTTCTATTGAGATTGCTCTACTTTATGTTCAGCAGTTTTATCCACTAACATTACGTCATCTATGTATACATTAGCATCTTGCATAGTATCTGCAATGTCAGTCAGCAGTATACCTTGTTTTATATACCATCCTAGTACACTGATACCGTTAGGATGATTAGAATCTACTTGTTTATTGCCATTATTATCTTTAATAATACCAAAATCTCTATCAGTAAATTCTAATATACCTGGTATCAAAGTAATCTTATCTACACTATTGTTCTTTAAGAATGTGGCTAATGGAGATAAATTAGGATCTTTTATCTATGATTGTAAGTCACCACCTAAGTAGTTAGAGTTTAGACCGGCTTCATCTATATTCCAATGGAAGTTATCCATTATATACTTTTTCAGTCTATCTCTAACTTCAGGAACTGTAGTTATATCATTTAAGTCATACACCTATTGCCCTACTATTAACTAATTATCTTCTGTAAGATAGAACTATTTATCCATTCTAGCTTTTACCTATTCAGGAGATAATTTAGTATCATTAGGATTAGTGGCAGTTTGAGGTCCAAAGTTTACTAAGAACTGTAATACATTCTAAGGAGTGATATTAGTTACAGTACCATTAGCATCTGTATAGAATTGGTCTTTAGAAGTAATAAGATCTATTATAAGATCTGCTACTTCTGGCTTATTTTTAAAATTGTCATAATTTAATACTACTCCTACCTGAGATGTACTACCGTCATCTCTTTGTGTTTTGATCATCCATACAGGTTTGCCCATAGGAAATCCTTTTCCTGATATTACCTGGTTTTTGAAGCGTATTACACTGCCACCTAGACCACCAGTAGTAACTCCTACTTGGGTATTCTCAGAATTAATTTCATATGGATCCTTAATAGTTAACCAAGCAGAGTCAGTCAATTTCCTATTTTTAGGACTGTTATCTTCGTTCTTAAGATTAACTATTCTACCATTAGTTTTTCTTATGGTAGTAGGTACTATTTCTAAATTAGGGTTTGCCTATACCTGTTTATTTAGTTCTAGTACTTTATTACGTAAAGCACTGAGATTATTTACAATTAACTACTGATCATTAAATGGTAATCTATTGAAAGCTCTGTTTCCTCTAGCATACAGTCCTTCTACAGTCTTAATGCTAGCTACATATTCTTTACCTTTATAGTTAAATAAAGCATATATGGCATCTGTAGTAGTACCATCACTCTTAGTATATGGCCTTACTACTACACGTACTCCATTCTTAGTTACTTCTTTGATAAAGTCAGACTGTCCAGATACTTCAGAAAATTCTTCGTTATTAAGGTACTATTCCATACCTTGAAATTTCTTAGGTACTCTAATCCACTGTCCTTGCTCATTCTATTTAGAATCAGTAAGTCTATAGTTTAATTCATGAGAATACGGATCTAATCTGGGGTCATACGTTAATTCTTCAAGCTATCTTGGCTCAGAGGTATCCTAAACTTCTGTAGTCTACATCTATTCTTGTGCTTGACTAGGAGTCTCTAATGCCGCTTTAGCGCCTTCACCAAGCCATCCACCAAGTATATCACTAAGAGTGGGCACTTCTTCTAATTTCATAGGTTCTGTCTTAGGTGCTTCTTCAGTAGGTGATACAACAGCAGCAGATTCACTAGGGATAACAGTAGGCTGTTGTACTACTTTTTCCTTAGCCTTTATATCTTCTTGTTGTCTTTGAGCTATTTCTTCTCTAGCTTCTTGAGCAATACGTTTTATTTCTTCAGCTCTAGATTTTTCTTTTCCTTGCAACTTCTGAGATATTACCCATTCACCTGAACTAACAAAGTCAGAATATGCCGTTTTAAGCAATTTCTCATCTATCTATTCTGTTTCTTTTTCCTAAACAGGAATGTCAGTAGTAGGAGTAGATACTTCCACTACAGGCTCTTTTACTGTTCTTGATTCATCAGAAACAGGAATAGAAGTAGTAATAGGTTCTGGAGTAACTTCTTCCCCTTCTTCTACTACTTTCTCGTACGTTCTGCCAGAGTATAAGTCCTCTATAGCCTGCACAAAGTCGTCTTCCTTGGCTTCAGAGTCTTTCCATTTATTAATCTTAGCCATTATAGATTTCTTATCATCTGACGACATGAGATTGTTTTCTTCTCTAGCTCTAGTTTGATCTAATCTCGCTACTACTGCTTGTTCTTGAGCATCAGCTAGATCTTGATGTACAGAAGGGACTTGAATATCAGTTTCGGTCAAATTAAATTGATCTAATACTTTTTTGAGTTCATTATAACTGTTAGTCAATGCCTCTCTATCAGTATTTAATAAGTTTCTAAAATGTATTACATCTGCTTTAGAGGTACGTAAATTAGTATTCTTTTCTAGATCTTTTAACTTAGCCCCATTCTACTCATAATCATTTATTAGATTATCATATACTGCTAATTCAGAGTATAGAGAAATGGCACTCTTTACATCTTCTGCTGATATTTGTGAACGCTTATCTTCTGGTAGTTTGGCTATTACCTTTTCAATCTGTTTGTTTACATCTTCGCTATTTAATATACTTTGCAACTTATTATTAGCAGAAGTTAAGTTACTATCAGATTCCTTAAGTAATTTATCATAATGATCCTTAAGAGCTACCAGTATATTATAATCATCAGTATACGGTTCTATACCTAATACTGACGCCTGTTGTAATGTAGAAGCAGACGTAGCTATGTTTCTTACTCGGTTAGCATTACTTCTTTCAGTTTCTATATCATCCTAGGTAAGACCGTCAATATTTGTAGATTGTAAGTTATCAAATGATTGCATTAAGTTATCCCACTTATTATTCGCAGCCATTTCTGCATAAGCGATATCCTTTCTTACTCTATCTTTTTGATCTAGTTTTTCAGCATATAAAGCTGATAATAATTTATCAGCTTGTAATTGGTCTCTAGTTTGTAAGTAAGAAGTAGCAGCACCTATACCACCAGTCATTAGACCACCAAGTAATGCACCTCCTTTGAAATTCTCCATGAATTCTGCATCATCAGAGTATACAGCATCCCAAGGAGTAATTGCTGCAAATATAGATCTTGCTCCAGCACCTAAATTCTTAACAAAACTCTTTACTAAGTTAGGATTTTCTTCAAAATGCCTATTGATGTAATCCTAACCTTTCATGTATTGAGTACCTTCTTCTGCCCCTTCCATAGCAGCAGATACTAGTATTCTACCTCCTAAGTCTAATACGGCTTTTCTCTTAGTAATCTTAGGTAGTTTGTCTACACTATCTATACCAAAACTAGTTATATCATCTATACGTTCTGCCAGTTTACCCTTTAAGAAGTCTTTACTTTTATCGTATCCTTTAGCCAATGTCTTTAGACCTCTTACACTTCTAGCCATTTTACCTAAGGGAACTACTTCTAACATAGTTTGTGTAGCATCCCAAGCAGATAAGGCCATGTTGTCGGTATAAAGTGATTTCATACCTTCAAAATTATTAAGTCTAATCTTATCAAATTTAGTATTGTTTACTTTTACTTGATTAGTAAGCAGTTGATCGTATACGTAGTCATCATTATCTATCTGTTCCTAAGTATAGGAGCCCATTTTCTGCATTTCAGATTTAGCGTCCTTTAATAGCTATTTAGAGATACCATTTTTATCAACCTAGTTAATAACAGCTGACTTATAGTTACTATATACTTCACCCTTAGACTCTCTTTCTCTACTAAATAAATTACCAACTATAGATGCACCAGCACCAGCTACTAGACCAACAGCTGCTCCAATAGGACCAAAATGAGCTCCTAAAGCTGTAGCAGCATAAGTAGTACCAGTAGTTAATATATCATTAACCATAGTAGCTGCAGAAGAACCCATTAACCCTGGCAGTTTAAACAGATACGTATCTATATCTGTAAGATCCATTCCTGGCTGTTGAGATTTTCTACGATAGTAATCAGATTTTAATTTACTATTATACTCATCTGCTTTATTCTGTGCGTTGCTGGCTTCAAACAATGCTACACTTTTTTTAGCATATAAAGTATTAGGATCAGAATAGCCACCTGTAGATTTGTCGATCTATTCAGTTGTCTAACGATCTATTTCACTTAAAGCAGAATCCCATTTTCCATTAACTAAATCAGTTTTCAGCTTTGTATTTAAAGATGAGTCATTGAGTTTGTCATCTAATATATTATTATATGATTCTTTGTTATTAACGACAATGTCAGATAATTCTTTTACTCTCTATCTTAGATCTTCGTTACTTGGATCTTGCTCTAATTGTGGAAGTATCGTATTTATTTCACGTACAGCTTGAATATACCCTTTAGCATTTAAGATAGTGTTATAATCCTATTCAGCCATAGTATAATCACCTAATGCGTTATCTCTAATTACTTCGTTTCTTTTAAGATTCCAATCATTAAAGGCATTAGATAACCAATCTGTAACTCCATAATCATCAGGAGCTCCCTCATACGAGGGATTCTCCATAGTATGAAAGTACTCTTCTACATTGGCTCTTGGGGCTTCATAAGCATCATACAAAGCCGTTCTCTATCTTATACTGTCTGTTAATGATGTATCGTATACTTTTCTTTTCATATTATCTTACACTTCCTAATGTTTGTAATGCTGAAGTTCCGTATTCTTCTTTGGCTTGTGAGGTACCACCTATTCCAGTAGGAGAACCTCCTTGCCATCTTTGATTTACTCTTTGCCAAAATTCTGGAGCATTGTTGGTACTTGGTAATGCTTTGAATATATCCATCTCAAAGTATTCGTGACCGTCTTCTCCAACTACTTCTGTAACTTCCGAAGCTTTATATAAGTCTTTTAATGCAGTTCTAGTACTTTGTCTACCAAACGGAGCTATTAAGTTATCTGCAAAGCCTTGTGTTAAACCTTTATCACTCCATAGACCTGTACCTAATGCTTGTTCTATTCTTTCTTTAGGTATTCTTATTTTACCAGATAGAGCGAATGTTCCAGGCCCTACTTTGACCATTTTACCTTCAGGTAAAAACTGCACATCTGCTAAATTACCTGATTCAAGTACTTCCTTTAATGGGAAACTGGTATCTCTACCAAAGCCTGCTACTCTTTCTGCTTTTCTAGGAGTAGTCTCAGAAGCTATTTGGAATACAGTCTCTGGCAATAAGAACCCTCTAGAGTCATTAAATTGATATACTTTCTTTGTAGTACCGTTTTCATCTTTTATCTCCTGCTGTGATGCACCTATTCCTGTCAACAGGTCGTCACTTTCAAGTAAGCTAACGTTACCTTTAATCATATCTAAAGCAGAGTTTACTCCTTGTAAGTAACCCTTCTTAGAGTATTCTTTATTTCCATCTACAGATACAGGAGAAAAGCCAGATTTTTTCTGAAATTCATCTCTAAGCACATGTTTATTGGCTAGACCTATCATTTGGGCTTGTAATTTATCTGCTGCATCAGAAGCACTTCTGGCTGCAATAAGTGCATTATCATCACCAGTAGCTCTATAAGCATTAGAGTACTGCATAGCGGCTTGATTAAGTTGCATATAGGAGTTCATCATATTGTCTATATTCTTAACTCCCTTTTTTGCATCTTGTGCTATCTTAGTATTAGGATATTTATTTACTAAGCTTTCGATATAATCTCTATATTGATCAAATCTAGATCCAATTCTAGATTGTACACTTCTAGTAATAGATTCATTTAAGAAGTCTAATCTAGTTGGATTAGGTCTAATTATCTCATCTCTACCAGTCCTACTCGCAGCAGCTTTAGCCTACACTAGCCACAACGGATCAACTGTTAATTGAGGTCTTCTAGTTCTATCTATCTAGGAAGAAGCAATCATATCTATAAATTGTTGTCTAGCTGCATCTGCATCTCCACCAGTATTTTTAAGCATCTATTGGTAATATTTCTGTCCTTGGGGAGTATTAATGAGATCATTATAATGAGCGTTAGCCACAGCGTATAGGTCATCCATGTTATTACCAGTTACTTGGTATTTAACTCCATCTTTCCATTGTACACCTAAACTACCAGGTTTTAAATTATCAAAGTAAGGATTACTTAACTGATTAGCGGTCATGAATTTCACAGGACTAATATCTTCAAATACTTTCTTAGTTCCTAATGTGTCATAGTTAGCTATATCAGATTCATCCCAATCTTCGTTATACAGCCCTTCTGCTTTCATCTTAGCCCTGGTCTATAACCCTAATCTAAGATTATTAGCACTTTCCTTAAGTTGACTTAAAGCAGAATAATCTAAACTATTAATTCTCTATTGTAACCTAGCTCTGAAGTTAGCATCTTTCATAGCATCAGGATTTGTAGAAGCTTCCTAAACTAAATCGGCGAATTTGCCTATTGAGTTCTTGTAATAGTTTTCAGTATCTATAGCTGATGGAGATTGAAACTCTGCAAAAGTTTTTAGATTATTGGTCAGTTCCCTAGCCGCCTAATCTACAGCTTCCTTTTGAGCTGAACCGATCCTATATAACTCACCGAAATTAATAGGAACATATGTGTTTAATATAGGGGCTTCAGCTGCCCTATCATATCTATTTGCCTACATATTATCTTAAAAATTTATTCCAGTTATTTATTACATCAGTAGTAAAACCGGCTTCTAGGAACGGTTTATATAATTCAAGCATAGCTTTATCTCTCTTACTCTAATTACGCATGAGAGTTCTATTCTGTGCCCATGAACTCAATTGGCTAATTCCTGCTCTACGTATATTACGAGTAGTAGCTCTGTTCTGCGCATTTAAGTCTGAAGCAAGATTAGTAGCATTAACGTATTGTCTACCAAGATCATTCATTGCATTTGCGTATTCTGCTTTATATCTATTATTTTCATTACTTTCAACAGATCTAGCTTGCAATTTGGCCTTATTGGCAGCAATAGCATTCTGTAATCTAAATGCCATATTATGACCAGTATTAGTCATTTGCTGACTCAAACTATAATCCCCTACAGCTCTATTAGTATCAATGTCCCTAAGTACTGGATCAATATTATACTTACGTCTAGCCATAGTATTAGCAATAGCCTAAGCATATGGATTATAATTAACTGGTACAGCTTCAGGGTCACTAGTGAATAAATTAGACATTATAGGAGCTAAAGATGCTAGACCTCCAAATACATCTCCTGCCATACCTAACCAATCTGGATTATATGTAGGTTTGGTTATTACAGGAGCAACTATTGGTTTACTAGTAGTTCTAGTTGCAATATCATTTGGAGTAGCTTCTACACGATAATCCTCATCTATAGTAGTAAAATCAGGAACTATTTCTGGAGCAATAGATTTACTTGCTGCTCTAGTAGCACGCTTAGTAGCAGTAGTAGTTACTTTAGGAGTAGTAGTTCTAGGTTTACTCGCAGTTACAGTTACTTCAGGTAAATTACCGGCATCCACTGTTTTACCATAGCTATCCCAAGGAGCAGTAATATCACCTTTTATGCCCCAAGTATCTCTAGCTACAACTGGTTCTGCCTTATTAGTACCAGTTACTTTATATGTAGTTCCTTTATACTTGAAGGTATCCCCTAAATTATATCTATTATCCTGCACATTTATGGTATTATGCCTACTAGATACCCCACCATTATAATAGGTTTCAATACTCTTACTCTTATTCTTTATGCCTTTCTTAGCTTTCAGATTCTCTTGCATAGTAAACAACTTATCATGCAACATTTTGTTATTCATCTCATTAAGCATATCCGCATTCTAGGCATATATATCATTTCCTTTACTCTTTCTTTTAGTCATTATCTTATCCCCTAATTCTGCGAAGGTTTTACTTGTACCAGGTACTTTTAAAGTATTACTTAACACTCTACTGCCTTCTGGTAAATCAACTAGATTACTATCAGTAGGTTGACCTTGTTCTGGTACTTTGCTAACAGATCCATCAGGAGTTTGTATTAATTCTCCATCATCTACATATGCTAATGAAGTAGGTACCCCTCCACCATATTGAAATGTATTAGTATCTATTTCAGTATTATTCTCATTGAATTCATTGAGTAATCTTTCTGTACCAGCTACACCCTCTCTATTCTAAAAGGCATTAGTTCTTATTCTAGCTCTTTCTGCTCTAAGTTTCTTATTACCTTTAAATGCAGCTCTAAGACCAGTATTTAAAGTACCTTCGTCATAATCAGTGAAAGAGGTCATTGACGCTTTCTTACCTTTCTTACCAATAGCTCCAACGATAGCTCCAGCTGCACCACCAATTGCCCCACCTACGGGTCCACCAATTGCAGACCCTAATTGAGCTCCAGACCCAATTCCACTTGCAATATCCTAAAGTGATTGCATTGCAGCTTCTCCACCAGTAGTAGCAGTAGATTGTTGAAACGGGCTAGCTAAAGTATTAATAGCTCCAGGTATTGCTTGAGCGATACCGCCTATTTTTCCCGCTATGTTTCCTAATTTATTACCTCTAGTAACATTATTAGTTACTATTAAATTATTAGGATTATTAGCAGCAGTTCCTAGAAGTATAGAAGACTGTAATTCATTCATATTACTTAATGAAGAAGGTAATCCAAACTAAGCTGCTGGAACTTTTATCTTTTTTTTCTTTATATTCTTTTTCATATTAAATCTTAGAATATCTATAAGTAGTTGTTATCTGTGGCATCTAAAAAGAATAATCTTTATCAGACTTAAATTTATACTCGCATTCCATGTACTTACCTCTCATTCTAGCAGGGAATGATAAGCTCTCATTCTCTTCAAAATCATCCTACCTTGGAACAGGTAATCTGTAAGTATCTTCACGATAATCGAACTTTAAGTCTTCACCTTGTCTAGTAGATGTCTAATGTTTTGTATCAAATTTAGCACCTCTAAGTACATCCTAAGTAAGAATCTTATTATTAGGAGCTATAAACTCTCCCTAAAATGCTATATTGTCAAATACTTTAGTATACTGAGGATCTTTGTTTACTACTATCTTTAATTGTACATCTTTATCAGCATCTCCAAATCCATCTATTTGTAATGAATTTATGACATAAAAATCATTATTCTTAGTAGTAACAACTTTATCTTTAAATGGTAACGTAAAATCAGGGTCAAATGTGTATAAAGATGTAAATATATTCAACCTCTCATTATATATCAATGATTTATTATATAGTCTAAACCATATTTCATCATACTTCTTATCATACACAGAGTTAGCTTCTTTTGTCTTCTAGTCATACATATTATTCATGTAAGCTTGAACGTTACACTCTTTAGATATAATATTCAAACCTTGTCCACCAAATTTGACTATCTCATTATTGTCCTAATCATACCAATAAATATTACTATTTGAATTAATGATACTCCTATCATTGACTACACTACTACCATTAGCAGTACTTATGTAGTCATATCTGTCTAGTACTCCACCAGTACCTAATACTAATTGACCAACATTGTTATCCTATACAAGAGAGCGTTCATTTACAGATAGCTATCCAAATGCAGTATTCTACCAGAAGTATAGCTTATTAAATATACCTTTGATATTAGTAATCTAACCATACTTAGAATCTACATCTATATAGTCAGCTGGTTTGAATATAGACCAACTATCTACATTTTCATTAGTAGTCTTAGCCTATGACGTATATACTCTATTATATGACTTAATATTAGCCTCATCATATAATCCTCTAGTAGTGAATAACTTAGCATCTGATACTACCGAGTACGCATCATTATATAAGTAGTATGGTTTACTCTATGCATGAAAACTCTACATCTATACAGGTTCAATTTGTAAAAAGGCATCTATTGTATTTAAAGCAGCATTGTAGGTTCTACCTGCCATTTCTCCCATAGATAATTTCATATTGATAGTGCTCTCAAAAGGAATATATGCACCAAAATATCTTTTAGCATATTGCGACTCAGAAACATCATTTCTAGTAAATATCATCTAAGACGGATAGTCTAACAAACCTATGTAGGTATCCCCACCAAAAACATAAGTAGGATCAGAAATCTATTTATTATATGCACCAATTGATACATATACGGAATTGGTTCTGGCGGAATATGTATTACCATTATAAGGAACTATTCCTCTTTTTGCATTTACTACAATTACAGGACAATCATTTGTAAAGTCAGTATCAGCTCCAGCACCCACTCCATATATATTACCTATTGAATCTGAAGATATTTGCAATATGAGACAAGGACCGGCTGGCCCATAAGTCAACACCTCTCCACTTGTAAAAAACTCACTAGCTGTCCAATTACTATAGGTTATATCTCCTATGTTTATTTTATAAGGTTTTACACCTCCATTGTTGGTAACATTATATGGAATTATAGGTGGGTATTTAGCATCTGATATATTCTGAGAGTGCCCATACATTGTACTATTACCTCTAATTAGGAACTTTTGTACATAAGCGTTACAGATATCTGTTCTATTCATCTAAAATACCCAGGTACCTAATCTGCCTCCTATTGTATATGTCCTTGCGTATTTTCTAGCTTTTTCCATAATACTAGAGACAGAAGATTCTCCATTAGGTGGATATACGTTTTTGCTACTCACAGCAATACAATTTCCAACATTATCTTTATCTTGGATTACTAAATTAACATCGAAGCTACTAAGTAACAAGTTCTATTGCTCTATATAAATATTACTCTTGAACAAATTCTCCATTTTCTCCCCATTGAAGCACACTTCTGGAGATATGAAGCGCCAATACTTATTACTAATATCGCCCACGCCTATTACTCCTGATTCGTAATTTTTTGATACAAGGTCTGCATCATGCATCTATGCTATCTACATTGGTTTTCGCTTAGTATGTAGAAAAGGCATAGGTCTATATTCATTAGTCTCTTTATTACTTTCTCCTACTCCTATCTCACCATTTTCACTAGTTTCTACTATCTTATAATTACATATAGGAGTGATTATTCCTTGTGATACTATAGTCCTATCTTCTAATGTACGGTCACATCTAACAATTTCATATGCCACTGCATCAATAGGCATATTTTTTACTTTAAAAGAAACTCCCAATGGTACTGTATACAGTACTCCTAAAGCTGCTAGAATAGGGCAATCATCTTGATCTGGAAATCTAATATCTCCTATCCATAATACTGGAGATGGAATAAATTTGTCATTGTAGAATACTATACCAAATCTATATATTTCGTCTCGTTGATATCCTCTATATCTTGAAGCAATAATAGGATCTGCTTCATTTTTCTACATAATCCTACCGTAGTCAGTATCTTTATATAGTATTGTATTATCGGATATATCTTGTATTCCTACTTCATCTACACGAGTTAATACACTAGACATACCGACTTCATTTCGTAATCCTCCTCCATTAATACTATATGTAGACTCAATTAACTAGGTCTTAACGAAACTGTATTCTATATTTAATCCATTTCCTCCTAACTTACCACTTCTCCCATATACATATTTAGTGGCTTTATACCTATCCTAAGTAATAAGATTATATGGATTAATACAGTCGTGTTCTTTAGGAACTTTGCGCATAGAAATTATATCATCTATACCGAAGTACATATACTATTCTGGATCAGCGGTTTCAATTCTAATATATCCGTCAGAGTTAGCACGATACGCTCTAGCATCATATTCCACTATTTCACCATCTACATCTTCTATCATAGGAACCCAAGAAGTTTCAGTTACATTAGATGCAAACAGTCTATTCTATACAGTAGTAATACTATTACATATAAATGCATAACTAGTAAGTGCATTAAACTCTTCTTGAGTAATAGTACTAATGCCACTAGAACCAGTATCAGTATAGTTAATCTCATCAGAAGCTATATTAACTTCTATGTCATCTATTATAGAATATGTAGGAGCAGAATCATTATCTTCATAGAAGATACGTATAATAGTACAACGAGTAAAATCTTTAGTATCTAGAGGCGCTGATAATACAACTCCTTTACCAGTAACGCTACCTTTAGCTGAACCATAATAGTCTTGTAATCCTTCTGAACTATTTGAAGCGCTTAGATGTACTAATTTGCTTAAGCTAGATAACGAAGTCTGCGGAGAATGAGGGTTATATAACCTATAACAGTATTGTACCATTCCTGCTTTAAAGTTACCGTTTACAAGATTACGTATAACAAATGGATGTAACACTGCATTAGGAATAATATCAATACTATTAGGATTAAGTATATTACCCTCTTCATCTAGTAATGGATTATCTATATCAGGATACTATACATACTTATCATCCATTATATTGATTACCTTTATAATAGATCCTCCATCTGTAAAGTACATCTTAATGTTAGATATAGTCTCATAGTTAAGTACTATACTAATCTGATTAGAATCATAATCCTTACCAATTCCTAACTTGCCCTTTAGTATTACAGTACTAGTAGGATTAGGAGAATTAAAATTCTCTATACGGTATATCTTATTATACTCATCATTTAACTTAGTTACTACTACTGCAATATCATTAATAGTAGCAGTACCAATTATTCTCTCAGTATTCTTTATACTGTAATTATACTTTTTAGCTCCATCTACGCTTTGCAATACACCTGAAGTACCCTCATCATCCGTAACTATACGGACGTCCTATCCATACCTATATTTATTATTAGGTAACAGAGTATCGTCCGTATCTGTATCCATGCCCGCAGTAAAGGTGTTTATTTGAAATGTATTTGATATCATAACTAACTATTTTTATATTTCCACTTAAAACCGAATGCAGATATCTATTTTCCTCTGCAAACGTCACGAATACCTTCTCTCGCACGATTAATTGCTCTTGCAGCGCTACTTATACTTTCGTACTCTGCTATAAATTCTCCATCTAAATTCATCTATATTACTGGTACAAATCTATTTTTCTTTAAGCGATTAGGCTATTTTAAAGGTCTAGCTTCTTTATATTCGTGTGAATTTACAAGCGGTTTTGGTTTACCTGTACGAATTTGTGAAATTCTTTTCTTAAACTCTTCTGTATGTCTGCAACCAATGTTAGTATAAGCTTTCGGAGCATTATTGTACTCAGGCTTTAAATCTAGATATTTTTGTTCTATAACTGTTAAAGTATCTACTATTGGTTCACAGTGTTCGAGTATAGCAAATTCAAAAGCCTTCTATCCATATTTGTTAAATGCTGCTTGCAAATGTTTATTTGCATGCCTTTGTTTTTTTAAATGACAAATATGTGTTTGTAATCTTCTTCGCAGATTAGTTGAACTACCCACATAACATTTTTGATTCAATATATTTCGAATCATATACACCCCTGTTCCTGTTACATTTGCGTTAATGTACTCTGAACTAAAGGGGTAAAACTACATCGTTTGAGCTGTATTACTAATCATAATCTATTCTAATTATATACATTCTACTCATCTCCTGTAGTAGAGAAGAACGTATCGTGATCATCGAACTCAGGATATAATTTAGTCCAAGTATTCTTAATACTTTCTATATCATCTACTCCTGGCATCATTGCCTCTGCATATGCCTGTTTACGATAGAAGTTATAAGAATTGCGTATATCATAATAATCTCCTTGGCTTATCTATCCTCTTAATTTCTTAGGATACATTAACTTCATAGTCACATACCAGAATATTGCTTCTTTGTACGATTCAATATCTGGTATCATAGGCATACCTTCACTATCTGTGAATATTGCATAGTAGGATATCTTAACAAAACCACAAGGTATATTAGTCATAATATAGCCAGGTTTAGTCATATACTATAACTCATTACTGAACATAGTGCCATCTCTATGTCCTACTGTACCATTGGTATACTACCCATTTACTGTACCTACTGTCCATTGATTAAGTAATATACTTAATGTCTATCTTAAGCTAGTATCTTCATTTAGTTTCTGTAATGCTTCTGCATCACTAGTAAGATTAAACATATTCTTCACTAATGGAAATAATTCAGTATCGTGTATTAACATACAAGGTTTACCACAACCATTATCGTGGAATACTCCAAAGCTAGATGTACTCTTTCTCATTGGAAGCCATCCACCGTTATCCTAAAATGAAAATGCCACTTGACCTAATTTATACAAATCACAAGGTAGAGATACTTGATGATTTACTACAGGTAATACTACTACTTTATGATCATACTATTGTATAGCTCCTATCTTAAGTATAGCTTCTGCCATCCATTCTCGGATATCAGTTATCTTAATTTGATCTTCCTTTAAATCTAGATCCGCTATAATCTTAGCTATAACAGATTTAGAACTAATCATTCTATTGTTTATCATATTTATACTTCAGGATAGTCTTTTAACTTATTCTTTATTATCTATGCCAGATCTCTTTTATTTTGCCTACAAGCTACAAACTAATACATACTTTTATTAGTGAGTAAGCAGTCCTTCTTTGACCAATAGAATCTATACTTAAAGAACCCACTGTGTTCATTTAATAGATATACTGGCTTACCTAACTCTTTAGTAGCCTTCCAGTCCCATCTTAGGCTCTTACCTGTAAATTCTTTAGGCTAATGTTTAACTATTGACAATTTACCTAATCTACATGGTAACTTAAATTCCTTACAATTATACATTACTTCATCTCTGATATACTTGAAATAATCAGTTACTATAGCTTTGAAGGTTTTTAGGTCTACATCATACTAAGTATCTGGCTCTATATATTCTTTATAGCTTATATAGTAATCAGCAATAGTGTAACACTTTCTGTCATATGTTAATCTTTCTCTCATCTCTTACTATATAGGTTTTGTGTATCATCTTCAGAATCATTAGTAGTATCGCTGGGTTGAGTTACTAACGTTCTAAGTTCTCTTTCTAGTATCATCTATACTATAGTAGGAACCATTGCAGATGGTACAGGATATTCATCATCAGGATTGTAACAAGGTATGTCTTTAGTAGGATCCTCAAGTATTACATCTATACTTATGTATTCTAATTGATTAGAATCACCTTCTACGTATATTTTATTATTCTTAACCCAAGCAATATAATCTTTACATGTAGCCTTTCTGTATCTCTACAATTTGGCTTTAGTATAACTGCCCAATTGAATAAGATTACCAAACATATCTCGTACTGCTAGTACTCCTGGTTTATACTTAAAATTAATCAAAGTAGGTAGTTCCTTATCTCCTACATATACAAACTTATTAGGAACTGTTTGTACTCTGTCTAAGTGGATTGGTTCTAATGTAGAGACATACGCTTCATCTACATCATATCCTTTGTCTATAGCCTACTTTATTAACATAGCTCTGTAATACTTAATCCACAACTCAATCTGATGTTTGGATAACTTCTCAGATTCAGTTATATTGTTATTACGAGCTATCTATAACACATTGTCAATAATATTATTTAGACTCATATTTATTTCATTAACGTTAATACATCCTAAAACGCATTTTAAAGCGTTTTGAGACACTTTATGTGTTTGCCTTTACAATCCCTTAGTATAACTAATAGCGCTTCCTGTACAGTCTTAAAACAAAAAAAGGTTGACCTTATTGATCAACCTTATCCATTACATCTTGCATATCCTATGGTAGCATCTATTTCATTGGAGGTGGAACCATTTGACTTGCTTGTTTAATTACTTTCTTTAACTCATCTATTTCTTTCTATAAAGCATCTATCTTCGACTCCTCTTTATTATCTTCTTCAGTACCAAGTTTATCTAGCAATGTTTGACATTTTCTCATCTCTTCATCACACTTGGCAATTGATTCTTTTTGAGCTTTGTATGAATTATACTGATTTCTAATAATACTAACTATTTCAGATTTATCTGTAGAAATAGTAAGACCTATACTAGTATCAGTTATTACTGATCTATCTTCAGGTATAGTAAACTTCTTAGATTCTCCATTACATTGTATTACTATATCTATTACTTTCTTACGAGGTTGATTAGGCATTGGGAACTACCCTTGTGGTAGTGGTTCATCGTATATCTTAGATGCCGATATAACTCTACCTATATTATACTCGGTATTCTTTTTAAACGTCCCTACAACTTCTATAATGTAGACGTTATCACCAGGTTTTAATTGATTGAATAGCATATTGTTAAGATTAAAAGGGCTCAATTAAGAGCCCTTAGTTATTTATTAAGCTGCAGGAGTAACAATGTGATTTACTATTTGGAAGATTCCGTTATTCTTATTGTAGTATACAAAGTATCTGTTGCCATTTGATACTTCTTCAGTAGGCATCTAATCACCAGAACCATTAATCAATGGTTTAGCTCCACTAGATGTATTACTAGAAGTAGTCGAACTACTAGACCTAGTAGGATCAATACTAACTAATGCACCAGCAGGTATAGTAGACGATGGTACGTGTGTTACATTTAGTAAGAAGATACCTTCACATGGCAATTGCCTCCATATTTTAGGACATATACCATATGTTACACTGCTATTTTCTACATCAGATGTAACATAGATAGTTCTAATTACTGGTATACCAAAATTATCTACAGTTCTTACTCTATTATTAAACATGTAAGGATTGAAAGGATAAAACATAATTACCTCCTTTCTTAGCAATTACAGCCTTCGCCGTATCCATATCCGTATCCTGAGAACCCACCATTACATCCAAAAGGATTACATGTCAGAGTTGTTAATAGCGTCTTTGTTGCCATTGATAGCCTACATTAACAGGTTAGTATTAGCATCAGTATTCAATTCAGAAGCCAAAGCACCTGCATTGCGACCACCGAAACCAAAACCATTACCACCCCAACAGAAGAACAGCAATATGATCCAGATCCACCACCAGCCGCCGTTACCACCCATGCCGTTGTTATTCATCATAGCCATTAAAGCTGCGGGGTCCATATTACCTCTATTAGCATTTTGCATTAAAGCAGCAAGACCAGCGTCAATACCACGATCTTGCACGATAATTCTATCTTCTAACATAATTGATTTATTTTATAAATTTGATTTTAATTAGTATCTAACGTAACGAATAGCTTTACGCTTGTATTCATAAGGATCATAATCGTGATCATGTTCATGTTCGTATTCGTGTTCACGTCTATCATAGTCATCCCTATCATACATGTGACGTCTTCCAAACATTCCCATTCGTCTACCACCTCTACGATAACGACCAAATTCTTCGTCTTCTTCGTCGTCTTCGTATTTGTACATTTCTTTTTCGTAGTGTTCCATTTCAGCTTCTCTGACTTTATCACACATTACGTATACATAGTAATACCACATCTTACCTTCATCTATGTCTTTATCATTTAACCAAGCTTTGGCAAACTCAACATAGTTCTTAGTATTATTAGAACCAGTGATATTAATGATTACTTTGTAATAGTCAGAATAAACCATATTTAATGCTACGAACCAATCATATCGATTGAACTTACTTCCTAAAGTAATTCCATACTGACTGGCTAATGCAGTGGTTTCATCTATAGACCAATGCGGTCCACGAGTACCATCCTCATTTTCCATCTTCATTACAGCTTTACGAGCGTGCTCCTCATTGAAGTGTGGACCATGTTCTTTCTCATAAGCTTTAATATGAAATATTCTATGCATATTATTATTGATTAATATTGTTTTGAATATATTATTTATATAGGTCTAGGAACCTATCGTCATTCCATACGTTATTTTAATAAAAATATATTGTTATGGAAATTTGGAAAAAAATTGATAATTTTGATAATTATGAAATATCTTCTATTGGTAGAGTAAGAACTACTGATAAGATAATTATTAGAACAAATGGACGCCCTATACCTTTTCGTGGTAGGATATTAAAATTATATAAAGACCATAAAGGTTATCTACATGTTAATTTATACAATAAATCACATGTTAAACGTAGGTTTCAAGTACACAGATTAGTAGCTAAGTATTTCATACCTAACCCAAATAATTTACCACAAGTAAATCATAAAGACGAAAATAAGTCTAATAATTGTATTACTAATTTAGAATGGTGCTCTAATAATTATAATACAAATTACGGAAACCGAAACTATAATTTGTCAAGATCCTTAAAGAACAACATTAAAACTAGTAAAATCGTGTTACAATATGATAAAGACAAGAATCTAATAAGAGAATGGCCAAGTATTAACGAAATTAGACGTTCACTTAATTACTGTACATCAAGTATATGGAGATGCTGTCAAGGTAAACAGAAACAAGCTTACAATTATATTTGGAAATATAAGGAGTGTTGATCACTCCTTATTTTTTATCTCAATAACTCTAGTATTTACTATTTTTATAATAGGATTAGAATTATGAATAGTATATTTTTTAGTTATGATACGTCTCCAATCAAAGTGAAGAAAACGTATAAAACCGTTTTTATACTTATTACGGTACTCTTTCTTTTCTTCTACAAATATTGTTTGCTAGTTCTTTATGTCAATTTTGGCTGCTAGGATTGAATCCTTTTTACTAACTATGATAGTTGTTAATTCATTAAGCTTTAGTTCTTCTTCAAAGTCTATAGCTTCCCTTTTGATTACTGTTTTTACAGAATCTTTAATCTCAGTATTGATTACGCTTGCACTAGTTAGATTCTTGTCTTTGACTTTATTTTCTTTCTTAACCTAGTTTATATATTGTACCAGGCTATCCTTACTACAATTAAGTTCATTAATAGTAAGTTGTAATACTCTATTGTGTGCTTCTTTATCTGTAGCTATACTTTCGTAAGCCTTTATATTGTTAGTTATTCTATCTATTTCCTTATTTTTCTTACTTAACTAATTGTTCTAAAACAAAATAGTCGCAATAAGTAAACTAACGAAACCTACTGCGACTATTCTGATATTATTACTGAACCAATTAATTATCTTTACTATTATTGGTATCATCTGATAGTTCTTCATCTAATTCGACATCTAAAATCTGTTCCCCTTTCTTCTTTACTACTCTCTTAAGTATATTCCATATCTTCCATTTAGGATGTAACTTACCTAAGTGTTCTAGTAAAGAAAAGAACTCAACGAGAGCGATAGCACCAGCTATAAACTCGATAGCATGTAAATCGATAGAAGTTACAATAAACTCCTCAATAGTAAATGCTCCACAAATAGCTACTATAGCATCTCTGAGTTTGTAGAATATCTTTGACGTTAATCTCTTAGAACGAGCAAAAAATTCGTCATCTTTGAACTTCTTATTTACCTTACACTCATATATAGTGTTAACTACTATGACACCTGCTAGAGCCATTATAGGAACATATACTGGTGAATATAGTGAAATTAATCCACCTATAGCAGCGGAAAGAAACTTTTCTGCACTGCTAAACATGTTCTTAAATATCGGCATTGTGTATTCTCCTAACTGATAATAATTCATAGATAGTAACTGATAAGTGTAACCAAAAAGTCCTTGTTGATTTGAAAAGGGGATAAAATCAGCAAGGACTCTGAAAATTGTTCGAGATTATAATTATATAACGTGTAGGGTATTATTATGTTCCTATTGCTGAGTAGTTACTAGTGGCATCTAATAGCGCTTCTTACTTACTATAATGAGGCTATTTTATTCTCTAATAGAGTAACTCTGTCTTCTAATTGCTTAACATATTTAGATACAGATAAAGCACATACAGTTCCTAATACTCCATAGTTTAAAGATAGATATTCGTCATTATCTTTAGTAACAACTTGAGGTAATTTATCAAGCCAGTAATGAGCATTAGTACCTACTTTTACTATTTCTTTTTCATCATCTATAAGAGTATAGTCAAATAGATCAGCATAAGCCATATCATCTAGACTCACAGTATGAGAGTTTAATACTTTCTTTTTACGAATATCTGATGTCTCCCTGAAACCATCCTTTGCATAAATAACTCCATCTACATGAAGCGTATATTTTGGTGATGTAGTACATATGCCGACCTGGCCTCCACCCATACACATGTGTATACCATTAGGAGAAGCTTGCTGTAACTGCAGAGGACCTACGTAATTATTTATCTCACTACCTCTTCCGCTATCATTTCCGCTGTTATCTGTCTCAATGCAGATATTAAGAAACTTAGCTCCTCCTGTTACATTGTTTGTGCCGTCAAATGGCTTACTGAATATTGCGCGAGGAGTTTGCAGCTTGGTGGCGGACGCTACATTGTCCGTAAGCAAGGCATTGGTTCTGTTTACGTCCGAATAAGATGTTTTGGGAGAAACGGATTGATCTCCAACAGTATATGTGGACGTCCTTAATACAGGGTTGATAAAGCGATCTACATAGAAATCATATACCGCACCTCCTCTGACATATACATATTCGGTAGACGAATTAGTTAACTGTCCTAAACCTCCAATACAATTTGCACCTTTAGCGCCTGCTCCATATTGTATCTCATTTATTACTCTACGGGCGGATGTCCATCCCCATAAAGAACCATTAACGGTGTAATCCAATATTAATGACATACGTTTGTCTTCTCTGCCATTCCATGACCCGGGAGCATCCGTATTTCCTTGTACTCTAATTCTTGTTTGCAGAGAATTATCGATACCCATTGTAACAGGATACCACGTATTGTTATCAAGTCCTGTTGTATCTATGCTCACCTTATGATAGCTTTCAAAAGAATAGTAATGATACCCGTCCAACAAATCCGCATCCAGCCCTGAACCTGAACCATCGTTGCCGGCATGCCAAACTTTATAATTATTAGACCCTAAAAGAATATTTACGTCTCCGCTTGCCCAGTCTTGATTAATATCAGTTTTAGCTATTCTTAGGTTACCGTCTCCGTCTGTGAAGTTAATTCCAATTCTATTGGAACCTGCGTTATTAAAACTGATAGCAGACTTAGTTCTTGGAATAGACACAAGGTCAATGCCAGAATCTGCGTTAAATAACAAATTTCCCGTCATCGTATCCCCTGCCTTGTTGACGTAGCGATTATCTGTATAATGAAGATAGTTAACTTCATCAAGAAGCATTCGCCAGCTTTTCTTATCATCATCCCATCCTGATCTAAATTGTATGCCATTAGATCCATCATTAGGATCTGACGAAGAGTGAGTAGAATATAATTGGAATCTTGAAGATCCAGCTATAAAAGATGTTACTTGTCCATAACCATGTCTTTTAATAGTAACTCCGTCTGGAAAAGCACTCAAATAAGTAAGTGTTCCAAGTTTTTGCCACATGGAATCATCACCATCGTCAGTTGTGTAACCAAAATATCGGAAAAATCTTCCATCAGCATCAGACTGTGTATACGCATCCGTAATGCCATAGCCGCTTAGAGTATTTGGTTTATTCCATATCTTATCCCATGATGTAGTAATTATTTTGTCCCCTATAAATATGCCGGTGTCCATCTATTTACCCCCCCCCCGATTTTAATCAATTTTGTTTGTTTTAATAATCATATATGTATATAAATGCTATTGCATTAGTCTGATCTCCTGCTAAAGATACTATTTCATTTCCATCATACATATCGACATCCCAATCTATGTAATACACACCATCCTAATCATAATATGTATACCATAAACCTCCGTATATATCTCTTCCACTTACATTTCTAAATGATAACGGTTGAGTTTCATCTTCAGTATGTACATAAGATCCTTTGGAAGGTACTGTTACTATAATTGTGTCGGCAGTATTTTTTACCTCTATCTTTACTTCCTAACTACTATTATTGACAAGTATAAATGGTTTATACGAATTAGGATCTGAATGATTTATAAAGTCATTCACTCCACCCCCCCCATTATGAGGTTAGTACCTAAGTAAGCTTTATTGACACTATTAGTGCCTTGTTTTATTCCATTCATATTATCCTATAATTAAATAAAGAGTATTAGATGATTTGGATGATGCATCATATTGTGCCTAAGTACAAGATACTATATGAAAGCCATCTACTGTATCAGCATTATAACTAGTAGATCCTGCAGGTCCTTGTGGCCCCTAATCTCCTTTGTCACCTTTTGGCCCTTGTGGACCTCGTGATCCGGTTGCTCCTGTATCGCCTTTAGGGCCCTATGCTCCAGTGTCTCCCTTATCTCCCTTATCTCCTTTTAAATTAGCAGAAGATGTACCTGAAGCAGATGTAACAGTAAGAGTAGTACCATTCCATGAATGTGTACAAGATACTCCATCTGTACCTCTATCACCCTTATCACCTTTACTTCCAGTATCTCCCTTAGCACCAGTATCACCTTTTTCTCCTTGAATTCCTTGTGCACCTTGTACTCCTTTAAGATTCTTAAAGTTAAAAGTAAACGTTCTAGCTTGTGCAGTCCCCCCCATAGTTACAGTAACTGCTGGAGTACCTACATTAGAATCTATAGTAGCTGTTACATCTGTAATAGAAGCACTTGCCCCATCAGTACCACGTTCTCCCTAAGGACCTTGAGGACCTTCTTGACTAGAAATCAAAGAACTACCTACGAATAAACCTGCATCTACATTCTATGTTAACGTTGTCATAATTAATTAAATTTATACAGTTGGAACTTCAGGTGTTTCAAGTGCTGTTACTCTATCAGTCAAAGCATTAATTAAATCCATTAACTGTTTACCTTGAGCTGCAGATAAAGCCTCTACTATAGAGTCAGAAGTAAGAGTATTATTTACAGTTACCTTAGCAGCATTTACAATATCTGTAGTTTCTTGCTTAGTATATACTGTTTCACTATCTGCTTTAGTAGCTAATGCAGTTACTAAGTTCTACTCAGCTTGTGTAGCTCTATTAATCTCAGCATTAAGGTTACTCTTGATCTGATTAATCTATTCAGTCTAATCAGCGTTGTCACTATTGTTAATAGGTATCCACATACCATCAGTATTACTCTTTATGACATTACCTGAACTATCTGCAGATAAATCAATCCAATATGCTACTTCAGTTGGATTAGGAGCATACTTAGATGCTACAAAATTAATATTTTCTTGTCTTATCATAATTTTTAATTATAAAGCTAATACTTGTTTACGTAATCTCCCTTCTCTATATGATACATGAATCCAAGAGAAATCAGATTCATTAATTAACTGATCAAATGGAAGATTATCTTTAATATACTCAAATAACTTCTTGTTCTCTTCTTTACTGCCTGCTGTAATATCTGCGGCTTCTCCTAAACAATGCTAAGATGTTTTAGAACCTCCTATGGCTTCATTTAAGGCCTCACAGCGATATCCTGAGTTAACTCTAATAGGTTTACCATACCATTCCCTTAAAAGGTCTAAAACAGCCTCTATTAGCTTCTACAGCTTAGCCTCAATATCCTTAGAAGGAGTATTGTCTATACCTTTAGCTGTTGCTGTAGAAGACTTAGTCATCTCTTCAATTGTAAAGTATTTCATTCTTTTTATTGTTTCCGATTATTAGATAAATCATCCATCATATTACCTAATAAATCCGCAGCTAAGTTCATACCGAATTGTTTAGAGTCATTATCAATCTCACTGACTTTAACATTAATCTAGAGTAATAACATGTATATCTACTCTAGTAATTCTCTATCTGACATATGAACTAAGTACGGATTCATCTTTATTTAAAAGTATAATTGTAATTATATTATTGTGCAGAAATTAGTACTATTATTCCATTATAACCAGCTAAGTCTATTGGAATATACTCCCCCGCTGCTAAATAAGATAAGGGCTATACATCACCTATATCTGTACATCCACATACCCAAACATCTTCTGTAACTCTCATATTCTACCATTTTTCTTGATAGAGGGTTATGAATGATACTCCATTTGGTAAAATAGTATAGTCAACATCATTATCATCCATTTTGAGTATTACTTCCTTATCAATATCATTAGTGTTAACGTACAGTATTAACTATGAGTGATTTTCCATGTCCTATACTGTATTCCTATACAGCGTTAACCCCCCCCCCAGTTGCTAGCTGCCGAGGAATATTTTACCTATGTTCTGTGAACCTAATTTAGTTTCTCCCATAATTTTACCATTGTATTATATATTCATATATAACGCCGTCAAATATAAACTGATAAGTAGCAGATGTACCTGGATTAATATTACTAAGGCTACTTAAATATTTAGGATTTGCCATTCCAGTTACAATACAATAATTTCCTTCATTTCTAATATAGCCATATCCAACATTCACATTCTGATATAGATCACAATCAACCGTCTAATCAAACATATTAAACTTAAATTTATACTTAAATGAGTTTACAGGCTATGAGAAATATATGTTGCAACTCATCTAGTTAGAGTCTGTATAAGGTAATGCTTTCAAATCAGATAAAGTAGCTTTCTACAAAGAGCCTTCCTTAGCACAAGGATACGTCTTGTTAGTATTTACTATAGTCTAGCCTAATATAATATAATCAGTATTTTGACTTCCTTTATACCCAGTACTTACTTTAGATGTACCTACATTAATACTATTCATAATACTTATATTTATTCAGTTACTGCATACATTGTATTAGCATCCTTAGGATCTAGTGCTGCATAATCTGTAGCAGATATTTTAGTTGCAGTAGTGAGATTATTAGACTGCATTAGATCATTTATTTTGACATGATAAGAATTGTTAGTTTGTATAATGCTTATTCTTTTCGTAATTTGAGTATCCGCAATATAATATGTTATTATAAAATGAAGTTCATAAATAGTACTATCCTATGACTTATACGCATTAACTGAACTCATTTCAATTACATTAGCATTTGCTCCTGAAACTTTAAACCAATATCTAGTGCGATTATTAATTATATCACTGACAACATTTCTAAAATTCTATTCATTACCAAATATACTAATTATCCAATTCGATGCGACAGTATCTGAAAGATTTGCATTAGTCGTTAAGAGTGAAGCATCTGATATTTCTATTGTAGATCCAAAAGACAAATCATCTACGTATTTTTTAGTAGCAGGATTATACTTATTAGTCGGAGTATATTCATCAGTATTATTTTTTAATAATACCTAATCTTCATCAGCAACTCTGGTACTATCAGCACTAATAAGTAAATCACTCTATATACCTATGAAATACCTAAATATATCAATATTATAGGAAATAATAATATTACTACTATCATACCAAGCCATTGCTGGAATGTAATAACCAGTATTTTGCAATTCTCCTAAACCGTAATCGATCATTATTATCTTATGATCATTAATTGCAGCTAATAGATTATCAAAGTCAGATTGTTTAACTTTTCCATCACTAATAGTAGGAATGAAAGTATAAACATCCTATTTAATTACACTCTTAGTAACAGTTATATCTCTAGTAGAGCCATTAATGTGTATATATACCCATAGAGGATAAGCAGAATCTTGATCTATTACAAAGTTGAGACTAATCTCATTATCTATAGTATGGGCGGCTACGGGAATTCGTGATCCAGTAGTAGATAGATCTGCCATACCTACGTAAGTCATAATGACTTTCTTCTTAGTAATGGCGTTCTACAATGCAGTGTATTCTTCTTGACTTATCTTACCCTGTGATATACCTGGTTCAAAGTAATATACTTCAAGATCTTTATTAGTTTGATACAGAAATGAATTTACTGTAGCACTAGCTGTCTCATTTTCATAACGTATAACCATATCGTATACAGCAGTGCCTAACTGATACATGACTTCTATAGTTATTTTAGATGTACTTTCTACATAAGTACAAGTATGGTATATAACGAAAGCAGATGTAGACGAACTCTAATTGCTATCAGCAATAGCTAGCGGTTTGTTACTAGAAGCAATCTTAATCATCAATGCTTTAAATGACTCAAGTCCACCAAACACTTCTAATATTTCTTCAGAAGAACTATGCTAGCTAATAGTAATAATCATTGATGGTAATAATATAAGATCATTTATCTCAGACCAAGTTGCATTCTATCTACCATACAACTTACCATCTTCAGGAGCTTCTACGATACCGCCTCCAGTATCTCCACCACCAATCTCTACCCAATTACTTGTTTTAGTATAATCGGTAGAGGTAAGCTGATACAGCTTACCTGGTCTATCCTCACATGTAACATTCTTTCCTTTATATACCCATACACTACCTTCTTCATCAGTCCAAGTCTCAGCTTTGGTTAGATCCGCATAGGTAGGAACTATACTACCTGCTTCAAGTGGTGCATCTTTCTTTACTTCTAAGTTACCACTAAAATTAAATGTTCCTTTATTTCTCATAATTATGCAAATGTAATTTTAAATGATGAAGATCCATTAATACCATCATTACGTGTATATGTTTTATATTCTACTTGACTTCCTTGTACTTCTATATTCTCTGTAGTCACTGTGAAACGATCTATACTATAATCTTCGTACTTATCATTTAATGTATTTAACAGAGTTATAGAACTTACTGTGAATTTAGAAGGTAATTTGAAAGCATGTTTATTATCTGCTGTTTCAGCTACATAGGTAATATCCAATAACTTACTAGTAGATAATGGTAATTTAGCAAATGTAGTAATATTGTCCTTATTAGTAAAGTAAGGATATACGCCTGTAACAGTTAAAGTCTTAGTATTACCAGGAACAATACTGTTAAGTGTAGCATTCTCTTTAGCTACAGTCTTATGTTCATCACTAGTCTTACCAAGATTAGAACAAGCGTAATATATAGGCATAGATGCAAATGTAGCAGTTGCTTTTGGGCCTGTAATATCTACCTTCACTGTATTACTTCCTTCAATTGCATTAAATACTTTACTTTCTAAAGTAACAGCAGAATGATCTGTATTAGGAGTAGCACTTTCTGATTCTCCATTTACTAATCTAGTCATAGTATAATTTTCTTCTAACAGATTTACATTAGAACCATTTATAGTAATAGTATTATTATCTGAGTCTTTACTGTTATCATTGGCAGCACTATAACCATAAGTAAATCCAGAATACTTTCTAGGAGTACTAGATGCTACAGCTGCAGATAATGTAGTATCACTAATAGTAATAGGGGTACCTACTTCTACTAATCCAGTAGAACTCAATGTGAATGAAGGAACTGAAATAGTAGCTTTAGATGTACCTTCTGTAAATGTAAGACTACCAGGCCACAATTCCTTAGTAAACAATGTCATAAATAAATCCTACAGATTAGTATCAGAACTAATACTAGTAATACCAGCACTGTTAAGTAAACTAGCTAAAGGGCCACCAGCTACAGGTATCTCATTAGTAGTCTTTACAGCTTCGGTATTTACTTCGGTTTCTACTGTTATATAAGTTCCATTATCTGCTAAGAATTTAGTACCATCACCATTAGTAAGTATCTTATTAAGTTTAATACTTTCTTGACTAGTAATGATACCAGCTGACGTTGAGCTAGCTTTTGGTAATGTTATATTCTTCTCACTGGTAGTAATACCGTTAGCTAAATCTACAGTCATTATAGCATTATCGGCAGTACTATTAGCAAAGTCAATATCAGTAATAGCAGAGTTAGTCTTCTTATCTAATTCAGCCTGTACTGCAGTAGAAACAGGTTTATCAGCATCGCTAGTATTATCTACATTACCTAATCCTACTTGAGCCTTAGTTACAGAATGTGGATTCTACTTATTAGTGATATGAGTAGTAAGATTACTCTAAACGGCATTGATATCAGAAGTAATACCTTCTTGTGTCTTTAAACCATCTAGTTTAACCTTGTCATCTGTTGTCATAACTCCAGCAAATGTAGATGAAGCAGCCCCAATACTAACTATTGCCTAACTTGCATCAACATATATGCCATCTTCACCCTTAGTCTTCTTGTCACCCATTATGTTAACATAATTGGTAGAAGAGAGAAATTTAAGATTTGTTATTATATCTGAAGGTAAACTGTCAGATACATCTTTGAGATATTTACCTTTATCACCAGCATAAGCTGTACTAGATGTTTCACCTAATGCTAATGATTGAGATATCTCTATGTATCTAGTACCTGACCATCTATAAGTAAGATTAGTATCTAATGTAACATATATCTTACCAGCTTCCCCTACTTCAGGTAGCTCATCAAATGTAGCTACTTCTATTACGTCATCTACATATGCAGGCAATTGTGATGAAGGAATAAGACCTTTGCCATCTAATGATGCAAATCCATTAGGCTGACCTTTAGTAGCTATAAATCCATTTAACTAGTTACTTACCTCAGTGATTTTAGTGTTGTTGTCCTGATCACCTTTCTGTCTTTCAGTAGTTTCATTAGAAATAGCTGTAGATAATTCTGCCTCTTTACCAGTAGCTCTAGTAGTCTCTGCAGATATAGCCTATTGTAATTCAGTATCTGCTTGTTTTCTATCTGCTATCTCTGTAGAAATACGAGTATTAATAGCAGAATCAGCCGATTGATAATTAGCAGTTATGTTATTCTCTGCATTCTTAGCGCGGATGACCTCTGCATCTAAATCAGTACGTAATGCTTCATCAGCTTGAGTACGAGCAGTTTCCTCTGCAGTTATAGCTGCTTTTCTATCAGCTATCTCAGTATTAATCTTACCAGTAACTGCATCTATAGCATCACCTCTATCAGTAATCTCCTTATCTATTCTGCCACCTAATGCAGTATCTGCCGCCTCTCTGTCACTAGATTCTGTTGTAATGCGATTACCTAATGCAGTATCAGCCTGTGAACGAGTAGATGCTTCTGCATCGATATTACTTTGTAATTGTCTATCTGCAGCTTCTCTAGCTTCTCTTTCAGCCTATATATCTTCAGCGACTCCAGTATCCAGCCTTACTTTATCTGCAGCAGTCATTATACCTGCGGTAGTAGTAGTAGCGGCTGGGATGTCTCTATATAGATTACTAGAATCCGCATAAACGCCATCTATTACTCTAGAAATAGGCTGTACTACTGTTACTTTATCTGCTGCAGTAGTAATAGTTGTCTTTTCAGTTAGCCACATCTTTGGCATTGAATCAAACAACTTCTTATCTGTAGCAGCCATAAGACCTGCTTCAGTACTAGTAGATGAGTCGAGTACTACAGAACTATCTATATTATTCACATACAGTTCATCACTGCCTCTTTTCTTATTGTTTACATTTATCTTATTAGTAGTACTTGTTTTCTCAACTGCACTACTTACATTAGACAGTACCGTATCAGGTAAGCTGTCTATAATATCTTTACTATGTTTACCCTTACCACCATCGTAAGCAGTACCAGTAATCTCACCTATGATTAATGGACCACCGTCATTTACTGAAACCCATATTGACCCAGACCATCTAAACGAATATGCAGGCTGACCTTCTTCAATATTTATATATATCTTACCTACTTCTCCTATTACAGCTTGAGTATGCTTAGCATCTTTGTATAATCTAATGTTGTTTAATTGACCAATAGGAGATACATCATAAGTAGCATATACTTCTATTACATCGTCAACATACGAAGGCACAATAAATTGTTTGCTGTTTTCATCCCATCTATATATAGCGTCAGACTTTTCACTATCTAGAGGGGTAAGAAATACATACAACTGGGTTTTAGACGGATCACTAATTGTATATGCTCCATCCTCTTGGTACATATACAACTTCTTGTCTCCTGTATTAAAGTATACATCACCTACATTAGAAGCATAGAACTCTAATTCTGAGGCACTCTGTATACACTATTTAATATTTACTAAACTCTGCAAACTAATGTTCTAATCGGTAACTTTCTGAAAGTAATCTATTATTCCTTCCAGATTTAGTTTACCATTAGAAAACGAATCCTGGAAAGGGATATTCTCCTTTCCAGTTAGTTCGTTTCTTAGTTCGAGTTCACTTATTTTAACTCCTTTTACTATCATTTCGATTCGTCGTCTTTAAGTTCTTCTACTTCCTTAGTTGCTTCGAGAAAAGCTTGGATAAAGGCAGGTTTGCAGTATTGACTTACATACTTATTCAGTACTTCTACTTCTTCAGATGTAAGTTCTACTTCGTTATCTGAATTGTAGATTTTGAATGCTAAAGCATGGTCTTTAATACCACTACCTACTTCATATATCATTTCACCTATTTGTTCTCTAACATCAATACAGACTTTGTTAGTTTTCTTAATATCTGTATATACTTCCAGTTGTGCAAAATTTATTTTCATAATTTAATATCTACTTAACTATATTGACTAAACAATAATATTCCTCGGTATTCTGGTACTACTGCTGTAGGATATCTAGAATCATATTGTGTGCTAATTCTCGTATAAAGAACCTATACAACAGCTCCTTTGCCCATCTTTACTCCTGTAATAGCATTACCATCCCAATCATATAAATATGGATAATCTGAGCTTAAAGTAACGCCGTGAAATGTACCTCCTCTAGCTACTAACCAAGTAGCATTATTAGATGGATTAATATACGTCATTACTATTCCTTTTGAGCCACCTGATATATCAACTAAACCTGAACCAGTGGCATTTTGAATAGCTCTATTATTTGGAACAGCTAACCCTGCTTCATAATTGTCTGTCCAGCTTGCTGGAGAAGTTATAGGATTATTAGTATAATAACCTTTACAAATATGAACATATCTTGGTAAAAACTGCACATCATCAAACGGTCTGAATATAGTATTAGCAGTACGTAAAGATACATCAAATACTTGTGTTCCCTATACTGAACCACCTGCTGCTAATATATTTCCATATGCTTTTATTGCAATATTATTATATCCTGCCTATTGATATAATTTTGCAACTACAAGAGGAATTCTATTACTGTTATTACTATCTATGTACGTTACATAATTATCATCACTTGTAGACCCTAACTTAACATCAAAATTTCCTACAGAACTATCAAATTCTATTCCAGTATTGGCCAATCTTAAACTTTCAGAATCTTTAGATGCCTATATATATGAATCATATATATTAAAACCTCCAATCACACCTTCCGTAGCATTAATTGTGCCAGATATATAAGCATTATTAGCATATAACCTACCATCCTACGTAACTCTAAATGGAGCATTTCCTCTATTCTCCTCAGTAGCACCAGCCCATATTCTAATTGCAGATCCATTATTACCACCTGCTCCAGTAATACCAGCTACTACTGTAAAGTTATTAGTACCAGATTCATATCCTACTCTGACTGCATTACCACTTACAAAGTCTAATTTAGCATCTTTAGCGATAATTAAATCTGTATAGATACTTTCTACATTAGTAGTAAATTCTTCCCAATAAGCAGCTCCACCAGAAGTACCAGGAGCATTACTATCACTAGATATATGTGGAGCGACAGTATATATACATTTGTATACTTTATAACCAGTAGCTGCACCGAAGTCTCTTACAAGTACAATGTCTAAATAACGTATCTTAGATACTGATTGAGGAACGTCTTGATCATTACGATATTCTCTGTTAGGTTTCCATTCTGATCTACGAATAATTAAACCATCAGCTCCATCAGATCCATTAGAACCAGGAATACCCTAATCCCCTTGTTCTCCTTTAGTCTTACTCCATTTATAGTCAGCCGGATTAGTACTATCGTTAACATTTAAGTCAGTAAGTAGGCCTAACCAATCACCAGGATCCTCACCATTATTACCTGTAAATGTACGACCACCGTCATTAGAATATTTTATATGTAAATAATAAGTCTTACCGTCTATACCTATACCTGGTATACCTTGCTCTCCTTTTTCACCCTGTACACCTTGGAATCTAGCCCAAGTATAATCTGCAGGATTATTACTATCTGCATAGTTAAAGTCTACATAAGTACCAATGTATACATCAGGAGTTTCAGTCATTTGACTAGCTGTAGGATTTTCTACAGGTGAGTATTTGATATGGAAATAAGATACTTCACCTTTATCTCCTTTAGATACCTGTTCTAACCAGTTGGGACTTGAACTACTAGGTTTGTCATCTGCTCCATTAGGATTGATACATAACCACAAGTAACCCTCTACACTTACTCTATCATAATAATCATAATGAGTATCTGGTTCCCATGCACCACAATCATTTGCTACTCTTACTTCATCCCCATTTGGCTTTACTTGAGTAATAGTACCAGTGAAATATACTGAGTTAAGATACGCTGAATAACCAGTCATTTCATAACCAAATATATTCAAATTACTAAGATCACCAAACTACATAGCTATATTCTTAGCCTTGTGATCCCATGTATTTTGTTTTACTAAGTAACGTGTATAAGTACGAGTTGAATAACAAGATGTCTAACGATCTACATTAGTTTTATTACCGTATGCTACGAAGTTCATCTGAGCACAAGGATGGAATGTCATATTCCAGTATTCGTCTACAGGTCTAAGTCTATAACCAAACTTTTTATTCTAACTATCAAGTATATTTGTAACTTCAAAGTATACAGTATAGAAACCGGCAAACTTTCTATTACCCTTACCATCATCTTCATCCTATTCAGCATTCTCTTGAGTTCTTTCAGAATGGAATATACCCATACAAAGGTCTCCTACAGATACTGCTCCATATTCACCTTCTTCCAGCTTTAAAGTAATAAGACCAGTATATTGATCTAATTCTTCAACACTTTCAATTACACCTGCACCAGGGGCATTCCATTTATCTCCTAATTGAATCTCTACACGATTGTAACGTAACTCTGGTACTTCTAGGAATCTACGTAAAGTAAGACTATCAAATTCAGCATGACCAAACTTATCAATCTTACCACCAAAACCAGTAAGACCTGAAGCAAATCCTTCTTGACCAAAAATAGCAGAGTCTTTAAACCATACTTCATAAGGAGTAGAATCAGGTTTAATTTTACTTATATATATGTCATCGTACAGTTCAGTATTCAGATTCTTGTTTGTCCATTTCTATAGTTCGCTATCCCATGCAAGAGCATTATCATTACGTAAGTTCTTTATCTCTACGTCTTGCAAGTCTGTTAATCTACCAAGTAAGCCTGTTACTACTTTGCTAGCAGCTATATTAGACCATCTATCTCCATCATACTGCAATAAGTCCAGCTTAGTAGGATCTACTATATTAGTATCCTTCATTAACTCAATTCTATTCTACAAGTTAATCTATGTTTGTATAGAATTGAGATCATTCTTCAGTTTGTCTATATCTGAAGTATTAGCTGCTGTAACCTTATTAGTACTAGTTAACTACTAATTTTGCACATAGTTTACAAGGCTATCTGACACAGTCTTAATAGCTATAGTATTCTTCCTTACCTATCTTTCTAATTCTTCTGTAGTCATTATTCACAAATTATAAGTTCGTCATTAATAGTGGCAATGCCAAAATTAGTAATTAATTCTCTTTCTAGCAATAGAGGATGTATTATTTCTTGATCGTTACCATCCCAATATCTACTAGGTTGTACTAGACAATTGATAATCTACTTTAGTTTGTCTACTTGCACTTGAGTTAATGGGTAATCCCCATCTATCAAATTAGCTATATAGGTAGCACATATTATACTTTTAATGTCACACTTATCGTACTCTATGTTATACTTAGTAAGTAGATTCTTGCTAGCTTCTATCTTGTATATCTCTTTAGTTAGCATAGTGAACAAACTCCATTTTTACAATTACAACAACTAGTACAAAAAGTTTTATTTCCACTCTTACAACATTTACTACAGTCATAATGACCGTCATTAAATACAGAATGGTTAGTATTTATATTCAACATTCTAGCTATATCTTTATAGTACTAAACTTGATCATCAATTATATCATGTTCTACTGCATACTGTAATAAATTATATTTAAGCATAAATAACATAATACGATCTTTCTATTGATCATCCAAACAAGTACTACAATGATTACACAATAGGTCTATTTGCTTATAATACAGTTCTTCTGTATCATAATAAAAAGCTACACTATCTTCTATAGTAACAGTAAATGCGCTAAGCACCATTTTTGGATCAAAGCTATCTATATCTAAATAGATAATACTTCTTCCTTCTGTTAATTCTACCTGATCACCTTCTTCATTCATTAGTAAAACAGAGTAAGAATGATCGCTAGGTATAGCTGAATTGCGATTAGAATAGTTATCCAGTGTGTCTATATACAGATACAAATCCTCCTATACTGTCTCAGGTAATTTAGTATCTAGGTTTATTGATAGAATACCATTCTCTATATTTATTCCGATTATTTTCATGATATTATTTTAAATAAAAAAGGCTACAGGGCTATTTAGCCCCATAGCCCTTTATCAGCACACTGAAATAATATTTATTATTCTACTTCTGCACCAGAAATAAATGATTGGATACCCTTGTCTACGATAGAGCCAACCAAGCTAGGACAATAAACTTCCGTAGTCAACGGAGTAGTCTTAATATACTGGTTGTCATTGCTCAAATACAGGTTATCATTTTCAATGATAGCGTAGTCGTATTCAGCACCTTCAACTACCTTACGAGTCTGTTCTACGCTAGGATAAGCACCAGTAAATACGTGGCCTTTGTAACCCATATTACGTACTTCTGCATCACGTACTTGTTTCCAGTAGCCCTTACCAGGATTACCTACAGTCTTAGCGATAGTAGCACCAGCAACAGCTTTAGGCTGATTAGCAAGCAGAGCACCCGGAATAGTTTCATACAATGAAGCTTCCATAGTTACAACGCTATATTCGTTCAAAGAATCAACACCTTCGTTGTCATCTTTCGGCATAGCAGTCAATGTAATAACTGCAGAAGATACAGTAGCCTGTACACGACGATTTTTGTGAGCATTAATCTTCTTTACAATAGCGGCAGCCAAGTCAGCAGCAGTTGCAGATTCAGCATATACTTCATAAGTATGAGTAAACTGCCAAGCAGCTTCGTACATATCTTTGTAAACAATACGTAATACGTAACGATTACCTGCAACGATAGTAGCATCAGTCAAAGTAATAACGATCTTCTCTTCTACAGGAGCTACATATTCACCAATTACTGCAGACGGTTTAGAGTTTTTCTTGATCTCATTAGAGAAGTCAATATTTGCCTTCTGAGCTACAGAACCATCAGGCATAGTAACATTGATTTTAGAACCAGCTACACCTACGTAAAGAGAACTAGCAGTAGCAGCTTCAGCAGCAGTTTTAATCAAAGCTTTATTTTCGTTAAATAAAGCTACGTCACCTGCAGCAAGAGCATCAGCTGTAGTATAAGATGCAGGACAAGTTTTTCCGATCAATACGGAATGTACACTTTGTAACATATTAGTTTTTTATTTTAAATTAGACATATTAAGCGCTTAGTCTAAGACGCTTAGTTCTACTCCCTTATTGCAGGTTTCCACGTTCTAAGCGCTATTTGGTTTACTCCATATTAGGAACTACTTCCTAAGTATAGGAGTTATAACGAGGATTTGCTTGATTTTCAATATACAACTGAGCTGCTAACTTAACAATCTCTAGATGTGTATGTTCAGGCATATCCGTATATTCTTTAAAGGGTTCAGTGTGTATATCTATATAATGTGGTTTTCTTAAGTAATGCAATATATACTTACTTACTTTATATTTTCCATCAGTATATAGTTTAATTTCGTTTCCCGATAATAGACGAATTGGTTTTGCTTTAGTATATCTTAAATGATACTCTGATAAAGAATTTTCCTTGATTCTGTCAATAGTTTCTATACTACCTTCTAATACATCTGAGTAATGAATTACATAGTTTCCATCACTGTCTAATTCCCAGCAGGGATCTGTATATCCATCAGCTGGAGATATTCCGGCAGTGTCACCTAAAAGTATTACATAATCTTCTGGTATAGTTACTGTATATAAATCCTTAGAAGTAGTATCTGGAACTAAAGTAACTTCAGCAACCAAAGTACGTAGGTCATCAATTCTTTTCTGAATCTATTCAAATCCTTTAACCTTAGGGTTATTCTAAGAATATCTTGTCTTCCAGAATTTATCTAAACCTGCATTCAAGAAATACTCAGTTGTATTTGTAGTAGGCTTAGTAAAGTTATCATCTAACTTATTAAGCTCTAATTCAAAAGACTCAAGTAATTCAATGTTCTTCATAATTATTTATTATCTTCAGGTTTCATATTTAACCTATACTTAGCTTCAGTGATAAACATCTCTACTGCTCCTTCTACGATCTCCATATGCACGTTTTCAGGAAGTTCGCAGTGATCTAATACGTTTACTCCATCTACTCCAATTACGTCAAATTTCTTAGGCTTACGATAATATACTAAATCTACTTTCTTTATAGTAGTATACTCATCATGAATGACATTTAGATAAAGTTTCTTTTCCTCATCTGCATTATTACCTGCATTCAATACTACGTATGGATTTAATACAATAGCTTTGTTATAGTATGTAGATATTACTTTTTCAACGTCATCCTCTCTAATAGTTTTATTAGAAGTTACTACATAATCTTGTTCGTTCTAGATCTCTTCCTCTATCTTATAGTTCTTAGATATTAAACTATTAGAACGTATATATAAGAAGTAATCAGAAGGTAAAGATACTCTATCGCTAGTCTTATCTGTATTATTTTCATCCTTAGCTTCAACTGCATACAGACCTCTAGTAATAAGACCTTTTAAAGCATCTGCATTCTTCTTTTGAGCTCTAGTACCATCCTGTACTGCATCTTCTTGCAAATAATTCAGACGTACATAACGTTCTGTATATGCATTCAGAAAAGAGAAAATTGTATCAGATGTTAGTTTTTCTGCCAATTCAAAATTCGGATTCATAAGTGTAATCCGTCTTTCAAACTCAATTTGCATTGCTCTGCTATTCATATCTTATTCTTATATTTTATTATTCTTCTAAACTGTTTATCTGTAATTTAGTCTAAGCTCGATTAGATTCAATATTCTCTAAAGCTATTACTACTGCTCTATTAACTACTTCATTAAGAATATAATCTGGCACTTCTGTAATATTCCTATTATAATCTGTATGTTGTATCAATTCAGGGTACTTAACATAAGTAATATCAGCAGTATATTCTTCTGCCTCCATTCTAATAGGATCTATATATATCTTTAAAGTATTATCTTCTAATACAGCTACAGGAGTATCTATCCAAGGTAGATTATTATACGTCTATAAGAACTTGCCAGCTTTGTCGTGATCTATTAGTATACAAGTTGATACTTCATTATCATAGTGGAGTACACAATCTACATAGAACATTCTCTTAAGCTCTTCTCCGTCTTTAAAGAAATTAGATAAAGTAAGCACATTAGAACTAGCATACGGATATACTAAATTCTAAGCAGAATCTGTCTTAATCAGTTTCTATAGATCAGCAATACGTTTTACAGCACCTTCAAATCCAACTTGCATTGTATTATTTCCAGTATATTTATTACATATTACTTCTATATATGCCTAATTAAGAAACAGATCAATTTCTTCTGGAAGAAATGCAGGACAGCCGCCGAAAGCGACTGCCTCTGAATTCTTATCCATTAGAACTTTGAATGCCTTATGTAAATCAGATATTTTCATTATTTAGATTTAATTTCGTTCATTATGGCTAATTTGATGTCTTGATTCTTCTTGTCTTGTAAATAAACAATCACATCATCAATGCCATTACCAATCAGATCTGTACCAAAGAAATATTGTGTTCTATTCTTACGAATGATATTTTTAGCAATAGCTTCTTCAATAACAAAGTTAATTTCCTTATTAGGATTATTAACCCATTTAAGCATAAATTTCTCAGGAGCTGATTCTACTTGTTCTGTAAGTTTAGCTTCTACTAACTCATTAGACATAGTATCAGACTTCATACCATATAGACGTAAGCACTTGCGCATATCTTCAATAGACATCTTATCAAGTTCTCTGTATGCTTCACGTTTAACCTTGTTAACACGATTAGTCTGTTCAGCTTCAGCATCTTTGTTAATCAGTACATAATCTTTAGAAGGATTCATATTAGCCAAACCATCAGCTACTCTTTTGTGTCCTTTTAAGAATAAATACTGTAATTCATCCAGTGGCCTTTCGGTATTAAGAATCAAATCTCTTTTACCAAGTTGTACTGCGAAGGTAGTCCAAAAGTCACTACTTGGTGACAATTCTCCTTCTTCTTTGTTTAAGGCTTTTTCCAATCTACGAGCATCCTATTCGCTCAAGCCAGTATAGATATTACCAGATCTAGTCCAGTAGGGTCCTACATAGTCAAATGTTGTAGGCCATTTTGTAAGTCCAGTCCAAGGATTTACTTTAACTATTCTAACGATTACTTCCATAATACTTTGTATTAGATTTATCAAGTTAGTAAAAAGGCCAGCCTAAACTGGCCTTCTATATTATTCAAGAATTACTCGAGAATCAATTAAATAATGTTAATTAATACTCGTCTTACTCTAATATCAATTCCCCACAAGCACGTGGATCCCTCAACATTATTCCCATTTCTCCAAGGAAGAATACAGTATATCCATCCTTACCGTTAGATCTCAGAGTATCTTTGCTCTTAGCATAACCAGACGGAGCAACAGCACCACCAGTATACCAAGTAACGAACTCACGATCCTTACGAACTACCTTAACGATATTGGCTTCACCATCACGACGACCAAGATCCAAGAAGGTCATACGATAAGATTCTTTCGGTTTCAATGTAATCGGATGCAATTCACGATTATAAACTGTATCGTCATACAACGGGAAATATTTCAATGTCAACTCGATACCATTAGTCATCTTGTAAGTCTTGAACTGACCACCGAAAGTAAGGTTATCACCAGAACCAGTTACAAATACTGTATCGGTCAAGTTCATAGTAGCTACCTTCTCTTTCAAGATGCGATCGAATTCACGCATACCCATTTCACCAGTCAAAGCAACAAACTTACGTTCGTTAGTACCCAGACAGTTGTAAGACAGGTCAAACAAGAAATCTTCCAACATTTCACCAGTCAACTTAGTATAATAGCGTCTGTTAGACGGAGCAATCTGTTCGAGCAAACCAGCACCGATAAATACAGGACGTCCATTAGTACCTTTCAGGTTACAAGAACCGTCTTTGTTAACATTGGTTTTCATGTAAACCAACATACGTTCACATCTCTTATACCATTCACGTAAAGCTTTCCATTCCTGATAATCAGCCCACAAGTAAGAGGTCTTACCAGTTGCAGGATCTTTCAGTGCAATAGCCATTACTGTAGAATAAGCAGAACCAGTGATATCATAGTTGATACGAATGGTAGTTAAGTAGTTACGCATCTTGAAGTGAGTGTTGTAGTTCAAGATATCACCCTCTTCACTGTACTCTTCGTATGCAGAAGCAAGACGAGATACCTGCTTACCTGCTTCCAGATATTCAGCAGGAATATAAGAAGAAGACTGACCATCAGCTACAAAGCAAGTATAAACCCACAGATTACCATCTTGATACGGAGCGCCAGCTACACGTACTTGGAATTCTTTATTATCAAACTCTAGAATAGCACCAGGACCAAACCAGTTATCTTCCAACCACAACATAATAGGTGTGTTACCCAAACCTGCAGTAGAAGTAGAAGTAATAGCTGCGCCATTCCATTTAGCGTCTCTAATTGTTACGGCACGGTCAGCATCGATCATTACAGACCATTCAAAAGAAGGCTGATCAATCGTCATAACGTTGCCAAGACCACCTGTCAACATATCCAAAGAAGTGCTATAGCCACTATCTTTAGTACCAAATACATAAGACAGGATGGTAGATACCTGATAAGGATTCTACTGTGAAGCTACTGAAATCTTCGCAGTATCAATCAGGTCTGAAAACCACTTACCTTTGTATAGTTGCAGATTGTTAAGAATACTGTTATCCATAAAAATACTAGTAAATTAATTTATTGTTAAATTTTTTATTATGCGGCACGTAGTTGTCGTGCAAAAGTATCCCAAATAGTTGAGGTACTATCATTGTTTATTATTTGTTTCTTAGACTTCTTAGATACTCCACCACCTCTCAGGCTATTCTTAAAGTTATCTAATGCGTCTTTTCTACCCTTCTGTTTAGCAATAGTAATCAAACTATCACCTTTCATTGTAAAGTAAGCAGAAGTAATAAGATTCTTAAGGCTTTTAGCGTAGTCTTTCTAATATTTAGTAACGCCATTAGCATCTGGTTTAAATATATATTCTAGCAAGGCGCGCTTGTCTTTTTCAGGAATATCAATACCATAAATGCTATTCATGCCTTTTATTTCAGAGACAACGTTCTAAAAGAACTCCTGTTGCTGCTTTTCAGCCTCTCTAGCCTACTTTTGTTGCTGCTCTAATAGCTTTTCCTTCCTCTCAGCTTTAATGTCTCTAAGAGCCTCTAAAGCATCTGTAGCCTCATCTTCAAGAATACCAGCATCTTCATACTTGGTAATCTTCTTTTCAATTTGTTTAGTAGAGAACCCTTTTTCTTTCAAAAACTCCTTAACTATGAGCTTTTGATTTATTTCGTTATCTTCCACCTCGATATTGTCAAGATCAAGATCAGCATCAATACTAAAATAGTCTTTAAGATTGCCTCCATTACGTACAAATTCATCAAGTTTCTCTACTTCCTCACTAGCGTAGTTTGGAACAGAGTTTTCTTCAATTACATCTCTAAAGTATTCAATAAGGTCTTCAGCAGTCTTAGGTTTCTCTTCATCATCAACATCGTCCCAACCGAGTTGTTCTGACAATGAATCAAAGAAGTTAACTATTACTTCTTCTGACTTGTTATCATCTGAAGTGTCATTATCTTCGACTTCTTCTGTGTTATCGTCTTCATCAACTTTAGATTCAGGCTTTTTCTTATTTTTCTTAGGTTTAGTTTCAATAGGCTCTTCCTCCTCTTCTGCATCATCCACATCTTCTGTTTCATCGTCTTCTTCAATTTCTTCCTTTTCAACCTTTTTACCTTTCTTAGGATTTCTCAAAGCCTCCAATTCCTCATCTGTCAACTCTTCTGAAACTATATCATTAAGATCGTTGTCAATATCATTATTCTTATTAGTACCTACATTAGGAACGAGACCATCTAGAATTGCCTCAAATCCATTTAATGTGTTCTTATTTTCCATAATTATATATAATTAGATTTATTTCTTCTTTCTCTTTTTGGCTATCCTACTAAAGTTCTAAGCAAAGATAGCCCTCTTACGAGTTAATGGGTTCTTACTGTGTGTAAGCTCTTCAGTTGTCTTACCAGTTCTTTTCTTTAAGGCATTAAACTTACCTCTATTCTTTTTCTTTATATGTATCCCTCCATTCTTATAGTTAGGTATTGGATACTGTGGCATCAGATTCATTATCGTATATCTCCTCTTTATGAAGACGAATTATTAATTCGTTCATATATTTATACATCTCTTCATCAGTAAAGTATTCCCCTCTACGATATGATAATAATGCATTTAGTTCTTTGTCTGTTAGTTTAGGAGAATATAGTGGGTCCTTATTTACTTTTATATTAAAATCGCAGTTATACATGGCATCCTCTACATCTATGAAATTATAGTCTACGCCCATTATATTTGTACTATACAATAAAGAATTATCTCTAAATTTATTTAAATATTTTTGCTATTTCTTTACTGCAGACATGTATATAGCTAACTTCTCATCCATGTTTAAACAATTTCTTGATTTGATTTCTTATTAATATTACGTACAATAGGTCTAGTTTGAAAATCTTTAAATAAGATACTAGGCTTTGTATGTATCTTTAATAACATTTTCATATTCCTGTATATATCAGGAGCATTTTCTATAGCCTCTCTAAACTATTTAGTATTAGTAGGATAAGTAGAAGGATTATAATTCTACATCAAATACTCATCAAACTAATTCATTATACTTTTCTTCTCAGTAGGCATTCTTAGATACTTATATCTATCTAACGCTTTATCTGGATCTTTAAACAAGTCTTTAACTTCCTCAAAATCTCTATACTTACTAGGTTTACCTAACTATCTCAAATAAGCATTATTTGGAACTCCACCAGGATACGCTTTCTCATCTACATAGTGTCCTATTTCGTGTCTAATTAGACCAGGTGGCATATCTTCTGGTTTAGTAATTAGATCATCAGATATTTTTATTTGTTTGCTCTTAGAAGGATCAATCATAGCATATGCATCAGGGTGCCTCATAAATTCAGGATTTAGTAAGCTCGTCATATACTTTAGAATATTCGGTACCATACTTTTTATCAATATTCTCTGCTCTTCTTCTAGCTTCAGGTGTATTAATAAGCTCATAAGTTCTATTACGTTGATCATAATATTCTTCTAAGGTTCTGCGCCTAGTAAATGCCTTCCTATCTGCTTCTGCTACTTTACGCTCAAATGTTCTAGTTACCGTAGGTATTTCTCTTGCAATCTTTTTCAAACCACCAGATATCATAGGAAATACCCCTAATCCTGCTAAACTAACTCCTAACCAATCGTTATTCCTTGCTGCATTATATGCATCTTTAGCAGATAGTGCATTACCTATAGGAGTTACATTAGCGACATCTTCTAAGTCTATTACAGGTTTAAGTCCTTGTTCTTTAGGCCTACCATCTGGAGTTCTACCTAATTTAGTATTAACTGCTTGAATAAATTCATCATCTGGATCTCCTACTTCACCGCCTTCTGCTAAATACTAAGGTTGATCGTAATTACGTTCAGTGCCTATATCAGCAACAGTATTAAACAAATCTAACAACTGATCATCTTTATACCTATTCAATAAGTCTACGTCGGTACCGGTTTTCTTGAGTTCCTTTAGAGCCTTCTTGTCCCATACTTGATTAGGATCTATATTATTAATCTCTCTAAAATCCATTAGACGAGAATATACCTCAGTAGGCCTATCTAAGTAATCAGTAGTAGCTTTATTCTCTCCTCCTAATATTTCTTGTATCCTATTTTCTTGAGGGTACGCTTTGGATGCATGAGCCTGTTCATGAGTCAGTACATCCTCTGTAGGAGCGTATATTGCTCTACCTCGAGGATTATATTCACCAACAGTTATCTAAGTACCTACTAACCCTTTCTAGTTTGTATTCTACATTCTAGTTCTAGTACCATAACCGAATTGTTCAGCAAACTATACATGTTTTTGAATAGCTTCCTATTCTGTCATAGTAGCAGATCTAATTATAGGAGTACCTCTTAAATAGGAATTAAATCCGTATTTTCCAGGACTTTTATAGATAGCAGTTGCATCTCTATTAGCCTTTTGTAGTTCTAGCTTACCATCACCTAACTAATCATTAAAGTTGCCAGTAGCTAGTCTTGCCTAATTCCAAGTATCCATAAACTGGTTAGGTGTACCCTTAGCGTTTAATGCATTCTATATGGCTTGCTATTCTCTACTTACTTCACCACCATCCTCGAAAGACTACACTTTCCAGTCCCAATAGCCTTTACCGGGATTACTCTCCCGGTAAGACTTTAGGGCTTGCATTCTCTATTTAAATGCGTTTCTATCCATAATTATTTACTTTTCTTTCCGCCTTTACCTTTTTTGCTTCCAGATTTCTTTCCTCCGCATGCCATAATTTAGTCCTCCTTAATTTTATAATATTTATCACTCAATTTATTAGCCCATTTTTCTGTATAGAAATGATAGTAGTCTTTATTCTTACACCAGCTTCTATGTACAGATGCATGAAGTATAGAAGGCAAACCTATTACTAACAGATACAATGGACCAAGATACTTACTTTGTATAGTATGCCCGTATTCATGCTTGATAGATCTTGCATTACGAACAATTATGTATTTACCAAGAGTAATGCCTCCAGACATCCTATTAGATATCCTTACTTTAGCATTATCGTCTATCTCTGTAGTATAACCAGGATACAAACCAAATAATACTTTACCTATTATGTTTTGAGGCAATTGCCACAAGCATAAACCTAACTTTTTTAATTTATTCATATTACTTCTCTCCTACTACTTTATTTGCTTTAGCTGTCTTTGCCTTTAATCTTTCACGTTCCATTGCAGCTTTATCTTTCTACTTCTGTAACTCCATCTCTTGCTTCATTTTCTGCTTTTCAAGTTCAATCTTCTTATTCTCAATTTCACGTTTCATTTCCATTTCACGCTTCTTATTATTGAACTCAAATTGTTTAGAAGCAATGTCAGAATTTACTTTCTATTGTTCAATAGCTTGTTTACCTATTTCTATAGGGTCAGGTATGTCATTATTATCTTGATCCATATCTTCAACACCTCTATAAGCATTCAATTGAGCAACAGTAATCTTAGTAGCGTTGTTAGCATCGATTTCATATTTCTTAAGATCCATTTCAGCTTCTTTAAGCATCAGCTCTTCTTCTTTAATCTCATTCTGCATTTGAGCCATCTGTTGTTCACGTTCAGCCTGAGCTTGTTCCATCTACTACTGCTGTTCCATACGTTTTTGTTCAATCTCTTCAAGGCGGCCTTTGATCATACTTATATTATCCATAGTAATGATCTCAGCAATATCAAGTAGACTAGCTCCATTCTACATAGCAGGTTGCATAAGTTGCTTAAGAGCTTCAACTTGCTGTTGATTCTTAGTAGTATCATCAACAAATATATCCATATCTTCATAGAAGAAATCATCTGACAATGATATAAAGGCTCTAGTGGCATCATCAAGTATATAATGTAAACAACGCTTATTACCCTTCCATGCTACTTTTGATGTATCTAATAGCATAGCAAGTGCCTCACGTTTTACCTAATTATGAACCCAAAACCAAGGCTCAGTAATATGAGCAGATTGTACTACAGAACGTTCAACATTACCTACTAGCTCATTAGACGCAATAGAACCTTCACGTTGCTTACTTACTCCTGATATCTCTGACACCATGTCTTCGATCTTATTCATAAGATTGATATACTAGTCTATAGTACTAGCCATAGTCAAATCAAGAGAAGTAAACTGATTGAATTGAGATGGTTTACCACCTTCTCTACCAGGTATATCCCAGCCTTCTTCGTAAGGATTGATAAATGCTACACCTAAAGCACCTAAGTAATGCATCCACTTATTGACATCAATACCCATAGACTTAGGTATCTAAGTAACGTCAATAACAGGTACTTTACCTTTGTCTCTAGCCATAGCTAATTCGAGTCTATACCATAACACAATGTACATATATTGCAATGGTTTCATCATACTTACTAATGATCTAGGAGAACTATTAGTATTGTTATATACTACTCCAGTATATGGTAATTTCTATGAGTTAAGATTATCAGCAGATATATGTTGGTACTCAAGAGGTTGTATTCCTATATATAAATCTTCACCGACTCTATAACCTTCCCATACTTCGATGATCCAAGACCATTCTACGTTTAGCTCGAAACCTGTAACTTTATAGGATTCATCTACTTGTACTTCATCAATCTCGCCAGTTTCAGGGTCCTAATAAGTGATGAATCCTATTTTCTTAAATGACTTCCAGCAGCAGTGCCATACATTAATATTATCGCTACCTTCAAATGGATTAGAACTAAGACTATTAATACTATGAGTTTTAATATGAGGATAATCTAATGAAGACTTTCTCATCTCAGGATTAATACCTCCTCTACTAGTATCTTCAATCATCTCTAGTAATTCATTCAATTGACTTTCTGACATTTTATCATAGAATCTGTCATATATCTCAGTAGCTGACATAATCATCTTACGACAACACCAATCTGAATCATGTATGAATTCTAAGTCAGCACTCTAGTCATAACTAAAGTATAATGGATTTACTCTCTCTAAATATGGGTCTCCATTAACAATACCGACATAGTATATCTCTTCTCCAGCTATTAATGCGTCTTTCCAGCCCTTATAAAACTCGTGAGTTATATTTAGCTTATTCTTTAAGTAATTAAGACTATGATAGGCTGTAGTTTCTGCTATGTCTTTATAGTCTTTATTTAAGTATTTCTGTATCTACTCAGGAGGGAGTATTTCTCCAGACTATATGGCTTGTTGGAATCGCATTGCTTCCTCCTAACCCATATTAGCAGTAATCATACCCATGATATAGTCAGTAAGCATCTGCTTAGCTTTCTCCTACATTTCACTAGTAGCATTATCACTAGTACGTACTACTTTAAAGTTAAATGGTCTTTTAGTCTCTTCCCCTAGTAGTAAATCTATCTTTGGTTTAATTATGTTGTAATCCTAAGCAGTAGCAGGGAATCCGTCTTTCTATTTAAATGGATTAGTGACATATAAGAGATCTTTTTCATTATAGATACTATTGTATAAATCATAGTATGTTTGCATCTCTTCATATCTAGTACGTCCATTGTTTCCACCACCATTGCTAAATCCAGATTTCCCGATAATATAGTCAACGCAGTTCTCTTTCCATTCCTTTGTCTTCTTAGACATAGGTAATTTCTAAACTGGAAACGAACCAATATTTTTACTTATCATATTATGTTAATTAAATGTATATACATCTTCTTCGACTTGATCATAGTTATCGTCATAACTATAATTACTATAAGTAAATAAGGGACCGTCGAATAGTAGTCTTTCCCTATTACTTTTTTTCTTCTCTTTAACAACTACATTGTATAGTTGTTCCCTATAAATCATTACTTGCATCAACGCCATCACTCGGTCAAAGTTACCTATATCATTATAACCTATAAGTTCTTCTAATAGCGGTTCTGATAATATATCGTGTAGATTCTTATGACCAGGAGATTTCTCATCGTTAAGCCAGTCTTTAATCAATCCTTCTCCCCATTGTTTGATCTACTTGTTCATGTGACATCCTTTCTTTCGCTGCACTTTTGAATTGCTAACAATATCAGATATAATGTCTGGCTAATCAGCCAAAAGATAATCACAATGTTTAGCAGTAAAATATGGAAACAAGCCTTTACGCTCATTTTCATACATAATCCTACCGTTGTAATAAACTGCTAATTTACGTAAGTTTTCATAGTATTCTTCAGCTGTAGCAGGTCTTCCAGTATACTCTGCTACGATTATATCATAGTAATTTTCAAAGCCCTAGAAACGCTTATAAACAAATGTAGAACCTAATGAATTAGTACCAGATTGATCATGATCATAAGGGTCTACTCCTAGTATATATAACCCAATAGGAGCATCCTACACAGGGTGTTCCCATATTACTATAGAACCAGTAGGATCATCATCTTTATTAAGAGGATAATGGTTAATATCTCCTTGTTTCTTTACTATCCATTTAAGAGATCCATCAGATTCCCATACTAAATCTCCTACCTATTTGTGATTAGTAAGTTTCTTATTAGTACGTATTTTGGCTAACTACTCCTGTAACTCTTTCTTAGGGAATATATTACCATTGAATTCAAGACATGCTTCTGCTGGAGTAATAGGACGTTCAGCTACATACCTATCTACTGCTACAGAACTAGTTGAATTCTATATTATTATCTTACGTTCCTCAAGTATATAAGTACGTGCTTTGATAGTAAGAGTATTACCATCCTCATCCATATACAAACGCTTACCGTTTTCATCACGTAAGTCCATATTTGTATACTGAGGTATAAAGAATCCACACTTAGTATTCTATACGTTTTCATCCCATATATTATCTAGGCTTAGACAATTATAACCATCAGGATGATAAAACATCTCTTTAAGTGTAGCAAAGTTAGAGTCTGTATCACCACCTGTACCGTATGCAATCATAGTACCAAATGCCTTACCATCTACTTCTACAGAAGGTCTAGCAATCTGCCATGCTGCGCTTAACTCCTTGAAAGAACCAGCTTCCTCAAACATGATAAGATTAGCTAATTTACCACGTACTACATCAGGATTGTCTTTCAAAGTAACGCCAATGATTTCAGACTTATAACCTACTTCTATTTGATTGCCATATTCATCCTTGATAAGCATACCAGCACGTCTACGCATCTGAGTATTAACACTACGTTTCTTACCCCACGCAGTATGCTCATCAATAAAGTCCATATAGTCCCAGGCTTTAGTAAGTACACCATCATCAGTCAAATACTGCTTATTTGAAGCATATACGTATGACTTAGAGTTAGGTATTAAATAGTAGTTACGACATAACATAGAGCCTGCTTTATATGAATAACCTTTACGTCTAGACTTTAATACACATAGATGTTTACCTTCTATTTTAGCTTCATCTACACATTGAAAATAGTAATAGTCATAATCCCAGAAATCAGGAAATGTAACTTCACGAGTAGTTACCCATTTACCATTAACCTACTTATTCACAGATCTATTGATAGGGCAGTAGTTTAAATAAAAATAGTTATACCCACTGATATAGTCTCCATCATCAGCAGTATAACCATCAATACATTTATCCGCTTCTGCCTACCAGAAACGCATATATTCGGCCGTACCTTTAGGGTACGGACAATATGAGCCAGTTGCTATAAACTATAGCGCTGGCTTTCTGAATTTATTAGAAAATTTAATTTTTTTAGTAAAATCAACCATGTGATATTATTTAAAAAAGGGGCGCGTTTCACAACGAACCCCTTCTACTTACTTTATTAAACATTTAAATTTTATTTCTATGCAAAACTTGTTGCGGACCCTCGATTCGAACGGGATCTCGAGCTTATGAAACTCAAATGCTACCTTTGCACCAATCCGCAGTACACAGGATTATGCGTGACTCCTGTTAACACGCTGGCTTACGATCCAGTCCTTCATTAGCTGTATTTACTATTGATCAGATAGCAAGTGACTTAGGCGGTTACGATGCGTTGTTTAGACGCCCACTTAGTTTGCAGTCTGCTTGCAGTCAGACTGCTTTAATACTTTTTTCCATATAAAACCTTTGCATGTCTTAGCTCTACCACTACAAGCTCTTTGTATAGATCTATAATCTGTGTTTACAGCTTTAGCAGCATTGTGCATACCCTCATAGGTTGCAACTAACACGTTATCTAGATCATACTGATATACTGTATATTTAGTAGAAGCCTTTCTTAATTTTTCTTTTTGTTCTTCAGACATTTTCTTGCCTTTATTTAAGCCTATCATGCCTTTGAACCAATTAGTACCATTACAATGTGCTTTTCTAGTTTTGTGTTCTTCTATCTGCTGGAAAATATTAGTTTTTTTGTCTTCTAATTCTTCCTTGGAGTATGATGCGATATAATTACTGCAAAAAGGATTTGTATAATTATTATTACACAGTTTACTTATATTAGATCTACTTAGCTTAGTAATATTAGCTGCATCTTTGACAGTCCAAGCATATATATAATATTTTTCAACAAAATTATATAAATATACTCGTTTTCCGAATATTCCTTTAGAGACTAATTCTTTTGTATTTTCAGATACTTTCTTCTTTTGTTCAGTAGTCATCTTAAGCCCTAGTACTCCAAAATCACCTCCTTTAGTACAATTGTATCCTTCTTCGTATGCTTTATACTGTTCTATGTATCTTATCTCTAGTTGATCTAATTGCTTAATTAATTCTTCATTGGATAAGTTAGGATCAGGAATAAACGACTCAAGTATATCTACAGTAAAGTTATGAAAGCCATATTTACGAATTGCTCTATAAATAGGTAAATCTAACTTACCGTTTTTAGCATTTCTCATATGATCCTTTAATCTGGATCTAAGCTTAATACTTTGACCTATGTAGCATTTACCATTTATGTTATTCTTGATAATATATATTCCAGCTAGTTTGGGATCTATATCTCTATATGTCATATCTGCAAGTTTTATATGAAAAATGGTTGGGGCGGCAGGGCTCGAACCCGCACATCACAGAGGTTTAGAATCTCCGGTACTACCAATTATACCACGCCCCAATGAGGAGGATTTCTTTAAAGACGCATCCTCAGACGTCACTGAATTATTTCTTAAACCAACTTTTGATACGTTTGGTAACTCGCTTCAACCAGGGTTGTGCTACCTTACGTGCAGCTTCACATTCTGCAATAGCTTCTTCCACTGTCTTAGTTTCGTCTGTTAAATCGACAATTACATCCGGCATTTCAATATTCTTCTTCATAATCTCTTTGTTTGTCTTGTTAAACGTTGTTGTTATTTTTTTGTATTCATTCAATGTTATTTTCTAACATTCTGTGGTAATTCAAATGGGTTAATTTGAGCGTCACCCTTAACTTTAGTAGTATTGATTTCTCCAGCTTTAACCGCTTTCTCTAAGAAATCTATAGTAACATAAGTATCTTTTACTTTACCAAATCCAGCTAAGTATTTCTCTATCTTCTTTTCATCTAATTCTTCATCTAGACTATCTTTGTAATACTTAGTAAATGTATCTAGTTTCAATCTAATGCTATCTAACATAGCTAAAGTACGAGTATACTGGAGATGTCTATATGACTCTTCTGCTATTATTTCATCTGCAGTAAGTTGGTAATCTGGAGCTAGGAACTCTGTCTTTAGAGCTGATTCTAATGTATCAGCAGGCATACTAAGTACGTATGGGCTATCCCATTTATTCTTAAATACTATATAACTTATTACTGCAATAGCGTGCTGTTTATCTGCTTTATCCTTTTCCCATATCTTCTTAAATGCAGGAATAGCAAGAGCCTCCTCGTGTATAGTAACATTACCACCTATTATATCAAATAGTTTCATCTAATTAATCTATTCTATAATCTGTATAATACTCTTTCTTTAATCTTGCTAGTATCACTCTAGCCTGCATTTCTGAACAATTTGGATTAACGTATTCAGGATTATTTTGATACTTCTCCAGCATCTTCTGATATATCGCTATCTCCTGTTCTAGACTCTCCTTCGTTATGTTCATACTTATTAATAATATCTAATATTGAATTACAACTATCTATCTTCTCCTCAATACGCTCATCTAAAGCTTTAATTAGATCTTCTGGTGTCTTATGTTTAGAGTGGTACAGCATCGCTATTGCATTCCAAGCTACCTGTGCAAGATGTCTGCAACCGGTTTCGCTGTCTATCTCCTCTCCTTTTTCGAATAGTACTAGATGTCTGAATAACGCAGCTTTATATCTATCATAACCATTATCAAGTAACTGCCATGAATTATCTGAATATTTTTTGGCTCCTTCAGTATATACTTTAACGATGTCTTCGATTTCTTTAAGAGGAAGTAAATCCCATCTAAGTTTGTCATCCTTAAAGTCATTCTTCATTCCCTTGTTCATACTTATCTATTATGCTTTGACAAATCTTATTTACTAATTCCTCTCTAACTTCTACAGTAGACTCATCAGCCTCTTCTGGTACATTTTGTTGAAAGACTTCTATGAAAACATTAATAAATTCTTCATAAGTTAGACGGTCGTTTTCAATCTCTTTCTCTACTACATCAAACATGTCACTCATTATCTTAGGACCTTGTTTAGCTCCTTCTTTCTCTAGCTGGAGTAAAGCTAGCGATGTTTCTTTATCCATTCTCATCTTTATTATCTCTTATATAGTCTATCATGTATTGACCTATCTTACCTGCTATGAAGCCTACTAAATAGGCATATGGCTCATTGCCTCTATCGTAACCTTCTCCGTATGCACCAATAAAATCATATATAGCATCTGCTCCATGTACAGATTCGTGAGCTACTACATCAAAGTCAAAGTCAGTTATACCTTTTATATCTACGTCTATTAGGATTAGTATTCCTTTCTTCTTAGTCTTCTTTTCTATTACCACGAATGTAACCCCACCTTTATTAGTTGGACTAATTGGAGTACCAGGATTATCATTATTCATATCTGCTATACTAGCATAGTAATAAAATTTAGATTTATACTTATCAAAATACTCTAAAGTAGATACCCATAAATATGCAGGATATAATCCTATGTCATAACATCTAATCATCTTTTATCATTTTATAAATATTTGCTATAGCTTTATTACTAAGTAAGTACAGATATAAATAAACCTCATCCGTCATCTTATAGATTGTATTAGGAGTAACTATTTCACAAGACGAATCAATTAATCGTACTTCACAAGTATCTTTATTACCAGTAGGATAGGATAACTTATAATATATCATATATTCGATAAGTTCTGTAATTACATCATATTCTGGTAGCTTACTCAGTCTAATTATCTTCCTATCTTTCATGATTCTTCTTTATCTTTATTTTACCTAAGTAAGTAAACATTAAAGGTCTTTGATCTCTTTGGCTTATTTTTCTATTAGCAAATAAGAAAGGATGAATACATATTGTTTTTATTATCTAAGTAGGTAAATTATATTTCTAGCTTAACTCAGAAAATATATTCACTCCAGTTTGCTTCATCTGATAATTCCTTAATATTGTAGTATTTATTATCAAGGAAAGCGTTTAAGTTATTTTTACCCTCAAATGTATCAGGTCTAACACAGTTTATAGCTATGAATAAGTCTGATACTGTTGCCTTATCAGAAGATAACCAGTCACCTTCTTCTTTCTTAGAAGAGTCAATAATGGTGTTCAGTCTCTTAAGCTCTTTCTTACTATAAGCCTTTTTAGGCTCTGCTATTACTGCGTCTCTATGCTCTCCATGAATGTTAATCAAATCACAGTCAGTAGTAAAGATAGTAAATTTATTAAACTTAAGCTCTTTCTTTACTAACTTATACCACAGTTTAACTATCCAATTATAATCCTTCTGTAATAGGATAGAACCAGGTTTTATTGTCATATATTCTATATTCATGTTATTCTTTTTCTAATCGTAATACGATTGTTAATTGTACTCTATCACCAATCACTTCAGGTATCAATGCTGGATTTACTATCCATTCATCGTCTGCTTTACCTTTTATAATCAGACCTTTATCTTTTAATCTTCCTATATATCTACTTAGGTTATCACTAGTAATGCCTGTTGCGGCTTTTAGATAACGTCTGTTTTCTGTACTTATAACATTCTTACTATAACCAGGGAGCTTAGGAGTATTTATATCTATATCAATGAGTAATATCATTATATCCTGCTCCCTGTCAGTAAGCTAAAGTACACCATCAAGTGATTTGAGGAATTCTCGATAAAGATCCGCTTTCTTAACGGTCTTTACAAGTTTATTCATTAATAATGTCTTTGATTGTATTTAATACTTTAGTAAGATTGTAGTATACAGTATCTGCTTCTACCTTAACACAAGTAGGAATCTCCTGATCATTATAAGCTTCATTCATCTGTTTATGATCCTCTTCATACTTAGTAAGTAAGTCATCAATAGTAGACTCAATCTTAGTAAGCTTATCCGATAACTCTTCGATCAGCATATCATCACAGCTACATTCATCTTCATCCTCAATAGCGATTATATACCCATCATCTGCATATTCTTTACAAGTTTGTTCATCTATATACATTCCACGTTCACTAGTATCGTCCTTGTAATTAAATTCAAACATCATAGTATCGTCATTCCAAGTAAGGATATCACCTTTTTTAGCACATGCAAACTCTTTAACTACTTTATATTTCATACTCATAATAATTATTATTTAGTTGGTTTAATTGTTGTTACAATTATATAAACGGGAATTGTTAAAAAGGTATTAATATTTTAACATTTGTTAACTGTAAGTATAAAGAAAAAGGCTAGATCCTCAGACCTAGCCTTCCACAACAACATTAAACGCATTAATATTACTTAATCTTCTTAGCCACACAATCATACGGTTTAACCAGCATGCTATCTTTAAATAAATCAAAATCCTTAGCAAATTTCTTATTGAATACAACCGTATCTCCAACTGCAAATTCTGGTTGTGTTGTAAGTTCTGATCCAATTGCAAGTACGATACCGGTTCTCCACTCTGATTCTACTTCTTTTACCTCTGTCTTAGTTTCAAACTTCTCATATCCATCTACGTCTTTTTCACCAGTACCAACTGCTTCAGTTACTTCTTTCTTCAACATAATTGGTTCCAGAGGTTTAATCAAAATATCTTTCAAAGGAATATATTCCAAACCGTTTATTACTGTCTCAAGTACTTTATCTTCCATATTATTTTATTGTTTATTTCTTAATTTCTTTTAGTATATTACCGCCCCATATACAATTTCTAAGGGCTTTAGGAGGGCATGTTTGTTTATTTAAAAAGTAACAGTCATCACAACTACCTCCTTTACTTGGTATTACTTCAAATTTCTTATTTAGTATTTCTACTATTCTCTTCTCCTTCTGCATATTCTTTAGCTTTGTATATACACCTCCATATTACATGAGTAATACCAGATCCTATAATAAAACCTATTATAAAACTTTCATTCATTAGAATTCTGCTTTTTTAAATATAAATCCTTGTCTACAGTAAGATACAAGTTTATCATCACACTTCTTATTATAGAAAGCACATCCTTCACAATACTTAGAAGAAGTTTCTGTCTGTACTAGTTGATATGTACTACCTTTGTAATCTATGTATTTACCAGAGTATGCTGGTTCTATTTTAACTAACTTTCTTTTACCCATAATGCGTATAATATTATATATTAGTATATACTTAACTAAAGTATACTTTATCTAAAGTAAGGTCTATTAATACTACTTAATCTGTCTTAGTATGTCTTAGACTGTCATTGACTGCATAGACAGTAACGTATAAATATGCCTTTAGGTTCCCATTTATATCAACTTTTTAACATTTATTAAGAACAATTATGGCTATTTAACGGCAATATTTTAACATTATTTAACCATTAATTCACGTAATTCATCAGCTAATTTCTTAGCATCTGGATGAGCTGCACCACTACATCCATCATTTAATTTCCATTTCCATATAAACCCTTTATCTGTTTTTCTATATCCATTGCAACATTCGCTTATATGCCGTGCCCCAGTTATACGCTGAGCTTCATTTAGACCGAAATATTCGGATATAAAATTACCATATTTATCAAACTATAACACAGGTTTACTTCGCTTCATCTTAGAAGATTTTGTTCTATGTTTCCCCTTATTTTTTCTAACGCGCTTTTCTATTGTTTCTTTTGTTTGTTTTAAACCTGTGTGTGATAACCTCATACGTTCAATTTGTTCAGGTGTAAAATTAATACCAGAAGCCCCCTCACCACCATCAGTGACGTTGTATGATTTGTATTCCTTTTTGTATAGTTTTATATATAATTTTTCATACTCACAAGCCTATTTTTTAGTCAATCCTGCATGTAATATTTCATGTATTATATTATTCCACCCGTATTTTAGTATCGCTGGGGCAAACGCAGGATGTTTCCAATTACCATTTTTCAATTTTATAACATAATTGCATCCATCCTAACCCCAGCGTTTAATAGGATTCTATCTAGTTATACCTATATAACATTTTCCACTCGGGGACGTGTGTTTATACACACAATACTAATTATTTTTCGTCATATAATAACTCTCTTAGTTTTAACGATAACTGTTGAGCGTCTGGATGCGCATTTTTGCTTGTCCGTAATGACAAGAAATGCTCCCAATCACTCTCAAAGCCTGTCATTACTAGTTCTGTTTTAGTTGCATTAGGGAGTACTTGTCTTGCTTGTTGAGGCTTCCAACCGTTATTAAGCAGAGTAAAGTAATTAGATTCTGCAAATTCTAATGATCGTTTGAAATGATAGAAACATTCATTGTCATCTGCTACTATTTCTCCAAATTTATTTACTTCTGCCCAACTTGGTATAATAAATACAATCTCATTATTAAATTTATCCTTACTATAGTTGCAGTAACGAGTACTCTCTTGAGCAAAGCTAAATACGCGATGACGTACAAATTCATGTGATACACCGCGATCGCATATGAACTTAGCTGTGATACGTTTTTCGTGATACCTTGTAGGTTCACATCGATATGTTTTTAGATCATCTAACCAATTGTTTTCTACTAATACTCTTAAGTTAGTAGTTACGCATGCTACATCCTCTCCACTCCATGCATATTGAGCTACCTTTACTTTTGAATACTTGTTACTTTGATATTTATAAAATCTATGGTTGGGTGTAAGATTGTTATTATTGTCTACATCACCATCAAATACTAAACACGCTAAGTAAATAGTACCATGCTCCAACATGGCCCCGTGACCAAGCTTAATCATACGATCTACGAACTCTTTAGCACTGTCTTCTGTTATCTTATCCTCTGACTTATAACATGTCCTTCCAGCTAATTCTATCATCTTATAAGGATCTTTCTCCTTAATTATCTGTACACTGGATTCTATTAATTTCATATTATTTGTGTGTAAATATAGGTAATGGACAGATATATAATCTATTTAATATCTGTTTATATTTTAATTCTCTTTCTTCCTCTAGATAGTTTAGTTTATCGTACTCTTTTAAAATGATTTCTTTAGGGCATTTGGTTAACCATCGCTCATTACAGAATTTGTTGTTTAAACTATCTATGCTTTTAGTTAGTCTATCTACTTCTTTATTTAGTAGTTCTATTTCTTCTCTGTATTTACTGTAGGTAGCTACTGCAATATTTACATCATAAGTTACTGTTTTAAACAGTGTATTACCTGCAGTAAAATCACTAATCGGGTACTGTATCTTTATACCAGGGTACTTAGATAGACTTTCTATCATCTCATCTAGGTATGCATAACCTATCTTAGAAAATACTTTTTCTCTATTCATATTGTTAAGTTATATTAATAATAACGTAAAATGTTAAAATAATTACAGATATTTAACATATTTTATAAAAATTTTTTTAGAAAATAAAATTTTGAATGTGGGTATGAGTGTGTGAATGCGTGATATACCAAAAACAAATCCCCCACGGCTGTCAACAATCGGGAAGTCCCCCAGGTATTGATGTGTGTTTACTTTATAAATGTAACAGGATGCAAATCAACTACTACTGTCAATTATCGAGTATTAATTAAAACTTATCTATCATGCTTAACAAAATCAAATTGTATATTGGCTATTGGCTTATCATGCTATCTTACTATAAGTATAGGAAAGTATTTGCACACGATTGGCTTATCCTTAAAGAGACATTCAAAGTAATCTCACATCCTGATGATTATGGTGAATGTACTGTTGCTACGCACTACAACATGTTTGTAACTACTAATACTGTATTACGTAAGAAAGTAGAACTATTTAAACGTAACAGATTGTGAATGTATGCAACTACATAGTACACAGTACTCAGTATTAACACAAAGGCTGCGCACAGGAAGCAAATCAGGCACAGCTGCTAAGTATTGGGAGAAGCAGGAAAGGCTAAACATGTAAGTATGTAGCCAAACTCTACAACCTTTCGGCTTTTCCCATTTTCAATGTATTACCTCATCACGTAATATATAGCTATAATTTACAAATCACCAAAAAAACCTCACAATGTATAGGTAAATTGTATCATGTCATGGCACGTTATAAATTAATCGAACCGTTAATCAAAACAGTTGAACAAGGTAAGCAGAATGCAGGCACTAAGTATTTAGTAGCCAAACTTCAAAATACCTTATGTCCTTGGGAAGATATGCAAACATTTATTTGTTTCATTCAACCCATTGTAAACATGCTTACCCCATTGTTGTCAATTCAACATGGAGGAACAGCACAAACAGACCAACCAATTCCTGAAGAATTACAATACGTAACAGGATGTTGGATTGACTGGTGTCCACCGCAGAAGTTCTACAAGCAACATCTGTCAGACCATCCAGCTCAACCTGCAACAGCAACTCGACCAGCAAGAGAAGCAATCAAAGCTGGTTCGTTTGTATCGAAAGGTGGAAAACCTATTCTTTACACCACACTACGTATATTCTGTCAATATTATATTGACGAATTCGGAGAAAAGCAATGGATACGTGGAGGTTCTCCCGAAGAAGTAGGACAAAGAGCATTTAGCGCATATTGTGTACCAGCTGAAGAAGACAAAGCTCCTCAGCTTATACCAACTACTCCAGCTCCTGAAATAATTGGAGGTCAAGTAGTACAACCAGCCCCAGCTCCTACATCTCAAGAGCAACCAATTTTCACACAAACACCGCAAGGAGCTCAACCATTGCAATATTAACTTTTATAGAGTAGAGTAACCAATGTTACTATCCGCTAACAGACCGGAGAAATAATAGTCTGTTATCTCAAAAAACTCAATAACTTCCCAAGACATTGAGGGCACCAGTTTCTTATAATAGTATAGTTGGCAGACGTAAGGGCGTACTCAGCTGCCAGATGAAGCAGTGAATTCTGTGGACTGATAGAGAACGTGTGATATTCAGGCTATGCGTTACGTAGTTATAAGTTTTAGATGTAAAATGCAAATCAAACAATATATAATATGAAAGGAATTGCGATATTCTATGTATATGTATTTATATTAGCAGTATTAATAGTATTAGCACCTAATGATAGATTTGCTCTTATTGGGGTTACTGTATATTCTATAATAAGTACAGCATTATTAGCATGTTTCATTGAATCAGAATCAAAAGAGTAATTAACATTTAAATCAATTAAGTTATGAGAACAATCAATGGAAAACGCTATCTCTTGATAGCAACATGTACATCACGTAGATTAAACATTTACAAGTAACGCAGCCAAAGACAGTGACAAGCCTGTAAAATCAATTTGAATGCAGAGTCAAGAGTAAATATTATATTCCTCGGCAGAGTACGTTAAATGTTATTATTATCCTTATGCACATAGGAGTAATACAGGGCATATAATATAATCCGCGTGGTAAGGACACAGTTAGGTTCGCTGTGGTGCAGCCTTTTAGTAGTAACTAACCAAAAACAAGCATATGGGAATTTACTATACCTCTGATATGTTTAATGAGGTGCTTGACAGTCTGACACTAACTGAACAATAAGTGTCAAATAACTCTCTACTGAATCACAGGCTCGAGACGTTTAAGAGTTAGCGTGTGCAGATAGAGAGTTCTTTAAGGTGAGAATCCTTGACAAGCATGTGGGGCTTATATCTATCTATAAACAAGGAGACGGACTAATTTTTATTAGTACAAGGAGTCGGTTATAGTAGTATTAGTGCAGACTTAAAAATCATGCAATAACACACCCTGTTCTATTTCTATCTGATAAATGCAAAACTGTGTGTTATAATAGAGCTAAGCGTAGCTCAGTCCTCATTTATTGAGATTTTCTGAAATGACCCTTTAAGTAAATTTTTACTTACTATCATATTTGTATGTGAATATAGATATGATAGTTGCATTCACGAAGATGCCTTCACGTGGCGAATGTGTAAGTAATAGGTTAATCAAATCTTCCAGTTTGTACCTATGAAACTAAGTCTTCATTTTAGTCAGAAATTTTTTTTTACAACAATATTGTTTAACTAAAATTATCAAAATTATGAAAAGTGTAATTAATTACATTAAAGAGAATGGGATCAAGTTAGCAGCTAATTCAAAAGCTAAAAAGCTTATTGAACTGTGTGGGTCTGAAGTAGAAATAGCAATAGCTTTGCAGACTACTAAAGCTTACAAAGACGACAAAGAACTACGCGAATTGTGTAAGAAAGTAGTTGAAGATGCAGGCAATAAGCAAGCTGAAAGCAATGCTAAACCTGAGAAGATGTCCGGTTCTACAAGATGCGGTGAACGCGAAAGAGGCTGGTAGGACAAAAAGAATTTGATAACTATTAAGGGATAGACTAATCTATCCCTTTTTTATTAAACATTAAAGATTATGACTAAATGGCAAGAATCGTGCATTACAGCACTCGCTTCATCACCACTTGCATGGGAAGCCTTTAAAATGAAGCAAAGAAACAAGAGAATGTTATGGCAATATGTTAATAGAATATGGCCATATAAAAGAATAAAAAAGACAAGAACAAGTACTCTTAAGTATACTGAATGTATTAATGAGTTAAAGATCTTTACAAAATGGTTAGTAAATAATCATAATAATCTCGAAGAAAAACTTTTTACATTTAGAAAAGGAAAAGTTAAATCAAATATACTAGAGGAAGCTTTAAAAGATATTACTCATCCTATAAGTACAGAAGGAGTAGGAGGAAACTATTTTCTAGACATTAACTTTAGTTATAAATCAGGAAGTACTGATGAAGTATCTACTTACGGTGATAGACAAATATCATATACGATAAGTAACAGATGTGGTATTAAGGAAGAAGAGGAATATTATATAAATCATATTAGAGTTTCTAGCTCTCTTTATAATATGCATGGGATGTTTAGCCAAGTATTTGCTGAATTACAGTATATAGTAAAAAAGCTAGAACTACTACAAGATACGTTACGTAATCATAAACCTCATATTTTATACAATTCATTAAATATAGGTATTGAAATTGAGCATGATGCAGATAATCCTACATCAGAAGAAATAAAAAAGCTAATACTTAGGCATAATTGTAGTAGTTATGACTCAGGATTTGATGGAAATATGGGTCATCGCCTTCGTGAAAATCGTATAAGACTAAATGGAATTAATGGTCTAAAAGGATTATACATACTTCTAGAAGATATGAAAGAAAATACTGCCATTGCTAGAAATAGTAGTGTACATATGCATATAGATTGTAAATATGATGAATATAATGAATATTATACAAAATATTACAAGAAGGAAATACGTACACAAGATATATATAGTTGGGGTAATGCAGTAAGTTATTATACTAAAAGATTAGTAATAAGAAATCCTGAAGCAATTAAATATTTACAATATATATTTAATTATAAAAATGTAGGTGAGAAAATGTTCTGGCCAAATAGTCGTAATGTAAGAATAGCTACTGAATTTGACACTATAGAATATCGTTTTTTAATCGTAAATTTGAAATATAGTGATTATGTTATACAAATGTTAGCGTTAATTCATATAACAGAATGTATAAAACATAATTGCATATTAAATAAATCTTATTTGAGTACTTTAGCTACAGTCGCAAAGAGTTTACGAAAGTAAGATTGGCCCTCGAAATATACTTAGTGATACTAGTGCCCGAAGTATAAATGAGATTAATGTAGGATATATTCTAGAGTATATCTACTAGAACATTCCGTTATCTGTTTCGATGCTCTTGCCAAGCGAAAACAGATGGGTATAGACTTGGGATTGGCCTCCTTTAGTCTATATGATTAGCAATAAATTGTTATAATATAGTAAAGCGTTTAGACTATATATGTTATAACAAAAGTTGCTTACTCTGCCTTATAGTTTAATTCTGTAGTAATACAGATTGGGGTAATAAAACAAACAGTTTACTGTTTATGTAGGTTCCTATTCCTACTAAGGTACTATCTAAAGATTAACTTTTAAACATTATCAAAATGGTTACAATTAGAAGAGATAAACACTATAATATAGTAAACAATATAAGCAAAATAGCATTATCAATTATATTGATATTGATTATATCTACACTTGTCTATGTATTTGGTAGTAGTATAGAAATTAATACTAATGAACCTATAAATATAGTAGAGCTAAAAGCTAAGTATAAGAACTATATTATAGTAAACAAATATCAAGAGAAAGATATATGTATATTAGATATAAAGAATCCTATAAATAACAAAGTAAATAAACAACAAGTTAAGGATTATATATACTATAATATATATTATGTAGGAGATACAATAAAATAAAATAGTAAACATTAGTAATTAACATTTAAAAACATTTATCAAAAATGGAGAAAAACAACAACAAATTGAGCATTATTGCTCTAGTATTTGCAATCATAGCTGCACTAGTCTCATTCTATACATGCTATAGTACAGACAAGCTATGCAATATTTTCAGTAATGAAGAAACTGAGAGTGTACAAACAATTACTTCTGCTGGAGAAGTTATAGACGAACCAGCAACAATTGATGACGTACTTCAATTCCGGCGAGACACTAAGGAATATGAAAGATATGATTCAATATTCATGAATATGCCGGATGTAGCATTAATCGCTATTCTAATGAAAGGAGGTACAAATATGTCAAACAGTGATATCGCTAAAGAGTATCTCTCTAACAGGAAGGATTACGATAATGTAGAATTTGGTGCGCAAATTAATGCAATCTATAAACAAAGGGCAACTGAACCTGATACTATACCAAGGAAATTAAAGCCTGATTCAATTCACTAAGACGACTCAGACTGTGTTTGCTTGTGAAAGTAGGCATAGTCGTCCTCAGGAAATGACAAACCTGTGGGGCGTAAGTAAGTGCATATCTATAGCCCTTAGCTGAATACGACAGAAAGCGCATAGAAATACTCGTATTTGTACTTATAATCGTGCAGACGTTAAAATCAGGTACACCAATAAGGAAAGTTTGACAGCAATCCTGCTTATGTGTTAAAACTATGAGAGAGTCTAAAGTGTAAATGTGTAGAGAAATTTGTTATTATTCTTAAAAACAACCTTTATTCTAACAAATGTGCTGATACTAGCTAAATAAAATCCAGAGTATCCTGGTCGTCGTCAGAATGTTATTAACTTTAAATATTTAAAGAAATGAGTATTATCAAAAAACTTTATTACAAATGGAGAGCATATAAAGTGCGATCTATGGCTAAACAAAAAGTACGAGAAAAGCTTTTTAATAGCCCTCTAGCTTATACTAGAGCTATGAATGAAATTGACTGTATGGTCAATGGTCATCAATGGAGTAGTGAGTTTGATCCTAAAACTGAAATTAATAAGAAGTTTAAGGACAGAGTTTACTGCAAACATTGCGGAGTTCGTTGGCATCAACATGCCTATAAAGAAATTAAGAATTCTTAAATTCTATTAACAATTAATCAATAATTTATGAAACTAATTATGTTCGGGATTACAGATCCCACTATGACTTCTGAGGAAGTTAAACAAATTTTAGCTGATAGCTTTGGTGATAGTATAGGTAATGTACTTGAAGTACCTAATGAGTTCTTCAGTAATCAATCTCCTACTACAGCACGACAGAAAAAAGATAGTGACTTCATTACAGCTTGCAAAGGAATTTGTAAAGTATGTGGAGACCCAGTAGAAGAAGAAGGCTTTAGAGCTGAATTCTGGAAAGCTCATCTTATTGACCATGCTATTGAAGAACCTATTCTTGAAGTACTTGCAAAAGGTCCTACGAGTGCTACAGACTATCGTTATCTTAAAAAGATAGGAGGTTCCTATATTCCTAAATTAGCAACATCTGCTTTAATTCTAAAGTAATATGGGAAAGACATTCAAAGATAGTGTGTATAGTATGGCTAAAGCCAGTGCTAAGAAGACAAAGACACCTCGTCGTGCCAAGTTACAACCTTATGACCGTAAGACATTCAAAGGTATAAGCTATGAGTAAATTAATTAGTAATCATGTATTAAGGGCAACTGAAAGTAACATGCTTAAGAATGATTGCCCGCTCAACTGCAACAAACAATATTGCACTGATTGCCAATTTAGAGAGAAATCCTCTAAAGTGACACAAAATAAAAAGACTATCATTACTCCTTCGCCAGAGGTATATGGTAGAGATTTGTATTATTAACCCTAAACAAGTTAATATGGTGAAGTCAACCCTAAGAACTACTAACCAACCAGAACCCTAATGGAAGCTTAGAAATAAGCAAGAGTACAATGGACTATACAACGGTCAACCAAGTATTTATACTTAGGTCAGGTGAAGGATATGGGTTGCCTACTAAATAAGAAATACGAATAAGTAGGAGTAGTTCTTTTTTAAAGAAATTAAAGAAATTGACTGTTAGGTCTATTGAATCGTCGTTTGGACACGGGTTCGATTCCCGTATGCTCCACTATGTTCGTTCGACTCGAACCAGTAGCAGCTCCTGTGATGGGTAACTCTTCCTCATGTGTGAAATAACACAAATGGCAACTGAGCTGCAATCGGGGCATTATGGTTTTGACAGCGACACAGAGGAAATAGAATAGGTCAATAAAGCCATAACTGGCAACTTTTATGTAACAGACTATACTCGTATCGCAGCGTGATACGACAAGTCAACGGCTAAGCTAATGTCGTAAAAAGCTGGAGTAAGTAGCTTTAGTTGGTATAGAAGCGCTAACACTGATAAAGTTAGAGGAGTACAGTTCGAGTCTGTACCTTACTACAAAATTAAATCAATTAATTATGGCTAAAAATAATAAAGAGTTTGTAACACTACTAGGTTCAATAGTTAATAATGATCAGATATCTGAAAAAGATAAAGCGTTAAAACTAATATCTAAAATAAAGTTACAGTATTCTAGTATAGAAATACCAAATGATATACTAGAATGCCAAGAAAGAGAAATAGCAGAACTTACTTTACAAAAGTACGATATTATTAAATTTAAGAGTAATACTAGTCCTGCACCTCATTATTATGTTGTCTATAAAATAGATAAAGAGTTTAATATTGCATATACAGTAGGATTAACTAGTGATATAACTCTTCCTAATATTATTCCTATTAAAGAATCTAGAATGTTCAAGACATTCTATGTAGCAGAATTTACACCTATTTACTTAAATAGAGGTAACCCTGTTTGTTATAAATTCTGTGGAGTAATAGATAATAAGAAAGAGTTTAATGAAGTATGTAAGGCTATTAAAAAATACTATAAAACATTATTTAGATATTAGCATGAGAAGTGTAAAACAAATTAAAGCTAGTAAAAGGAATTTTGCAATTATGTATCTCGTAGGTGTAACTATTGTGCTAGAAAGGATCATTAAGAGTACAAGAAACTACGCTATAAAAGGTAGTCTTACTTCAATTAAATGGTCAATCTATGATGCTATAAACCTACTGAGAAATACAGATTACGAACATTCCTTTTATGGACCTCAAAAAGATGTAAATTATGAGTGTAAACAGAGCAATCAATGATCTAATACCTCCTGAATGGTATTATGTATTGAAGAAGAATAGAGTATTAACTCACTTCATTAAGTATATGTATGAATACTGTGTTCCTCAATGTTGGAGGAACAAGTTTATGTTTAAGAAATCTATTGAACGAATTAAGTTTCGTATCAATTCAGGTTTCATGTTCTGCTTCGATCCTCACAATACAAGTGAAGGATATGATTTCTGGAAGAAAATCGATTTAGAAATTACAAATTATATAGAGCAATGTCGGTAAAAGTAATTGAAATCATTCCCTGGGTTAAATTTAATAAACCAGGAGTAAAGGAAGAATTAGAGAAATTATCTAGTTCTTGTACAAGTAAAATGGATTTTCTTTCTCATGTAAAAGATAAGTACGAACTATCTATTACAGATGCAAAGACAGTAGCAGACAAATTTTTCAAAAAGGAGGTATAATTATGTTAGAACTTAAGAAACCAGGCTTGTACATAGCTAATGGTAAAAGCACAAGTGTGTTAATCAGAGTTGCAGGAACTGCACCCTGCTTAACTATTATCAGAGGCATCTTGCTGAATGATATGGAAAAAGATGGTACTATCACAGTACTAGAAAAAGAGAGTCTTGAAATACAAGACATCATGGCTAATCCAAAGTCTTATATATTTGATAAGCCAGCTGTAAGTCAGGCAGTATTGAATACATTAGGCTTAGAGGCTACGGAGAAGAACAGAATTGAGTATACTGAGAAAGAGTTTGCTGGCTATATAGCCTCATACAGACTTAATCGTACAATGTATCCTGATGAATATATTGTAAAGACTCAAGTAGTACTCATACAAAAGGGCTTCTCAAAATCTCAGGCAGATATGATTATAAGTCAAATTGAAACTCGTTTAAGGCTTCAAGGAGAAATGTAATGAATGTCATTGAGTATTTACAAACAAACTTAGAACCATTCTATAGGTTCTATGCTGGACATATACCCATATTAACTACACGTGATATGAATACTCCATTTATTTTAAATGGAAAGGTATATTGTACCGGCTTTATAAATATAGGAAAGAATTGGTATAAAATCGTAGTAGATGAAAGTATGGACGGAGCTATAACATATGGTTTACGTAACTATATTAGTATTAGAGCTATTCATCCAGAAATCTATACTATCATCCGAAGAATACAAGATAAACTTATGTTATCTATGATAGCTAATCTTGAGAGTACTAGTACTAAGACAGAATTAGTACAATTAAGAATAGTTACTAATATGATTATGAATCTTACTTATTTAGACTCAGATATAAGATTAGATTGGACTAATTGGATAAGAGATTTATACTGGAAAAGGAAAGCAGCTGTACATCAGTATATTATAAATTACGTACTGCCTTTTTAATTCTTTTCAGGATTATAGTCATTGGGTTGGCTATAGTCCACTAAAATCTAGCTACTATGAAAGAAGAAGAAAAGCTTCTAGTAGAGCAAGCTAGAGATGGTTCTGAAAAAGCTTTTAATACACTTTACAACAAATATTACAAAACAGTCTGGTATACTGCAAATAATGTAGTAAGAAATACAGATGCAGCAGATGATATAACATCTATGGTATTTACTAAAGTGTACTTAAAATTGCAATCTTTTACTAATCATATTTCATTTGAAATGTGGTTAAAGACAATTACAGTTAATACTGCAATTGATTATATAAGACGGAACAAAAAAGAGCAATTAAATAGTTATATTGATGACGAAGAGTCTAAAATTCAACTAAGCGGGTTGGAGCATAGTCCTGAAGATAATATGATATTTCAACAAAATGTCGATATCGTAATGGAATACATTCCTCGTCTAAAGAAGAAATATAGAGATTTAATATACGCTCGCCTTGATGGGAAATCCTATCAACAAATTTCACAAGAGCTTGCCATACCAGAAGCAACAGTTAAAACCTGTTTGAATAAGGCAAGACAGAGACTAAAACAATTATTTAACCAATATTAACCAATACTTACAAATTATGGCAAATTCATTTGGTCTATTGCTTGCTGCAATAACAATTTGTTTCATCATCGCAAGATTGATGAAAGATGCCAAAGCCTTCACTAGATTAATGGCCATTCTAGCAGTAGGCTTAATTGTAGGTGCAGGAGTTAAACAGGTATATAAGAAATGTATATCTACTCCTGAGAAAGCTGCAGTGGTTACTGTAGAACCAGCTCCCATGTATAGTAGTAATGCATCTGTTGTTTGGAATGCATTACCTTGCAATCAGGACTATACAAGTAAGGAAAACAAAGCTGATCGTGACAGTACAGTAACTGAAGCAGAAGGAACATCTACAAAGGAAGTAAACAGTACATACATTGATGATTCGTGAAGAGACTTCAATTCTTGACGTATTATTTTATTGTATCTACAAAGTATTTAACAATTAAATGGCGAAGGAGCGCCTCATTATCAAAATGGTAAAAGCAAGTAAGAAAGCTAAAGCATTAGCTAGTAAAACAAAAACAAATAAGGTAGAGGAACAAGTAAAGACTCAGGATGCTACTCCAGCACCTGTTGAAGCGCCTAAACCTGAAGAAAAACCTCAGGAAGTAGTGGAAAACAAAGAAACCAAAGAAACCCCTGAGGTTAAGGACGAAAAGACAAAGAAAGGGAAGAAACCAGAAGTTATCGTTCCTGAAGTAGTAGAAAATAAGAAAGATACAGCAATGTCTATTTCTTCATCTATTGGACAAATTGTTGGAAGTGCCGGAGGTAAAGGAGATCGCATTGATAAGAATCATGCTATTGAATTCATGGGTATCTTGCATAAAGAATACCTAGCCAATCCGGAGACTCCAGAAGAAGTAAAGAAGAATCTCAAGAAACAGTTTGACGTAATGACTGCTGTTACTCTTGTTAATTACTTTACTCAGCTTGAAGGAGACTTCCAAAGTATGGGTATTCGTATTAACTCAAATATGAGAGAACAAGCAGAAGCCGTACTTGGAGACTATCTTGGCATCAAGGTTAAGTATATCCAAGCAGAAGACAATTCAAAACAGCTAGTTCTTGAATTCAAAGAAGTTCCGGAAGAGGTTCGCAAGAATGCTAAAGAGGACAAGAAAGTTGCAAAACTTGACATTCCTGAAGCAGATCCAAAGATGCCGGATCCTGAGAAACTTAAAGTATTACGATCAATCTTCGCTCAACAAGGAGCTGGAGGTATCGGTAGTAACTTGTTGAGTGGTATCGAATGGGGACGTAGAGCATTCTCATTCTCTATGGAAGAAAAGAAATCCGTAGTATTTGCAAATATCATCAACAAAGGAGCAGATGCTACCTTACTTACCGCAATAAAAGGTATGGTAAGGGGTAAAATGAGTTCTGAACACAGTATCCTTGGTGCTCATGCTTTACTTAAGTCTTGGTGTCCAAGTATAACTGATAAGGAAGTAGCAGAACTTATCCAAGTAATCGTTTCAATCAATGCTGAAAAGAAAACAAATGATTGGAACGAAAAGGCTAGTCCTGATCTTAAGACTACTTATGAGAAGGAACTTGAAGCAGTTACTCGTAACATCATTACGGCTAACACAAGTAAAGCAATTGATGCTATCTTGAAAGGAAAAGAAGAAGCTACTTTGGAATATGAAGACCGGAAGGGATTCATAACAATTCATCCAAAAGCAATTCGTAGGACTCTTGAAGCTGCTTATGGCGATTCTGAGAACATCTTAAAAGACAAGATGGAGGAAATTGCTAAATACTATGTAAAGCCAATCATGCGGCTCTCTAGTTATGTAGACAAGAGTGCTTACTCCGAAGAGTAATCAATATGAAACGGTTAAATTTAATAATAACACTGTTTGTAGTGTTATTAGGAGGATTTATTGGATTTGATCCTAATTCTCCGTCTCAAACAATAGGAGCAGAAGAGACTAGAATTCGTTGGGTAGACGTACCTAAAATGCCAGTAGACGTACTAGGCTTGAATAAGTCAGTTTCTGTAAATCTTAAAGATGAGACTGTATCACTTAACGGTAACGTTGATAATACAACTGTGACAATTATAAGGGACGTTGAAACACGCCCAGAGTACAAAGAACGAGTAATAAAGGAGGTAATTTACGAACCAGACATCGTATTTAGTACAAAACTGATGAGCAAATTAATGCCATTAAAACTGCCAAAGATAAACGCAGACCGTAACTAGAGTAGTAAAACGGTATATAAAGGCTATAAACTACAAATTCGTTACTTAAACCTAACTAAGTTGTGTAACGTGGATAATACAGGATACTGAAATGTACTAATAATAGCAAACACTATCTATTTATACTATAGTATGATAACTTATTGTGTTACAAATTATCCAGTAACTGAAGAAGCAATAAGAAAGTGGGAGAGCGTGCGAAACCCACAAGGTGAGAACCGTATTGGAGACCTAAAAGACGCAGATGTGGAAGGAGCAGCTATCGCATCTAAACAAGGCAAGGGGTATCGTTAACCTCTTTATACATTCGTTGGCTAATTCAAAAGCGAAATCACGAAGGAATGTAAACACGTGCCGTACGTTGTCATTTAAATCTGAATCGACTAGCATTCTAGGGTAGTCTCCAAAACTCCCCTGTGCGGGGCGGTAAACAATCCGTCAGCCAAAGAATATTGGCTTAGTGTTCTATTTTATATCTAAATACTTCTGTTGTATAGAAAGTATAATTCAACTGGGAATAGGTTAGGTTGATAGCAAAACTATAACTTAGATATAAGATATATGAAGGAGCAGCGCTTATATATAACTAGCAGAAATTGAGACAGGACATGGCTGAGTAGCTATGATCCGCATAGAACTTCACTTGTATAGAAGCTATGTGACAGATTAACTGGATTAGGTGCAAAACCTATACGCAATACAGTGAACGTTAGAGTTAGCTGTTTGAGACTTAGTCTCTATGGAAAGTAAATTGCGTGTCTTACAGCCTGAGATATTTTATAATATAGTTGCAATTACTATACTGTTTTACTGAAGCAGAATGAGATTAAGGTTATATATAAGAGAAGTGACTTGTTAGTAATGTCACTATAAACCTAAAGTGCTTTGCACTAGGATATAAACTAACTAGCGCCTGAAGTCCGCAATAAGACTATTGGTAGGTAGATATATGAACAATATAAGTATATCTACACGAAAGGAAAGGAAGTGGAGTAAGTCCACTAATAAAACTTACAAAGTAGAAGTAAGGTTACTTTAGTACCAAGGTTTGCTATAAATAATTAGGTTAGGAGCTATGCACTCCAGCATAGAGCAGGATCCTACGCGCATCCTAGAGGCCGACACGAAGCAGATTGGAATTAAATCTGTGTATTGCTATACTATAGTAGTCTGTATATGGAGAATATAAGACAATAAATCTATTCGGTATAAGTGCCTACGCTGAAACGAACAGCTATAACAAATAAGGTGAGTGTAAACATGTTTAACTTTAAAACAATTGGGAAGTTCAATGGCAGTAGGTTTGACAAACTTACAAGCCACCCCGCTATCGAAGAATCTTGCTACATGAAATTCTGTAAACTAATATGCGCAACATATTAGCCAAGGAGATCGCTGAGACTAATTTTAGTACCTCTCATTAGGGTACTGGTTGAATGGTTGGAAATACCATAAGATGAAGTAGTAACCCGAGATTTATCGCAATGTCGGAAGTGAATCTGTCCAAAAGTGGGCGTCTTGAAAAATTAGACGGCTTTTGTATTAGTGTTTTAGTAACGTTTCTCAACAGAAACGACCCTCATTCGCTTAGAATGTTGTAAGCCTAAATGCCCGTAGATGATACCATTTCATTGATGATGGAGCTCTTTACATCTTTGCATCAAATCGCGTTGTAAGGTACGGCAAAAAACAGGGAAACGGTAAGGTTACGAGTCCCCTTTAAGTACAATCTCGAAGCCTAAGGAATAATTAACAGATTATTTCATACAATGACATATTTATAAAGTTTTAAGTAGAAGTAGATAAACAGAAGAACAGTTGACTCATACGTCTTATGAGTAAAGTCCTACGGGGAATGCTGAGTAGAGCAATAGCACTACGTTCTAGTAAGCGAGTTCTATTATACTTATACACATTTTATCGTAATTTACAAATTTTATCAGACATTAACAATCGTCGTATTACTGAATACATTATTGAGATTAATTAATTCTTTTCATAGCTTTATTAAAGCGGACTTATAACAAAATAAGCAGAATTAGCAGAATATGAGTAATACGTGAATTTTTATTATTTTAGTATTAACAATAGATTGAATATCTCGCTAAGACATCAATCTTAAAATCACATAGGAGATATAAATTATGAATAAACCTCCATTTGACACAGCTTTGATCGCTCCGTATAGAGCAGAAATTGAGACTTGGAACCTTATGGGTCGTAAACTGCTTACTGTAAAGGTAGAGCCAGCTGATCTTGAGTTTAATGATAAGGTCCGGAAGAACGAGTTACGGCTTGTACGGCCTATCATGAAGTATATCATTGAAGAAATTGAAATCTTTGGTAGTCAGATTGTCTGCCTTCCGGATGGAGTTACTCCAGTAATCGAATTGAACAATGATCCGTCATTGCAGTTCAAGATTGGACCGGCTAAATTCAACGAAGTAACTACGGATACTATTCGTCAGGCTGTTGAGTTCAACAGTAAAACTAGTATTGCTGGTCGGGAACCTATCTTCTTCACTGACTATCTTGCACTTGTTGAACAGGTAAATCGTCTGAATGGCTTTGAGATGGAGAAGGCTAATCAGATTGCAGAAGAGATGCTGAATCTCTCTAAGATGTTGCAGGATTTGAATAACTTGCAGACTACAAACTGTGACAAGTACTATGACGAAATTGGTACTCCGTTGAAAAAATAAAAAATAATAAAGAATGAAGATTCTTTCTAACTCTAAAAAACTGTTACTTGAACTCTTACTTAAGGATCATCGTATTAGTAGTGAGATACTACTTAATGGAGAGGTCCCTGCCTATATCAAAGTCCATGACGATGGGTCAGTGACTTTCGGCAGAACTAAGAAAGGATTCTGGAATTGGCTTTTCAAAGATGAGAAGCGATATGAATTCAGAGAGTTAAGTACAATGATGCTTGCTGCATATAGTAAGTATCTACCGCCAAACGAGTATCTTAGTAATATTCTAACTAAGAATATCATTGAAGATGCTTATAAAAAACATGACTATGAATCTGTTATTGATCGATTTGCATTATATGCCTTTCTAGGTGTAACAGAAGGTGATTATGTAATAGACAAAATTAAGCTGATAGACGAAGACACACAACAACAGCAGAAAAAGAATGTGCGTGGTCGAAGAATTGGAAATACAATAGGTTATCTTGATCTAGGTGGAGGATCTTTACCAGTAGGTATTTCTATAGTCGAAAACGACTAAATATCATTCATGAATAAGTATTAGCAGATGGACGCTTATTCATACTTAAGATTGAATAAACTCATTAGAAGAGTAATTAAGTATTTTATACAAGTAAAGAAGTTAGATGTAAATACTTCTTTATAAGTATAAAAGAAAGAAGAAATGATAATGTTTATATAAAACCACAAGAGCCTAAGACGATGGGTCGGGTATCTTGGTTTTATAGCATGATGTTGGAATTGGTAGACAAGACAGACTTAAACTCTGTTAGGCATTAGCCTGTGCGGGTTCGATTCCCGCTCGTGCTACATATGCCTCTAGATAATGACTGTAAAGTTAATAAGGCAAGCCTAAAATAATAAAGGCTATTCTTTCGATAGAACTAGAGGCGCTACAGGTAAGCGATTTTCTAATATACAATTGATCAAATTATTAACAATTAAAATCAATTATATATGACGAAATCAATTACAACAGATATTAAACCAAACACACTCATTACAAAACGTGATAGTATTACCAGTGAAATCTCTCGATATTGGAAGATTATTGCTACAGAGAATGTAATTAAGAAAGGAGTTTCTCGTAACTACGATCTTAAGAGTTTATTAGTACGTATTAAAGCATTATACGATCAGCTTATACTTATTAAGCTTCGTATTCAGTGTGCAAATATGGGAATGAAACTTAAAGATCTTCCTAAAGACGCAAACATTATTAACATTTATAAGCTATCTGCTTTAAATGAGTATTATGTAAAGCTTGACGAGATGATGAAAAAGCATACTATCAATCCTATTCTTAAAGCTAAGAAAGGTAAACGAAATCTAGGTATTACAGAAGAGATTACTCGTAATTACTTCCGTAATAAACAAAGCGAGTGTTTGATTACATTGAATGAACTGCGTAAAGCTATTGCAGACTTTAATGATAATACAGATTTAAGCGATGACACAGCACCTTTATACTTAGTTGTTGCTTAATATGTAACAAAATCCATAATATTAAATTTATTAAACCAAAAGAGCAGGTAAGTATTTACTTGCTCTTTTATAAAACTATTAAATTATGAATAAGACTGATCAACAGAAAAACAATAAATATATTAATTACTGGACAGAGTCTGGTAAGTCAGCAAAAGAAGCTAATCAATCTATTAAGATTGCTAAGACTATAACTTATAAAGATAAAAGTGGTAAAATACGTAGTATAACTACATATCATCATCCTACTTTAAAAGAGATTACGTTAAGTAAACCTCATATTAAAGACTATAGTCTAACAAAGGAACAGAAAGAAGAACGTTTTAATAATGCTCCATTTAGTGAGTATCACAACAAACTTATTAATCTTACTTATAGTAAGGAGAATAAGATTGCTAAGCAACAAGCTCAGATTGCAGCACATAATAGTAAAATAGATTCTATTATATGTAATACTAGAGCAAGAAAACTAGCTACTGCTAGAATTAGACGAGAAAATTGTCCTAATATACTTATAATACGCAGAGAGGATAGTAAAGGTCTTCCTTATGATTTTAGCTGTAATCCTTCTAGAAAGAGCTTAGATGAGCTTAGAAGAGATGCTCTCGAAATGTTACCTATATTTAGTAAGTCTATGAAGGACTTCTTCAGTATTGAGATTTGGGAAGCATCAGAATATGCAAATAAGTATCATGGCGGTAATTATCGTTATTGCTTATTTAGAGATAAGGAACAACAACTTAATGCAGCATAATATGAAAATAAGTTCTTTAGATGCTATTTCTATTAAAAAGGAATCAGCTAAATTAATTAAAGTAAACACTGAGATAAGAGAAGGACAAGCAGTCTTCATTGTAGCTCAGGAAAAGTTCCCTAAAGCAGTTACTAAACTTAAGAATACTAAGTATGATTGCTTCTATGAAGATTCTAGAATAGATTTATTTCTATTGGAATTACAAAATTATGATGCTGAGTAAAGCCTCTTACTTAAAAGTAATGTAACTCAGTTTTTAGCCAATCTGGTGAGATTCCAGAGGTGGTCTTCTGTATAGCTCAAAAAGAGGTAGAGCCGTAGCAATATGTAAGTCTATGTGAGTGTCAGTTCGAATCTGACTACAGAAACAAACTAAACTTTAATTTTATGCAAATACGTGGAAAAACGGTATTTGTATTCGATATCGAAGTATTTCAAAATATCTTTCACTGTTCTGTTAAAAATACAGAAACAGGAGAAATATACAAATTTGAAATCTCTGAAAGAAAGAATCAACTAAGAGAGTTAGTTAAGTTCTTTAAACAAGTATATTCCTATATAAAATGGGGAGACTTCTACGGAACAGAATTAGTAATAGATTCAGATGTTATCTTTTGTGGATATAATAATCTACATTATGATAATCCTATAATAAATTATATTATAGAGTATGAAGATAGATTAATGAAATATAATGTAGCTACTATATGTAGTTCTATATTTAATCTAAGTAAAACTATTACTACTTCCACAGAAGATAATATAGATGCTTGGAAACATTGGAAGTATCAGATATGGTTTGATACTTTTGATTTACTTACTATGTTATACTCTAGTAAACTTAGAGTAGGCTTGAAGGAAATCCAAGTAACTATGCAATATCCTAATGTACAAGAATTTGTATGTGATTGGGATAAACCTCTTCCATTAGAAGATTTTGATAGTATGATAGACTATAATATAAATGATATTGAGTCTACTACAGAGCTTTTAAATAGGTGTAAAAAAGATATTGATTTACGTATAGCTATTGAAGACGAATATGGAGTAAGAGTTCTCAGTAAAGATGGTGTAAATATTGGAATGAAGATTTTAACTCAGAAGTATCTAGAAAAGACAGGTTTGTCTTGGTGGGATATTGAAGGATTAAGATCTCCAATGGATTATATTCCTTTAAAGGATGTAATACTACCATTTATTAAATATGATAGTCCTATATTACAGAAAGTACTAAATGATATGAAAAGTCAAATAGTATCTCCTGGTAGGAAAGGATATGAGAACAACTTTGTATTTGAAGGATTACGCTATACTGTAGGAGTAGGAGGAATTCATTCTAAGAATGATCCAGAAATAATTATTCCTAAAGAAAATGAGATGCTTATAGACATCGATGTCGCATCACTATACCCAAGTATGTTAATTGAATATGGATTCTATCCTAAACATTTAGGTCCAGAGTTCTTAGAAGTATATTCTCAGATTAAAGAAGAGAGAATAGAAGCAAAACATAATGGAGATAAAGTGAAAAATGAGACATTAAAGTTAGCGTTAAATGGTTTATCAGGTAATCTACAAAATGAACATAATTTTTGTTATAGTCCTGAAGCAGTAATGAAAATCAGGATAAATGGTCAGCTACTATTACTTATGTTAGCAGAGAAATTAACACAAGTAGGATGCCGAATCGTCCAAGCTAATACAGATGGTTTATTTGTATTACTTAAGAAAGATAGCTATCAACAAGTTAACATTATTTGTAGAAATTGGGAACAACTTACAAAACTTACTCTTGAAGAAGAGCGTTTTGAAGCTATGTACCAATATGCAATTAATGATTATATTGCAGTTAGGGAAGGATATAAGGAAACTAAGAATCCTGATCTAATTAAAACAAAAGGTATGTTTATTACTAAAGTATTGTTAGGAAAAGGATTATCTGCAAAGATAATACCCGAAGCTATAATTAAATACTTTGTAGATGGAATACCAGTTGAACAGACGATTAAAGAATGTGGAGATATACGTAAATTCCTAATGTCTGAAAAAACTGGTAAACAATGGCATGTTGAATATATGAATGAAGAACAACAAAGAACTAACCGTTTCTATGCATCTACTAATGGTGGATATCTATGGAAATGGAAAGATAATAATGGAGTACCAGCATATCAAAATATGCTTACTGCTTCTGGTGTTACTCTTCTAAATAAGTTTGACAATAAGCCAATTGAAGAACGCAAAATTAATTACCGATATTATCTTAAGGAAGCTCTTAAGATAATTGAGGAATTACAACCAAGACAATTAGAACTGTTTTAACAGAATCTAACATATTGTATCAAATTCTATAATTGTCATAAACTTTAATGCTTATGATACTAGAACTAGATACATCTCTATTAAATAAATTTAATTTATCAATAAATCAACTAGTATTTATTTCTCTTGTATTGAATGGTAATCAAATAAATAGTCAAGACATTCATGAACTTCTCAGCCGAGTTAATGAAGAAGAGATACAAGAGTTAATTAATCGTAACATTGTTGTAGTAACTACTTCTGACAACAATAAAATTTATAGTCCTTCTGAAGAACTACTTGAAACTATTAAGAAAGATAGAGAAAGTATGTTTGATGAGTTCTATGAAGTATTTCCAGTTTATGTTATAAGACCTGATGGAACTAAAGGTTTTTTAAGGGCAAATGTAAATAAATGTAGAAAAGAATATAACCGTATCATAGGTAAATCCAAAGCAATGCATGAACATGTCATGGCTTGTCTGAGGTACGAAATTGATAATAAAATGCAAACAGGCAAAATAGGTTATATGAAAACTATGTGGAAATGGCTCACTCAACATGAGTGGGAATGTTACGAGGAACAAATGAACACTGAAACAACTGAATATTGTGGTTATGGAGAAAATACAATTTAAACCTATATCTTCAGTAGTGGATGAATCTGTTCAGTATATTAAAGATAGAAAAGAGAAGAAAATAACGTCCTTGAAGACAGGATGGAAGAAGTTTAATTTCGCTACTGGTGGAATTGAACCTAATATGATCTTTACTATTGCAGGTATATCTGGTTCAGGTAAATCTTCATTTGCAAATACGCTAATATTTGATTTAATTGATCTTAATCCTAATCAGAAAATCAAAGTTCTTTATTTCTCATTTGAAATGGTAGGCTATCGAAATGTAGGTAGAGCTATTAGTAATAGAGTGAGAAAAACTGTATCTGAATTATACAGCGGTAAAGAGACTTTAGAGGATGAAACATTCGAGAAAGCTTTATCGGAAGCTGAAGTATTAAAAAAGTATCCAATATACTTTGTTGATACTCCTCTAAGTGTTGAACAAATGGAACAAGCAATTGATGAATTCCACGATAGTATTGATAAGGATACTTGGCTAATAGTAGTATTAGACCATGTATTACTTGTTAATGGAGATGGTGGAGAAAGAGCGGTAATAATAGATTTACAGAAAATGTTTATTCGTAAAAAGAAATTATCTAATACGAGTATTATACAACTTTCACAGATGAATCGAAATATTGAAGCTCCTGATAGGATAAATAATCCTTCAAGTCATTTTCCAATGAGGAGTGACTTGGCTGCATCTGATGCAATATTCCAAGCGAGTGACTTTGTAATAGCAATTCATCGCCCAGAACTATTAAATTTAGCTATATACGGTGTTAAGCGCTTACCTGTAAAAGACAAAGTATATCTTCACTTTCTTAAAGTAAGAGATGGAGAACCTTGTATATTAGAATTTAACAACGAGTTAAAATACGGCAATTTAATAGAGACTGAAAGTACTACATCAGAGCAGAAAGTAGTATTTAACAATAAAATAGGCTGAAATTATGGGAAAATATTTTACAGTAACTCTTCCGAATAAAAAGTGTGATAAAAAAGGTATGTATAAGAACTATCTGTTAAAGCGTTTAGCTTTAGCTTATCCAGAATTGTTGATTGATGGTATCGACACAGAAGAGACTCCCTTTAGTTACCAATATATTGGACCGAACGATAAGATTCGTTTCGGTGCAGATATCTATTCTCCTTGTGACGTAGCTAAGTATCGTAAATGTACTTATTGCCCGTATAAGGTAGACAATTACAATCTTGCAACTCAGTTTGATCTTGCAATGAAGAAACTTGATGACTATGCAAAAATGCGTCGTAGTTGTCATAAACCGCTTTATGATTTTCGTTTGCCGGATGGTACTCCGGTTAAGGAATACGGAAATTTTATCCAGGTAGGCTATAAGCTTATCCCGAAATACAATCGTAATTACATTATCGGTATGCCTGAAGAAGATCAGGCGATTATCAATAATATTATTATTATGATTAATAATAGCACTGAAATTAATGCAACTCTAAATATCTAATTTTACTTTATTTATCATATATTTCCAAATTTTGTCATATACTATCATATCATAAAAGTAAAATAGGTAAAAACCTATTTTAACATGTTAGTACTACCAACAGAAAAAAATAAGCCAAGAGTACAGAATCCGAGATTTTTAATATTCTTTGGCAAACCTAAGTCTGGTAAAACTACATTACTATCTATGCTTGATGGTTGTCTAATTATAGACTTAGAAGGTGGCTCTGAATTCTTAGAGGCACTTTCTATTCAAGCACGTAATATTAATGATTTAGCTGAAATAGCTAATCAAATTAGGCAGAAGATTTCTCAAACAGGTCAAAAGCCTTATAAATACATAGCTATAGATAATGCTACTCGATTAGAGGAAATGTGTCTAGGCTATGCAGCTACACTTTATCGTCAGACTCCTATGGGTAAGACATATAAAGGAGAAGACATTAGAACATTACCAAATGGTAGTGGTTATCTATATCTTAGACAAGCTGTACGTAAGGTCATAGATATGTTTAAAGAGCTTTGTGATAATTTTATCTTAGTAGGACATACTAAAGATAAGATGATTAACAAAGAGGGAGAAGAACTAACAGAAATGGCTCTAGATCTTGTAGGTAAGTTAGGAGACATAGTATGTGGTGAAGCTGATGCTGTAGGTTATGTGTATCGTAAAAAGAATGAAACAATAGTTTCATTTGAAGGAGGAGATAACTCTATACGAGAAGCAAGAGCCCCTCATATTAGAGGAAAAAAGATAGTAATAGCAGAAAGTGATGAAAACAACAAGATTACTACCCATTGGGATAGAATCTATTTACCAGAATAAAAAAAGGAAATAAGATATGTATAGTAAAGAAAGAGCGCAACAAGTAACAAAGAATGACGTTAAGTTTATCCCCGCAGGTATTCAAGAAAATGTAGCACTTAAGAGTGCACGTGTAGCAGAATCTCCTACAGGTAGAAAATTCTTTGAGGTAACATTTGAGAAAGACGGAGCAACATTAGTACAAACTGAGTGGAAACCTGATAATAAGAATGGTGAACTCAGTGATGAAGCAGTGCAGAAGAAAGAAGATAATCAATTTTCTCGTATTATGCAGTTGTTGCTTTGTTTCTATAAGGATGAACAACTTGTATTTAACGGTACTAAATTTGAAGAATTCTCTAAAGAAGTAGTAGATTATTTGAATAATACAGATAAGTCTAAACTTCTAAGAGTCAAAGTTGTATATAACGATAAAGGGTATACTACTCTTCCGTCATATGCAAAATATACATTTGTAGAACCTATGGTATTACCTGAAGGACAGACTTCAGCTATTACTGAATTACGTATTGATAACTTTGCTAAGCCTATTGTTGCAGATGTTGAGACACCTGTAGCAAGTATTGGTTCAACTATGAGCAGTATAACTCCTACTATGGAAGCTGCAGTTACTAATACTACAGAAGCAAATCCTTACGGTTTGCCGTTCTGATAAATTCTATAAATGAAATAGCTACCTACGCTAGGTAAATATAGCGATACGAGGGTTATATACTATAAAGTGTATAATCCTCGTTTTTATTTTGTATAACTAAAATCAATTTATAATGCGTTTATCAAAATTTATTAATAAAACTTTCCTTAAAAAAGTAGGTAAAGAAGCAGATATAATAGACTCTAACTATACAATTCAAAACATTAATATTAAAGATGGACATAATATTAAGCGTGATGAGTTAAAAGAAGGAGACATTGTTTATGCAGCTATTTCTACTACTATTAAAGAAAATGGAAAGAAGAAACGATTAAATCAGAGAAAAGATATTTACCAGTTAAAAGACTCGTTTGGTAAATTTGTATTTATCGATTATCTTGGTAACGAGTACAAGACATCTTTAACTGCTATTAAGATAGTTCATTGTATATCTCTCAAACAAAAAGAAGCAGAGATAAATGAATTACTTGATAAGTATGAAAAAGAACAAATAGAAGCAGAAAGACTAAAGTATCTAGAGGACAGTAAGAAATTAGGATTTAAATTTACTGACCTTGAGCCAGAAGATAAGTTACGTAAAACTATAGATTCTGGTATAAAGAATATATGGATGGTTGGTCCTGCAGGATGCGGTAAAAGTACAATGGCAAGAAATGTTGCAACAGACATGGATTTGCCATATTTATGTATTAGTTGCGGTATTGGGACTTCGGCTACTGAGTTTATTGGTTATAAGTATCCGACACGTGAAAGTACTCGATTTGGAGAATTTTACGCTAAACCATCTATTATATTGATTGACGAGATAACAGCTCTTGATCCTGCCGTAGCACAGATCTTGAACGCAGCGTTAGCTAATGATGAAATTGAGACTACTACGGGCTTAGTTCATCGGCATCCGGAATGTATTATTATTGCTACTAGTAATACTTTTGGTTTTGGATGCGACCGTCAATATGTAGCAAATAACCAGTTAGATGCGTCGACTATAGACCGATTTATAGGCGGTATTGTAGAAGTTACGTATTCTGCTAAATATGAAAGTAGGTATGATAGTGAAGTTGTTGAATATGTTAGATCTCTTAGAGACTTTATCTCAGAACAAAATATACGAAAAGTATGCTCTACTCGTATGATACAAGCAGGACATAATTTAAAGTATAATCATTTCTTAGATTGGAAATGGCGTCTAATTATTAATTGGACAGATAATGAGAAAGAACAGTTAACTAGATGGTTAACAGATAGAGAACAAACAATAACAATTAATTATCATGGTAAACCTAACTTATAAATACGATAGTATCACTAAGTTTTATGAAGACGCTCTTCATCCAACACCTGAAGGTAATATTCAGGATACTCAAAACCATTTAGAAACAGAATTTGAGTCTTTTAGAGGAATGGATATAGCTAATATTAAGAAGAATCAATATGGTTATACTAAAGGTCTAAAAGATCTAGCTAAACTTGAGCTTAATTTAAGTTTAGGAGGTTCTAAAAGAGATTATAAATGGGATGAATTAGATGGTGATGATATGAATTATGATCGTCTAATGGAAGGATTTCCTGCTATGAAGAAACGAATAAAGACTCATGGCATTGGAAGTGGACGTTTAATAAATGTATATGTAGTTATATCTGAAAATTGTAATATAGGTGCTGAAGAAATGCTTAATAAAGCATATACTGCAATACAAATTGTAGATCTACTTGAAGGTTTAGGTTATAGAGTAGCAGTATACTCTTGTGATAGTACAAATGATTCGAGTGGTACCTATAAAGGTGAAACAGGAGTAAGATATGAAGTACATGTGTGTCTTAAACGTCATGAAGATTCCTTAAACAAAGGATTAATACTTAACGGTATTAGCCCTTGGTTTTTCCGCTATTATTTCTTTGCTCACCAGAAAGGAAGATATAAAAATGGTTGGGGAATGGGAAGTGCAGTTCCTTTAGATTTAAAACAAACTAAAGAAAATATTGTAATAAATCATGGACAATGTCTTAGTAAAGACTCAGCTGAACGGAAGATTAAACAAATACGAGAATTATTTGGAGTAGACTAGGATACGTTATGCCATAAAGAGCAGCTATGCCTTAATCCCGTATAGTGGTGTACAAAGATAGGTGTGAGTCCTATGATACGAAAAGTTTACTCTACGGTTTGAAAGAGAATTAGCTCTATACTAATAGAGATTTATCAGCTTTCTTTCTATAAATATATTTCTAGGTAATAACTCGTCAGGCTATGCAACGCATAGGGGAACGCTTATTGACGAAGTACTATTTTATAGAATATGCAAACATAGACTGAAAAAACATGAT